>Ga0207868_1000002_pt1 | contig 619874 bp, 523 predicted proteins | sample Passage237B_FD_187370 | JGI IMG/M metagenome (GOLD analysis project Ga0207868, IMG submission 187370) | Cellulose adapted compost microbial communities from Newby Island Compost Facility, Milpitas, CA, USA - Passage2 37B (SPAdes) (version 3) ...
GATCATTAACGGAAGGCTTTTCAGAGGGAATAACGGATTTGCGGGAGAACTCAGCCATATTCCGCTTTTTAATAACAACAAAATCTGCTCCTGCGGAAAGTTTGGATGCCTTGAAACAGAAGCTTCTTTGTTGGTGGTAGCCGAAAAGGCCTATAAAGGCGTAAGCTCCGGCCAGGTTACCATCATGAAAAATATTGACCCCACAAACCCCGAAGCCGCAAGCAGGGAAATCATTCAGGCAGCAAAAAAAGGCGACAGGTTTGCAATAGAACTTATTTCAGAATCAGGGTATCATATCGGAAGGGCACTGGCCATTCTGATACATATCGTAAACCCTCAGAAAATTATTCTCAGCGGAAGAGGAGCAATGGCAGGTAAAATCTGGCTGGCACCCATTCAACAGGCCATTAATGAACACTGTATTCCCAGGCTGGCCGCCAATACAGAAATAGAAATGTCTTCGCTGGGATATGATGCAGAACTGGAAGGTGCTGCCGCATTGGTGATGGAGAATTTCGACAGCAACCTGAAAGCCCTGCCCAATTTGAGAGCAAGTATTTTATCATAAACGATCAATAACCATTCAAACCAAACTTTCAAAAACCAAAACTCACTGCAAATGAAAAATGTAAAACAGTTCCTTTTACTGTTTCTGATGATCTGTGCTGCTACATGGGCTATGGCCCAGCAAAGGCAGGTCAGCGGAACTGTTAAGGATAACGAAGGCGCTCCCATAGCAGGAGCAACGGTGCTTGAAAAAGGCACTGATAACGGAGTAGCTACCGATGAAAACGGAAATTTCACCATTACCGTAAGCGGTGCCAATCCGGTTTTAGTCATCAGTTCCGTTGGTTACCAAACTTTTGAATTTGCCGTAGGCAATAACCTGAATCCAACCATTACCCTCTCACCGGGTTCAGGAGACCTTGATGAAGTGGTGGTAACTGCATTGGGTATTAAAAGGGCTAAAAAATCCCTGGGTTATGCAGTTCAGGAAATTAAAGGAACTGATATTTCCGACCGTAGGGAAACCAACCTTACCAATGCTCTTACCGGAAAAGTGGCCGGTTTGCAGATAGTTAAATCAAGCAACGGCGCCGGTAGTTCTGCCAAAATCATCCTCCGCGGATTTAACTCGCTTACCAACGACAACCAACCGCTGATTGTAGTGGATGGCGTACCTATCAACAACTTTACGGGTACTACTGAAAACGGGTACTGGGGAGCTGGTTTTGATATGGGTAACGGACTGGGGGATATCAGTGCAGATGACATCGAATCTATGTCTGTACTGAAAGGCCCTTCGGCAGCAGCACTGTACGGTTCGAGGGCAGGGAACGGTGTAATTCAAATTACCACCAAATCAGGCAGAAAAAATCCCGGCCTGGGTATTTCAGTTTCAGCAAACTACGGTGTGGAAAGCATTTTCACCCAACCCGAAACTCAAAACATATTCGGACAAGGTTCCCAGGGAATTTTCGTGAATAATGAAACGCAAAGCTGGGGTCCCAAAGTAGAAGGACAAACTGTAGTGCACTGGGATGGTACCTCAAGGCCTTTAAATATTTACGATAACGTAAAAAATTTCATCAGAAACGGTACTCATCAGAATTATAACATTGCCTTCCAGCAACAGTTTGGAAATACAAGCGTGTATTCTTCATTGAACAGGCTGGAAGACAGAAGTATCCTTCCCGGAAACAAACTGGTGCGTACCAACCTTACTACAAGGGCTACCACAAAATTCGGCCCTTCCGATAGATGGTCTACAGATTTCAAAGTTCAGTATAATAATACACAAGGTTATAACCGTCCGGTAAACGGTCGCGACTGGAGCAGTACCTATGTGCTTAACCTTTTCCCAAGGTCTATGGACATAAGGGATTTCTCTGCTGCTGTAGATCAGTATGGAAATATGCTTTGGTTTGGAGGTAGCAGTGCAGTGAACCCATACTGGAGAGCCAAATACGATTTATTCCACGATTACCGCGACAGGTTTATCATGAGCGGATCTGTGAAATATGCCTTCACCGATTGGCTGGATGCGGAAATCAAAGCCGGTTCAGATTACTACAGCGAAGGAAACGATAACAAAACCTATGGCGGAAGCCCGCTCACTCCAACGGGAAGGTACAGCCTTTCAAAAGGTAACTTCCTTGAAACCAATTATAGTGCATACCTGAATGCCCGAAAAGAGAATGTTTTTGGAAACTTTAGCGGAAATGTGATGCTTGGAGGAAACCTGATGACTCAGCGTTCCAACTCTCTCGGAGCTAATTCCGGCGTGCTTGAAGTGCCTAATTTATTCTCCATCAATAACGGGGTGAATAATCCATCCGTTAGTGAAGGTTTCGGAGAAAAGAAAATCAACTCCGTGTTCGGATCAGTAGGTATTAATTACAACGAATATATCTACCTGGATCTGACCTTCAGGAACGACTGGTCTTCTACATTACATAAAGATAATCGTTCTTATTTCTATCCTTCCGCCAACCTGGCCGTTATACTTTCAGATATGATTGCCACAACACCAGAATGGCTGAGCTATGCAAAATTACGGGCATCAATAGCCGAAGTAGGTAGTGATATGGGCCCATATCAGCTGTATAACATATATTCCATTGGTAAAGACCCGCTTGGTAATACTACAGCAAATACTCAAAACACTTACTATGACCCATTTGTGGTAAACGAGCTGATCCGCAACATTGAATTTGGTGCCGAACTGAGGTTCTTTGCCAACAGGGTAGGGCTTGATGTAAGCTGGTATAAATCCAATGCATTCAATCAGCTTATCAACCTTCCAATGGACCCTATGAGCGGATATGATACAAGGAAAATCAACGCCGGTAACATTCAGAACTCAGGTTTTGAAATTGTGGCTGATGTAAACATTATCGACAGGGAATCAAGAGATTTCTCTTGGAACCTGAATGCCAACTTCTCCAATAACAAGAACAAGGTGATTGATATCAAAAAAGATGAGAATGTAAACAGATATTCACTTCTTGCTTTTGACGACCTTTCTGTGGTAGCTGTTGCAGGTGGTAATTACGGAGAAATCTGGGGCCATGGATTTTTACGCGTAACAGATGAAAGAAGTCCGCATTACGGAAAATTACTGCTCGACAATGATGGGCTTCCACAAAGAGACGGTACCCAAAAGAAGCTCGGAGACCAGCAGGCTAATTTCCTTCTGGGTGTAACCAACAGTTTTACCTATAAGAATTTCGGTTTCTCCTTCATGGTAGATGGCAGGTTTGGCGGACATATGTTCTCTGCCACACAAGTAGCAATGTATGCCAACGGTACTGCTGCCGGAACTGTAGTGAATGGTGCAAGAGAACCATTTGTAGTGGAGGGAGTCGTTCTGGACGGAGGAGAATATATAGAAAATACCAAGCAGGTAACACCACAGGTGTACTGGCAAAGAGTAGGAAGAGCAAACAACCTGGGTATTCACGAGGCATTCCTTTATGATGCTTCCAATATCAGACTGAGAAATATCCAGTTGAGCTATGTTTTCCCTAAATCCATTCTTGGAAAAACTTTCCAGAATGTAAGGTTAACAGCAAGCTGCAATAACGTATGGATGATCAGCAGCCACATGGAAGGAATTGATCCTGAATCAAGTTTTGCAACCGGATCAAACGCCGTAGGTTTTGAAAACGGTGCTCCTCCCACCATGAGAACCTTCCTGTTTGGAATTTCCGCTACTTTCTAATCTTTTAAAACTGAAAAAACAATGAAGACACTTAATAAATATCTGGCTGCTACAGCATTAACGGCTACCATGCTGTTTTCCTCCTGTAGTAAGTTCGATGAAATAAACGAAAACCCTTTTGGGGCAAGATCCCATCAGGTGCAGGTGGAATATTTCATCAATAATTCCATCATAGGGGCCCAGATGGACCCGCACATTGCGGAAAGGATTTATGTATTGTACTGGATGACAGCAGGCCATTTTTCCTATGGCGGAGGTATTTCAGTAGGTACACATAACGACGGATGGAGTACCGATTACTTCAGCAAAAGTTATATGGCCGGTTGGTTGTCGGCTATCAACTCAGCCATCGATGTAGCCGATTCACAGCTTTCATCCGGAAATATGAAGGAATACACTCAAAATCTTAAGCAGGTAGCCAGAATATGGCGTGCTTATCTGATGAGTGAAATTGCCGATACCTACGGACCAATACCTATTCTCGGATTTAAAGGGGAAAACCCTGTCTATAATTCGGTGGAAGAGGTATATGATTTCATTTTAAAAGAACTGAAAGAAGCCGAGGCTACAATCGATCTTGGTACGCCTATTCCCAACGACCTCTCCAAATTCGACCCTGCTTACGGATATAACCTTGAAATGTGGAAGAAATACGCAAACTCTCTGAGAATGCGTTATGCCATGCGCTTAAGTGAGGTGAATCCCACCAGGGCCAGGTCGGAATTTGAAGATGCAGTAAGTAAATCCTATATCAGCAATTTCAGTGAAACTTTCAAAGTGGAAGAAAGGCCCGGATGGGATCCCCTTTCAGGTGTAATGACCAGGGAATGGAACCCTTTCATGCTTTCTGCTACTCTGAATACCTTGTATCAGGGATTGGGTGGAATCCGTTCTCAGGATCAGCTTTCTCCAACCTATCATACGTATATTAAGCCTGAAGGTTACGTGGGGGTATATTATCCCAACCATTTTGCAACTGCCACCAATTATCCTACTGCAGGTTATTTCCTCGACGGACTTCCCAACAAAATCGATCCGAGGGCCTATAAAGCCTTTGTCATTCCGGGAGATTTTTCCAATCCGGAGTTTAATAGCTATCCTTCATGGACAAACGATGCAAGAACTACAGAAAGGAACCTGCTAAACGAAAATGGAACAATATTTAAAACCATAGATGCCGCCTTTACCTGGAATGCACCCGTTAACGGTGCATGGGGAGATAAAGGTGCCAAAAACCAGTTGGCTGTATACGAAGGTACCGTTCCTCGTTTAGCCAATAAGTTTAGGAACAATACTGCGGAAAGGATTTTCTTTGCTCCCTGGGAATCCAATTTCCTGATTGCTGAAGCAGCAGTAAGAGGGTGGAATGTTCCCAAATCAGGCCAGCAGGCGTATGAAGATGGCATAGCCCAAAGTTTTGAATACTGGGGAGTATCTTCTTTCCTTGCCGATTATCTCAACTCTACTGAATATAACATGGCCGGTACTTCAGTGGCATGGACACATATGGCAGAACCTCCTGCAACACATACCATGAGTTATGTAGATGGCGAAACCGGAGCAACAGGAACAGTGGAGATAAAATATCCCGATAACCACCTGTATCAGAATGGCCAGGTGAAGAACGACCTGCTTACAAAGGTGATTACCCAGAAGTTTATTGCCCAGGTGCCCTGGCTGCCTCTGGAAGCATGGAGTGATCACAGAAGGCTGGGATTACCCTTCTTTGAAAACCCTGCGGTGGAAATTAACCTTACCAATATGCCGCATCTTAACCCGGGCAATGTTATGCAGGCTGATATTAAAAACTTCCCTCAAAGGGTGAAATATCCTTCTTCCATATCCAATGCCAACCCGGCAGGATACCAATCTGCTGTATCTGCACTGGGTGGACCGGACGAAGTACTTACCCCATTGTGGTGGGCTAAGAAAAATTAAGATTTTCTCATAGTAGTAACTTCTGCCCCGCAATTTTTTGCGGGGCTTTTTTATTTAAGCGGAGTTGTTAAAATAGGGAAGGTTTATTGAAAAACCCCTTTGCTATCATACGACCCGGTAAGGGATATTTCCTGAGAATCCGTTAGAAATGAAGGTATTGATGTAAAACCGGCGAGCTGATATGTGGATAAATTTTTTCCGGGGGTGTTCAACCGTGAATGTCAAGAATTTTGCTATTTTTATGGATATCTGTAACTAAATCCTTACCTTTGCCCTCCGTTTTCAATTAATGCTAATTAGCTGAGGTGCGTTGAATTTAGAATTTGAATTACATAACTGCCTCATTATCAGACACACAGGGAGCTGTTAGGTTCCGCTGTGGTATTTTTTTGTCTATAGGAGGGGTTAGATATTCGATCAATTAAAAAAACCGGTTTTAATACATATGTCTTCAACAAAAATGCAAAACAGGGTCAACTTCGGCAAATTTGACAAACTTGCAGAAACCCCTGATCTACTCGAAGTTCAAATTCAGTCATTTAAAGAGTTTTTCCAGTTAGAAACTACCCCCGACAAAAGGAACATTGAAGGTCTGTTCAAGGTGTTTAAGGAAAATTTTCCTATTACCGACACCAGGAACATCTTCATGCTGGAGTTTCTGGATTACTTTATTGATCCTCCCCGTTATTCCATAGAAGAATGTATGGAGCGCGGGCTTACTTACGCTGTGCCTTTGAAAGCCAAATTAAGGCTGAGCTGTAACGATGAGGAGCACGTAGATTTCCAGACAATTGTTCAGGACGTATTCCTTGGAAATATTCCATACATGACTCCGAGAGGTACCTTCGTGATTAATGGTGCAGAGCGTGTGGTAGTATCACAGCTACACCGTTCACCGGGTGTATTCTTCGGACAGTCTGTACACCCCAACGGAACCAAAATTTACTCTGCAAGGGTAATTCCGTTTAAAGGTGCATGGATGGAATTTGCCACCGACATCAATAACGTGATGTATGCTTACATCGACAGGAAGAAGAAATTCCCTGTTACCACTTTATTGCGTTCCATCGGATATGAAACCGATAAGGATATCCTGGAGCTGTTCGGTATGGCAGATGAGGTTAAAGCCGATAAGAAAACTCTTCAGAAATATATTGGCAAAAAGCTTGCTGCCCGCGTACTGAGGACATGGGTAGAAGACTTTGTGGATGAAGAAACAGGAGAGGTGATTTCCATTGAAAGAAATGAGGTTGTGCTTGACCGTGATACCATCCTGGATGAAGAAGCTATCGAACTGATTACCGATGTAGATGTGAAGAGCGTATTCATTCAGAAAGAAGATGTGGGCGGTGACTATGCCATTATCTACAATACATTAAACAAAGATACCTCCAACAGTGAACTGGAAGCTGTTCAGCACATCTATCGTCAGTTAAGAGGTGCCGATGCTCCCGATAACGAAACTGCAAGAGGTATTATTGATAAATTATTCTTCAGCGATAAACGTTACGATCTTGGTGAAGTAGGTAGGTATAAAATTAACCGTAAACTCGGTCTGGATTTAAGCCTTGATCAAAAAACCCTCACCAAGCAGGATATTATTGAAATCATCAAATACCTGGTTAGATTAACCAACGGTAAGGCAGAGATTGATGATATCGATCACCTGAGCAACCGTAGGGTGCGTACTGTAGGTGAGCAACTGTATGCTCAGTTCGGAGTTGGACTGGCCCGTATGGCACGTACCATCCGCGAGCGTATGAACGTAAGGGACAATGAAGTGTTTACGCCTGTTGACCTGATCAACGCGAGGACCCTTTCTTCAGTTATCAACTCTTTCTTCGGAACATCACAGCTTTCCCAGTTCCTCGACCAAACCAACCCCCTGAGTGAAATCACTCACAAGAGAAGGATTTCAGCTCTCGGCCCCGGTGGTCTGAGCAGGGAACGCGCAGGTTTCGAGGTAAGGGACGTACACTATTCTCACTACGGGCGTTTGTGTACCATTGAAACCCCTGAAGGTCCGAACATCGGTCTGATTTCCACTCTTTGCGTACACGCAAGGATTAATGAAATGGGCTTCATAGAAACACCATATCATAAAGTGGATAACGGTAAAGTAAACCTTAAAGAACTTACTTACCTCAGCGCCGAAGAAGAAGACGAAGCCAAAATCGCTCAGGCAAGTGCTCCTATCAACGATAACGGAGAATTCCTGGAAGACAGGGTAGCTGCCCGTCAAACCGGCGACTTCCCCATCCTTGATAAAAACGAAGTGGAATTCATGGACGTTGCCCCTAACCAAATTGTAGGTTTGAGTGCTTCGCTGATTCCGTTCCTTGAGCACGATGATGCCAACAGGGCACTGATGGGATCGAACATGCAGCGTCAGGCTGTTCCTCTGTTAAGGCCTGAACAACCTATTGTAGGTACCGGACTGGAAGGTAAAGCCGCAAGAGATGCAAGGGTACAAATTCTTGCAGAAGGCGACGGTGTGGTGGAATATGTAGACGGTAAAGAAATTCATGTTCGCTACGACAGGTCTGAAGAAGAAAGGCTGGTGAGCTTTGAAGACGACCTCGTGGTATATAAACTCACCAAATTCGTTAAAACCAACCAGGAAACTTCCATCAACCATAAACCTGCAGTGAAGAAAGGTCAGCGCGTAAAAAAAGGCGACTTCCTTACTGAGGGATATGCTGTTAAAGATGGAGAGCTGGCACTCGGACGTAACCTGCTGGTGGCCTTCATGCCATGGAAAGGTTACAACTTCGAGGATGCTATTGTGATTAATGAAAAGGTGGTAAGGGAAGACCTGTTTACTTCCGTTCACATTTCCGAATACGAACTGGAAGTAAGGGATACCAAACTGGGTGAAGAAGAGCTGACTCCGGATATTCCAAACGTATCCGAAGAAGCTACCAAAGACCTGGATGAAAACGGTATCATCAGGCTGGGTGCTGCTATTAAGGAAGGTGATATTCTGATTGGTAAAATCACGCCTAAAGGAGAAAGTGATCCTACTCCTGAAGAAAAACTCCTCAGGGCAATCTTCGGTGATAAAGCCGGAGATGCTAAGGATGCGTCTCTGAAAGCTCCAAACGGAGTGGAAGGTGTGGTAATTGGTAAGAAACTTTTCCAAAGAGCCAAGAAAGATAAAAATGGTAAACTGAGGGAAAAAGCAGCTCTGGAAAAACTGGAAAAAGTTCATGAGAAGAATGTAGAAGAACTGAAGAACCTGTTGCTGGAAAAACTTCAGGTGCTTCTGAAAGATAAAACTTCACAAGGAGTTTCCAACAACTTTGGCGAAGTACAAATTGGAAAAGGTGCCAGGTTCAATGCTAAAAACCTTGCTGCACTTGACTTCCAGAATATCAATCCTCTTGGATGGACCGGAGACGAGAAAACCGATAACCTTATTAATACCCTGCTGCACAACTACAACATTAAGTACAATGAAGAGTTGGGTAGGTATAAGAGGGAGAAGTTCAACATTTCAATTGGTGACGAACTTCCTGCAGGAGTATTGAAACTTGCAAAAGTTTACCTGGCTGTTAAGAGAAAGCTTAAGGTAGGGGATAAGATGGCGGGACGTCACGGTAACAAAGGTATTGTGGCCAAGATTGTAAGGGCGGAAGACATGCCATTCCTTGAAGACGGAACTCCGGTGGATATTGTACTGAACCCGCTGGGTGTACCTAGCCGTATGAACCTCGGACAGATTTATGAAACTGTTCTCGGATGGGCAGGTAAAAAACTGGGCCTGAAATTCGCTACTCCGATTTTCGACGGAGCTTCAGTAGAAGAAATCGCTCAATATATCGACAAAGCCGGATTACCTCCGTTTGGTCATACTTACCTGTATGATGGAGAAACCGGTGAGCGCTTCTTCCAGAAAGCAACCGTTGGGGTGATTTATATGATCAAACTGCATCACATGGTGGACGATAAGATGCACGCACGTTCTATCGGGCCATACAGTTTGATTACCCAACAGCCATTGGGTGGTAAAGCCCAGTTCGGTGGTCAGCGTTTCGGGGAAATGGAAGTATGGGCACTCGAAGCTTATGGTGCATCCAATATTCTTCAGGAACTGCTTACCCTTAAATCTGACGATATCGTCGGAAGGGCGAAAACTTATGAAGCAATTGTGAAAGGCGACAACATTCCAAAACCCGGCATTCCAGAATCATTCAATGTACTTGTACATGAGTTGAGAGGCCTGGGCTTGGATTTGAAATTCGAATAATCCTTTCCGTTGCATCATTTGAACAAAACATTGTATTAAAAAAACTATAACAGAAATATGGCCATCAAAAAAGAAAATCGTCCAAGAGCCACATTTTCAAAAATTACGATCGGGCTTGCATCTCCTGATTCCATTCTGGAGCGCAGCTATGGTGAAGTATTGAAACCTGAAACGATCAACTATCGTACATACAAGCCTGAAAGAGATGGTTTGTTCTGCGAAAGAATATTCGGGCCTGTAAAAGATTACGAATGTGCCTGCGGAAAATATAAGCGTATCCGTTATAAAGGAATCGTGTGCGACCGTTGTGGTGTGGAAGTTACTGAGAAGAAAGTTCGTCGTGAAAGAATGGGTCACATCAAACTGGTTGTGCCTATCGTACATATCTGGTATTTCAAAAGCCTTCCCAACAAAATCGGTTACCTGCTGGGGATGAGTTCCAAGAAAATGGAAAGCATCGTTTACTACGAAAAATACGTGGTCATCCAGCCCGGCATCAGGGAAGATAAAAACCTGAAAGTAGGCGACCTTCTTTCAGAAGAAGAATACCTGGAAATCCTGGAAGAACTTCCAAAAGACAACCAGTATCTTCCTGATGAAGATCCTCAGAAGTTTATTGCCAAAATGGGCGCTGAAGCTATTCATGACCTGCTGGCAAGAATTGACCTCGACCAACTTTCATTCGACCTGCGTAACCAGGCTGCACATGAAACATCTCAGCAAAGAAAAGCTGATGCTTTAAAAAGGCTGAGCATTGTTGAATCATTCCGTGAAGCCAATTCAAGAATTACCAACCGCCCCGAGTGGATGGTAATGCAATATATTCCTGTTATTCCCCCCGAACTGAGGCCCCTCGTTCCTCTGGACGGAGGAAGGTTTGCTTCTTCCGACCTGAACGACCTGTACAGAAGGGTAATCATCAGGAATAACAGGTTAAAGCGCCTTCTGGAAATTAAAGCTCCTGAAGTGATTCTGAGAAACGAAAAGAGGATGCTGCAGGAAGCTGTGGATTCTCTCTTCGATAACAGCCGGAAATCCAATGCTGTTAAAGCTGAAGGCGGAAGAGCTTTAAAATCACTTTCAGATGTTCTGAAAGGTAAGCAGGGTAGGTTCCGTCAAAACCTCCTTGGTAAAAGGGTTGACTACTCTGGTAGGTCTGTAATCGTGGTAGGTCCTGAACTGAAACTCCACGAGTGTGGTCTTCCTAAAGATATGGCAGCAGAATTGTTCAAGCCATTTATCATCCGCAAACTGATTGAAAGGGGTATTGTAAAAACCGTTAAGAGTGCAAGGAAACTAGTAGATAAAAAAGAGGCTGTTGTTTGGGATATTCTCGAAAACATCCTTAAAGGACACCCTGTTCTCCTTAACCGTGCTCCGACCCTGCACAGGCTGTCTATCCAGGCCTTCCAGCCAAAGCTGATTGAAGGTAAAGCTATTCAGCTCCACCCGCTGGTGTGTGCGGCGTTCAACGCAGACTTCGACGGTGACCAAATGGCGGTACACGTTCCGCTGAGCCATGCCGCAATTCTGGAAGCCCAGTTGCTGATGCTTTCCAGCCACAACATCCTTAACCCGCAAAACGGGGAACCTATTACCCTGCCTTCGCAAGACATGGTACTTGGTCTGTACTACATCACCAAAGGGAAAAGGTCCACTGAAGAATTGAAAGTGCTGGGTGAAGGAAAAATCTTCTATTCACCGGAAGAAGTGATCATCGCTTATAACGAGAAGAGAGTAGAACTTCACGCCTGGATTAAAGTGAAAGTGAACGTGAGGGATGAAAAAACAGGCGAGCTTAAGAAAAAATTAGTGGAAACAACTGTTGGTAGAGTAATATTCAACCAGTTTGTACCTGAAGAGGTAGGCTTTGTAAACGCACTGCTTACCAAGAAAAACCTCAGGGAAATCATTGGTCAGATTATCAGCATTACCAACGTACCCAAGACAGCGAAATTCCTCGATGATATTAAGCAGCTTGGTTTCCGTACAGCCTTCCAGGCAGGATTGTCATTTAACATCAACGACCTGATTGTTCCGTCCATTAAAGACGAAGTACTGGAAAATGCGAAAGCAGAGGTGGAAGAGGTTTGGGACAACTACAACATGGGTCTGATTACCAACAACGAAAGATATAACCAAATTGTAGATATCTGGTCTAGAGTAGATACAAGGATAACTGAAACCCTTATACGCGAATTGAGCACCGATAAACACGGATTTAACTCTGTATTTATGATGCTTGACTCTGGGGCGAGGGGTTCTAAACAACAGATTAAGCAGCTTTGTGGTATCAGGGGGCTGATGGCTAAACCAAGAAAGAGCGGATCATCCGGAAGTGAAATTATCGAGAACCCGATTCTTTCCAACTTTAAAGGAGGTCTGAACGTACTCGATTACTTCATCTCTACCCACGGTGCCCGTAAAGGTCTTGCGGATACGGCTCTTAAAACTGCTGACGCTGGTTACCTTACACGCCGTCTGGTAGACGTTGCTCAGGATGTGGTAATTACTGAAGAAGACTGCCATACTTTAAGGGGTATCGCTATCACCGCTCTGAAAGATAATGATGAGGTAGTAGAACCATTATTCGACAGGATTCTGGGAAGAACCTCACTGCATGATATTTATGTTCCCGGAACTGATGATCTGATTCTGGCTGCCGGCGAACTGATTACAGAAAAAATCGCCCGCCAGATTGAAGATGCAGGTATCGAAACCGTTGAAATCCGCTCAGTACTTACCTGCGAAAGCAAGAGAGGGGTGTGCGTGAAATGCTACGGTAAGAACCTGGCCACCGGTTATATTGCTCAGAAAGGTGATGCTGTGGGTATCATCGCTGCTCAGTCAATCGGTGAACCCGGTACCCAGCTTACTCTGCGTACCTTCCACGTGGGTGGTGTTGCGGGTTCTTCTTCCATCGAATCATCACTGGTTTCCAAATTCGAAGGAACCGTGCAATTCGACGGCCTGCGTTCTGTAATTACCGAAAACGCCGAAGGCGAAAAAGTTCAAATCGTAATCGGCCGTACAGGTGAATTGAGGATTATGGATGTGAAAAACGACAGACTGCTCGTTACACACCATATCCCTTACGGTTCTACACTGTTCGTTAAAGACGGTCAGGAAATCAAGAAAGGACAAACCATTTGTACCTGGGATCCGTTCAACAACGTTATCGTTGCCGAAATCAACGGTGAAATCAAATTCGAAAACGTTATTGAAGGTGTTACCTACCGTGAAGAAGCTGATGAGCAAACCGGTCACAGAGAGAAAGTGGTTATTGAAACCAAGGATAAAACAAAAATACCTTCTCTCTTAATTGAAGGTAAAGATGTTAAAACATACAACCTTCCTGTTGGCTCACACATTGTGGTGGAAGAAGGCACATCAGTAAAAGCCGGACAGGTACTGGTGAAAATTCCAAGAACGCTGCGCAGGCAGAGGGATATCACCGGGGGTCTTCCAAGGGTTACAGAATTGTTCGAAGCCAGGAATCCGGCCAACCCTGCTATTGTGTGTGAAATCGACGGTGTGGTTTCCTTTGGTGCCATCAAGAGAGGTAACAGGGAAATCATCGTGGAAGCCAAAGACGGAGTGGTTAAAAAATACCTTGTTCCACTTACCCGCCAGATCCTCGTTCAAGACGGAGACTTTATCAAGTCAGGTGCTCCTCTGAGTGACGGACAAATTGCTCCGGGTGATATCCTGGCAATTAAAGGTCCTTATGCGGTTCAGGAATATGTGGTGAATGAAATTCAGGAAGTTTACCGTCTTCAGGGTGTAAAAATCAACGATAAGCACATTGAGGTGATAGTAAGACAGATGATGAAGAAAGTGGAAATCGTTGATCCGGGAGATACCAAATTCCTCGAAGAAGACCTGGTAGACAGAATTGACTTTATCCAGGAGAACGACTGGATTTTCGATAAGAAAGTAGTGACCGATGCGGGAGAAAGCACTAAGCTGAAACCCGGACAAATCGTAAGCCTCAGGGAAATCAGGGAAGAAAACTCCCAGTTGAGAAGAGCTGATAAGAAGCTGGTAGAATACAGGGATGCCCGTCCTGCCACTTCACATCCTGTGCTTCTTGGTATTACCAAGGCTTCACTCGGAACTCAAAGCTGGATTTCAGCAGCGTCCTTCCAGGAAACTACCAAAGTGCTTTCTGCAGCAGCCATTCAGGGTAAAACCGATGACATGCTGGGTCTGAAAGAAAACGTAATCACCGGTCATCCTATTCCTGCCGGTACCGGTTTGAGAGAGTTTGAAAACATGATTGTGGGTAGCAAGGAGGAGTATGAACTGCTTCAGACCACCAGAGAAGCCATGAGCTTCGATGAAGATGAGTAATATTAAAATTCTCATAAAAAAGTAGGAAGTATATGCTTCCTACTTTTTTTATTTCTTATCCTTGTAGTTTTAACAATTCAAATAACTATTACCGTTTATTTTGCAGTTCACCACCAGTGAATGAAAAATTACATTATGAAAAATATTTCTACTATTTTAAGCATCCTGGCTCTAACAATTTCTTCCGTACTGCTGGTATTATATCTGAAAGACAATAAAAAGCAGTCTGTAAATCCTGCAACACAAAACACAGATTCAGCAGGTAATGAATTCAAAATTGCCTATTTCGATATCGATTCCCTACAAACCCATTATTCTTATTTTAATGATGTTTCTGAGCAAATCAGACAAAAGGAAAATGCGGTTACCAATGAACTGGCCGGCCTTCAATCAAGGTTTCAAAAGAAAATTGCCGACTGGCAGCAAAAAATTCAGTCAAATACCATGACCCAGGCTGAAGGGGAACAGGCTGAAAGGGAATACGCCAGAATGCAACAGGAATATGAACAAAAGCAAATTTCCCTCAACCAAGATTTGCAAAAGTTCAGAATGGAAAAACTAACAGAAATCCGCAATCGAATTGAAACATTCCTTACGGAATATAACAAGGAAAAGAATTACGCATTTATCCTTTCTTACGAACCCGGATTTATGCTATATTATAAAGACACTGCTTATGATGTAACTAAAGATGTTATCGAAGGACTGAACAGGCAGTATAAGCAGGAGAAAAAATAGAAGGAATTTTCGATTAACGGCATAATACTTAGTATAATAAAAGTCTGCGCAATATGCTGCAGGCTTTTTTATTTACGAAATACGACATACGATTTATTACCTAATGCTTAATCTCCTTTTCCTGATTTTTTAATTGTCCTCTTAAGCGCAGGGATGGACGAATTACCCGACAATTAAAAAGCGTGGATATTTTAATTTTTAATACTTCACATATCCTCTATTCCTTATTGCTAATTTTTGCCCATTAGATATTCTCTAAAAACTCCTTTCTAAACAAGCGTTCTTTTGATGATTATAAAGAAATCTACTTGAATATTGCGTTGTATCTAACTGAGGTAAAGAATAATTCAAAAATTTATGAGGGTAAAATCTATAATTTCGGGTTCAGATTTTTTAGCAGCAAATGGAGAAATATACGATAGTGATTCACGGGGGCGCAGGAACAATCGTTCCCGAAGATATGACCCCTGAACTGGAGGAGGCCTATAAAGAAGGATTAAACGATGCACTTGAAGCAGGTTATGCCGTTCTGGAAAAAGGCGGTTCAGCCATAAATGCCGTAAAGGCAGCAATCGTTACCCTTGAAGACAATATTCTGTTTAACGCAGGTAAAGGCTCTGTTTTTACAAAACGCGGTGTTCAGGAAATGGATGCTGCAATTATGGATGGCCGCACACTGGCCGCAGGTGCGGTTACTGGTGTACGTAATGTAAGAAACCCCATTGAACTTGCCGCCGAGGTGATGCTTAACAGTAATCACGTTTTCCTGAGTGGAAAAGGGGCAGCAGATTTTGCCATTCGCCAGGGGCTGAAACTTGAACCGGATGAATATTTCTTCTCCCAGTTTCGCTACGACCAATGGAAAGCCATCAGGGATTCAGACACCTATTCTCTCGACCATACCCACCAGCGGCTGGAGGAATTGTTAAAAGACAAAAAATTCGGTACTGTTGGAGCAGTGGCCCGTGATGTCAACGGGAACCTTGCAGCAGCCACCAGCACCGGAGGCATGACCAATAAAAAATACGGAAGGATCGGCGACAGCCCTGTTATTGGTGCGGGAACCTATGCCAATAACAAAACCTGTGCGATTTCCTGTACCGGGCATGGTGAAGTCTTTATCAGGGCAGTAGCCGCATATGATGTAAGCTGCCTTATGGAATATAAAAACTACACGCTGCAACAAGCTTGTGAGGAAGTTGTACTGAAAAAACTGGTAGATATGGGAGGTGAAGGGGGATTAATTGCAGTAGATGCCGAAGGAAACTTTTCTATGGTATTTAACAGTGCCGGAATGTATAGGGGGTGTAAAAGCAGCGAAAATGTGAAGATAATCGCTCTATACAAAGGAACAGATTAAAGTTCTGAAAATAAGCCGAGGCTTTTCACGTTAATTACCTCAGTACAAGGATTTCATATGTTTGGAGTAACAATTCTGGGAAATAATTCTGCTTTGCCTGCCTATGACAGGCATCCCACCTCTCAGGTTGTTACGCTGGGTAATAAACTCTTTCTGGTCGACTGCGGGGAGGGCACTCAAATGCAACTGCTCAGGTATAAGGTTAAATGGAGCAGAATTCAGTATATCTTCATTTCTCACCTTCATGGCGATCATTATTTCGGCTTGCCCGGATTATTAAACAGTATGGGCTTGCTGAACAGGGAAACAGAAGTACATCTTTTTGCCCCTCCCGAACTCGAATCCATATTGAATGCACAGTTTGCCGCTACAGGAACTGTCTTGCCTTATCCCCTCCATTTTCATCCACTCACAAAAGCTGAAGTACTGATTGAAGACAGCAGGTTCAGAGTATCCTGCTTTCCTACCATACATCGTATTGCCTGCTGGGGTTTCCGCTTCGAGGAAGTGAAACCTCCACGGAAAATATTACCCGAAAAAGCAGCCCTGTATAATGTTCCCGCTGAATTTTTTGAAGAACTGAAATCAGGTAAAGATTATATAGCCGAAGACGGAAGAAAAGTGCACAACCACCTCGTAACCGAAGAAGCACCTCCTCCACGATCGTATGCTTATTGCGCGGATACTAAATTTGATCTGTCTCTGGTGGAGCATATTCAAAACGCCGATCTCCTCTTTCACGAAACAACCTATCTGGCCGGAATGGAAGAAAGGGCTGATGCACGCTTTCATGCCACTACCTTTCAGGCGGCAGAAATGGCCAGGCTGGCAAAAGTAAAAAGATTAATTATTGGACATTTCAGTTCAAAATATGAATTCCTGGATGTATTTCAGGATGAAGCCCGCACTATATTTCCTGATACTGAAATTGCCCTGGAGGGTTGTACCTTCCGTGTAGGAGCCTGAAAACGGGCTTATCGCTTTCCTTTTATTATATTTATTCCCGGATATTCCCCTGATTATAAAAGCCTTTCCCGTTGAAGAAATTAATACTATTATCAATATTGCTTTTCAGCCTGGTATGTAGCTCCCTTGCTCAAAACCGACATTCCGCACCGGCAGATACCCCCTCCATCGTAGACTCTCTTATAAATAAGGCTGTGGAAATGGAAAGTTATGATGCCGACAGTGCATTGAAACTTTATGAAAAAGCTTATGCTCTGGCAGAAAAGATGAATTACACAGAAGGAAAGTTCAGATATGCCAGAAATGTTACGGTAGTGCTGAACGATCTGGGCAGATTGGAAGAATCCAGATCAATAAATGAAAAAGCAGTTATGCTCAGCCGTGAGCTGAATGATTCCATTAACCTTGCAAAAAACCTTTTTAACCTCGCAAACGTTTATAATGCCAAGGGAGAATTTTATACTGCACTTGAGTTATACCTTGAAGCGGAGGCAATATTTTCTTCCTTGAACATTCATACCTACAAAAATCTGCTATACGGTAACCTGGCAGTGCTTTTTGAGGAAATAAAGGAATTCGATAAAGCATTGGACTATCTTCAAAGAAGTTATACCGAAAGTGTTGAAGCAGGAGATACAGTAGGAATTCTGGATGCCCTTAACAATATGGTAATGGTATTGAATCAGATAAATCAATTTGACACGGCAGCAGTAGTAGCAGAATCGGCATTAAATCTCCTCACCAATTTCCCCAGCCCCAAGCATAAATCCACCATTTTGCTGAATTACGGAACCAGCCTGAACGGATTGAAACAATATTCCAAAGCATTGGAAAAGCTGAAGGAATCTGAAAGGATATCTTCAGAACTTAATAATCTCCGCTCTATAGCCATAGCCCAACACGGTCTGGCACTGAGTTATTTTAACCTGGGTAATTACAACCTTGCTGAAAAGCATATTGATCTTGCCGCAAAACTTGCGGCTAATACCCAGGCTTATACTACGCTGGATCAGATATATCATTTACGTGCATCCATAAAAGCTGCAAGGGGAAATTATAAAACTGCATATGCATCGCTTCAGGCATTTGTCACCCTCAGAGATTCCCTGAACAATGAATCGGTAAGAGCAAAAAGCAACGAACTGGAAAGGAAATTCCGGTTAAAAGAAATGCAGCAGGAGTTGGAGTATAGCAAGCAGATGATGGTATTGCATGAACAGGAAATCAGGAACAAGCAAACCTGGGTAGCGCTTTTAATTACGGGAATTGCCCTGCTTTCCATGTACATCTTACTATTTGCACGATTGTCAGCCAAAAAACAAAAGTATCAGGATCAGCAGCTTAAAGCTTTGCAAAAAGAAAAGGAACTTTCCGAATTGCAATCGGCTATACTTGCACGTGAAGAGGAAAGGAAAAGAATAGCTGCAGAATTACATGATGAAATCGGAAGCGGCCTTACGACTATTTTGTTTCTGGCTGAAAAAGAAAAGCGGAATACCGGTGAAAAGGAAGGACTGAATAAAATTTCAGGTAATGTTTCCCAGCTGATGGGTAAGGTGAATGAAATTGTTTGGAGTATGAATGCTTCCTGTGATTCACTGGAGGAGCTGGCAACATATATCAGGTATAAAATGGCAGGTTTCTGCGAAAATGTAGGTTTGGAATTTATTACCGATATCCAGGAAAATTTTCCGGAAAAAGAAATCTCCGGAGAGGCAAGGAGGAACATTTATTTAATCGTAAAAGAAGCCTTTAATAATATTGCAAAACATGCAGGAGCTACTCAGGCTTTTCTGAAAATTTCTGCAGATGAACAAGGGATGGAAATAACCGTTAAGGATAACGGTAAAGGGATTATCAGGAATACCGATGGCGTAGGTAATGGATTAAAAAATATGCAAGACAGGTCGGCAAAGCTGAATGGTAAACTTGAAATTAGCGCAAATGATGGGACAGAACTGCGGCTCGAAATTCCTTTTGAAGGTAATTATAACTTAAGTTATAATACCCTGTTGCCTTATACAAAGTAATTTTAAAGGCCATGAAAAGAGAACTCGGAATTTGCATAGTAGAAGACCAGGATGATATCCGCGAAGAACTGAAATCCGTTATTCAGTCTGCAGCAGGAATGCTTTGTCTCGGTGCCTTTTCGTCGGGAGAAGAAGCTGTTGCGAAGATTCCTGAGATACAACCCGACCTGATAGTAATGGATATTCATCTTCCGGGTATGAACGGCATTGAGGCGGTAAAACAAATTAAAAATACTTTTCCCGATGCACTGATTACCATGTTTACCATTTTTGAAAACAGTGAAATGGTATTTCAGGCAATTGAGGCAGGCGCCAGCGGATACCTGCTGAAAAATACCCCTCACCACAGATTTATTGAAGCACTGGCGGAACTGGCCAACGGAGGATCTCCCATGAATGCACATATTGCAAGAAAATTGGTGGTGAAGTTTAGAGAGTCCGCCCAAAAGGAAACCGCTCAGGAAAATAAACACGGATTATCCGAAAGAGAATATGAAGTCCTGTTATTTTTGTCCAAAGGGCTTTTATATAAAGAAATCGCTTTAAAAATGAGCCTTTCGGTGGGTACTATCAAACAACATATCCATAATATTTATAAAAAATTACATGTACAAAACCGTACCGAAGCCATCAACAGGGTATTCAACTCCTGACCTGCCGATATAACTTTTGTTCTATTCCCTTCCATTTGTTTGCAGAATAATTTTGGAGGATAAAACTTATCATTATGACACGTTTATCCGCCGTTCTGGCATCTTTCATATCAGTAATACTCTTTACTGCTACTGCTGAAGCACAGGTGCTAAAAAAGGTTTCTGAAAGGGTAAAAGAAACTGCTGAAAATAAAGTGGTAAACAGGGCAGGAGAAATTACTTCCGACTCGATGGATAAAGCAGAAGACAAGCTGCGAAAAGGGAAAAACAAAAACAATGATCATGCAGGAGAAGAAAATTTAAAGGATGATAAAAACGGTGCGCAGAGCAATAGTGAGAAAGCAATTACTCCAGCGGAACAAAATTCTGAACAACCCACCTCATCATCTTCAACTTCTTCCATTTTCGCCTATAGGAATTTCGATTTTGTTCCCGGCGACAAGATCATCTTCTTTTATGACATGTCAGGAGAGCAGGACGCTGAAATTCCTGCCCGGATGCTGATAAATGACGGGAATGCGGAAATTCAAACTTTTAAAGGGGAAAAAGTATTGTACATTCCTGCAAATGCATCAGTAAGTATGATTCCTGATATAGATAAGGATTCCTACCTGCCAGAGCAGTTTACATTAGAGTTTGATGTACTGAGTAATGAAGAATACAACGGACTTCCGGTAATCGAATTATATTTCAGGGCCCCTGAGCACAAAAATCTAAGCTGGTCGCATACCGGAAAGTTTTACGTGCAACTTGCAGGATTTGGCACTGAACAGGGAACTTCTGCTTTTCAGGTTATGAATGAATCATCAATATATGGAGGTGCTCCTGTACAATTTCCCCAGGCTGCCGTAAATACTGCAAAAGATAACTGGAGAAGGTTCTCATTATATGTAAATAAGAATATAGGAAAAGTGTATATAGACCAGCACAGGTTGAATATTGTAAACAGGATAGAACCAGGAGCGGGTGTACTTACAATGGAAATTCGTACAGCAGAACATCCCATGCTGATAAAAAACATCAGGATTGCGGCAGGTGGTTCTGATGCCTATAAGAGGCTGATTACTGAAGGGAAGATAATTTCCTATGGTATCCAGTTCGACGTGAATAAGGCAGACCTGAAGCCTGAATCTATGGGAGCAATAAATGAAATGTTCAACCTGTTAAACGAACATTCAGATTTGAAGGTTGAAATTGGTGGCCATACGGATGCAACAGGTTCAGCAGAAGTGAATGAAAAATTATCTGCAGCCAGAGCAGAAGCTGTAAAAGCTCAGTTAGTTAAAATGGGAATTGCTGAATCAAGGTTAGCAACTAAAGGTTACGGGTCTTCACAGCCCATTGCCGATAACGCCACTCCTGAAGGAAAGACTAAGAATCGCAGGGTAGAGTTTAAGAAAATTAATTAGTCACAAAGGGTAACGCCCGGAAAATCTTGAAAGCGCCTGAAACTTCAGGCGCTTTTTTAATTATTTCTGTTCAAAAAACTAAACATTAACTTTATAATTCAAATATCTAAAATGCTTAATTCCCAACTCTTAATTCAATCAAAGTGATTCGGCTCATCCAACCATCGGACAATGTTCCTCTCGCTGCAATGATCAGAAAAGTATTTCGAGAGTTTAAAATTGATATGCCCGGTACAGTATATACCGACCCTACTACTGATGCATTATACGAACTCTTCCGAAAAGAAGGCTCCGCCTATTATGTGGCAGAAGAAAACGGTATCATTATTGGAGGATGTGGTTATTATCCTACGGAAGGCCTTCCTCAGGGGTATGTGGAACTGGTAAAATTTTATGTGGCAGCGGAAGCAAGAGGAAAAGGAGTAGGGAAAAACCTGATGCTGAAAACTTTTGAAGAAGCCAAAAATTCCGGTTATACCCATATGTATCTTGAAAGTTTTCCAAGCCTTACCAAAGCCATAGAAATGTATGAATATTCTGGGTTTAAGAAAATTGATCATCCCATGGGCAACTCCGGGCATTTTGCCTGTAATGTTTGGATGGTAAAGGAACTTTAAAATTTAGATATGCGCTTTCTTTTAATGGCCATTCTTCTTGCGGCTTGTTCAGGCAACCATCAGGAAAATACTGTCAGCATGCAGAAGGGGTGTTATTTTCTGGAAGTGGGAAGAGACAGCCTGTATGTGCAAATGACTGAAACTGGCGAACAGGTAAAAGGGAAAATCGTATTTGACAATTTCGAAAAAGATGGCAGCACGGGGTATTTTACAGGAACCCTGTCAGGTGATACATTAAAAGGGTGGTACGATTTTGAATCGGAAGGAATGCGTTCGGTAATGGAAATGATTTTTCTGATTAAAGACAGCAGCCTGGTAAGGGCAGAAGGTAATGTAGACGTAAAACAGGATACTACTTTTTTTACAAATCCGTCTTCTGTCAGCTTCCCCATTGAAAATACCTATAGGTTAACCGATTGCCTTCAACATCCGGTATTACAAAAATACTGATATTCCGGTGCATATTTGATGTACCTTATTTTTGCATCTTCAGACGATATTATTATATTCAGGTAAAGAAACCATCCATGGCGGAAGTGTATCAGGAAAGGCAGGTATTTTCTCTTTATGAGATAGCTCAGGGATTAAAAACCGTGATCGGTGAAAGATTTCCTTATGCATTCTGGATTAAGGCAGAAATGATAAAGTTGAATCATTACCGCCATTCCGGCCATTGTTATCCCGACCTGGTGGAAAAAAAAGACGGTAAAGTCATTGCCCAAATGCGGGCAACATTATGGAGTTCCGATTATTTGCATATTAACGGCAAATTTTTAAAAACGCTAAAAGAACCTTTAAAAGACGGAATAAAAATTCTCTTTCTGGCTAAAATCAGCTTTGACCCCCAATACGGGCTGTCTTTGCGGATTATGGATATTGATCCTTCCTTTACACTGGGAGATATTGAAAGGGAAAAATTTGAAACTATCGAAAGATTAAAAACGGAAGGGTATTATCATAAAAACAAACAGCTTCCATTTCCATTATTACCCAAACGCATTGCAATCATTTCCGTGGAGACCAGTAAAGGGTATGCAGATTTCATGAAGGTACTTTCGAATAATCCCTACGGGTATAAATTTATCATGGAGCTCTTTCCTTCTCTTTTACAGGGAGAGAAAGCCATTACCTCCATAAAAGCTCAGCTGGCGGCCATTAAGAAAATTAAGAATCGTTTTGATGTGGTAGCAATAATCAGAGGGGGTGGGGGAGATGTGGGATTATCCTGCTATAATGATTATAGTTTATCCAAAGCGGTAGCTGATTTCCCGCTTCCTGTAATTACCGGTATAGGGCACGCTACCAACGAAACCGTGGTAGAAATGGTAGCTTATCAAAATGCCATTACCCCTACGAAGATTGCAGAGGTTCTGGTAGAGAAATTCCATCAGTTTGCGGTTCCTGTGCAGGAAGCACAAAGAATCATTTCCGAAAAATCAATTCGATTATTAAAAGAATTGGGCAGGCAGATTAAAAACCTGAGCAAAATTTTTAAAGCAGATACAAGGCATCTGTTATTAAAGCATGAAAATGAACTGATTCAGGCAAGGCATATTATTATTGGTAAATCTCAATACCTTGTGGCTGATCAAAAAAAACAACTCAGTCAAATTCCGGAGTTGTTATTTAAAAAAACCAAAACAGCCATTTCAAAAGAACGGTTCCTGTTAACCGAAATGAAAATAAAAACTACCAGGTATTCGGGGCAAATAATAAAAGCGTGTGGGATGAAACTGGATGGTTATGCTAAAACGGTGCAGGTTCTCAATCCTGTCAATTTGTTAAAACGAGGGTACAGCTTAACACTTAAGAATGGAAAGATTATTAAAGATATTGCTGAAATGGCGCCGGGGGATAAAATAGAAACCCTTTTGGCCAATGGTAAAATTATTAGTGAAGTAATTCATAAAGAACAACAACATGACGAAAATCCATAAGGAGAATATCAGTTATACCGAAGCTTTTAATGAGCTCCAGGAAATCGTTTCTGAAATTGAAGATGGCGAGATTTCAGTAGATGAGCTTTCAGAAAAAGTAAAAAGGGCTTCCTTTCTGATAAAAATTTGTAAGCAAATACTCACCTCTACAGAGGAGAATGTGAATGCAGTTTTAAAAGACCTGGAGGCTGATGATCAAAACATGTAAACATTCAATATCGGCATGGATGCAAGGATTATCATATTAGCGGATATAGAACGGGATTGTGATGCCCTTTTTGGTTTTGCCTCCAAACTGGCAGAGCATTCTTCTGTGGCGATGGTGGTACTGCATCAACATATACCGGTGATCCCCTCTATGGTAAGTTCCTCTGAAAGAACTAAATTGATAAAGTCTTCTGCGGCTGCAGCCAGAAGAAAACTGGAAAAGCTTATAAAGAAATTTAATTTTCCTGCCAACCAACTGAAAATTTCCGTTACCAGAAATGACCTGGTAGATGAGATTGCTGAAAAATATAATCCTGAGGACATTCTTTTGTTAAGCCTGAATGAAAAAACCGGGTTATTTAAAAAATTATTTCCTGTACGAACGGCCATACCTGTCATTAACCAACTCAATAATTCTGTTATTTGTATTCCGGAAGGCAATACCTCAGTCAGCCTGGCAAGATGCAGGGTAGGGGTACAGAAATCTAACCCCATTGATGTACACGAACTTAAAAGGTTGTTGAAGTTAATTCATCCTGAAAAAGGTGAGTTGCGATTCTTTTCGGTAATGAATGAAAATGAACCTCAGGATGAAGCAACCGCTTATCTGAAGGAGTTGGCTGATTACTTCGACAACGATGCGCAGGTGCGTGCCGGATTTGATATTGTAGAAGGATCTGATGTTTTTGAAAGTATTAAAAACCTGATGCCTGAAAATCAGGGAGAATTTCTTATTCTTCAAAAAGGCAGCCGCCTGCTGACAGATAAAATTTTCAGAAAATTCTTAACCAGCGAAATCGTTAACCACGCAAAAATTCCCCTGATTGTCATCAGTTAATCATTTATGCCGGCAATAGCTCTTATTGCTGATGCTTTTCTTTTTCCTGCTTTTTGAAGTATCTTCTGAAGAGGAAATTGTGCCTTAAAGCTTCAAGATTTTCATCCAGCTTTTTACTTCCCGATTCCAGATTCTTCAAAATCTCAGAAAGATTTTCAGCTGCTTCTTTATCATTTAATAATACTCCGGCAGGAGAATTGACATCTTCAAGTCCTTTATTTAAAGTAGTGCTGGCTTTTTTCAAATCATCAATAACACTTGCAGCCTCCCGGGAAAGCTGCTGAATACTTTGGCTGGAGGTTTTCAGATTAGAAAAGATTACGGTATCATTGGCCAGGCTGTGTGCAAAGCCCCCTTCATGATTCAACTGGTCAACAAAACTGTTTAATTTTTTGCTTACTTCTTCTGCTTTTGCAGTGGTAGCTTTCAGGTTTTCCATTACAGCCCGGATATCATCATAGGTTTCGTTGTCGTTTAAGAGTTTACCTATACTTCCTTCCCCTGCTGCAATTTTATCGCTTATCTTTTTAAAGTTATTGGTTATGCTTAAGAGATTATTATTGTTCTTCTGAAGGGTGGCCAATAGCTGGTCGAGGCCCGAACCGGAATCTGCCATTAACATATCACCATCTTCAATGGAAGGAGAGTTGGGGCTTCCGGGGCTTATAAAAACGATTTTGTCGCCAATAAATCCATCGGCACCAATACTGGCTTTACTGTCTTTTTTAATGTGGTCTTTAATCTTCCTGTCAATCTTCAGCTCTACCCTTACAAGGTTTTCACCGGCAAAACTTACCGAGCGCACGGTACCTACTTTTACTCCGGAAAACCAAACATTATTTCCTTTTGACAAGCCCTGAACGTTTTCAAAATCTACCGAAACGATCACCGCTTTGTCAAATACTTTTTTCTTTCCTCCAAGGAAGATGATGGCAGAGACCAGAATGGCCAGTCCTATTAAAATGAATATGCCAACTATTACCGTCCTTTTATCCTGATTCATGTTTATTTAATGAAGTTATAATTATAAAATTCCTGTACCCGTTCATCCTTACTGCGGAATACCTCTTCAAAAGTCCCGGTTTCCACAAATTGCCCATCCATTAGCATGGTAATTCTGTCACCGGTCATTTTTGCGCAGGTAAGGTCGTGTGTAATGATAATGGAACTGGTATGGAATTTTTCCTTAACAGAATTTATTAATGAATTGATTTCGATACTGGTAGTGGGGTCAAGCCCTGCCGTAGGTTCGTCGTACAGCATAATTTCAGGGTTCAGAATCAGGGTCCGGGCAATACCAATTCTTTTCCTCTGCCCCCCTGAAAGCTCAGCAGGCATCTGATGTTTGGTTTCCAGTAATCCCACAGAATCCAAAACACTGTCTACCGCCTGATCAATTTCTTTTTTGCTGAGATTCCTTTTATGCCTTACCAGGGGAAATTTCAGGTTTTCCATCACCGTCATACTGTCGTACAAGGCGCTGTGCTGGAAAGAAAAACCGAGTTTAAGCCTCAATTCCTTCAGTTTCCTGTCGTTCAGTTTAGGAACTTCTTTTCCCAACACCTCCACAAAACCACTATCGGGTTTCAGCAACCCCGCAATAATTTTAATAAGCACCGATTTGCCGGTACCCGATCTTCCCAGCACCACCAGGTTTTCTCCCCGGTAAAGTTCAAGGTTTACACCCGACAAAACTTTCTTTTCACCGAAGGATTTATACAGGTTCTGAATCCTGATAACAGGTTCTTCTCTGGATGATATGTTATGCTCCTGTATAATCATCTCAAATTATTGGTGATAATAACTAATATAATTTCTTCTATAAAAATCAAAAACATGGATAAAACCACAGCTGCATTGGTAGACCTTCCCACCCCTTCCGTACCGTTGGTGGCAGTCCATCCTTTATAACAACCTATAATGCCTATGGTAAATCCGTAACACAATGCTTTTACCACAGATGAACCTATGTCCAGAAAAGAAATACTGGAAAAAGCTCCTTCCATGAAAGCGGTAAAAGAAGTGTTTTCATTTTGAGCCACATTTACAAATGCTCCAAGTAACCCTACAATCCCTGTATAACACATCAGCACCGGAATCATAAACGTGGTAGCCAGTACCCTGCTTACAACGAGAAATTTAAAAGGATTTGTACCTGAAACTTCCATGGCATCAATCTGTTCAGATACTTTCATGGAGCCGAGTTCGGCTGCTATATTGGAACCCACCTTTCCTGCAGCAATTAAAGAAGTGACCAGAGGGGCAAGTGCCCTGATTATGGCAATGGATACCAGGGAAGGCAGCCATGAAGTAGCCCCGAATTCAGATAAAGACGGCCTTGATTGTTTGGTAAATACAATACCGGTAATAAATCCCGTCATGGAAATCAAAGCGAGGGATTTATAACCTATTTCATAGCATTGCCTAATAATTTCCCCAATTTCGAAGGGCGGTCTGAAAACTTCCCTGAAGAATCTCGAAATAAATTTAGAAATATGGTATACTTCGGTAAAAAAGTAATCCAGATTCCGGGTGATTAAATACTTCCGCCTTGGTTTTTCAGCCATTATTAATATGTATTACCTCTACAGGTAACGTTGTGATCAATAGAAAATTCCCTGCAAATGTAAAAAAATCCAGCCAAGGGCCTGCTGTATGGGGAATTATTAATAATCAACATTTTATAACAAGTCCCGGTTAACTTATCGTTTTACCGGCAAAATAAGTTTTAAGAAGGTTGAAGTTCCTGTCGAGAATCAGGAAATCTGCACGGTTTCCGGGTGTTAAGCTTCCTGCCGGGTTGTTCTTTAATAATGACCCGGGGAGGGAACTTCCCATTCTGACAGCAGCATCCCGGGGGATATTACAAAATTCAATACAGTTTCTTACGCCCTGCAACATACTGATAGCCGAACCCGACAATGTACCGTCGGGAAGGGTAAACCTTCCTTCTGCTTTTAAATGCAGGTATGGACCGGTGGAGGTTTCCTCCACCGCATCAGTAATCAGAAACAGACGGTAGCCCATAATCTTGCTGCTAATTTCAACGGTGGCAAAATTTACGTGTATGCCGTCGGGTATGATGCTGGCCATAGCCACGGAATGGTTGTAAATGGCTCCGGGTAACCCCGGATCGCGGTGATGAAAGGAAGACATGGCATTAAACAGATGGGTGGCTGTTTGAATTCCCCTGTCAAATCCTGCCATGGCTTCATCGTAACTGGCATTGCTGTGCCCGGCAGAAAGGATAATTCCCTGCTCAAGCAGATAATCAATGACTTCAGGCGGACAAATTTCCGGAGCCAGTGTGATCATTTTTATTACTCCTTCCCCTCTGTTGATGAATTCCTTTACTTCCTTCAGGGTAGGCGGATGGATATATTTTTCTACATGTGCTCCTTTTTTGGCAGGGTTCAGGTAAGGCCCTTCAAAGTGAATACCGGGACGGGAAGGGTGGGGGTTGGCTTTTATGATTTCAATGGCCTTGTTAAATACTTCGGGGGAATTGGTGGCCAGCGTAACCAGGAAAGTGGTGGTGCCGGTGGCGATGATTCCCTGAGTCATCCTGTCTAATCCCTCTTTAGTAAGATCAGCAGAAAATAACACTCCTCCTCCACCGTAAATCTGCAGATCGGTAAGGCCGGGGATAATCACCTCCGACAAGTTTTCCCTTTCCATTCCCTCAGGTATTTCATTTATGGGAAGGATATGGGATATATTACTTCCATCAACAATTAGGGCATGGTTGGTTATAAATTTCTCACCGGTATGAATCAGCGAAGAAGGGTAAGCTTTTGACATTCCTTTGTCGGTTTTAAAGAATGCCAAAATTACCTGAGAATTAGGATTATTCCCATTATCCTCCCGTATTATTTGGTATAGCTGACAATTTTTTTAATCTTATCTGACCCTGCAGATTTGAATTCAATAAAATCTGCAAAATTCATTAAATGTCCTCCTGATTTCATCATTCCTCTAACGGCAGCATCTTTCCCATGGGTAATTACCTGATGAATATGCATTTCTTCCATTGGAGAACCTGCATACGGACTTAAAAATTCTCTGATGGCATCTTTACCCTTAAAAAGATTTTTTCCTTCTTCACCATACACCATTTGCATTTCACAAGCATCATCCAGAAAACTGAGAATTTCTTCAAGATCAGCTTTTGCAAACGCAATGTTGAATTGTACCAGCAATGCTTTCTTAGGGCTGTTGTTGCAACTGTCAGGAACATTAATAATCATCTTTTATACATTTTAATAGTCAGCAAAAACTATAATAAATCTTTAAGGATGATCTTCTCCATTTTCATCATGTTCTCAATGGCTCTTTCATTACCCGATTTAAACAATAGGTCGTTAAAGTTTCGGGGAGCAATTTGCCAACTCATTCCAAACCGGTCTTTCAGCCAGCCACATTTGGAAGCTTCTCCTCCGTTTTCAATTAATCCGTCCCAGTAGTGGTCTATTGCTTTCTGGTCATCGCATTCGATTACCATAGATATTGTTTCATTAAAATTAAAATCCTGTTCAACTCCGCTATCCATGGCCATTACCACATTTTGATTTAACTTAAACCTGCTGTGCATCACTTGTCCTTTCACCTTACCCTCAGGATATTCTGAAATTTCAGATAAGGTGAATTCGGGAAAAACGTTTTTAAATAATTCCAGCGCTTTTCTGCAATTCCCCTGTTGCTTCCCGGCAAACATGATTACCGGAACAAAGTGGTGTTCTATAGTTTCATTTTCCCAGGCTGTATATAATTGCCAGGAAAATCCGTATTTATCCACCACCCATGCATACCATTCACTGAAAGGGTAACTATTTAATGGCATTAATTCTTTCCCATCCCTTATAAGCTGTTTATAATACCTGTTGATTTTCTCTTTATCGTGAGAAAGCACCATCACAGATATACTGTAATTGGGGAGGTACTGATCGTTTCCTGTAATGATAAGGAAGGGAGAACCTTCCATTTTTCCATGCGCCACTATTTCATTGCTGAATTCCATCTCAGCATTGTCAAAGATGTCGATATAGTATTGCATGACTTCTCCGGCTTTATCCTTCAGCCATATACAAGGGTATATGGTCGCTTCTTTTATAGAGTCCATGACGTAAATATTGAGGTGAAAAGATTTTTACTGTTCAAGAATTTCTTTAAGGTTTTGCAAACCTTTTTCAAAATCATCCCCCATATCGAAAAACAGCGTCATGATATTAAAAGGATATGGGATTTTACCGTCCAATTCCCATCTGACTTTTGTTTGAGAAGGGTTAACAGCCGTGGTGGTCATGGTTGCATATGCCGGTGTGTCTGATTCGTTGAAATACAATTCAAAGTCAATTTTTTCTCCTTCTTTAATAGCTTTAATAACCTGCCTTCCCTTGCCAATTTTTTCGCCTGTCCATGAAATTTCATATCCCGGAGTTCCGTCGGTGCCTTTTGAATGAATCACCAGGCTTTTATCCATTCGATACCATTCTCCGAAATACCGCTGGTTGTCGAGAAACTTAATATAGTTGAATACTTCTTCTTTCGGTTTGTTGATAAGAATGGTTTTGTCTGCCTCCATGGCTTTCGGCATGATGGCTGCTATAATCAGGGCAAGAACAATGATTGCTGCCACGGATAGCAAAAAAAATTTGAGATATTTCATGTGATTGATTTATAAAGTTGATGAAACATTAGGGCAGTTTGGGAAAAGAAGGGTCCGATTTTACTTCTTTCATTTGTTCTGTATGCCTTGCTGCATGGGCTGCAATGAAAAGCAATCCCTGAAAAGCATCCGCATAACCCACAGGCCATTTGATTACTTTATTTCTGAGTTCTTCTTCAGTATATTTACCAATAAAATCTTTAATAATTTTTCTGCTGGATTCTAATGCGGAAAGCGCTTCCCGGGGTGAACTATACACAGGAGCATCGGTTAGCTCGTTTTCTGCTTTAGCTTTATGCGAGCGATCGGTAACCGCCATGATAATATCCCTGTCGGTAATTTTTACACTGTCCTTGAGCGAAGGATCGGCTGGTGCATCCATGGCTTGCCGGACAAATTCCAGCAGTTGAGGCTCAGTGATTACAAGATGATACAGGCATTGGCTGACCGACCAGCGTCCTTCTCCGGGAGAAAACTTTAACTGCTCAGCATTCAGCCCTTCAATTTCCGTTTGAATATTGGCAAATGTCTGATCGAAATATTCCAGTAATTCCTGTTTATTCATTCCGGCCTGTTGCTGACTGAAGGCGTCCCCGGCTGTTAACAGCAGGACAAGGAAGATGGTTAATTTTTTCATGGCTTTCGTTTTAACCAAAATTAATACTGCCAGGTACGGGGTATCATTCCTATTTGAGACAATCTTCAGGGGCTTTTGAGATTTTGAAGAATCAGGTTGTAATAGGATGAAGCATTATGGAAATGCATTAAAGGTAAGCCATCGGTATTTTGCCGCAGCTCCCCCATCATAGGAATCACATGAGGGGCAGCGATATAATGACTGCTATGAAAATAGGCAGGCATTTCAAGTTCGGGTAAATACTTTATAATCTGCTTATGTATGTATTTCCCGAAATATTTTTCATATTGTTTCTGCGCTTTGTTTAATGGCTTTTTTACCTTTTTGTAAAGTGTTTTCATTAACAGGCGCTGAATAATAGAACCGTTTACAGCGCCATTTTGAAAATTTTGGAAAATGCTTACCGCATTATAATCTTCCGGTTTTTGTACGGTAATAAAAGTTTGCGGTACCCAGTCTTCCACATTTACCACATTGAATGCGCCGAAATCGGCTGTTTTTATTTTGTATTCATGAGCAAAATATTCATTGCCAACTTTTGGACTTGCAGATGCATAGTTTTTGATTTGGATATCTGCGGGGAGTTTGCCTGCTGCTTGTAGTTCTTTCAGATAGGCGGTAAGGAGTGTGGAAAGTGCCCCACCCTGGCTATGTCCGGTGATATAAAAATCTTTTATTCCCGCCCGGTATAAAGAATCCATTTTAGGGAGGATATCATCTGAAAGGGCCAGTGCACATAAAGCCCAACCTGCATGAACTGCAGCGTTTGGATGCACGGCAAAGGAATAATCATACCGGCGTTCTTTATTTAACCGGATTGTACCACGTGCCGGTATCATAGCCGAATAAAAATTGGCCAACCAGCTTTCTGCAGAAGCTGTTGTTCCTCTTAAACTGATGGCTGCCAAAGGTTGGTCATTATGAACATACAACTGCCATTTATTATCCAGACCTATATAAGGCGATTCATATACAAGGTGGTAGGGGGCAGGGTCAGGAAGGATGGATGCTTCGTGTTTATAAAAGTTTTTTATGCATAGGATAAACATATCGTGATATTCCTGCCAGTCAAATCCGGGTTTAAGTTGTGCTGAAGCATTTATTTGAAAGCACAATAATATAATGATTGAAAATATTTTGCTCCTCATTGTTTTTTGTATTTATCGTTTAAGCCCATCCCTTTCTTAATCATGGGAATAATTTTAACCAATCTGGTCAGTTTGGTATCCTCTTTTTTAGCAGTATCAATATATTCAATGTAATCTTTTTGTTTGCCGGAACTTAGCTTTTCAAGGGCTTCCCTTAATACACGGTCTTTTTGTAAAAATTCTTTTAATATTCCGGAAGGCTTCGGCGGGGGAGATTTTTCAGGTTTAATACTAATACCTTTTTCCGCAAGGGCTATGGCTTCATTTACGTATTTTTTGACTTGGTTGATTCTGAAAGATTTCTCATCATAAAACCTCCATTGCCGAAGTGCTTTTGTCTTCCCTTCCGATGCATTTATTAAAACTTTTAAAGGATCGGATAATAATACCCCGTCGTAAAACCATATGGAAGCAAAATTTTTAAATCCGTTAAAACCTACCACGTTTTTTCCCTTATAAGTATATATAATTGTACCCCATTTCATTTCCGGCTTTAGGATAGTTGTTTGCATAAAGCCATGAAATTTTTCTTCCAGGTTTTTCCATTGCTCAGAGTACTTTTTCCATGGAGATAATGCAGATTTTGCCATTTAATAAGAATTATATGGTTTAGGGATGCGGAAAGGAATTGTTTTTGTGGTGTGTAATCAGGGTTAAGCTTAGGGGCAATTCAGAAACCAGATGGATTATTTCAGAATAAATTTAAACATATGGAAGATAATTTCAAACCTAAGAAATATCCTTCTCTTTCTCCGTATTTTGTTTGTGACGATCCGGAATCATTTGAAAATTTCCTCCGGGAGGTATTTGATGCCAATCCGTTGAGAAAATACAAGGGGGAGGACCAAAAAATCGTTCATGCGGAAATGAGAATTTTTGATTCGGTTGTGATGTACAGTAATTCCAATGGATGGTATCCTTCCAACAGCCAATTGGTACATGTTTATCTTCCGGATGTGGATGCCACATTTCAGAAAGCTATGGATTTCGGTTGTGAAAAGATAGATGAACCTGTTCAGCATCCCGGTGATCCTGATAAAAGGGGCAATTTCAAAGATCCCTGGGGTAACATCTGGTCTGTTGCCACCCAAATGAATAACGAATAACAGGGGCGGAAATGCACCCCTGTTGGTATAAAAGTTTAAACACCGGCTATCCTTTGTTTATAAACGGCCAGTGCTTCCTCCAGTCTTTCTCTTGCTGTGGTATCTCCCGGTACGTTATGGGAAGGATGGATATGCAGTTTAAATCCTCTTTCTACCAGAATTTCTGCCACAGTGATAACGGTCATCCATACACAGGTTACAAAAGCCATGGTGGATACAGGCCCTAATTTATCCTGATGGTTTTTTATTGGAACAGTGGCATCCTCAATGGGAGCGCAACTGTCCACCACAATATCGGCAATATCAAAAATGGTTTTGCCACTGGAATGCCTGGTTTGCTTTCCTTTTGCCGCCGCTGCCGATCCGTAAGCCACCACTTTCATTCCCTTGTTTTTCGCTTCCAGTGCCACATCTATGTTCACATTGTTGATGCCTGAATGCGAGAATATCCACATGGTATCGCGCGAATCGAAGTTGTAGCCTTTCATGATTTCTACTCCGTAGCCTTCTACTCTTTCCAGGAATACAAACTGATGTACTCCCATTTCTCCGGTTATTCTGGTAAAGAATGAAAGCGGAAGTTCAATCATGGGGTGAAACCCTACAAACCCTCCGATACGTGGATACATTTCTTCAATGGGCAGGGTGGCATGGCCACATCCGAAAGTATGCACCCATCTTCCAGCTTCAATACTATCGGCCATTACAGTTGCAGCTTTCTGAATGTTTTCCATTTGGGTATCTTCTATCTGCTGCATGACGTTTCTGGCATTATTCAGCCATTGTTTTGCTAACATATGTTTTGTTTTATTTATTTTGGTAGGTTTTAATAATGTTGAAGAATATAAGTCCAAGTAATATCAGCATGCCGGATGCTTCAATGTAGCTTACGGTGGTAAGGTGACTGATATGATATTTTTCAGCCACTATACCCATCATGTAATTGACAAGTGTGTTTCCAACAAGGGATACCACGAAAATGAGGCTGAAAGCCTTTCCGCTGATGGAAGGAAATTTTTCACCCGCAACTCCCAGCATAATCGGGAACCCCCCGGCCAGCCCTGCACCTGAAATAAACAATCCTGTGGTGGCAATGCTACTGTCTGCACTTTCCATCAGCAATACTCCTGTATAAATTAGCAGGATGCACCAAAGCATGAGTTTAAGAGGCGCCGTGTTGCGGAATAATGTTCCCATCAACAGGCGCATGATTACCATGCCCAGGATGTGTAACGACAATGCATATTTTGCCGACTGTTCATCCATGATGTTGCGCTTTTCCAGGTACAGGGTTGTCCAGTTGTTGATAATGGCTTCCAGGCTGCTTTGAAAGAAAAGCATAAATGCTATACACAATAGCAGGGGAGAAAGTAATTGTTTCCGGGGAAATGTTTCCTGAGAAGCTGTCTTCCCTTTTGGGAAGGAAAGAAAACTATAGAAGAGGGCAATAGCAAGCGTTAACCAGCCTACAGAAGAAACAATGAATTCCCAGGAAAATTTACCTTGTAATAATCCCAACAATAAAGGCATTCCAAGGGCCCCCAATCCAAAGAAAATCCCAAGGATGCTCAGGTTGGCTCCTTTATGTGTAGTACTGAGGTCGGCAACCAGTGCATTAGTGCTTCCGTTAATAATTCCCCCGCCTAAACCAAAGAAGAAAATGCTCCATTTCAGCCAGGATACTTCTTCCGACCAGGCAATACCCTGAAAACCTGCAAACATAGAGAGGCATGCGGTAATGAGGATGGCCTTGTAGCCATATTTATCTATAACGGGGCCGAATATAAAAGAACCTGCAATAATGCCTATGGGTAATATGGAAAACAATTCTCCGGATTCTTTTTCCGATAGTGAAAATCGGTTTGCAAGATCAATGGCTATAGCACCCAATGTAATAAGTGTAACGCCAAATAACAGCATACCTGCACATGCCGCAATAAAATTCAGGGTCCTGGAATTCATTTGCTTTGAGGTTTAAGGGAATCAAGTAAATCAAAGGCTATTTTTCCTGCTCCGTACAATCCGGCTCTCAAACCCAGTTCTGAAGAAACAATCTGAACCTGCTTCATGCTTACGGGTTGCGCCCATTTTTCAGCTTCTTCAATAATTTCACTGAGGAATTTAACAGCGGGGCCAAATACACCCCCACCGAATAAAACGATTTCGGGGTTGAATATGCTGATGAGGTTGGCAGTAACCATACCCCAGTATTCAATAACCTGCAGTAAGGTATCTCTTCCTACGGGATCGCCTTCTTCATAAGCCTGTAAAACATGTCGGGAAGTAATTTCACTTTCGGGAATGTTTTTCAATATGCCGTTATATCCGTACCGCTTCTCTGCATTTTCCTTTGCAAATTTGGCAATACCATATCCTGATGCGCGGGTTTCCAGGAATCCTCTTTCCCTGAATTTTTCATCATAAGGTTTTTCCATGCCCAGCCATCCGATAGCGCCCCCAACGCCATGTGCTCCTTTTAATACTTTCCCATTTACCAGAATCCCTGCCCCTATGCCTGTTCCCACTGCAATGAAAATGGCATGATGATAACCTGCAGCTTTTCCTTTCCATTGTTCTCCCAGTATATAACAGGTACGATCGGCTTCAATGGCAACAGGAATGTTTCCCGTAAGCCTGGAAATTTCATCCTTTAAAGGATAATCTTCCCAACCGGGAATATTGGGTGCCCATACTTTGCCGGTCTTTTCATTTACGATTCCGGGCACTGAAATTCCCACTGCCTTTGCCTGATGTGCTTTTAATAGATCGGATGCAGTATTGAGAATAAAATCTCCCACTTCTTTTCCCTTCCTGCCATTCAAAGGGATATTTTTTTCTTGTATAATGTTTCCTCGGCCATCAAAAATTGCAGCGGCCAGTTTGGTTCCGCCTAAGTCCAGTGCGAGAATAGCCATTGATTAATGATTAGGAAATGATCATTTAGCTTCTGATTCTTTTGCAGCCAGCAGGTATATTAAGGATGCGGTTCCGCACATGGTAGGCTCATTGGTGGAATAATCTCCGTAATCGTCGTGATATACCACCAGGTCGCTTTGGAATTCCGCATATTCATCGGGTTCATGCATGTTGATTCCGATTAGGCTTTTGAAAATATTTCCGTAAACCGGTCCATCCACTAACCCTCCGTTAATGTGGTCTTTTAGTATTCTGGTAAAAGCAGCATGCGGATCTTCAGGATAATCCCCGTTTGCAGGAAGCCCGTATACAAAGGAAGTTCCCCATGGATTGCATCCAAACAACCAGTCGAAATTGGCCTGTTCAAACTCTTCAAAGCTGTTATCTCCGCTTAAGGTCCTGTACCAATAGCATTGCATTACAAAATTTACGGTGAGGTTGTTGCTGCACCATATAAATGGTACTCCTCTTAAGAAAGGATTATTCTTCCCTTTTTCATAAACAGCCTGTATACCTTTTTTATAATAATCCAGTACTTTTTGCCTTCCTGATTGTTCTGCAATTTTTGCAACTTCCATATGGCCGGCGTTGATGAAAGGATACCATTGATAATGATGGGCGGTATCTTTCCCCAGCCATGGCGTAAGCGGCTCCTTATCTGCATAATACAAGGCCTGTTGAATATAGCTGAAGGTAGAATCGGCAATTAGTTGTTCAATATTCGGTTTTCTGTTTGCCTTCCATTTTCCGTCTCTTATCAGGCTGAATAATGAAGCCCTTGTGGCATAAGCCAGTTCCATATCATCGTACCAGTTTTCTTCAGCATAAATATAGGGGGCCAGTACCGAAGCGGTTTGCGTATAACCATGTTTTTTATTCGCATAAGCATGTGCGGTAGTTGACTTTTCCAGAAGCAGTTCACTGAATGAAGGGTCGATGTCGTTAAATATGATTGCACCCGTAGCAAAAGCCGATGTAAATTTCCCCGCTGTAGAAGAAGTACCGGTAGTGGTATTCATGAATTTACCTCTTTGCTGAGGTTCACCTGTGAGGAAATATACCGGCCGCTGATAACCGCGGTTGTACTGACTGTCGAGTTTTGGAATTCTCAGGCTGATATGATCGCGGTCATCGGCTATCTGGTTAAACATCCAGTCTTCCCTGGGATGCATTTTAATCAGCCAGTCGAGTCCCCATTTGGCTTCATCCAGTACATCGGGAATGCCATTTTTGCCATCCAGTCCGTTTGCCTGCTTGGTATCACCGAATACTTTTGGAAAATCGCGGTAAGCAATCAGCAATTGGTAGGTAGCATTGGCTGAAGTGGTAACATATTGCAGGTAATCTGTAGCATCATGCCATCCGCCGGTAACATCAATATAAGTGCTATCCGGCATGGGGCCGTATAATGTGTAGCCATCATGCGTATGGCAGCTGTCTTTCAGGTAAGGGTTATATCCGCAGCGTTGCTGGCGCATATAGTTTAATGCAAAATCAGCAGTTCCTTTATAAACATCCGGGCCAATTTCAAATACGGGAGATTTTGTATTTCCCACCTGCAGGTAATATTTCCCCTTTTTTGTAAAAGAAGAGAAATCCAGGCGGTGAGAGGAGGAGAATGGCCCGTATGCACCAAAATTTTTCCCTGCATCCCCCTTAAAAACTGTCTTGCCGTTTTTTGCGTTTTTTAACTCAAATTCCCGGATGTGCTTCCGGGTTTTACTCACCCACACTGCTACCTTTTTGGAATTAGGCTTATAACCCAGTTGGTTGATTCTTATCCAAGAAGGCTCAGAATCCTTTACAGATTCGGGTTTTGCAAAAAAGCCCACTCCAATGGCGGCAAATACACAAATGCATAAAATGGCTGGAAATTTCATAACAATGTTTTTTGGGTTGCTGCTTTTTGCGTTTTATTTTTAATAAATATAGAAAAAAGCATTATAACGCAATTCAGGAATTCATTAAATTTCTGATTATTCTTTTAAAGTTAAACCAATCAAGCTGTAATACCATGTTGAAAGAAGAAAGGCAAAAGATTATTCTGGAGAAACTGAATCAGGAAAACAGGGTATTGACTACCGAGTTATGCTCTATTTTGAATGTATCGCTGGATACGGTGCGTCGCGACCTGAATGATCTGAAGGAAGAGGGGAAACTGATTAAAGTGCATGGCGGTGCTATTTCCAGAAATTACAATATACCTTTTTTGCAACCACATGTGTATAAGCAGCAGGAAAAAATCGTCATTGCTTCAAAAGCGCTGGATTTATTGGAAGATGATATGTATGTATTGCTGGGTGGAGGAACTATCATGCTGGAGCTGGCAAAGATCCTGCCTGAAAGGAAGAAGATCAGAATATTTACCGTAAGCCCTCTGGTAGCCCTGGAAATTACTCAGCGTACATCCATCCCCGTGGAATTGATTGGCGGTACTGTTAGCCGTGAGTCTTATATTTGTATAGGTGGTAGCGTGATTAGCAAGCTGGGAGATATCAGTGCAGATATTTGTTTGTTGGGTACCAACGGTTTTTCCGTTTCAGCCGGCATAACCGAAAACGATTATGAAGTTTCACTGGTAAAAAGATCCATGCTGGCTGCTTCTTCACAAAATGTCATCATGTGTTTGTCGGAAAGGGTAGGCGAAGAAAAGAGATTTAATGTTGCCGGTATATCGGAAGCGGATTATTTTATAACGGAACTTCCTGATGCCCATCATTCTCTGTTCGAAAATTTTCCCGGACATATAAAAATTTTATAACTGAACTTCATAAGGGATACTTATTTTTAATTAATGGCTACAGACAAAAAAAGAGAAGCAATTATTGATGCGGCCTATAAAAGGTTTGCGCATTTTGGGGTGCCTAAAACCACCATGAATGAAATCAGTGATGACTTGGGTATATCCAAAGCTTCTCTTTATTATTATTTTCCTGATAAACTAAGTCTGTATGTGGAAGTTTTGTCTAGAATCTTTGAAGAAGCCGATAAAAATAAACAACCTCTTAAAGAAAATCCCTTTGCTTCTATTAAATCTTACCTCGACGCCAGGGTGGAATATATATTAAGGAATCAAAATCTTCTGGAATACCTCAACAGCCTCATTCAAAATCCGGATAAACAAATTGCCGACCTGATTCAGAAAGCACATTTGCTTGAATTCAACAGGTTGAAAGAAATCATTGATCAGGGGGTGGAGCAGGGGATTTTTAAGATTTCCGATTCGGCCGCCATGGCAGATATTTTACTTACCGCTCTGTCAGGCTTAAGGTATTATCACACACGGAATAAACCTAATTATATGATTACCAAAGAGTTCATGGAAGGTCTCCTTCATAGGGAACAAATACTCGCCCAGACTTTTTTGAAAGGTTTAACAGTTTGATTTTTACAAATATTTTTTTTGTCATAATTTTGACTTTTCAAATTAAAAAGTCAAAAAGTTGAGTCTCGAGATTTCACCGGAAAAAGAGCGATTGAGTCAGGATGAGGAACTGCGGGCAAGAATTATTTCGGCAGCCATCAGAAGGTTTTCCTATTTCGGCATTCAAAAAACCACGCTTGCGGAAATTGCGGATGATACCAATATCCCCCGTCATACCCTCAATGAATTATTCCCCGATAAGAGTAGCCTGATTAAAGCTGCTGAAGAAGAAGTGGTTGCTGATTATTTGGGAAAATTACATGCCATACATTTTCCGGAAGGAGAGGTACCCGGCAGCCTGAAAATGTTTGTCGATATCAGGCTTGCATTTTTCGAAAAATACTTCATGCTCATCAACCAGAAAGACAATATCCCCTTCTTTGAATGGGCAGAATACCTCAATCATGTTATTAATAATGTAAGGCAGAAGGAAATAGAGTTTGTATCCGGCATCCTTCAGAATGTCGGAACAGATGCCAAACGTGTTGCCGAAACCATCCTGAAAGCATTATATGCTATGGAAACCGCCTTCAGGGTTTCCATCCCTATACCCTCATCTGATGATTTTTTAAAACTGAAAGAAGAGGAGTTAAACCTTGTCAGTCTTTTTTATAACGGAATAAAACATTCTTAGGTTTTTTTAAATCAAACATAAAATGGAAGAGAAATTAATTCAGTTATCGAGGTCGTTATTCTCCAAATATGGAATAAAAAGCATCTCCATGGATGAGATTTCGCGTGAAGCAGGAATCTCCAAGAAAACATTGTACCAGTTTTTTACCAGTAAAGAAGAGCTGGTGGATAAACTGATTACTCAGTTTATTACCGAACACCTGGCTTTGCTAGAAGAATGCAACAATAATTCAGGAAATGCAGTGGAAATCATCAGTAAGAGGGTGAAAGGCCCATATAGTTTACTTACAGAGTTTTCACCCACTTTCTATTTCGACCTCAGGAAATATTTTCCTATGTCGTGGAAAAGAGTTGTGGAGCACTTCAGATCAGATGTGCAGAAGGCCATCAGAGTAAACATTGAGAAAGGAATGGAAGAAGGGTTATACAGAAATGACCTGAACATAGATTTCATTACACATCTTCGTTTCCATCAACTGAGTTATTCTATTCTTCCTGTTGAAACTACAGAGCTTCCACAGTTAAGGCCAGAAAATATTGAAGACCTCACTCTACATTTCTTTTATGGTATCACCACCCTTAAAGGAAGAGAATTACTGGAATCTGTATTCTCAAAAAAAGATTTTAAAGAACAAATTTTAGCATAATGCATAAGCGACATAAGATTATAGTGAATTTGTTGAGACTTTCATTTGTTTCGCTGTTTTTCCTTTTAACTTCTTTTTCACTTCAGGCGCAGGATGAGAAAAGGACAGTATCCCTTCAGGATGCTATAAACCTGGCTTTGAAGCAACACCGCGATGCTGTGAATGCAAGTCTGGATGTGGAGAACAGCGAATACCAGATTATGGAAGTGCGTTCCAGGGCTTTACCTCAGGTTTCTTTAAACGGAACGCTGAATTACAGTCCGCTTTTACAAAAAAGTGCGTTGCCCAATATTTTTGGTCCTAACCCTAATCCGGATGAAACCATCCTGGTGGCTTTCGGACAGAAATGGAATTCAACAGCCGGAGTGAACCTCACTCAGAACATTTTTGATAAGTCTGTCTTTACAGGTTTAAAAGCGGCCAGGACTACCCGTGAATTTTATCAGTTAAACAAAAAGCTTACCTCTGAAAACATCATAGAGGCAGTTGCTTCTGCTTATTACCAGGTACTGGTACAGCGTCATAAAGTAGGGCTGCTGGATACTACCATTGCCAATGCTGAAAAAATTCAGGGGGTTATGAAAGGCTTATATGATAACGGTCTTGCGAAAAAAATAGACCTCGACAGGATGGAAGTGAATATTTCCAATTTGATAAGTCAAAGGCAGCAACTGATGAACGCCGTTACCCTTTTGGAAAATCAGTTGAAGTTTTTAATGGGTGAGGATATAAACACCGCTATCATAATTCCAGAAGAAAATCTTGATGCCATTGTTCCGGTAGCAGTTCCATTAACAGAAACAGCAGCAGTAGACAACAGAACCGAATTGCAATTGTTGAAAAAGCAGGAACAGCTTCTGGTTTTGCAGAAAGAATCTTATAAGTCGGCGCTTTATCCCACTTTATCTCTGTCTGCCAACTACTCTTATATGGGCATGGGAAATACTTTCCCTGTATTTAAAGGTAAGGATGACGGAGTGAACTGGTTTGATTTTTCTACCATCAGTCTGAACTTAAGAATTCCGTTGTTTTCCGGTTTTGCCAACAAAGCCAGGATTCAGCAGGCTGATATCAGTCTGAGAAAAAACAGGGCAGATCAGAATTATACAAAACATGCTCTTAGCCTTGAGTTTGAAAATGCGAAAACACAAATTAATAATAACCTGATTACCATAAATCATCAAAGAAGAAACCTGGAGCTGGCGAGAGAAGTGTTTGAAAATACACATAATAACTATCTCAATGGCCTTGCCAGCTTAACCGATCTGCTGGATGCAGAAAATTCATTGACAGAAGCCAACAACAACTACTCGCAGGCATTACTCGATTATCGCCTTGCTGAGATCAGAATGCTGAAAGCCAATGGCAGATTGGAAACCTTAATCAATAAATAAACCAGTTTAAACATTCAGACATATGTCAGGAAAGAAAATTAAAAATACGCTGATCACCCTGTTGGTATTAGGTGCAAGCCTTTTTGCCATCAGCTGGGTATTAAATAAAAACAAAAAAGAAAACGAAGAGAAATCAGCCATTGTAAATGCAAAGCTTCCATTTGTGGCTGTGAAAACTGCAAAGGCGGAAAAGAAAGATATCGCACAATCCTTTATTTCTAATGGCAATTTCGCTCCGGTGCAGGAAATCAGTTTTGCTGCAGAGAATAGCGGAAGAGTGGTAAAAGTACTGGTATCGGAAGGCTCACGTGTAAGCATTGGTCAAACACTGGCAGTCATCCGCACCGAGCAGTTGGAAATTGATTTGCAAACAGCAGAAGTTAATTATCAAAATGCTTTAAGGGAAAAAGATCGTTTTGAAAATGCATTTAAAACCGGCGGTGTTACCCAACAGCAGCTTGATCAGGTGAAGCTGAACCTTGAAAATGCCAAAGCTGCTTTGGATAGGGCTAAGGTGAGAATGAACGATGCTTATATTCGTTCAACCATCAATGGTATTGTTAATAAAAAGCTCATTGAACCCGGATCTGTAGTGAACCCCGGAACTCCGCTTTTTGAGATTGTCAACGTATCCAGCCTGAAGTTAAAAGTAAATGTTACCGAACAACAGGTGGCTTCTATTAAAATGGGAGACAAAGTTCAGATTACCTCACCTGTAATTCCCGGCAGAACCTTCTCAGGGAAAATCAGTTTCATAGCTCCCAAGGCAAATTCCTCTTTGAATTTCCCCGTTGAGATTATAGTGGAAAATTCCGGAGATCTTCTGCGTGCAGGTATGTATGGTACGGCGGTTTTCAATGCCGATAAATCTGAAAATCTGCTTATCATACCAAGAGCTGCATTTGTGGGAAGTATTAATACGGGAGAAGTGTTTGTGATGAATTCCGATTCTACCGTAAATGTGAAACATTTGGTGGCAGGAAGAATTTTAGGAGATGATGTTGAAGTGTTGAGTGGCATAGAAGAAGGAGCTGAGGTGGTGGTTTCAGGGCATATTAACCTGAAAGAAAACGATAAGATCAGAGTGATAGAATAACTTTATAATAATCTGAATAATGAAATTAGTTGAAGTATCGATAAAACGCCCTACATTAATTGTGGTATTATTTACAGTACTTACACTGGGAGGGCTTTTAAGTTATTCACTTCTCAACTATGAGTTGTTGCCTAAATTTTCACCAGGGGTTATCTCAGTGGTGACGGTGTACCCGGGTGCTGCTCCCGGAGAAGTGGAAAATTCCGTATCGCGAAAAATTGAAGATGCGGTGGCTTCGATGGAAAACGTAAAAAAGATCGATGCCAAATCGTATGAGAATTTATCGGTAGTAATTGTAACCCTTACCAATGATGCAGATGTTGATTATGCGCTGAATGATGCTCAGCGTAAGGTAAACGCCGTGCTGAAAGATCTTCCGGAAGATATTGATCCTCCTACATTGAATAAATTCTCCCTGGATGATCTTCCCATTATTACCATAGCGGCTTCCGCAAATATGGAAGATCTGGATTTTTATGACCTGATGGATAATCAGATAGCAGCAGTGATATCACGTGTTCCAGGTGTTGCCCAGGTTGCTCTTGTGGGTGGCAGTGAAAGAGAATACCGTGTAAGTGTGGACGCCGATAAACTGAAGGGTTATGGTCTTTCCCTTCTTCAGGTTCAGCAGGCTGTGCTGAGTTCCAACCTCGACTTCCCTACAGGGAATGTAGATACAAGAGACAGGGATATTACCATCAGGCTTGCAGGGAAATACAAAAGCATTGAGGAGCTGCGTAACCTGGTGATTAAGACCGGTGCTGATGGCGAACAGGTTAGGTTAACCGATGTGGCAGAAGTAAACATTACCCAGAAGGAAATTGAAAAAATTGGTAGGGTTGACCAGGAAAACATGATTGCCTTACAGGTGTTCAAACAATCCGATGCAAACGCCGTGGAGGTGAGCAGACTGGTAAAGCAATCTGTTGAAAAGCTTGAACAGGATTATTCCAAATACGGACTTGCACTGACTATTGCAAGCGATAGCAGTGAATATACCCTCGCTTCTGCCAATGCAGTGATTTTCGACCTTGTGTTGGCGATAGTGCTGGTAGCAATAGTAATGTTGTTCTTCCTTCACAGCATCAGGAACGCATTTATTGTGATGGTGGCTATTCCTGCTTCCCTTATCGCCACATTTATAGGAATGTACCTGCTCGGATTTTCTCTTAACCTGATGTCTCTGCTGGCGCTTTCACTTGTGGTGGGTATTCTGGTGGATGATGCTATTGTGGTACTGGAGAATATTTACAGACACATGGAGATGGGTAAGAATAAGGTGCAGGCAGCTTTTGATGCAACCAAAGAAATTGGGTTTACCGTATTGTCCATTACCCTGGTAATTGTGGTGGTGTTCTTTCCAATTGCGCTTTCATCGGGTATGGCTGCTAAAATTCTGAAGGAATTTGCGCTTACGGTAGCAATAGCAACCATGCTTTCACTGCTGGCATCCTTCACGATTGTACCATGGCTTTCCTCAAGGTTTGGTAAACTTGAGCATCTTACCGGTAAGAATCTTTTCCAGCGAATCATTCTGGGCTTCGAAAGCGGTTTGAATGCTTTTACCGAATGGATGACCGGAGTGTTGAAATGGAGCCTGAAGCATAAACTGATTACCCTGAGTATTGTGTTTGCCGTTATCGCATCTTCTGCCCTGCTGTTTACCGGAGGATATATCGGTGCGGAATTTACCGGACAGAGCGACCGCGGTGAATTCCTTGTTCAAATAGAACTGCCTAAAGATGCTTCTATTGAAAGAACCAATGAGCTGACCCGTGTTGCAGAAGAATATCTGTCTACCAAACCCGAAGTAGTTAGGATGATTACTACTGTTGGCCAATCCAGCGAGGGAATGGGTGCTACTCAGGCAACTTCCTATAAGAGTGAAATTAAGGTGTTGCTGGTGGATAAAAAAGACAGGAAAGACGATTCATATGTATATGCTGCAAAAGTAAAAAACGAACTGGAACCTTTGCTGGTAGGTGCGAAAGTAAAAACCGTTCCTGTTAGTATTATGGGTGCCGCAGAAAATGCTCCTCTGGCACTTGTGGTGGTAGGCCCCAATTTTGACAGCGTAATGTCTTTTGCCCGTGAAGCCGAAGCTTTACTGAAGCAAATTCCCGGATCCGCTGAGGTAAAATTATCTGTGGAAGAAGGTAATCCGGAAATCAACGTAAAAATAGACCGTGATAAAATGGCTGCCTTACATCTTAATATGAGTACTGTAGGGGCTACCATGCAAACCGCCTTCGCAGGAAATACCGATGGAAAATTCAGAAGGGGAGATTATGAATATGATATCAATATCAGGTTTAAGGAGTTTAACAGGAAAGATATTAATGATGTACGCGAACTTACATTTACCAATGACCGTGGTGAACTGGTGAAATTGGCCCAGTTTGCGGAAGTTACAGAAGGTTCCGGTCCTTCCATGCTTGAAAGAAGGGATAAAAGTACCGCAGTTACCGTTCAATCTCAGGTAGTAGGACGTACCACCGGAGAAATTGCCGCAGAATGGCAACAACAGTTCGAGCAGTTGCAACGTCCTGCAGGTGTTAACTATATCTGGGGCGGAAACATGGAATATCAGGAAGAAAGCTTTGGTACACTGGGATTGGCATTGTTGGTTGCGATTGTACTGGTATACCTGATTCTGGTAGCGCTTTACGATAGTTTCCTTTATCCGTTTGTGGTATTGTTCTCCATACCGCTGGCTATTATCGGGGCATTCCTTGCGCTGGCGCTGACCAACAACTCTTTGAATATTTTTACTATCCTTGGTTTGATTATGTTGATCGGACTGGTTGCCAAAAACGCCATTATACTGGTAGACTTTACCAATCACAGAAAGGCGGAAGGAATGGATACTTATAACGCGCTGATTGAATCGCTGAAGGCAAGGATAAGGCCTATTTTGATGACTACCATTGCCATGGTGTTCGGTATGCTGCCTATTGCTATGGCAAGCGGCGCTGGTGCTGAATGGAAAAACGGTTTGGCCTGGGTAATTATCGGTGGTCTTATCAGTTCGCTGTTCCTTACCCTGATTGTTGTACCTGTCATCTATGCAATCTTCGATTCCCTTAAGGCAAAGGTTGCAGGAAAAAGGCCCAAACAATCTATCGAAGAATTACTGGTGATAGAATAAATCCCTATACTATTGTTGTGATTAAGAGGCTGGCTGTATGGCAGCCTCTTTTTTTTCTGAGAATAGCCATGAAAACACAAAGGGAAAAATCGGTGAGGTTGCAGGAAAAAACTTTGTCCGGGAGGAGGTAATCAACATTGTAGGGGAAAAGGGATAAATGTAGTTTTGTTCTGCTGCCATCGGAAGGCGATGGAAAACTGACCGGTTAAGGATTCCAGAGAAGCTATTGTGTAAGAATTCCCATGGGATTTCTGAGGGATATACCTATACCTTAATCTCCCAAAAAACAAGGCAAAGGTGGTGGCGGGGGAGGGCCCTAAAAGGGTGGAAAATAACGAAAAATTTTAGGGGATTCAACGTCGTTATTCAGGTATGTTTCGCATCACAATTTGGTTAATCATATGCATTTCTTCCGGTTTCTGCTCCTGAAGAATGCTGAAAAATTTTAAGTATACCATCTTCAATTTATTTTCTCGCGGATGAAAAATTCAATTCTCCTTCCCTATACAGGACTATGCCTGCAATTGGTTAAATTTGTGTATGCACTGGAATAAGTATTATACTTTCGTTTTCCTTGGAATAATATTGTTTTTGCTCATTGCAACCGCAAAATATTTTTTCCCTACAGTATTTTATCTCAACAGCGGACTGGTACTGCTGGTATTCTATACCATATTTTTCCCTTCCGACAAACCTGTTTATATTTTTGGCGGCCTGGGGATTTCCCTGATATTACTTTCCCTTTTTAAACAATCTCCTGTTTCTCAGGAGATAGTAATTGCTGAAGCATTTTCTATCCTTGTTATATTGCTTACCATTCTGCTGGTTATTAAAATCAAATCTGCATACAGGGAAATCAGCAATGAAAGAAAGCATCTGAATGCCTTATTTGAAAATGCCACAGAAGGAATTATCCTCACGAATGGAAGCGGAAAAATTGTAATGGTAAACCCTGCCGCCGAAAGGCTTTTTGGATATTCTGCCGATGAGTTACTGGGCAAACAGATTGAAATACTTTTGCCTCAAAAAGCCAAAGAAGTTCATGTAAAACAAAGGCACCATTTTTATAAATCTCCTTCCAACCGGATGATGGGAAAAGGCCGGGATTTATTTGCGCTGCATAAAAACGGAAAAGAATTCCCCGTTGAAATAAGCTTAAGTCATTTTGTTCAGGATAATGAAACTTTTGTGCTTGCCTTCATTATAGACATTACTGCCAGGAAGCAGGCGGAAATGAACCTGATTAACCAGAAAAATCAGCTTGAGCAGGTTACCAATACCATTCGTAAACTCAATTCTGCTTTGGAAACTAAAGTGGAAGAAAGAACCAGAATATTGAAGAAAGCACTGGGAGAACTGGAAAGATCAAGAAATGAATTAACGGTGGCGCTGAAAAAGGAAAAAGAACTGAATGAAATTAAAAGCAGGTTTTTATCCATGGCCTCACACGAATTCAGGACACCTTTGAGCTCTGTTCTTTCTTCTGCTGCGCTGATTGGAAAATACGTTAAAACGGAAGATCAGGAAAAAAGAGAAAAGCATATCCGGAGAATCAAAGATGCTGTTCATCATTTAAATGAATTACTGGAAGATTTCCTATCACTCGGAAAACTGGAAGAAGGAAAGGTTACTGCGAATCCTGACCCATTCGATGTAAAAGAATTTCTTGACGATTTGGTGGAAGAATTGCAGACTATTCTCAAACCCGGTCAGGAATTGGTCTTTAAGCATTCCGGGGATACCGTAATATTTACCGATAAAAAGCAGTTAAAAAATATCCTGATAAATCTTATTAGTAATGCGTCGAAGTTTTCCCCTGAAAATACCCCTATAAAGATTGATTCTGAAATCAGGGATCATTTATTAACCATTTCTGTAATTGACCGGGGTATTGGAATAGCGGAAGAAGATATGCATAACTTGTTTACCAGTTTCTTCCGGGGAAAAAACGTAACAAATATTCAGGGAACAGGCCTGGGATTACAGATTGTAAAGCGATATCTCGAACTCCTTCACGGAAATATACATATTGAAAGTGAACTGAATAAAGGGACAAAGGCCACCATTCATCTTCCTTCCATGGATAAAGAAAAGGTTTAATCTCCCCGTCATGTAGTATAAGGAACGGGAATTGCAGGTTTACAGGTAAAGTTGCCTATGAAAACATTACACATTGGCAAGGTTGCCGGAATAGCTGTGGGGATTGCCACTTTATACCTGATTATTTACGTGGTGCTGGTGAGGTCTGAAATGTATTTTTCTCTCTCCTTATTTATGTTTGCAATATCTCCTGTTGTATTGATAGGAATGGTGTATTGCATATTAAAATATGGCAAGCATTATGGAAGGGCATTTAAGGAAGGAGAGGAGTGGGGATACGATGACCGGCCTTAATGACACAATACCGGTTCGGCTGAACTACCTGCAGGAATAAGTTGCGGACTGATATAAGGAATACCCAGGTTCATTCCTCTGAGGATAAGTAATATTCCCATAACAGATACAACATATGGAACAAGTGTTTTAATCCGGTTTCTTACGCTAAGGCTTACACGATAACCTGCAAGGCTGAGTACCATCATGGCAGGGAAGGTGCCAAGTCCAAACATAGTCATGAAAGCTATTCCCGCAACAACATTTCCGGTATTCACCGCTCCTGCAATAGCCAGGTATACCATTCCGCAGGGAAGTAGTCCGTTTGCCATTCCCAGCAACAAGAATCCGGAAAGGGATTTCTTTTGCAGGGCATAATTCATCAGGCCCATCACCCTGCCCTGAAATTTTCTCAGGAAAACCGGTGTCTGACCGGATTTTTGAAGGAAAAGCTGAAGGGCGATCAGCACCAGTATGATTCCTGATATGATGGAGAATGTATTTTGAAAGCCGGCAAGTTTAATGTTTTGACCGGCAAAGCCTATTATCAAACCAAGCATTGCATAGGTGAATATCCTTCCTGTATTGTAAAGAAAAACAGAACCTGCCCTTTGCCATTTTGGTAATTGAGAAACAGGAAGAGATAAGGCCAGCGGCCCGCACATGCCTACGCAGTGAAAACTTCCGAGAAATCCAACCAGCAAACCACCCAGCAAAACTTCGGTAATCATATCATTAGAAGTTTATAATCTTTTCAGTATAGAAATTCTTATCTCCGGATTTCCATTGAAGTTTTACAATATATTTTTCAGCTCCGAGAACAGTTTTGGGAACAATAAACTTTCCGTCTTCATCGGGATGAAATTCAGATTTGTAGTCTTTTTTGGCATCCGTTTCGCAATAAAACCACAGTTCACCCTGATGAAATTCCTTAAGTTGTTCTGCAGGTATACTGATTATTACTCCGGCAGGAATTGCTTCAATGGTAACGGGTTGTTCCATTTCCCTCGCATTAACCTTACCATCGATAATGCTTTGGTACTTTAATTCATCTTCATAGTAGGTATTGGATACCAGTTCAAATTTTGTGTTGACTGATTTGTACACCAAAGTTGCCATAAGGCCTCCGAAGGCTATAAATGCAATCATTAAGCGGTAACCCCAGTTCATATTTTTAATTTTTTATTGTTCATATACAGGTCCAAGGAAGTTAGTCTTCACATCTTCAATTTTCTGATCTCCATCGTATAACTCCAGTTCCAGTTCAAGCTTTCTCTTGTCTATGGCAGTACGTGGCAGGACTATGAAGAATGATCCTGATCCCTGCCCTTCATTGGGAACATTAATGGCATGTCCTCCAATGATTTCGATTTTTCCTCTCGGATCCCTTAACCGGATATCAACAGGAATGTCTTTATGACTTTTGTTTACAATTTTAATATTATACAGGTTGGAAATGCTGTCTTCACCTCTCTTTTGGAAAAGTAAACCCGGAGTTCTCATTACAGTGGAATCAATATCCTTTCTGGTGGCCAGCAACACTCCTAACAGACTTCCCAGGATGACCAATATTACTGTGTAGAACTTCATTCTTCCGGTAAATTTCAGCGGCTTATTATCCCTGATACTGTTTTCGGAAGCATAACGGATAAGGTTAAGCGGGCGGCCTACTTTTTCCATCATGTGGTTACAGGCATCAATACAGGCAGTACAACCTATACATTCCATTTGGGTACCGTTTCTGATATCAATTCCGGTAGGGCAAACATCCACGCATTGGAAACAATCGATACAATCCCCTGCATCGGGTGATTTTTCTTTTCTGAATTTAGCTCTTGGTTCTCCTCTTCTGTAATCGTAAGCCACAATCATGGAGTTTCTATCGAGTAATACGCCCTGTAACCTTCCGTAAGGGCAAACTACCGTACATACCTGTTCGCGGAAAAAGGCAAATACACCATAAAAAACCCCAGAGAAAATAAGAATAGAAACAAACCCTCCCATATGCTGGGTAACAGGTTCTGTAACGATACTTTTTAACTTATCTATTCCAATGATATAACTCAGGAATAGATTGGAAATAAAGAAAGACAGCAGGTAAAAAATTACATGTTTGGAAGTCTTCTTAATGATTTTTTCCCTGTTCCATGGACTTTTGTTTAATAATCTTTGCGCTGCTGCATCTCCTTCAATCCAGTATTCGATTTTGCGGAAGAACATTTCCATGAAAATGGTCTGAGGGCAAACCCATCCGCAGAATAACCTACCGAATGCTGCTGTAAATAATACTATTGCTACAATAAACGTAATCATCCCCAGGCCAAAGATGAAAAAATCTTGTGGCCAGAAGATTTTACCAAAAATGATAAATTTAGTTTCCGGGATATTGAATTGTAAAAACGGTCTTCCGTTTATTTTGATGAAGGGTACGGTTACAAAGAGTAGAAAAAAGAACCAGCTAACATAAGTACGAATAGAATAGAACTTCCCTTTTGGTTTTTTTGCATAAACCCATTTCCGCTTTCCTTTAGCATCTACAGTGGCAATTCTATCCCTGAAACTCACTTCCTGTTCGCCGTCCTTTTTTCTAATCTCGGTTTCTTTCACGTCTGTATTCTTTTATAGTTTTTGTTAATTCTACTGAGCAGTTTCCTGATCAGCATTATCGGTTGCAGTCTCTTCAGGTTCTTCATAAAGCTCACCCTGAGGACCTTTGGGGTTGGCATGTTCAATGCCTTGAATAGACTTGATATAACTTGCCAGTTGTGCTATCTGAACCGGGGAGAAGTCATCTTTCCACGACTTCATACCTTTATCCGGCCATCCGTATTTAATAGACTTGAAGATATCACTCAGGGATCCTCCGTGCAACCAGTATTTATCTGTAAGGTTGGGTCCTACTGCATTTCCTTCGCCCTGAGCACCATGGCAAGCCTGACAGTTTTGCTGGAACAAAGCCTGGGCGGCTTTCAGTTGGGCCTCATCGGTAATCAGGGTTACAGTATTTTCATCTACATTGGCTGCAGCATTTTTCAGATATTCTTCCACCTGCCTTTCGCCTTTTTCCCAGGCAATCTGAAATTCCTGAGCACTTAAAGGAGCAGAGCCCGATACGTGGTAAATCCACAGATATACTGCACTGAAAGCGATGGTGAAATAAAATCCGTACAGCCACCAGGGTGGGAGCCTGTTATCCAGTTCTTTAATGCCATCATAATCATGGTCCAGCAAAAGATCTGCTTCCTGTTCTTTGCTTCGGAAGCTGTTGATTTTGTTCCAGACTGCCACCAGCTTTTCTTTAAAGGTTGGTTCGCTCGCCCTGCCAACTTCCACACCTGCTATTTCAACTTCAACTTGTTTGGCGGTTTTAATAACAGTTCTTAACTGCAGTAGCATGATAAATATTACCAGCAGTTCGAACGCTATTACTCCCAGCATGGTATAAACTGCGAAGTTGGAAACACCGGGTATAAAATAGGAGGGAGCTTCCGTTACGGCTTCTGCAGTGCCATCCTGTGCCATCAGGTTAAAGGGAACCAATGCCAATAAGAGCATGGCAGTGCCTCCGGTAATCCTGGCAGCATCTTTTGCCTTTTTCTGTAAATCATATTTATACTGGGTGGCACCTACCAGAATGTTTCCCAGCAGGATGATGGCCAGCAACAGGATGGCCATGATAAATACCAGTGTTAACACCACCGGATTGGATATGCTGTCGGGTTTTGGTGGCCCGGCTGCAAAAGCTGCAGAGCTACCACCCATGAACAGCAGCAACAGGGTAAGTTGTTTTGAGTTCGGGAACTTATACATGTTCAAATATTATTTTGGGTTATTATCTAATGGTATCTCACTCAATTCCTTTAAGGTTGCTTTATCGGCCTTGAATATCCATATGGCCATAACCAGGAAGAAAAGGAAGAATATTAAGAAGGAGCTCAAACCGAATATGTCTACTCCTGATATTTTTTCCAGATAATGTATGAATTTCATTTTTCGGTGTTTTATTAGTTATTGGCTACTTCTTCTTTAGGGGCAGCTTTGATATCGGTGCCCAGTCTTTGCAGATAGGCAATCAGGGCAACGATTTCGGCTGTTTTATGAGTTTCCAGTTCGCTCATTTTCAGGTTAGACTGGATAACAGTGGCCTGCCTCATCAGATCCTGGTTCGCTTTGTATTCATATCCTTCTTCATAAGGTACACCCAGTTTCCTCATGGTTTTGATAATGCTGGCTGTAGTGGTAGTGTCAATAGATTTATCTAACAGCCATGGATACTTGGGCATAATGGAACCCGGTGAAGTGGACCTTGGATCGAACATGTGGTTATAGTGCCAGCTGTCGGGGTATTTACCGCCAACTCTTGCCAGATCCGGACCTGTCCTCTTACTTCCCCACAGGAATGGATGGTCGTAAACAAATTCACCCGCTTTTGAGTATTCACCATATCTTTTTACTTCATCCCTGAATGGACGAATCATTTGAGAGTGGCAGGTGTTACATCCTTCCCTGATATAGATATCTCTACCGTGCAATTCCAGCGGGGTATAAGGCTGAACACTGGAAATGGTTGGAATATTGGATTTAATCAGGAAGGTTGGAATCATTTCCACAATACCACCAATGGCTACCACAATCAGGCTCAGTACAAGCATAGTCATTGGCTTGGTTTCAATCCATCTGTGGCCTTTTTCTTTCAGCTTCATGGGCTGTAAAGGAGCAGCTTCAGCTTCTTCATTGGCCACAAACCTGGCACCCTTAACTGTTTTGTACACGTTGTAAATCATCATGAATGCACCAATCAGATACAGGGTACCTCCGATACTTCTGGTGATATACATCGGAATGATATTGGTTACGGTTTCAAGGAACTGGAATTTGAGTTGTCCTTCAGGAGTAAAGGCTTTCCACATTTGAGCCTGAGCAAAACCTGCCCAGTATAATGGAATAGCATACAGCACAATTCCAATGGTTCCCAACCAGAAGTGGTTAGTGGCCAGTTTTTTGGAATACAGCTGTGTATTGAACATTCTTGGAATCAGATAGTAAATGATACCGAAAGCCATGAAACCATTCCATCCCAATCCGCCGATGTGTACGTGAGCAATAGTCCAATCGGTAAAGTGAGAGATGGCATTCACGTTTTTCAGACTCAGCATGGGTCCTTCAAAAGTAGACATACCATAGCAGGTAATTGCCACCACGAAAAATTTCAGTACAGGTTCTTCTCTTACCTTATCCCATGCACCACGCAGGGTAAACAATCCGTTCAGCATACCTCCCCATGAGGGGGCAATCAGCATTACAGAGAATACGGTACCAAGAGATTGTGCCCAGTCTGGCAATGCCGTATATAACAGGTGGTGAGGTCCTGCCCATATGTAAATAAAGATGAGCGACCAGAAGTGGATAATGGAAAGACGGTAAGAATAAACCGGGCGGTTAGCTGCCTTTGGCAGGAAGTAATACATTAAACCCAGGATAGGTGTGGTCAGGAAGAAGGCCACTGCGTTGTGACCGTACCACCATTGCACCAGAGCATCCTGCACCCCTGCATAAAGACTGTAGCTTTTGAAAAGACCTGCAGGAATGGCAAAAGAGTTGACAATATGCAGCAAGGCTACAGTAACCCATGTAGCAATGTAAAACCAAATAGCCACATAAATATGTCTTTCCCTTCTTTTGATAAGGGTTCCGAACATATTGATACCAAATACTACCCATACAAGAGTAATAGCGATGTCAATGGGCCATTCCAGCTCGGCATATTCCTTACTGGTGGTAATGCCCATGAATAATGTAACTGCCGCAGCCACGATGATAAGTTGCCATCCCCAGAAGTGAATGTAACTTAAAGTGTCTGACCACATCCTGGTCTTCAGCAGTCTTTGAAGGGAATAATATACTCCCATAAAAATACAGTTACCCACAAATGCGAAAATGATGGCATTTGTATGCACGGGTCTTACGCGCCCGAATGTCGTTGCCGGCAAGTCTAAGCTGGCAGCGGGAAAGAAGAGCTGGATGGAAGCATATAATCCGGCCAGCATGCCCACTATTCCCCAGAACATCATGGCGTAGGCGAAATACTTAACAATCTTATTGTCGTAATAAAACTTCTCTACCTGCATGGATTTATAGATTTTCGGAGTTTACATTTTTATATTCTGAATTGTTGGATTGTTTTCTCTTGGGCTTGTCTTCAAAAAGAATTCTGCGTGGCGGTGAGTAATCATCATCAAACTGCCCTGATTTCATGCTCCATATAAATAAAAGCAGGAATAACAAAGCAACCGATATGCTTACCACCAGTAAAATGACCATCACATGCATATTAATCGCTTAAAATTTTTATAAAAGTACCTTGCACCTCCAGACAATCTTATGACGAATGTTACAGGGCAAAATGATTTTTGTCACAGCCGTGCTTTTGTCTCATTTTCAATATTTTATTTTAATAATCTCTTTCCTGCCCTGAGGGAAGATCCATAGCTGATGAGCATTATGGTAATGGAACTGGCAGGCATCAGCACCGCTGCTACAAGGGGTGATAACATGCCCTGGGCGGCAAAGGAAATCCCCACGATATTGTACAGGAAAGAGAATATCAGCGCAGTAATAATAATTCTCTTGTTGGCATGCGCCATTTTTAAAAATCCGGGAAGCTTTCTTAATGACCCGGCTTCCATAATGGCATCGCTCGCAGGTGTGAAATTGTTGGAATCTGAAGTAATGGCTATTCCTACATCACTTTGCAGCAAGGCTCCTGCATCATTCAGGCCGTCGCCAATCATCAGCACTTTATCTCCTTTTTCCTGAAGAATTTTGATATACTCCAGCTTATCGGTTGGTTTCTGGTTGAATTGAAGAATGGCCTTTCCGCCTGTGAGTTTCATCAGGTTATCGCGCTCGGAAGCATTGTCACCTGAAATGACGGAGATGTTATATTCTTTAGAAAGTAATTGCATCAGCGCGGGAACTGATTCCCGGTAATAGTTTTTAATGATGAATTTTCCATATACCTCATCATCTACCGATACATATACCGAGGTAAACCTGCTGTTTTTGATGCCGGCAACAAAACCTGAAGATCCCAGCTTATAGAATTTTCCGTTTACACAACCTTGTAAACCTCTTCCGGGTAATTCTTCAAATGCTTCCACTTCCAAAGGATGGTAATCGCCAATATATCCCAATACAGCCTTGCTCAATGGGTGGGTAGACTGCATGAATAAGGATGCCAATGCATTAATATCGGATTTTTCCAATGGGATACCTTCGTATTGCACGTCATGTACGGAAGTTTCGGTTAATGTTCCGGTTTTGTCAAATACAATATGCGTAACCTTGTTCATTTTTTCCAATACCGGCGCACTTTTCACAAACAGTTTGTTTTTGCTGAGAATGTTCAGGAAATGCCCGTTGGTAAAGGTGCCGGCAAGGGAAAATGCACAGGGGCAGGTAATAATCAGAATGGCTGTTGTGGTGGGAAAAATCATGGAAGGATCATGAATCCACCAGTAAATACCTGTAATAATGGTAATGGATAATACGATGACCGTAAAATACCTGCCGATGTAATTTATAAGTGAGTTTTTCTGATGGTCGTCTTCTTTTTCACTTCCGGCCGACCAGAGCCTGGTTAAATAACTTTGCGACACTTCTTTGATCACCAGTGTTTCAATGACTCCGCCTACTTGTTTACCCCCGGCGTACACAATTTCTCCCATTTCCTTTTCCACAGGGGTACTTTCACCGGTAACAAAACTGTAATCTATATACGCTTTTCCTCTGGTTATTATACCGTCGGCAGGAATCAGTTCTTCGTTGTGAATCCTTAAAGTGTCTCCTGTTTTAATGTCCGGAAGTGGGGTAGGTATCTCTTTTTCCTCTTTCACCACAGATACCGCAATGGGAAAGTAGGATGAAAAATCTCTTTCAAAAGAAAGATTGGCATAGGTTTTATCCTGCAGCACCCGGCCGATAAGCATGAAGAATACTATACCTGCAAGCGAATCCATATAACCTGCCCCGGTACCGCTCAAAATTTCATAAAGGCTGCGGAAAAAAATAACCCATAATGCAATGGTAATGGGAACGTCTATATTGAGAAATTTCTTTTTAAAAGCCAGCCATGCCGATTTGTAAAAAGGATTGGCACTGTAAACAAATACAGGCAGCGACAAGAGAATGTTTAATGTTGAAAACCAGGCACCCAACCCTCTTGTAGTGGTATCAAGCCCCAGATATTCAGGAAAGCTCAACAACATAATGTTTCCAAAACAGAAGAATGCCACACCAAGTCTGTACAACAGTCCTCTGTTTATCCGGGGCTTTTTACCTTTCAGGTCATTCAGGCTCAGGTAGGGTTCATAACCAATGGAGGTAAGCAACTCCACCACTTTTCTTAGGGTAGTGGATTCGGGGTTATATACAACGGAAAGTTCTTTTCTGGGAAAATTCACTTCTCCGGAAATTATGCCGGCATTCAGCTTATGCAGGTTTTCCAGCAGGTAAAGGCAGGAACTGCAGTGAATGGCCGGAATGTAAAAGGTGGTATGTACCTGTTTATCATCGGCATAGCTAATCAGCTGTCGCTGAATATCCGTATCTTCCAGAAAGGCAAATTTGTTTTCGCGAACGGTTTTCTTCAGGGTAATACCCGGAGCTTTATTCAAATCGTAATAATCGCATAACCCGTTCTGATTCAAAAGTTGGTAAACCATCTGGCATCCTTCGCAGCAAAAATCCCTGTTGTTAAAGGTGATTTTTCCGCTGATGCAAGATTCCCCGCAGTGTGCGCAGGAAACCTGTTTAACGGTTCCGGGAGCGGCCATGTGAAATGATTTGATGAACGGGCAAAATACCTGAATATCAGGCAGAAAGAGAATGATGTGAATCAAAGGAGATATTGATAATTATCAGGTATATTTATAAGGAAAAGGAAATCTGAAAAGCTATTTTTGTACATTCTTTATAAGTTTATGAAAACCATACTGGTAATTGACGATAATCTGGAATTAAGAGAAAATACGGCTGAAATTCTGGAATTGGCCGGGTACCGCGCTGTTACTGCAGAAAACGGGAAAAAAGGAGTGGAACTGGCATTGGAGCATAAGCCCGACCTGATCGTATGCGATATTATGATGCCCGACCTCGACGGGTACGGAGTATTGCACCTTTTAAAAAAGAATGCAGAAACCGAAAACATTCCCTTTATATTCCTTACCGCCAAAACCGAAAGGAGTGATTTTCGAAAAGGAATGGAAATGGGAGCCGATGATTATATCACCAAGCCTTTCGACGACCTGGAATTATTAAAAGCCATTGAAATCAGGCTGAAAAAAGCGGAAATTCTTCAGCATTCCTATCCTGCAGGTACCCGGGGTGCAAACGAACTGATTAAAGAATTGGGAGAATCTGGTTTTTTTCCACTCAACCACGATGAATACGGTCCTGAGCAATACCTGAAAAAAAGCCTGATTTATTCCGAAGGAAAACGTCCCAGATATGTGTATTATATTGAAAAAGGAAAAGTAAAAACCTTCAGGCAGCACGATGACGGAAAAGAATATATCACCAATATGTATGTAGAAGGTGATTATTTCGGTTATATTCCGGTGATAGAAGATACTTTATATGAAGATACCGCCGTAACTCAGGAAGATTCTGAAATCATCGCTATAGAAAAAGATAAATTTCTTAACGCGCTTTTCAACGACCAGCAGCTAACCAGAAAATTCATCAGGCTGATTGCCAACAATGTGAAAGAAAAAGAAGAGCGGCTGTTGCATATGGCTTACGATTCTTTACGAAAACGTGTGGCATTGGCCCTGGTAAATATATATACCAAATTTTACCAGGATCAGCCTAACGGAGAAATTCTGGACATTCCCAGGGAAGATATAGCTCAATTTGTGGGAACAGCCACGGAATCGCTGATCAGAACGCTGAGTGATTTTAAATCAGAAGGTCTGATTGAAATTCAACATGCTAAAATCAGAATAACGGATATTGACAGATTAAGAAACCTGTTGTATTAAACTTCATAACTTCATTACCTAAATCTTGCATTATGGCAGACATATTAAATGCCTCTGAAATTGAATCGTTTTTAAAGGAACAATGGATACTGAGAATAGGTGCCCACAACGGAGAAAAAGTGTATGTTGTTCCCTTAAGCTATGTTTTTTATGAAGGGGCTTTTTACTGCCATTCTCCTGAAGGCATGAAAATAGAAATGATGCGTGCAAACCCTCATGTTTGCGTAGAGGTAGATGAAGTACTCACCACCGGGAAATGGATTTCGGTAATCGGCTGGGGGCGATTTGAAGAACTGAAGGGAGAAGAAAGAAGCAATGCTATACGCATCCTGATAGATAACCTTCCTTCCGTTATGCCCAGTTATACCAAAAAGCAAAGCCCCGAATGGCCTTTTACCACCGGAAGCGGTGAAGATGTTCCGGGAGTGATTTTCAGAATTCAACCCGATGAACTTACCGGAAGGTATGAGACAGAAAGGACTTCTCCGAAAATAGCTTAACCATTTACGATTTACGCCCTGACGTTTTTTACGAACCGGAAATTGGGGGACGTGTTGCCGTGCGATGCCTTGGTTTAAAATTTTCCTTTTGATAACGGATTAAAAATCAAGGAATAAAAATTTTTTAAAAAATAATAAAAGTAAAAAAGTACTTTTATTCTGAAAATATGTAATTTTGCTTCAACAAATTCAAAAAGTATGGAAGCAACAATTAAAATACTGGATGTGACCTCGCTGGAGCCCAGGATGAAACATCCCACCATTTTTGCATGGTTCGACGGGTTAGAAGCCGGGGAGGAGTTTATGATTCACAACGACCATGATCCCAAGCCCTTATATTATCAGTTACTGGGTGAAAGGGGAAAAAATTTTACCTGGCAATATGTTGAACAGGGCCCTGAAAGCTGGAAAGTGATTATTGGGAAATTTCCCGAAGGAACATCCGAAGCCACCGTAGGGGAAATCGCCGCAAAAGATTTGAGAAAGGTGGAGGTTTTTAAAAAATATGGTTTAGACTTTTGCTGTGGTGGAAAGAAAACATTGCGTGAGGCTTGCCTGGAAAAAGGAATTGATGTTACCCGGATTGAAAAAGAACTGCAGGATACAGATAAAACCAACTCCTTTGCCGAACTGAACTTTGCTGACTGGGAACCGGCATTTCTGGCGGAGTATATAGTAAATGTTCATCATGCTTATGTTAGAAAAGTAATGCCCGAGCTGGTGCATTATGCTAAGAAAGTAAGCAACCGCCATGCGGAAAAACATCCCGAGCTAAATGAAATAGCAAAACTGGTACTGCTTCTGGAGAAAGAACTGCCTGAGCATTTCAGCCAGGAAGAAGAAGTTGTTTTTCCTGCTATTAAAGCAATTTTTGCCGGAGAACCTTTAAGCAACTCCGATATCGGGAATGTCATTGACCTTATGGAAGACGATCATGAAGAGGTTGGTAAAATCCTAGCATCGCTGAATAAACTTACCAACGGATATACAGTTCCTGAAGATGCCTGTGCCAGTTATACTTTATTGTTCAATGCCTTAAACAGTCTTGAAAGCGATATGTTCACGCATATTCACCTTGAAAACAATATTCTGTTTCCAAAGGCCATTGAACGTCTTCAACAATATTAATCATGAATAAAAACACACCCATAAAAAGGCATGCAGCTTTGGTGCCACTTTCCAAAGATCATCATTTCGGCCTTTTGCTTTCCTGGAAAATCAGGCAGGGTATTAAACATCAGATTGAAACAGAAAGAATCTGCCGGTACATCATCTATTTCTTTGATCAGGATCTTCAGCACCATTTCAGGGAAGAAGAATCTCTATTGTTCGCATTCTTTCCTGAAGAAGAAGCAATACAACAAGCTGTAAAGGAACATGGAGAAATAAGAAGAATGGTAAATGATTTCCGCATTCAACATACGGATAAAGAAGCGCTTGAAACTTTTGCAGACCTGTTGGAAAGGCATATCAGATTTGAGGAGCGGACATTGTTTAATCGGCTGCAGGATTTATTGACACCTGAACATATTTCGAAACTTCAATCTGCAGAGCTTTTTGTAAGAAAGGATATTGATGCAGAATGGAACGATCACTTCTGGTTAACATGAGCGAAAGGGTATTATCATGAAAATTTCTCCGAAAACCACTATAGCAAAACTTATCCAAGCACATCCCGATGCTTTAAATGTGATTGTAGGTATATCACCTAAGTTTAAAAAGCTGCATCATCCTGTTTTAAGAAAGTTAATGGCAGGGCGTACTTCCATTGCGCAGGCTGCTGCAGTGGCAAATATTACCGTGGAGGAATTTTTCATGGCATTAAAACCGTTAGGATTCGTACCCGAATATTGTAATTATGAAAATTCCTGGGTTTTTAAACAGGTTCCTCCTTTCCTGAATAATATCCCTGAGGAGAAGAGAATAATTTTTGATGCACGACCTTACTTGGAAAATAACCTTGATCCTTTGAAAGAAATAATCCCCCTGGCAAATAAAGTTAAGGAAGGGGAGGCACTGATTATTCTCAACAATTTCGAGCCCCTTCCATTAATCAACCTTTTAGGGAAAAGAAACCTCGATTCCTTTGTTTTGAAAATATCCGATAACCTATATGAAACCTGGTTCTTTCCTGTATCCGGTCCTGTTGCTGACGGGAGAGAGGCAACATTCGTTATGCGACAAGGATCGGATTGGGAAAGGCTGATGGCTGATTTTGCAGGCAATATTGAAGTGCTGAATGTAAGAGGCCTTCCAATGCCCCAGCCTATGTTAACCATACTGGAAGCCCTGGAAAACTTACCCAAGCATAAAGCTCTTTTTGTGCATCATGAAAAAGTACCTGTTTTCCTTCTTCAGGAACTTGCAGACAGGTCATATGCATTTCGCATGAAAGAATATCCCGGCGAAAGGGTTGAACTGTTGATTTTTTTAAAGCATGAATAACCGCCAACATATCAGTCATGCCACAGCTGCAACTGTAGTTAAGCCTTTTTTTAACTATGCAAGCCTGGCATTTTTAGTGGCACTGGTGTTGTTGCTGATATCAAGTTTTAAATTCCCCAGGCATTATTTTGAACCCGTACTTCTGACTGTCACTCATATCATGGCTTTAGGTTGGGGAACCATGATGATTATAGGTTCGGTATATCAACTCATTCCTGTTTTTGCAGAACAAAGTTTATTCAGTGAAAAACTGGCCAAAATTTCCTTTGTATTAACAGCTACAGGAATTCCTCTTCTTTCTTATGGTTTCCTGAAATTCGATATGGGAATGACGATGCAGGCCGGCGCTGTGCTGATTAACCTGGGAGTATGGGTATTCTTTTTCAATATTCTTTTTACCGTTAAAAAAGGAAAATTTTCCGATATCCATGCTGCTTATATCGTTTATTCCATTGTATGGTTGCTGCTTACGGCAGGAATAGGTTTGCTGCTGGTGCTAAACTTTTCACTTAACATACTTTCAAAAGATTCATTGTATTTTCTTTCTTTTCATGCGCATATCGGAATTGCCGGGTGGTTTTTGTTGCTGGTTACAGGAGTGGCCGCCAGGTTGGTGCCCATGTTTATGATTTCAAAGTACAGGAATGACCGGATTTTGAAGGTAGTATTGGTTCTTATGAATTTCTCCGTTATCTGTTTTGCGCTGCTGTTTTTAATGGAAATGGATGAAGTGTTTTACCTGATTCCTGTAGGTATGATATTTTCCGCTTTGGTAATGCTTGCCCGGTATTTTTATCAATGCCGGAAAATGAGGCTGAGAAAGAAAACCGAAGCTCCTTTAAAACTTTCTTTACTCTCACTTGCATTGATTTTGCTGCCTGTTTGTTCTTTGATATGTATGCTGATTTTTAATCAATCCCCTTCCGGACAAGCAGCGTTGATTCAACAATATGGTTTTCTGATATTTTTCGGATGGATCAGTTTGATCATATTGGGTATGAGCTTTAAAACAATTCCTTTTATCATATGGAATGAACAGTTCAGGCACTTCGCAGGAGCAGGAACCGTTCCTCAGCCATCAGCATTATACAGTAAAAAGCTGTTCAATGCCATGGCTTTGATTTATATGACAGGATTTGTATTGTTTGGTTTGTCCATAATGGGCAGGTGGCAGCCTTTGATGATTTTTTCTTCATCACTGCTGCTGTTATCGGGTTGCTGTTATGCCGTGAATATTTACCGTGTACAATATTCGAACATGAAATGAATATAATTACCAATGATATTGAATTTGCAACAATGGCCTCAAAAGTTTTGGAGATGGTTCCTGACCCTGAAACCGGTCTGAGTGTGATAGATCTGGGATTAATTTACCAACTGGACGTAGATAAAGCGGCAAAGATGATTTTTTGCAGCATGACTTTAACCACCAGGTTTTGTCCGATGGGAGAAGCTATCATCGAGGCCGTGGAAAGGGCATTGAAGATAAAATTTCCTGGCCACGAAATAAAAATCAATCTTACTTTTGATCCTCCCTGGACATCAGATAGGATTTCCCCAAAAGGAAAAACTATTCTAAACCAATAGATGAGCATGCTGAGTAATATGTGTAAAACCGCCGTAAAGGCAGTGATATATCTGGCAACAAGATCAGGAAAAGATGAAAAGTCTTCTTTAAAGGAAGTTGCTGATTTTATCGGAGCCAATGAGCATACTGTTGGAAAGATCCTTCAGCAGCTGGTTCGCCAAAAGGTAATTCACAGCCTGAAAGGACCCGGTGGAGGGTTTTACATCAGTGAGCATCAAATGAACCAACCCGCTAAGAATATTATTCTTGCAATCGATGGTAACGATCTTTTTACGGGTTGTGGGTTGGGGCTTACTCACTGTTCTTCAGAAAGGCCATGTCCTATCCATAATGAATATATGGTAGTGCGTACAAAACTGAATGAAATTTTTGCCGGTAATACCATAAGGGATCTTTGTAACCCTGTAAATGAAGGGATTGCCTACCTGATTTCCTGATTTAATTCTTATGCTTTTTCAGGCTACCCGTCCATAAGGTAATACCTCCCAGTAATAATACCATCGCGGCAACCAATAAAGCTTCATTAATGAAGGGGATGGGGAAATAATATAATGCTGCTGTTCCCTGTATGGCGAGTAAAACTTCATTAAGAATAATACCTGAAGTAAAAACTGCAAGGCCTGTTTTATTATAAGCCGAACTCTTTAAAGCTTCTGTTGCAAAGCAATAACCCAGTAAGAAAAGGCTAACCACCCCAAGTAATACTAAATGAAGATAACCGATGATAATGGGTCTGAATCCTAAAGCAATTTTACTTAGTTCCGGTATTGCAGTTCCTAACTGAAGGAGGTATTTAATACTTATGGCAATGCAGGATATTATCAGTACCCATTTTGAGCTCTTTGGAATAATGGAATTTAAGGCAAATTTATGTAGAACGATTTCTTTCAGCAGGTAGGCCCATGCAAGGCATTGCACAATGGCTGAAGCAATTACCAGGACAAAAATCCAGGCCGGTATGGGTAACCAGATTGCCGAAAGAAAATAGGCAAACAGGCATGATATGGTAAGGGTGTAAAAAACAGCTTTCAGTTTGGAGGGTTTTATTCCTGCAGCTTCCAGCCAGGGAACCAATAATCCCATGCAACCGAATATGAACCAGCCATTATACTGAAAATGTAGAAAATAGTACAGAGAGGAAAGATATTTTGTATTGGTAGCTGTTTTTGTAGCCATCATATATGCCATATAAAAAGCACCCAAAGCAGAGATGACGTTAAAAAATAATGCTGCCCTGAACCATGGAGTGGAAGAGTGGGATGCTATTCTTCCGGAATCTTTCAGGAATTTAACAGCAAATGCAAATCCTGTAAAGATGGACAATGTGGAGAAAGAAATGCTGATGGGCCCATATCCCTGAAAGGGGAAAGAGAACAACATGCCGTAAGCACTGATTAAGTTAAACAGGAAAATAACCTTGTAACCGGAAAACATATTTTCCCGGAGGTCATAGGATAATCTTTGCACCATCATGGCCATTAAAGCCATGGTTACCCATCCTGTAAAAGCAAAATGTGAGTGCGCGTGCAAAAGGTTTTTCTGGTCGGCCCACGGAAAGGAATATGCTATTTTATAGCGCATCAGTACTCCCAATAATGCAACAATGAAAAGATTGAAAAGGGAGATGGTAATCCAGCTTTTTGATTTTAAAACAGTCATGAATGGATGGTTGGAATGAGGTTTTCAAATGATGCGGGAGAGGGCAATACAAATGTAAGTGATTATGTGTCAGATTTTTCATCTTCTTATTCTTGTTTTGAAAATTATAATTCAATAACTTTAATGAAGAAGGATAGTCATTGCAATAGATTTTTTATTTGCAAGAACCTCTCCTAAATAATGTTGCCACATTTATTAATCCGTCATCCTTTCTGCGGGTGAATGTTTTGAAGGGATGTAATTATAATCCTTTATTCTTATGAGTTTTATCATATAGATTTTATGTGGTAAGAATTTCTTTTGTATTTCCTCACCTTTCAAATAAACAATAATGAAAAAAATGCTCATTATCGCTGCCGTTGCTTTTGCAATTTATGCTTGCAACTCAGGCGAAGAAAACTCAGACAATTCAAATAATACAACTTCGAATGTTCCTTCTGGTAAAGCAGGTGTAGATTATGATACTGCAAGGGGTAAAGGAAAATTTACGCATGTTGAACTTGAACCTACATTAAACAAGGAACTTGCTGCCCAGGGAAAACAGATTTATGAGGTGAAATGTGCATCCTGTCACAAACTTAATGATGAAAAGCTTGTGGGACCCGGTTGGGCCGGAGTGACAAAACGTAACAGCCCTGAGTGGATTATGAATTTCATTACCAATGTGGATGAAATGCTCGCTCTTGATCCAAAAGCTCAGGCGCAACTGGAGATCTGTTTGGTTAGAATGCCCAACCAGAATTTATCTGACAATGATGCAAGATCATTACTGGAATTCATGCGGGAAAATGACGGAGTGCAATAAGATGTTATCAACCACTAAACCATAATTATTAATTCCTAAAAATTTTAAAAATGAAAATGAGTAAACTACTGCTAAGCTTGCTGGTAATAGGAGGCCTTGCTTTTAGTTACACCTCCTGTAAGCCCAGAGATGCAAGCGGAGCCGTAAGTGGTGATGCTGCTTCACGCGTATATGTACCTCCTGGACAATACGATGAAATGTACAGCTTCGTTTCGGGAGGTTTCAGCGGCCAGCTTTCAGTTTACGGATTACCTTCGGGAAGGTTATTGCGTGTAATTCCCGTGTTTTCCGTAGACCCTGAAAAAGGCTGGGGATACAGTGAAGAAACCAAACCCATGCTGAACACCACTCACGGATTTGTTCCCTGGGATGACCTTCACCACGTGAACCTTTCTCAAACCAATGGGGAAGTAGACGGAAGATGGGTTTTTGTAAATGGTAACAATACTCCAAGAGTTGCCCGTATCGACCTCCGGACTTTCCGCACTGCCGAGATTATTGAAATTCCTAACAGTGCAGGAAACCACTCTTCACCTTTTATTACAGAAAATACCGAATATGTAGTTGCAGGTACAAGGTTCAGTGTGCCCATTGGAAGTAATACTGATGTTCCTATTTCCAGTTATAAAGAAACTTTTAAAGGAACCCTTTCCTTCATCAGAGTAAACCCCGAAAATGGAAATATGGACATTGCTTTCCAGCTGGTAACACCTGGTGTGAATTTCGACCTGAGTCATGCCGGTAAAGGTCCAAGCCACGGATGGTTTTTCTTCTCCTGTTACAATTCCGAACAGGCATATTCCCTGCTTGAAGTAAATGCTTCCAGAAACGACAAAGATTTTATAATGGCCGTGAACTGGAAAAAGGCAGAAGAATATATCAAACAAGGTAAGGGGAAAAAAGTACCCGGCAAACATGTTATCAACAGGTTTGATGAAAAAACCCATTCTGCTACTTCAGTTACCGTTGAGGAAGTGTTGCAACTTGATCCCAAAGAATTCGAAGACCTTGTTTACCTTATTCCCTGCCCTAAATCTCCACATGGTTGTGATGTAGATCCTTCAGGAGAATATATTGTGGGAAGTGGTAAACTTGCAGCACTGATTCCCGTGTTTTCTTTTACAAAAATTCAGAATGCCATTGCAAATGGTGAGTTTGAAGGAGAGTACGACGGCTTGCCTGTAATTAAATATGAATCTGCTCTTCACGGAGAAGTAGAAAAACCGGGCCTTGGTCCGCTGCATACCGAATTCGACGGAAAAGGAAATGCTTATACTTCATTCTTTGTCTCTTCCGAAATTGTGAAATGGAGGTTAAGCGATTTGCAAATAGTAGACAGGGTGGCTACTTATTATTCTATCGGACACCTGATGATTCCCGGAGGAGATTCCAGAAAACCTTTTGGTAAATACATGGTGGCATACAATAAAATTACCAAAGACAGATACCTTCCCACCGGTCCGGAATTATCCCAGTCAGCTCAGATATTTGATATCAGTGGAGAAAAAATTCAGTTGCTTCTTGATCATCCAACCATTGGCGAGCCCCACTATGCACAGGGTGCTCCTGCCAACCTGATCATGGATAAATCTGTGAAATTCTTCCCCATTGAAGAAAACGAACATCCAAGGGCAACTAAAGGTGAAAAAGATGCAAGGGTAGTCAGAGAAGGCAATAAAGTTCATGTGTATATGACTGCCATCAGGTCGCACCTTGCCCCTGATAATATTGAAGGGGTTAAAGTAGGAGATGAAGTATACTTCCACGTTACCAACCTTGAACAGGATTGGGATGTGCCTCACGGTTTTGCTATCAAAGGTGCTACTACTGCCGAGCTTTTAATTATGCCGGGAGAAACCGTAACTCTTAAATGGGAACCTAAGGAAACAGGAGTATTCCCAATTTATTGTACCGACTTCTGTAGTGCACTGCATCAGGAAATGTCGGGTTATGTAAGAGTTTCACCCAAAGGAAGCAATGTTCCCTTAACATTCAGCCTGGGAGAAAATCCAGCAACTCCACCTGCAGGTAGCGCAGGAAATTAATATATACCCATTCAGTCGCCCCTTACCCTTCAGGTATGGGGCGACTGAATTGATTTTTAAATTTTTATAAATGAATAAGAAAATATCTCCCCTGCCAAGAATACTGGCTTTAATATGCGGATTGTTGCTTATTCTTACCCTTTTTGTGCCCATATGGAGAATTGAACTGGATGCTCCGCAATATCCTGAAGGTTTGGAACTGTTGATAAGAGCAGATAAACTGGATGGTGATGTTGAAATCATCAACGGGCTGAACCATTATATCGGAATGAAAAAACTGGCCACCAAAGATTTCGTAGAGTTTCAGGTATTGCCGTACTTGTTGGGCGCACTGGCAATTTTTGGAATTCTCACTTTCCTGGTTAACCGAAAATGGTTTTATTTTTCCTATGTAGGATTTTTTGTTCTTTTTGGAATGATATCCATGATAGATTTTTACCGGTGGAATTATAATTACGGACATAACCTTGATCCAACCGCTCCTATTAAAGTTCCGGGAATGGCCTATCAGCCTCCTCTTTTCGGATTTAAACAACTCCTGAATTTTGGTGCCTATTCTATTCCCGATACAGGAGGATGGATAATTCTGGGAAGCGGTGTATTGCTGCTGATAGGTGGCATTTTGGAAGTTAAAAACATTCGTAAATCGCGGAGGGCAGTTACTATCCTCGCAATGATGATGGCATTAATGTGCTTGACTTCCTGTTCATCCGGGCCGAGGCCGGTTGTTCCGGGAGAAGACAGTTGTGCCCATTGCAAAATGACTGTAACGGATATCCGGTTTGCATCGGAACTGGTTTCATCCAAAGGGAAAATTTATGTTTTTGACGATCTGGAATGCATGAAATCTTTCCTGCATTCCCCTGAGTTTAATGACCAGGAAGGGAGTAAGGTATTTGTTACCGACTTTTCCTCCGGAGAGTTGCATGAAGCTTCACACGGCTATCTGATAACCAGTGAGGAACTCCGCAGCCCAATGGGATCCAATACCGCATTTTTCATCAGCAAAGATTCGGCCGAATATTTTAAAGACAGGTTGATGGGAGAATGGGTACCTAATGAAAAATATTTTTATTAACATGAGAATTTTTCTTTCCATATTTTTCCTGCTTTTTTGTGGAAGCCTTGCCGCACAGAAAACCTGGGTGGTAAAAAAAGGTACTGCCTTGGCATCCCTCAGCTCCGCCATCGGCATGGCTGCCTCAGGAGATACCATTCTTATTCAAGAAGGTGTTTATAAGGAAGGTAATATTGAAGTGAATAAACCATTATACATAAAAGGGATAGGTTATCCTCGCCTGGATGGTAATGCGAAAGACGAAATAATGGGCATCAAGGCGGATGGTGTAACTATTGAAGGGTTGGTTTTTCAAAACGGAGGGCATTCAGGATACCTTGATATTGCTGCTCTTAAAGTGTATGGTACAAAAAACGTTCGCATATTGCGAAACAAATTCCTGAACAACTTTTTTGGAGTTTACATTCAGTGGGCCAAACATATTGTGGTGGAAGGAAATTATATTGTATCCAATGCTTCCGAAAAATTGCAGTCTGCAAATGGCATTCACTGCTGGAGAAGCGACAGCCTTACGATATTAAACAATGAAATAAGCGGCCATAGAGACGGAATTTATTTTGAATTCGTTACCCACTCTCTGATTAAAGGAAATAACAGCCATGGTAATTCCCGGTATGGCCTGCATTTTATGTTTTCTCATTCCGATACTTATATCAACAATATTTTCAGAAACAATGGAGCAGGGGTTTCGGTTATGTATACCCGGGATGTTACCATGCTGAATAACCTATTTGCTGAAAACTGGGGTAATTCTTCTTATGGAATTTTATTAAAAGATATTTCAGACAGCCATATAGAAGGAAACCATTTTTACCGGAACACCAGTGGTATTCATATGGAAGGTACCAGCCGTACGAAAATTATCAGGAATAAATTTGAAAGCAACGGATGGGGATTGAAAATTCAGGCCAGTTGTGATAACAATCTCATTCAATCGAATAATTTTATTGGTAATTCTTTTGATGTGGCCACCAACGGTTCCCGCAGCCTGAATAAATACGATAAGAATTACTGGGATAAATATGAAGGTTTCGATTTGAACCGTGATGGGATAGGAGATGTTCCATACCGGCCGGTAAGCCTGTATTCGATGATAGTAGAAAGAAATCCCTCCACCATGATGCTTTTCCGAAGTTTTATGATCACTCTTCTGGATAAAGCTGAAAAAGTTCTTCCGGGAATGACTCCTGAAAACCTTATTGACGAGCAACCGCTCATGAAACCCGTAAAGCTATGATAATTGCCAACAACGTATCAAAAAGTTTCGGACGTCTCATAGTATTAAATAATGTATCCGTAACCTGTAATGCAGGACAGGCTGTTGCACTGATTGGGCCAAATGGTTCGGGAAAAACCACCCTTATTAAATGCCTGCTTGGAATGGTGGTGCCTGACAGTGGATTTATCACTTTTGACAAACATAATATTCAGCATCACTGGGAATATAGAAAGCATATCGGTTATATGCCCCAGATAGGACGTTATCCTGATAATATGACCATCGCACAGGTGCTGGATATGATTAAGGATTTAAGGAAATCGCCCGATGCCGAAATTGATAATGAACTGATAGAACTTTTTAATATTAAAAGTATCCTGAATAAAAGGATGCGTACGCTTTCAGGGGGAACAAGGCAAAAAGTCAGTGCTGCAATAGCCTTCCTATTTAACCCTAAAGTGCTTATTCTTGACGAACCCACAGCGGGATTGGATCCTGAATCATCTGAAATTTTAAAACATAAGATTGTTGAGGAAAGAAAAAAAGGAAAGCTGGTACTTATTACCTCCCACATCCTCAGTGATCTTGATGAACTGGTTTCCGAAGTGATTTATATGCAGGAGGGTGAAATCAGGTTTCATAAAAATGTGGATGAACTTAAAAAGGTTACCGGAGAAGACAGATTGTCTAAAGTGGTGGCCAGTATTATGAAAAACAAATAATCCCGATCATGAAAAAAATTGTCAAATACGTCATACTGGATATATTAAAGAACAAAATCATCATAGCTTACGCATTCTTTCTTTTATTGATATCCTTTTCCGTATTCAGCCTGGAAAACAATCCCACCAAAGGGTTGTTGAGCCTGATCACCATTGTGCTGATTATCGTTCCCCTTATCAGTATTATATTCTCCACTATATATGTATATAATGCTTCTGAGTTTATAGAACTAATGGTTTCCCAGCCTATAAGGCGTTCGGGATTGTGGTTGAGCATTTTTGCCGGACTATCCATTGCCCTTATGCTGGCATTTCTGATAGGAGTGGGAATTCCGATAATGCTTTTCCATTTTTCACAGGAAGGGTTGGTGCTCATAATATCCGGATTAGCGCTTACCCTTGTATTTGTTTCCATAGCCCTGCTTGCATCGGTATATGTTAGGGATAAGGCAAAGGGCATAGGGGTAGCTATTTTATTTTGGCTCTACTTTGCACTGATATTTGATTCCCTTGTGCTTTTCCTGTTATTTCAATTTGCCGATTATCCAATGGAAAAAGCAATGATAGTATTTGCTTCCCTTAATCCTGTTGATTTAGCTAGGATTATGCTTTTGCTCAAACTCGATATTTCAGCCATGATGGGATATACACAGGCAGTTTTCAGGCAGTTCTTCGGCAGCGGATTCGGTATGGTTTATTCCTCCGCCATTCTTTTGATGTGGATGGTTATTCCTACTTTATTGTCTTTGCGCAGATTTGTAAAGAAAGACCTTTAAGGGAATTTACAATAGCGATTGGGAATGGTTGAAGAATTAAAAAATTTTTCTTGTAACAGCATTCTGTTTGGTAATGGATAATTGATAAATGGTAATGGTAAATGCCTGATAACTCCCATTCGTAAAAAATCCTACATCGTAAATCGTAAACTTTTTGTCGTAAATCGTAAATCAATTTGATTTTTCTCATTTTTTTTCAGGCTCTCCCATATTTTCTTTGTATCCTCTGGTTGTATTAAAAATATACTGCGATGAAAAAGTTACTTGTTATTACCTCTGTGGCAATTGCTGTATATTCAGGTGACTCAGAGGAGGAGCCTATTCCTGCTAACTTTGAAGAGGAAACCATATTTGCCGAATTTGCCGAATTTGCCGAAACAGGCTCCGGTCAGGATATGAACAGGCAAAAATTACCCGCAACGCATCCTCTTCCAATGTTGATTACAATGGACAATAACCTTGAAAAACCAAAGAACGGATCAGAAAAGGAAGAAAGGCAGAATAATCAAATAAAAGCTGTTCAGGTAAGAACCCAAACTCCGGATTGGATTAAAAATCTGTTACTCAGGTTAAATGGATTTCAGAGTAATGATCAGGAAGCCTGACTCCCTGCAAAAAATTTGACGGTTAGCAAAATCTGCTGTATATTAACCTACAGGCCAACTGATGGGTGTATATGACCTCATTTATCCTGATATAACATTCCGTTTTCCTACTGAAAATTATTCCCCTGCACTGTTCTAAACTGCCCTGCAAACCCCCTTTGCATTGTGGTCAATCCGGTTAACCGGTTGGTAGAGATATTGCATGTTTACCCTCATCATGTTTTACGGGCATCTGCCTTTTGAAAAGGAATTTATTTTTAAAACTTAAATATTACAGTTATGGCTATCGTAAAAGTTCTGGAGGTTATCTCATCCTCTCCCAACAGTTTTGATGATGCAGTGAAAAGCTGCGTTGCAGAAGTTTCCAAAACCATTAAAAACATTGATTCGGTATATGTTAAGGATATGAAAGCTCATGTGAAAGACGGAAAGATAGAATCTTACGGGGTAATATGTAAAGTATCCTTCAGAGTGGATGAAAACCGCTAGCATTCAGAAAAAATTAAAGCCACCTTTATGGTGGCTTTTTTAAGCTTTATAATGTGATTATTTCGATGAAAATCTTTCATAAACTGCCCTCTCCAGTGCTTCGCGATGATCGGGATGTGCAAGGTTAATTAATGCTTTTGCTCTTTGTTTCAGGTTTAACCCAAACAGGTTTACTCTTCCGTATTCCGTAACCACCCAGTGTACATGTCCTCTGGTGGTCACCACGCCTGCACCGGGTTTTAGAGTAGGAACAATACGGGATATCCCTTTGCTGGTTACGGAAGGTAATGCTATGATGGGTTTACCTCCTTCAGAAAGCGAAGCACCACGAATAAAATCCATCTGGCCACCGATACCTGAATATTGGTAAGTACCGATGGAATCGGCGCAAACCTGGCCGGTTAAATCTATTTCCAGCGCACTGTTTATTGCTACCATCTTCTGTAATTTCCTGATTACATGAGTATCGTTTACATAAGCTATGTCCAGTACTCTTACCATTGGGTTGTCATCTACGAAATCGTACAATTTTCTTGTGCCTGCAAGAAAGCTGGTAACTGAAAATCCCGGGTGAACTTTTTTCCTGCTGTTATCAATAACTCCTGATTCAATTAATGGAATCACGCCGTCAGAAAACATTTCGGTATGCAAACCAAGATGTTTATGGTTGGTGAGGTTTTTCAATACCTGGTCGGGTATATTGCCAATGCCGGTTTGAATGGTTGAACCGTCTTCAATCAGTTCTGCAATATATTTTCCTATTTTTTCGGCCTTTTCATTGGCTTTTTCACCGTAATCCACTTCAGGAAGGTCTTCTTCATGCCAAACCAGTGAATCAAATTCTTTGATATGAATAAAACTATCCCCATGGGTACGGGGCATTTTAGGGTTTACCTGGGCAATCTTAATTGTTGCTGTTCGTACGGCTGCCCTGGCTATATCCACGGATGGGCCGAGCGAAACATATCCGTGTTTGTCAGGCGGACAAACCTGTACCATGGCTACATCTATGGGCAGGTAATTGTTATAGAACAACCTGGGAATTTCGCTGAGAAATACAGGAACATAATCTCCTCTTTCGCTGTTGGATATGGCCCTTGTATTGGAAGAAACAAAAAGAGAGTTCATGAAAAATGAGTCCCTGTATTCAGGATTATTCAGGTCGAGGTTGCCAAAAGTGGATATGCTCACCAGTTCCACGTCCTTCAGTTCTTTATGGCGCTTTTGCATGGCTTTTACCAGATGTACCGGTGTGGCTGCACTACCGTGAATAAATACCCTGTTTCCGGATTGTATTTTTTTTACTGCTTCATCGGCTGAAATATAATTCGGGCTGCTCATATATTCGGTTTTATAATATTGCGGAAAGTTAAGGTATTTGGAAAACCCCAAGGGCGAGAAAAGTCAGGAGAGGGGATGATTTTCGTGATATGCAATATATTTCTGATGGCAGGCGACCTGTGCTTTTAAAAATTCTTATTCAACCATCATCAAAATTAAAGCTGCCCGGGGGCAGCTTTAATTTTAAGAATTCATTCCAGATTGAAGTTTGTTTCGGAATGTTTTTGTCGGAGTTGTCTTTCCAGTAATTTTTTGTTGGTCAGGTAATCTTTATAGATTCTTCTGTCTCTCTTGGCAGTAATCTTGTAATCGATAACTGCATACAACACTAAACCCAGAAATACAGCAAAAAGCATTAAATACGCCATAGTCATATACAGTTTTAATCGGACGGATTTTTTACATCCAATATGGTTAACAATGTTTCACCTGCCGGTAATTTCCATTTTACCTGCTGGCCTTTTCTGAAGCCTATTAAAGCTGTGCCAATAGGTGCCATCACGGAAATCTTCTTTTCTTTCACATCGGCTTGTGAAGGAATTACCAACGTGATTTCCATGATTTTATTTTGTTTTTCATTCCTGATGGTGACTTTGGAATTAATCCTTACCACATCTTCGGGAAAGGGTTGGTCTTTTATTATGGTCGCCCTGTCGAGCTCCGCTTCCAAAGCTTCTGCATTTTTGCGGTCGAAGGAAGAACTGTCGATACCCCCTCTGAGGTAGGTTTTCAACAAATCAAAATCTTCCTTGCTCAATATCAATGGCGCTGTTTGCGTAGTAGTATTCATGGCTTTAATTTAAAGTGGTTTGAAAAGGTTTAACTTGTAATGGTTTTTCTTTTCTGAAATAGATTTCCTCAAAGCTTTTAGTTTCCAGTTCGTTAATTTTCCTGAAAAACTTAGAGGGTTTTACATCTTTAAGCGATTTCATGCCGCAGGCTTCCATAATTTCTTTTGTGGCTTCAATGGTATTGGCGTGGAAATTTGCCACCCTTACTTTTTTATCGGTAGGGTCCAGGGCTTTGTAAAGTTTGGGATCCTGAGTGGCAACACCCACAGGACATTTACCGCTGTCGCACACCAATGCCTGAATACAGCCCAGACTGAGCATCATTCCTCTTGCACTGTATATGGCTGATGCTCCAAGGGCAATAACTTTCAGAATATCAAAACCGGTTACGATTTTTCCGGCTGCGATAATTTTAATTTCATCTTTCAGCCCTCTTGCTTCAAGTTCTGTGGTAACAAATGCCAGTGCATCATACAGCGGCATACCCAGGTAATCGGTAAACTCAAGAGGTGCGGCCCCGGTTCCGCCTTCGGCGCCGTCAATCGAAATAAAGTCGGGAATGATACCTGTGGTAATGATGGCATCCAGGATATCGGTAAATTCTTTTTTATCCCCGATACAAATTTTAAACCCGACTGGTTTTCCATCGGATAAATCCCTCATCTTTTTAAGAAAAACCAGTAATCCTTCAGGCGAATTAAACGCGCTGTGATGGGCCGGAGATTTTACGGTTGTTCCCGGAATAACGCTTCTGATGGCAGCAATTTCCGGCGTGTTCTTGGCTGCAGGAAGAATGCCTCCGTGGCCGGGTTTTGCTCCCTGGGAAAGCTTAAGTTCAATCATTTTCACCTGAGGGCGCAGGGCATTTTTACGGAATTTCTCTTCATCAAAATTCCCCTCCGCATTCCGGCATCCGAAATATCCTGTACCAATTTGCCAGATCAGATCGCCTCCTAAAAGATGATACGGACTGATTCCCCCTTCACCGGTATTGTGGGCAAATTTACCCATACGGGCACCTTCATTGAGGGCGGTAATGGCAGTTTTACTTAAAGCTCCGTAACTCATAGCGCCAATATTTATAATGCTGGCGTTATAAGGCCGGGAACACTGACGGTTTCCGATGGTTACCCTTAAATCTTCTTCGGTTAGGGTAGTAGGATATACGGAGTGGGCAACCCATTCATAACCCGGTTGGTTAGGATCGGCCTGCATTCCGAAGGCTACGGTTTGCTTCTGGTTTTTGGCACGCTGATATACAACAGATCGCTGCCTTCTGCTGAATGGTTTTCCGTCGAGGTCGGATTCAAAAAAATACTGCCTGATTTCGGGACGGATAGATTCGAACATATACCTTAAATGGCCAACAATAGGATAATTCCTTACAATGGCGTGTTTTTTTTGCACAACATCGTAAATTCCCAATGCCAGCAAGGGGAGGGTAAGCATCAGCCACCAGAACAATGTGGTAAATCCGTAAAAGCCACCTGTAATCAATAAAACGTTTAACAGGGCTAAAGCCAGAATAAAAATTGTACTTCCCGAAATCGTAGATTTCCGTGCCATTTTAATAGTATTAAAATAATGTTGAAAAAGTTTAAAGAATGCCCCCCGGAGCAATGCTTGTCCGGGGATTAATTACTAAAGGCTTTATAAGCTGAAGTGGGTGGAGCTCCCGGAAAACAGTTCACCGGGCATGAGGATACCCGGTAGTTTGCTATGCAAAAATGTTTTATGGAAGCCAATAATTTCATTTAAGTAATACAATATGTGATACAAAAATAACGAATACTTTCGTGAACTATTGTTAATTATGATTTAATTGGGCAGAAACCATAATTTCCCTGCCCCCTGTATTTTAATTAACTTTCACAGTCATTTATAATCAGTAGTTTATGGCTTATCACCAGAAGGAATTAAAGGAAATATTAGAAGAATTGCAAACTTCCTCCACGGGTCTTTCCGAAGAAGAAGCGAAGAAAAGGCTGGAAGAATATGGCCCCAACGAACTGGAAGAGAAGAAAAAAAAGACTCCCCTGGGAATTTTCATCAATCAGTTTAAAGATTTCATGATTCTGGTATTGATGGTAGCGGCCGTCATTTCAGGAATTGCCGGAGACCTCACCGATACCATTATTATTCTGGTGATTGTGGTACTGAATGCAGTGATTGGCTTTATTCAGGAATACCGTGCAGAAAATGCCATGGAAGCCCTGAAGAAAATGGCCATGATACAGGCGCATGTAATCAGAGATGGAAAATTGCATAATATTCCTTCTGCCGAACTGGTGCCGGGAGATGTGGTGAAACTGGAAGCCGGAAATGCCGTTCCGGCCGATGTCCGTTTGATGGAAGTGTATAGTTTGAGAATTGACGAATCTGCACTTACGGGGGAGTCGGTGGCCAGCGATAAAAATGCCGCAACAATGGTGGAGGAAGATATCCCGCTGGGCGACCGCCACAATATGGCTTATAAAAGCACCCTGGTAACCAACGGAAGAGGTTTGGGAGTAGTGGTGGCTACCGGCATGAAAACCGAAATAGGCAAAATTGCCAGTATGTTGCAGGAAGACGAAATGTCTACTCCTTTGCAAAGAAGGATGAGCACTTTCGGAAAATACCTTTCCATCATCATCCTGGGAATATGTGCATTATTATTCCTTTCGGGCTGGCTGATACAGGGGCAGGAACCTCTTGATATGCTGCTGGTTTCCATATCGCTTGCAGTAGCGGCCATACCTGAGGCATTGCCCGCATTGATTACGATTACGCTTGCCCAGGGCGCAGGAGCACTTGTAAGAAAGAATGCGCTGATAAGAAAACTTCCTGCAGTGGAAACATTGGGGTCGGTTACCTATATCTGTACCGACAAAACCGGCACCCTTACCATGAATAAAATGGAAGTGGTAGATCAGCATCCTCTGGAGGAATTGCAAATTGCGGAAGATATTTCCCTGCTCGACCTGGCCATGGCTTTGAACAACGATGTAAAACTTTCTGCCGGAGGCAAGCTGGTAGGAGACCCCACAGAAGTAGCCATGGTGGAATATTTCTTTAAAAAATATTCTCCGGAAAAATACCGGGAAGTACGGAACGGGTTTAAAAGGATAAAAGAAATTCCATTTGACTCTGACCGCAAACTCATGACTACCGTTCACCGTTACGATGGTAAGTATCTTGTGCTTACCAAAGGTGCAACAGAGGCGGTGATGAACAGGCTAATGGAAGGAGAAAACAAAGAAGGGCTGACAGAAGGCTCGGAAAAAATGGCTAAAGAAGGAATAAGAGTGCTGGCTTATAGTTACCGCCTGCTGGAGCAGCTTCCTGAAAACTTTTCCGGCGAAGAAGTTGAAAAAGAACTCAAGATTATTGGTATTACCGGTTTGATTGATCCTCCGAGAGAAGAGGTAAAAGAGGCGGTAAAGCATTGTAAAACTGCAGGCATTCATGTGGTGATGATTACCGGCGACCATCCTTCCACGGCGGCGGCTATTGCCAAAGAAATTGGTATTTTATCCGAAGAAAAAGAAAAGGTGGTAACCGGTGTGCAACTCGAAAAGATGAGTGAAGAAGAATTTGAAAAAGAAGTTGAAAATATCAGGGTATATGCACGGGTATCTCCCGAACAAAAATTATCCATTGTAAAAGCGCTTCAGAAGAAGAAACATTATGTATCCATGACCGGCGATGGTGTGAATGATGCTCCTTCGCTCAAAAGGGCGGATATTGGTATTGCCATGGGTATTAATGGGACGGATGTGAGCAAGGAATCTTCTGATATGATATTGCTGGATGACAACTTTGCCACCATCGTAAAAGCAGTATCGGAGGGAAGGAGAATTTACGATAACATCCGCAAATTTGTCAAGTATATTATGACCTGCAACAGTGCAGAAATTCTCACCATAGTTTCCGCTCCGCTGTTGGGCATGCCCATCCCGCTTTTGCCCATTCATATCTTGTGGATTAACCTTGTTACCGACGGTGTTCCGGGGTTAGCACTTGCCAGAGAGCAGGCTGAAAAAGATGTAATGGATCGTCCTCCTCGTCCAACCAATGAAAGCTTTTTCTCCAGAGGAGTAGGGGTGCATATCATTTGGGCGGGAATTTTTATGGCTGCCGTCACCCTCGGTGTGCAGTACTGGGCTATTCACTTTGCAGGAAAAGAAGAAGGGGTATGGAGAACCATGGTGTTCTTTGTATTATCCGTTGCCCAGCTCGGACATATTATGGGAATAAAGAGTGAAAAGGAATTATTAATCAAACAGGGTATCTTCTCCAATTTCCCGCTGTTCCTTGCAGTATTCGGAACGTTATTGTTACAAATTGCTATTGTATATCTGCCCATCGCCAATGAAATTTTCAAAACCACACCATTGAGTATGGAAGAGCTGGCCATCAGCCTGTGCGCAGGAAGCCTGGTGTTCTTTGCGGTAGAAATAGAGAAGTTAATCAGGAATAGGCATTAAGCCCTTTACTTTGATAAAAAAGTCTGCGGTTTTGAACGCAGACTTTTTGCATTATATCTACCCGCCACCCTTAATCCTTCGCCGCGCTCTCAGGATGACAATGAGGATTTGAGCATTAGGAATTGATTACGGAATCCTAAATCGTATGTCGTATGTCGTAAATCGAATGTCCTTTTATTCTTCTTCTTTATTCAACATCCCCATCACCCTGAACGGGTTCTTTACTATAAACCTTTTCCCTTCCAGCTCGTGGTCATTTTGTGGAATAATGGAAATAAGGTTGCGGCTTTTAAATCCCGGAATTACCGGAACGGGAACAAAAACGGAGTCTGTTATGGCTTCAAGCAGGAAGTTTTCATCACCTTTTCTGATTAAAGCTTCTTCCGCTATTACCAATACTTCCCTTGGCCGGGAATAGATGGTAGCGGTTACGAACATTCCCGGGAAGATTTCCCCGGATGGATTCTGTAGGTCGCATATTACGGTGGCTGTACGGTCTTCACTAATACCCGGTGTAAGCATTTTCACCTGAGCTTTGTATGCTTCATCGCTATGGTCACTTCTTACAATTACCTCATTGCCGACTTTTATTTTATGAAGGTCTTTTTCAAAAGCAACAAGGTTTGCATACAATCCTTCAGGATTAATGATTTCAAAGATTTCATCATTGGGCTGCAGGTATTTTCCGCTGTTGAAATTTACTTTTGAAACATACCCCGAAATGGGGGCGCGAAGGGCCACCGCACGGGAAATGTTTCCTTCATTCAAATCACCCGGATAAATGCCAATCAGTTTCAGCTTCTCTTCAAGGCTTTTCAATTTAATTTTTTGCGTTTGATATTTTTCTTCTGCTTCCTGCAATACTTTATCGGAACTGATTTTAGACCGGTTCAGCTGCCTTTGCCTTTCAAGGTTTTCAGACAGTGTTTTAAGTTCGATTCTGGCAATCAGATAATTTTCCTGCAACTGAATCAGGTCATTGTGTTCAATAACTGCCAATACATCTCCTTTTCTAACGCGGGTGCCCGGAAGCATTTTATTTTCTTTGAGGTATCCTCCCAGAGGAAAGCTTACAGAAACCATGTTCTGCGGAGCAATATTGATATGACCGGTTACTTGAATTTCCTCAGAAACAGATTTTCTTTCTGCCTGCCCGATTACAATACGGGCATTTTGCAATTGCGCGCTGGTGAGCCTGATGGTATCGTTTGTGGCGGCTTGTGAATTTTCTGAGGAGGGTTGGGTATCTGCAGCTTCCCCACATGATACGGCAGCAAAGAATATTACGGGTATGATATGTTGAAATTTCATTTTAATGCGTTTTGGGTCAAGTATTCCAATTCTATGACAAGCTGATTGTATTCCATCAGCGTATTTAAATATTCTCTTTTGAGGTTAACCGCATTGTTCACGGTTACAGCCCATTCGGTATAATTCATGTTACCAAGGCTGAAACTTAATCCGGCCGATTGAATGAGTTTATCGGCTTTTTCCAAACCTTCTTTTTCAAAATAATCCAGGCGCACGGAAAGTTTGCGAATGTTTTCTTCCAGCTTTTTTGCTTCGGAAAGGTATCTGCTTATTTCAGCGTATTTCCTTTTCTCCAGGGCTTCTCTTTGCAACTGCATTCCCCTGATTTTCGTTTTTACAGATTTATTGAAAATGGGAATGCCCAGCACAACTGCTATTGAGTGAAAACGGTCACTTCCTGTAAGCTGTTTTTGGTTGATGCCGTCTTCACTGTAATAACCCTTGAAAGACTGGTTGATATATCCCAGGCTGATTTCAGGTGAGCGTGCAGATTTTTCCATTTCGGCTGCTGCTTCCTGCCTGTCAATCAGGCTTTGATAATAGATTATTCCGGGATGTGCAGGGATATTATCTGCCAAAGGAATGGAAGGCTTGTTGATTTTGGGTGCTACTTCTTCCGGGTAAAACAGTATGCCGGTGTTGGTATAATATTGCAGTTCGCGTTGGGCGATTGCATAATCCGCTGCAATATCCTGCAACTGCATGGCCACCAGGTTCAGGTTGATCTCTGCAGAATGCGTTTCCAAAATGTCGGATTCTCCGGCATCCAGTCTACTGCGTGCAGCGGTTAAGGATTGCCGGTATAAAGAGTCCAGCAGGCCATATATTTTTCTTTCTTCTTCCAGTACCCTCATGCGGTAATAACTGATCTTAATGGCTTTATGCAATTCTGCTGCAGTAAGGTTCACTACGGCTTCCTGCAAATCTGCTTCTGATGCATAATAGGATTTTCTTCTTTGATATACATGCGGAAGGTTAAACGCCTGGGTAAGCTGCAATTTTGTATCGTTGGAAGGACTGTTGACTTGTCCGTATTCCAGTCCAAGCTCCGTTTGGGGCGTAGAGAAAACGGATGACTGAACGGTATTCCAGTATGCCTTCTCCAGCCTGGCCGCCTGAAGGGTAGGGTTGGAAGAATCTGCTATGCGCAGGATTTCATCCAGGCTGTACCTTTTCTGCGCCTGCAGTGTGGCGTTGCCCAGCATCAGCAACAGCATTATGGTTGCAGCTTTAACCGGCGCGGCAGGTGTAAAATTTTTTCGCTCTATCCACCTGTAAAGAATAGGGATCACTATCAGGGTCAGGCAGGTAGCGCTGATCAATCCGCCAATGACAACAGTTGCCAGCGGCCTTTGAACTTCCGCACCTGCGCTCTGGCTCAATGCCATAGGCAAAAAACCAAGAGAAGCCACCGAAGCGGTAATCAGCACAGGCCTTAACCTTGTTTTGGCTCCTTCCATAATAATATCATTTAAATCGGTCTTTGTTTTTTTCAGCCTGTTGAATTCGGAAATCAGCACGATACTGTTTAATACTGCCACACCAAAAAGGGCAATAAATCCGACTCCGGAGGATACGCTGAATGGCATTCCTCTCAGCCATAATGCGAATACTCCGCCTATTGCACTTAAAGGGATTGCCGTAAAGATGAGTAACACATATTTAAGGGAATGGAATGCAAAAAACAAGAGAATGAAAATCAGTATCAGAGTGGCTGGAACTGCAATGGCCAGCCTTGAAGTAGCTTCATTGAGGTTTTCAAACTGTCCTCCGTAGCGGATATAATATCCGGAAGGAAACTGCATATTTTCAGATATCTTTTTGTCAAGTTCTTCCACCACTGAACGCACGTCGCGCGACCTGACGTTAAAACCGGCAATAATCCTGCGCTTTGCATCTTCCCTCTGAATCTGGTGCGGGCCTGATTTGATCACAATTTCAGCCACTTCTGCCAAAGGTACCTGCAGACCGGAAGGCGTGGCAATAAACAGGTTCCCGATTTGCTCAGGTTCTTTTCTCTGGGAAGAGTCAAGCCTTACCACCAAATCAAATTTCCTTTCATTTTCATATACATAACCGGCAGATTCGCCCGCATAAGCTGTTCGGATCAATCGGTTGACATCTGCAACGTTTAATCCGTATTTGGCCATCCTGTCCCGGTGATATCTCACCGAAAGATGGGGAAGACCTGTGATGCTTTCAATGTACACATCCCTGGTTCCTTCTACTGAATGGATCACCTGTTCCACTTTTGCTGCAAGGGCAGTGAGGGTATCGAGGTTTTCTCCGAATATTTTACATACCACATCCTGGCGTGCGCCGGAAATCAGCTCGTTAAAACGCATCTGAATGGGAAACTGAAACCCTGCAGAAAGTCCGGGTATTTCGGCAAGGGCTGCCGACATTTTATCTGCCAGTTCATCGTATGACGCTGCCGATGTCCATTCTTCTTTTGGCTTCAGGGTTATCATGAGGTCGGTCATTTCCATGGGCATCGGGTCGGTAGGTATTTCACTGGCTCCGATTCTGGTAATGATTTTTTCTACCTCCGGGAAACGGTTCTCGAGCATGGCTACAGCCTCCTGAGTGGTTTTGATGGTTTCCCCCAGGTTGGCTCCTGTCATTATTCTGGCATCCACTGCAAAATCCCCTTCTTCCAGTTCCGGGATAAATTCTCCTCCAAGCCTTGAAAAGATAAACAGAGAAAAGAGGAAAAATCCGATTACCACACTCATGGCTATGCGGGGATAATTCAAAATGGCGGTAAGGAATTTCCCATAGATATGCTGAAGTTTTTCTATGAAATGGATGGAGAATTTAAATTCAAAATTATGCTTCCTCAACAACAGGGAGGTAATCATCGGCACGTAGGTCATGGAAAGCAGAAATGCACCCATTAAAGCAAACAATACTGTTTGCGCCATTGGCCTGAACATCTTTCCTTCAATTCCTGAAAGAGAAAGGATAGGGAAGTATACGATCAGAATAATCATCTGGCCGAATACCGCAGCACTCATCAGTTTTCCTGCGGAGGTTTCCACCTCACGGTCCACCTCATGCGGAGCTAAATTCTTATGCGTCATCCGCTTTATGAACAGCCCGTGTAAAACGGCTTCCACCACTATTACCCCACCGTCCACGATCAGTCCGAAATCCAGTGCTCCAAGGCTCATCAGGTTACCGCTTACGCCGAAAATGTTCATCATGATAACGGCAAACAGCATGGCCAGCGGAATCAGCGATGCCACGATAATACCGGCTCTCAGGTTGCCCAAAAACACAATCAGTACAATTAATACGATGATAGCCGCTTCTGTAAGGTTGGTTTTAATGGTGTTCAGGGCACGGTCTACCATTTTGGTGCGATCGTAGAAGGTTTCCAGAATGATACCTTCGGGTAAGGTTTTTTGAATGTTTTCAATTCTTTCCTTAACGTGGTCTATTACCCGGGAGGCGTTTTCATTTTTCAGCATTAATACCACTCCTCCTGCCACTTCTCCCTTGTCACGGTAGGTAAGCGCTCCGTATCTTACAGCATGGCCTTCCTTTACTTCAGCCACATCTTTTATCAGTACAGGCGTGCCGTCGGGAAGATGCTTCAGCGGAATTTTTTCAATGTCGGAAATGCTTTCAGCAAGCCCCTCGGTTTTGATGAAAATGGCTGCCGGGCCTTTTTCAATATAAGAACCACCGGAGTTTTCATTATTTTTCTCCAGCGCATCAAATATTTCGGTAATGGTTACCCCCATGCTTTTCAGCCTGGCGGGTTTTACCGCCACTTCGTATTGTTTGAGGTATCCTCCAAAACTGCTGATATCGGCTACTCCCGGAGTGCCAATGAGTTGGCGGCGCACTATCCAGTCCTGTATAGTGCGCAGGTCTTTCAGGTTATAAGTTGATTCGTAACCCGGAGCCGGCCGCAATACGTATTGATATATTTCTCCCAAACCTGTAGTGGCAGGTGCCAGTTCAGGTTCACCTGCAGCGGGAGGGATTTCGTTTTTAACGGCGCCCAGCCTTTCACTCACCTGCTGCCGGGCGAAATAATAATCTACATCGTCTTTGAATACCACGGTAATGACGGATAGGCCGAACCTGGAAATGGATCGCATTTCCACGATACCGGGGATATTGGCCACAGCCTGTTCAATAGGGAAAGTGATCAGCCTTTCCACTTCGGGTGCGGCCAGTGTAGGCGATACGGTAATGACCTGTACCTGGTTGCTGGTAATATCAGGAAGGGCATCCAGAGGAAGTCGGGTAACTTCTATGGAACCCCATACAACAAGCGCAAGGGTAAATAATCCGATGATAAGCTTATTCCTTACGGAAAAGCGAATGATTTTCTGTAACATAATTCAGGTTTTAGCATCATGGCATTTAATACAAAGGGGTTGTCTTATGCTGAAAACCTGGGAGGCTGAAAGATATCGAAAGTATAAATATTGGAATATCCTTCAGGATAATACATTTTATACTGATTGTCGGGGAAAGCAGGAATGGGTAAAAATATCAGTTCCTGCGGTTCGAAATGAAATACCAACACTCCCGTAATATCGGCCTGGCGAAAAGGAAGTTTAAGATCGTCCTGAAAATCATCCGTATTCTTTAACTGATCCACATAATGGATATAAAGAAAATCGGCCAGGGTCATTTCGGCGTTTTTAGCCTTATGCTCCGAAAAATGTTCGAGAAGAAAGGGCAGCTTCAGCAACTCGTGCATTTCGCAGTATGCCGAAAGGTAAGTGAATAAAAAAAATATGGCTATGAATCTTCTCAAAATTTTTAACTGCCTGTTTTAGGAGTAAGTAACCTCAGTACAATATACCCGATGATTGCTGAAGACAGGGATCCTATCAATATGGCAAATTTGGCTTCATCCTGCAACAAGGGTATATCGAACGACAATATAGCGATAAAAATAGACATGGTAAATCCAATCCCTGCCAGAATGCCCACGCCAAAAATCTGGGCAAAACTGGCTCCGGAAGGTTTTGTGCATAAATTCAATTTTACCGACAACCACGACAATAAGAAAATACCTACAGGTTTTCCCACTACCAGGCCTATGACGATGCCCAACCCCAAAGGAGTGGCTATTCCTCCGGCCATTTCTTCTGTGATGCGGATATTGGTATTGACAAGGGCAAAAAGCGGAATGATGATCAGGTTGACGGGTTTTACAATAGCATGCTCTATTGTTTCAAGCGGAGAGCTTCCGTCTTTTAATTTTACCGGAACTGCCATGGCTGTCAGCACACCTGCAATGGTAGCATGGATCCCTGAATGGTGGATGAAATACCATAGGAAAATTCCCGGAACGATGTACCACCAGATATTTTTATGCCCCAGCCTGTTGAATATTAACATTACTGCATATATGCCGGCAGCCATGCCCAGGTAAGACAACTCTAATCCTGAAGAATAAAAAAGCGCAATGACAAGAATGGCCATCAGGTCGTCCACTATGGCAAGTGCCGCAACAAATACTTTAAGGGATACGGGAATTCTATTGCCCAATACATTCATCATGGCCAGGGTGAAGGCGATATCTGTAGCCATAGGGATTCCCCAGCCATGTGCGGTGGCAGTTCCTGCATTAAAAAATAAATAAATTAAAGCAGGAGTAATGGCTCCGCCAGATGCGGCAAATACCGGCAAAATGGCTTGTTTCATGGAGGAGAGTTCACCTTCCACCAGTTCTCTTTTCAATTCAAGCCCCACCAGCAAAAAGAATATGGCCATCAACCCGTCATTAATCCATAAAAGGATGGAATAATTTAAATGAATGGTAGCATTTTCAAATCCCAGCCTGGTATCCAACAGATTTTTAAACGGCTGGTCGAGAGGAGAGTTGGCAATACCCAGTGAAAATATAACGGCCAGGAGCAGCAGCATACTTCCCGCAGATCCCGAAAGGAATAATTTCTTTAGTTTATTGAATTCTAATATGCCTCCCATTTGCAATAATTGAGGTGCAAAGATAGTTAAGGAAAAATCCTTTCAAGGCATTTTTCAACCAAAAGCACGGAATTATCAACATTTTTCTGAAGAATTGTGATTAAACGGCGCATTCAAAACAATGTTGATTTAAAACAACCGGGTAAGCCTTTTTTTTTAATTTTATTAACCCAAATGGGAAGCCGCTTATGAGTTCAGTCTAACAAATTAACCAAAATAAAAACCTAAACTATGAACCGGTTCATCAACAAGTATTCATTATCCAAAACTTTGCGATTCGAATTAGAGCCCATTGGCAAAACCATTGAGAATATCCAGAATAAAGGTCTACTCATCAAGGATGAGCAGCTGGCTGAAAGCTATAAGAAAATGAAGAAGACCATCGATGGTTTTCACAAATATTTCATTGAGCTCGCGATGCAAAATGTTCGGCTTACCAAACTGGAAGCTTTTGCGGATTTGTATTTCGCATCCCCCGAAAGAAAAAAGGATGAAAAGTTCAAAGAGGAGCTTAAAAAAGTACAGGACGAATTAAGGAAAGAAATTGCCCATGGTTTTAAAACCGGAGCCGCAAAAGAGATATTTTCCAAACTTGATAAAAAAGAACTCATTACCCAACTTTTAGAAAATTGGATAAACACTCAGCCTGAGAAACCGTATTTTGATGAAAGTTTTAAAACATTTACTACTTACTTTGGAGGCTTTTTTGAAAACAGAAAAAATATTTATTCCGATAAAGAACAGAGTACGGCAATTGCTTACCGCATGATTCATGAGAACCTTCCTAAGTTTCTGGATAACATCAGGGTTTTCGGACAAATTAAAAATATACCTGAACTGTACGAAAATGCTAACCTTCTCTTTCAAGAGATTAAAAATGATCTGAATATAAATTCAATAGATGAAGCCTTCGAACTTAAATACTTTAATGAGGTATTGACTCAAAAACAAATTGATCTTTATAACCTGATTATTGGAGGAAGAGTGCCTGAAGAAGGCAAATCTAAAATCCGGGGGCTAAATGAATATGTCAACCTGTATAACCAAAAACAAAAAGATAAAAGTAAAAAGGTCCCCAAATTTAAAATGCTTTATAAGCAGATTCTTAGCGACAGGGAAAAAACTTCTTTTGTTCCTGAAAAATTTCAAAGTAGCGAGGAAGTAACCTCCGCCATTAATAGCTTTTACCATTGCAATGTTATAAGTTTTCAGCCAAAAGATAAACCTGATGCTGAGAATATTTTAGAAAAAATTCAGGACTTGCTGGCGGCACTGAAAGATTACGATTTGAATAAGATTTATTTGCGTAACGATTCTCAACTCACTTTCATTTCACAGAAAATTTTTGGTAATTATGCTGTGTTAGGGGATGCTTTAAATTTTTATTATGATAACGTAATGCATCCGGGATATGAGATGGAATATAAGTCTGCCAACGAAAGGAAAAAAAAGAAATTAGAGGAAGAAAAGCAGGCTTTTATCCAACAGGATTACCTTTCCATCGGACAGTTGCAGGATGCTTTGGATAAATATATTCCTGAAATAGATGATTCTGTTGATTGGAAGAGAAATTATACCACATCCTGTATTGCAGACTATTTTAAGAATCATTTTAATGCAGAGAAAAAAGAAGGTGAGGAAAAAGAATTCACATTGCCCGCCAATATATCAGCCAAATATTCCTGTGTAAAAGGATTACTGGAGAATTATCCGAAAGACCGGGAATTATATCAGGATAAAAAAGCGATTGATAACATAAAATTGTTCCTGGATGCATTACTGGAGCTGCTGCATTTTATAAAACCCCTTATTCTTCGTGCTGATATTGCATTGGAAAAAGACGCTGCTTTCTATGGGCAGCTCGAGCCCTGGTATGATTCACTAAAAGAGCTGATTCCACTTTATAACAAAGTGCGGAATTATGCCACACAAAAGCCTTACAGTATTGAGAAGTTTAAATTGAACTTTGAGAACAGTACGCTGCTTGACGGATGGGATGTGAATAAAGAAAAAGATAATTCCGGGGTTTTATTTATTAAAGACGGGCATTATTATTTGGGTATAATGGACAAGAAGCATAATAAAATTTTCCGGGATATTCCTAAAGCAACATCTGAAAGAACTTACCGGAAAATTAATTATAAGCTTCTTCCCGGAGCCAGTAAAATGTTGCCCAAGGTATTCTTCAGCGACAAAAATACCTCCTACTTCAGTCCGGATGAGGAGATTCAGAGGATTCGAAATCATGGTACACATACTAAAAATGGCGATCCGCAGGAAGGATATGAAAAACTGGATTTTAATTTAAACGATTGCCATAAGATGATTGATTTCTTCAAATCATCCATCCAAAAGCACAAAGACTGGAAAAATTTTGGTTTCCGGTTTTCCCCCACCTACACTTATGATTCAATAGATGCATTTTACCGTGAAGTGGAAGCTCAGGGATACAATATTACTTTTACTGAAATTGACGAGTCGATCATTGACCGGTTTGTGGAGGAAGGAAAGCTTTATCTTTTCAGAATTCACAACAAAGACTTTTCTCCATTCAGCAAAGGCCGTCCTAACCTTCACACCCTTTACTGGAAGGCAATTTTCTCGCCTGAAAATCTTAAAAATGTAATATATAAACTGAACGGCCAGGCGGAAGTATTCTACCGGAGAAAATCCATTCAGCCCGAACAAATGGTAATTCATAAATCAGGTGAGGCAATTGACAACAAAAATCCATTAACCGGTAAAAAGCAAAGCACTTTTCATTATGATTTGATAAAAGACAAGAGGTATACCGTAGATAAATTTCAGTTCCACGTACCCATAACCCTGAATTTTAAAGCCTCAGAGAGTAATATTATTAATTATGAGGTTCTCCAATATCTGAGAACCCAACCTGATGTACATATTATCGGGCTGGACAGGGGGGAACGCAATTTGATTTATCTCAGCTTAATTAATCAAAAGGGGGAATTGTTATATCAGGAACCCCTCAATGCCCTGAAAAGCGACAAGTTTAATGTCGTTACCAATTATCAGGAATTATTGGCAAGAAGAGAAAAAGAAAGGGATATGGCTAGAAAAAGCTGGGGAACAATTGAAAACATTAAGGAGCTGAAGGAAGGTTATTTATCCGGTGTGGTGAATAAAATTGCAACATTAATGGTGAAGCATAATGCCATTCTGGTAATGGAAGATTTGAATACAGGGTTTAAGCGCGGAAGGTTTAAAATAGAACGCCAGGTATATCAGAAACTGGAAAAAATGCTGATAGATAAGTTAAATTATCTGGTATTTAAAGATAAATCTGAAGATGAGCCAGGCGGATTGTTTAAAGCATTGCAGTTAACCAATAAATTCAAAAGTTTCAAAGAAATAGGAAAACAAAACGGTTTTATATTTTATGTGCCCGCCTGGAATACCAGTAAAATAGATCCTACTACCGGATTCGTGAATTTATTTTATATCCATTACGAAAATATGGAAAAGGCAAGGGCATTTTTCGGGAAATTTCAATCTATCAGTTATAACCACGATAAGGGATATTTCGAATTTGCTTTTGATTACAATGATTTTACCACAAAGGCCGAGGGGTGCAGGACCAACTGGACTGTTTGTACCCATGGCGATCGGATCAGGGCTTTCAGAAACCCTGAAAAAAATCATCAGTGGGATTATAAAACCATTCATATAACCGAAGAATTTATGGCATTGTTCAGGAAGTACGGAATTGAATTTTCAGGCAATAAAGATTTAAGGGAAATTATTACCGGACAAAAAGATGCGGCTTTTTACAAATCTTTACTGGATTTATTCCGGCTAACACTGCAAATGAGAAATACGAATCAGGACTGGGATTATTTGATTTCGCCTGTCTTAAATGAAAATGGTGAATTTTATGATAGCAGAAAGGCGGACAACCATTTACCTCAGGATGCCGATGCCAACGGGGCTTTTCACATTGCCAAAAAAGGACTGATGTGGTTGAAACAAATTCAGCAATTTGAGGGCGATAATTGGAAGAAACTTGATCTGGACAAAACCAATAAAGGTTGGTTAAGGTTTGCTCAGGGGTATCAATTCTGACAAAAGCAATTTAAAAGCCCTGCAAATATTTTGCAGGGCTTTTACAAAGTTATGGAGGTTTATGGAAATTTTTTTTTCTATAACAATTTTAAATGATTTTATCTTCTGTCCGTATTCCATCTATCTTCATCAGATTTATTCTTTGAATAAGGAGGACATTTATCATTCATTTTTTCAAACCAAAGGAAAAAGACTGCATGATTTTATTGAAAACAATAAAGATGAAAAAAGCTGGAAAAATGCGTTTGTGGCTTCTTCTAAATTAGGGGTATATGGCAGAATTGATGTTTATGATACAGAGGAAAAGGAATTGATAGAGTACAAATCTGTGGTAGCGATAGCCTATAAAGGATATTATTATCAAATTTGGGCGCAATATTATTGTTTGTTAGAAATGGGGATCCCGGTGCTGAAGCTTGCATTTTACGATTTTAAAGAAAAGAAAAAAATAAGCATTCCGGTTCCGGGTGAAGAACAATATAAAGAACTGAAAGAATTTATTCTTAAAGTGAAACATTTTGATTTTACTGCTGCCGTAAAGGTAAATCCCAATAAATGCAATAAATGTATTTATAATAACCTTTGTGAAAGAAAATCCTGATTCCTTTAAGTTATGCATACTCATAACGATATTGAGAATAAAAGTGTTTTTCTAATTAATGGAACGCAAAACCAGGTATTTAGAGTTCAAAATGGGTTTATCTGTATTCAAAACTCCGTAACCAAAAAGGCCATAACCAAATTGCCTTTTCCCAAGATGCTTTGCATTATGATTATTGGGCATACCAGCATTACCACATCATTTATTGAGCATGCCAACAAACATGGCGTGCCATTGGTCGTAATGAAACCCAACTTTCGGACAGTTTACTATTATGGCATAATGGCAGAGGGTAATTATTTGTTAAGGAGGAAACAATATTTATGGGATAAAAATGATTTAAGTATTGCAAAGCATCTGGTTACCAATAAAATCCGGAATTGCGGTATTCTATTGGAAAAGACAAAAAGAAAATCTTCTGCAATAGAAAAATTTTTTCAGGCTTTTGAAAACGAAATCAGTTATATACAGAATTGCAAAACGCTGTTTCAATTAATGGCTGCTGAAGGAAGAATGGCATCTTATTTTTTTGCAGCTTATTTTGAAAAATATGGGTGGAAAGCCAGAATACCCGGTGCAAAATATGATTATTTGAATAGCCTGTTGGATATGGGATATACCTTTTTGTTTAATTTTATTGAAGCCAATGCCCGTTTGTTTGGTTTTGATTTATATGTTGGCGTATTGCACCGGTTATGGTATCAGCGAAAATCACTGGTTTGTGACTTGCAGGAGCCATTCAGATGTATAATCGATCATTGCGTTTATAAAGCTTTGCAGAAAGCGCTGATAGGGGAATCTGATTTCCGGAATTTTAAAGGTTCTTATTTTCTTAAACCGGAATCGAAGAATAAAATTACCAGGTTGTTTTATGAAGGCATTATTGAATATAAAATGCCCATTTATTTATATATTCAATCTTATTACAGAAATTTTATGAAAGGAAATCCGATTGAGCATTATCCTCAATTTAATATAACATGAAACCGGGAAAATCTCATCATTCTATTATTATTTGTTATGACATTAGTAACAATAAGGTGCGCGATAAATTTTCCAGGTTCTTAGAAAAATATGGAATTCGCCTTCAAATGTCTGTATTTGAACTGGAACATTCCTCGCGGCTGCTTAAAGTGATAGAAGAACAAATTAAACATAAATTTGAGCCGCTTTTTGAAGACCGGGATAGTGTTTTTATCTTTTACACCGATCTTAATAAGGCCATCAGATATGGGGCAAGCCGTCATTTAGATAACGGATTAATTTATATGGATTTGTCAGATTAAAACCTGAAGGGGGGGGGTAAAAACCGGAATATTCAGATTTTTACTTTTAGTTGTTTAAATCTTTGAAAATTAGTTAGTAATGTTATAAATTTGACCGGTACTGTTGTACATTAGCGTCTATAAAAGGTTTTAAATTTCTACTATTGTAGATTTCCAATAACCATAAACCTATGTAGGAGGTGTCTATAAAAGGTTTTAAATTTCTACTATTGTAGATATGCCTATAATGCTTGCAAGCTCACTGCGTCTATAAAAGGTTTTAAATTTCTACTATTGTAGATGTAAGCGGTCATTTACATAACAGATCAGGTCTATAAAAGGTTTTAAATTTCTACTATTGTAGATTTTTGTTGGGCTGTTATTTGGTTGTTTGTCTATAAAAGGTTTTAAATTTCTACTATTGTAGATCGCCAGATTTCCAATATAACGGCGGTTATGTCTATAAAAGGTTTTAAATTTCTACTATTGTAGATGAGTGGAATAATAGCAGGGCGATAATTCAGTCTATAAAAGGTTTTAAATTTCTACTATTGTAGATATATTCTTGACGTGTCATAATGATGTTATTTGTCTATAAAAGGTTTTAAATTTCTACTATTGTAGATTGATCGCCTCGTTATACTCTTCCTGATGTCTATAAAAGGTTTTAAATTTCTACTATTGTAGATAAATCGCGTGCGTTTGTCGGTTGACCCAGTCTATAAAAGGTTTTAAATTTCTACTATTGTAGATATAGCCTCCAACTCGTCTCTTGATTCGGTCTATAAAAGGTTTTAAATTTCTACTATTGTAGATATAAACCCTAAACGATTGCACTGCTTGTCTATAAAAGGTTTTAAATTTCTACTATTGTAGATAAACGAACAATAAACCGATAACAGACCGTCTATAAAAGGTTTTAAATTTCTACTATTGTAGATAACAGCTTATAATATGGCAAAAGCCGTGGTCTATAAAAGGTTTTAAATTTCTACTATTGTAGATAAAATGCGTCCGTATGTCTTGAATAGATGTCTATAAAAGGTTTTAAATTTCTACTATTGTAGATCTCCAGTCCACTCCTAAAACCGGGTCAAGGTCTATAAAAGGTTTTAAATTTCTACTATTGTAGATTTTGCCATCGCAATGTAACGCTCAAGTCTATAAAAGGTTTTAAATTTCTACTATTGTAGATTGCGAAGATTTCTGCATTGCTGCTATGTCTATAAAAGGTTTTAAATTTCTACTATTGTAGATATTTCCGATATGTCGTTTTGCATTGTTATGGTCTATAAAAGGTTTTAAATTTCTACTATTGTAGATTATCCGGCTGGATCCCAGTTCCTTAGGTCTATAAAAGGTTTTAAATTTCTACTATTGTAGATGTATAAGAAGGACATCTGCGCTTATCTCGGTCTATAAAAGGTTTTAAATTTCTACTATTGTAGATAACGAAGTAAATTTCCGTAAGGCCACCTGGTGTCTATAAAAGTTTTAAATTTCTACTATTGTAGATGGCTAAGGGATTCTATTGCAAATGCTTCGGGTCTATAAAAGGTTTTAAATTTCTACTATTGTAGATCGATAACGGTGGCCACTTCCTCAGCAAAAGTCTATAAAAGGTTTTAAATTTCTACTATTGTAGATTTTAACAGGATAGCCATTACCGTTATATTTGTCTATAAAAGGTTTTAAATTTCTACTATTGTAGATACCGGTAAATTGAATTTGTTTTCCATTTTGTCTATAAAAGGTTTTAAATTTCTACTATTGTAGATTAAACCCACAAAAATTAAAAATTATGGCAGTCTATAAAAGGTTTTAAATTTCTACTATTGTAGATATTTTGTGTTAGAACTGCGTATATCTGAGGTCTATAAAAGGTTTTAAATTTCTACTATTGTAGATTAAGCACGGTGTAGTGGACATTAAAGGTGTCTATAAAAGGTTTTAAATTTCTACTATTGTAGATCCTACACCGAACTCCGTTAACAGCTCGGTCTATAAAAGGTTTTAAATTTCTACTATTGTAGATCCCTGTCGATCTGCCTGCGCAGGTTGATGTCTATAAAAGGTTTTAAATTTCTACTATTGATTTCTACTGAGAAAGATTCCGGAACGCACCATTGCCGAAGCAGGTCATTTATAGGTATGCATTTTCTTAAATGATTCTTTCAATAATAAAAGGAGCCCGTTAAGAGCTCCTCACCTGAATTAACAGAGGTAACCTGTCATAAAGGTATAATTCAATTTAGGATTTTTTCCGATACCCTTTACGGTTGATTTTCCTGCCTGAAGGTATAACTGATCATCCATTGAACTCCGTATTTGTCTTTGGTACATCCCCAGTAATCTCCCCAAAACATATCCTGCATTTCCTGTTCCACCACTCCGCCTTCTTTTAGCGCGGAAAACACCCTGTCTGCTTCTTCTCTGGAATCAACATTAAGGGAAATGTAATAATTGTTGCCAACATTCAGTTTATGGCCCATGGCAGGTGAAATATCCGAAGCCATCAGTAAAGTGTTGCCAATTTTAATGGCAGTATGCATAATCCTGTCTCTTTCCTCGGCCGGCCCCCTGCCTTCAGGGTCGGCATCGGCAAAGGTCATAAATACAGGAGGGTCGCCTCCGAAAATACTATGATAAAATTCAAATGCTTCACGCGCATTGCCGTCGAAGTTGAGATAAATATTTGCCTGTGTCATGGTGAATGATTTTACCAAATTTCCATGGATTGCCGGAAAATGCAAAAGGTAAACATGACAGAAAAGGGTGGAAAAAAAGACAAGGCAAATTCCGGAGGCCATTTCTGGTGATTATATAATATCCCACCAATCTTCCCGGGTTTTCCCCTCCGGTGCATCCAGCGCCACCACTTCTCCTATTTTAGGAATAATCAGTGAAACCTGTTTTCCCGTTGCTGCCCGGGTGAGTCTTCTGATGGGTTCATCCCAGGGATGATGTGAAAGGGCAAATTTCCCCCAATGCACCGGCAAAATATGTTTCGCACCTAATGCTTCCCCCGCCTGAATCACTTCTTCCGGCATCATATGGATGTATTGCCAGTTGAGGTTGTACTGACCATTTTCCAGTATGGCCAGGTCAAAACTGCCGAACTTTTCTCCGGCTTTTTGATAGTGACTGTCAAAACCTGAATCGGCTCCGTGATAAATTTTCATTTCCGGAGTTTCTATAATAAAAGCCAGCCATAAGTTGGCATTTCTTTTCGTCCCTCTTCCTGAAAAATGCCGGGCATACCAGGCAGAAATCTTTAATCCTTTTTCGGTAACGAGTGTTTCCTCCCAGTCGCCTTCCACAATATCCTGTTGTGGAAACCCCCAGTATTCCAGATGCGCACCGGTGCCTAATCCGGTTAAAACTTTCTTCGTTTTGTTTTTCAGGGCGATTACCGTTTCATAGTCCAGATGATCCCAATGATCGTGCGTAATCAGCAGGTAATCTATTTCAGGAAGTTCGCCGGGATGTATAATATCGGTTCCGGGAAAAGCTTTCATTCCGGTATTCAACGGCCCGATTAAACTGCTGAATACGGGGTCTATTAAAATGTTCATGCCGTTGAGTGAAAGGAAGATGCTGGAATGCCCAAACCAGATCAGGTAATTTTTGTTGCCGGAAAGGGATTTGAAATTGGGTTTGACGGCAGGCAAAGGAACAGGCGGCACCCTGTTGGGATGTGCCCGGAAGAAATCTCTCAGCACCGTAAAGAAATTCGCACCATTGGTAAAATTCGGGGTAGGGGAGAGGTTTCGAAAGCTGCCGTTTTTATAATGCGGTGATTGCTGCATGCGTTTTTTTCTTTCTCCTTTTGCGGGCATTCCAAACATTGGTTGTTGCAGGAACATGCCTGCTGCCACTATCAAGGAGAAGGTCATTACGAGAAAAATATACATCTGATTTACAGGATTGTTATAAAGATTTCAGATAATCCATCGCCTTTCTTGCCGCATGATATCCGCACATGCCATGTACCCCGCCACCCGGAGGGGTAGCCGAAGAACAAAGAAACAACCCTCTGGCGGAAGTTTTGTAAGGCGACAATCTTAAAGCCGGACGGGTAAAGATCTGATCAAGGCTTTGCATGCCGTTGTTAATGTCTCCGCCCGGGTAGTTGGGATTATATTCTTCCATGTCTGCTGCCGTCATGACATGCCTGGAAAGAATAAGGTTGCGAAAACCGGGAGCAAATTGTTCTATCCTGTTTTCTATGAGTGTTGTATAATCTTCCCTGCTTCCGTGAGGGACATGGCAATATCCCCAAAGTGCATGTTTTCCTTCGGGTGCTCTTGTGGGATCCCAAACAGAAGGCTGCGATAATAAAATAAACGGAGTACCGGATATTCTTCCTTTGGCAATTTCACTTTCAGAATGCAGGATTTCCTCCATGGTATTTCCCAGGTGAATGGTTCCTGCTTTCCTGCAGGCTTCATCTTTAAAAGGAACCGGTCCGCTTAATGCCCAGTCTATTTTAAACACTCCGGGCCCGTGAAGGTACCGCTTAATTTGCCATTTGTAAATGGAGGATAGTTTATGCCCGGCTATGGTCAACAACTGCTTTGGAGTCGTATCAAACAGAACGCATTTTGATTCGGGAAGTTCACTGAGTTTGGTAACATAAAACCCCGTGGTAATTTCTCCGCCCAGAGATTTGAAGTAGGCAGCCATGGCATTGGCAATGGATTGCGATCCTCCTTTAGGGATGGGCCATCCCATAATATGTGCCTGAATCATCAGCACCAATCCGATTGCGGATGTTGCCGGCTGATGTAAAGGCATAATGGAATGTGCTGCCATTCCCGCCCATAATGCTTTTGCTGCTGCCGATTTAAACCTTCTTGCAAAATAACCTGCAGGCTCAAGCGCTTTTAATCCAAAGCCTATCATGGGTAGAATATGGCGTGGAATCTGCAAAGGGCCTAAAAGGGAATTTTCAATTTTAGGCCAGTTGGCTACCAGTGGTTGAAACAACTTCAGATAACGGGCTTCATCTTCCCCTAATGTTTTGGCCGTAAGTTCCATGGAAGCATACAGTGCGCCGGTGTTGCCATCCGTCAGCGGATGGGCCGCACAAATTTCAGGGTATAAAAATTCAAGCCCGAATTCTTGTAGGGGTAAAGTTCTGAAAAACGGCGAACCTGCGGCCATGGGATGCACAGCCGAACAAACATCGTGTTGAAATCCGGGTAAGGTTAAGGGTAAGGTTCGCAACCCTCCTCCAATAGTATCTTTTCCTTCAATAATTAACACGCGGTAACCTTCCCGCTGAAGCGTAATCCCTGCAGCCAGTCCGTTTGGTCCCGAGCCAATTACAATGGCATCATATTTACCCATGGTATGAATTTTCCTTTCCCGGCAATTTGAAACAGAATGGAATGAAAGATAACCCTATTTGAAAATATGAAGATGCTTTTCCAGAAGTTTGGCAAATTCTTTCAATACAAGATGGGTGAATTCCAGTTGAATGGCCGGCATTTCTTTTTCACCGGGCTTCAGGCAACCGCTTCTTTTTATTAATCCTTTATGCGCTATGGCAAAATAGGCGAAGCAGGTGCCGCCCGATTCAGGCACCGGGTTGGCATATCCGGTGATGGCAATTCCCCAGTCGGATTGAAAATGATGAATAGCCCCAAAGGCCATCTGACAGGCAATTTCTTCAGAAACGCAATTCACCATTTCACCCAGTTCTTCATCTATTTTCAGATGCTTTACTTTTTGACCAATATTATAAGCGGTTATGCCCCCGTCATAAAAATTGGTACAATTTTCCATATTGGAAAATGCGGTTTGTAAAAGCCCGGAGGTTACGCTTTCAGCAATTCCCACCGATTCTTCCGATTCGCCAAGCAATTCGGAAATTCTGGACAGTATCTGGGAATCGAAGATTTTCATATCCTCTAATCCGTTACAAAACCTGTACCAGCGAAAGAGGGGTGCAGTTTTTGCAATTAAAATCGGGCATCCGTCACTGTTTTTAGACTAAAGGATGTAAGTTTACCATACAAAACAATCAGAAGATGAATAAGAAAAATTTTATGCTGATACCCGTTATGGCTGCCTTTGCCATCGCCTGTAATTCAGGTCCGGTAAACGGAACTGTCACGGAGAACAACCTTCCTGCGGGAGATACCCTTCCCCCTGTTGAAACCAGGCCAGCTGAAAATGATTTTCAGCCTGCTTTTGAAGGACAAACCCGTGCTCCGGGTATGAGAACCTCCATAGAGGTGAAATATTCGGTAGTGACAGATAAATTGAAAAAACCCTGGGGAGTTGTTTCTCTTCCTGATGGCAGGCTGCTGGTTACCCAGAAAGAAGGAACCATGGTGATCGTAACCGGGGAAGGTGAGGTGAGTAAAGAAATTACCGGTATTCCTGAAGTGGATTCCCGCGGACAGGGTGGCTTGCTTGGCCTTACGCTTGATCCTGAATTCAGCACCAACAGAATCGTTTACTGGGCTTTCTCCGAACCGCAGCAAAACGGCAACCTCACAGCATTGGCTAAGGGTAGGTTAAGCGATGACGAAACCAAAATGGAAAATGTGCAAGTGATATACCGTGCTACACCTGCTTTCAGAAGCACATTGCACTACGGCGGAAGGGTGCTCTTTGGCAAAGACGGATACCTGTATTTAAGTACCGGTGAGCGTTCCGATAAAGCATCCAGGCCACAGGCGCAGGACCTGCAATCTGGTATGGGTAAAATTATCAGGCTTACAAAAGATGGTCAGCCTGCACCCGGTAATCCATTTGAAAACGATGCCAATGCAAGACCTGAAATATACAGCTATGGCCACAGAAACGTACAAGGCCTGGCATTCCACCCAGAAACTGGAGACCTGTGGGAAACCGAATTCGGTCCCCGCGGAGGTGACGAACTCAACAGGATTGAGCCGGGCAAAAACTACGGTTGGCCCATCATTTCCTACGGAATGGAATACAGCGGCGAACCTATCCCCGGTAAAATTGCCAGAAAAGAAGGACTGGAACAACCTGTATATTACTGGGATCCTGTATTGTCTCCCAGCGGTATGACCTTCTATACCGGCGATTTAATTCCTGAATGGAAGAATGACCTTTTTATTTGCGGCCTTAACAGTATGCACATTGCCAGAATCAGAATTAAAGACAACAAAGTAGCAGGGGAAGAAAGACTGCTTGCCGATCAAAAGGAACGCTTCCGTGATATTAACCAGGGTAATGACGGCGCTTTATACGCTGTTACCGACGGAGGAAAATTATACAGAATAGGTAATTAATATAGCATACGCAAACGCCTAAAAAAAGTGCTCTCAACCGAGAGCACTTTTTTTGTAAAACAGCTTTCTCTTAATTTACTTTTACCAGCTTGCCTTCACCGGAAATATTGGTTTTGATTTCCGGATTGCCTTTATAATATAATGTAGCACTTCCTGAAATATCCACATCAAGATGATTTTGCGCATATACTTTACCGGTAGTACTGCCTGAAATTTTTACCTTTACATCATTGGCCACCAGCTGAAATGCTTCAATTTCTGCAGAGCCGGATATTGTTAACTGAAATTTATCTGTACTGCCTGTACCCTCAAAATCCACATCAGCATCTCCCGATATAGTGGTATGAAATTCGGGAACATGCGGAAACGCGCCCTCAATCTCCACATCCGCAACACCGGATACTTCAAGTCCGGTTAATGTTGGCATGGTAAGGTACACTTTCATGTTATCGTTCCGCACTTTTACGTTATCCCTGTATCCTAACTTCAGTACTCCGTTACCAACCCTTGTGGAATAATAGTTCATCAGATTGGAATATCCCCTCAGTTCAACTTTCAATTCCTCACCCCGGCGAATATACAGTTCGGTATTTCCTGAAACTGATACGGCAGTAAAGTTATCGGTATCCCTTAATTCGGTTACAATTTCCCCTTTGCCTCTTACCAGGTCTTTTTCACAAGCGCTAAGCATCATTACACACACCGGAACCATCCATACAAACAATAGCTTTTTCATTTTTTCTTTTTTGAATTATGCAAATATCAGCACAAAGGATATGCTTGTAATCAAAAGCATACACCAAAATTATTCCAATCCCATTATAAATGCCAGCTGTAATGGGATGGCAGGCAAAATAACTTTTCCTGCGGGAGATGATTTCTGCCAATAATCTTCCTGATGCTGCTCAGGTTTCTGAGAGGTTTGTCACGTGATTGTCATAACGCAATTCATTGATTGTCATTTTACAGTAAAGTTTTGTCTGTCGGGGTGAAAATCATTGGCAATGAGAAAAATCAATCTGAGTTTTGCATTCCATTTATGTAAAGACAATGAAAAAATCTTTTTTACTTCTCACTGCAATTGTTTTTTACAGTATCCATCTTCTCGCCCAGGGAAACCATGCTGCACCCATTAAAGACAGTTTTCTTTATAATGAACTTGAACAGGTTGTAGTAACCGGGCAGTATCAGCAGCAGTCTGCAAAAAACTCTGTATACCAGATCCGTACCATTTCCCGTGCTCAGATTGAAAAACAGGGGGCATCCAAACTTCAGGATGTGTTGGCACGGCAGATGAACATCCGTTTCTCTCAGGACCCTGCAACCGGAGGTTCTAATATCACGATGCTGGGGTTATCCGGACAAAATGTGAAGATTCTCATTGACGGAATGCCTGTTGTTGGGCGCCAGGGTACTTCCAATGAAATAAACATTAATCAGATCGACTTAAATGCCATTGAAAGGATTGAAGTGGTGGAAGGCCCTATGTCTGTAGTCTTTGGTGCCGATGCCCTTGCAGGGGTGGTGAATATCATTACCAGAAAAACCACCAGTAATCAATTCTCAGTGAATGCCAGGATGCATGAAGAATCTGCAGGAAAAGAATACGGTTGGAATCAGGGAATGCATAACCAGTATATAGGAGGCAATTACAATTATAAAAACTGGTATGCATCAGCAGGTGTTGGAAGAAATTTATTTCATGGATGGAAAGACACGGCTTCCGCAAGAGAACTAATATGGCATAAAAAAGACCAGATTACCGCATATGGTTTGTTAGGATATCATAATGAAAAGTTGGATGTGAATTACCGCCTCGATGGTTTGGATGAAATCATCACCAATCCCGGGAATTTTATTGGTACGCAACCCGCTGCCGATCAGGATTATCTTTCGAAAAGGCTGATGCATCAACTGAAAGCGAATTACACTGTTAATGGCAGGTTGAATGCAGGATTGCAGGCAGCTTATACCGGTTACAGCCGTGAAACCACCACCTTTCTCATTTATCCCAACGGTGACAAAAGAAAGTCCGTTGCTCCCGGTGCCTACAGTTTTACGGAGTTTACAGGATTTACCTTAAGGGGAAATCTTGTTTACCGTGCTTCAGAAAAACTTTCCCTTCAACCCGGTTTTGATATCAATATGGAAACCGGCAAAGGCGAAAGGATTAAAGCAGGGGTGCAGAAAATAAACGATTACGCTTTTTATATTACCTCTGAATACAAACCTCTGAAATCACTGAATTTGCGTCCGGGTTTAAGGTTTATCAGTAACTCGGTATATGATGCGCCCCCTGTAATTCCTTCACTGAATATGAAATGGAGCATCACCCATCACCTTGACCTGAGGCTTGCCTATGCCCGTGGGTTCAGAGCGCCTTCTATCAGGGAATTGTATTTTGATTTTGTGGACGGAAGCCATGATATCATCGGAAATACCAATCTGGAAGCCGAGTATTCAAACAGCTTTACGGGGTCTTTAAGCCTGGTTACCGTTCAAAAAGAAAATCTCAAACAAACTATCACCCTCAGCGGATTCTTCAATGCCATCGAAAATATGATTGGATATATCCAGATGCCTGATAATCCAAGGGTGACCACTTACGGAAATATCAATTCCTACAAAACAAAAGGATTTTCTTTTAACGGCAGCCTGAGACATAAACAATTACATGCTGAAGCAGGTTGGGGATTAACAGGAAGGTTCCATCAGCTGAATGCTGGTTCTGCCGCTATAGCGGAATACAAATGGTCTCCTGAAGCAAATCTTTTGCTGGGATATCATTTCCCGAAAGCTGCACTGGATATTAATCTTTATTACAAATACACCGGTAAACTGCCCTATTATGCCATGGTGCATGATGGAGGAATGGAAGATGCCGAATTACGAGAAAGCAAAGGATATCACTGGGCTGATTTTACCGTAAACAAAAAGCTGTTGAAAAATATTACCATCAATGCAGGGGTAAAAAACCTCTTTGATATCACATCAGTAGAGAATGTAGTGAAGGGAGCCGGTGCCACAACCGGATACATGAGCATTGCTACGGGCAGATCGTGGTTTGCCGGTATCAGTTTTGAATTTTCAAAATAATCTGTTCTGTACATACCCTAAAAGTTTAAATAAATAATATGAAGCAGTTATCATTTAGTGTGTTGTTCATTGTTGCAGCATCTTTAATTTTTTCAGCCTGCAGGAAATCCGATGCAGCGCTTCCTGATAATTTTATACAATTTGAATCTACCGAACTCGGTTTTGCTGCCCACCAGCAGGAGACGGAAGTGGTGTTGCAACTTTCCCGCAGGGCAGACGCAGCCTCGCCCATTACCATTTCCATAGCGGAAAACGGCATTACTTACGGTGAGGGATATACTACGGTTCCTGCTGTCGAAAACAATAAGATTTCCATTCTGGTGCCTTCCGGTGCCAATACCGTGAGTTTTAAAGTGGTAAAAGCGGAAGGTGCTGCTATATACGGAGACGAATCTCTGGAATTCACGATAACCGGAGTGGCTGAACCACTGATCATCGGCCGGAACAACAAACTGGTTCTGGTTTTTGATGAAATTATTTCTGCCGGCAACCAGCTGATATTAAACGGGGGAGGTGCAGAATACCCCAATAAAGTATTTGTGGATTTAAGTGCCAATAAGCAAATTCCGGTGCTGCGCACAAGCTGGGACCTGGGCTTTTATTCGGGGGATGAATTCAGGGTTATCCTCAATTCTTCTACGGCAATGATGGCCAGAGCCATTAACAAAACTGATTTAAATGATGTTACTGCCGCCGATACTGCAGGGTTTGGAGCCACTATGGTTTTCGATCAAATGGATCCGAAACCTGAAGCGATGGCATTTATTGACCATCCATCAGGCGACCTTGGTAAAACCGCTATAGCAGCAATCGCTGCAAATGCTGAAGAAAATAAAGTATATATCATCAACCGTGGATCAGGTGTAGGTACTCCTGCTCCTGAAAGAGGTTGGAAAAAGGTGAGGATTCTGAGGAATGCCAACGGAGGTTATAGCCTTCAGCACGCCGATATTGATGCTACTACTTATGCTACTATTGATATTCCTAAAGACAGCAAGTATTTCTTTAACTATGTCTCTTTCGAGAATGGATTGGTGAATGCAGAACCTGAAGCTAAGAAGTGGGACCTGGCATGGACTTACTTCTCCTTTGCAACCAATTTCGGATTCGGAGAAGTACCTTATCTCTATCAGGACATCATACTGCAGAACAGAAATGTTGAAACCGTTCAGGTGATGGAATCCACCGTCAGCTATCAGGAATTTAATGAACAGCATTTAGCCGGACTAAATTTCAGTTCACTGCAAACCAATATTGGTTCCAACTGGAGATCCGGCGGTGGTCCTGGTGTATCTCCTGCTGTAAGAACCGACAGGTTTTATGTGGTAAAAGATGCCGATGGAAATGTGTATAAGCTGAAATTCACTGCGCTGACAAAAGATGGCGAACGTGGGTATCCTGCCATTGAATATGCCCTTGTGAAAAAAGGAGAGTAAATTTTTAATTAAACTGAACCTATTGCTCTCTTAGTGGTGCAACTCTCATGGTTTATCATTCAGGGTAAATTATGGGAGTTGCTTGTTTTTTGCAGGAATTAAAGCATTGGAGAAACCAATCTGGCAGTTTTTTCCATTAGCTTGATATAGGTCTTCCTTTTTGACCAGCGGTCGCGGTCGATTTTTTCAGCATCTTTTATATCTTCGTAAAATGCATCCCTAAGCTGTTCTGCAATTTCTTTGTTGTATACAATGGCATTCACTTCAAAATTCAGGTCGAAACTTCTCTGGTCCATGTTGGCTGTACCCACAATGGCGGTGGCCCCGTCTGTAACCATTGTTTTTGCATGCACAAACCCCTTTTTATAAAAATATATTTCCACTCCCGCACTTAACAAATCAGAATAATACGATCTGGAGGCAAAGTTGACAAATATCGAGTCTGAATACCCCGGTATAAGCAGTTTGACCTTTACTCCTCCCAGGGCAGATATAATAAGGGCATCCAGAATGCTTTCTCCCGGGATGAAATAGGGAGTGGTAATAAGAATTTCTTTTTGGGCAAGATATATAGCCTGAATAAGCGAGTACATTATCAGCGGATTGTCTGAATCAGGACCGCTTGCAGCAATCTGCACCATTTTGTCCCCTTTTTTAATACTCTGCATATCGGGGAACAGATTACTGTCGGGTTCTATATTGTCTTTTGCGCAAAAATTCCAATCGCTTAAAAAAACATATTGCAGGAAATAAGTTCCCGGACCTTCAATTTTCAGATGCGTATCTCTCCAGTAAATCTTATCCGGATTGCCGGCATCTTCCGGCCTGTTGATATACCTGTCGCTGATATTGATACCTCCCACAAAAGATACCTTTCCGTCTATCACTATTATTTTCCTGTGATTACGGTAATTCAGGCTGTTGGCAAGCCATAAGAACCTTATTTTATAAAAAGGCATGCAATGCACGCCATTTTCTTTCAGCCTGGTAACAGTGGTTTTTCTTATGGAGGAAGAGCCGAAATCGTCATAGATAAACCTTACCGTTACCCCTTCTTTGGCTTTGCGTATCAGTATTTCCTCTATGGTCTTTCCAATTTCGTCATCTTCATATATGTAATACTCCATATGAATATGATGACGGGCGTTTTCCAAAGCGGCAATTACTTCGGGGAATTTTTGTTCCCCGTTTATCAGCAGTTTAACTTCATTATTTCCGGTTAAAGGGCTTCCGCTATCCCTTAAAAGCATCAGGGCAAGCTCTTTGTTTTCCTGAAGAAAGGAAGCCGATTTGGAAAAAGTTTCTTTGGAATAGGAATAAATCTTCAGTAGTTGTTTTTTGGCCAGGTTTTCATCCTGATACAGTTTTTTGTGATATATTTTTCTTTTCCTGTAGTTGATGCCGAATGAAAAGTATATCAATATTCCAATCACCGGAATGAAAACCGCAACCAGAAGATAGGAAAGGGTTTTAATGGCACTTCTGGTATCATAAATGATTCTGAGGCATACGATAAAGAGTATGCATACGTACACTATCTGAACCAGTAAAAGCCAATCCATACTGCTGAATATAGTATAAAAATGTTTAAGATGATGAATTTTTTAATAATACCCGAATAGTACATAAATTGCCTAAACTTAAGGCCCGACGGAAATTTTCCGGAATTTTACGAAGGTCCCCCAAGATACCCCGGAACTTAAACATGAGAATGAAATCGCAGTATCCTGAGTATACAGGCTCACGATGGGTCAAATTTATTTTTTTGCTGGCATGTTTCATGCAAGTGTCTTCTTTTTCCCTTGCCCAACAGGATACTATTCCCGTTATAAAATTTGATTTCGTTTACCGCAACTGGAACAACCTGTCCGGACTGCCGCAGAACACAGTATTTGACGTTCACAAAGACCGGCACAGTAATATTTGGGGGGTAACCGAAGAAGGGATATTCAGGTTTGACGGAAGCAGGTTTGCCATATTTAACAATCAGAACACGGAAGGAATTGGATTGAATAATTTCAATTCCATAGTAGAGCATGAGCTGAATATTTATACGGCCGGATATCAAAACCTTGTAAAGATTTCCAAAAGGGTGGAGAAGGTTTGGGACCTTACTCCTGTATTGGCGAAAGCCCAAATCCGTTCACTGGAGTTTGACAATGAAGGGAAGTTATGGATAGGCACCAACCTCGGGCAAATTTTATATATGATGGGCGACAGCATTTATTCTGCCGCCATGAATATTAACCATCAGATTGGTTCGGTTGAAAAATTGCACTGGCATGGGGGGAAAATGTATATCGGTACTTCCCAGGGTTTGTATTATGCCACCCGCCCCGATCAAAAAGCCATGGAGATTCCCTATTTCAGGAATAAGGCGGTTACCGATATAGAGCCCGACAGCATAGGAAACATTTGGATAGCCACCTCCAACAGCGGCCTCATTAAGATGAATGCTACCGATACGATTAATTATACGAGGGAAAACGGCTTAACCGAAAATCAGATCAACTGCCTCTCTGTACACCGCGATGCATTATGGATAGGTTTGGCTTCCAGCGGATTCCAGATTTTCCATAATGGCAAATTCATCACTCCTGCGCAGGAGAAACTCCGCAACCAGGGCATCAGGTCTATGCATGCCGATGAAGACGGAAAAATGTGGATGGGGTCTAATTCTTCAGGGTTGGTGTTGGTGTCGGATGCGCATATTCAAACGACATATAATTTTCCTGAACTTTCGAAAAAAGTTATCCTTGGCATTTATGGAGATGATGACGGAGAGCAGTGGGTTGGTTCGGTGGGGTATGGGTTGTATCATATAAAGGGCAACGATATTTTTCGCTTCAGCAGAGAGAATGGATTGTCTAACAACATTGTTCTATCCATAACAGGAAGGGGAAAATATATTTATGCCGGAACGAACCTCGGGCTAAACCGTATTGACAAGTATACGAATACGGTGGATAAAACCTTTCGCCCGGGTTATAAACTGGATTCTACGGGCATTACGGTTTTGTATAAAGATCAGAAAGATAACATCTGGATAGGAGTTCGTTACGGGGGGCTCTATTGTCTGAATGCATCCGAAAAACTGGAAAAAGTAAACCTGCCACCGGCCGTTTCCAGGATTTCCATCATATCGGCAGGAGAAGACAGTACAGGAACTGTGTTGTTCGGAACCAGAGGAGGAGGGGTGATTAAAGTAGTGGCGGAAAATGATGATTTTACGGTTACGCATATCCGAGATTATCCTGACGATGTTATTTATTCATTTTATACAGATACAGAAGGATCGGTATGGACTTCCGGAGACAAAGGCCTGATTGTGGAAACATCATCGGGGTATAAAATTTTCGATAAGACTTCTGGGTTAAACTTTAACTATGCTTACCGGATGCTGAAGGATAATTCGGGATATATCTGGTTGAGCGGTAATCTGGGAATGCAAAGAATCAGGGAGGAAGAGTTGCTCAATGCCAAACATTCCGCTAATCCGGATGCTTTCAGGTTTAGGTTAAGGCTGTTTACCAATTTCGACGGTATGCCCAATTCCGAAACCAACGGTGGATTTTTTCCCGCAGGTTGGAAAATGAAGGACGGTACTTTATGGTACCCCACCGTGGAAGGAATAGCTATAGTAGATGATAAGCTGATTCCCGGAAGAAAGGAAAAACTCGATTTGCGCATTCTTTCACTAAAAGTAGGCAATAAAGAATTTTTCCCCGAAGAAGAAATTGTACTCCCGCCCGGAATATTCAATATTGAAATACATTTTTCCTGTTATGAATTCCTTTCGCCAGATGAAATTAAATATTATGTAAGGTTGAGAGGTCAAAATGATTGGGAATATTCGGGTAACAGGAATGTGGCGTATTTTTCCAATCTTCCGCACGGAGATTACATTTTTGAAGTAAGAGCCGAAAAGGCGGGGATATGGTCGCCTGTTGCAGCGCTGCGATTTCAGGTAGAGCCCCATTTCTATGAATCTATATGGTTTAAGTTTCTTTTGGCAGCATTTCTGGCTTCTCTGTTTTTCCTGTACTTTATCATTCAGCACCGCATGAGCCGAAACAAACTCAAAAAGCAGCTCATGATAACAAGGGCACAATTATACGGACAGGAAAAGGAAAGGCAGTATATCAGCACAGAGTTGCATGACAGTATCAGTCAGCAACTGGCCACTGCGAAAATTTATCTTGAAATTGCCAATACAGATGAAGAGAAAAGGAAAGAGCTTACAGGAAAAAGTGCAGAAGTGATAAAAAATGTAATGGCCGAAATCAGGTCGCTCAGCCATTCCCTTACCCCTCCGGGGCTAAAAGATATCGGGTTGAAAGAAGCGCTTGAAGATTTGTTCTGCCCCTATACTGCTGCTGGCCGGTTTAACATAGATTTCGAATATTCATTCAGTGATCAGACTGTAAATGAAGAACTGAAATTTAATCTGTACCGGATTGCTCAGGAACAGATTCAGAATATAGATAAATACTCCAATGCCCGGAATGCAAAGATCGTTTTTAATGAAGAAGAAGATTTTCTTTATATTAGTTTCTCCGATGATGGGGGAGGAAGCAATTTGCGGGAAATCAGTTACGGGCTTGGCTTTAATAATATTAAAAACCGTTTAAGCCTGTTTGGAGGCAAAATGGAAATTATCACGGCTCCGGGGAACGGGTTTCAACTCCAGATTGTAATTCCTAAAGCTAACCTCAACAATTAAAATTTAAACATTGTTTTTTAAGGGATTTCTGAAAACGATTTTACAGACGGTAAAAATCTCTGAATGAAAATCTTTAATTTGCACAAAAATTCCCTCGCCGTAGACGAAAGATCTCCCGTAACCTCCATATTTTTTCATTTTTAAAGTGCAATTGATGAAAACTTTATTATTATTCACAGGGCTTTTTGTCCTTTCACTAAGCTCGCAGGCACAGGTGATAAAAAAATACAGAAAAGGGTAGAAGAAAAGGTTGAGCAAAGGGTCAACCAGAAAATCGACAAAGCCATTGATAAAGGACTGGATGAAGCTGAAGGTGCGGCCTCAGGAAAAGAAAAAAATAAAGCAGAAGGTAATTAAGCAGGCAAAGCCGAAAAATCTGAACAACCTTCATCTGCCTCACCTGCTGCTGGGTCTGCTTCTCCACCTAAAGCTTTTTCTGCGACTTCCAAATTTGATTTTATTCCCGGAGAAAAAACTATCGTGTATGAGGATTTCTCTCAGGATGCCGTGGGAGATTTTCCTGATAAATGGAATACCAATATTTCCGGTGAGATTGTAAAAATTGACGGAGAAGAAGGCAAATGGTTTGCCATTACAGGGGAAGGCGTGGCCATGCCCGAATTTATCACTTCCATTCCTGAAAACAGCACACTGGAATTTGATTTGATGGTAAATCCCGGCTTTAGTTTTTACAGTTCATCCTTTATAATATCTCTTGCCCAGCTGGATAACAAGGCCGATTTTACAAGATACAAACAGACGGGAGGAGACAATTATGAGAAAATATCCGTGCATCCCAAAGATGCTTCTTCTCAGGATGTAGGCAGGTCTTCCTTTTCCAACAAAAAAGGCCCTAACTCCGATTTAGTGAATACCAAAAGCGCAATCAAAGCTTTTAACAATAAAACCAACACGAAGGTACATGTGGCCATTTGGAGACAAAATCAGAGAATCAGGGTATACCTTGGAGAAGAAAAAATCTGGGACCTTCCCAAGGCAGTTCCCGAAGGGTTGAATCTGAATGCAGTAATATTTGCCAGAGGAAATATGAATAATGATGCTGATAATTATTACATCACCAACATCAGGCTTGCTGTAGGAAAACCGGATACTCGTAATAAACTCATTACTGAAGGTAAGTTTTCTACCACCGGCATTAACTTCAATACAGGTTCTGCGGATATCAAACCCGAATCTCATGGGGTCATAAAAGAAATAGCAGATGTGCTGAAGGAAAATGCTTCGGTAAAAATCAGAATTGTGGGTCATACCGATAATACAGGTTCTGAATCCGCCAATCAAACACTTTCAGAGAAAAGGGCTGCATCAGTGAAGGCATATTTAACCGAAGTTTTCGGGATAGACGCTTCCAGAATGGAAACTGCCGGAAAAGGCCAGTCTGAACCTGTTGGAGATAACAACACTCCCGAAGGTAGGGCTCAAAACAGAAGGGTAGAGTTTATCAAATTATAATTTTTTGATCTTTTTATTAGTCTATGAAAGCACCGTATCCCGGTGCTTTCTTTTTTTTCATGAAAAGGTAAAAACTCACTGAAAAGGCTTTGGTTAAAACCTCCATAGTTTTACTAATTTTGCTCCCATTCTACCCACAGCCGGGCGGGATAACATTATATGAAAGGTTTTGTAACAATCTTCCTTCTGATCATCTCCAATGTATTTATGACTTTTGCCTGGTACGGGCATTTGAAATTTAAGGAAATGAAATGGTTCAGCAATTTGGGTTTGCTGTCCATTATTTTTATCAGCTGGTTTATTGCCTTATTTGAATATATGGCTCAGGTGCCTGCCAACCGTATCGGCTATCAGGGGAACGGAGGCCCGTTTAACCTCTGGCAATTAAAAGTTATGCAGGAAGCCATTACCCTTGTAGTGTTTACTCTTTTTACCATTCTCGTATTTAAAACAGAGTCGTTCAAATGGAATCATGCAGTGGGATTTATATTTTTAATACTTGCTGTATATTTTATTTTTAAAAAATAACGCTTCTGCAATTCTCTCGCTTCTGAAAAAAGTTCCCTGAAAAAACCATAAGGTTTTTATTGTTAAAAAGCAGGAAAAATTATCATCAGCTTTTTAAATCATTTGCCGGTTTCAGGTATGTTAAAAAAACGTTTAAACATAAACGTTATATAATGTGTTTTTTAAATTGGTAAACTTACGTTGTACATTCTGCATGATAAAATGGGAAACTTACGAAACCCGCTATGGCATTGAAAACTGGAGTAATATAATGGTTTTTATGGAGCGATTGGATAAATACATTTAAGTGTTTTATTGTAGAAAAAAATAATTTAAGACTGTTTGTCACTGACAAAAAAATCAGATACAAAAAATTTTGTCAGTTTTATTTCAATTTTTCAATTCGGTACGTTAATTGTCCAAGGTGAGAAAATTTTAATCGCATGAAAAAGCTATTAGTAAGTTTCCTGTTCCTGGCAGGATTTGGATTTGCTTCACAAGCGCAAACAGGTAGTATTTTTGTTCAGGGAACAATTGGTGGGAGTTTTACAAAGTATGAAAATGACACCAAAAGAAATTCATTCGACATTCGACCTTATGTGGGTTACCAGTTTAATGAAAACTGGACTGCAGGTATTTTTGGTGGATATGAAAATAACACCTACAAACCTACGTCCGGTAATGATCAAAAGTACACAAATTTTTCTGCAGGAGTGTTTGGGCGTTATCAGCTTCCTATCAGTGACAAATTCAGCTTCTTCGGTCAGGCTGATTTAGGATTCGGTCAGGAAAAAGACAATGATTCTTACAAAGCAAATAAGTTCGGGATAAATGTTTATCCGGGATTCCAATACGCTCTTGGTAAAGGATGGGGATTAAACTTCGTTCTGAGTGGGATCCATTATGATTCTACCAAAGAAGACGGCGCCGATAAGGCAGAGTCTGATTTTGGAATCTACCTTGGACAAGGTTATGGTTTCGGAATTTCCAAAAACTTTGGTGGAAAATAATCTTCAGATCATTTGATAAAAAAGCTGCTCCTATTAGAGCAGCTTTTTTTATTTCGAAGGGTTTATTTTTTTATGTGAGCCCTTAACATCCAGGCCATCTTTTCATGTTCCTGCAGCAGGCCGGTAAGAAAATCTGCAGTGCCTTCATCTTTCAGTTTATCTCCCACTATTTTGATATTTTCTCTGATGAATTTTATCAAGGTTTCATGATCTTCCAGTAAAGCGGTGATATAGCTGAGACTGTCGTTTTCTGTTCCGATGTATTCTTTCAGCTGGGAAAGCGTAATAAACTGTTTCATGGTTCCTTTGGCATATTCCCCTACCATTCTAACCCTTTCAGCAATTTCATCAATCATGCCTTCCAGTTGTTTATACTGTGCTTCAAAAAATAAGTGCATGCTGTGAAAATCTTCTCCTTCTACATTCCAGTGGGCATTTCTGGTTTTAACATATAAAACATGTTCATCGGCAAGCAGTTTGTTCAGTATTTCAGCAGAACCGGTGAGAGATTTGGCAGGTATTCCGATAGAAACTTTCATGGCATATGGTTTTATGTGAGCAATGGTGTTTGAATGTATTGAAAAATAACCGATACAAAGGTATCGGTTATCGGGTTCCGGAAATATGATATTTGTTCTTCTTTAATATGATATTTATTCGATGGTAATGACATGGGTGGCAAAATGCTGCTTTCCAAACATATCGGTAGCCCTGACTTCTATTGTATATTTCCCCGGCGGCATATTTGCCGGAGCCGGTGCTCTCCATAAATGGGTACTGATTACGGGATGGCTGGGTCTTCTGTAGGGAATCATTTTATCAGAAGTGTCCCATTCATACAACTTTCCTACATATAAAGGGTCTTCATCTTCAGTATAAGTCATAGGTTGCCACTGTCCTCCATTGATACGGTACTCCACTTTGGAATCCTTTCGCCCCATAAAGAAATTGGCATATATCCTTGCAGAAGTACGGAAGTTTGCTCTCAGGAATTTAGGAGCATGAATTTGAATCTGGTACTCAGCAGGTTTCCCGGCCACTTTATAATCAATGGAGTATTCTGTTCCTATTACTTTCAGGAAGGCATACCCCTTTGGGGTGCCGTCGCGCATGGTGGATGAAGGAACATTTTGTTCATTGGGCAATCCTGAATACCAGTCGCCCGAAGTGGTTCCGGCATTGTATTCATGCAGGGGATGTTTACCCCTCCATCCGTCTGCATCAGTGAATAAATCATTTCGCTGATAATGGGTATGCGCCGACAGCACCAACACCCTTTCAAAGTCTTTAAGCATGTCAAATATGGCTTGTCTGTCTGAAAGCCTGTAGGCAGCTTCCGTATTTCTGAAAGGGATGTGAAAGGCTAAAACGATCAGCCTGTCTTTAGGTACATATTGCAGATTGTTTTTGATGAATTCCATCTGCTCGGGCCTGAATCCTCCCCAATATCCCTGGCCATCTCTTGGATCAGGATAAAGAATGTCATCCAAAATCAGGAAATGGGCTTTTCCATAGTTAAAGGAATAATTGGCGGGACCGAAATTGGCTTCAAAGCTTTCATCAGACAGGGAGTCGGCTGTTGCTTCATAATTGATGTCATGGTTGCCGATAACATTATACCATGGGAGACCAATTCTTGATACTGCCGATATATAATGTGAGTGAAGGCTTAGGTCATCTCCTACAAGATCTCCCAGGCTGAGACCGAAACTGATTCCTTTAATGCCAATCAATTCTTCCACTATGCCTCTGTAAAAATAATCCACCTCCTGTTGTGTGTAAGGCTGGGGATCTCCAAACACCAGGGCAGTAAACTCTTCTTCCACATCTCCGGGAAGTAAGGGGAAGTCTACCGATTTCGGCGTAGCCCCTGTGGGCTGCACCCCCGCAAATTTAAAATGGCGGGGGGAACCCTGAGGTTTGTGGATATAATAAAAAGATGGCTGGTTGTTTCTGTTTACAGGTACTTTATAACCTGAAGGCTTTATAACAAATATGATATTGTCGTTGCCCACCTGCAGGTTGTAATTGCCGTTCTGGTCGGTAAGTACCACATCTCTTCCGTTGGATACGGCCACCCCTGCCAGGCCTTTTTCTTTCCTGTCTTTGATACCGTTATTGTTCAGGTCTTCAAACACAATTCCTTGAATGGTAGCCTGTGAGCAAACAAGACTGCAGAATAAAACCGATAATGCTAATAAAAATGTCCTTTTCATTTATACCCAATTTTAGTTTTGCCACCAGGCTTTGATGTTGATATTATCCCCACCCATTTCCTGTACCGCTTTTTGATAATTTTCTGTATTGGTAGACCGGATGTTGATAGGGTAGAAATACCTGGAAGGCATTTGCTGATTGTTCAACATGTGCTGCGTTTTGGGAAGCACCGGATATCCCGTCCTTCTGTGTTCAAACCATTGCTGATAATCTACAAAGAATAATGCAACGTATTTCTGCAACATAATTCTCTCTAAAGTTCCGTCATATTCTGCATCAGGATTTTCAAAGTAATCTCCGGGAAGGGAACCTCCCCATTGTTCAATAGATCCCTGAGTTCCTTTTTTGTAAGCGGCATCTGCATCGGCATGCCTTCCGAAATGATGGTGCACTTCTGCTTTGATAAATTCGACTTCCGCATATGGTAAAATGGGAATTTGCATTGGGGCAGATACCAATTCTATCCTGAAATTGGAAGGAAGGAAATCAAACTGGTTAATATTTCCGTCATAACCACTGGGTATGCCTTTATAACCAATATTGGTCGAACCATCGGGAGTGCGGGCCTGGGTAAGCAGAACCGGACGACGCGGATCATTGAAACTGTTAAGTGTTTCCACAAAGAATTCTGCTGCAGCACGGAAGGAGGTAAAATCAACCGGCCTTCCCCAGGGAGATAACATGGGTGAAATTCCGGATACATCCATCACAGCAGCTTCATCATTGGAGTTGAATACGGGATATGTTGCAGGATCGCTGATCATGGTATTGAGAATATCCCAGGAATTCATTTCATTCCTGTTACTGACTCTGAGCAATAAACGCATTCTAAGCGAGTTGGTAAATTTCCTCCATCTGGTAATATTATTCTCAAATAATATTTCGGTACCAAAAGCCATTGGCCTTGATGCATCATACAGTGTATTGGCTCTTTCCAGGTCCTGAAGGATGCTTTCATAAATTTCCTGCTGTGTATCAAATTTTGGCCTCAGAATTCCTTCGGCACCTTTGGTAGCTTCCGACATAGGAACGTTTCCGAAAGCATCTGTAAGAATGGAATATACCCATGCTTTGAGGGTTAAGGCTATGGCCATGTAATTCACTTCGTCCAATGCTTCCGAAGCAGCATACATCTCTTCAATGTTGGTCAACCACCTGTAACTGGTGTTCCATAAACCTGAACCTGAATTTTCGGTGATATCATAGATGTGGATTCCTCCGGATTCCGCAGGGTAGGGGACTTTTACCTGCATAAGATGAAAATTGAAATCATCGGCTTTGCCGATATAATATCCCGCAAGGTTGTATAATATAGGGTTTAATAAAGTACCCGGACTTATCTGGCTGATTCTGTTTGGATCGGTATTGATTTTTTCAAAATCCTTAGTGCAGGAGTTCAGCAATCCGGTTACTGAAAATATGATGGTGAGTAGGAATATTTTACGTTTCATATTATAGTCGTTATGAGGTATGGAATCAGAATTTCAAGGTTAAGTTGAAGCCAAAAGTTCTGGTGCTGGGCATTTGTCCCATTTCAATTCCGGGGAGAATAACCGAACCGTTTAAAGCTGCAGTTTCCGGATCGAAAATGGGGAATTGTGTTAACATGAATACATCTCTTCCATACAATCCTAATATCACCTGTTCAAAGAATATTTTGCTCAGTTTGGATGCAGGAACGGAATAGGCCAACCTTACCTCTCTGAGTTTAATATAAGAAGCATCATGAGAGTTGGTTTCAACATTGGCCCTTCTGTAATAATCACCATAGAATGTGGCAGGAACCACTTTTGTGGTGTTAGGTACATATTTGCCATCTGAATCCAGTACGACGCCTTCACCAATAATATAATTCTCTTCCCTTCCTTTAAGCGTATGTTTAAGTTTACCTTGTTCGCTCATTTTGTGGAATGACTGAGAGTATACGATTCCTCCATACTGTCCGTCTATCAGGAAGTTGAAGCGGAGATTTTTGTAGCTGAACTCATTGCTGAAACCGGCTTTCCAGTCGGGGTAAGCTGTACCAATGTAGGAAATTTCTGCAGGCCTTTCGGGTAAGCCGTTGCTTCTGTAGATCACCTTTCCTTCTTCATTTCTCATTAAGCCAAACCCGTAGATATCGCCGGTGGTTCCTCCGATTCTGGCCTGGATGGTGGCATTCCCTCCGTATCCGATATCCTGTTTACCATCCATTCCCTCAGTAAGTTCAAGTACCCTGTTTTGGTTTTTCGACCATGTAAGGAAAGTGGTCCACTGGAAGTCTTTGCTTTTTACGGGTGTGCCGGATAGTAAGAGTTCTACCCCACGGTTTCTGATTTTACCACCATTCATCACCGCTCTTGTGTAGCCTGAAGTTGGGTCGACTGGTACTTCAAGAATCTGGTTTTTGGTGATGTTATTGTAATAGGTCACATCCAATCCCAGCCTTCCTTTAAAGAAACGTATATCCAAACCGGTTTCATAGCTGGATGAAATTTCGGGTTTGAAATTGGTGTTATGTAAAAGGGTAGGAACACTTCCTGAACCGGGGAATTCGCTTGTGCCGTAATACTTCTGCGTTCTGTAGGGCTCTGTATCATTACCCACCTGAGCGGCTGAAATGCGCAATTTCGCAAAAGAAATTTCCTGAGGCAGACTGAAAAGGTCACTCAGGATAAAGCTTGAGCTGACAGAAGGATAAAAGAAGGAATTATTATGCAATGGTAAGGTGCTGCTCCAGTCGTTTCTTCCCGTAATGTCAAGGAAAATTTTGTTCTTCCATCCTAATGATGCCAATGCATATAAGCTGTTTACATTTTTGTTCCTGTCCACAGAAGTGATGATAGGGCTGCCTATTCCGTTGGAAAGCATATAAACATTCGGAATAACCAAACCGTCAACATAGCTGTCTATCCTGTCGTACCTTCTTGCCATGGCATTTCCACCTGCAGATGCAGTAAGGTTGAAGTCTCCGAAATTGTCTTTATAAGTAAACAGGAAATCGGAGTTTACTTCATAGAAATTGATGAGTTGTTCTTTATAATATCCCTGCAAAAAGTTGGCTGAACTATAAGGCCTTCTGGTATCTCTGTTTTCCATGCTGAAATCTCCACCGGTTCTCAGTATCAGTTCAAATTTGGGCGATATGGTATAACCGGCTGATAAAGTACCTACTATTTGATTGGAACGGACACCATTCAGCATTTCGTAAGCAATCAGATAAGGGTTGTCGATAAACGAACTGAAGGGATGTATCTGATCTCTGTACAGAGCTGTTTTCTTCCAGATTGGACGGTACCATGCCAGGTCAACGTTGGGGTTCTGGAAAATCATGAAGTATGCAATCGACTGGTTGTTATATCCTGTAGCCGGAAGATTATCGGAATGTTTATTGGTATAATTGACTTTTGCATTAACTTTTATCTTATCGGAAATCTGATGGTTCAGGCTGACGGATGCCGTTATACGTTCAAAACCTGTATTGGGCATGATCCATTCATTCTTGGTATGCGTTAAGGAAGCCCTTGCAGATGACCTGGCATTTCCGCCTTCCAGGGATATATTATTGCTAATGGTATAACCCATTCTGAAAAAACCTTTGATATTGTCTTTATAAGGCCTCCATAGAGTTCTTTGATCTCCCCTTCCTTCTTTTTCAGGATCGTACTGGTAATACATCTGACCTTCGAACTTTGGCCCGAAAGCACTACTTGTCCCACTGGTACTTGCACCGTCTTCAGTGGCACCATAAGAATAATATTTCTCTCCTGCGCTGTTGTATACCAATCCTGTTCCCTGACCGTATTCGTACTGGTAATCCGGCCATTTCAATACATCGTTGATACTGGTGTTGGAATTAATGGTTACGCCTAAACCTTTCCCTTTTCTTGCTCCGGATTTGGTAGTAATAATCAATGCGCCATTAGCCGCTCGTGAACCATATAATGCTGTGGCACTTGGCCCTTTTAATACCGTAATGCTTTCGATGTCATCAGGGTTAATATCACTGATACCGTTGCCAAAATCTATTGGCACATCACTGCCTGAACCGGCTCCGTAGGCATTGTCAACCCCGGATGAGGTAATGCTGCTGTTTAAGGGTACTCCGTCCAGTACAATCAATGCATTGTTTCCTTCAGGATTTAATGATGCATCTCCGCGAAGGGTAACCCTTACAGAGTTGATGGGTCCTGAACCCGGAGCTATCAGGCTAAGACCGGCCACTTTTCCGGATAGCGCATTTACAAAGTTGTTGGAACGGGCATCATTAACCTGTTCTGAATTGATAGATTGAGCTGCATAACCCAGAGCTTTTTCTTCTCTTCTTATTCCCAATGCAGTTACCACTACTTCGCTTAACTGTTCGCTGGATTCTGAAAGAGAAATACGGATACCTGTTTCCGGTGCAGATTTCTGAATAGAAACATCCTGAAATCCCACATGAGAAAAGCTTAAAGTGTAAGCCCCTGTAATGCCCTGGAACCTGAACCTTCCTTGGTCGGATGTTACGGCAGATTTAGGTTCTGCGTTGCCCTGCCTGAGCAAAACAGTTACACTGGATAGCGGTGTTCCTTCCCCGTTGGTAACAATACCTTCCACTACATCGTTGGGTTGTGCGAAAAGTAAAATGGGCAGAATCAAAAACAAAGTCAGGCAAGCTTTCTTAAAGGAAAGGCCTTCCCGAAAGGTGGAGTAATTCTTCATCATTGTTGTTTGGTTTGATTAAAGAAATGGGAGACTATGGCCATAGTAAAATTTGCGGTGTAAACTTACAGCCAGGGGAAGAAGTATTACCATTAAATAATTGTAAACACCGCCTCAGTGCTTGCGCATCCAATTATTTATATACTTAAGATAAATAAATTTTCAGCAATGGGAATATCTTTTTTTCAGCTCAAAAAATGTTGCCACAATGATTTATTTCTTTTTCCTGATTTTTTCCAGCAATTCAGAGAGTTTAGCGGGGTTGTTTTCATACCGGGATAAATCTATTATCTCCACTTTTCTGAATTCTACAGGATGGCTTTCAGATTGTAAGGCAATATATCCCTTGCTAATTGCTGCACCGGCAGGAAGATTTAATTTCTGTACCCATGGGTCGTTGCCATCATATTGCGGTTGGGTATAGGTAAGTACAGTGTCACCTTCAATGATATGGTGTATGATGGAATCTTTGAACACCAGCACTTCAGCCCTTACCCAGGTATCTCCATGGTAAGTTTTAGAGGTGGAATTTACACAATGCGGTGTAAACAACTCTCCTTTTAAAATAACATTGGTTCCAGGAGTACATAAATTCCCGGTAGGCCTTTCCTCCGTACCATTTCCTCCAAGAAACTGAGCTTCCAGGGAAACAGGAAAGTCCTGGTCTAAAAGCATGGATTCGGGAGATTGGCTGTGCAGCATTACTCCGGAATTTCTGTAAGCCCAACCGGGGCCTCCTTTTACCTGCTCACCCACAAACCTGTATTCTATCCCCAGCAGGTAACTTGAAAATTCTTCATTGTAAAAGATATGTCCGTACCGCTCACGAAATTCTTCATATTGCTCATAGTTCACCACCAGCTTTCCGTCTTCCACCCCGAAAACATTGCCTGTGTTTTCATTTAATGGTGCATCCTTGATTTTGATTATCCAGTTATTCAAGTCTTTTCCATTAAAAAGCTGCCTCCATTCCGGCTGTGGATGAGGGGTGGAATCAGAACAGGATATACATAAACCTACACCAAGGGAAATGAGCAGCGCTTTTTTCATGTGCAATGTTTCGGGCATTGAAAATAACTATTTCCGAATTAATACCTAACCTAAACCGGTCATTAATTATAAATTCTTGTTTTTCAGGAGTTCAAATAAATCTTGACCAATATCATTCTATTAAGGACAATAAAAACTAAAGGAAAACCCTTATATACCCATCAGTGTAACTTCAAGACAATTATAAAAATTAACCCTTAAACCCTTTATCATGAGAAATCATTGGCTCATCCCGTTTTGGGGGGTGATTGTGATTTTATTTGCCTTTCCTTATCAGGTTTTTTCCCAGGTTCAAAAGGTTACAGTATATCCCAATGCTGTGGTGGCAGAAACCAACTCAGGGGAATACAAATTTCAGCATACGGACCTTGCAGCCGGACAACCCGACGGAAAATTTATGACAACTTCTTCTTCCGGAATATTGGGAATGCAATATTCCAATATTGTCGTGCTAAGGAAATTCAACTTTAACCTGCCTCCTCATGCTGTGGTGACTTCCATTCAGGTGAACATTACCAGAAGAACCAGTGAATCTCATTTGTTATTTGGGGTTTACGATCACTTGGTTCAATTCAGCCTTAACGGTACCCGTATTGGCCCCAATAAGGCCAAATCATCAAAATGGTCTACACAACTTTCTTCTGTTGAATACAAATGGGAGAGTGAGGAATTGGCGGATATTCATCCGGCAATGATGAACAATGAGGAATTTGGAATTGCCCTGCAGATAAAATCTTCAGGAATAAACCTTGCGCACAGTAATTATGTAGACGGAATTAGCTTAACCGTACAATACATTACCTCTGTTTTACCTGCAGCATTGAAATTCTTTGATGTAAGAGCAGTAAACGGAATATCTGAAATATCATGGGAAGTATTATCCGATTTCCCCGGAGAAGAATTGATTGTTGAATATTCGGTCGACGGAAAGGACTGGGTTCCTGTTTGTACAAAAATTCTGAGTGCTTCCAATACTAAAGGAAATTATCTCCATAATGTTAAAGATAACATCCGCCATTATAGATTAAAGTTATCTTTCAAAAATGAAATCCCTTGGATCAGTAAAATTAAAACGCTGACAGTATCAGAAAAAACAGCAGAGAAGCCTCCGTTTCCCAATCCGGTACAAAATGTATTATATTTCAGGAGTAAAGAAGGTAAAGTTGTTTTGTTGGGTTTGGACGGAAGAAGGTATGCACCGTCCGTTTACCTTAAAGGAGACTATTTTGCCATGGATTTGTCGGGGTTCCCTCCCGGAATTTACATGCTGATAACTGAGGATGATACATATAAAATTCTGAAGCAATAAAAATGGCTGAATCACCTCAGACAGTTTTGGCTTATTCAGTCTTCAACCCTGACTGAACAAAAACCGACAGGCTTTTTCTGAAACATTGTACTGGCCCGTTATTCTTCCGGAAAGGTACATGGCTATACCGGGAATAAGGAATGGTCCGATGCTGCCTGCAAGAAGGGAAATGTCTTCAGGATGGATCGCGGCAAGACAAATGCATACAGGTTCCTATTCCCGGGAAATCAGCTGTGGAAATACGGAAGCATTAAAATGGCCGTATCCGTAAAGTGTAATCAGGCTAGGGGTTGCAAAGGAAGCAATGAGATTAGATATATTGAAATTTAAGAATTCGCTTATTGCTAACAGTAAGAAGAAAAATATTACCGGAACCATTTCTGTCAAAAGATACCGGACAGGGGGAAGTGCTTTTTCTGTATAAGTTCTATAAAGTTCAGGTATGGTTTTAAACGAAATTTATTTGGTCGCCTGAATCATTTTTTCAAGTGCTTCAAGGTGCTGCCTGAAAGCTTTTTCGCCGGCTTTGGTTATGGAATAAGTGGTATTGGTCTTCCTTCCTATAAACCCTTTTTCCACTTTTATAAATTTATTTTCTTCAAGTGTTTTCAGGTGGCTGGCAAGGTTTCCGTCGGTCACCTCAATAATTTCCTTCAGTTCGTTAAAACTCAAAGCCTCATTAATAATGAGCGCACTCATGATTCCCAGACGGATCCGGCTGTCGAAAATTTTATTGAGTTGTTCTATCGGATTTTTCATTCCTCTATATTTCAGTGTCCTCTTCGTTGTTATCGTGATATCTCCACATCAAAATTCCATAAATAATATGAAATACTCCAAATCCGAGGGCCCAGTAAATCAATCCCGATCCGGGTGCAAAAAGGCAAATCATACCTAATAACAGTTGGGCATATCCGAGATATCGGATGTCTCCCATAGTATATTTGCTGCCGTTGATTAAGGCAAGTCCGTAGAATATCAGTGCGGAAGGGGCTATTAACCCTATTTCCTCAATAAGAATCAGTTTTAGTATAAACACTCCACCTGTCAGCATAGGGAGGAGTGTATTCCAGAGCAATCTTTTGGATGTAGCCCCCCAGATGGGTACTCCGTCCGATTTGGATTTGAAATAAGTGAATATGATGGCTGCAATAAGAGCGGCAAGGAAAACTATCGCTGCTATCAGGATAAGATCATATTTGAGGCAGGAAGTACAACCGTTTCCGGTGGAAGCGACCTCCTTAAAGTATGCATCGATTCTGATTTTGGCCATTCCCGCTCCGGCAAGGGCACATAATCCTGCAGCAATTCCGCTCCAGCCCGAAAGGCTGATAAACCTGCTGCTGCGCTCCATTATTTTTTTTATGTCCTGTAGTGTGCTTAAATCGGTAGTGGGCTTTTCCATCTAAAAGTGCTTTGAGAAACAAAGTAATGGAATTGCCCTGATATTTGCAAATTTTTCCTGAAAATTTTTTTCGCTTATTTCATACCGTTATGGCTAACCCAGGTTAATCTGTCGGTATCATACCCCAGCTTACCGGCTTTTTGCAGATAAGCCATTTTTACGTCTTCCGGTATAATGGTTTGCCTGCTAAGAATCCAGAGGTAATCGTGGTTTTTCCCTGCAACCAGAGCATATTGATATCCTGGATCCACATCAAGAATGTTATAATCGGAATAAAAGGGACCGAAAAAAGAAACTTTCAGTTTTCCTTTCCCGGGTTGCCCAGCAAGTTTTGCCTTGCCTACCGCGCCCTCGTAAATCCCTTTTTTATAATTATATCCCCTGTTTTCCACTCTTATCGAGCCATCGGGATTTAAAGAATAATGAGCAGTAACATTCTTCATATGTTGCTCGTGGCGAAAATCTATCCTGGCTATTTCATACCATTTTCCGAGATATTTCGACGGACTAAAATTCTTAATTACCGGGAACTTTTCCGTGGGGTTTAAAGCCTTATACAATAGCCATAATCCTGCTGTGCCAATAACTGTTGCGGTAATGATTTTTGTCTGGTTCATTTCTTTTAGTTTAGGAATAGGTATACCAAAAAATTATGCCCTGATTTCCTAAAGCATACAGAAAAACATATAAGCGTTTCCCGGGTTTTCAGTAAAAAATGTTATAAAGCCGTGCGCCGATGTTTTATTCAGGAAAATAGAAGGAAATTTGCGCCCGATTTTATTCATATGGGGCAGATTGACATACCTGAAAAAGGGAAGCTTTGGACATCCAATTTTAAACTGGTTTTTACAGTAAACATTTTTTCCTCTCTGGCCTTTTACCTGCTGATGATTGTGATTTCCGGTTTTGCCATTCAGCAGTACCGGGTTTCGGAATCCCAGGCCGGCGTGGCTGCCAGTATTTTTATTATAGGAGCTCTGGTAGCCAGGCTGGTCTTTGGAAAACGTGTTTTAAAAATAGGATGTAAGAAAACTTTGTACATAGGCCTTATTCTGAGCCTGGTGATGTGCTTGTTTTATCTGATTGCAAGCGGAATTTACCCCCTCATTCTGGTAAGATTCCTTCATGGTTTTGGATTTGGTATTTGCTCTACTGCTCTTGGTACCATTGTAGCACTGATTGTTCCTCCAAGAAGAAGCGGGGAAGGCATTGGATATTACGGATTAAGCCAGTCTATTTCCACTGCCATCGGACCTTTTCTTGGAATCTTGTTTGCCAGAGGAGGCCATTATCACGCTTTATTCCTGGTGGCTGCATTTGTTATGGTGTTAGGATTAATTTGTACAAAATATCTTAACCTTCCCGATTTCAGGATAGAAGATGAAAAATCATCATCATTCTCCATCCGTCAGTATATAGAACCGGGTGTTATCCCTATTTCCTTTATCAGCCTAATTGCCTTCTGTTGTTATTCCACCGTGGTTTCTTTTCTTTCACTATACGCGGCAGAAACAGGGCTTACTGCGGCTGCTAAATATTTTTTCATTGTGTATGCGGTGGCGATTCTTGTATCCCGACCCATTACTGGTAAGTTGTACGACAGGATAGGGGAAAACCTGATTATGTACCCCACTTTTTTACTGTTTGTATTGGGTTTGCTGACTTATGCACTTACAGTGTCCGGCGGGTGGTTACTCTTTGCTGCAGCACTCATAGGATACGGAATCGGAACAATCCAGTCTACCACCCAAACCATTTCGGTTAAACTGACTCCCAGACACCGCCTTGGAATTGCAAATTCCACCTTCTTCGTATTAACGGATATAGGAATGGGCCTGGGCCCAATTGTAGCAGGATTGCTGATTCCCGAACTCGGGTTCAGAGGGATGTATCTGGTATTTACCTGTTTAGGGTTTATGGGATTATTTGCTTATCATTTTCTGCATGGTAAAAAAGTAATGAAAAAATCTTTCGGATAAACTTCTGTTTTACTTTTTCTTTTCAGAAGGCTGTACTTCTTTCAGTCCGCTGTTTTTATATCCATGCTGCGGATTTTTTTCGTATGCTGAATTAGACCTGTTAGTGGAGCTGATATTTTCCTGATCCCAGTCTTCGTTATATCTTCTGTGGCGGGTGCCCTGATCTTTTTTTACTTTTTCCTCTCCGGTACTCTCTTCCTTTTCCTGTTCATCATAATGTTCAATCCTTCCTTTCATTTGATCGTGCCTTCCAAAATCATTTCGAAAATCTTCTTCGTTGTTTGCGCCCTCTGATTTGTTATCTTCCGATTGCTGATTTTTTCCTTCCTCTTTCAATTCTTCATTTCTTCCATAATAAGGTTCAAAGCTGTTATCTTTTTGCTCTTTGTTTTGATTTTTCATATCCGTTTAATTTATATGTTTTAAAATTTCAACCTTTATTGAGGGCTTGTACCCTGCCTTCTTTCGTAATTCATGGTATCCTGCTGACGGAAGTTGGCGGAATCAGTTGCCGAATCCTGATAAGGTGAACGGGATTCTTCCCTATAAGGTTCTTGTATATCTCTGTTTTCTTCATTGGCATCCTGGCAGGCAGCCAATGCCATTATCATTACAGCGATTAAAGTGATTGATTTCATAGACAATTATTTAAGTTGATTTAAAAAAGTCTTCATCCGATATGGTGCAATACCCGTGCCTCTTGATAAAGGTTATACGGGAATATCGGGGATAAGCAGGAGGGAAAGAAGAAAAACTGTTGTTTTTTCTCCCCAGTAAAAGTTGAGGAATTGTTAAACAAACGGACTTATGCCTGGTATATAAATGGAAGAATAAAGGTTAATAATGCAATTATGGTTAATCAGACAATATTTCAGTGCTTTCACTGGTTCCACGCTCCCGAAGAACAATTATGGAAAAAATTAAAAAATATGGTTCCCTGGCTGGAAAGTCTGGGTATTACCAAAGCCTGGCTGCCTCCCGCCTTTAAATCTGCCAATGGTCAGCATGAGCCGGGATATGCCGTATATGATCTATACGATCTGGGCGAATTCGACCAAAAAGGAAGCATTCCTACCAGGTATGGAACCAAAGATGAATATATCGAGCTTGTTCGTGAACTGAAAAGTAAAAATATTCTACCTATAGCCGACCTTGTATTTAATCATAAACTTGGAGGAGACGAAAGCGAAATGGTTCCCGCCAGAGAAGTGAATAAGGAAAACAGGAATGAATTTCTTACAGAGGAGATGGAAATGGAAGCTTATACCAAATTTTATTTTCCGGGAAGGCAGGGTAAATATTCCGACTTTGTATGGGATTGGAAATGTTTCAGCGGATTTGATTGTGATGGTAAGATATACCAGATACAATCGGAATGGACACAAAATGCATGGGATTATATTCCTGATGATCAGTTTGGTAATTATGATTTTTTACTGGGTTGCGATGTTGAGTTCAGGAATCCTTTTGTAAGAGAAGAATTGTTCCGATGGCTCGACTGGTATATTGAAACCACAGGAATTTCAAGCTTCAGATTAGATGCCGTAAAACATATGAATCCTGAGTTTTCAAGGGATGTTTGCATCCATGTAAAGGAACGATATGGAGAAGATAATTTCATGGTAGGGGAATACATCAAACATGATGTGGGCGAATTGATAAAAATCCTTGAGTATTGCGATTATAAAATGCAGTTGTTCGATTTTCCCCTGCATTATAACTTGAAAAGAGCTGCCGATGAAGGGCAGGATTTTGATTTAAGAACCATCTTCGACGGTACTTTAACCCAGGCGGTGCCCACACATTCCATCAGTTTTATTGATAACCACGACACCATGCCTTTGGAGGCCATGGATTCCTTCATACCCGAATATTTCAGGCCAACGGCATATAGTCTGATATTGTTACGGGAACACGGCATACCTGTGATATTTTATCCCGACATCGTAAGCCTTGAATATGAAAAAGAAGGAACCCATGTGGTGCTGAATGAAGTATTTGGCTTGCAGGAAATGATTAAAATGCGCAATACACTTGCCTATGGATTTCAAAGGGAATATTTTTCAGCGCACCACCTAATCGGATGGACCCGCCCGGGCAAAGAGGGCAACGGAGGTTGCGCGGTAATTATATCTTACGATCCCGAAGCTGCCATAGAAATGGAAATGGGAGAAGAAAACAAGAACAGGAGATATAAAAATTTTATGAATCCCCATCATTCCATTATTGAAACGGACAACCACGGAAAAGCCGTTTTTCAAGCCAATGAAAATTTGCTGAGTATCTGGATTCCGGAAGAATTTGAATTTTCAGGATGAGGAGAAAGGATCAGGAATAAGGAATTGAGAATGGGTAGATAAGAGGATTAAAAATTAATAATACTTGCTTCCGTTAGTTCCGGTGGGTAATAAGGAAAATCATCATTCTCCGATTCGTAAAAAATCGTAAATCGTAAATTGCATGCTGGCTTATCATTGTTCACACGAACAGTTTTCCCCCTCTGAATTGCTGGAGTATGTGCAACTTGCAGAAAGTGCAGGATTTGGTGCAATACATTCTTCCGATCATTTTCATCCCTGGAGTAACGCACAGGGGCATAGCGGCTTTACCTTATCGTGGTTAGGTGCGGCTATGCATGCCTGTAAGCTCCCCTTCCGGTTTGTGTGTGCTCCAGGGCAAAGGCTACATCCTGCCATCCTTGCCCAGGCCCTTGCAACTTTGGATGATATGTTTCCCGGAAGGATAGCAGTGGAACTGGGTAGCGGGGAAGCCTTGAATGAAGCCATTACGGGAGAACCATGGCCTGATAAAGAAGAAAGAAATGAGCGATTGCTGGAGAGCTATATTGTAATTAAAAGGTTGCTTTCAGGTGAAGAGGTGAATTTTAATGGAAAACATATTACCGTGAAAAAAGCCAGGTTATTCACTCTTCCCTTAAGGGAAATTCCTTTGTTTGCGGCTGCACTCTCCTCCTCAACTGCGGAATGGGCCGGGACCTGGGCTGATGGGTTGCTTACAGTTGCAGACAGAGAAGTGAAATGGATAGAGGAAAAAATTCGTAAGTTCAGGAAAGCAGGCGGGGGAGAAAAGCCTGTTTGGGTCCAGTTTTCTTTTTCCTTTGGAAATAATTATGATGAAGCTTTACAACAAGCTGCCCATCAGTGGAAAGCTGCCATGGTACCTATGGATGATTTGAGTAGTCTTACGACTCCTGAAGAATTTGAAGAAAAATCAGCAGCTATCAGTCTGGAGGAAGTGGCAGAGAAAATTCCCATTTATACTTCAATAGAAAAAATCCTTGCCGATATTTCAGTTTACAGAGACCTTGGTGTTTCCGGTATCAGCCTGCATAATATCAGCAAGGATCATCAAAGTTTTTTTAGAGCTATTCCTGATGGCCTGGAAAAATTATTTTCCTGATTTCATTTTTTCCAGCAGCATTTCAGGTTCGTCGGTAGTAATAAAATCTACCCCCTGGTCCAGCAGCCAATCCATCACTTCAGGAGTATTTACTGTCCATGCATTTACAATGATTCCCGCAGCTTTTGCCTGTTTAATCCATTCGGGATTTTTCTGATAAAAGCTGTAATTGTAATCGGCGTGGAGTCCCATGGCTTTAAGTTCTTCAGGGCTGGCAAGTGAGCTTAAGTATTGCACTTCTGCATTAGGATCGATTTCTTTTATTCGCTTGCATACATCCAGGTCGAAACTGATATATACAGCCCAGGGTTCTGCTTTATATTTTTTAACCAGTTCGAGTACTTTATCGGTTAATTCAAGTGATTTTTCTTTTGTTGAAAGTGCTTTGATTTCAAATACCAGCCTTGTGGTTTTCTGCTGAATTCCTGCTTTTATAATGTCTTCCAGCAGGGGAAGGTATTCTCCGTTGGGCAGGGGTACGGCTTTCAGTTCTTCATATGTGTATTGGTCGATATTCATTCCCTTATAACCCGGATCGTGATTCAGGATGGGGATACCGTCTTTCGTCAGCCTGATATCAAACTCCACTCCGGCACATCCCATTTCCCAGGCTTTTCTTACCGATTCCATGGAATTCTGAGGCGCTCCTGTATGTTTCCATGCTCCTCTGTGTGCAATTACTTTATTGTCTGCCAGGTTCAAGGTAGTCTTTTTGGTTGTGGTACAGGAATATACGGCAACTACCAGTACCAGCGCTTTTAAAAGGATGTTTTTCATTATGGAAAGTTTTGAATTTCAAATATAAAGGATTTGCACCCCTCCGGAATAAAGAATTGCGTTTCTCCATTATCGTTGATTTTCACGATTATAAAAAATATCATTTATTTTGAAGATATTTTGAATTATCATTTAAAAAGAGGATATTTAGGATATGATTGCCGTCATAAAAGGAGATATTACTGCTTCGCGGAAGCTGAAAGACCAGTCTGTCTGGCAGGTACCGCTTAAAAAACTATTGTCGGGCTGGGGAACAGCGCCGGCTGATTGGGAAATTGTCTGGGGCGATTCTTTTCAGTTAGAAGCCGATCCGGAGACCGTTTTGCAGAAGGCTATCACCATTAAAGCGTTGCTGAAAAGCCTTCCTCCCGAAAAAAATAATAAGAAAAAAACTACCCTGGATGCAAGGATGGCTATAGGAATTGGGGAGAAGGATTTTGCAGCTCCAAGGATTTCGGAAAGCAACGGCCCGGCATTTATAAGGGCGGCGGAAAAATTTGATAAGCTGAAAAAAGAGCGCACCAGCATGGCTATACAATCGCCATGGGAAGATTTTGATGAAGAAATCAACCTTTACCTGAAACTGGCAGGGAATTTTATGGACAACTGGTCGCTTTCTTCGGCAGAGCTGGTATTGGCTAAAATTGCCCATCCCGGAGCAACCCAGGAAGAAATAGGGAAAATGCTGGGGATAAAGCAGAATTCTGTCAGCGGAAGATGGAACAGGGCAAAGCTGGATGAGATCCTGGAAATTGAAAAAATGTATAAAAAGAAATTGATACATTTAAGGGGTTAACCAATGGTATTAATCAAACTCATACTGGCGCATTTTGCAGGAGATTTTCTTTTTCAGCCCAAATCATGGGTTTTGGAAAAAGAAACAAAAAAAGCACGCTCACCCCGGCTATATCTGCATTTTCTTTTGCACGGCCTCTTATCCTTGATATTATTATGGGATTTCAGTATATGGCCATTATATGTTTCAATAATCGTCATTCACGGAATGATTGATATCCTGAAAATATATTTTCAAAAACCCAACAGGAAAATAACCTGGTTGTTGACCGACCAGTTCTTACACCTTGCTTCCCTAACGGCATTGTATGGGTACTGGTTCCGGCCCGATGTGCAGCCATTACTGGAATTTTTCCAACAACCTGTGTTTTGGTTATACCTCCTGGCATTCCTTTTCAATACTGCAGTAGCAGGGGTGGTCATTCAAACGCTGATGTACAAATGGACGGATGCTATTAAAAAATACGGTGAAGATAAGGATGCCTCTACCTCACTGAAGAGCGCAGGCAAGTACATAGGTATACTTGAAAGGTTGTTTGTATTTACTTTTATTGTTACCGGACATTGGGAAGGAATAGGTTTTTTGCTTGCCGCAAAATCTATTTTCCGATTTGGCGACCTTAAAGAATCGAGAGATATCAAGCTGACCGAATACATACTGATTGGAACATTGCTCAGTTTTGCCATGGCTGTGGCTTCCGCAATGCTTGTAAAAGCTTTGATTCCTTATTTTTAAATGGCTTAAGTTTTTGGAATATCTTCTTTTTGGGGAGAAAACCATTTATAGTTTGTATTAATTTCTATTGCCTTAATTTTACAGCCTTAATTTAAAAGAAAGCAATATGCCTCAGGATAAAAACCGACAGTTTCTCGAGTTTGAAAGGCCGATAAAAGAGTTGTTTGACCATATCGAGCGATTAAAGCAGATGAGTGAGAAATCCAAGATCGACAATTCCGAGCTGATTGAAAAACATTATCAGGAAATACTTGCTAAGCGAAAAGAAATTACCCAAAATCTTACTCCCTGGCAGAAAGTTCAGTTAAGCCGTCACCCCGACAGGCCATATACTCAAAAATATATCGATAAAATATTTACCAATTTCGTGGAATTGTTTGGTGACAGGAATGTCAAAGATGATAAAGCGATGATTGGAGGGCTGGCTTCATTAGATGGAAAGACAGTAATGGTAATAGGACAGCAGAAAGGTATTAATACCAAAATGCGTCAGCTCAGGAATTTTGGCATGGCCAATCCTGAAGGATACAGAAAAGCGCTGCGGCTGATGAAACTTGCCGAAAAATTCAATAAGCCGGTTATAACCCTTATTGATACTCCCGGTGCATATCCAGGACTGGAAGCAGAAGAGCGCGGACAAGGCGAAGCCATTGCAAGGAATATATATGAAATGATGCGCCTGAAAGTTCCTGTAATTTGTGTGGTGATAGGAGAGGGTGCTTCCGGAGGGGCATTGGGAATTGGAGTAGGCGACAGGGTATACATGCTTGAAAATACCTGGTATACTGTTATCTCTCCCGAAAGCTGTAGTTCAATTCTGTGGCGCAGCTGGGATCATAAAGAAAAAGCTGCAGAACAGCTCAAACTAACGGCACCGGATATGCTAAAATTCGGATTGATTGACGGAATTGTTCCTGAACCCGTTGGAGGTGCTCACTGGGATTATGATGAAGCGGCAACATTGCTGAAGCCTTTCCTCATAAATGCCATTAATGAATTAAGCGGATTAAATCCGGATGAAAGAGTTCAGAAGAGAATTGAAAAATTCTGCAAAATGGGTTTCTGGGATGAAGTGCCTGTAACGGCTTCGGAAGTGCAGAAATAGTTATTCCAAACTTATCTTGTAAAAGGTTGCTTTACGGCAGCCTTTTTTTATTTACGACATACGACCTGCGGTTTACGATTTAATTCTTAATGCTTCATTCCCTATACCTATTTTTTTCAATTGTCATCCTGAGTGCAGCGAAGGGATGCGATTTAGGTTTTTGAGGGGGGAAATATCGGATTTATCCTTTTCTGCCCAATAAGTTATCCACGGGCTTATCCACTTGAAAACTTTAAATAATAATATGGTTTCCAAAGGGTTATGGTTTAAAAAAAATTATAAAATTTTAAATATCAATTAAATACGTATATTTTAATATCCGTGGAAACTATTTTTGTTAAATAGTGCTATATATTTGATTGCCAAAATTGCTTAAACCAAACATCTGCAAAATGAGAAAAATTCTGTTTGTGGTCTTTGCTATGCTTTTAGCCGTGGAGGGTTTCGCTCAACGGACAATTCAGGGCAAAGTTACCGATGAATCGGGTCAGGGAGTTCCTGACGTATCTGTTGTGGTTAAGGGTACAACCACAGGAACCAGTAGCTTATCTGATGGCAGGTTTACGCTTACCATCCCTGAAAATGCAACCACGCTTGTATTTTCTGCCGTTGGTTACCAAACTCAGGAAGTATCCATAACCGGAGCAAATTCTTATGATGTTACCCTTCTCAGTGCTGTTTCGGACCTGGATGAAGTGGTGATGATTGCTTACGGTTCTGTAAAAAGATCAGATTTTACAGGGTCGGCTGCACAGGTATCAGGAAAATCTCTTGAAAACCGCCCGATTTCCAATGCGCTTAATGCTTTGATTGGTGCTGCCCCCGGTATTCAAACCACTCTGCCAAGTGGTGCGCCAGGTTCCAGTCCCGGAATCATCGTAAGGGGATTTGGCTCTTATTCCATTTCGAGTTCTCCTTTGTATGTGGTGGATGGAGCAATTTATGACGGAGGTTTCTCCAACATCATCCCCGAGGATATTGAGTCCATTACTGTGCTGAAAGATGCTTCCACTACCGCGCTGTACGGTTCCAGGGGAGCTAATGGTGTGGTAATGATTACCACCAAAAAAGGTAAGAAAGGAAAACAAGCCCTGCAGTTTAAAGCGCAAACAGGGTGGTCTAATCCGGGAATTCCACCTTATGAAACCGTAAACGCTTATGAATATTACCCCTTGGCATGGGAATCTTACAGAAACAGTCTTGTTTATGACCCGAATTTGCTCGCTCCTATTGATAGTGCTTCCATGATAGCATCCGGATTATTGCCAAGGTTTACCTCCGGTGCCAATGCCGGACGCCAGAACTTCAGAGGTGGCAATTACCGTGATATTTATCAGATGCTGGGTAATTACAACCCCTTTAATGTTGGTAATACTGAAATAGTAGGGGTGGACGGAAAGCTGAATCCTAATGCAAGTTTGTTATATCCTGAAGATCTTAACTGGCTCGATCAGTCCACCAGAACAGGAAGGAGAAATGAATACACGCTTCAATATTCTGCAGGTACCGGAAATACCGATTTGAATTCTTCTTTCAGCTATCTGGATGAAGAAGGTTGGGGATTAAGATCCTCCTTAAAGCGTTTCACCGGAAGAGTGAACGTAAACGTGAATCCTACTACCTGGTTCAAAACCGGATTGAATATCGGTGCTAACCGCTCAACCTTTAATAATGCCGCTACCTCGGGAATTGTTAACCCCTTCTATTTCTCAAGGTATATCGCACCCATCTTTCCGGTTCACCTGCATGATCCGGTTACCGGCGCATATGTTCTGGACGCTTTGGGAGAAAAGCAATTCGATTTCGGTAATGAAGGAGGATATTCCCGCCCTTATAATACCGGAAGGCATACCATTGCAGAACACTTGTGGAACCTCGATGATTATGTGAGAGATGCCCTGTCTGCCAGAGGTTATGCTGAGGTGAAATTCACCGATTGGTTAACATTTACTACCAACATCAGCATGGATGTTACCAGCACCGATGGTAGAGAATATCAAAACCCAAGAGTGGGGGATGGTTATCCTGCCGGTAGGTTTAGCAGATATTCTTCAAAAGTTACCAGCTATACTTTTAACCAGTTGCTGAATTTCAATAAACAGATTTCAGGAGTACATACATTAGATTTCCTTTTGGGACATGAAAATTACGATTATAATTCTGCAGGAATTGACGGTATGAGGATTGGCCAGAGTTTCGACGGAATCTATGTGTATTCCAACTTCGGAACCATCAACTCACTTACGTCATCCCTTACTTATTCCAGAACGGAAGGATATTTTTCAAGGCTGAATTATGATTACAACAATAAATATCTGATCAGCCTTTCCATGCGCCGTGATGGTAACTCTAAATTCCCTTCTCAGTTAAGGTGGGAAAACTTCTGGTCGGTAGGTATTGGCTGGAGAGTTGACAGAGAAGACTTCTTCCAGCTTCCATGGGTGAATATGCTGAAGTTCAGGGCATCTTATGGCTATGCAGGGAACTCCAACGGATTGGGCAACTTCCCCTATCAGGCCGGATATTCCATCGGTTATGATAACGACGTATATCCCGGTGTATATCTTACATCACTGGGCTCTCCTCACTTAACCTGGGAAACACAAAAACCTCTGGATGTGGGTATCGACTTTAGTGTGCTGAACAACAGGTTATGGGGTACTATTGAATACTTCTACAGGAACAGTTCAGGGCTGATATTCAGTGTTCCACAGCCTTTCCAAAACGGTGGAACCACAGGCGGTCCATTTACGGTATCTCAGAACGTAGGTTCTATGAACAACAAGGGTATTGAAGTTCAGATTACCGGAAATATTATGAGAAAGCCCAACTTCAACTGGAACCTTACACTGAATGCAACTTCCTACAAGAACAAGATTACCAAAATGCCCGACGAAACTCCTGCACTTACCAGTTCGCCCTTTAAAAGGGAAGTGGGAAGATCCATTTATGATTTCTATACAAGGACATTTTATGGCATAGATCCGGATGACGGACAAGTACTATACCTTGGAGCCCTTACCTATAATGCTGCAACTACCAGGATTATTGGTAAAGATACTGTTACCATCGACCATAACAATGCTCCTCAAACATATGTAGGTAAATCATCCATTCCTGATGTTTACGGAAGTATAGTGAACAACTTAAGCTATAAGAATTTCGAACTTTCATTTGTGCTCACTTATCAACTGGGTGGTTATATCTATGATGGTGTTTACGGCTCCCTGATGTCTACTGAAGTATCAGGCCGTACTTACCATGTTGATATCAAAAAACGCTGGCAAAAACCCGGCGACAAAACTGATGTGCCAAGGCTCGACCTGCTGAGGTCTGCACAATTCGGAGCTGCTTCCACCAGATGGTTAACCAGTGCAACATATCTTAGTATCAACAACGTGAGTCTTTCCTACAGGCTGCCAAGCTCTGTCACCTCATCTATAGGTGCCAATAACGTAAGAGTATTTGTTAGCGGTGAAAACCTCCATTTCTTCACCAAGAGGAAAGGTATGAATGTTAACGGAGCCTTCTCAGGAACCACAGGTGATACTTATGATGTGGCTAGAGTGATTAACGCAGGTATTAGTGTTAATTTTTAAAATGTAAAAAATGAAAAAGCTTAGTAAAAACTATAAATACATTCTCGGGCTTGTGTTGTTACTATTGGCAGGCAGCGGTTGCAAAAAAGATTATCTGCAACTTACTCCTCCTGCAAGCCAAACTCCTGAGAATATTTTTGCTACCACCAAAAATGCCATGGCTACTATCAATGGTATCCATCGCGTAATGTATGTTCAATGGTATGGAAGACAGTCGGAAGGTGGATTAAGCGGCCATTTCCTGTATATGGAAGTATTGGGTGAAGATTTTGTCATGACTGCCCAGGCCAATGGATGGTTTGTAAGTGAATACCGCTGGCTGGCACATCGCAACGAAAATGCCACCATGCTCAGGTATTCATACGGATTCTTCTACAGTATTATCGGCAACTGTAACATGATTATCGCCAATATTGATAATGCCGTAGGACCGGAAGAAGAGCGCCGTCTGATAAAAGGACAGGCATATGCTTACCGGGCATGGGCTTATTTCAACCTGGTACAAATGTTCGGAGAAAGGTATGACAAAAATGGTCCGAACAATACCCCCGGTGTTTCTCTTGTGCTTGAACCAAGAACAGGGTCACTTCCAAGAAATACCGTTGCTGAAGTATATGACCAAATTAACCAGGATATCGATGAAGCGATAAGGATACTGGATGGCATTACCCGTCCACACAAATCACATATTGATGTGAACGTGGCAAAAGGTATTAAAGCCAGAATTGCACTTACCCAGCAAGACTGGGAAAATGCTGCCAAATATGCCAGGGAAGCAAGACAAGGTTATCCTTTGATGACAAGAGAAGACTACATGAAAGGCTTCACTGATATTAATAACAGAGAGTGGATTTGGGGTATTCGCCACCGTGATGATCATCCTACCTACTTCTACTCCTTCTATGCCTACCTGGGTGACTTCTCTTCTACCAATACAAGAGGTAACCCTAAAGCCATCTTCGCTCCGTTGTACAACAGGATATCTCCAACAGATATCAGGAAACAATTATGGGATCCCACAGGAGCTGATCCGGAATTCCCTGTGGTGAATGGAGGAACAAGATTTCCTTATATGACCAGAAAATTCAGGCTGGCCAATCCCGGAAACAGTAACGGCGACCTCGTATTTATGCGTGCTGCCGAAATGTACCTCATAGAAGCGGAAGCCTTAGCCAGAATTGGAGGTTCAAGGGAAGAAGAAGCCAAAGATGTGCTGTATGAACTTGCAGTAGCACGTGATCCTGACTATACACGCTCTACCAATACAGGCGAAGATCTGATTGATGAGATTTTATTCCAAAGAAGGGTAGAACTGTGGGCAGAAGGTTTCCGCTTCCTCGACCTGAAAAGGCTGAATATGCCTCTTGACAGAACAGGAGGAAACCACGATAACTCTCTGGCGCAAAAAATGACAGAACCGGCCGGAACCAAAAACTGGGTATTCCTGATTCCCCGCCAGGAGATCGAATATACATTGGGAGTTGTGCAACAAAATCCATTATAGTAGTTTTTCTCAGGTGTAATCGACCTTAAAAGAAGGACCGGAGTTCTCCGGTCCTTTTGCATTTTAAGATGGTGCTGTTTGGTACCTTCCTTTGAAGGGGTAAAGCTTAACTTTGTAAAAAAATCATCGCCATAGCCACCGGAAATCTTAAATATCCAAATCCTTATATACCTTGGATAGCCGCACTTGCCTTTTTCATGCAGGCATTAGATGGAACTATCCTCAATACTGCTATTCCTTCCATTGCAAAAGACCTTGGCCATCCTCCTTTGGCTATGCAATCGATCATTGTAGCTTATACGATCACGCTTGCAATATTTATTCCTTTAAGTGGATGGCTGTCTGATAGGTTTGGAACCAAAATCATCTTTTCCATTGCTATTGCCCTTTTTGCATTAGGATCTGTTTTTTGTGCAGCATCACAAAATCTTTCACAACTGATTTTATCGCGAATTCTTCAAGGGATGGGAGGTTCTATAATGGTTCCGGTTGCCAGGCTCACAGTATTATATGTATATCCAAAGGATCAGTTGCTGAAAGTGCTGAATTTTATTGCCATTCCCGGCCTTGCAGGTGCTGTGGTAGGGCCTTCACTGGGTGGGTGGCTGGTAGAACTTGCAACATGGCACTGGATATTCCTGATCAATATCCCTATTGCTGCTGTAGGCATTTGGATGGCCATAAAATTTCTCCCGCAAATTAAAAGGCCGGAAGGAAAATTTGACCTGATAGGGTTTTTGCTCTTCTCAGGTTCATTAAGCCTGCAGACTTATGCCCTGGAGCTGACTGCAACTGCCGCAGGTAAAGCTTCATCCATATTAATTTTATTCTTTGTGGCAATATTGTTGATCGTACTATATGTGTATTATGCCCGAAGAAAGTCAGACCCTCTTATCCCTCCATCGCTTTTTAAAATCCGTACCTTAAGGGTAGGGATAATTGGAAGCCTGGCAACCAGGCTGGGAATAGGAGGCTTTCCATTGTTGCTCCCGCTCATGCTGCAGGTAGGATTCGAATATGAACCTTCCATTGCCGGTATGATGCTGCTTCCTATGGCACTTGCCAATGTACTGTCGAAACCAATGGTGGTGCCCATCATCAAAAAATACGGTTATAAAACTACCCTTATTGTCAACACATTGTTGCTGGCAATTCTGCTAAGCCTTTTCGCTTTCTTAAGTGCCGGTACCCCCCTTTTAATCATACTTGGGCTGATGGTAATGTATGGCATCATAAGTTCCGTACAATTTACCACAATGAACACCATTTCTATTGCCGATCTCGATGCATCGAACTCAAGTGATGGCAATAGCCTTGTGGCAGTAGCCCAACAATTGTCGATAAGTTTTGGCATATCCATCGCAGGCCTGCTGGTTCATAATTTCAGCAAACTCGAACATGTAGTGAAATCGGATAATATTTTCACCTATACCTTCATTATCCTTGGATTACTCACAGGATTGTCCACATTGGTTTTTAACAGGTTGCAACCCGGCGATGGAAGTAAGCTTTCGGGGAAAAAACTATAGGATTTACGACAAACGATTTACGACATACGATTTGAAATTTAATGCTCAATTTTTTATTCCTAATTCCTAATTTTAATGCATGTCATTAAAGAAAATCCTTAGTGGTACCGGCGTGGCCATTGTAACTCCTTTTAATGAAAAGGAGGAAGTGGATTTTGATGCCCTGGGAGGTTTATTGAAATATATCATGGATGGGGGAGTAGAATATATTGTAGTGCTGGGAACCACCGGTGAGGCCCCTGTATTGTCGCGGGAGGAAAAGATTGAAATTATCCATTATACTTATAGCAAAGTTAACGGTAAAGTGCCCGTGGTAGTGGGTGTGGGGGGGAACAATACCCATGCTTTGATGAAGGATTTGAAGGAATTTCCTTTAGAAAAGGCAACGGCTGTATTGAGCGCCTGTCCGTATTATTCCAAGCCTTCACAGGAAGGGATTATCATGCATTATGAAGCCCTTGCAGACCATTCACCCCGCCCGCTAATACTGTATAATATTCCGGGGCGAACCGGTAAAAACATGACTGCAGATACTACCATTCGGCTTTCCAGGCATCCCAATATTCAGGGCATGAAAGAATCGTCGGGAGATTTCATGCAAATCATGCAGGTGATGAAACATGTTCCGGAAGATTTTCTGGTGGTAAGTGGAGACGATGCAGTAACGGTACCTTTAATTGCCAGTGGATTAGACGGAGTAATCAGTGTGGCTGCCAATGCCTATCCCCGGAAATTTTCTTCCATGATTCGCAATGCGCTGTCCGGCGATTTTAAAACTGCTACCGCTATCAATTTCTCTTTTCTGGACGCCTATGATATGATGTTTGCTGAAAATAATCCTGCGGGGATAAAAGCTTTTCTCTCCGAAATGAAACTGATAAATAACATTTGCAGGCTTCCCCTGGTACCGGTATCGGCATCTCTTCAGGAAAGAATTGGCAGATTCGTTAAGGATTTTCAGGATAAGTAAATTTTATTGCTTTACTTTCCCGATATTTATCTGCCATGAGAAATATTTTCATTTTAATACTAACCTGGATATTTTTCTCCTGCAACAATATTCCCCAATCGGATTATCCTTTGGTGAGAATAGAAACCCAGTTTGGGGATATCATTCTGGAGATATATAATGATAAAGCCCCTCAAACTTCGGAAGCATTTTTGGCGAATGTAGAAAGAGGTATATATAAAAGAAGCCATTTTTACAGGGTGCTGAATGAATATAACCAGCCTTCATCCGGCTTTAAAGCCGAACTTATTCAGGGCGGCATTTACAGAAGTAACAGAAAGCTCCGCGATAGTCTTCCTGCCATTCCTCATGAACCTACTAATATTACAGGACTATCCCATAAACATGGAACGCTTTCCATGGCAAGGGAAGCGCCGGGAACTGCCAAAACGGAGTTCTTTATTTGTATAGGAGACCAACCCGGATTTGATTTCGGAGGTAAGAACAATGCCGACGGGCAGGGTTATGCCGCATTCGGAAAGGTTATTGAAGGATGGGATGTGCTGATGAAAATTTATTCAAGGCCATTTGAAGATGATAACTTCTATCCGCCTGTGGTAATTATGGATATCAAAAGATTGCAATAATTCGTTCTACTTAAATATTCCTTAGGATGCCAACCAATAGAAGAAAATTTTTAAAAAATCTTACCCTGGGAACCGGTGCCGTTACTGCACTTGGACTTACTTCATTTTCAGAATCTGATTTTTCTTATGCTCCAGCATTTCCTCAGCGGTTTAATATGTGCGGATATGCTGCACCAAAAATAGAAACCGTAAGAATTGGATTTATAGGATTAGGGATGCGTGGTCCCGGTGCTGTAGAAAGAATGTCGTATATCGAAGGAGTTGAAATAACTGCATTATGCGATAAATATCCCGATAGGGTTCAATCGGCACAGAAAATACTTCAGAAAACCGGAAGGCCTGCAGCCAGGGAATATTCGGGTGAAGAGGGATGGAAGGCAATGGTGGAAGAACTGGATCTTGACCTTGTTTACATTTGTACTCCCTGGCATTTGCATACGCCCATGGCAGTGTATTCTATGAAAAACGGCAAACATGTTGCCGTGGAGGTACCTGCAGCCACCACATTGAAAGAATGCTGGGAACTGGTGGAAACTTCAGAAAAAACCAGAAAGCATTGCATGATGCTGGAGAACTGTTGTTATGATTTCTTTGAATTGCTTACGCTGAATATGGCAAGAAACGGACTCTTTGGGGAGCTGGTGCATGCGGAAGGCGCATATATTCACGACCTCAAAGACCTGAATTTTTCGAAGAAAGGATACGCCGATATGTGGAGGTTGAAAGAAAATATCGGCCGTAACGGTAACCTTTATCCCACCCACGGATTAGGCCCTGTTGCCCAGTGCTTGAATATTAACCGGGGTGATAGAATGGATTATCTTGTCGGTATGTCTTCTGCAGATTTTATGATGGGGCAGATGGCTTCCGAACTGGCGGCGAATGATGATTTTTACAAGTCTTATGTGGGGGCAAAGTATCGTGGAAACATGCACACTACTTTAATCAAGACGGTGAAAGGCAAAACCATAATGCTGCAGCATGACGTAACCACTCCAAGGCCTTATTCCAGGATCCACCTGATTTCGGGAACCAAAGGCATGGCGAGAAAATGGCCTTCTCCGCAAAGAATTGCTTTCGGGCATGGTTGGATTAGTCAGGAACAATTTAAAGAACTTGAAGAAAAGTATACTTTACCTATCGTAAAACATGTGGGTGAAATAGCAAAGAAAATCGGCGGGCACGGAGGAATGGACTTTATTATGGACTGGAGGCTGATTGATTGTTTGCGCAATGGTTTGCCTTTGGATCAGGATGTATATGATGCTGCTTTATGGAGTGCTGTAGGACCTTTAAGTGAACTATCTGTTGCCAAAAAATCGAGGTCGGTAGATGTTCCCGATTTTACACGCGGGGCATATGTCACCAATACACCGGTTAACTTAACCCTGGAAGGCGGTGGAAATACCAATGTGAGAGAATTAATTAATTAATTAATGCATAAAAGTAATACGCAAATAAAAGCAGATCTAATTTGGATTCTGCTTTTATTATTAATCCGGTTTGGTATTGGTTCCTGGAGAATTGACTCTTTCTCCTGATTCCTTTTGTTGTAATTCCAGTTGTTGTTCTTCTTCTGTCTTACTGTGAAGAATATGCGTTTTCATATTGTACATTCCATCCAGCTCGTCTATTACGGTACCCTTCCACATTTTTGCTTTAATAAAATAAGCAGCTTTTGCAATCAGCTGTGCAGAAATAGGGGAGGTAAGGGTAACGAAAAACAATATGGCAAGGGAGCGGGAGGTCACTCCTACATCTTTAAAATGAAAAGCACCTCCTAAAAGAATCAACCCTATACCCAGGGTTGCAGCTTTGGTAGTTACAGATAACCGGAGGTATAAATCAGGCATTCTTAGCATACCTATGGAAGCCAGTAATATTGCAAGTGCTCCGATCGAGCAAAGTATCATAATCAAAATCTCAGTCATTTCTTTCACGTTTTTCGAGGTAATAAGAAAATGCTGCAGTGGAAAGGAATCCAATCAGTGCCACAATCATTCCAATGTCCAGAAACGTTGGCTGATTGGATATAATACTGTACACGCAAATAGACCCGATTCCCACGTTTACCAACAAGTCAAAAGAAATAACCCTGTCGGCAATGGTTGGCCCTTTCAGAAATCTTATAAACACAATAATGGTGGATAAAGAGAGAATGGGCAAAATGATATACAGGAAAAAATCATACAGTTGCATAGTCGTTATCTTAAAATGTTCAACAATGGTCTCTCCAATCCGTATTTAATGGAATGAAGAAACTTTTCCCTGTCTTCCAGATGCATTCCGTGAATGAAAATCATCTTTCTGTCGTGCGATATATCAATCACCAGTGTTCCGGGTGTTAACGATATCAATGTAGCCAGTAAAGTAATTTCAAGATCTGTTTTCGCCTCCATCTCCATTTTTACAATTCCGGGTTTCATCTTGTATTTCACGGAAAGTACCTCCTTGGCCACTTCCCAGTTGGCTTTTATCATTTCCCATAGGAAGAAGAAAAAGAAACCAATTACTTTAAAGGTGAAAGTGAAATACTTTCTGTCTTCCTGAGTGCTGCTGATTACCCATAACACCAGGAAGCTGATGGTAAACCCAAAGAGCAGGTTTACATATGTAAATTGCCCCGTTAAAGCAATCCACACCAGCGTAAGTATCACGTTTAATAAAAACCGCTTCTGCATATTACAAATCAGTTTTAAGGTTGAATTCCCATTACGGCGTTGACGTAAGGGGTGGTATCCATCAGCTCTCCTGCAATTCTCTCCGCTACGCGATAAATATTTTCAGCTCCTAATCCTATATACAGTGTTACCAGGCTTAAAAATAAAATCGGCAATATCAGCAGGGTTTGCTGTCCTTTAGGCATCTGCCAGAAATACTCGATATAAGGTTTTATAATTCTGTGATCGTTGTTTTTCCAAAATGCTTCCGACCAGAATCTGGCAATTACAAACAGGGTAATAAAACTTCCGAATATTAATGCTCCTACCAATAATAAATTGTTATTCAGAAATGCGGCTTTGAACAAATCAATCTTCGGCCAGAAACCTGAAAGTGGTGGAACCCCCACCAGTGAAAACAATGGAATGGCAAACAAAAGGGAAAACACCGGGTATTCCGAATAAAGATTCCCCATTTTCTTCATGTTGATTTCACCGGTAATTTTGAATATCACCCCGCCTATCAGGAACAAATTGGTTTTTAATATAATGTCATGAATAAGATAAAATATAGCTCCTGTCAAGGCAGTGGCTGTAAACATTCCCAGACCTCCGATCATATAGCCAATATGGCAAACGATAAGATAGGAAAACATTTTGCGCATGTTGGTTTGCACGAGAGCACCTAATCCTCCCGATATCAGGGTGAGCGCTCCAAGACATGCAATCACCGTACGCATAAAATCATCGGGCACAAAAATCAGGCTGAAAACCCTTATCAGCGCATATACCCCTACTTTGGTAAGCAGTCCGGCAAAAATTGCGGATATTGCTGCCTGTGGGGTATGATAGGAATCGGGAAGCCAGAAGTATAATGGGAAGATTGCAGCCTTAATGCCAAAGCACACCAGAAAAATTATGGCAGCTATATCTACCAGCCCCTGGTTTTGAATTTCCCTGATCTTTTCCGAAAGATCAGCCATGTTCAGGCTTCCTGTCAATCCATAAATAATGGCAATGGCAGTAAGGAAAAGCATTGAAGCCAGCACATTAAGGGTAAAATATTTTACTGCCCCTTCCAGTTGTACTTTTTTGCCTCCCAGGGTAATGAATACGAAGGAAGAAAGGATAATCACTTCAAACCATACGTACAGGTTAAAGATATCTCCTGTAAGGAATGCTCCGTTTAATCCCATTATCAGAAAGTGAAAGCAGGGAAAATATCCGAATCTTAACCTTGCTCTTTTAATGGATACGGAAGAGAAAACGGATACTGCCGTAGAGGCCAGGGAGCATAACAATACCATTACGGATGAAAAAGTATCTGCTACAAAGGTAATACCGAATGGTGCGGGCCATCCACCTGCCTGCAGCGTGATGATACCATTATTATAAACTGCATTCAATAGTGAGCCTGCAACAAATATGGCCACCACGCAACCTAAAAAGCTGAGAATCTTCTGAGCGAAAATATTCTTCCAGAAAAACAGGAGGACAATGGCAATTGCAAACTGTGTAACAATAGGTAATATGATAAGGGTATTCATCATTCTTCGTCTGTTGTGTGTATTTTATCCAAGTCGTCGGTATTTACCACTATGTAAGCTCTCTTAATCAAAACAATGGCAAAAGCCTGAAGGCCGAAACTGATAACAATGGCAGTAAGGATAAGGGCCTGGGGGACAGGATCGGCATACACTCCGGTAAGTACCCTGTCGGTATCTTTGATAACCGGAGGATTTCCTCTAACCAGATCTCCCAGAAGAAATATCAGCAGGTTAACGGCATTGCCAAGGAAAATAATTCCGATGATCAGTTTAATAAGGCTTCTCCTGAGCATAAGGAAAATCCCTGCAGCATACAATAAACCCACAATAATCGCAAGTATCAATTCCATATTATACTGATTCTGATATACTGAAAATAATGGTTAATGCTGCACCCAGTACAACAAAGTATACTCCTGTATCAAACAAAAATGCTGAACCGATCAACCCCAGTACAGGTAGTGGTTCATTCAACCACAATCCCGTCATTATGGGAATTCCCTGAAATACAGGCAGGCAGGCGGCAAATAAAGCAAGTGCCAGACCAAAAGGCATAAACGTGCGTGGATTCACTCTTAACAACTGCCTTGTCCTTCGGAGCCCGAAAGCAAAAGAATGCAGCACAAATGCAGTGGCTGCTATAATACCTCCAACAAAACCTCCCCCGGGAAGGTAATGCCCGCGAAGTAAAGTGAATATGGAAAACAGCAATAACAGCGGCAAAAGAAAATAGGTTGTTGCCTTAAAAGTCAGTTGCTTCATAATTCCTGATCGTATTTATTTAACTGCAGTTTGAGCAGGCTGAATACTCCAATTGCAGAAATGGTTAACACTGTAATTTCAATCATGGTATCCAATCCCCTGAAGTCTACGATAATCACATTCACCACATTTCTGCCGTGTGCCAGTGTATAGGAATTGTTGGCGAAATACTGGGATGTTTCTTTATTCGTAGGCTCGTTATACACCATGAAAGCCAGGGCAGTTATCAGTGAACCGAATACCAGTGAAATAATGCCGTCTCTCAGCCTGATTTTCCAGTTGGTATAATTGATGTATTTGGGTAATCGGTATAATACCAATACAAACAAAATCACCGTGAGGGTGTCAATGGTAAACTGGGTCATGGCCAGATCGGGAGCACTGTAAAACACAAACAAAAGGCAAATACAGTATCCCATTACTCCCATAGCTGCTACTGCCGACAACCTGGAAGGGGTATAAACCGCATATATCAACGAAATGATTAGTATGAGCATTACCACCAGTTCGGCCGATGTCAGAGGGGAAATCCTTGAAGGGTCAATATAAAACTCTACTCCGGTAAAAGCTTTATAAGCCAGCAGGATGATAAGGAATCCCACGATGGCCATGATATAAAACCTCAGGTAACCATTTTGAAGGATGTTGGTGATGGTAACGGCAATCTTTCTGAATACCCTGCTGAAATGTCCGGCCAGCACAGGCGGGGAATATCTTGCAAACTTCTCCATTTTGCTCACCTTCCCCTGAGCAGGAGGGAATGAGAAGTATAATAGAATTCCTCCGGCAATGGTAACGGTACTTAATAAAAGAATCAGATTAAACCCGTGCCATAATTTAAGATGCAAAGTTTCGGTAGCCGGGAAGATCGTATTGGTAACAGGATAGAATATGGACTCTTCCAATATCCCCGGCATAAATCCGAAAATGATTCCTTTTATTGAGAGAGCCAGTGGCGGAAGCCATAAACGCCAGGAGGGAAGGTGAACCGCTTGGAAAGATTCCGGAAGTTTACCTGCAAATGGTTTTATTCCTGCAAGGATGCTGGAATATACCAGAAAGATGTTGGTGATGATGGCAACAATGGTGATTGCCCAGGGGAAAAATCCGTGTGACAATGTGGATTCATAAATCAGGTCTTTGCCTATGAAGCCTAAGGTTGGCGGAATGCCCGAATTGGCCAGCATAGCCAGGAAACCTGCTATGGCAACAGGCATCAATACTTTTCTTAACCCACTTAGCTCAAATATGTTTCGGGTATGGGTTTCGTGGTCCACAATTCCTGTAACCAAAAAGAGGGTGGCTTTATAAAGGGCGTGCACCAGGATGAAAACCGAAAAGGCCGCAATGGATTGCTTTGTCCCAAGTCCGAGTAAAAACACCAGAATACCTAAAGCGGATATGGTGGAGAAAGCCAGAATTTCTTTCAGGTCGCTTTTAAAGATGGAAATATAGGCGGCATATAGCATGGTGATTCCTCCCACCGCCATCAGGGTATAATTCCATAAGCTGCTGTCCCCCAGAATTGGCGTAAACCTTGCCAGTACATAAATACCTGCTTTTACCATGGTGGCGGAATGCAGGTAGGTAGATACCGGAGTAGGGGCTTTCATTGCACCCGGCAGCCAGAAATGGAAGGGGAACTGGGCCGATTTGGTAAATGCGCCAATAAAAATGCAAATGGCTAGCAAAGGATACATCGGGTGCTGTTTGATGATATCCCCGGAGCCCAACATTTCTGTAATGGAATAGGTACCGGTAATATTACTCATCAGGGCCATGCCCCCCAGGAGAAAGAATCCGCCCAATCCGGTGATGGTAAGTGCTTTTATGGCAGATACCCTGGAAGCTTTTTCAGTATTATTATATCCGATAAGGAAAAATGAGCTGATGCTGGTGAGTTCCCAGAAGGTAAACAGGGTAAAAATGTTTTCCGATAAAACCATTCCCAGCATGGCTCCCATAAACAGGCTCAGGTAGCCGAAAAATCTGTCAAGATACGGGTCGCCCTTAAGGTAGGCGGTAGTATATAAAAATACCAGTGTGCCAATACCTGTAATCATAAGGGCAAACAAGAGGGAGAGGCCATCCAGCAAAAAGCTGAAATTCACGCCCATAGAAGGTATCCAACTGTAAGTAATCAACAGCTCATTGCCTGCCGCTACTCCCGGAACAAAGCTCAGAAAATAAATAAATAAGTATAAGGGAATTGCAGTGAGCAACACCGACCACCCGTTACGAATCCATCTGCCCAGAACAGGCATAAGGGAGGCAACAATAAAACCCAACATTACTGCAAACAGCATTCGAAAAAATATTTTCAGATAATAGTGTGAAAAAATATTCCAGCCGGAAAGAATTTCATGAATGCAGAACCTCGGTTTCCGCTGAAAGAAATTGAATTTCTGTTAGTTGCAAGATACTTTCTAATGCGTTTTTTTAAAAATTTATTTTCCCTGTAACGAGCATTCCACCTAATTTTGGGGCAATTATTTTTGAAAAGATGAAATTCATTTTTACTTTTTTATTGGGTACAATCCTCTGCGGGATAGTAAATGCTCAAAAAATCCAAATCCGTGACCAGCAAACAGGAGAGCCTCTGCCATATGCCACTGTTTCCGAATTAGGTGGGACCAGGGTGATTACTTCCGGTGCGGAAGGGGAGGTGGACCTGGATGAAATTTCCACAGAAAAAATCAGCATTTCTTATTCCGGATACCATACCAAAATATTTCATCTTCGTGAATTGGGTGCTGCAAAGGCAATATTTCTCCAGCCCGCAGCAGATATGGAGTCTGTGGTGGTGGCAGCAACCAAATGGAAAAACAAAAAATCGGAGCTTCCATTTTCCGTATTACAAATCCATAAATCAGAGTCGGTTCTAAAGAACCCTCAAACTACCGCAGACATGCTAGGACAATCCGGGGCGGTGTTTATTCAAAAGAGCCAGTATGGTGGTGGAAGCCCCATGATCAGAGGATTTGCCACCAACAGGCTGTTGATTTCGGTTGACGGAATCCGTATGAATTCGGCCATTTTCAGAAGCGGCAACCTTCAGAATATTATCAGCCTGGATCCTTTCAATATTGAATCGGCTGAAGTATTGTTTGGGCCGGGTTCTGTTATTTACGGTAGTGATGCTATTGGAGGCGTAATGAATTTTTCCACTACATCCACAGAATATTCAAACAGTTCCGATCCTTTGATAAAAGGCAATGCGGTATACAGGGTGGCATCCGCATCTTCCGAACAAACGCTTCATGCCGGGGTAAAAGCAGGTTGGAAAAAATGGGCTATGGTTACCGGAATTTCCCATTCAACTTTTGGCAATTTGAGAATGGGAAGCAATCAGGGACCTGATGAATACCTGAAAAAGTTTACTGTTAAAAGAATTGATGGCCAGGATGTATTGATGGAAAATCCCCATCCGGAGGTGCAGGATCCCAGCGGGTTTGAATTTATGAGCATCATGCAGAAAATTGGTTATCGTTCGGAAAACGGCTGGGAACTGAATTACGGACTGCATTATTCTACTACCTCCAACTATTCCCGTTACGACAGGCTGATAAGGGTAAGAGGAAATGGTTTGCCCAACAGCGCTGAATGGTATTATGGTCCGCAAGAGTGGTGGATGAACAGCCTTTCTCTTACCAGATCAAAAGCAACAAGGTTATACGACCAGATTGCCATCAGAGGGGGATACCAGTTTTTTGAAGAAAGCCGTATCGACAGGAATTTTAATAATTCTGTCAGGAATATTAAAATTGAAAAAGTTCATGCTTACTCCTTCTCGGTAGATGCTATAAAATCACTGAATGTCCGGCATGCTGTGGCTTACGGAGCAGAATATATCTATAACAAAGTAAATTCTACCGGATGGGAAGAAAACATTTCTTCCGGATTAAAATCCCGGGCTGCATCAAGGTATCCCATGTCTGACTGGTATACTGCAGGAGCATTCCTTACATGGAACTGGAAGGTAAGGGAAGATTTTCTGCTACATGCAGGGGGAAGATACAGCTATTACGGATTAAAAGGCGAATTTGATACCACATTATTTCCTCTTCCTTTTGCAGCATTGGATATGGGTTCAGGAGCATTTAACGGAAGCATTGGAATGGTATATCAACCCACCTCTTCGGTTAATATTCATGCAGGATTTTCTACCGGTTTCCGTGCACCCAATGTGGATGATGCGGGAAAAATCTTTGATTCCGAACCGGGCTCCGTAGTTGTACCTAATCCAAATTTAAAGCCCGAATACGTATATAATGGAGAGTTAGGTATCAGTAAAGTATTTGGTAAAGTGCTGAAAGTAGATTTAACAGGATTCTACACGCATCTCGACAAGGCACTAGTAAGGAGAGATTTCCGTTTTAACGGACTTGACAGTATCCTTTATTCTGGGGAGATGAGCAAGGTACAAGCCATCCAGAATGCTGCCATGGCGAAAGTATATGGATTACAGGCAGCAGTGGAAGTGAAACTTCCTAATGGATTTCAGTTTGGAGGCAGGTTAAATTATCAGAAAGGAGAAGAGGAGCTGGATGACGGAACAATTGATCCTTTACGACATGCAGCCCCTTTATTCGGAAGGCTGAATGCCGGTTATGCTTATAATAATTTGAATATGGAAATATCCTGGCATTTCAACAGTGAAGTTTCCTATGCGAACCTTGCTGCAGAAGAGAGAGGAAAAACTTATATGTATGCCAAAGACAAAAACGGTAACCCTTATTCTCCGTCATGGGGAATAGTGAACCTCAATCTGCTGTTTCGTGTAAATGATACCTTTACCGTTTCCGGTGGAGTGGAAAATATTTTCGATAAAAGATACAGGCCATATAGCAGCGGTATTGCTGCAGCCGGAAGGAATTTTATCTTTTCGGTAAGGGCTGCTTTTTAATTAATGCTCGTTTTCTGCCAGTAAAACAGAAACCTTTGCAGTAGTCCCTTGTTCGGTAATATTGGAAGCTGTCGGCCTTGGAGTTTTCAAACCTGCAAGGCTGATGGCTATAGCCACTCCAATTCCAAGAATCCCCATCGTGCGGATAGAATGCCTTCTGAAATATTTTTCATTAGACCTGCGGATAGCTTTCCTTTTCATTTCAGCATCCGTTTTAAGAGTATGGTAATAGTTTGCCATAAGTCCGAATTTTTAGTCCGCTTAATAAATTCAAACCACATACCAATTGCCCTACCTCATTTTTCCTAATCGTGGAATGCCGAAAATTCAGTGATGGTTGCCCTGAAAACCTGTCAGCATAAGGATTTTGTCATTTTCCAACTGTCGGAATTTCATTTTGGGAAGCAATGTGTAATAAATTGCCTTTCTCAAAATCGGAAGGAAAGAAAGGAATGTGGGAAAAAAATCCCTCATTACGAATAGGGAATTAGCTATGGTAATGTGGAGGAGAATTAAAATTTAAGAAGAAAAAATTAAAATTTTTTCTTCTAATTTTTTTCCGGTGAGAAGTTTCCGATTGCATATTGCTCCGATTCGAAAAAAATCCTATGTCTATTTCGTATAAGGTATAAGTTACAAAGCAAATCGTAAATCGTATCCCTTCTCTCCGCGAAGGATGATTATTGAAAAAATAGGAATAAGGAATTAAGAATTTAGCATTAGTAATTAAATTGTATATCGTATATCGTATGTCGTATATCGTTCTTCGCTGGGCTCAGGATGACAATAGAAAAAGAATAAGGAATTAGAGCGTAACTCGTAAATTAAAAAAGCCCCTTGTAGAAACAAGGGGCGTGTAAATGCACATGAGAATAGAAATCAGTTGGTATTAATCCATTTTTTGAATGAAGAAGCTGTAAGCTGGCTTACAGTTATTTCATTTATCTTATTTTCGGTGTCGAGGTATACTTTAAGTTTTACCCTGTCTGCCGGTTGAAAATATTTGATGTAAAAAAGGTTCACAATAAATTTCCTGTTTGTTCTGAAAAACATTTCCTCATCAACCATTTGTTCTATGGATGTCAACGTGCTGTCGGTAAAATATTTCTGTCCGTGCTTATCCACTGGAAATACAATTTTGTTCTCAGAGTAAAAAAAGCTATGTCATACGCTTTAACGATATAAAACTTATTGCCTTTTCTCAATGTAAATACCTTGTGAGGTTTTCTTTCTTCTGTTTTTCCTATGTTCTTCTGATACTGCATTCTCTCCTCTGTAGTTCTATTTGTATGACACAAATTTATGTTCCGGTGTTGCAGCTAAACAGGCAATAAGTATGAATGGTAAATACATGAAAACTATAGGTTGAAATCTTATCCTGAGCCTGAAATGGTGCGGGTTTCAGGCTGTTTGGTCTTTCACATTTCATTAAAAAAATCTTTACACATAAATAAGCCCGTGATGTCACAATTATGTCATTTAAATGAGAGGATTTTAACGACGAATACTGAAAGTTTTATTTCAGCCTTAAAAAATCACAGTTCAGCTTTTTTTCTGTCATTCTGCTGCTAAGTGCCAATAGTTTTACTGTCTGATAAAAGAAAGTTTTAAACAATTGATTATGAAAAAATTTCTTCACACATTTTTAGTCGTAATGCTATTTGGCTTTTCGGCTGCAGCTCAGGTGAGGTCTGTAAGCGGAAAAGTGGTCGACCTGAAGGGTGTGCCTGTTGCAGATGCATCAGTAACCGTTTCAGGTTCGGAAGCCGGAACTTCAACTAATATTGAAGGTTTATTTACATTGAGTGTTCCTTCAGGTTCCAATGGCTTTATTGTTTCATCTGTGGGATATAAGTCGAAGTTTGTTACGCTGAACAACTCCAATTATTATCTGGTAGAACTTGAATCGGATCAGGATGAATTAACTGAAGTGGTAATTACAGGTTATACCGTTACCAACAGAAACCGTTCACCTATTTCCACTTCCGTAGTGAACTCGAAGGATATTGAGAATATCCCTATGGTAAACGTAAACGATATTCTTCAGGGTAAAGCTTCAGGGGTAATGGTAATGAGTACATCCGGACAGCCCGGTGCAAGTTCCAATATCCGTGTCAGGGGAGTGGGATCTATCAGCGCGGGAGCTTCTCCAATATATGTAATTGATGGTATTATCGTGGAACGCGGACAAGTAGTAAGTGGTTTAGGCGGATTTACCCAAAATAACGATATTCTTTCCAACCTTAACCCCAATGATATTGAATCCGTAACGGTATTAAAAGATGCTGCTGCACTGGCACTTTATGGTTCCAGAGGAGGTAATGGTGTGGTAGTAATTACAACCAAAAGTGGGAAGGCAGGTGCTTCAAGAGTAAATCTGTCTGCGCAATATGGATCTACCAAACCTAGTCTGGGCAACTGGAAAATGATGAATGCTCAGCAGGTATACAATTATGAAAGAGATGTGCTTCGCTTAAATGGTTACAGTGAAGATTACATTAACGATTTTATGCCTGCGTCTCTTTTGGATAAAACCTTCAACTGGGTGGATGCTGCTTTTACCGATGGAAGCATTCAGGGTTATAACCTATCTGTGTCGGGAGGTAATGAAAAAACTTCCCACTTGCTTTCTCTGGGATATTATAACCAGGAAGGTACTGTGGTAGGGGGAGGATATGAAAGATTCTCTACCAACTTCAGTCTCGATCACAAAGTGTTCGACAGGTTCAAAGTGGGTATTAACTTTAACGGATCTTTTTCCGATGCTTTGAATTCAGACGGTGGCAGTTATTATTCCAGCCCTATCCTGACCACGCTTACCAACAGCCCATTATGGTTGTATCCTTTCAAAGATGATGGAAGCCTATATATGGGTATTGAAGACGAGTTTTCAAAGGGAAGTGGCTATAACGTGCCGGGAGATAACTTCCTTTATTCAAATAAACTGAACTATAACAGGTTTGAACAGTTCAGGAGCTTTGCGAAAGTGTATGGTGAGCTTGCTGTTACCAACTGGCTGACGATAAAGCAAAACCTTGGTTTGGATATAATCTATTCCAAAGAGAAATTCTTCTTTGACCCAACCACTGCCATTGGCATCAACTTTGCCGATCCCACGCAAAGCGGACAAATTACTGAAGGAATATATAATCCTGTTACTGTAACCAGCCAGACTTCAGTAAATGGTAATTTCTCTTTCGGATCCAAACACGACATTAGTTATATGGCGCTGATGGAATTCCAGAAGTATAAAAATGCCAATTTTACTTCTACCGGTGTTGGCATTGTTGACGGTGCTTTGCAAGTGTTGAATGTTACAGGAACTCCGCAGGCACCCACCGGAAATATCAGCGAATATGCATTCCTGTCATATCTGGGTCAGCTGAACTATACTTTTAATAATAAATATTCACTGTCACTTTCTGCAAGAAGAGATGGTTCATCCAGATTTGGTGCAGCAAACAGGTTTGCCAACTTTTATTCTGTAGGTACATCCTGGAATATTGCAAGAGAAGATTTCATGCAGGCTGTTCCTGCCATTAATGATCTGAGGTTGAAATTGAGTTATGGTACTTCCGGGGTGGCAGACTTCGGTAATTATCAGGCTAAACAATAATATGCCTTTACCACCGGTTATGATGGTGCTCCCGGTAGTGCTCCTTCAACCCCTGGTAACCCCTTATTAACCTGGGAAATAAGTACACAGGCAAAATCTTGGTATTGATGCAGGATTCCTGAACAACAGGTTCCACCTTGTTGTTGACCTGTACAGACGGGTGAGTGATGACTTGCTGCAAAACGTTTCTGTATCCAGAACCAGCGGTTTTACTACCATCCAGTCTAACGTGGGTAAAATGGAAAACAAAGGCTTTGAAATAACCGTCGAATCCAATAATATCAGAAATGAAAATTTCTCCTGGACTACAGGTTTGAATTTTTCATATAACCATAACGAAGTACTGGAACTGTACAACAATCAGGATATTGCCGGTGGTACCCTGGCCAGGACTACTGTGGGCAGGGCTTACAGCAGTTGGTTCCTCCCTGTATGGGCCGGTGTTGATCCTGACACCGGTGACCCGTTATGGTATCTTGCTGATAAAACCACTACCAATTCATATGCTGTAGCCAGCCGTACCGAAAACCGTCAGTATGTAGGATCTTCTTTCCCGTGGTATGTGTTCGGATTGAACAATTCCATTACCTATAAAGGATTCAATCTGTCTTTCTTCTTCTATGCACAAACCGGAGCAAGGGTGTATAATCAAACCAGGTCTCTGATAGATTCAGATGGTTTGAGATACGGATGGAACTATTATCAAGATGCGGATAAGGATTACTGGAGAGAGCCCGGACAGCAAGCTTCACGTCCAAAACCTGTAATCGGTGGAAATAAAAACTCATCTTCTGCTTCATCAAGGTGGATTGAGAAAAACGATTATATCAGGTTGAGGAATATTACGCTTTCTTATTCCCTGCCAAAATCCTTTATCAGCAAAGCTAAATTTAATAATGCCCGTGTATTTGTTCAGGGAACCAACTTGCTAACCTTTACCGGCTATACCGGAGTGGATCCGGAAGTTGCACTGGGTGGAAATGATGTGTTCAAATATCCTGTTAACAAAGCTGTTACTGCAGGTATTGATATAACCTTTTAATTAATTCTATATGCGTAAATATATTATATCGTTTGGTTTGGCTGCAGTATTTATGATTGCAGGATGTAACAAAATGCTTGAACTGGATCCCAAAGATTCATTGACTACTGAAAGATCTTTAAGCACTATTGAGGGGATTAAGGCTGCTACCGCCGGAATGTATGCAAGTCTCAGAAGTGCAAATTATTACGGACGATCTATGTTTCTTTACGGAGACCTTAGTGGGGATGATGTATACATTTCCAGCAACAACAGTAACCGTTACCTGTCTACTTATCAAAGAAATTATGCTGCTGTGGATGCCGATATTCTTGGTATGTGGACGGCAATGTACAATACTATTGCAAGAGCAAACAATATTATCAATAATGTAGATAAAGTGAATGCCTCTCAGGCTGATAAAGACCTTCAAAAAGGTCAGGCATTGTTTGTGAGGGCACTGGCGTATTTCGATTTGGTATGTGTATTTGCAAAGCCTTACAATCAGGGCAACGGAGCCCAGGCAGGAGTGCCTATAGTGCTGGAATCTAACGTAAACCATTATCCGGCCAGGAATACTGTAGAGGAAGTATATCAAAGGATTATCACTGATCTGAACGATGCCGTTAATTTGCTTGCAGTTACCACCTCTTCCACTAAAGTAACTGCCTCAAAATATGCCGCTAAAGCACTGCTTTCAAGGGTATATCTTTACAAAGGTGATCTTACTGCATCTATTAATGCAGCCACCGATGTAATCAATGCCGGTTATCAGATAACTTCTGCAGCTGATCTGGAAGATTTTTATGCTACCCCCGGAGCAGGTGCCGATATTTTCACTGTGAAATTTTTGGTTACCGATAACCTGAGTTCAAACAATTTAGGAAACTTTTACCTGAAACCAGGATATGGCGATGCAAGGATTTCTCCTGAGTTGGTGAATGTATTCGACCAGGATAAAGATGCAAGGTTCATCCACTTCTTAAGTCCTTTTAATGGCTCACCTGCTGAATGGCAAAACAATAAATATTTTGGCCAGGATGGCGTTTTCGGTATGACCAGTCCAAAAGTGCTTAGGATTGAAGAAGTTTACTTAAACCGTGCGGAAGCTTATGCTAAAGACGAGCAATACGCACTGGCATTGGCAGACCTGAACGCCATCAGGGTACAAAGAGGACTGGATCCTGTGAATGTTGATGACGATCAGGTGCTGGATGAAATCCTGGAAGAAAGAAGAAGGGAGCTGATGTTTGAAGGCCACCGTTTCTTCGACTTAATGAGAAATGGAAAAAATGTGGTTAGGAACTATTGCAACCAGCCTACCCAGGTGAATAGTCCAAACTGTACCATAACAGTAACCGCGGATTATGCCATTGCACCAATCCCTCAAACTGAAATTGATGCCAATTCGCAATTGCGGGGGCAACAAAATCCCGGATATTAATGGGTGAGTGATGATGATGGCAATGCCCTCCACAGAAGTAAAAGTCTTCAGGAGGGCATTGTTAATTTAAGGATTACGATATTCGATTTACGACATACGAATAAATTCCTTATCCCCATTTTTCAATTGTCATCCTGAGGACAACGAAGGGATACTATTTAAGATATGCCTTATACCTTATACGAAATAGACATTGAATTATTTACGAATCGGAGCAATCTGCATTCCGAAACTTCCCATGAGAATTAATAAAAGAAAAAATTTTTAATTCTTCTCCAAATTGCCATATCTAATTCCCAAGTGCATTCTTATTCCTTTTCTCCAATATATAATAAATGGGAATTCCAATTAACACAATTATCAACCCGGGCCAGGTGTAATTGGGTTTATAAGCAATAAGCAGTAAGCAGAAGGTTAATCCCATCAGCATATACAATATGGGTATAACAGGATAGCCGAATGCTTTATATGGCCTTTCCAGTTCAGGTTTTTTCTTTCTTAAAATGAAAATTCCGGCAATGGTGAGGATGTAAAATCCAACTACCACAAAGGAAATCATATCCAGCAGATCCCCGTATTTACCGCTCAGGCACCATATGGAGGTGATCAGGCATTGAATCCACAACCCTTTACCGGGTACGGCATTTTTGTTCAGTTCCCCGGCACTTTTGAAGAACAGCCTGTCTTGGGCCATCGTATAGTATACTCTTGCACCCGCAAGGATTAATCCGTTATTGCAACCAAAGGTGGCAATCATAATCATAACCGCTATTACTATAGTACCCACAGTTCCGAATATGTTTAAGGATGCAGCCACTGCCACGCGGTCGTTTTCTGCATACGCAATTTCATGAATAGGTAAAACTGCTGTATACATGATATTGGTGGCTATATAGGTAACAGACACGATAAGCGTGCCCAGGAACAATGCCAGCCCAATGTTTCTTTTGGGGTTTTTGATTTCTCCGGCTATAAAGGTTACGTTGTTCCAGGCATCGCTACTGAATATTGACCCCACCATAGCTGAGGCTATTGCTCCCAGAGCTCCAATGGTGATATAGGTTTCAATGGAGTTATCGGGATTTAGCTTTTGTAAAGACCATGCATCAGACCAGTTTGCTTTAAAAACTTCTGCATCCGCTGCCCAGAATCCAAAAATAATCAAGCCAACAAGGCTGAGAATTTTTGTAAGGGTAAATGTGGTTTGGATGATTTTCCCATCTTTAATCCCCCTGGAGTTGATAAATGTGAGCAGTATAATGGTTGCTATAGCCAGCAGTTGAGAAGCATTAATCTTCAGAAAGCCGAAATCGAACAGCACATTGTTTTCACTGAAGAACGGAAAAATATAGGCCGTGAATTTGGCAAATGCCACCCCTACCGCAGCAATGGTAGCGGTTTGTATGACGCTGAAGAAACTCCATCCGTAAAGGAAGCTGATTAAAGGGTTATAGGCTTCCTTCAGATAAACGTATTGTCCGCCTGCTTTAGGGAACATCCCGCTTAATTCACCATAACTTAAAGCCGCCATGGTGGTCATGAATCCTGTGATCAGCCATACCAATACCAGCCAACCGGCACTTCCTACATTTCTGGCGATATCAGCGCTTACAATAAAAATACCGGAACCAATCATGCTTCCGGCAACAATCATAGTGGCATCCAGCAAACCCAGGGTGGGTTTAAAACTTTTATTCTCCATCAACAATTAGTAATTTGATTACAGTTTGAATATATAACACATAAAAATAACGGTTTATTTAAGCAGGCAAAGAATTTCTTCATTTTTTTGAATAAGAATTTCGTATATGGACACCATTCAATATACCTCCCGGGAAGCACTTCCTTTAATCATGCAGGGCGCTTATGAAGCATATCTCCAATATGCACAAACCACCCGCAAAGAAAGGGCTGCATTGCTTTCACAAATCAAAGAAAACATGCAGGAGCAACAGCAGGAGTTGATTGAAACTGCGATGAAAGAAACAAATCTTCAGGAAGCAAGGCTGAAATCGGAATTTACCCGTACCCTCAACCAGTTACAGTTTTTCAGCGACATGTTGCTGGAAGGAAGCTATCTTGATATTTCGATAGACACTGCAATTCCGGAAAGAATGCCCGCACCAAAACCTGACATCAGGAAAATGATGCTTCCGCTTGGTCCGGTGGTGGTATTTGGTGCCGGAAATTTCCCTTTTGCTTATTCCACCATGGGTGGAGATTCTGCTTCTGCCCTTGCAGCCGGTTGTTCGGTGATAGTGAAAGCCCACCCTGCGCATCCGCTAACCTCAGAAAAGGTTGCTGTATGCGTGCGGAAAGCTGTGGGCAAAATGGGAATGCCGGAAAATGTTTTTACGCATTTGCATTTCTCTGATGTATCTCTGGGAAAAGACCTGGTGACGAACGATTATGCCGCTGCCGTAGGCTTTACCGGTTCGTTACAGGGAGGAAGGGCTTTATATGATTATGCTGCACAAAGGGATAAGCCGATTCCGGTATTTGCGGAAATGGGAAGTACCAATCCTGTCTTGCTGCTGCCCGGATATCTCCATGCCAATATCCCGCATCTGGTAAAAATTTTCACAGCTTCCATTACAGGAAGCATGGGGCAGTTTTGTACAAAGCCGGGGATATTCCTGGGAATGGCTTCGGATGCTTTGGAAAAATTTGCATACCAACTAGCCGAATCACTGAATAATGTTTTGCCGGAAAGAATGCTGTATTCCAATATACGGGAAAATTTTAACCGGAACCGGAGCCGCGCGCTGAATATTTCCGGTGTTCATAAACTAACAAAAGATTTTGAAAATGCAGAAGCCGAACCCACTGTTGCATTTACCACGGGAGAGCATTTTCGCAAGCATTCCGAACTACGACATGAAGTATTCGGACCTTTTTCAATAGTAATTTCCTGCCGGGATAAAAATGAAATGATAGAGATTTGGAAAAGTATAAGCGGACAGCTAACCACCTCTATTTTTGGAACAAATGATGATTTTTCTGCAAATCCTGAATTGCCGGCGATGGCAACGCATATTGCCGGAAGGGTAATATTTAACGGTGTGCCTACCGGTGTGGAGGTTTGCCCTTCCATGGTACACGGAGGACCATATCCGGCAACTACCGACGGCAGGTTTACGGCAGTGGGAATTCAAAGCGTAAAAAGATGGTTAAGGCCGGTTTGTTTCCAAAACGCTCCTCAGAGTGTTCTGCCTCCTGAATTGAGAAACCAAAATCCTGAACGTTTGAGAAGGCTCGTCAACAATCAATGGACAACCGAAGATGTTCCTTAGCACCATGTTGAAACAGTAAGTTTCCCGGTTTATAAAGGGAAGAGTTATATTTCCCGTAATCTTTCCTATTTATATATTTTCTGATAAATCTGCTTTAGATTTGGGTAATTTTTAAATTGTTCAGGTATGTATTTAAAAAATTTCTGCTTACCTTTTTTTCTTTCTATAACGCTCGGCTTTTTTTCCTGCAATAGTGAAGATTCCGGAACAGTTTCAGAAAACGAAGAATTTATAGATGAAGGTGAAGGGAAAGTAGTTGGGCTTTTGGATAATGTGGAGATTAAAGAATATGTGCTTAAAAATAAAAACGGCATGGAAGCCGTAATTCTTAATTACGGAGGAATTGTAAAATCGTTGTTGGTGCCCGATAAAAACGGAAACCTGCAGGATGTGGTACTGGGTTTCGATTCCATCGGACAATATTTAAGAACCGAGAATCCGTATATGGGTGCTATCATAGGCAGATATGCCAACAGGATTTCCCGCGGAGTGTTTGTGATGGACGGAAGGAGTTACACCCTTGAATCAAATGATAATGAAAATTCCCTACACGGAGGAATTAAAGGTTTTGATAAAGTAGTGTGGAATGCTGCCAAAAAAGGAAATTCTTTGAGGCTCAGATATGTAAGCATCGACGGAGAAGGCGGTTATCCCGGCAATCTGAATGTTGAAGTAATGTACGAACTTACTGATGATAATGAACTTAAAATAACATATGCTGCTACTACCGACAAGCCCACGCCCGTAAACCTCACCAATCATAGTTATTTTAACCTTTCAGGAGATTATTCGGAATCTGTTTTAAATCATATATTACATCTGAATGCCGATAAATACACCCCGGTAGATGAAACACTTATTCCTACAGGTGAAATTGCCAGGACCGGAGGTACTCCGTTTGATTTCACCACACCAAAAGCAATCGGAGAAGATATTCAGCAGGTTCCCGGCGGATACGATCATAACTTTGTTTTAAATAAATTAGGAGACAGCCTTACGCTTGCGGCTACCTTATATCACGAAGGTTCGGGAAGATTTATGGAAATGTTTACCACCGAACCCGGAGTACAGTTTTACTCAGGTAATTTCCTCGACGGCTCATTAACGGGAAAAGGAGGTAAGCCATACCAAAAACATGCAGGGCTTTGCCTTGAAGCACAACACTTCCCAGACTCGCCCAACAGGCCTGAGTTTCCTGATACTATTCTGCAACCCGGAGAAAAATATTCACAAACCACAGTATATAAATTTTCAATAAAGTAATCATAACCCCATGAGCAAAGTAATTATTGCAGGAGGAGGGATAGTAGGATTATCCAGCGCATTGTTTTTAAGAAAATCCGGCCACGACGTTACAGTATTCGATTCAACCGATATCGTGAATAATTGTTCGTATGGTAATGCAGGTTATGTATGCCCCGGCCATTTTGTTCCGCTTGCCCAGCCCAGAATCATTCAACAGGGAATGAAACTGATGATGGATCCTTTGGGACCGTTTTATATCAAACCTCGTTTAGACAGAGGGTTGATTGACTGGGGGCTGAAGTTTATGAAAAAAGCCAACCTCCGTCACGTAGAAGAATCAGCAATTCCTTTAAGGGATATTGCCATTATCAGTAAAGCCATGTACGAATACTGGAAGAATGAATTACAAATGAATTTTTTCTATAAGGATACCGGCCTGCTGGATATTTTCTTGACAGATGGAGGAATGGAACACGGCTATCATATGGAAGAACGCTCTAAAGAGCTGGGTTTGGACGTAGTAATGCTGAATGAACGGCAATTAATGGAAATGGAGCCGGATAGCGGACTGGAAGCTAAAGGTGCCATCTATTTTAAATGTGATGCACATGTTGATCCTGTAACCGTTATGACCGGATTGTTAGAGGAATTGAAGAAAATGGGTGTGGAGTTTAAAACACGAGAAGGCGTTAAAGATTTTGAATTCAGTGGGAATAAGATTACAAAAGTGATTACCGATAAAGGAAGGTATGAAACGGATGCTTTTGTACTTTCTGCCGGATCCTGGAGCAGGGAGTTGGCAAAGAAAGTGGGATTGAATATTCCCCTGGTAGCAGGAAGGGGTTATTCCTTCATTGTAGAGGAAGAACAACTCAAATTCCGGCACCCTGCTATATTAAATGAAGGAAAGGTGGCTATTACTCCAATGAGTAATAACAAAATCAGGATAGGTGGAACAATGGAAATTACCACCACTACCGCAGCACCCCGCTATCAAAGGGTACAGGGTATCTTAAATAACCTGAAACGATTTATTCCTTCCACTATGGTTTCATTCCCCAAACAGGAAGATATCTGGTTTGGTTATCGTCCTTGCTCGGCAGACGGATTGCCTTATCTGGGAAGAAATAAAAAATATAATAACTGTATCATAGCCACAGGCCATTCCATGATTGGCATGAGTCTTGGGGCCGGAACAGGTAAACTGGTAAGTGAACTGGTAAATGAAGAAAAGACCAGTATGGATTTAACTCCTTTTGACCCTGCAAGGTTTGATTAATGCATTTACAATAATGACCAACCTTATTTAATTGAAAAGAACATCAGCATTAAAAGAAATCGCATCCGGAAGGGAATGGGATTTTGTAATAGCCGGGGGAGGCGCAACCGGACTGGGAATAGCCCTGGAAGCAGCCTCCCGCGGATATAAAGTGCTTCTGCTGGAACAGGCTGATTTTGCAAAAGGTACTTCCAGCAAAAGCACCAAACTCATTCACGGAGGGGTACGGTATCTTGCTAATGGTGATGTTGGCCTGGTAAGAGAAGCAGGCACGGAAAGAGAAATTCTTTTTCTTACCGCTCCTCATTTGGTGAAAGACCTCGAATTTCTCATACCTGTTTATGAGTATATCGACAGGTTGAAATATGGGATTGGTCTGACCCTTTACGACTGGATTACGGGTAATTATATTAACAATACTTCCGGTTTTATTGATGCAGAAGCATTCAAAGACCAGTTTCCAAATCTTAAAAAAGAAGGTTTAAGAGGCGCTGTTGCTTATCACGACGGACAATTTGATGATGCCAGGCTGGCTATCAATCTTGCCCAAAGCATTGAAGAAAATGGCGGGTATGTATTGAATTATTGCAGAATTACAGGATTAGGAAAAACACCTTCGGGAAAGATTTCCTCGGTACAGGCAAAAGATCAGATATCCGGTGAGAAGTATGAAATTCCTTTGAAAATTTTCATCAATGCCACAGGAGTGTTTGCTGACGAAATCCTTAAGATGGACGATGCCGAAGCCAAACCCAGGCTAAGGCCAAGCCAGGGGGTACATCTTGTGGTGCCGGCAGAATTTTTCCCGGGCAAAAAGGCACTTATGATTCCCAAAACCAGCGATGGAAGAGTATTGTTTGCCGTTCCCTGGCATAATCGATTGATTATTGGTACCACCGATACACCGGTAGATCATATTGAACTGGAGCCAAGAGCCTTAGAGGAAGAAATAGATTTTATTTTAAAAACAGCAGCGGAATACCTGAACCATCCTCCCTCAAGGGAGGACGTTTTAAGTGTTTATGCCGGCCTCAGGCCGCTTGCAGCTTCCGACCCGGGTAAAAAACCTAAAGAAATCTCACGAAGCCATAAAATTCACTATTCCGAATCAGGAATGTTCACCATGCTGGGAGGAAAATGGACTACCTACAGGAAAATGGGAGAAGATATGATTGACGAAGCCGAAAAAACATTCGGCTGGAAAAAAACTTCCACCCATACCCGGAATTTAAAAATTCACGGATATCTTGAAAATAACAACTTCGACAACCCCCTGTTTTATTACGGCAGTGATTACCCCTTCTTAAAACAGGAAATTGAAAAAGCCCCCGGCGGATGGATAAGTGAAAAGTTCCCTTTACATAAAGCACAAATAAAATGGGCTGTAGAAAATGAAATGGCGGAGACTGTTGATGATATTTTATCAAGAAGAACCCGCTCACTGTTACTGGATGCCAGAGAAGCGCTGAGGATTGCCCCGATGGTAGCGGAAGAATTAGCTTCGCTTAAGGGTAAGGGGGAGGAATGGTTAGAAAATCAGGTAGAAGCATTCAGAGAAATTACAAGGAATTATATTTTAAAATGATTATTTCCCTGAAGGATTATAAATACCTGAAAAATTATTTCCTATATTGAATAACATTCCTGCTAAAACGACTGCTCATGCCAGAATATATTTTATCCTTTGACCAGGGTACCACCAGCTCCCGGGCCATCATCTTCGATAAGGAAGGAAAAATCAAATCCATAGCCCAAAAGGAATTTACACAGTATTTTCCCGAACCCGGTTGGGTGGAACATGATGCTTCTGAAATTTGGTCTACTCAAATAGGAGTGGCTTCCGAAGCCATTGCCAAAGCCGGACTTTCGGTAAAAGACATTGCTGCCATAGGGATTACCAACCAAAGGGAAACAACTGTTGTATGGGACAGGAAAACTGCACAACCTTTATATAAAGCGATAGTATGGCAAGACAGGAGAACTGCAGAATATTGCGAGCAATTGAAAAAAGATGGTGCAGCCCGTATGATTCAGGAAAAAACCGGTCTCATTCCCGATTCCTATTTTTCAGGAACCAAGCTCAGCTGGATACTTGAAAACATTCCCGGATTAAGGGAAAAGGCAGAAAAAGGGGAATTGTGTTTTGGGACAATTGATTCCTGGCTGGTATTTAAACTTACCAACGGAAAAGTACATGCAACAGATGTCACCAATGCATCCCGAACCATGATGTATAACGTTCATGAATTAAAATGGGATGAAGAGTTGCTGAAATTATTAAATATACCTGCGTCGGTACTTCCTGAAGTAAAGTCAAGCAGTGAAATTTACGGATACACCGATAAAGTGCTGGCCGCGGAATCGTTGCCTATCAGCGGTATTGCGGGCGACCAGCAGGCTGCATTGTTCGGCCAGATGTGTATTCAGCCAGGGATGGTCAAAAACACTTATGGTACCGGTTGTTTCATGCTGATGAATACCGGTAACAAGCCGGTATTATCGAACAATAATCTGCTCACTACCATAGCTTGGCAAATAGGTAATGATGTTCAGTACGCTCTGGAAGGAGGAATTTTCATTGCGGGGGCAGTAGTGCAATGGCTGAGAGATGAACTGGGTATCATTAAAACTTCCTCTGAGGTGGAAAAACTTGCTTCTTCGGTTAAGGATAACGGAGGGGTGGTATTTGTTCCTGCATTTGCCGGTCTTGGTGCACCATACTGGAACCAGTATGCAAGAGGAACCATATTCGGAATAACAAGGGGAACAAATGCCGGACATATCGCCAGGGCCGCCATAGAAAGTATTGCTTATCAGACAATGGACGTATTAAGCGCTATGAATGCGGATGCGGGCATAGAGGTAAAGGAAATCAGGGTAGATGGCGGAGCTACTATCAATAATAATCTCATGCAATTTCAAAGCGATGTACTGAATTGTAAAGTCATACGCCCATCTATAACCGAAACTACTGCTCTTGGCGCTGCCTACCTTGCCGGTTTGGGGGTAGGATTCTGGAAAAATACCGATGAAATTCAGCAGTACTGGAAAGCTGAAAAGATTTTTACTCCAGAAATGGATGAAGCGCTCAGAAAGAAATATACAGGAGAATGGGACCGCGCAATAAAAGCAGTACAGACATGGACGGGAAGCATGTAATCACCCGGATTTTCTTAAACACTTTAATACTTCACCAATGGGAATTTTTTTAAGCGAACTCATAGGCACCTGTATGCTTATTTTACTGGGTAACGGAGTTGTTGCCAATGTAGTATTAAAAGGCACCAAAGGCCATAATGGGGGATGGATTGTTATTACCTTTGGATGGGCCATTGCGGTTTTTGTCGGAATATTCACATCAGCAGAAGGAAGCGGAGGACATTTAAATCCTGCTGTTACTGTTGCATTTGCATGGTTGGGAAAAATTTCCGGAGATGCAGTGCTTCAGTATCTGGGAGGCCAGTTGCTGGGTGCCATGGCAGGATCACTGCTCGTATTTCTGGCTTACCGGGGACATTATTATGCCACCGATGACCATGATGCGAAACTCGCCAGTTTTGCCACATCTCCGGCCATTGACAAGCCGCTTGATAATATGATTACGGAAGCAATTGGCACGTTTGTGCTGGTATTTGCAGTACTGTTCATTGCTTCACCTGCCAGTACACTGGGGGCACTTGACGCTTTACCGGTGGCGTTATTGGTGTTGGGTATAGGCCTTTCCCTTGGAGGTCCTACTGGATATGCCATTAATCCGGTAAGAGACCTTGGACCTCGAATTATGCATGCAATTCTCCCCATCGGAAGCAAAGGGAGCTCTAACTGGAAATATGCATGGGTGCCTGTTGCAGGGCCAATCGTTGGCGGATTGGTAGCTGCAGTTTTATTCAACCTGATAAAAGGGTAAAGCAATTGCCTGTCAAATGCAAAAGCGGTATTAGTTTATTTCAATTATAAAAGGAGACTAATCATGCAAGTCTCCTTTTTTGTTGGGCAATTTGTATGTTTCAGTTTGAAAGTTAATTTTCCAGAATCTCCCTGAACTTGTCTTTATCGTAATCGTCACTTCCGTCTTTTCTGTAAATCAATTTTCCATTTTCATCAAAGATAAAAGTTACGGGAATACCTCTAACGCTGAATAGTTCGGGAAGGTTTTGTGCAGGTTGAAATAGCGGGAAATTGAATTTTTCCTGACTGAAGTAAAACAAAGCAGACTGGAAATTATCATCCAGAGAAAGCATAATAAACTCAGAGTTATCTCTGCTGGTGCTATTATACAATTTTTGAATGGAAGGAAGCTCAGCACGGCATGGTGGGCACCAGGTAGCCCATAGGTTAACAAATAATTTCCTGCCCTGAAAATCCCTTAGATTTATTTTTTCTCTGTTTTCGTTAATCATTAGGAATGAGGGGAGATCTGCAGTTCCTTCCACCGTATCCTCCTCCAAACCGGCAGGCTGCTCCTTAGGCTTGCAAAAAGTAAATAAAACGCTGATTGTCAATAAACAAATCCCGGCTTTGATCAAATTTCGCATAAGGGTTTTTGGGTAAAATTAAGGCTTTCCTCCCAGTATTAGCCTTCAGGATACGTTAAATGGCCCTGATAATGGCGAATAGAATGTGAATAACTTATCAAGATTCATGAATAAGAAATTTTTAATTTCAATAAAAGAATTTCCTTCCACCATTAAAACCATAGCTCATGAAATGGGTTGTAAATGGACAGGATTCTGATAAAGATTCGGCTTTTATCCTGAATACAGCTTCCGGAGATCAATTGAAGATTCAATACTCCGATGAAGGCCAATCTGTCAGAATATATTGTCCCAGAAAAATCAACAGAAAATACATTCAGGAGAAATATGGTTGGTTAAAGAACAGGTTTTTGTTCCGTAACGAATACGGAGTGGAAATAGGAAAACTTGTACTGGGAATGTGGAACAAGGAAAGAGGCTCTCTGGAATTATATCAAAACCGCTTCTTTTATCATATTCAAAAGCTTGGCTCAAAAATCGGCTTGGTAATTTTAGACAATAATAAATCTAAAATCTGCGAAACTGAATTCCCCCGTGAAACTTTAAAACAAAAAATACTCAATACTCCGGAAGAATTATCAGGGCTTCTCCTTTCTATTTGCTGGTTTATTACAGAATCCGGGAATTCTTAATTCCTAAAGTTAATCTTCTTTTCCTGCAAGTGAATTTATTCTGCTTTTCATCCATAATTGAATAAATTTGGATGAATACGTAATAAATTATGTCTATGCTCAGGAAACTGTGTTTTGTTCTGGTTTTTATATTGGCGGGTTGGAACGTTTGGAGCCAGAAGTCAGAAGTCATCCGGAATTCCAACTATATTACTCATAATATAGCCCGGATGATTGAGGTGTTGCACTATCAAAAAATCAATTTCAACGACAGTTTTTCCAATGTTTTGTATGATAAAGCATTCAGTGATTTTGATCCTTCAAGAATCCTTTTTCTGCAAAACGACCTCGATAGCCTGAATTATTTCAGGTATAGGCTCGATAATGAATTCAATGGTGAAAGGCCGGAATTCTATAAGGTGCTGGGTAAATTATTTGAACGCAGAGTAGTGGAGGCAGAAGTATTGGTAAAGGATATTCTAACCTCTCCTTTACCGGTAAGAAGCAATAAAACCTTTATTCCGGATCGGTCCGATTTTCCGTTTCCAAAAACCATAGATGAAAAAAAAGAAATCTGGAAAGATTATCTCACTTACGAATATCTGACCCTGCTTACCGATGATGCAGATTCTGCAACATTAAGCGGAAATATTCCACAGGCAAAGCTGGATACCGCCTTTAACAGGTTAAAGTTTTCTATCGAGAGGAGGTTCAAACAATGGAAAGATAATTTCTCAGAAGAGATCTATCTGAGCAGGTATCTGAATGCCATGGTACAGATGATAGATCCGCATTCGGGATATTTCCTTCCTGTAGAAAGGAGAGAATTTGAAGAAGATCTTGGAGGGGTGTATTATGGTATCGGAGCATTGTTAAGGGAAGCAAACGGAAGAGTGGAAATATCCGAACTCATGACAGGGGGGCCGGCATGGAGGAGCGGAGAAATTGAACCAGGTGATGTGTTTGTAGCAATAGCCTCAACCGGAGGCAAGTTTCAAAACGTGGAAGGAATGACCACTCAGGAAATAATTAAGCTCACAAGGGGACAAAAAGGTACAAAAGTGATGATTACTTTCCGGGGAAAAGACGGCAACCTGAAAACCGTATCCCTTACACGTGAAGCATTGTTCCTTGAAGATACCTTTACAAAAAGGGCGGTAATAGGAACGTCTGATAATAAGCTGGGGTATATTTACCTTCCTAAGTTTTATACCAATTTCGATGAAGAGAGCGGAAGATCATGCGCAGATGATATTGCCGGAGATATTCAGGCTTTGCTGAAAGAGAATATTAACGGTTTAATTATTGACGTAAGGGATAACGGAGGGGGAAGTTTGTATGAAGTTATCAAAATGGTTGGGCTGTTTGTGGGGGAAAAACCGGTGGTGCAGGTGAAATCGAGAGATAAATCGCCCGCTGTTGCAAATGCAGAAGGTGTAGAACAGATTTATTTTGGTCCTCTTATTGTTCTGGTAAATGAAAGGAGTGCTTCAGCTGCCGAAATATTTGCAGCAGCCATACAGGATTATCAAAGAGGGATTATTATCGGAAGCGCCTCCACATTTGGTAAAGGAACCGTGCAAAGAACCTTGAGGGTTAGGGGAAGATATTTAAGCCAGACAAAAGAAGATTTAGGAACGGTACATATTACCAATCAAAAATACTACAGGGTAAACGGAGGTTCTACTCAGTTGAAAGGGATTATTCCTGATATTATCCTTCCGGGTTATTATGAATACCTGAAACTGAAAGAAGACAGCTATCCCAATGCTTTGCCCTGGGATAAGATCGAAAAGGCCGCAGTGGTTTCGGAGAGAGAGGAGAAATGGAAATCCTCCATCATGGAAAGCAGCAGGTTGCGAAGGGATACAGTAGAAAATTTTATTACCCTTAATAAAAGTATTGAACTGCTTTCCAAAAGTAATGCGTCTAAAGCTTATCCATTGGATATTGTCAGCTTCGCACAAGACCGTATGCAAACACGGGAAGCTTTAAGACTATTGCAGAGTAGTATCAGGACAGATATAGGCTTACCTGTTGATAATGTGGAAGAAGATAAAATTCGCTTTGCCGAATCTGAACAATTCAGAAAAGAAACCAACAAGGCCTGGTTAAACAGGATTAAAACTGATTTATATCTGAAGGAAGCAGTGGCCGTAATGATGGATTATACCAAAATCCAATCTGCGCATGATCTTGCCCGTTAGACAGCGTGTCAGGAATCTTTATCTTCAGGAAGTAAGGCAGATGCACTGGTAAGCAGATCTGTATCCTCCTGATTTAAATTGAGCCGAACAGCATCCATCAACTGGTTAAGTTGAGCAATGTTGGTAGCACTGCATATGGGAGCCACCACATTCGTACGGGTAAGCAACCAGGCCAGTGAAATGGAAGCTGGTGAAGAATTGTATTTCTTTGCAACATCATCCAGTGCAGATAAAATCCTGAATCCCCGTTTGTTCAAATATTTTCTTATGCCTTCTCCTCTGGGGCTTTTGTTTAAATCAGCTTCAGACCTGTATTTTCCTGAAAGAAACCCTGATGCAAGTGAATAGTAGGGGATTACACCGAGATGGTGTGCTTCGGCAATAGAAGCATATTGACTTTCATATTTTTCCCTGTCGTAAAGGTTGTATTCCGGTTGCAAACTAATATAGGAGGTTAAAGCCCGGTCAGAAGATATTTTAAGAGATAATTCAAGCCTTTCCGGCGAGAAATTAGAAGCTCCTATCCATCTTACTTTCCCTGACTGTACTAATTTATGAAAGGCTTCGAGGGTTTCATGCGGGTCTGTTTCGAGGTCATCGTAATGTGCCTGATACAGGTCAATATAATCGGTTTTAAGGTTGCTGAGGGAAAATTCCACCTGTTTCATAATATATTCAGCTTTCAAGTTCTTTTTCCCACCTCTCACAAGAGAGCTGCCTACTTTGGTAGCAATTATCATTTTATGGCGGTTTTTCCGGGAATGCATCCAGTTGCCAATATAGCTTTCAGAAACCCCGCCGGGATTGCCGGGAACCCAGTTGGAGTAAGAATCTGCGGTATCTATAAAATTGAAACCGTTGGCTTCAAACCTGTCGAGTAGTTCAAAACATCCTTTTTCATCTACAGTCCAGCCAAATACATTTCCGCCAAAAGCAAGCGGAGCCACTGCAAGGTCAGACCTTCCCAGAATTCTTTTTTCCATAATTATCTTTTTATGAATGCATTAAGCAATCAGATCAAGAATTTCCTTCAGATATTTTGCATCTGTTTCATCGAAGGTGTTTAATCCCTCACTATCTACATCCAGTACACCTCTGAATGCCTCATTTTTATAATAGGGGAGTACAATTTCAGATTTGGAAAGGCTGCTGCAGGCAATATGTCCGGGGAATTTTTCTACATCGGGAACGATAACAATACGGTTTTCCTTCCAGCTTGTACCACATACACCTCTGCCTTTCTTGATTCTGGTACAGGCAACAGGCCCCTGAAAAGGCCCCAATACCAGTTCGTCTTCAGAATCCGCCAGATAAAAACCCACCCAAAGCCATTTAAACTGCTCTTTTAATGCCGCTGCAATATTGGCCAGGTTGGCAATTTCATTCTCTTCTCCGGTAACCAATCCCTTAATTTGAGGGATAAGAGAAAGGTATTGCTCTTCCTTGGTTCCGGTAACAATAGATAAATCTTCAGCCATAATGCAATTTACGAATTACGATTTACGAATTACGATTTTTTACGAATCCTTCATTCAGGAAATTACAAAATGGAACAGGGGAATACTTACTATATTCGAACCTGGAATTCATTCCGGCAGGTGATGATTAAGAAAAGGGATTGGAAGATATTCCTAATCCCTTTAATATTTTTTTGAAAAACCACAATCTAACTAAAACGTCAATTCTTTGCAATTTCCCTTTAACACTTTCTACCTCAATTTTTAATTCTAATTTTTAATTTCTGTAATTATGATGCACCAAAAAGAAACTGTTCATTACAGTAATCTACAACCGAAACCAAATTTTTGGTTTGATCAAATACCTGTAACTGGCGGTCGGCACCGGTACCTTGCTCAAGCATTTTGGAAACGTAGCCAATGGCATGTCGGCTTCCGAGTTCGTCTACCACATCATCCACAAAATCGAGCAGTTCGTATATCAACACCCTGGTATTTACTTCCTCTTCTTTACCAAAGTCAATCATTCTGCCTTCAATTCCATATCGGCTTGCCCTCCATTTATTCTCGTTAATTAATGCCCGGGAATATTGAATAAAGTTGAGGTTTTTTGATTTCAAAAGATAAATTTTCGCGCAAATAGCCTGAAACAAGGCTGCAATGGCAATGGTTTCGGGAATGGTCATGGGGACATCACAAATCCTGAATTCTACTGTATTATAGAAAGGATGCACCCTGAGGTCCCACCAGATTTTTTTTGCATTATCTATGCAATTGGTCTTTACCAGCAGCTTCACAAAATTGTCGTAAGCCTCAATGCTTTCAAAAGCCTCGGGAATTCCTGTTCGGGGGAATTTGTCAAAAACTTTAGTACGGAAAGATTTGTACCCGGTCTTTCTTCCTTCCCAGAAAGGGGAGTTGGTACTTAAAGCAAAAATATGCGGAAGGAAATACCTGGTAGAATTTGCAATATGATTGGCAATTTCCCTGGTTTCCATTCCTATATGTACATGCAGCCCGAAGATCAGGTTGCTTCTGGCGGCCTCCTGCAATTCGTTTACGATTTCGTTATAACGGATTTGGTCGGTAATCAGCTGGCTTTCCCAGTGGCTGAAAGGATGTGTTCCTGAAGCGGCAACATTAAATCCTAAAGAATTGGCAATAGATGCAATCGTTCTTCTTAAATGACTGATGTCTTTATACGCTTCATCTATATCCCTGCAAATATCCGTTCCCACTTCAATTACAGCCTGATGCATTTCTGCTTTTACCTTATCGCGAATTACTTTTTCTCCTTCTGTAACGATTTTCTGCTCATGACTTTTGAGTTCTCTGGTTTCGGGGTCTGTAACCATGTACTCTTCTTCTACTCCAAGCGTAAAAGATTTGAAATTGATGGCTGCCATTGTAAAGGGAATATGGTGGTTAAATTAAATTCTGGTTGCTGCTAAACTTTTTGATAAACTTACCCCAGGTCAGATTGTTTTTACCCGGTTCATGTTGCAAAGCTTTTTCGATGGCAAAGGTAGCAGCAGTGTCAACAACCCATTCAAAATTTTCTTCACCCACACTGTTTTTATCGGCATCGGGGGCAGGGTTACAGAAGTCAATGGCATATGGTACTCCGTCTCTTACTGCAAGCTCTACCGTATTGAAATCATAACCCAGGTACTGATTGATTTTTAAAACAACATCTTCCATTTGCTTATAACGTTCAGGGCTGGGTCGGAAATCGCTCACATACCTCAGGTGGAATGGATTTCTTGGTTCATAAGGCATTATTCGCACATATTTTCCTCCGATACAATAACAGCGGTAATATTCTTCGAATATGATTTCCTCCTGAAGCATCATTACCAATTGGCCGGTTTCTGCATGGGCTTTAAAAAATTCTTCCTTATTATGCAGTTTATAAACGCTTTTCCATCCTCCTCCTGCAAAAGGTTTCATATATGCGGGAAAACCTATATAGTTGAAAATTCCATCCCAATCCAAGGGATAAGCCAGGTTGGAAAAGGATTGATCGGTAGTATCGGGAGGAAGTTCTCTTGAAGGGAGAATAACCGTTTTAGGTACAGGCACACCGATTTTTACAGCCAAAGCATTATTGAAGAATTTTTCATCGGCACTCCACCAGAAGGGGTTGTTGATAACTGCCGTTCCGCTAATGGCAGCATTCTTGAGATATGCCCTGTAAAAAGGTACATCCTGTGAAATCCTGTCTATGATTACGGCATATTCGGTAGGCTCGCCCTGAATTACTTTGTCAATCCTTACCGGTTCGGCTACCACATCATCTACATTCCTGGAATTGATTCTTTCAATAAGGGCTAAAGGAAAGCTTCTTTCCTGGCCAAACAGAATACCGATTTTTTTCATAAACAGAATTTTGGTGAATGAAGAGATACCTTCTTACCAAATTTATCGGAACAGCCGAATATTTCCAAAAGCAATTTTAATGAGTATATTACTGCCGAATTATTATATTGACTTCTATGAAAAACACAGGGAAAAGTTCCGAAGCAGACAAGGATTTCAATGAAACCCTTACTTCGGCCTTCCTTCAGCGCGAGGTTGTGGTAGATTATTATTTTCATCAGATACATCAAACCATTCCGCCAAGAGTTTGCATTGTGCACGACGGACAGGATTTGGTGAAAATGGATTTTAGAAATATCCTCCAAACTTCTGGTGGCGAAGTTCCTATCATATTTGCGGCTGTGCATTGCGGAAAGGAAAGGGTAGAAGAATACGGTATGCGCTGCGGTACCGATTATTTAAATAGAGGAAAGAATGCTGCAGCCTATGAAGATTTTATTATTAAAGAACTCCTCCCTTTACTGATAAGCCGTTATCCTCAGGCAGATTTTTCAAAAACCATCATAGCCGGATTTTCAATGGGCGGACTGAAAGCACTGGATATCGCCTGGAATAACCCCGGAAAATTCGACTGGGTGGCAGTATTTTCAGGCTCTCTCTGGTGGCGTTCCGTTGCGGCTGATGATCCGGGTTATCATGAAAACCTGCACAGAATGATGCATCGTCAGGTTGCCGAATCGGAAGTCCCCCCCAATCTGAAATTCTTTTTTCAATGCGGGGAGGAAGACGAATCGGCAGACAGAAATAAAAACGGCGTAATAGACAGTATAGATGATACCATCGATCTGATGAAACTATTGCATAAAAAAGGTAAGCTGGAAGGTAAAGACTTCTTCTATTACCAAATGCCTGAAGGAAAGCATGATATTTCTTCATGGGCTGAAGCCTGGCCGGTATTCCTGCAATTGATGAATAATTACTGATCAGCTTTGCTTCGATTCGCAATAACCGGCAAAATTGTTTAAAATTGATTGCCATCCGGCTTGCTGCATATCAAGAGGATTACTGCTTTCAGGCTCAAACCGGGTTTCCACGAAAGTTTCATTTCCCTGTGCCTCAAATTTTACCCAAACCTTTCTTCCATCTCCCATGGTGTATTCAATGGTTTTATAGGGAACAACATTATCATATACTCCCCAAAAATCAAATCCGTAACTTCCGTCTTTAGCTTCCATACGGTAATTAAATTTTCCGCCTGTTTTCAGATCATTTTCAGCATATGGACAGTGCCAGGATGGATCGGCATAATTCCAGTTAACCACATGTTCGGGATTGTTGAAGAATTCCCAGGTTTTTTCAACAGGTTGCTTAATTCTGGCAGAAATGGTTATTGCAGTCATGGTATGGATAATTTAAAGATGATGGAATGCTAAAATTACCATATACCCCATACACGTAGCGGGTTAAAAGAGACATTTATCAGGGGGTAAATAGAAAAAAAGGGTACAGAAAAACTGCACCCTTTTTTATCATTCAGTGGAATCTTAAGCAAGGGTAATGGTATCATCAAGATATACATCCTGAGTAGCATGCAGAATTTCAACACCTTCTTTAAACGGACGTTGGAATGCCCTTCTTCCCAGAATTAATCCCATGCCTCCTGCGCGTTTGTTCACTACCGCAGTAATTACCGAATCCTGTAAGTCGGAACTTCCTTTGGATTCACCACCACTGTTAATCAGACCAACTTTACCGCTGTAGCAGTTCAATACCTGATAACGGCAAAGATCAATAGGATGATCGGAAGTGAGGTTTTCGTAAACATATTTAGAAGTTTTACCGTGCTTGGTAGCAAGGTATCCTCCGTTATTGGTAGGGATTTTTTGTTTGATGATATCAGCCTGAATGGTTACACCCAGGTGGTTGGCCTGCCCGGTTAAATCGGCAGCAGTATGGTAATCTACTCCGTCAACTTTAAATGCGTTGTTTCTGGTATAACACCAAAGAATAGTAGCCATGCCAAGTTCGTGTGCCATTTCAAATGCTTCGGCTACTTCTTTCAGTTGTCTGTTGCTTTCTGCACTTCCCCAGTAAATGGTGGCACCTACGGCTGCTGCTCCCATGTTCCAGGCGCTTTTAATAGTACCAAACATAGTTTGGTCATACCTGTTAGGATAGCTTAAAAATTCGTTATGGTTAATTTTTACTACGAAAGGAATTTTGTGTGCGTATTTCCTGCTCATCAGCCCCAGTACACCGTAAGTAGATGCCACAGCATTACATCCTCCTTCAATAGCCAGTTTGATGATGTTTTCAGGATCAAAATACATGGGGTTAGGCCCAAAAGCCGAACCTCCGCTATGTTCAATACCCTGGTCTACCGGGAAGATGGAAACATATCCTGTTCCCGCCAGCCTGCCATGGTTAAGGATGGAATTCAGGCTTTTTAAAACCTGATTGCTGCGGTTGCTGTGTGCCCATACTTTATCCACGATATCCGGAGAAGGTGTGGTAAGTGTAGATTTATCAATCGTTTTACTGGTATGGTTTAATAGATATTCAGCATTGTCTCCTAGGATGTCCAGGATTTTCTTAGATGCCATAATGTGTTGATTTATAAACTTTTCTGTTATTGGATGTAAACAAAGATAATCTTTTATGGGAATAAAAGAAAAGCCTAATCGCCTTTCATGGATTCGATAAGGGATTTAAGGTTTCGGGTTAAAGTAAATTTCATATGCCTTTTTACTATATCGCCCATGGTGGCGCATTTAGTATAATAGTTGGTTTGAAAATGTTGATCCAGAGCTGTTTTTAATTCTTCCACTTTTTCCTTTGGTGCCAGCTCGTCTCCCGACATGGCATTCATAAGGTCCATCAGCCTTCTTTTGGAAGTTATAATCCTGTAGGCAATCAGCGTTCTTTCTTCTGTCTGATATTGTTCAATACTGGCCTGGTTAAGATGCTTCAATGCAAGATCCACAAAAGGCTTGTTGTCTTTAAAAAACTGGGGGCGGTATAAGTTCATCCTTCCTTCATAACTCTGCTGGTCGAAGTCTACTGCCCTAATGCGGTATTGGAAGTCTTCGATGTCGGGTGTTACCTCCACCACAAAATTGTAAGCGCGCATATCGCCCAGCAACCTGATAAAACACCGCTCGTTAAACTTGATGAATTCTTTTGCAAACCTGATTTTATTAAATGCAGGATCCTGCATGTAGGAATGGATGAATACATCTCCGGGAATACCGGCAATGTGTTCTTCCACCAGGGTAGATTTATAAGTATAAAACAATATTCTGTTGGGAGAGAGAATATGCTCCAGTTCAAGCCCATAAGCTCTTGACGCATCGGCTTGTTTGATGTAATAATGGTCGTAGTTGTCGTTAAACTTATTTACAATTCTGATTCTGAAAGGATGTGAATTTCCAAAGGTGCAGTAATCAATCCTTGCCACTTCCAGATGACGGGTAAAGCTTAAATCGCCTTCTGTTTTTAACCGCGAATAAGTTTCAAGGAGCCCCTTACTGATATGCTCCCATTCACTACTATCGTACAACACCTTTTCCCATCCTGTATCCCTTCCGTTTTTGTCTTTCAGGGGTACAGAAAAGGTCATGCGCATCAGGTCGCCGTAACTCACCGGAAGGGTTACTTCCCGACCGTGGTGCCACAGGTAATTCCTGAATTTTGCGCTGATAGGATAAATGATTTTTTTCCGGGAAGGACGAATATCCTCAGCAGCCATTGTTTTTGAATGAAAATACGAAAAGGAGGGGAGAGGAAATAAAAAAAGGAAGTTGATTGATACCGGATTTTGTCTGGATTTTAGGATTTTGGACTTAAAAGTTTATTCGGGATATTGGACGATTGACTTGATCAATCAACTTCAATGTAAATGTACAATCATGAATAGCCTCATACAATAGGGGATTTGCCCAATTTTTTAATTGAGGATTTTTTCACGATAATTTCCCATTTTACTATTGGAGATATCGAAAATTTACGATACTTTTTTAATCTCCGGTTGACGAAGATCATCAAACTGTCTGATTGCTGTAAGCCTGAAGAATATCGTATTTGGTAACGATATGTAATTCCCCTGCTTCGTCGAATGCCAGCACTGCACCGTTTTCTTTATTGATATGCTTGGTAATATGCTCAATGGTGGCATCGATTGGTAGGATAGGATTCGGTTCCTGCATTACATCGGCTACTTTTTGATCTTTCCAGTCGGAGCCGTTTTTCAGCACCAGACTGAAGAGGACGCTTTCACTGAGGCTTCCTTTTACATGGTTGCCGTCCACTACAGGAAGGTTTTCGATATTGTATTTCTTCATCAGCTCCAGAGCATCGGCTACAGTCTTTTCTGATGAAATGGTAATCACTTTCTTTTTATCCCTTGCATTCACCAAGTCGCGGAAGGTTTTTGCTGAAATAAACCCTCTTTCCATCATCCACTGGTCGTTGTATATTTTTCCTACATAACGGCTTCCATGATCGTGAAGAATCACTACAACCAGGTCGCCGGGTTTCAGTTGGCTCTTCATTTGTATAAGCCCCTGAATGGCTGTTCCTGCACTATAACCGCAGAATAAACCTTCTTCTTTAGCCAGTCTTCTTGCCATTAGCGCTGCGTCTTTATCGGTAACCTGTTCAAATGCATCGATATACTGCATGTCATAGTTCTGTGGAACAAAATCTTCTCCGATACCTTCGGTGATATAGGGGTGCACTTCATTCATGTCTACTTCCCCTGTGCGGAAGTATTTGGTAAGTAGTGAACCATAGGGATCCATAGCCCAAATTTTGATATTGGGGTTTTGTTCCTTCAGGTATTTTGCTGTTCCTGTAACAGTGCCCCCTGTACCTGTAGCCACCACCAGATGTGTTACCTTACCATCGGTTTGTTTCCAAATTTCTGGCCCTGTAGTTTCATAATGCGCCTGCCTGTTGGCCAGGTTATCGTATTGGTTCAGGTAAACAGAATTAGGAATTTCCTTTGCAAGCCTGCGGGCTACCTGATAATAGGAACGGGGATCTTCGGGTTCAACGTTGGTAGGGCAAACAATTACTTCAGCGCCAACGGCTTTAAGGATGTCTATCTTTTCTTTTGATTGTTTATCGGTCGTAGTAAAAATACATTTGTAACCTTTTACCACTGCGGCAAGGGCAAGGCCCATTCCGGTATTTCCTGAGGTACCTTCAATAATGGTTCCGCCGGGTTTTAACTTTCCTTCCTGTTCGGCTGTTTCAATCATCTTCAGGGCCATCCTGTCTTTAGCCGAATTTCCGGGGTTGAAATATTCTACCTTGGCCACTACTTCAAAAGGTTCGTTTTTGAATATTTTATTTAGCCTGACCAAAGGCGTATTCCCAATGGTTTCTAAAATATTATTCTTAATATCCATGTCTTGTATTTGATGCGCTAAAATAACTAATAATTGTTAGTTTGTTTGCCCAAAGGCGCCAATTGGCTGATTTTTAACCTGTGGATAAATTTTAAAACCCGCTGTTTAAAGGGTTTTACGCGTAAAATCAACAGCTCTTGTGATGAGCGGACACCCTTTCAACCGTTATAGCCCTTAAATTTGCCGCCCGGCCGAAAAAACGATTTGAAAAAGGATATTTTGAATATATGGATGTAAAGTACTTATTAAAGATTGCAGCGTTAAACAGCTTCACGGTTAAGCAGGTCACCAATATTGCAGAAATGCATAAAGAAGGGGCTACCATTCCCTTCATGGCCCGGTACCGTAAAGAAGCCACCGGAAACCTTGATGAAGTTCAGATAGGAAAAGTCATCGAAGACATTAAATATTTTTCCGAACTGGATAAGAGAAAAGAAACCGTATTAAAAACTATTTCTTCTTTAGGGAAACTAACTCCCGAACTGCAGAAAAGGATTGAAGATTGTTATAATGCAACTGAGCTGGAGGATATTTACCTGCCTTACAAACCAAAAAGAAAAACCCGTGCGGTTGCGGCTATTGAGAAAGGTTTGGAGCCTTTGGCCAAACTGATGTTTGAGCAAACCGGTGCAGATCTGAATGCTGAAGCTGAAAAATATCTTACCGAAGAGGTAAAAGATGTTAAAGCGGCACTGCAGGGTGCAAGAGATATCATTGCAGAATGGGTGGCTGATGATGAAAGGGCAAGAAATGCCATCAGGGGAATATTTGAAAGAAGTGCAGTATTGTATTCAAAAGTAATTTCTACCAAAAAGGATACGGAGGAAGCGCAGAAATATCGCGATTACTTCGATTTTTCCGAGCCGTTAAAAGATTGTCCTTCTCACAGGCTTTTGGCTATCAGAAGGGGAGAGAAAGAAGAAATCCTCAGTATGGATATTTCTATTGAAAAAACCGAAGCTGTTGATGCTTTAAATAAAATATTCCTTAGAAACTGCGATGAAGTAGCGAAAGCAATTGAGGACAGTTACGACCGTTTACTGAAACCTTCCATTGAAAATGAATTCCGCCTGAGCAGTAAAAATGCGGCAGATCAGGAAGCTATTGCAGTTTTTGCGGAAAACCTGAGGCAGCTTTTACTGGCTTCACCTTTGGGAGAAAAAAGAGTGCTGGCCATTGACCCCGGTTACAGAACAGGATGTAAAGTAGTTTGTCTGGATGCCCAGGGCAACCTTTTATATAATACGGCTATCTATCCTCATCCTCCACAAAACGAGATGAAAGAATCCGAAGCCATACTGGTGAACCTGGTAAAGAAATATGATATGGAAGTGATAGGCATTGGTAACGGTACGGCAGGCAGAGAAACAGAACAGTTTGTGAGAGGAATTGATTTCGGTAAGCAGGTGGGTGTTTTCATGGTAAATGAAAGTGGAGCTTCCATTTATTCTGCCTCAGAAGTTGCCCGTGAAGAATTTCCAAATGAAGATGTAACAGTAAGGGGAGCAGTTTCTATCGGAAGAAGGTTGTTGGATCCATTGAGTGAACTGGTAAAGATTGATCCCAAATCCATTGGTGTGGGTCAGTATCAGCATGATGTGAATCAAAACAAACTGAAAGAAGAACTCGACAGGGTAGTGGAAAGTTGTGTAAACCATGTGGGAGTGGATTTGAATACTGCCAGTAAGCATCTGCTGACATATGTATCCGGGTTAAGTCCTAAGCTCGCAGCGAATATTGTAGAGTACAGGGCGAAGAATGGAGCATTTAAATCAAGAGAAGAATTAAAAAAGGTCAGCTTAATGGGGCCGAAAACTTTCGAGCAATGTGCAGGCTTTTTAAGGATAAGGGATGCGGAATATCCTTTGGATAACAGTGCCGTACACCCGGAAAGTTATCCCCTTGTTGAAGCAATGGCGAAAGACCTTCAGGCTACCATAAAAGACCTGATTACAAATGCTGAGATCAGGAGGAAAATTGATAAAAAGAAATACATCTCAGAACAATATGGTGAATACACCATTGAAGACATTTTAAAAGAACTTGAAAAGCCGGGAAGAGACCCCCGTCCGCCTATTGAAATGTTTACCTTCGATGCCAACGTAAAAACCATCGAAGACCTGAAACCCGGAATGGAGTTGCCGGGTATTGTAACCAATATCACCAACTTCGGGGCCTTTGTTGATATAGGCGTTAAGCAAGACGGCCTGGTGCACATCTCTCAGCTAAGCGATCATTATATTTCCAACCCCAATGAAGCAGTAAAGCTTCAGGAAAAAGTGCGCGTAACCGTACTGGAAGTTGATATTGCCCGAAAACGGATATCCCTTTCCATGAAAGGCAGCCCTGCAAAAAAATCAGGAGGAGGAAAGCAGGAGAAATCTTCCGGGCCAAAAACCTCTCCCTCTTCTTCCAACAATCCATTCCTGGCCAAACTGAATGAAATCAGGCAAAAACTGGATGGCAAATAAAGGAAGAATGAAGTGATTATACTGAAAAGTCTGCGGTTCAAACCACAGACTTTTCTTTTGATTCAACAACCGTATATCGTATCCGGAATCGCCTATCTCGTAGGTTGAATCCTTTCGCTGCGCTCAAGATGACAATTGAAAAAAATGGAATTACATCGTAAATTCCATTAGTTTTTTATTGCCTCCAGAATCGTCTTATCCCTCGTATTTACCACCTGATAATATCCCTGAAGCTTGAACAGCTGCCTTGCCAGGAATGCTTTGATCTGAAACTTCATTTCTTCTTTATCGTTTGGGGATAATGGAGTGAAACTGATGTTTAGCTTTCTTAGATGTTCATAATAATCATTAATAAGCGCATCGGAAGGGTGGAATTTATCCGAAAACTCTGCTGAGTTTTTATAACGTTTTAATTCGGGGAGGTGATAGATATAATAATCATAAATAAACCTGCTGAAAGCCTGGTTTTGGAAATAAGCCTGTACATCTCCGGAAAATCCTGTTGTATCTATAGGAACGAAAATATCGGGGGTTATCCCTCCGCCACCATAAACTGTCCTTCCCCGGCTGGTTTTAAACTCCTGGCCTTTTAATGCATTAACTGTATCGGGGTGCAGTAATTCGCCATTCTGGAATCTGGTAAGGAGTTCGTCGTGGTATTGCTTTCTTCCGTTGTTATAAGGTTTTTGAATACTTCTTCCTGAAGGTGTAAAATATCTTGCAACGGTTAACCTTACCGCTGATCCGTCGCTAAGGTTATACTGTTCCTGTACCAGCCCTTTCCCGAATGTCCTTCTACCGATAATGGTGGCTCTGTCCCAGTCTTGCAAAGCTCCTGCAATAACCTCGCTGGCAGAAGCAGAACTTTCGTTTACCAATACCATCAGTTTACCTTCTTCGAATAATCCAGGTCTTTTGGTTTTAAATTCTTTTCTCGGGTTTTTTTCGCCTTCAGTGTACAATAATAATTTCCCTTCATCCAGGAATTCATCCAGAATGTCAATGGCTTCCTGTAAAATTCCGCCACCGTTGTTTCTTAAATCGAACACCAGCTTTTTCATTCCCTGACGCTTAAGCGATTCCAGGGCATGCATAAATTCTTCATAGGTGGTACTGGAGAATTTATTCAGGTGAATATAACCGGTTGTATCGTTCAGCATATAGGCGGCATCTACAGAAACAATAGGAATGGTGCCCCTGGTGATATCGAAATTCAGGAATTCGTTTTCCCTTAACACTGTTACTTTTACTTTAGACCCGGCAGGGCCGCGAAGAATGTTTTTAATGCCTTCCACAGTAATCCCGTTCCCTGCTACCAGGCTGTCTGCGGCTTTAATCAGTTTGTCACCCGCCAGCAAACCTGCTTTTTCACTGGGACCGTTTTCAATGATTCCGGTAAAATGAATGGTATCGGCGATAATTTGAAATTCTACTCCAATTCCTTCAAAATTTCCCTGCAGGTCTTCATTAATGCCTCTGAGTTGGGCGGCAGGAATATAAATGGAATGGGGGTCCAGCTGGGTAAGCATGGATTCAATTGCTGAGCGGTTGAGGCTGTTTTGGTCTACGGTATCAACATATTTTGCATTAATCAGCTCCAGGACCTCCTGCACCGGACTTCTTTTGCTCAAAACAAAAAATCCCTGGGAGGCGTTCTGGCTTGAATTTAATCTTAAGCCAATTTGCATGCCCAAAACGATCGTTACAGCCAGTAATACCGGAAGCCAGATTAGAAATTTTTTCATTCCTCAGATTGCATTAAGTTAATTTTACCGCCGGGCGAAGTTCACAATAAATTTTTAAATATTACATTGCTTTAAAATAGTATCCTAATTATATTATTCATGAAAATTTTAATTGCCGATAGCGGATCTACCAAATGTGAATGGGTATGGCTCAATGGAGAAGAAGAGAAAACAGTTGTTACCAAAGGAATAAGCCCGTATTTCCTGAACACTACAGAAATTGCGGAATTGATACAATCGGAACTGCTTCCTTCGCTTCCCGGAACCCCCGAAAAAATTTATTATTACGGAACGGGTTGTGCGGCACCTGCCAATGCCGGAATCGTGCAAAATGCCCTGAAAAAGGTATTTCAGGGAGTGGATTCCGAAGTTACTCACGACCTGATGGCCGCAGCCCGTGCTTTATGCGGAAGGGAACCCGGAATTGCCTGTATTTTAGGTACGGGTAGCAATTCCTGTTATTACGACGGTAAGGAAATAGTGGAAAACAGCCCCGGGCTGGGTTATGTACTGGGGGATGAAGGGAGTGGTACTTATCTGGGCAAAAAAGTACTGCAGTATTATTTGTATAAAACCTTCGATGAAGATTTACATTACCGTTTCGAGCAAAAATATAACCTCACAAAAGACGAAATCCTTTTTAATGTGTACAAGCAACCTCTTCCTAACAGGTTTCTGGCACAATTTGCCCTGTTCCTGGCCGAAAACAGGGGACATTATATGATTGAAAACATTATTGAAGATGGTTTAAACGATTTCTTTTTTTACCATATTTCAAAATACGGAGCCAGCTGGACAAGACCAGTTCACTTCACAGGCAGCATTGCTTTCGGTTTCCGGGATGTTATTGAGCAGTTATGTCACAGTTATGAATTTGAACTCGGGAAGGTTCTCAAATCTCCCATGGAAGGTTTGAAACTCTTTCATTCTTAATGAGTTATATTTATATTTGTGATTTAACGGCTTGTTTTTAGTGAACATGCGTATCTTGCAAAGCATTTTTAAAGAAACCATCTGAATAATGGCATTTACGAAAATAACCGAACAGCCTAGTCTCTATGACAACCTGGAAAAGATGACGGTGCAGGAGATTCTCCAAAATATTAATACCGAAGACAAGAAAGTGGCATATGCTGTGGAAAAGGCGATACCCCAGATTGAAAAACTGGTACATGCCATTACCGACCAGATGCTTGCAGGAGGCAGACTGTTTTACATAGGAGCTGGTACTAGCGGAAGATTGGGGATATTGGATGCCAGTGAAATACCTCCAACCTACGGAATGCCTTACGGAGTGGTGGTTGGGATAATTGCAGGAGGCGAAAAAGCCATTCTTAAGGCGGTGGAAGATGCTGAAGATGATCAGGAGCAGGGATTTAAAGACCTTCAGGCGCATGGAATCAATTCCAAAGATGTTGTAGTGGGAATTGCGTCCAGCGGCTCAACTCCATATGTAATTGGGGCATTGAGGGAATGTAAAAAGCACAACATTCTTACCGGATGTATTACCTGTAACCCCGATAGCCCGCTTGCCGAAGTGTCTGATTATCCCATTGAAGTGATAGTAGGTCCGGAATTCGTAACGGGAAGCACCAGAATGAAAAGTGGAACAGCTCAGAAAATGGTGCTGAACATGATTTCTACCTCACTGATGATTCAGATTGGGAAAGTAGAAGGGAATAAAATGGTAAACATGCAGCTCACCAATGCCAAGCTGGTAGACAGAGGCACCAAAATGGTTATGGAAAAAGCCGGAATTACGGAATATGAGGAGGCCAGAAAGTTGTTGCTGAAATACGGCAGCGTGAAAAAAGCCATTGATTCCAGGGCTTAATGCTTATCTGTTCTCCGGTTATAAAAAAAATAAATCTGCCTATTGGGGCAGGAATTGCGTTTCAGTAATGCACGAAATAGAACCTTTTTACAACTGGAGGCATATTTATATCAGTGAGGAAGACGAAAGGTCTCCTTTCTATGGAAGAGAACATTCGGAATTTGAATTTTCCCAAACCATATATAATTACTATATCCATCCCCAATGGGATGACATCGGTTCCCGGACCATTTATGTAAAAGTGCTGATGGCAGATTATGATGAAGGTTACGCCATCATTGAAATGATAGGAGAGTGGAATGATGCCATTGAAAATGACATCATGACCATTAAACGGGATATGATAGATGCTTTCCAGGAACAAGGGATTTATAAATTTATACTCATAGCAGAAAATGTTTTGAATTTCCACAGTGGTGATGCGGATTATTATGCAGAATGGTATGAGGAAGTAATGGATAATGAAGGCTGGATTATTTGCCTGAATATGCCCGAATCTTCCCAGTATGAGTTCAGAAAGAAAAAATTGTATCAGTATATAGAGCTGATGGAAATTGAAAACTGGAGAGTTTATAAACCTATTCACCTGTTCAGGTTAATTGACCAGCAGATTGCTGCCAGGCTGAAATAGTTGTAAATACTGAATTTCTTTACTGAAAATGGCTTTTGGGTTACGTAACCGGATTGAAAAAAATATTTGGGTGGTAATTCACAGTACTTAATTTTACCTCATGAACAATCGCAAAGCATACGGATATTTTTACTTTTATTTTTACTTTAAAGGTAAAGCCGGGAATGCTTTGTAATAACCAGACTAATGAGTTGATATATAAAGAATCCCGGCAAAGCGCCGGGATTTCTTGTTTAAGGACCAAATGAAAAATATGAATAACCGGCAGGAGGAAGGAGAAGGCATAGCGGTTGCCATCCAGGGTTTTGAAGGAAGTTTCCATCAGGAAGCGGCATGGAATTATTTCGGCAGAAAAGTGAATATTATTCCCTGTGCCACCTTCAGAGAGGTAATTAAAGCAGCTTCAGATCCCGGAATATGTTCGGGTGGAATTATGGCTATTGAAAATTCCATTGCAGGAAGTATTCTACCCAATTATAACCTTTTGCATAAAAGCAGGCTGAATATAACCGGTGAAATTTATCTGAACATTCATCAGAACCTTATGGTTTTCCCCGGAGTAAAAATGGAAGACATCCGGGAAGTTCATTCTCACCATATGGCCATTCAGCAATGCCTTCAATATTTGGAAGAGCATAACTGGAAACTGGTGGAAACCGAAGACACAGCTTTGAGCGCAATGCATATCAGGAAATACCATCGAAAGCATGTTGCTGCCATTGCTTCCACTATTGCCGCTGAACTATTTGAACTTGAAATAATTGCCCCTTCCATCCATACCATGAAAAACAATTATACACGCTTTCTGGTGGTGGAACCCGGGGAAAGAAAAGTGAGAGAAGGCGACGACAAAGCTTCAGTATATTTTGTAACAGATCATTCCAGAGGAAGCCTTGCAAGAGTACTAGGATTGATAGCAGACCAGGGAGTAAACCTTTCCAAACTGCAGAGTATGCCCATTCCCGGCAGTGACTGGAAATATGCTTTTTATGCAGATATGGAATTTGAACAATTAGAGGATTATTATAAAGTGATTGAAAAAATTCAGCCGGTAACAAGGGAGCTGAGAATATTTGGGGTGTATAAAAAAGGTCAGACAGTTTAAAATTTTTTAGGATGAAGATTGCAGATAGATTAAATCATGTTGGTGAATATTATTTCTCTTCAAAGCTGAGGGAAATAGATGTCCTGAATAAGGAAGGGAAGAATATTATTAATCTGGGAATAGGAAGCCCCGATCTTCCTCCGCATCCGGATGTTATTGCAGAATTGCAAAATCAGGCAGCCAGACCCGATACCCATGCTTATCAAAACTATAAGGGTATCCCTGAATTCAGAAATGCCATAGCATCGTGGTATGAAGACTGGTACGGAGTGAACCTTGATCCCGCAGGTGAAATCCTTCCGCTTATAGGTTCCAAGGAAGGAATCATGCATATATGCATGAGCTTTATCAATCCGGGCGATGTTGTACTGATTCCTAATCCCGGATATCCAACATACAGAAGTGCCGCATCCATTGCCGGAGCTGAAATATTGGAATATTCCCTGACAGCAGAAAATAACTGGTATCCTGATTTTAATAGTCTGGCAAATCTGGTTCGGGATAAAAAGGTAAAACTTTTGTTTGCTAATTATCCGCATATGCCTACAGGTAAGTTGCCGGATATTAAGGTATTTGAGCAACTTGTGGCATTTGCCCAAAAGCATGATATATTGATAGTTCATGATAATCCTTACAGTTTTATACTGAATGAAAACCCCGTAAGCATGCTTTCTGTGAAAGGTGCAATAGAGGTGGTACTGGAATTGAACTCATTATCCAAATCGCACAATATGGCAGGATGGAGGCTAGGGATGCTTTGTGGAAGAAAGGAATTGATTGATATAGTGGTGAGGTTTAAATCGAATATGGACAGTGGTATGTTCCTACCTGTACAGCTGGCAGCAGTAAAAGCATTAAGTCTGGGAAAAGAATGGTTTGAATCGCTGAATGCTGTTTATAAAAGAAGAAAGCAACTGGTTGAACAAATACTTCAATCTCTGGGATGTAAGTATGCTTCAGAACAGGCAGGATTATTTGTTTGGGCAAAATGTTCAGACAGATACGCCGACGGTTATGCGCTGAGCGATGAAATTCTTTATGGTGCCAAAGTATTTCTTACCCCCGGAGGAATATTCGGTTCCGAAGGCAACCGGTACATCAGATTGAGCTTATGTGCCAGCGAAGAAAACCTGGAGAATGCCGCCAACAGGATTAGAAATTACCTTGAATTAAACGGGGCGATTGCCGCAAAATAATTGATATGGGAAGGAAAATCTGCGTAATAGGAATTGGATTAATAGGAGGGTCGATGGCGCTTTCGCTAAAAAGGAATGGACTTGCAGGTTATGTTGTGGCCGTGGATGCCAATCCCCGTCATGCAGAAAGAGCCCTGGCGCTTGGTTTGGCAGATGAGGTACTCACCTTAAGTGAAGCAGTTGCTAAATCTGATGTTATCATACTGTCGGTTCCTGTAAATGCAGCCGAAAAACTGCTTCCCGAAGTTTTAGATATGATAGGGGTGCATCAAATGGTTATGGATGTTGGCTCAACAAAAACGGGAATTATAAATGCAGTAAGCAATCATCCTTTCAGAAAAAGGTTTGTGCCTACCCATCCTATGTGGGGAACGGAATTCAGTGGCCCTGACGCAGCTACAATTCATTCCTTCCAGGGCAAGGCTGTAGTTATAACCAACAAAGACGATGCAGATGAAGATGCAGTCAAACTTGCAGAAGAGATATACAAAAGCCTGGGAATGCATTTCGTATACATGAGTGCGGATGCTCATGATTTACATGCGGCCTACGTGAGCCATATATCCCACATTACTTCTTTTGCATTAGCCAATACGGTTTTGGAAAAGGAAAAAGAAGAGGATACCATATTTCAGCTGGCAAGCGGAGGTTTCGAAAGTACTGTAAGGTTGGCCAAAAGTAATGCCGATATGTGGGTGCCCATTTTTATGCAAAACAGGGAAAACGTACTGGATGTTTTGAATGAGCATATTTCGCAGTTAAGGAAGTTTAAGAGTTGTCTGGAAAAGGAAAACTACGCTTATCTGAGAGAATTGATTGAAAAAGCCAATGAAATAGGAAGAGTATTGGTCGAAAATCAAAATATGCGGTTAAATCTTGGTGCGGAGGCCAAAGAAAATCAAGGCAACGGTGGCTAATACACTACCTTTGCAAAAATTTTTATTATTTATGATTCGATTCGAAGATTTAGGACTGGATGAGAAAATCCTGAAGGGCGTTGAGGCTCTTGGATTTACAACGCCTACTCCTATACAGGAAAAGGCCATACCGGTTCTTTTAAGCGGTACCAAAGACCTTATCGGCCTCGCACAAACAGGTACCGGAAAAACGGCAGCTTTTGGTCTCCCCCTGCTGCAATTGCTGGATGCAAACCAGATGCATCCCCAGGCATTGGTTATTTGTCCCACCCGGGAATTATGCCTCCAGATTACTGAAGACATCAAGAAGTTTAAGAAATATGTGCCCGGTATGAAAATCGTGGCCGTTTACGGAGGTACGCCCATTGGCAGCCAGATTCGTGAACTTAAAAAAGGCGCTCAGATTGTGGTAGCCACTCCGGGAAGATTGATTGACCTTATTGAAAGAAAAGCCGTAGATCTCGACAATATCAGCTATGTTGTTTTGGATGAGGCAGATGAAATGCTGAACATGGGTTTTCAGGAAGATATTGAATTTATTCTTCAGAATACCCCTAACAGAGAAGCTACCTGGTTATTCAGCGCTACCATGCCCCCTGAAATAAGAAAGGTGAGCAAAAAGTACATGGAAAGCCCGGTAGAAGTTACCGTGGGTAAAGTTAACACCGGTAACAAGAATATTGACCATCAGTATTATGTTACTTCTGCCCATCACAGGTATGAAACGCTGAAAAGGATTATCGATTTTAATCCTGAAATGTATGCCATCATATTTACCCGTACCAAGGCAGATGCTCAAAACATTGCAGAAAAGCTTTCAAGGGAAGGGTATAACATAGATGCGCTCCATGGCGATCTTACCCAAAACCAGCGCGATAAGGTAATGCGTGAGTTCAGGGAAAGGACACTCCAATTGCTGATTGCAACTGACGTGGCAGCCAGGGGTATAGATGTAAAAGACATTACGCACGTAATCAACTACGAACTGCCTGATGATGTAGAAGTATATACGCACAGAAGCGGCAGGACCGGAAGAGCCGGAAACACCGGAATATGTATGTCTATTGTACATACCCGTGAGTTGGGTAAACTCCGTCAGATAGAAAGAATAGTACAATGCAGGTTTAATAAACTTGAAATCCCTTCCGGTAAAGATGTTTGCCGTAAGCAGTTATATACTTACATGGATAAACTTCTTCAGGCAGATATTACCAATGAAGCTTTTGAAACCTATGTTCCCCTGATGGAAGAAAAATTTGCTGAAATGTCTAAAGAAGAGCTTCTCAGAAGGCTTACGGCGCTTGAATTTGACAGAGTGCTGAAGTACTATGAGAACGCCGAAGACCTTAACGTAAGAGAAAGGACCAGAGAGCAGGTGAGGTCTTCCGACAGGGATGGATTCCGTAGAGAGAAAAGAGACGGAAAAGAGAAGTATTCCAGAAACGGAGATTTTACCAGGTTGTTTGTTAACCTGGGAAGCAAGGATGGTTTTTATAAATCCAGTTTCCTCCAGTTTATTCTGGATATGAGCGGGTTGAAAAAAGAAGTGCTTGGAAGAATTGATATGAAGGAGATGAACAGTTGGTTTGAAATTGATAAATCCGCTGCAAGGCAGATGATCAAAAGCATCGACGGAAAGAATTTTAAAGGACGAAGGCTGAGAATGAATGAAGCCAACCGGTAAAATTTAATCATCTATAAAATTCTGAATTATGCAGGAAGCAGCACCTATCAAAACAGTTGTGGAAGAGGTATTAAAAAAAAGGCCGATTGTAATTTCAGGCCCCTGTAGTGCCGAAACAGAAACCCAATTGGTGGAAACTGCCAAAAGACTGGCTAAAACCGGTAAGGTAGACGTATTGCGCGCAGGAATCTGGAAGCCGCGTACAAGGCCCGGCAGTTTTGAGGGTGTGGGTACGAAAGGTTTACCCTGGCTTCAACATGCAAAAAGTGAAACCGGCCTTCCTGTAGCCGTAGAAGTGGCTACAGGGAAGCAGGTGGAAGACGCACTTCATTTTGAGGTAGACATCCTTTGGATTGGAGCCCGTACAACCGTTAATCCGTTCAGTGTACAGGAAATTGCAGATGCCCTTCGTGGGGTAGATGTTCCTGTATTCATTAAGAATCCAATTAACCCCGATCTTGAATTATGGACCGGTGCAGTGGAAAGGATAGCAAAAGCAGGAATAGAGGATATCGGGCTTATCCACAGGGGATTTTCATCTTACGGAAATACAGAATACCGGAATGCTCCCATGTGGCATCTGGCCATTGAAATGAAAAGAAGAAATCCTGAAATACCTATCATTAACGACCCTTCCCATATCAGTGGAAGAAGGGATAACCTTCAGGAATTAGCTCAGAAAGCCATCGACCTCGATTATGATGGACTGATGATAGAATCACATATTGATCCCGACAATGCATGGAGCGATGCAAAACAGCAGATTACTCCAGAAGTATTGGCGGCATTACTAGACGGGATTAAATGGAGAAAAGAAGAAGTGGATGAAGCTGCATATCATGCCGTTCTGGAAAAACTTCGCCAGCAGATCAACCATCTCGATGATGAGCTGTTGCAGATTCTCGGCCAGAGAATGAAAATTGCAGATGCTATCGGAAAGTTTAAAAAGGAAAATAATATTACCATTCTCCAAACCACCAGGTGGAACGAAATTCTCGAAAGAGCATTCAAAAAAGGAGAAATTCTGGGATTAAGTAAAGAATTTATTACAAAATATTTTGATGCAGTGCATATGGAAAGTATCAATCATCAGAATAAAATAATGAACAGTCCCGAATAGATTATGGTAAAAAAAACATTCAGGTTTTCCGAAGCTTCCGTAGATTATTATTTTGAAGGAAATATCAACCGGTTAAACCAAATTGCGGATAAAAGGAACATTGTAGTAATTACTGATAAAAAAGTATTTAACGCACATGGAGCACGGTTTAAATCATACCGTTCGATTGTAATTCCTTCCGGAGAAAAATATAAAATTCAACAAACCGTCGATAAAATCATCGGCGAACTCATTAAACTTAAAGCAGATCGTACCACCCTTCTGGTTGGAATTGGAGGAGGAGTGATAACCGATATTACTGGTTTTGTAGCCTCCATTTATATGCGTGGAGTAAAATTCGGTTTCGTTCCTACTACAGTATTAGCAATGGTAGATGCAGCTATTGGTGGTAAGAACGGCATTGATGTAGGGGGATTTAAAAACCTTGTGGGAACTATCAGACAGCCGGAGTTTCTCTTGTTTGACACAACCTTATTGGGTACCTTACCCGAAAAGGAGTGGCGTAATGGTTTTGCGGAAATCATTAAACATTCCTGTATAAAAAATGGGGCGCTGTTCAAGGAGCTTCAGGAAGTAAACCTTGATTATTTTAAAAAGCAGAAAGCTGCATTAGCAGAGCTCATAAAGAAAAATGTATTGATAAAAACACGCGTGGTACAGGCAGATGAATTCGAAACAGGAGAAAGGAAAATTCTGAATTTCGGCCATACTGCAGGCCATGCTATTGAAACGGTGCATAATATTCCACATGGATATGCGGTTTCATTAGGGATGGTATTTGCAGCGCATTTATCGGAAACAATTTTAGGGTATAAAGATCGTGAAGCTCTTTCAGCTTTATTAAAGAAATACAAGCTTCCTGTTCACTATCCCCTCAACAAAGAAGCTGTGCAGGAAAGGCTGGTAATGGATAAGAAGCGGTTAGGTAAGGAAATGAATTTTATACTGCTGGAGAAAACCGGTAAAGCAGCCATTCATCCTATTCCGGTTAAAGCACTTCAACGGTTAATTGCAGCTTATTAATATGAAAATTATAGTTCATAATGGGAATCCGGAAGGGGAAGTTCATGCTCCACCTTCCAAGAGTGCCATGCAGAGAGCCTGTGCCCTGGCATTGCTGGCAAAAGGAAAATCTGTTATCCGTAACGCAGGTACTTCCAATGATGATAAAGCTGCCCTTGGTGTTATCAGGAATCTTGGGGCAGAAGTAAATTTCGTCAGGGGAAATACAGTTGAAATAACTTCAAATGGCATCAAAAATGCAGGGGAGGAAATTTACTGTGGTGAAAGCGGATTGGGTATAAGAATGTTTGCACCGATAGCAGCATTATCCAATAAAGAAGTTCGTATAACCGGGAGCGGTAGTTTGCGCTCAAGGCCTATGGATTTTTTTGATAAGATTTTCCCGGAGCTTTCTGTAAAAGTCCAAACCAATAACGGTAAGCTGCCTATTACCATAAAAGGTCCTTTACAACCTAAAAATATTACTATTGATGGTTCGCTGAGTTCTCAATTCTTAACAGGATTATTAATGGCTTATGCAGCTTCAGGCAACGCCAAATGTTCCATAAAGGTGAATGAACTGAAAAGCAAGCCTTATATTGATCTTACCCTTGAAATGCTTAAAATGGCAGGGGTGGATGTGGAGAATGAAAATTATCAATACTTCAGGTTTAAAGGAAACAGTGGAGAAATACAACCTTTTCAATATGCTGTAGAGGGCGACTGGAGTGGAGCGGCATTTTTTCTGGTAGCCGGAGCAGTAAAAGGAAATGTTACAGTGAGAGGATTAAACATTCATTCATTTCAGGCCGATAAAGCAATATTGCAAAGTCTTAAAGCTGCAGGGGCAGTCATGTTAGTAAAGGAAGACTTCATTTCTGTTAGCGCTTCAGCTTTACATGCGTTTGAAACGGATGCAACCGATTGCCCTGATTTGTTTCCTCCCCTTGCTGCTCTTGCAGCATATTCCAAAGGAATTAGTAAAATAAAAGGTGTAAGCAGGTTGGCACATAAAGAAAGCCACAGGGGATTAACAATTCAACAGGAATTGGGTAAATTGGGGGTGGAAGTAAAACTGGAGGGAGACGAAATGATAATTAAAGGGGAGAAATCTTTTCATTCTTCTATAGTAACATCCCATAACGATCACAGGATAGCTATGATGGCAGCTGTATTGGCATTAGGATGTAAAGAATCTTTAACCATTGAAAATGCAGAAGCAGTTAATAAATCCTATCCTGCATTTTTTGAACATCTTACCCGGCTGGGTATACGAACTGATATTAACCAAAAATAAATTCAATATTGTGAACAGTTTTGGAAGAATATTCAGGTTAAGCATTTACGGGGAATCACATGGCTCCGGGGTAGGTATTTTAATTGACGGTTGCCCGGCCGGGATACCGCTTCAGGAGGATGACTTCACTGAAGATATGAAAAGGAGGCAGGGTGGAAATTTAAAAGGAACAACTCCACGGAAAGAAGATGATATCCCCAGGTTTGTATCCGGAATATTTAACAATCATTCAACAGGAGCACCCATCAATATATTTTTTGAAAATAACAATACGCGTTCTTCCGATTATGAGAAACAAAGGGCAATTCCCCGGCCGGGTCATGCCGATTTTGTTGCAACTCAAAAATTCAAAGGCTATGAAGATTACAGAGGTGGCGGGCATTTCAGCGGAAGGCTTACTGCCGGTATTGTGGCTGCAGGAGTGGTGGCAAAAAAAATTCTAAAGAAGGTAATACCCGGTGTCAGTATACAAGCATATATCACCGAAGTAGGAGGGGAGAAGGATGTGGAACTTGGACTGAATAAGGCCATAGGGCAGAAGGATTCGGTAGGAGGAATAGTTGAATGTACCGTAAAAGGGTTGCCTATTGGATTGGGAGAGCCATTCTTTGATTCGGTAGAATCTTTAATCAGCCATATGGCATTTGCCATTCCAGCAGTGAAAGGAATTGAATTTGGTTCGGGATTTGGAGCTGCAAAAATGTTTGGATCTGAGCACAACGATTCGTTATTGGATGCAACCGGTAAAACTGCAACCAATCATGCCGGAGGGGTAGTGGGAGGAATTACCAATGGAAATGACCTGGTATTCAGGATTGCGGTAAAGCCAACTTCATCTACTCCGAAAGTTCAACACAGCCTGAACCTTGAAACCGGCCAAACAGAAGATTTTTCCATTAAAGGCCGACATGATTTGTGTATAGCCTTAAGGATCCCGGTAATCCTTGAAGCCATAACGGCCTGTGTGCTTACAGATTTGCTGATGATCGAAAACAGTTTCTCTCAAAAATTCTGATATTTACCGGATATGAAAATCTATTTAACGCTTGTTATTTGCCTTGGTTTTCTGGTGGATGTGAAAGCCCAGGAAACTGAACATTTGAAGTATAAAATCGGAAAAACTTCAGTAACATTTGAGAAAACCGATTTTGGAGAAAATCCCCGGGTATTGTTTTTTAATATGCACGAAGATGAGAGTACTTCTGTGGTTTCTGCCAAACCAGTATTATCGCAGGGAGGAAGCTTCAGGTTGATAGCACTGAGGCATAGCGGAAAAAGAAATCTGGTATTTACCAGAAAAGGGATTACTTATGCTGTAGATCCCAACAGAATATATACCAAGGAAGGAGCCAAAATTACTGTTGAACGCAATTCTGAAAAATTCAGCCCTTATGCTGTAAGAAAGGCTTTAAAGTTTTCAGGGAAAGTCAGGAAGAAATTTGTTGATAAAGCTGATTATATTGTAGCCCTTCATAATAATACTCCGGATAATTATTCAGTTTTAGGTTATTTACCGGGAGGACCTGATGCACCGGATGTGGAAGACATATATGTGAATGATACCAATGACCATGATGATTTTTTTTATACCACCGACAAAGATTTTCATGAATTTGCAAAATCCAGGGGGTTCAATACAGTATTACAAAAGCCCGGTTTGGTAAGGGATGATGGATCACTTTCAGTGTATTGCGGAGTGAAAGGAAAGTTGTATATAAATATTGAAGCAGAACATGGGCATGTTGAAATGCAGCAGAAAATGACGGAGGTTGTGGTGGAGTATTTAAAGAAAAGGTATGAATAAAGGTAATTGGTAAAGGGGTAGAAATAATACTTTTTAGGTAAGATAGAGTGGGGTAGGGGTAGAAGGGATGGAGGAAATTCACTAAGATAAATCCTGAAAATCACTCAAAAATTTTGTGTAAAACACGGGAGCCCCGGACCCTGGCGGGCCCTCCCTCCCCCACCACCAACACTCCTTTTTTGAATAAGTAATAGCAGCCCCTTTTAGGTTTTAATCCTATTGTCAGTTTCAATCTTCCGGAATAGATCTCCACTACACATTAATATGTTGTATGGCAAATCAAAGCTACCTTCATTGTAAATCTCTACAATGTAAATTATACCATAAATCAATAGTATTTTTCTTTTATGAAATGGGTGAGGAAAATAGCTGTTTGTAGGAATTAATCAATAAAAAGGGTAGGGGATAAAGGTAGAGCATTTTAAGGTTTTTGGTGAAATTCACAGAGGGTAATTGAAAGAACTCATTTTTTAAACGTAAAATCATCAGTTATTTATGGGGAAATTCCTCAAATCTTAACCCCTGGCGGGCCCTCCCTCCCCCACCACCAACACTCCTTGATATAATGATATTTCCTCTCTTCAGCTATACATGAAGAGGTAATTCATCCTTCAATTTCTTCTGCACCGCGGTAAGCAAATCTCTTTCGAATGTCAGGGCAAAACAAAACTATCTTAGGCTTTTGATTTTCCCATGTTTATTACCACTTTCGATCAGAAGAATTTTCTTCTTTAAAATTGATTAATAATTCCTCCCTAATTTCTCCAACTGCTTAAAGGAAAAATCCATCACCTCATATTTATTATTCTCGTTAGGCCAGGAATAATGCCACCATTCTGTTTCAAACAACCTGAACCCGTGCTTAAGCATGGTGCTTTTTAATATTTCCCTGTTGGTTTTGGCAACTTCAGTAATTCCTTCCGCTCCATGATGGGCAAGTTCCCTGAAATCATCATATCCGGTTCCCATTTCCAATTCCTCTCCATTGTCCAGCCTGATTATGGTTAAATCAACCGCCAATCCTCTGTTATGCCCTGATCCTGAGCGGGGATGGGCAACATATCTTTCATCACCAATTAACTTCCAGAATTTTTTCGTTACAGCATATGGTCTGTAAGCATCATAAATTTTTATTCCGTAGCCCATGGCCTTTAATTCTTCGGCGACTTTTTTCAACGCTATAGCTGCATCATAACGTAAATAAGTAGACTGAGTGCCGGAAGGATATAAACGCTTTTCCGTAAAATTATTGGTAGTGGCATATCTCAAGTCATAAACAATATCAGGAATAATGCTTTTCAACTCTACCAGCTTCTGTGAAGAATCTTCACTAATAATGCTTTTATAATAACTCTTGTTATTTACAACTTTCAGGTTATAAGCATTTACCTTTTGAGCCTTTGATGCAAGGGTGGTAAATAACAGAAATATGATTATGATGCGGGGCCTGGACATATTGAATTGTATTTTTTATAAAAAAATCCGATATTGAAGCTCAAGGTTATGAAAAATTTCCTTTTCACAGTAATATTTCTGGCCCTTGGAACCGGAGTGGTATACGCTGCTGAGGCTGCATCAGATACCATATCAAAGCCCCGGCCTAAAAACCTTGATTCTCTTCAGTACGGAATTGCAAGTTATTACCATTCCAAATTTCAGGGTAGACCAACGGCCAGTGGGGAATTGTATGATGAAAATCTAATGACAGGTGCGCATAACAGCTTACCATTCCATACATGGGTGAGAGTTACATATCTTAAGACAGGAAAGTCAGTAGTGATTAAAATCAACGACCGCCTACATTATAAAAATACCAGGTTGGTTGATTTGAGCAAATCTGCTGCTACAAAGTTGGGTATTCTTAAAGTGGGTCTAGCCAGGGTAAAATTAGAAGTACTTCCTGGTCCGCCAGATTAAAATTTTTTTTATATTCAAAGGCAATATGGTAAATTGAAATACCCTAAAATAATAACTCAATGAGAAAAATTTCCCTATTTCTGCTTTTGACCCTTGTTTCTCTAAATGTTTTCAGCCAGGATGTTAAAAGAACATTTGGGATTAATTATTTTTTAAATGATATCGCTTCGGCAAGAAGTATTCGTAGCTCTTCTCTCTCGGCTACATTAGCTAACGACCGGTTTGCCCGAATAAAAAATATGATTCCCGGAATTGCGGTAAGTTATTCCAAAGGATTGACCGGTAAATATGATTTCTCTTCCACGCTTGCCGCATCTTTTACCAACCCCAGCCTGATAGATGAAGATATTATCGGCGCAGACAAACTTAGCCTGGAACTGGATGCTTCTTTAAGGTCATTCTTACTGGAAGATAAATATTGGGTAAATCCTTATGCCCAGATTGGTGCAGGTTTATCCAAACAGGGGGGGTATTACGGATGTTTTATACCGCTTGGGGTAGGTTTACAGGTAAGTTTTTTTGATGAAGCTTATTTTCTTTTCAACGCCCAGTACAGGATTCCGGTAATAAATACTTATAGCTACAGATTCCATTACAGTATTGGCATCGCAGCGAATTTAAATACGCTTAAATAGCCGGCTTTTTATTATGATTGATGATGATAAAAGAGGGGACCAACAGATCCCCTCTTTTATTTTAAGTATTGCCGGTATACAGAATTCACTTCTAATTATCTTCTTTCTTTCCAAAAATTTTCCTCAGTATACCTTTCTTTTGTTTGGAATCACTCTCATCACTGGTGTCCTTGGGCATTACCGCTTTGGGCTTTTTTTTCCCACCTGCTTCTTCAAGGATTTTTTCTTCTTCAAATGATAATTTAGATTCAACAGGAACTTCTTCCGGACTGGAAAAATATTCATCAGCCAAGCCTCTTCCTGCATCTGCATCTTCGGCACCCGGAGGAGCGGTACGGTCTATAAGATCCATATAATCGTACATGGACTCTATTTTCATGTTTTCAGGCTGTACAAAATTCAGTTTGGCATCTAACCCTAATGTTTTATCTGCATATGCTTTCTGAAAGAAGTATTCGAAAATAGGCATGGCACTTCTGCCTCCATAACCCAATGCTCCTTCCAGCCTGATGAACCTGTCATCGGCCCCGACCCAAACTCCGCCTGCAAGTTGTGGTGAAAATCCAATAAACCAGGCATCGGAGTTATCATTGGTAGTACCGGTTTTCCCGCCCATTTCGGCAAGGCCTATACGCTGACGCAATCCTGCTGCAGTTCCAATATCTACAGGACCCTGAAGCATCCTGGTCATCGTATATGCTGTTTGCTGACTAATGACTTCTTTCCTTTCTGTATCAAACCTTGCCAATACATTTCCGTTTTTATCTTCAATCCTGGTAATATAAATGGGTTTAGTACTAAAGCCTCCCGATGGGAATATGGTATATCCCCACATCATTTCAAATAATGAAAGTTCACAACTACCCAAACTGATTGAAGGGTAGGGAGGAACTTTAGTAGGAATATTTATCTGACTGAGAAATTCGGCAAATCTTTCCGGAGTAGTTTGTTTAATCAGATAAGCAGCTGCTTCATTTATCGACCAGGTTAATGCAGATGCCAGTGTCCTTGTTCCGGTGCGTCCGGTATTTCTTGCCGGTACCCAACCCGATCCAGGGAAATATTGTGCAGACTGTTCTACTTCTGTTTCGGGAGTAAACCCATATTCTTCCACTGCCAATGCATAGAGGAATGGTTTTATGGCTGAACCAACCTGCCTTTTAGTTTTCAGGTTAACATGGTCGTATTTATAATTTTTAAAATCAATTCCCCCTACCCAGGCTTTTACATGCCCGGTTATGGGATCCATCACCATGAAGGCAGTTTGCAGCATTTGCCTGTGATATTTTATTGAATCCAGTGGGGTCATTACGGTATCTTTCTCCCTGTTGGCATTCCAGGCAAATACCTTCATGGGCACCTTCTCATTAAATGTCTTTTTGATTTCATTATCTGAAAGGCCTTCAGCTTTCAGGTTCTTCCACCTTTGGCTGTTTTTCATGGCAGCTTCCAGCACATTCTCAAATCCTTTCCATACCGAACCGTTTTTTATGCTTCTTTGATTATCTAGCGCTTTTTGAAGTACCGGCATGTGCTTGGCAACTGCTTCTTCGGCATACAATTGCATGCGCGGGTTGATGGTAGTATAAATTTTCAATCCATCAGAATATATATCATAAGAATCACCATTTGGCTTTTTGGTATTCTTTGCCCAGTTTCTCACTTCCTCTCTTAATATTTCCAGAAAATAGGGCGAGATTCCATTGTTCTCATCAAGCTTTTTATAATTCAGCTTAATGGGCATTTTTTTATAACGATCTGCTTCTTCTGCCGTAAGGTAATTGTTTCTCTTCATCTGTTCAATTACGGTATTACGGCGGTTTCTCGCAGCTTCAGGATTAGTTCTCGGATTATAAATTCCGGTCGCCTTCAGCATTCCGATTAATACTGCAGCTTCTTCTACTGAAAGCCTGTCGGGCTCTTTGGAGAAAAATGTGCGAGAAGCATTTCTGATTCCGTACACATTATCACTAAATGCAACTGTATTAAGGTATAATGCAATGATTTCCTGTTTGGTGAAATTTCTTTCCAGCTTAACGGCTATTATATTTTCTTTCAGTTTTTGGATTATCCTCATCAATATATTGGAAGAGCGCTCGTCAAACATGTTAAGCGCAAGCTGCTGCGTAATGGTACTGCCTCCTCCTTCTTTTCCAAGGAATACAATTGCCCTTAAGAGTGATTTTCCGTCTATTCCGGAATGATTATAAAACCTTTCATCTTCTGTGGCTACAAGTGCATTAATTACATTAGGGGAAATATCCTTGAAACTCACATGGCTTCTGTTGCCCCTCGCACGGTAGTATTTACCCATCTGGGTTCCGTCATCACCATAAACTTCAGAAGCCAATACGATTGTGGGGTTTTCCAGCTCAGAAAGAGATGGCATTTTTCCAAATACTCCGTAATTCAGCAGTACCAGGAAAAGGATAAAAGCCAAAACTCCTCCTGCAAATATTTTCCAGAATAAACTATTGATCTTTTTTCGCAACATCATCATGATTTAAATTAATGGATAAACCCGAAATACATCCCCCGAAATTACAAATTTCATACGGGGGGTAAAACTCCTTTAGGAATCCGGCACCATTCAGGGGAAAACTTTAACTAAAAATTTCCGGTGCAATGTATTCCTTTAACGGTTTATTGGGATGTTCTGGGCAAAAACTTTGCCTCAAATTCCCGGTATTCTTCCAGGTTCCCCAGTTCAACCAGTTTGCTGAGGTTTTTCTCACTAATTACCATAAAGCTGTATTTGCCCTTAGGTAGCCAGGGGATTACCGAAACCGGTGCTTCTTTTTCCACTATGGAAGCATAATTCAGGGCATCATCTGACCCTTTAAATCCCCGGAGGATGACATAATGCAGGGTATCAGAAAACTTATGGTTTTCTATGGTTATTCCTGCTGAGGATGCACGGGATCGGTTATATAAATTGAAAGCATTCCGCGATTCTGATATATAAACAGGATCTACTTTATCCATAACGATTACTACCATATGGGGAACATTCTTTTCAAATTCAAATGCCCCTGATACTATTTTGCCCGCCGGGGGCTGTGGAAGATTTATTGCAAGGCTGTCATTCTTTTCATTAAGGGGGGGTGCTTTCACCACGTGAACTTCGGTAACCATGCTGTCTTTACGGGTAATTTCCGTTTCAGGCTCCTCCCTGCTCATGGTATCTTTAGGTTCAACAACAGGAGGTGTAATTTTGGTTAACGGAAGTTCTCCTGTACGGGTAGGAGCTTCAATTTCACCTTTTACTGCTTCCTTCCTTTGAGTTTGAGCATTGACTTCTTTCTGTACAGGTGCTTTAGGTACCTCAGGCAAACTTTCTGCAGCCTTAGGCTGATAGATTACAACATCTTCCTCTTCAGGAAGAGATATTTCAAGTTTGGTAAGGTAATTTTCTATATCTCTTCTTCTGTTCAATACATTCAGCATGGTTTCTGCCTTTTCCTTCATTGGATGATTGGCAAATCGATTGATGAGCTGTGACAAAACCTGACGTGCGCGGTTGTCGTTACGCTGACGGATATGGTAAACCGATTCTATATACAGCAACTGCGGAGTCCAGTAATGATTCCCATACAAGCTGTCGGCAACTGCTTTTTCAGAAAACGCTTCGGCAAATCTGCCTTCTATAAACAAGTTATATATATCTTCATATTTCTGCTGAATGGCTATTCCGGGATCTTCAGGTTGATGTCCCGCCGCAGCCATGTTAACCTGTTTTTCAAACGGGCTTCCTTCAAACCTTTCGATTAACAATTCCCGCATTCTGGTGGCCATATCTTCCCTGCCTATTTTCACATAACTGAAATAAAGATAATACAAGGCTTCACCAAGTCTTCCACTATAGGGATGTTCTTCATGGAAACTTTCCAGGGTTTTTATTACCATGTTATAATCTTCCAGGTTTTCGAAAAATATCCTGGCAATGTTCAACCTGGCTGATGCAATGGAGTCGTTGGATTGTTCAAATTTCTCTGCGGTAAGTGGGATGCCGGCCAGCAAAGCTTCGTAACTGTAAGGATTTTCCACATCAGTAATCCCTGTTCCTTGTACTGGAACCAACCCGCTTCCTCTTTGTAATCCACCTCTTCTCCAGTTATCGGTATTATCCCTGTTTCCCCATTTGGCAATAAATTCATTGTATCCTCTGCTTTTTAACGACTGGTTATAGAAATACCATTCTCCTTTCGATTTTTGCCCGAATAAATCTGAAGTCTCCTGATTTTTGCCTGATGGAGCTGATGATTTACTTTCTTCAATGCCTGCCAGTTTTCGGTAACGCTTTACCTCATCTTGAAGGAATTTGTCTCTTTCTGCCTCAGGCATAGCAGCGAGCCTCTGTAGACTGTCTTGCCTGCGGATGATATCGTAATTGGAAATAAGATGTTGCAACTGATTCAGTTTAGCAGAAAATGCCACAGGATCGGTAATGGCAGGATCGGAGGGGGATATGCTTTCATAATAAAATCCTGCTTCCCTAAATTCCCCATCAGCATAGGCCATATCTCCCAATGCCAGCAGAGCACTGCTTTTGCGACTTTGAGTGAAATTCGGGTTGGGTTTGGCGGAAGCGGCTTTTTTCAGCAATGTTCTTGCCTGGGCCCAATTGCCACGGTCCATTTCAATTTGGGCGGCTGCATAATAAATGACATCCCTGTACTGAATATATTTATCTCTTTTTCCCATTTTTAGCAATGCCGTAAGCTGTTCTTCAACAGCAAGGGCATCACCGGGATGCTGTTTCAGAGAGGCGAGTCTTGCATATACCTCCAATACCGGATTGGTAGTGTGTTTTATGGCAAATTCATAAAACTTCCTTGCTTCATCCCTTTTGCCTGCATGTTCATACAACTGGCCAATAAGATATTCCCATCTTGCCATTTCATTTCTGGTGGAAGCATTGGGGAGGGCTTTTTCTAGGTAATATGCTGCACTGTCGGGAATATTCAGCTCATAATAATACCATGCCTGCATTTCTGCCAGGAAAGGCCCCAGTCTTTTAGGGAATTCGGGGTCGTTTCTTAAAATTTCAATCATCCCGGATGCAGAACCAAAGTCTTTTTTTGCAATAAGGGATTTGATCTGCCATAAAAGGGCATCATTCCTGCTGGGAGGCAGAGCAAATAGTTTTTTCGGAAGACTGTTCGATTCAGGGGTAGAGATTTTCAGCGCATTTCCCCCTTCAGAAGCATTACTCCCTACAGGGACCCTGTAATCATTTTTATCACGGGGAGAATAGGTATAGTTGATATATTGAAATGTACGATAGGCCGAGTCAAATTCTGCTTTGTAATAATAAGCCTGGCCTATCAGGAGAAAAAGATTGTCGATCCAGTCGTTTCGTAAATCGTGCACCAAAATCCCTGTTGAAGATTTGGTAATGACGGAATCCAGGTCAAGGCTGTCGGAGCGGGTGATTTCTAAGGAATAAGGATAAAAACTCAACAATTCATTAAAATTGTCTGTATGTGCCATTTTGGCTCTTTCCAGAATCAGATTGAGCTTTGTATTGGCATTATAATACCAGTTATAGTGGGTAACTGTATTTTGGATGAATCTTCGGGGAGTTTTGAACTTTTTTTCTCCGGTTTTTTCGGATCCGAGCTGTTTATTTTTATATTTTTCCGGCTTATCAAGCTGTATGGGCTGGGTCGGTTGGGCAAACAGAGGAGTGATTCCTGAATTCAGGAAAAATAATATACTTAGAAGGGCTTTGAAAACGTTACTCATCTGATTGCAAGCTAAATTCTAAATAACTTATATTCAAGAATAATATTTTAAAAAGAACACAAAAAATCCAAAAGTACCGGGTGCAATATATTAAATTGCAACAACCGATATAGATGAATTATGGCCAAATTGGATGCCAACTCGACATTTAAACGATTACAGAACCGGTACAGGCTGGTTGTAATGAACGACGATACCTACGAGGAGGTGGTAACGTTTAAATTATCGAGGATGAGTGTTTATATTATACTGAGTACCATTTTTGTTTTGGTAACAGGAATTACCGTGGCGCTGATAGTGTTTACTCCCCTGAAATTGTATATCCCGGGATATGGAGATATTAATGCTACCAAGGAACTGAGAGAAATAAAGATGAAGACAGATTCGCTGGAAAAGGCTGTAATGGATAAAGACAGATATTTACTGAATGTCATGAATATCCTGCAGGGAAAAGCAGGTGAAGTGATACTGGATACCACCCTCCTGGAGGAACCTCCGGTGGAGGAGATTGAAGAATAACTTAAAACGAATCACTATGTTCAACCAAAAATCCAAATCTGAAACCAAAGAAACTGTATCAGGCGGAAGTGCCAGCATTATTGCAGCAGGAACTTCTCTTAAAGGAGATATTTCCAGTGCAGGAGACATCAGAATAGATGGCACGCTCGTTGGAAATATCCATTGTTCAGCCAAAGTTGTAATTGGGGCACAGGGAAAAGTAGAGGGTGACATCGTTGGCCAGCAGGCCGACATTATGGGTACAGTATCCGGTACAGTTACAGTGAAGGAACTGCTCCAGCTGAAGGGTGGTTCAAACGTTAACGGAAACATAAGTGCAGGAAAACTTCAAATTGAACCTTCCGCCAATTTTAACGGCCAGTGCCATATGAACCAGGGGAACTCCCCGGTAGAAACAGGAAACACGGAGGCAGATCCGGTTCTGGCTCTTGGTTAATATTAATCCTTTGAAATTTATTGCATTCAATTATTTTAGAACGGCCGAAAGGCCGTTTATTTTTATCAGCCCTTCAGAATATTGTATGTTTGTGCAAAAATCAGTTTGTGGAAAAATCTAATCTCAGCCTCAGCCGTCCGTTTCTTCCCATTATCATCGTATTCCTTGTGGTTACGGTAATTACTTATGCTTTTTCCGATTATCTGAGTGAATGGGGTATTCATCCTATGGTAGTGTTGGGCGGAAATCTGGTTTTGATGCTCGCCACTTCTATCTCATGGGTTTTTCTTACCCGCTCCCTTTCCAATAACCGCCCCGCGGTTTTTATGAGAAATATTTACCTGGGCATTATGATGAAAATGTTTATCTGCCTCATTGCTGCCCTCTTGTATATTCTGAGAATGAAAAAAGAAGTGAGCCTGGGAGCAATATTTACCCTTATGGCATTGTATTTCATTTATACTTTTATGGAGATTTCCATTTTGATGAAGCTTAGCAACCAGAATAAAAATGTCAACGCTCCGAAAGCCGATTGAGTATCTGAAATATTACATCCCTGAAAACGCAGCAGAAGCTGTAATTAATATCATAAATTATTATAAGGTTCATCTTACCATTACGCGCGACCGAAAAACCCGTTACGGCGACTACCGTTTTGCCCACGGTTTATACCCTCATCGTATTACAGTAAATTCAACACTTAATAAATATGCTTTTCTCATTACCCTTATACACGAGCTTGCCCATCTGGTAGCCTTCGATAATTATGGCGCGAGGATAGCAGCTCATGGTAAGGAATGGAAACATACTTATGCGCTATTACTGAAAGATTTTTTGAGAGAAGATATTTTCCCTGCAGATATTCTGAATGTGCTAAGAAATTCTTTGCACAACCTTCCTGCTTCATCCTGCGCAGATGAAAACCTCATGAGGGCATTAAGAAAATACGATGAAGCGAAACCTTTTATGAAAACGGTGGAAGAAATTGCGGAAGGAGGATACTTTCAGTTGGAAAAAGGACAGATATTCAGAAGGGAGCATAAACTGAGGAAAAGAATTCAGTGTACGGAAATAAAAACCGGAAAAATTTACCTGTTCAACCCACTTTATGAAGTAAAGGAATATCGGATTCAGCAATAAAAAAAGGAGGTTGTTAAGCCTCCTTTCTTTTTTATCAGTAGTTAGAATTAGCTGTTTACGGCCTTGTTAACCAGTTGGGCAGCTTCGCTTAGAAGAATGGCAGATTGTACTTTCAGTCCGCTTTCTTCAATAAGCTTTTTGGCTTCTTCTGCATTGGTACCCTGTAACCTAACGATGATGGGTACTTTAATTTCTCCGATAGATTTATATGCGTCAATCACACCCTGAGCAACCCTGTCGCATCTTACGATTCCACCAAAAATATTGATGAGAATAGCTTTTACTTTCGGGTCTTTCAGAATGATTCTGAATCCTGCTTCTACAGTTTCAGCATTGGCAGTACCTCCCACATCCAGGAAGTTTGCAGGTTCACCACCGCTGAGTTTAATCATGTCCATTGTGGCCATGGCCAGACCGGCTCCGTTAACCATACAACCTACGTTTCCGTCAAGCTTAACAAAGTTCAGGTTGTATTTGCCGGCTTCCACTTCAGTAGGATCTTCTTCCGTCAAATCTCTCATAGCCTCAAGGTCGGGATGACGCATCAGAGCGTTATCATCCAGGTTCATCTTACAGTCAACTGCTATGATTTTCTCGTCTGAAGTTTTAAACAGGGGGTTAATTTCCAGCATGCTGCAGTCGAGACCTACGTAAGCATTGTATAAATTGGTAACGAATTTTACGCAGTTTTTGAAAGCAACACCGCTCAGTCCGAGGTTAAAGGCAATTTGCCTGGCCTGGAAAGGGAGGAGTCCGCCGGCAGGATGAACATACTCCTTAAAGATTTTTTCAGGAGTATCATGCGCTACCTGTTCTATATCCATACCACCTTCGGTACTGTACATAATCACATTTCTTCCGGTGGAACGGTCGAGCAGTATGGAAAGATAAAATTCTTTTACCGGGTTGGGGCCTTCGTAATATACATCCTGGGCTACGAGCACTTTATTCACCACTTTACCTGAAGGTCCGGTTTGTACGGTTACCAATGTTCCTCCCAGCAGGTTGGAGGCAATTTCCCTGATTTCTTCGGCAGATTTACCCACAGCCACACCACGTTGTTCGGTTCCTTTGATTTTGCCTTTACCTCTTCCCCCGGCATGAATCTGGGCTTTCACTACTGCAAAATTGCTACCGTAGTTTACTTTTAAGGTTTTGTAGGCTTCTTCGGCAGCATTGGAATTATCTACCGGAATTCCTTCCTGTACAGGAACATTGTATTTTTTTAATAATTCTTTGGCTTGATATTCGTGCAAATTCATAGCAGCATTTTTAAATTGTGTATACCATTTCAGGTAAAATGTGCTGCAAAATTATACGATTCATCCCGATTTGGAAAATCTATATATCCACGGGCCATAAAAGAGTTAAGGAAACCTCCCGGCTGCTATGTATCTTTGGCCATTAAAATTGTTAGTTAACCCATGATGAAAGACATTCTGGCCAGTATTAAGGAAACAGTTAGTTTCATTAGATCTAAAACAGATATGGTTCCTGACGCGGGTATCATCCTTGGCAGCGGCCTGGGTGATTTTGCATCGGAAATTGATGTTCAACTGGAAATCCCTTATCCCGAGATTCCGAATTTCCCGGTTTCTACCGTTAAAGGACATTCGGGCAAACTGATTTTCGGAAAACTTTCCGGGAAGAATATTGTTGCCATGTCGGGCAGGTTTCATTATTATGAAGGGTACTCCCCTCAGGAGGTAGTATTCCCCGTGAGGGTTATGAAATATCTGGGGATTCAAATGCTGATGCTGTCTAATGCAGCCGGCAGCGTAAATCCCAATCATAAAGTAGGCGACCTGATGGTGATAAAAGATCATATCAGCCTGGCTATTGTAAATCCGCTGATTGGCAGAAACCACGATGAACTGGGAACCAGATTCCCCGATATGAGCGAACCTTACAACAAAAGACTTATTCAGCTATTGAAAGAAATAGCCAGGGAGGAAAACATTCCCTTACATGAAGGCGTATACTTCGGCGTTACAGGTCCAACTTTTGAAACCAGGGCAGAGTATAATATGATCCGAATACTGGGGGCCGATGTGGTGGGTATGAGTACCGTTCAGGAAGCTATCGTTGCCGCCCACATGAATATTCCTACAGTAGGAGTAAGTATAGTAACCGATTTGGGAATCCGGGACGAAAATAATATCATCACCCACGAGGAAGTTTTGGAAGCAGCCAAAGCTGCAGAACCCAAATTAAGCCTTCTGTTCAAAAAACTGCTCGAGAAAGCCTGATCTGAAAAGATTAAATAATTTAAGTGTGAAGCTGTCTTTCCGAATTATTATAGGCTGTATACTGGGAATCCTGCTGACGCATCAGGTTTATGCCCAAAACGACATATTGGGCAGAATGCGGGGAAGAAGTATGGGAACAACCACCGATTCCCTGGAAAAGCGTACAGGCCTGGAAGATTCTATCACCCTTAGATTCAGGTATCTGGATACTACCACCCTTTTGCAAAAAGATTCTTCTGTACTTGAATTCTTTGGCAAGATACCCCTTCAGTGGCACGATGTTCATCTGGGGAATATGGGAACCGCAACAAGGTCACTTTTGTTTAAACCGATGATGAAATCGGGCTGGCACCATGGCTTTCATGCTTTGGACAACTACAACTTTACGGTTGAAGAAACAAAATTTTACAATACCACCCGCCCATTTTCCGAGTTGGTATATATGTTAGGTGGAAGAGCAGAACAACTGATAAATATTCTGCATACACAGAATGTATCGCGTTACTGGAATATTGCAGGAGAATACCGGCTGATGAATTCGCCGGGTTATTTTCAAAGCCAGGACGTAAACCATAATAATTACAGGTTGAGTTCATGGTATCAATCCAAAAACAGAAGATATCAAAACTTTGCCGTTATTATTGGTAACAAATTGCAGTCTTCTGAAAATGGAGGTATCCGTACCGACAGTAATTATCTGACTAATCCCGCTTTCGATGAAAGATTAAACATTCCCACAAGAATTGGGATGACTTCCAGCGGATTCCGAAACTTCTTTTCCAGCCAGATGATAACCGGAACCCGTAATACAACCGGTATTTTCATGTTCAGGCAACAGTACGATATCGGGCAAAAAGATTCACTGGTAACAGATACGGTGGTAGTCCCGTTGTTTTATCCAAGATTAAGACTTGAACATACTATAAGTTATCGTACTTACAATTTCAGGTTTAGAGATAATGAATCAGACTCAGCTTACTACTTCGATTATTATAATCTTCATCCTGATACTAACGGGGTGGTATATCTGCATGATAAATGGAGGGAACTGGTAAACGACTTTTCCTTTTATACTTTCCCCGATGCAAAGAATCCCGCACAATTTCTGAAATTGGGTGCCGCTTTACAAAATTTGACAGGATTATTCGATACAGGGTCTGTAAGGGAAACATTCCATAATGTTATTCTTCATGGAGAATACCGTAACCGCACGAAAAACAAAAAATGGGATATAGAAGCAGGAGGAAATTTTCATGTGGTAGGTGAAACTTTCGGTGATTATTTGGCATATGTCAGCCTGAAAAGGCTTGTAAGTGAAAAGCTGGGTTCGCTGCAGGTTGGTTTTGAAAACGTGAACCGCAGCCCTTCCGCGGTATTTCAGCCTTACAGCAGTTTTTTCCTTCACCAGCAAAGGGATTTTAATAAAGAAAATACTGCACATTTTTACGGAAAACTGGATATCCCGCAGGCCGGGCTTCATCTGGAAGCGGATTATTATATATTGAATAATTATACTTATTTCCGCAATTACTATATACCCGATCAGGCTGCTGCTTTGTTCAATATGCTGAGGATTTCAGGGAAGAAAGTATTCCCTATGGGAAAAAAAGGATTTAACTGGAAAGCATGGCTGGTGATACAGCAAAAAGCAGGTTCTGCTCCTGTAAACTTCCCCCAGGTTATTACCCGGCATACCATAGGGTATGATGGAAAACTTGGTTTTCCGAATTTAATGTTAAGCGTTGGGCTGGAAGGAAGATATATCCTGCCTTATATATCCGACAACTATTCGCCGGTAATGGGAAGGTTCTTTTATCAGGATTCCGAAACCATTAAAATGAAACTTCCGGAAATTACCGCCTACCTGCATTTACGTATCCGCAGCTTCGCAGCTTATTTAAGGGTGGAAAACCTGAATACTTTCGATTTTGAAAGGGGGGGATTCCTGAACAACAATATTATGACTCCCGGCTATCCTTATCCCGGAATGCATATTCGCCTGGGCGTATTCTGGGGATTCGTCAATTAAGGAGGTGTAAAAATTGCATAATGTTATAAAAAACATTATGCCAAATTCCCTGTATTCGCAATGCATTGAAGCTTGCTATGAATGTGCAGCAGCTTGCAAAAAATGTGCTTCGGCATGCCTCCAGGAAGAGCATGTGCATCATATGGTGGCTTGCATACAAACCGATTTGGAATGCGAAACCATATGCAAGGCTACAGCCGAACTTCTGTGCCTTAACAGTAAAAATGTTTCAGATATCTGCACCTTGTGTGCCGAAATCTGCCGGGCTTGTGCGGCAGAATGTTCCCGCCATAAAGAAGAACATTGTCGCAAATGTGCAGAGGCTTGTCTGAAATGCGCTGATTTATGCAGTAAAATAGTTCAGGGCTCGGCAGGAATATTCTAAGAATTAATTTGGTGAATTCCGGTAAAGCCGTATTTTTGCTTTAAATTTAGATTTGTCTAAAAAAAATATTAAACAAGTTTAAAATGAAGCCGGTTTTCTTCTGCATTGGTGTATTGATGTTTCAGTTGGCACTGGGGCAGCAGATGCATATCAGAGTGATAACGGGGGATGAGCCATTAAGATTCGCCACCATTAAAGCATTGGGGAAAACCTTTGTTGCAGATTCACTGGGAAGTGTCAACATGGAATTTCGACACGGTATGGTACTGGAAATAACCGCTGCGGGTTTTGAGTCTAAAATCCAAAAACTACAGGAGTACCAACCCGAACTGGTAATATCACTCATGCCCGACAATGAAATGGATCAGGTGGTGGTTTCGGGAACACTGAAAGCCGTAAAAAAGTCTGATTCTCCGGTACCTGTGGAAATTTACACTCCTGTATTTTTAAAGAAAAATCCTTCTCCCGATTTATTTGGTTCTCTCCAATTGGTTAATGGGGTAAGGCCTCAATTGAATTGTAGTGTTTGTAATACGGGCGATATTCATATTAACGGACTTGAAGGAGCTTATACGGCAGTGCTGATTGACGGTATGCCGCTAATGAGCAGCCTTGCCACTGTATATGGATTATTTGCAATACCGCCTTCAATAGTTGAGCGTATAGAAATTATTAAAGGACCTGCCTCATCTTTATATGGTACTGAAGCTATTGGTGGGCTGATTAATATCATCACAAAAACTCCGGCTGCAGCTCCTGATGTATTTGCCGAATTGTCGCTTTCCTCATGGAAAGAACTGAATGGGGATTTGGCAGTTAAATACCGTTTGAGTAATAAATTGACTGCGTTGGGTTCGATGAATATTTTCAACTATACTTCACCGAAAGATTACAACCATGATAATTTTACAGATGTTACCCTTCAAAAAAGAATTGCAGCCTTTAACAGGTTAGATTATAAAAGGAAGGATGCCGGTAAATTAGCATCTGTTGCATTGCGATATATTTATGAAAACCGATGGGGTGGGGAATTAAACTGGAACAAATCTTTCAGGGGTGGTGATGATGTGTATGGAGAGCATATTGAAACTTCAAGAATGGAAGTTGCAGGGGTATACGATATTCCGGGAAAAGAAAATTTATCTCTGGCATATTCAGCAGTGCACCATCTTCAACATTCCGCCTATGGCACTACAATTTTTAATGCCCGTCAAAGTAATGCTTTTACCAGGCTGACATGGAATAAAACATTTTCCGGAATGGAAATGCTATCAGGATTAAGTTCAAGCTTACAATGGTATGATGACAATACCCCTGCTACACACGACCCGTCAAGGGATATTTCAAACCCTGATAACGTTTGGATTCCCGGAATTTTTACTCAGGTTGAAGTTTCCGTAAAAAATAAGCATCATTGGTTGGGAGGTTTACGTTATGATTATGACCCCCGGCATGGAAGTATTCTTACGCCCAGAATGGCATACAAATTAAACCTGAACAAGCATGATATCCTGCGGTTGAATATGGGTACCGGGTTTCGGGTGGTAAATATTTTTACGGAAGACCATGCTGCACTTACTGGTGCACGTGAGGTGGTTATTCATGGAAATATCCGTCCTGAAAAAAGCCTGAATTTCAACCTTAATTATGTTAAAAAACTTACCATGAACTCAGGATGGATGAATTGGGATGCTTCAATATGGTATACAAGGTTCTCCAATAAAATTGCACCCGATTATAGTGTTCAGGATAAAATAATTTATCAAAATCTGAACGGTTTTGCTTTATCAAAAGGTATTTCCCTGAATACCGACTGGGCAAAAGGGAACAGGTGGAAGGGTTCGGTCGGGATAACCGTAATGGATGTCATTCTTCATAAAAAGAATGACAGGGGAGTACTGGAAAAACAAAGAGAAATGTTGTCAGAAAAATGGACCGGAACCTGGACCATATCCTATACTCTTCCTGCGCTTAATATTACAATAGATTATACCGGTAATATCTACGGGCCAATGAGGCTTCCGCTTGTTTCCGAGCTTGACCCTCGTCCGGAAGAATCCACTGTATGGAGTATACAGAATATTCAATTCACCTGGAAAAGTAAACGCAGTTGGGAAATTTATGGAGGAATAAAAAATCTTCTGGATTTTACTCCGGCCAAACATGTTCCTTTTCTGATTGCCAGAGCACACGATCCTTTTGATAAACTGATTGAATTAGACAGTGAAGGGATACCGCTCGCCACACCTGAAAACCCTTATGCCTTAAGTTTTGATACTTCATATATTTATGCTCCCAATCAGGGTATGCGTGGATATGTTGCCGTTAGAATGTCGTTATATAAATAGTCTGCTTTTAAGAGATTCTGATTTAAACATAAAAAATTTTTTTCCACATTATAAAATTTGTGGTAAACTTGTGTAAAATCTAACCCAATGAAAAATATCCTAAGCCTGGCTATTGCCTTAATTGCAATGCTATGTTCCTATGCACAACCCAATTTTATTAAGAAAGTAAAATCTCTCGGCAGTGCGGAGCCCGAGGTAAATGTTTCTCCTGTTTTTGCCAGATCTCTTGAAAGGATTATTCTTGATTTCCCTTTTAACTTTTGGAACATCTCCGGAAACCTCCTGATTTCACAGGGAGAGTTTGAACAGTATCAATCCATGGAATGCCTTCCCGGTGCTCAATCTTGCCGGATTGGAAGATACCATTCCGTAAGAGATACTACCGCCTCGTGGCAGGCAATAATGTATCGCTCAGAAAATTTTCAGTCCGCTGCCAATGAATATAAAAATATTTATCGCCAGTTAAAAAGTACTCCTATAACAATGGTAGACGGAAGTAAATTTTACCTTGTTGGTCATTACAATACTCCCACAGATGATATGGATTTTATTGTAAGCAGTTTTACATTTGATTATCCCGACAGAAGGTATAAAGATTTTAAAGTAGAACTGGAACTGCAATACGAATTGCATGAATGGGTGATATATATTAATGTGGTTAGCCGAAAAGATGATGCAGAAGTACGACCCGATTGGATGACGCAATACAATTAATGTTTTGTAATGTTTGTAAATAATGAAGGAGCCGGTAAGGGCTCCTTCAATATTTATTCTGTGGAAAAATTCTGATTGTTTAACCTTCAAATAATGCTATACTTCCACCCACCCAATCGTGGCCTTCATTATACCTGACTCCAATCATTTTTCCTTTACTTAACCGGGCAAGATTCATCACCGGTTTTGGCCTCGATTCCCCTTCTTCCCAAATGTACATGATGCGGATCTCTGCCTTGGAAGGAATATTAGTGGTGGGTATCACTTCTTTATACTCCACTTTTTCCTGTAAAATCCATTGTTCGGGATTTTCTATCTTGTATATGTCTTCTTGTTGTACATCAATAATTACCCCCTGGCCCGCAAAAGAAAACAATGGCTTTAAAACGAAATTAGAAAGATTTCCGGGCAGCTGGTTCACCTCATTCAGGAAATAGGTTGCTGGTACATAAGGATGATGAATAAAAGGCAAAGTGTATTTGCTTATTCTGTAAAACCAGTCGGGATGCGGTACCCATTCTACATCAAGGTCGTCGGTGAGTTTTACAGGAAGAGTATTTACGTTTACGATTTTATTCAGTTCATCAAATATTACCCTGTTGTAAATTCTTTTTACCTTGGTTTTCTTTCCATCTCTCAGGTAATATATGTTTCTTCCTTCTTTTTGCAGTTGGGTTAAACAAACTGTTTGAATGCCGGTAAGATCTTCCGTACAATAAAAATCAATTCTGGTTTTTTGCTTTTCAGGAAAGATTTCCAGCAGAATTACCTCTTCGGGTGAATGGTTGCCCAAAATTGTTTTTTTCAAAACGGCAGCGTATTCTTCGCTGCTCATTTGAAGCGGATGGGGCGAAAAGGATTCCGCAATATCAAAATAAGCTTTATAATATCCTGCCAGTATGGGTTGGAAACCAAACAGGGTAGGGAATCCCTGCATTTCAATTAACCTTGGTTCCGGTTCACCTGATTCCGAAACACAAATTCCAAAATCAAAGGCAATCATCTGAGGGATAGAAGAACTTCCCTTAACTTTTTCTCCCGGTGGTATACTGGCTTCCGTTTTGGAAATAAAATTTTCATCCAGAATCAGGTCGATAATGGATTCACATGCGTCCAGCATTTTATTTTTAAAATCAGCGGGAACGAATACCGGAGTTTCTGCCACCCTGAAGTCTATCTGCCCGGGATGAACATTGTTTAATGCTTTTAAAAATTCCTCATAGCGTTGGGTGGAGAAAGATTTTAAAAACTTCTCCCTTGCTGATGGTATCATGCAGTTAGTTATTAACAGTATAATGCGCTACTCCTGCGGCCTGGTTGAGAAAATTCGGAACAACGGTTGAATAGGTTGTCAGAATTTTCTCAGGATCGTTTAACTGGCTAAGCATCGACAGATACTTTTCTTCTCCGAAATTGGAAATTACCAGGTTTTTTCTTTCTTCATTGCTGAAATGCACATACATGCCCTCCGGATCAGCCTCGGGGTGGAATTGTGTTCCCAGCATGTAAGGATTAAACCTGATGGCCATTACGGCTCTTTCCAGTGGTACGTGCGGACGATATTTTTCAATAGCCAGCACAGCTCCTCCCATAGAAGCCAATACATCCCTTTTAGGTTGTATTACCTGATAATCTCTGCTATCTACTGCATAGAAAGGGTCCTGTAAACCCTCAAATACCGGTTCCTGCTTCCCTTCCTCTTCCATATGTACCGGAAATACCCCGAAAGAGGTGCTTTTTCTTTTGGTTACGGTAGCTACATTGAAAAATCTGCAGGCTAACTGAAAGGAATGGCAGATAAACAGCACATGTTTTTTTCGTATATGCTTTCTGTTGTATTCCTCCACTTTTTTAATCCAGTTAAAATACCTGTTCTCCCATTCGCTTCCTTCACTTTCCAAAGGTGAACCCGGCCCTCCGGAAGAAATATAAATATCAAAATCCAATCCGGGGATTTCAAGGGCATTTCTTACTTCAAATTCTTCTGATTCCACCACGCCATCATGCTTTTCGCCAAAATTGCGCACAAGTTCCCTTATACAACGCATCCCTTCATTTGGCTGCCCGGCATTAAGGTTTAGTATCGCAATCCTCAGGGTATCTTCAATAAACTTCATCCTGCAAAAATACAAAAAGCGGTTTTAAGGGTAACATTTTGGATATTAATAGCTGAAAATCAATTATTTATTATTAATCAATTGACTGTAAAAAAGGTCCGCAACCAGCTGATTCCCTTTATCGTTTAAATGCACTCCATCAGTGGTTAAAATTCCCTGATAAAGGTTGGATGGATTGTTTTTAAGGTTGTATTTTAGGAATTCCTTCCTGATATCAATTAACTGCACACCTGTGGAACCTGCAATTTCCCTGATGAGTGCAGCATAGCGGTTTAAATCTCCATCCAGTTCATTTGTAAAATCGGTTTTTTCACCAATGGCAGCAGGCGTGCATATGGCCACTTTAATGTTTCTTTCGGAAAACTTTTTAATCAAGGCTCTGTAAAATTTTTCAAACTTGTCATAATCCGTTCCGGTAAAATGAGTGCGTTTATGCCAAACATCATTCACTCCGATCCATATTACCACCACATCCGGATTTTTTTCCAGCACATCTGTCTCGTGCCTTAAATACAAATCATACACTTTATTTCCCCCGATCCCTGCACCTATCAGTTCTATCATTTTATTACCCTCCGTTTCAAGCCTTTGCTGCATAAGGGTAATATATCCTCCTTCCCTTACTCCGGCCTGTGTGATGGAATCGCCAAAAAAAATAATCCTTTGCTTCTTTTGCATGCTGGTAAATCCAAGACCTGTTACTAATAAAATTCCGATGGCAAAAATCCGGATGCTCATTATAAAAAGTTTTTATTGCTGGTAAACTTTCTCCCCGTTAAGGTAAGTAGCCAGTACTTTAATGTTGAGAATTTCATTTTCTCCTGCCTTCAGTAAGTCCTGATCCAGAATAATGAAATCGGCAAGTTTCCCGGGTTCAAGGCTTCCTTTTTCATTTTCTTCAAAACTGGCTTTGGCCGCCCAAATAGTCATTCCTTTTAGGGTTTCTTCTCTTGAAAGGGCATTCTCCATTTGAAATCCTCCTTCAGGAAGTCCGTCGATATCTTTCCTGATTACTGCCGCATAGAAAGTTTTAAACGGATCGATATCTTCAACAGGGAAATCGGTTCCTAGGGCAACCCAACCGTTTTGTTGAAGCAATTCTTTGTATGCATATGCCGATTTCAGCCGCTCTGCTCCAAGCCTGTCTAAAGCCCATATTTTATCGGATGTTCCGTGAGTGGGCTGAACGGAAGGTATAACCGAATATTCTTTAAAATAATTAAAATCATCAGGATGTACCACCTGGGCATGTTCTATCCTCCATCTTTTGTCGTTCGTTCCTTTAAGATATTTTGCATATACCTTAAGGATAGTACGGTTGGCTGAATCTCCGATGGCATGGGTATTCATCTGAAGGTCGTGTGAATAAAGGAAATTGGCTACTGAATCGAAATGTTGGGGGTCACTTAAAAGGAAGCCGTAATTCTTTTTATCATCTGAATAAGGATGAATCAGGCAAGCGCCTCTTGAACCTAAAGCCCCGTCGCCATACACTTTAAAAGACCTCACATGCATCCTGTCTGTTTTGATTTTTCCTTTTTTAAGGATGTAATCATAATTATCGGGATGGTCGGATAGCATGGCATACAATCTCAGTTTGAGATCACCGTCATCCTGCAATTGCATCAGCTTCTCCACTGCCTGATAACTGAGTCCGCAATCTACTATGGTAGTAAGCCCTTTAGCAAACAACCTCCTCTGAGCTTCCATCAGCGATGCTTTCACGTCTGCTTCAGAGTCTTCCGGAATTGCTTTGGCTACTATATCCATTGCGTTGTCAATTAATACCCCCGTTAATCTCCCGTTTCTGGTAATCATTTCTCCTCCAACCAATTTTACTGCAGAGGTAATTCCTGCAGCCTTAAAAGCAGCTTCATTCACAATAGCAGCATGCCCGTCCACTCTGCTGAGATAAACAGGGTTGTCGGGAAAATAATAATCCAGGCTGTCTCTGTCGGGGAAAGCTTTTTCCGGCCAAAGGTTTTGGTCCCAGCCGTTTCCGAGGATCCATTCCCCTTTATCAATATTCTTTTCTTTTGCAAAAGCTTTAAGTCGGTTAAGGCATTCGCTCCAGGATGCAGCACCGAATAATGAAGCCTGACGAAGGTCCCCTGCAAATCCTGTAAAGTGGGCATGTGCATCAATAAAGCCGGGATAAATAAACTTCCCTTCCGCATCCACTATATTCCCGGAAGAATATTTGGCAGAAATATCCGAGGTAGTTCCAATGGCCAGAATTTTTCCGTCTTTAATGGCCATGGCTTCAGCAATGGTAAAATTGCTGTCAACAGTGTATATATTCCCGTTAATTACAATCAGGTCAGCATTCGAACCTGAACAGGAAAACATTGCCGAAACAATTCCAATGGCAAGTAATGATTTGAAAATATTTTTTTTTCTCATGGTTTAAATATAGGTGGTTTGCTTTTATGAAATGCGGTAATCTGCTGAATTTTTTCGGCCACTGCAAGAATTTCTGCTTCCCCGTAAAGTTTTCCCATCAAAATTATACTTACGGGTTTGCCATTTTCTCCCAATCCGATGGGAAGGCTGATCATCGGATGTCCGGTCAGGTTAGTAATGGCCAGGCTTGCCCCTGTCGGGCCGGGAAGAATAAGCACGTCATAATCTTCCATAAACCTATTTACTTTTTGCGTAAGCGTGTATCTATGCCTGTTGGCATTAATATATTCCACTGCAGGAATGAACCTTGCCGCCCTGAAGGAATTTGGCCAGAATGCCTTATCCTGCCGAACCAGCAAATCATCCTGATTGGTCCTTGTTAATTCATCAAAAGCTGCTGCAGATTCCACACTGATGATGATGCTCATTAATCCGCTGTCATAAATACCGGAGTCGGGGAACACTGCCGGCAGGAGTTTTATGCCTTCCTTTTCCAAATCTTTCAGCAGAGTGGCAGACGGGCTTTCAGGGCGTACATTCCGGTAATAGTTTTCCGCATACCCGATATTGAGCTTCCCGATGGCTTTAGGGGGGACATACCTAAATGCATAATCCACAGAGGAAGGGTCCGCTTCGTCGGCACCTTTAATATAACTGTAAACAATAGCGGCATCCTGTACATTTCTGCATATAGGCCCAATTTTATCCAGGCTCCAGCTTAATACCATGGCTCCGGTACGCGCTACAGCGCCAAAGCTAGGCCTTAAGCCAACGGTTCCGCATCGGATGGAGGGAGAAATAATAGAACCGTGGGTTTCGGTACCAATGGCAAACGGCAATAATCCTGCAGCCACTGCCGAGGCTGATCCCGCAGATGATCCGCTTGAACCCTGATGGAGGTCCCAGGGATTTCTGGTTAAGCCCCCAAACCAACGGTCACCATAAGCCAGTTCCCCCATGCTGAGCTTGGCACATAAAACAGCTCCGGCATCTCTTAACTGCTTATAAACAAAAGCGTCAATTTCCGAATCTTGGTCTTTGAAGGGTAATGCCCCAAAGGTGGTTTTGGTTCCTTTTACAAAAAACAGGTCTTTCAATCCGTAGGGGATACCGTGGAGAAGGCCTCTGTCTTTTCCCGATTGCAATTCCCGGTCGGCCTGCCTGGCTTGAACCATTGCAATGGAATCGGTCAGACTGATGACACAATACAGGGTGTCTTTGTATTGCTTTAATCTGTTCAGAAAGAATTCTGTCAGCTCAACGGAAGTGATTTTTTTCTGCCTCAATAAAGAAGCGAGTTCCGGAATGGAGTAAAAAGCAAGTGCATTTATATTGGAGGGTAAATTTACTTTTTTGGAGACAGGAATATCTTTTAAAGGAGATTGTACAGCATCCCTCTTAGTGGGAAGTTTTTTACCAAGGTGGGGATGAAAGGCAAAAGGATAGGGGAGGTGGTTGGGAACCGGGGCGGCATGCAGTTGAAGGATATTCCGTTTCTGGCTCCGCAGATTCCCAAGAAGGGAATCGGCTTCGGTTTCGGTAAGCCCTATTCCGATATATTTTCCGAAATTAATTACATCTTTCAGGGAATCCTGAAAGGACTGGGCATACCCAACGGAATACAGCCCTCCCAAAAGAAAAGCCGATAGGAATAACCTCTTCATAAACAGTTGATTTAGAATGAAAGATAGGAAAACCGCAATGAAGCTTCAAAAGGATTTTCTCCCGGAATTCCAAAAATAGCGGGAAGAAATGCCCGAAAGTATTGGAAAATAAGTATTCATGAATAGCGGCAAATTCTTAAGTAACCTTCCTGAATTCGGAAAGTTTTTGTTTCTTTGTTTGTAATATTCTTTATACCAAATCGTTTTGGTATAAAAAATGTTAAGGATCAATCCGTTGCTAAAAAGCTCATCATGAAACTACCTCTGGACCACAGCACTCCCATGCCTGTGCCTGCATGTAATATTGCGGCCTCAAGGTCTTACCGTAGTTTTTCTGCTTTTTTAATTTTTTTTCGGATAAATATATAATCAACTCATGAACCTATCAAACAGAGTATTTTCTGGGAGAATGTCCTCCTTATCCTTAATTGTAATGGCTTTTGCAGCCCTGGTATTGGCATCCTGCGGAACCCCGCGCAATGCGATTTATTTCGATAACATTTCTGATACAGCCATAAAAAGGACGGTTCCTGTAGACCTGGAGCCTAAAATTCAGCCCAACGATATTTTAAGCATCACCGTAAGCAGCCTAAATGAAGCAGCTTCCCAGATGTTTAATGCTCCTAATATTTCGGCAGTTCCGGGTGGAAACACCACAGGTGGGGTGTCTCCCACCACCGGTTACCTGGTGGATTCCGAAGGGTACATTAAATTTCCAATATTGGGACAAATTAAAGCTGCCGGCCTTACCAAAAAACAGCTGTCGGAAAAAATTTCCAATGAACTTGTAGAAAGGAAACTTTTGATAGAACCCATTGTGAATATCCGTTTCCTGAACTTCCGGGTAACTGTGTTGGGAGAGGTTCAGCGCCCCACTGTAGTGACGGTAGCTAATGAAAAGATTTCCATCCTGGAAGCACTTGGTCTGGCAGGCGATATGACCATTTATGCCCAGAAAGACAAGGTGCTGTTGATTAGGGAAAACGAAGATGGCACGATAATTACGAAAAGGTTGAACCTGAATTCCAACGAAATATTTAATTCAGAGTACTATTATCTTAAATCCAATGATATCGTTTATGCAGAACCAAGCAAGGCTAAATTGTATGCCACCAGCACCGCAAGGCAAAACCTTCCTCTGGTGCTGAGTGCGCTTTCGATTGTAGCCGTTATTGTAACCAGAGTTTTCTATTAATTAAATTTTAAATATGCTGCAGGAAAACAGTAATCAGCGATTTAGGAAAAATGACTCAGGAACCGGGGGATTTAATAAGTTTATTTTCCGGTATCTTCCGTATTGGCCTTTATTTCTTTTTTTGGTGATAATTGGTGTGGCTGGAGCCTGGATTTATCTCAGGTATACAGTTCCCATTTATGAATCTGTGGCTACCATTCTGATTAAGGATGAAAAGAAAAACATGGATTCTCAAATCCTGCAGGAATTAAACCCCTTTGGATCTGGAAAGATTGTAGAAAACGAAATTGAAATACTTCGTTCTAGGCAATTGAGTCGGGAAGTAGTGAAAAACCTAGGTTTATATGCTCCTATCACTCAGGAAGGTACAGTGGTTTCCAGATCAGGTTATGTTTTTTCTCCCGTTCATATTGAAGTAAAGAACCCTGATTCTATCAAACCGGTTGAGAAAGTATATTTCTCATTTGATAGTGATAGCATTTCTGTAAAAATAGGGGGAAAGGTTTATAAAATCAATGAATGGTATAATACCGAATATGGTGAATTAAGGTTTAAAATAAATCCCAGGTTTAAAAGTAATGTTGAGCCTCAGATACCTATGTACTTTTCTCTTGTGCCGGTTCAAAAAGTTGCCAACAGTATAAGAGGAAGATTAACCATTAGTCCTGCAGGTAAAGCATCTACAGTATTAACTCTGAGACTGAAAGATGAAGTTCCTCAGAGGGCTGAAGATATTTTGAATATGCTGATTGCGGAATATAATAAAGCTGCAATCAATGATAAAAACCAGCTTGCTGCAAATACACTGGAATTTGTTAATGATCGATTAGCATTTGTGGTAAACGAACTGGATTCTGTAGAGTCCAGAATTCAACAATACAGAACACAATATGGTATAGTTGATATAAGTGAGCAGGGGAGGCAATTCCTGGAGTCTGTAGGAGCTACCGATCAGCGCCTGAGTGAAATAAATATTCAGCTAGATGTATTAAATCAGGTGGAGGATTATGTATCTGGAAAATCAACCGGAAGAATTGTTCCTTCCACTATGGGAATTGAAGATCCTCTTCTTACTCAATTATTAAATAACCTTTACCAGGCCCAAACTGATTATGATCGCCAGCGCCAATCCGTTGGTGAAAATAACCCCATGCTCATTCCACTGCAGGAACAAATCAGCACGCTTAAACCAGCCATTCTCGAAAATATTCAAAACCAGAGAAGGAATTTACAAGCCAGCAAGAGGAATATTGAACAATCCAGCTCCAGATATTCTTCTATGCTGAGGACTATTCCCACCAGGGAAAGACAATTGCTCGAAATCACAAGGCAGCAATCTATTAAAAATGAAATCTATACTTTTCTTCTTCAAAAAAGGGAAGAAACTGCACTTAGTTATGGTTCTACCGTTCCCGACAGCAGATTAATTGATGCTGCAGAAACTTCAGGTAAGCCAGTTTCGCCCAATCCATTTATTGTTCTTTTAACTGCATTGGTATTGGCAGTAGGGGTAGGTGTTGGAATTGTGCTATTAAAAGAAGTTATAAACAGAAGTGTAATGTTCAGGTCGGAAATTGAGGAAGCTACCTCTCTTCCGATTATTGGAGAAATTTCTCATGATCCTTCCAAATCAAATATTGTGATTTCTGAAGGTAAAAGAAATTTTATAGCAGAACAATTCCGTCAGTTAAGAACATCTCTTGGCTATTTAGGTATTAATACCCAAAAAAAGAAAATCATGTTGACTTCTTCTATTTCAGGAGAAGGCAAGAGTTTTATTTCTGCAAATCTTGGAATCAGCTTGGCGCTTACAGGTAAAAAAGTAGTATTGCTGGAGTTGGACCTCCGTAAGCCAAGACTGAGTGAAGTGGTAGGTGTGTCAAGGGAGTTTGGTTTGTCCAATTATTTTATTGGTGAGGCAGATCCCAGAGAGATTATAAAAAAAGTTCCTATTACTGAAAATTTGTTTATAATTTCTTCCGGTCCAATTCCTCCTAATCCTTCAGAACTGATTTTGAATGGAAAGCTGCAGGAACTTTTTGATTATCTCGACAATCATTATGATTATATTTTAGTGGATACAGCTCCTGTAAGTCCTGTTACTGACGCTTATATTATTTCTCCCATGTGTGATGCTTCATTATATGTTGTGCGCCATGGATATACTCCAAAATCAGCTCTCAAGTTTTTGGATACAAGTAATGATGTGAGGAAATTAAAGAATGCAGCCATCATATTTAATGATGTAAAAGCTAGAGGGATAGGTAAAAATGACTATGGTTACGGATATGGATATGGTGGCGGTTATGGATATGGATATGAGGAAGATCAGGGCAGGAAAGTAAGAAAGAAAAAATCCAGGAAAACAGAAGAGACTTTATAGGGTTTTTGAATTTTTTTCCACTAATAAATATTCTTTTCCTAACAATGAGCCAAGAAAAAAAATTATCCCAATTACCACATTGGTATGCGGTATATACCAGGCCAAGATGGGAGAAGAAAGTAGCTGAACTTTTCAGCCGGAAAGGAGTGGAAAATTATTGTCCTCTTAACCGAGTTTTGCGCCAATGGAGTGATCGGAAAAAATGGATCTTTGAACCATTAATAAAAAGCTATGTGTTCGTAAGAATTATGGAAGAGCAGTTAGTTGAAATTCGTACCACACCTGGGGTAATCAATTTTGTTTATTGGCTAGGAAAACCTGCTATTGTTAAAGAGGATGAAATAATCAGGATTAAAAAATTTCTTAACGAATACGAAGATGTCAAAGTTGAACGCACAGAAGTACGAATTAATGATACAGTCAGGATTGTAAAGGGACCTTTAATGTCAGAGGAAGGAAAAATTATTAAAATAAGTAAACATACAGTCAAGCTGATTTTGCCTGGGTTGGGTTATAACCTTATTGCAGAGGTTAAAAGAGATAATATAGAGCTGGCTGGAAATTAAATTAAAATAAGGAATTAAATACTATTAACACATACCAATGGAATACAAAATCGCAATTATTGGATTAGGATATGTTGGCTTACCCTTGGCGGTGGCATTTGCAAAAAAATATCAAGTTGCCGGATTTGATATTAATAAAACGAGAATCCTGGAACTAAGTGAAGGTAAAGATTATACTCTAGAAGTTTCTGATGATGAATTGAAAGAGGTAATTAAAAAGGACTTATCCGGAATCGGATTATATTTTACAAACAATCTTGAAGAAATTAAAAATTGTAATGTTTATATAGTTACTGTTCCTACGCCTGTGGATAAACATAATAAACCCGATCTTACACCACTATATAAAGCTAGTGAAACAGTAGGTAAAGTTCTCAAGAAGGGGGATATAGTAATATACGAATCTACGGTATACCCGGGAGTAACTGAAGACGAATGTGTTCCTGTATTAGAGAGAGTATCGGGGTTAACATTCAATTCAGATTTTTATTGCGGTTATTCACCTGAAAGAATTAACCCGGGAGATAAAGAGCATACCGTAACCAAAATTAAAAAGGTTACATCAGGATCTACACCGGAAATTGCTACTGTGGTAGATAATTTGTACGCAAGTATTATTACAGCCGGAACTCATAAAGCTTCATCTATAAAAGTTGCAGAAGCTGCAAAAGTTATTGAAAATGCTCAAAGAGATATCAATATTGCCTTTGTAAATGAGCTTGCAAAAATTTTTAACAGAATTGGGATTGATACCTCTGAGGTCCTTGCTGCGGCAGGAACAAAGTGGAACTTTCTTCCATTCAAACCCGGCCTTGTAGGAGGACACTGTATTGGAGTTGACCCCTATTATCTTGCTCAAAAAGCGCAGGAATTAGGCTATCATCCTGAAATAATCCTTGCAGGAAGAAGATTAAACGACGGAATGGGGCAATACGTGGCGGATGAAGTATTAAAACTTATGATTAAAAAAGGTATTCCCGTTTTAGATAGTAAAGTACTTGTTATGGGAATAACATTTAAGGAAAATTGTCCGGATGTTAGGAATACCAAGGTGATTGATATTGTTAATCACTTAAGGGAATATCACATTAATGTAGATATCTACGATCCATGGGCAAAACCTGAGCAGGTTGAACATGAGTATGGAGTTTTATCTACTAATAAACTTCCTGATGTAAAGTATGATGGAATAATTTTGGCAGTGGCGCACAAGGAGTTTAATAAAGATATGATTCTGAAACTGAAAAAAGATAACAGCGTGGTTTTTGATGTTAAATCTACATTAGAAAAGGAAATAGTAGATGGGAGGTTGTAGTTATATTAATTGCTTTGAATGAGGAGAAACCGAACGGATTAATCGAAAAGAAATGAATAAGATTACAGTTGAAACTGTTTATGGGGAAGCAGCTATAAAAGGGGTAGAAAAAACTATCATATCCGGTTTGAAGATTTTTCAAACTTATGACTGGTTGTCGGTTTCAGGTAATGCTGTTTCAGCAGTAATCTGTTATGATGAGAAAAAAAGGATTCTTGCTTATCTTCCTTTGGTTGAATCTACCAAATTCAAAGTAAAAGGCTTTCACATTCCTCCCTATACGCCATATTTTGGACCTGTGATATTAGAAGCTGATGTTTTCCATAAAGGTCAGATTGTGGAGAGTATCCTTAAGCCTATAAAAAATAGTAAACATTTGGATTTTGTGATTCCTTCTGGAGATGAAGATATTGTTAGTTATTCAAGATTAGGATTCTCTATTGAGGCAAGTCAAACTCATATAATAGAAAAGGAAGGTGCTTATAGTTTATCGAGTATTCATGGTAGTAAAAGAAGATACCTGAAGAAATTGTTGGATATGGCCGATAGTGGAAGAATAAATATAAAATATGGAAGAAATTGTATTGAAGATCTTCTTTACCTGAACAATGAAACAGAAAAAAGAGCCGGATTTAAAGGAAATAAGGAGGTGCTAAAGGAGTTGGTAAATCGTTTTGGGTCTGATGAAAATATATTGGTAATTTATTCAGAAAAAGGAAATCCATTGTCTGGTGCATTCTTCCCCGGCGATACTCAATTCGCATACCATTTAATCAATGCATCCCTCAGGGATGAGGATAATATATTAGATAAGGCAAATTTGCTGTCTACTTATAAGGCGGTTTCGCAAACGCTGAGTAGGGGAAAAAGTTTTGACTTTGAAGGCTCAAATATTCCAGGTGTGGCTGCGTTTTATAGAATGATGGGCGGAAAACCTGTTATTAATTTGAGAATGCAAAAATCCGGGTCATTTTTATATGCTCTTTTAAGAGCCGGTATTAAAATAAAAAAGGAGCGTTATGACTTTTGAGTTAAAAGAGGAAAAGGATAGGAAATTTTATCTGGTAATCTGGTGGATTTTAACCTTTGGTTTGCTTTTGGCATCACGTTTCCCTGCTTTAACTCAAATTTCTTTAAAAGTTCTGATTCCATTATTGTTTATTATTTGCCTTTTTCATTCGGGATTTTCTGCAAAGTTTAATAATAAAGGTTTATTGAGTTATGCTCTATTTTTCGGATGGGCTTGTTTGTCAATATTCTATACTGTAAATCTTCCGCTAACCATGGAATATTTACAAGCTATGCTTGGGAATTTGATAATTTGGTTTATAGTAGTTTCTGTAATACTGCATTCAAAAAATATATTTAGCTATCTCATCCCCTTAATATTGATATTTTTAATTCATGGATATTTTGGGTTAATCATAAAGCCTGAAGTGCTAAACGATAGAATTGTTGGCAGGGCTCAGGGAATAACTTCAAATCCTAATCAACTTGGGTTTATTATGTGGTATGGAATAGTAGTGGGTACTATGATATTAATGACTTCCCGAAAATTGTGGATTAACATTATTATTCTTGGAATAATGGTATTCTTTTTATTAATGTTATTTAATACTGGTTCCAGGAAATCTCTTGCAGCTACTCTGGTTTTTTTGGTTATATCCGGTTTTATGTATTTGAAAAATCGGAATCCTCTTTTAATGTTAGGTATTGTTTTAGGTGCCTTTTTTACCTTTCAGTTTAGCTATGATTACATTTTGAACAATACTGCAGTAGGAGCGCGACTTACTGCCGATAACCTTGAGGGAGGAGCGAATGTTCGGTTGAATATCATTGAACAAGGAATTGAATTTTTTAAATATAGCCCCATTGTCGGAATTGGATTAGGAAGTTTTTCAAGCTTTCATTCAGAAGGTTTTGTTGCCCATAATGATTACATCGAGATTATTGCTTCTATGGGATTGGTCGGCTTTTTAATTTACATGGGAATTTTTTATGACTATTTCAGAAAACTCCTTTTTCTGTATAGAAATAACATTCTTCCTAACTATTTTATAATAGCACTTGGGTTTATAGTGGGTTATTTGATTTTGGGTACAGGTCGTCCGGCTTTTCTTGACCCTTTTGCAGTAACTATGTTGGCTACAGTGCATGGATTTTTATGGAAGGGTTGTAAAGACTTTGAGGAATTGGATTATTCCGACCACAATGAATCAATAATTTCTTCTGTTAAGATATAAATAAATATGGCAGGATTTTTACTATTACCAAATTCATTAGATAACTCACCTCAAATTCAAAAGGCCTTGTCTGTATTTAATGACCGAGGCTTTAATGCTTTGATAAAAAAACAGACAGAATTATTTTCCGTTTATTATTTTGATGGATTAGGTGGTAGGAAATCCGGGTTTTGGCAGAATGAAAATGGGGATTTTATTTGTCTATCTGGGACATGCCTCTTCGATTCAAATCTAATTACGAATCCTGATAAAAAATTTTATGATATAGTATTTAATTCTGACCTTTCTAATTATAGCTTTTCTGGAGCATTCTGTATTTTGGCATATAGGAAATCTGATGGAAAACTTATTCTGATTCATGATGAAAATAGTCTTTTCAGGTTTTATATAAATACGGAGTTAAATATAATATCATCTTCTTTCCTTTCTTTGGCCGAAGATTCAGATCCTAAGGATTTGAATAAAGAAATTATTAGTTTTAATCTGGTTTTTGGGTTCTTACCTGCTAGAAAAACCTGGATACAAAAAATCGAAAGAGTATTAGATTCTAGTCAGATTCCTGAAGGAGTTGAATATAAGAACGTAAAAAGATCTTCGGTTCAATATTCTTTTTCAGGCTGTAAGGAGGCAGTAAAAAGAGCTGCTGAATTGCTTCTGCAGAAGACAAAAATTAAAACTGAGCCTTCTCAGATTAATTTTTATCTTGGTTTGTCATCCGGGTACGACTCCAGGCTTATGGCTGCCTTATTACATAAGAATGATTTTCCTTTTAATTTTTTTACTTTTAATAAGCCGGGAGATTTAGATCCTGTAATAGCTCAGAAAGTATCGGAATATTGTAAAATACCTCTTGCGAAAAAACAAACTGAACGAGTAAAAAATCCCGATTTATTTGAAGAAGTATTTTCTTCAGCTTTCAAATTTTTCGATGGTCAGGCAGTTAATATGATGCAGTATACTAAACCTGATTATACTGCCGGTTTTAGAAAAGAAATATTTTCGGGAATTGCATTACATTTTTCTGGTGTTGGCGGAGAGATTTTCCGTAATTATAATTATGATCATAAGCTTAAGTGTTCCGTTGAAAGTTGGATTGATTCATATCTTCTGAATGGTTTTAAACTTAATGAGTTTGTGCCTTCACAGTATCAGGATAAAATATTAAACATTTTTAAAGATTATATAAGTGCTGAACTAGGTATTATAAACCAGATTGATTATAAAGAAAGAAAAGTTTTCTATTCCAAACTGTTGTTAAGAGATTGGCATAGTGTAAGGAATTCCATAGAGAATCAATATAGTTATTATTACACTCCTTTTACAGATCCTGAAGTTATTGAATTAAGTCTTCAAACGATTCAATTTCATGGAACAGGGGGATATTTTGAAGGTCGTATAATTGATGAAGTTAATACTCAGCTTGCTTCAATTGATAGTAGTTATGGGCATGCATTAAATACTTATCCGTTTAAAAATCGATTGCTTAATGCAGGAAGAGCAGTTGTGAAAACCCCTTTTTTCTCTTCTTTTAATTCAGAAAGGAAAAAGGCTTCAGCATTTTCCTGTAATGAATATGAAAAATCTCTGATTAATATTTTTAAGGAAATTGGACTCGAGATTAATTCTGATAATTTATTAAAATCCTCCAGAAGAGTAGAACCATTATTAGCTACTGCTTATTCATTAAAAAAAATTTTGAATTCATGATTGCTACATTAAGAAGATATGGTAAACTTTTAATTGGCTTCGACAAAGTTCAGAAGAAAAATTGGGAAAAAAGGAATCCTTATTTAAATACTGAGTATGAACGCGGCTATATTTTTAAACAGGGTTTACCTAAGATTGCTATTTTATCAGATGTAGCTCATGAACACGCTTTATATATAAAGGCTTGCATTGAAATGGAGCAAAATTATGAAGTAATTGATCCGTATCATCCTGATTGGGTAAATCTGGTAAAAAATAGCAATTCCGAAGTGTTTTTATTTTGGCCAACAATTTATAAACCTATTCAAAAGCAGTTTTGGGATGAAAGATTATTTACAATAAAACATTATCTTAAAAAGAATGTATTTCCCTCATTTGAGGTGTTATGGCTTTATGAAAGTAAGAGAAAATCTCTTAATTGGTTAGAGTCTAATAATTATCCTCATCCTAAAACTACAGTATTCTTTGACAAACAATCGGCTTTAGATTTTATCAATAATGCTGAATTACCTTTAGTTTGTAAGACCGATCAGGGAGCATCTTCCACCGGAGTATATATACTTAAAACAAAGGCTCAGGCAGTAAAAGTTATAAAAAGGGCTTTTGGCAGAGGTTTAAGAATGAAAAATAAAGGTTGGAATGATGTTCATCAAGGTTACATAATTTTTCAGGAATTTCTTCCCGATTGTAATGAATGGAGAATGATCAGAGTGGGAGATTCTTATTTCTGTAGATTTAAAATTAAAGTGGGTGAATTTCATAGTGGATCCGGAGATATCGAATGGGCTAAACCTCCTGAATTTCTACTGGATTCAATTAAGGAAATTAGTGATAAACTGGATATTCCTAACATCAATGTTGACTATTTTGAAACAAAAGATGGAAGATTTTTAATCAATGAAATTCATGCATTATGGGGAGGTAAAGAGATACATCATCCTGAACTTGAAGGCCGATATTTGTATTTGAGAGAAAAAGGATGGGTTTTTGAAAAAGGTGATTTTTTTAGAAACAGGTGTGCCAATTTAAGAATTGAATGGATTCAAAAGAATTTGTTAAGTAGATATTAAAGAACTTTTCAATTAATGAAATTACAATTCAAAAACAACTTTTTCGGTTATTTTAAGTTTTATTATAATGTAGTCGGGTTTAAGCTTGTAATAAACCTAATGCTGTGTATATTGGTAAGTTTTCTCGACGGGATTGGTTTAGCCATGTTTATGCCTCTATTGCAAATGGTAGGGGATGCAGAAGTGAATAGTGATTCTGTTGCTATGGGTAATTTAAGATTTATTACTGATAGCATGGAAGCAATTGGTTTATCCCTTAATTTAACATCAGTGCTGATATTTTTAATTCTTCTCTTTTTTCTTAAGGGAATAATGAAATTTATTCAGGGATATTATCTGGTTAAATTAAGACACCTTTTCATGAGTACCGTACGCAACAGTCTGGTTTCGGATTTGAATAATTTAAGTTATAAGGGGTTTTTAAAACTGGATGCTGGGAAAATTCAAAATACTTTAATTACAGAAGTTCAGAGGTTATTTCAAACTATGAATCATTATTTTAATGCTACACAATCTGGAGTGATGATTCTTACTTATGTTGTTTTAGCCTTTGTTGCAAATTATCAGTTTGCTATTCTTGTTGCAATAGGAGCAGGTCTTTCCAATTTTTTATATAAACGGATATATTTTTTAACTAAAAAAGCTTCAATTGCTTTTTCTAAAAGTGGAAATGATTTTAATAGTTATTTAATACAGGCAATAAATTATTTTAAATATTTAAAGTCTACTAATTACTTTTCTAAATATTCAATTAAACTGCGTCAGGTAATCAGAGAATCTGAAATGTTGAATAGTAAGATGGGTTTTTATAGTGCAATTTCTCTGAGTATCAGAGAGCCCATCATTGTTATCATTGTTTCTCTTGTAATTTATATCCAGGTTTCCATCATGGGGGGGAGCCTAACGAGCATTATTCTCAGTTTATTACTTTTCTATCGGGCTTTAAGCCAGCTAATGGTTCTGCAAAGTTTCTGGCAAAACTTTATTCAAAATATTGGATCGATGTATTCAATCTCGGAAATATCTGCTGAAATGCAAGAGTTAAAAGAGCCAGAAGGATCTGTGGATTTCGAAAGAATAAATAATGGTATATTATTTAAAGATGTTGAATTTTCTTACGGCGATTATAAAGTTTTGAATGGAGTAAATATTTCTATAGCTAAAAATAAAACCATAGCATTAGTAGGTCAGAGTGGATCAGGTAAAACAACGCTTGCTAATATGGTTGCCGGACTAGTACTCCCTAAAAAAGGAGAATTATTGATAGATGGAATTCGCATTGACAAATACAGGTTAAATACTTTTAGAGATAAGGTTGGCTATATTTCTCAGGAACCTGTTATTTTTAATGACAATATCTATAATAATGTTACGTTTTGGGATGAAACCAATGAAGAAAATTTGAGCAGATTCAGAAAGGTTGTTGAATTGGCTTCTCTTTCAGAATTTATTGATTCCCAACCTAACAAAGAATTTACAATACTCGGCGATAATGGAATATTAATTTCCGGGGGACAAAAGCAGAGAATTTCAATTGCCAGAGAATTATATAAGGATGCAGAAATATTAATTCTGGATGAGGCTACTTCTGCTCTTGATTCAGAAACAGAGAGGATGATTCAGGAGAATATAGAAAGTTTACACGGTAAATATACTATTCTAATTATTGCCCATCGTTTATCCACTATAAAGAATGCTGATGTCATTTATCTGATTGATAAAGGTCGTGTGGAACATTCGGGTGACTTTAATACGTTGCTTCAAAAATCAGATAAATTTAAAAGAATGGTGGCATTGCAGGAGTTTCAGTAACTCTCTAAATCCATAACTATTATGAAAGTACTTTTTATTGCTAATACTTTTCCAAGTCCTGATGTTCCAAAAGTCGCCCCTTTTAATATTCGTGCCGCAAAAAATCTTACTTCTGAAGGGGTTAGCCTCGAAATTTTCCATTTAAGGGCATGGAAACCCGGAAGGAAAGTTTCATCAACTTATACTATTGATGGTGTTAAAATTACTTCTGTTGCTTTCCCTTTTCATGCCGGACTAGCACCTAGAATGAAGGCACTAAATGTCGGTTTATATAAAAGACAGTTTTACAATTTTCTGAAAAATAATTATGATTTGTCTCAATTCGATATTATTCATACCGTTGGTGCTGCGCATGCAGGTGTAGTAGGTGGTTTTTTGAAATATAAAACCGGGATCCCCCATATTGCTCAATGTATTGGAGCAGATGTTAATTACGTACTGCCGGAAATTAAAACGTATAAAGGGGTAAAAGGTTTCGAAAATTATGTTGATATCTTTGTTGGAAACAGTCATAGTCTTGCTAATCAGGCCAAATCACTATTTCCTGATAAACCTGCAGCTGTGGTTTACAGGGGTATTGATTTGCAAACTTTTAAGCCTGACCCCTTTAAATTGAATGAAGAGTTTACTGTTTTTTCCTACCTGGGTGGTTTTTCGGCTGGTAAAACTATTCATGGTAGAAATGAAAAAGGGGCATTGGTCTTACTCAAGGCATGGAGGCAATTAATTGAAGAGCATCCTGATCTTAATATAATACTACATTTCGCAGGACCACGAGTTACCTATGAAGAAGTGGCTGAAAATCTTCAAAGAAAACCGGAGGAACTTAAAGTTAAAATTATTGGCCACCTTGACAGAACCGAAGTGAGGGATTTTATGCAATCCTCTCATGTGATGTTAATTCCGAGTATGTGGGATGGTTTACCGAATGTTGGGACTGAATCTGCAGCTTGTGGATGTGCCATTATTGGTTCAACTGCCGGAGGAATACCTGAAGTAGTTGGTAGAGGCAATCTCGGAATTCTTGTTGAGCCAGGAAATGTTAAGGAATTAAAAGATGCCATATACAAACTTGCTACAGACAGGGATCTTCTGAATTTTTACAGAAAGAATAGCAGGCCATTTATGGAAGCAAATCTGGATGCGTCTCAATTTGCACCTGGCTATATAAAAATTTATAATCAATTAGCAAAAAAACAATGAAAAATAAGGTTTGCCAGTTTACGATAGCTCACCTCACTGAAGATGAAAGGATTTTCCATAAAGAGTGTAAATCTTTAACTAATGATTTTGATGTTACCTTAGTGGGTACCTCTGACCATGATTATGAATCTGACGGAGTAAAAATAATAGGGTTGGGTAAACCTAAAGGGGTATTTAATAGATTTAAAAGTATTTTCTCTATTATCCCAACTTTACGGAAACAAGAAGCTGATATTTACCATTTTCATGATCCCGAGTTGATATTTACAGGGTATATACTTAAAAAGTTTTATAAAAAAACTGTGGTGTATGATGTTCATGAGCATTATACCAATAAACTTAACAGTAAAAATTTTGGTAAATGGAAATTTTTGAAAAAAATCCTGATTAAATTATGGACAACATTGGAGTTGCGTTTATCGAAAAAATTTGACTTAATTATTACAGCAGACACAGTTACTGCCAAGCAATTCCCTTCAGAAAAAACTATTACTATCGGAAATTTTCCCACCCTTGACTTTGTTCAAACTGCCATTCCAAAAACTGTTCCAGATAATGAAGAAGATTTCAGAGTTGTTTACTTAGGAACTATTCATGAACAACGGGGGTTAAGAAAATGTGTGGAAGCCATTAATAAGGTTAAGTATAAAGGGATAAAGCTTCATATTATTGGAAATTCAAACTTTCCGGAACTCACCGCTTTATTCGAGTCAAATGAAAGAGTCGTATATCATGGAAGGATTCCCTGGGAAAAGTTGAGTTCCGAACTTCAAAAATGTTATGTTGGTTTAATTCTGCTTCAGCCAGTTTCTGCATTTACCTACATTCCAGGTGAGAATATTGTGAAACTTTTTGAATACATGGGTATGGGTATACCTTATATAATGTCTGATTTTCCCGGATTAAGAAAATTTACAGAAGAAAATGGCGGAGGAATAGTTGTAGACCCAACTGATACAGATAAAATCGCCCAGGCAATTGAAAAGTTATATGAAGATAAGGAATTGTTTAGCAGACTTAGCCGTGAAGGGATAGGTCGGGTTAGAGATGTCTATAACTGGGATGCGCAGGCTAAAAAATTAATTGAAGGGTACCAAAAAATACTAATTAATTAACATGGATGTTATTGTTTCACATGATGTGGATCACCTTTATCTTTCAGAGCATCTGACCGATACCTATATCCCGGGATTGCTGCTGAGAAGTATTAAAGGTGTGGTGAAAGGAGGAATATCACCTGGGAAATTGCCCGGAAGGTTTTCGTCCAAGCTTAACCGTGTAAAAGAATTGAGAGCGTTTAATAAATCTTTCGGCATAAAGGAAACCTATTTTTTTGGAATGAGGAAAGGATTAAATCTTTCCTATCATTATACAGCAGCAAAACCATACATCGAATTTTTATTAAAAGAAGAAGGTGTATTGGTAGGATTGCACGGAATGGGTTATAACAATAAGGAATTACTAAAAGAGGAAAAAGAAAGGCTGGAATCTTTTCTTCCTGCAGGCTATCAGCTGGGGATTAGGAATCATTATCTGAGAAAGGATAAAAATACCCTCCATTTCATGAGTGAGCTGGGTTTTGCATTTGATTCCACCGAATATCACCTGGAGCAGCCCCGTAAAATCGGGGAAATGTGGGAAATTCCTATCAGCGTAATGGATGCTGGTTTTATAGGCCTTTATAAAAATGATTTTGAAGTGATCAAACAGAAGTCTCTTCGTATGCTTCAGGAAGCGGAAGAAAAAAATCTTCCTTATTTCGTGATCAACTTTCACGATGCTTATTTTAATGAGGCTTATCCTGATTATAAAAACTGGTATGAGTGGTTCATCGCCTATTTGCATGAAAAGCAATACAGGTTTGTGAACTTTTTGGATGCAAAAAATAAACTGAATAATCCGTGAAAATAACCTACATCAGTAAATATGCTGTGTTGCCTGAGTTTGGTGCACCGACAAGACAATATTTTCTTTCCAAATACATGGCGGCTTCAGGCCATGAAGTAAAACTGATTGGTTCGAGGTCTATCCCGGAAAAAGTACCTCCGTTTAAGGGGCTTTACAGAAGTGTAAAAGAAGGGAACCTGGAAATGGTAACCTTACAAGGCCCCCCTGTAAAACTCGGATTCAGCCTGAAAAGAGTCTGGAGCTGGCTGGTATTTGAAATCAATCTGTTCCGGTATTACAGGCATCTGAAAAAATTTAAGCCCGATGTGGTTATTGTTTCATCTCTGTCCATCCTCACCTTTATTTTCGGGGTGTATGTGAAAAAAAAGCTGAAAATTCCGCTCGTGCTGGAAATCAGGGATATTTATCCTTTAACTCTGGTAGAAGTTGGGAATTACAGCCCCCGACATCCCTTGGTGAAATTTATTGGATGGGTAGAAAAATATGGTTATAAGCATGCTGACCTTATATTAAGCACCTTACCCAATTGCGACCAGCATATAGAGAAGGTTATGGGCAAAAAGGTCAATTTTAAATGGATACCTATGGGTATCGATCCGGATTATTTCGGAATCAATCCTTCCGATCCGGCTCCGGCATTCCAACCCGAACCAGGTGTGTTTAAAATCGGTTATGCAGGGACGATTGGATTGGCCAACGCCATGGATGTAATTTTTGAGGCCGCAGCTGACCTTGAAAAAGATTACCCTGATATCAGGTTTATCATTACCGGCGACGGACCCATGAAACCCGATTACATTAAAAAATACGGACATCTGAAAAATATTGAATTCAGAGATCCCGTTTCCAAGAAGGGCCTTCAGCCGTTGCTGACCACCATGAACCTCCTGATTCATTCCTATCTTAATCAACCTATTTACAGATACGGGGTGAGTCCTAATAAGTGGATTGATTACATGTTGTCGGCCAGGCCCGTTTTGGTAGCTCTTGGTGGACAAACTTGCATTGTAGGTGATGCAGGTTGTGGTATATTTGTCCGGCCGGAAGATAAAGAAGCCCTGAAAAAGGGTATTTTGGAATTTTACAAAAAATCCCCTGAAGAGCTCGATGAAATGGGCAGAAAGGGTAGGGAATATTTGCTGTCGAACCTCACCTATCCGTACCTGGCCGGTGTGTTATCTGAACAACTTGAAAAAGTAGTAAAACAATATTATCAATGAACAATATCAGATTCGTAGTTGTTGGGCAGGGAGCAATTGGTAAAAGGCATTCCCATATGGTGCTTGGTACACCCGGTGCCGAACTGGTTGCGGTGATAGAGCCTGTACCTTCACAACTGGATGGTTTCGAACAACTGCAGAAAGTTCCTCTGTTTAAATCACTGGATGAATTTCTTGCTTCAGGAATTGAAGCTGATGTAGCCAATATATGTACCCCCAACGGATTACATGCTCCGTTGGCTATTCAGGCTTTAAAAAATAAACTCCATGTGGTAATTGAAAAACCCATGGGACTATCCAAAAAAGAATGCGAGGAAGTGATTTTCACCGGGCTGCAGATGTCGCGTCAGATATTTGTGGTGAAACAAAACCGTTATAGTCCTCCCAGTAAATGGTTGAAGGAAATTGTTTCCGAAAAAATTATCGGAGAAGTTTTAATGGTTCAGGTAAACTGTTACTGGAACCGCGACGACAGGTATTATAAAAAAGGAGGCTGGAAAGGCACCCTGGATATGGATGGGGGAGTCTTGTTTACCCAGTTTTCTCACTTTATTGATATCATGTACTGGGTTTTTGGTGACGTGAAAAACGTAAAAGCATCTTTTGCCAATTATGCTCACAGGCATAATACTGAATTTGAAGATTCAGGACTTGTACAATTTGAATTTGTGAACGGTGGAATGGGCTGTATCAACTTCTCTACTGCCGTCTGGGATACCAACATGGAAAGCTCCATAACCGTTATTGGAACCAAAGGGTCTGCAAAAGTGGGAGGGCAGTATATGAATGAAATTGAATACTGTCATATTGAAGGTTATGAAAAACCCGAGCTTCCACCTACCAATCCGCCAAACGATTATGGTCCGTTTAAAGGTAGTGCAGCCAATCACCATTTTGTGATTGAAAACGTAATCAATACCCTTAACGGAACCGATACCATTACTGCAAATGCGCTGGAAGGATTAAAAGTGGTGGAAATTATAGAAAGGATTTATCAGTCGAGAGATTTAAGTGCACTTACCAACAAAAAATAACGATATGAATTATTTTGTTCATGAAACTGCCATTATTGACGGGGATTGTGAAATAGGGGAAGGGACAAAAATCTGGCATTTTTCGCATATACTTTCCGGTTGTAAAATTGGTAAAAACTGCAGTATCGGACAAAACTGCGTGATCTTCCCCGAAGTGGTGTTGGGCAATAATGTCAAGATTCAGAATAACGTTTCTGTATATACGGGAGTAACCTGCGACGACGATGTTTTCCTGGGTCCAAGCTGCGTATTTACCAATGTGGTGAATCCCAGAAGTGCCGTAAACAGGAGAGGACAGTATGCCAAAACGCATGTTGGAAAAGGTGCTTCAATAGGAGCCAATGCAACAATCGTTTGCGGGCATAATATCGGTAAATATGCCTTTATCGGAGCAGGTGCAGTGGTAACAAAAGACGTTCCCGATTATGCGCTGGTAGTGGGCAATCCTGCTAGGCAAACCGGATGGATGAGCGAATACGGCCACAAACTGAAATTCGATGAAAACGGATTGGCCGTATGCCCTGAAAGCGGACAGAAATATGAACTGAAAAACGGAGCAGTGACAAAGCTGTCGGACTGATTTTTATTGAAGAAATTGAATTCATGTTTTACAGAAATTTTTTCAAGCGGTTAATCGATTTTTTCGTCAGCCTGACAGGATTTATCATCCTGTTACCGGTTTTTATTATTCTTACCATATTGCTTGCCATTGCCAACAATGGCAAGCCTTTTTTCTTTCAGCAGCGGCCGGGGAAAAATGAAAAAGTATTCAGGGTGATTAAATTTAAAACCATGAATGATAAGCGGGATAAAGACGGCAATCTTCTTCCTGATGCAGAAAGGCTTACTGCTATTGGCAAATTTGTTCGTAAAACTTCACTTGATGAAATCCCCCAGTTGCTGAATGTTATCAAAGGCGATATGAGCCTGATAGGTCCCAGGCCTTTACTGGTAAGTTATCTGCCGCTGTACAATGCTCAACAACGCAGAAGGCATGAGGTAAGGCCCGGTATTACCGGCTGGGCACAGGTGAACGGAAGAAATGCCATTTCCTGGGAAGAAAAGTTTAAATACGATGTTTATTATGTAGACCATCTCAGCTTCATGCTTGATTGTAAAATTCTTTGGTTAACTTTTATCAAAGTATTGAAGTCTGAAGGCATAAGCGCTGCCAACCACGCCACTATGGAACCATTTAAAGGCAGCCCCCAAAACTGACCTTATCTGTTATGAAAGAAAATAGAAATTATGCCCGTGTTACAGATGTGCTGCAACGAAACCATATTGCGGGTATAATTTTAATCCTGCTTATTTACGCTATCTGCATCATCCTATTTTCTCCTTATCCCCGCGGTACCGATCAATACTGGAACCTGGGCAATATTGAGCGTATTGTGCACATGGACGGGGTTTGGAAGACCAATAATATTTTTCCGGCCGGAATGCCGGAGGATACTGAAAATCTTCCCAGACCATGGGTGCAAAACCGTCCCGTTACTTATCTGGGAGCTGTATTCGGAATATTCACAGGAAATGCCCATATAGGATGGATGCTGATGAATTTCCTTTTGCTGGCTGCCATATTAAGAATATTTACCACCCTTGCAGTAAGTGCAGATAAAGTTCATCCTGCATTCTTTCCCTGTGCTGCCCTGGTGGTTTTTAATCCCCTTATCTTTTACCTTGGTATGCAGGCCCTGCCTGAAATATTTAACTGCCTCCTTGCTATTGCTCTTTTTGGAGTTTTGGTAAAAGTAAAATCTGCAGTTCCTAAAGCGCTGGTTTCGGCTGTCCTTGCAGGTATGCTGTATTATCAAAGGGAAAGTTTTGTTTTGGTGTTTTTACTTGTACCTGCTTTCCTTTATATTTTCTTGTCAGGTAAAGAAAGATGGTTGGGAATAATTTCATTTGTGTGTGCCGTAGCAATTTTGTATGCGATTAAACCTTTGGTTTTTCCTGCTCATACTATTCATCCTATTTCTGCTTTACACCAGCTTACCGAAGTGCGGCCGGGGAATTCCAACATGGTCAACTATCTCTTCCCCAATCCACCCGATAGAAGTGCTGGGGAGGCAATGCAGATACTTGGAAAAAAAATTGTAAAAGCTGCGGAGCTGCAATTTATTCCCAAAGGATCAGAAGCCATTTTTTTCTACACCATAAACTTATTGCTCATTCCGCTTGGCATATTGTTGTACAGATATAAAACACTTGAAGAAAACCTGAAACAGGAGGTGTTTTTTATCGCAGGGATGGTAGTCATCCAGGCGGCAACAGTAATCATTTTTGAAAATCAGAACAGGTTCAGCTCTGTTTTGATGCCTATGCTGGTGCTGGTATTGTACAGATTAATATCCCGTAAGGTAGTTTATCAACCATGGAAAGTTTATATTCCTCTGGGTCCGGTAATTGTCCTGGCAGGGTTGATAGGGTTCAATAATTTATCGGAGGCACGAAAAGACAAAAAGCTTATGGCTGAATTAAAAATCATTCGTGAAATCACAGACCGTTCTGCAGTGATGGTGCCTTATTATGGTGGACGGGCAATTATGCTAAGTTACGTGGTAATGCCCGATTATATATATTATTTCCCCGGAAGGTATGATTGGGATAATTTAGTGGAAGTATCGAAAAAGCTGAACACAACCTGGTTTTTATACCCCGGCCATATTAGCTTTGCAGATAAAATAGCTCCATTAATAGAGGAATCCCATGAATTGGCTGGTGGATTACGATTGTCACGATTAAGGATATCCGAATAAAATGTATGCATAATATCATTATTACCTCAGCCGGGCAAAGAGTTTCCCTGGTGAGGGCTTTTAAAAAAGAATTGAATCAAAGGTGTCCCGGTGCACTGGTGCTTACCACCGATATGGAACCGGAATTAAGTGCCGCCTGCAATGTTTCAGATAAATATTTCAGGGTTAAAAGGGTAACTGATCCTGCCTATATCGACGAACTCATAAACCTGTGTTTGGCCAATGGGGTAAGAATGGTGGTGCCCACGCTGGATACTGAGCTCCTGGTACTGTCTACAAATAGACAAAAGTTTGAAAAAGAAGGGATACACGTTATTGTATCGGGAGAAGATTTTGTGAAGAAGTGCAGGGATAAAAGGCTGATCTCAGATTTTTTTACCGAAAGGGGAATAAGTGTTCCTGCATTATATGATAAGTCCAAGCCTGTTTTCCCTTTATTTATAAAACCCTACGACGGTAGCCTGAGTGCTGATACCTATTTAATTCGTTCCAAAAATGAACTTACGGAATATCATTACTCCAACGAGAAGCTGATGTTTATGGAATATATCGATAAGGAGGTGAATGATGAATATACAGTAGATATGTACTACGGCAGGGATAATAAAGTAAAATGCATTATCCCCCGGAAACGGATAAAGGTTAGGGCCGGGGAGATTAATAAAGGATTAACCTGCAAAAATGCCATCGTGCCTTTTCTTAAGGAAAGGCTATCCCATATTGATACAGCGATTGGCTGTCTTACACTGCAACTGTTTTTTAACAGGGATAACGGAAGGATTACCGGAATAGAAATCAATCCGCGATTTGGAGGAGGCTTTCCCCTTAGTTACAGGGCAGGGGGGAACTATCCGGGCTGGCTGATTGAGGAATATTACGGGAACCGGAATATAGAATATTTCGAAGGCTGGGAAGATGCACTGCTGATGCTTAGATATGATGACGAAATTTTGGTACATGGTTATCAGGCTTAATCCCGATATGGTATTCATTTTTGACCTGGACGATACCCTGTTCAGGGAAATAGACTACCTGAAATCTGCCTATAAGTATATTGCCAGGAAAATTCGCCCCCACAACAGTGAAGCCCTTTATCAAGCAATGATCGATAAATACCACTCCGGGGAAAATGTTTTTAATTGGATTATTTCCGAATTTGGGAAAGAACTTCCTGAATTGGACATGCAAACACTTTTGGCATGGTATAGGGAGCACGAGCCGGAAATTCGTTTAGAGGAAGATGTGAGGAATTTTCTGGATAAGTTAAAGCAGAAGAAAATCCCTCTTGGATTAATAACCGATGGAAGGAGCATTACGCAGAGGAATAAGTTAAAAGCCCTGGGAATACTGGATTTGTTTGATGATATCATCATATCTGAGGAGTTTGGTACTGCCAAACCCCATCGTGCCAATTACCGGTATTTCATGGATAAATACGGAAAAAGGGATTATTATTTTTTTGCCGATAACACTTCCAAAGATTTTTTTGTGCCCCATGAACTGGGTTGGAATATATTTTGCTTAAAGAATCCCGGTCTTAATATTCACCCTCAGGATTTTACCAAATTTCCTGCTTCGGGTAATATTATTGGAGGATTTAAAGACATCGAATTACAATGAGATCAAAGATTTGGCTTTCTTCTCCCCATATGGGAGGCTCAGAACTGAAATATATTAATGAGGCCTTTGAAACCAACTGGATTGCCCCCCTGGGACCCAATGTAGACGGTTTTGAAAAGGACCTGGAAGCTTTTCTGGGCCACGGAGTATATGCTGCGGCGCTGAGCTCCGGTACCGCCGCCCTGCACCTGGCATTGATTATCCTGGGTGTACAGCAGGGAGATGAGGTGATTTGCCAGTCTATGACGTTTTCTGCTTCGGCTAACCCTATAGTTTACCAGGGAGCTACCCCGGTATTTGTAGACAGCGAACCCGATACCATGAATATGTCTCCCTCACTACTTGAAGAGGCTATTCAGGACAGGATTGCCCGGGGAAAAAAGCCTAAAGCCATTATTGTAGTGCATTTATACGGTATGCCTGCCAAAATGCAGGAAATCATGGAAATAGCTGATAAGTACGAAATTCCCGTTGTGGAAGATGCTGCCGAAGCACTTGGTTCAAAATATAAAGGGCAGGAATTGGGAACTTTCGGAAAAATGAGTATTTTGTCGTTCAATGGGAATAAAATCATCACTACTTCAGGTGGTGGTGCCCTGGTTTCCAGAAACCAGGAATGGGTGGAAAAAGCCAGGTTTTTGGCTACCCAGGCCCGCGATAAGGCTCCGCATTACCAGCACTCCAATATCGGCTATAATTACCGCCTGAGCAACATCTGCGCCGGAATAGGAAGGGGGCAGATGGAGGTCCTCCCTGATAGGGTAGCTCAGAGAAGAAAGGTATTTGAATTCTATAAAGCGGCTTTTTCAAAAATAAATGAAATTCAGCTTGCAGAAGAACCTGATTCTGATTACTTTTGTAATCGCTGGCTTACCACAATGTTTGTCAGCGACTATAATACGAGGGAAGAAATCAGGCTTAACCTGGGAAAAGATAATATAGAATCCAGGCCATTATGGAAGCCTATGCATTTACAACCCGTTTTTGCTGATGCTCCTTTCTACGGCGATGGGACATCGGAAAAACTGTTCGAAAAAGGGTTGTGTCTGCCTTCCGGATCCAATCTCACCGATGACGAACTAAACAGAGTTGTGGAAAAGGTTAAAGAAGGAATTTCAACCTTGTTAACCTGACCAGCCGGCTACAAATCCCCTATCCCACGAAATTCTGTACTCCATTAATCCTGAAAATACCCTTCAGACTGTAATCTATTACTTGAAATAATCCGTCCACAATCCTATGGTAGGAAACCGTTAATCAACGATTAATAATCTATACTACCATGAAAAGAATGTTGTTTTTGTACAAAGCAGTACCAAGATGGGTGATCCTGATCATCGATCTGGTAATTGTTTGTTCATCCTTTACCCTGTCTTACTTCATCATTAAACAATTCGAATTTTCCGAAATTGCTAGAGGTCATTACTTTCTATATACCGGATTATACACAATCATCGCAGCAGTAGTTTTCTACCTGATGCGTATCCATACCGGACTAATCAGATATTCCAACATGCATGATATGTTCAGGATTTTTGCCGCCGTTATGGTAACAAGCCTGATCTATCCCATTGCAGTACAAGTTTTAATTTCAGGGTTATACAACATTCACTCCCTTAACCTCGGAACAGTATTGCTTGTGAACTTCTTCATCACTTCTTCAGTACTGGTGATGTTCAGAACAGGAGTAAAAGGCCTGTTCTACTACTTTAAAAGAATCTCTTCTGCTCCCAAAGAAAATGTTTTGATTTTTGGTTCCGAAAGCAATGCTATCCTGATAAAACAAGCCCTGCAACACAGCAGCCAAGATCAGTTTAATATTATCGGATTTATAGATACCGACAGAAATAAAGTTAACAGCTATATCGAACAGGTAAAAGTTTATCATGTAGACGATCTGAAGAAAATTGCTTCCAAGTTTAACGTTGATAAGCTGATTCTTGAAAATGAGCAGCTGGGAAGCCGTGAGAAGCAAATGGTAATCGACAAATGCCTTGCATTAAATATTAAGGTGCTTACCGTTCCGCCATCAGAACAATGGGTTTACGGAAGATTAAGCCTGAAACAAATTCAGAACCTTAAAATTGAAGACCTTCTTCAACGCGAACCAATTGTCATTAACAATAAAAATATTTCCGAAGACCTTAAAGGTAAAAGGATTCTTATCACCGGAGCCGCCGGTTCTATTGGTTCCGAAATTGTTAGGCAGGTACTGAAATACGAGCCCGAGCTCATTATCATGGTAGACCAGGCAGAATCTGCACTGCACGATATGGTGCTGGAAATGGAGGAAAAACATTCCAATACCAAAATTGTTTCCTTTATAGGAAGCATCAGAGACATGAACAGAATGCAGATTCCGTTCAAAGAGTATAAGCCTCAAATCGTTTTCCATGCGGCTGCCTACAAGCACGTGCCTATGATGGAAAACCATCCTGAAGAGGCTATCCTCACCAATGTGATGGGTACTAAAAATGTAGCTGACCTTGCTGTTTGTTACGGTGCTGAAAAGTTCGTGATGATTTCTACAGACAAGGCAGTAAACCCCACCAATATAATGGGTACTTCAAAGAGAATTGCAGAAATGTATGTGCAGTCTCTGAACTCGGCACCAGATTATATTATTGCCGACAGCCTGCTTGACCTGCTAACCAGCGCTCAGCAAGGCCAGAAAAATTACAGGCAGGTAAGGTTTACCGGAAACAGGACCAAGTTTATCACCACAAGGTTTGGCAACGTACTGGATTCAAATGGTTCTGTAATTCCAAGGTTCAGATCGCAAATTCAAAAAGGAGGTCCGGTTACCGTTACTCACCCTGAAATTACAAGGTATTTCATGACCATTCCTGAAGCAGTTCAACTGGTACTGGAAGCAGGTATCATGGGTAACGGAGGGGAAATCTTCATCTTCGACATGGGCGAGCCTGTAAAAATTGATGATCTTGCAAGAAAGATGATTAAGCTTGCCGGCCTCATCCCTAATAAAGACATCCAGATTCAGTATACAGGATTAAGGCCAGGTGAGAAACTGTACGAAGAATTGCTGAACGAAGAAGAAAAGACCATCCCTACTCACCATGAGAAAATTAAAATCGCCAAGGTAAGAGAGTACCCATACAAACAGGTGATGAATGATATTGAGGAATTGTCTATAATGGTGGAACACGGCGACAGCAATATGCTGGTAAGAAAAATGAAGGAAATGGTTCCTGAATTCATCAGTCAAAACTCTAAATTCGAAGTAATCGATACGGAATTAACCAGAGGAGCTTCAGTATTTCAGACTCCGGTAAATTCCATGCAATAAAATAACTTTACATAGTGTAACAGGAACCGGCTTTGCCGGTTCTTTTCTTTGTCCCCGGGAATCCTACTTGAAAAAAAATTATTAACCCTGATGTCTGAAAATAAGCATAACGGGATGCCTTCACATGCACGAGTATTTGGGCTGTTTTCCTCTGAACTGCTGATCATACTCGCAATTTTCATCATTTCTCTTGTAGCCTTTCTCGGAATTGCAAATTTTATTTATGACAATAAGCTGGTCCAGTTAGACATCGACCGGCAGGGTTTTGAATTTTTTTCTCAGGAAATTTCAGATACCGGAATGAAGGTTATGAAAATTATTACCTTCCTTGGCTCAACGGGTTTTCTGATAATGGCTAACCTATTTCTGTTTGTATATTATCTCTATTTTACCAAACACCGGTGGTATAGCATTAAAGTGCCGGTAGTTGCTAGTGGTTCGGTGATTATTCTCGTACTGCTCAAGCTTTTTTTTGAAAGGCCAAGGCCAGTTTCCCCTTTCATGATTGATGCTTCAGGTTTCAGTTTTCCCAGCGGCCATTCGATGTCGGCCATGACTTTTTACGGCCTTTTAATTTATATTATCTGGAAAGGAAGAAGTAAAAAGCCGGGGAAATTTGTATTGACAGCACTGCTGGCGATTCTCATTATGCTGATTGGAGTGTCAAGAATATACCTGAGGGTACATTATTTAAGCGATGTAGTGGGCGGCTTCCTCATGGGTGTGTTATGGCTGGTATTTTCCCTCACCGTGTTGAGCTATGTGGAAAATTATTTTGAAAGAAAAAGGAAATCACCGGCTGCTTAAACTTCTTTTTCTAACTGTTCCGAAACAATTGAGGGATTTATTCCCAAATGGCTGGAATGATAAACAGCCTTCCCGTTTTTAATAATCAATACCTGTGGGCTTTCGTGCTCCACTTTAAATTCTTCTGCAATAACATTCGATATATCACGGTGCCTGATTAAATCGAGATAATAATATTCAAAGTCTTCAGGGAGTTTTCCGCTTTCCAGCCTGTTTTTCACAACAGAAGATATAGAACACCTGGTGCTGTGTTTGTAAATCAGTACAGGCTTGGATTGGGAAGCGCTGATGATGTCATTTAGCTGAGATAATTGATTTAGTTCTTTCCAGTTCATGAGGACAGAAGATTATAGATTTGATGGAATGGCAGTAAAAACCATACCTGCAAATATCTTTTGAATATTGTAATATTTTGCCGGAAACTTTCTCTATGGCATTTTTTCATTTGACCTTGGTACATTATAATCTTATATGTTCTGGATGGAGTGCGGAAGGATGAAACGGGAATGCCATAAAAAGCATATTCTCCAATAAATATTGTTGCCTGAGCCTCCATTTCAAGGAGAAAAACCCATAGAAGACATAAAAACAGGGGGCTGATGCCCCCTTTATATTAAAATGCTAAAATTCGATATTGGACCTGCGTAAAATTCAGATTAACGGACATAATTGCCGTATCCGATCATACCCTGAGTGGATTTACATCCCTGATTTTGGGCAGTGCAGGAAGTACCTAAGAAACTGATCGCAATAGCTGCGAAAACCAAAGTAATAATTGTCCTTTTCATTTTGTGGTTATATTTAGTTAACAATAGAGTGCCTGGTATACGGATCGGATGATTGGATAGAATTACCAGGTCCTTCTAAGGACGGATCAGAAATAAGCGAGGATTTTTTCTGTTGGGATATAGGAGAAAGTGTTGTAAAGAAACAAAGAAATATTTAGAAATGCAAGTATGGGCTCAGGTTTTTTTATGGAAATTTTCGGTTTTCCCACCACGGGATTTCCTTAGAAATCTCAGGCTCCTGGTGTAAATTCGCCTTAATTTTTTTGACAATTAAACTTACCGGTTCAATGAGAGTTCATTTTACATCAATTGGAGGAAGTGTTATGCATCAGCTGGCCATAGCTTTAAAGAAAAAAGGCTATGTGGTAACCGGTACCGATGATGAAATATATGAGCCTGCAAGGTCGGCTTTGAAAGCGGAAGGGTTATTACCCGATAAAGATGGCTGGGATCCATCAAAAATTACTCCCGATCTTGATGCAGTTATTCTGGGAATGCACGCTAAAGCCGATAATCCCGAGTTGATAAAAGCACAGGAACTTGGTTTAAAAATCTATTCTTTCCCTTCTTATATATTCAATGAAAGCAAAGACAAAAAAAGGATTGTAGTGGGTGGAAGTCATGGCAAAACCACCACCACCTCTATGATTATGCATGTGCTGAAGGATGCTGGGAAAGATTTCGATTATATGGTGGGTGCAAGGCTAAAAGGATTTAATCAGTCTGTATCCATTACCAATGCCCCCCTTATCGTATGTGAAGGGGATGAATACCCTGCCAGTGTGTTGGAGAAAAAACCAAAATTTCATTTTCTTCATCCTCATATAGCAATATTAACCGGTATCGCCTGGGACCATATTAACGTGTTCCCGAGTTTTGAAAATTACCTGGAACAATTTCGCATATTTATATCCAAAATAGAACCCGGGGGAGTATTGATATATTTTGAGGAAGATCCGGAATTGAAAAAACTGGTGGAAAGCTGTAAAAGAGAAGATTTATCTTATCTTCCTTATGGTCTGCCAAAACATGAAGTTTCCGGGGGCAAGACAAAATTGTTTATTGAGGATGCTTCTGCTGAAATTCAGGTTTTTGGCGATCATAACCTTTTAAATATCCATGCCGCCTGGCTTGCATGCAAACAAACAGGGGTTACCGCTGTGGAATTTTGCAAAGCTATCGCTAACTTTCAGGGCGCTTCCAGAAGGCTGGAACTTGTAGCAGAAGGGAATGATATTAAAGTTTTCCGGGATTTTGCCCATGCCCCTTCCAAACTGAAAGCTACCATTGAAGCAGTGAAAAAACAATTTCCCGACAGAAAAATCGTTGCAGTTTTTGAATTGCATACCTATAGCAGCCTGAATGCCGCCTTTCTCTCTCAATATGCCAAATCTATGGATCCGGCTCATGAAGCTGCAGTATGTTTTTCACACCATGCACTGGAAATTAAAAGACTTCCACCATTAAGTAAAGAAGAAGTTTTCAGGGCTTTTGAAAAACCCGGGCTGGAAGTTTTAACAAACCGGAGTGAAATAGAAAACTGGCTGAATAGCAGGCAGTTTCACCATTCCGTTTTGCTGCTTATGAGTTCAGGTGATTTTGATGGTATGGATATCCTTACCTTTGCCCGAAAAATAACCCATCAGCAAAGCTGATATTAAGGCTCTGAATATGCTTCAATTAAAAAGACCATTAGCAATTATTGACCTGGAAACAACAGGGGTAAATATCAGCAGCGATAGGATTGTAGAGATTGCCATTATCAGGGTGCATCCCGATGGAGAACAAAAAATAAAGCGCAAGCTTATTAATCCGGAAATGCCCATACCTCCTCATATTGCCGAGGTGCACGGTATTACCGACGAAATGGTGGCACATGCTCCTACATTCAAGCAGGTAGCCAACGAAATCAAACAATTTCTGGAGAACTGTGATATTGCCGGATACAACTCCAACAGGTTCGACGTGCCCTTACTGGTAGAGGAGTTTCTCAGAGCAGGTATAAAATTTGATGCGGAAAACAGAGTTTTGCTGGATGTGCAGAAGATTTTTCATGTAATGGAACAGCGTACGTTAAGTGCTGCGTTGAAGTTTTACTGCAATAAATCTCTCGAGTCGGCGCACAGTGCGGAAGCAGATGCTGCCGCAACCTGGGAAGTGTTGAAAGCTCAAATCGAAAGATATCCTGAACTGGGAAATTCTCTTGAATCTATAATTAACAAAATTGGTGAAGAGAATTATATAGATTTCGGAAGAAGAATGATAATGGAAAACGGTATTGAGGTATTCAATTTCGGAAAATATAAAGGAAGGCCTGTAGCAGAAGTACTTAAAACCGAACCTCAATATTACGATTGGATGATGAAAGGAGATTTCCCCTTACATACCAAACAAAAACTGACAGAGATATTCAACAGGGTGATGTTGAAGAAAAACTGATTTAACTTATATTCCATCAGCTTATAGTTATAATTGTCAATGTTGGAGAAGATAGTCATCATACCTACTTATAACGAAAAAGAGAACATCTCAAGAATTATTGAGGCAGTGTTTGGGTTGAACAGTAATTTTCATGTACTGGTTATTGATGATGGCTCACCCGACGGTACTGCCGGAATAGTGAAGGCTCTTCAACAAAAATATCCATCAGAACTTTTCCTTTTGGAAAGAAGCGGTAAACTTGGATTGGGTACTGCCTATATCATGGGATTTAAATGGGCTCTTGAAAAAGGTTATAAATATATTTTTGAAATGGATGCTGATTTCTCCCATAATCCTGCAGACCTTAACAGGCTGTATCATGCCTGTAAAAATGAAGGCGCTGATGTGGCTATAGGGTCGAGGTATGTTAAAGGAGGAGGAACAGTAAACTGGCCGCCTAACCGAATCCTGCTTTCAAAAGGTGGTTCTTTATATACCCGTATCATTACCTGGATGCCTGTAAAAGATACTACCGCAGGTTTTCTTTGTTATAAGAGAGCAGTTTTGGAAAGTATCGACCTCAATGAAATCCGCTTTCTCGGTTATGCCTTCCAGATAGAAATGAAGTTTGCCGCCTGGAAATTAGGTTTTATAATTAAGGAAGTCCCCATCATTTTTGAAGACCGCAAGTACGGAGTTTCTAAAATGCATAAGGGTATTATTAAAGAAGGTATCCTTGGCGTGCTGAAATTGCGGTGGTATAGCCTGTTTAAAAATTACAGGAAAAGGATGGACAAGAAAACCAAAGAAGTATCCAGGCTTTCAAAAGACGAAGAAATTCTGGTTAAATAAACCCCACAGGTATAACCCATTTATATGAAGAAGGCAATAATCAGTCTTCATGTTTCTATATTCCTTGCCGGTTTTACGGCTATCTTAGGTAAACTTATTACACTAAATGAAGCGCTGCTCACCTGGTACAGATTGCTGATAACTATTTTTACCATGTGGTTGATATACTGGTTTTCCGGAAAAAAGACCGGTGTATCTTCTTCAGATAAATGGAAAATTTATGGGGTAGGGGCTTTTGTTACCCTGCACTGGATTGCATTTTATGCCAGTATCAAATATGCCAATGTTTCCGTGGCTCTGGTTACGTTTTCTTCTGTAGGGTTCTTTACTGCAATTTTTGAACCTCTGTTACTGAAAAGGAGGTTTCAATGGATGGAAGTGTTGTTTGGATTAATTTCCATGGCCGGAATATTCATCATTTTTCACTTCGATACCCAATACGAGGCCGGAATTCTGGCTGGTATTGCTGCAGCAGTGCTGGCGGCTATCTTTACCATTTTAAATAAACCGCTCCTCAGGAGAAATAGCCCTGAAACTGTTACCAGATTTGAGCTTACTGGAGGGTTTATCTTTCTTTCGCTTATCCTGCCCGGTTACTTAAAAATATTTCCTACCCACAATTTTTATCCCGGCTGGGCAGATATAGGTTGGTTGTTGATACTTGCGTGGTTTTGTACGGTACTTTCATTTACCTTGTCGTTGCGTGCGTTGGATAAAATATCTGCTTTTACGGTAAACCTTTCCTATAACCTTGAACCCGTTTACGGAATTCTGTTAGCCTTTATCATCTTCAGGGAAAACGAACACCTTACAGGTGAATTTTGGCTGGGATTATCTCTAATAGCATTTTCCGTAATACTTCAAACCTTTATGGTTTACCGTACCAGAGGAAAAACCAATGCTAAAATTGAAGCATCCTCCGGTATTAATTAACGCTGATATGCCTTACAAGACTTCGCTTTGCCACCGGTAAAGTGGTTTCCTCAACAGGAAAGCTGAGTTTTGATTCAATGCCGTAAACAGCAGGATTGGGTATTTCCTTTTTCATTTTGATCAGCTCCGATTTGATATGCTCGTAGGTGTACACGATGCTTTTCATCCATTCACTGATAAATTCCGTTTTAATGGATTTGTATTTTTCGTCGTGCCTTTCAATTATACCCAGCTGATAATAATATGCCCTAACGTTTCTGGAATTTCCGTTAACAAGCAGAAAATATCCTTCCCTGTTTTCCAGCGGAACAATACCGATAGGGAAGATTTCCATATTATTTTCAACGATATCAAAAATTTCAGTTCCTGTTTTAATGGTATCCTTCATTTTACGGGAACTGTAACGGATAATATCTTCCAGCTCCTGCATGATTTCATCATCTTCTATCATTTGCTCATAAATGAGCTGAAGCTTTTCTATCTGAATGCCGGTAAGTTTTTTGGGAAACTGTTCTTTTAGTAATTCTTTATTCTTTTTAAAAAGCTGAAGGTTGTTATAGTGAAAAATAAGGTCAGCCAGATCGGGGTACAGCCTGTTCCGATCGAAATTCGCTGAGATTTTCTGAAGGTATGCCAGCAGGGTGTATTTCTTAAGCTCGAAATCAATGTAACCGTCGGCAAACCATGTTTCGGATAAAGTTTTCATTTTGGAAAAATTTGCTTTTTCCAATTTAAAAAAATCATCGGAAAAAGAAAAGGGCTGTAAACCCGGTTTCACCGAATTAACAGCCCTGTAAATTTTATTACTGATTTTCTTAACCTTTAAAATTCTCTTTCGGGGTTGAAATTTTCCAGTTCTCTTGCCACCGCATTCAGGAAGGTTGCTCCCAATGCACCATCAATAATCCTGTGGTCGTATGACAACGACAGATACATCATATGCCTGATGGCAATGGAATCACCCTGATCTGTTTCAATAACTACCGGCCTTTTTTTGATGGCACCTACAGCAAGAATGGCTACCTGAGGCTGGTTGATGATGGGTGTTCCCATCAGGCTTCCAAACGTACCCACGTTAGTGAGGGTAAAGGTTCCGCCTGTGGTATCATCAGGTTTAAGTTTGTTCATCCTGGCAGCATTGGCCAGAGCATTTACTTTTTTGGTAAGTCCTACCAGGTTTAACTGATCGGCATTTTTAATTACAGGTACAATCAGGTTTCCTGAAGGAAGTGCAGTAGCCATTCCGATATTTATATCTTTCTTCACGATCAGCTTGTCGCCCTGCACGCTGGAGTTCACCCAGGGATATTTTTTGAGGCATTTCACTACGGCTTCAATAAACAACGGAGTGAATGTTATTTTTTCATTTTCTCTTTTTTCAAATTCTTTTTTCACTTTATTTCTCCACAGTACCAGGTTGGTAACATCCGCTTCGGTAAAGCTGGTTACGTGCGGACTGGTATGCTTACTCTCCACCATGTGTTTGGCAATCAGCTTACGCATTCTGTCGAGTTCGATAATCTCAACATTTTCACCATAATAAGCCTGTGGAAGTTCTTCTTCTTTTGGTTTTTCTGCTATGTTGACAGGAGCCTCATGCTTCACTACAGGTTGAGGCTGTGGTTGAGGCTTACCTGAAGCAGATTTCCTGTCGGCGATATATTGAAGAATATCTTTTTTGGTAACCCTTCCGTCGTTGCCGGTTCCCGGAATGGATTCCAGTTCACTCATGGAAACTCCTTCACTGGCAGCTATATTCAATACCAGAGGAGAGTAAAATCTTCCTCCGCCAAAAGATTCTTTTTTCTCTGCACGGTTTTCGTTAACGGCATGAGCCTGAGGTGCAGGTGCAACAGCCGGTTGGACGGTTTCCTGAGCCGGAGCTTCTGCTCCGCCTGTCCTGATTCTGGCAATAACCGCTCCAATGGGAACCACATCATTTTCCTTGTAGAGGATTTCTTCAATTATACCTTCAGAGGTAGAAGGTACTTCACTGTCTACCTTATCAGTAGCTATTTCCAATACAGTTTCATCAAGCTTTACGTGGTCTCCCGGTGCCTTATGCCATTTTAAAATGGTGGCCTCCATGATACTCTCACCTAATTTGGGCATTACCAGATCTGTCAGTGCCATATAATTCTAAATTTTTTTAAAGATAATAGCCGGCCGCTTAAGTGCAAAGCAAATGGCAGGCAATCATATCGTACAAAAGTAAGGAATTTGAATTTCTGTTTGCGAACAGTTGTTAGTTTTCTTCCTCCAGAACCATTTTCCTCAGCATATTTAATGCAGTATTAATCACCATTTGGGTGTTTTTTTCGCGGTTGTATGGGAAACGGTATTTTCCCGTAACGGTCCTGTTTTTGTTCCCCACGCCAATCCATACCGTTCCGACGGGTTTTTCAGGGGAACCTCCACCCGGCCCCATAATACCGGTTGTTCCTATTACATAATCTGTATTTAAAACCCTTAAGCCACCCGAAATCATCTCCTTTAATGTTTCTTCACTTACCGCCCCATGCACTTCAAGGGTTTTCGGTTTTACTTCCAGAACCTGCATTTTTATCCTGTTGGAATAAGATACCACAGTTCCTTCAAAAATTTCGGAAGAACCAGGAACGGAAGTAATGGTTCCTGCCAGATTTCCGCCCGTGCAGCTCTCCACAGTGCCAAGGGTTAAATTCCTTTCCCGCATGATTTTAATGATATACTGTGCCAGGGTAAGATCTTCATCTATAATCAGATAATCTTTTACAATTGTTTTCAGCTTACTTATTTCAGCTTCCATGCTTTCTTTCAGCAATTCTTTCTGCGAGTGCTTTCCTGTTAACCTCAACCTTATTAATCCATGGGAAGGCAAATATGCTAGCTTGATATATGCCGGAAGTTTTTCCTCCCAGTCCTGAATTAAATCGGCAAGGAAAGATTCGCCGATTCCTGATGTAACTATTGTTCGGTGCAGGATATAAGAATCTTTGTTTCTTTCTTTTAATAAGGGAAGCACATGCAGGTTCATAATTTCCTGCATCTCCATCGGCACGCCGGGTAGTGAAAAAACAAGTACACCGTTCTTCTCAAACATCATACCCGGTGCGGTACCAACAGGGTTGTGCAATACCGTACAGACATCCGGTACTTCTGCCTGTCGGGCATTTCTCTCGGTAAAGGGTAAACCTCGTTTTTCGAAAATCTTTTTAATATGGTTTAAAACATTTTCATTCGTTACCAGCTTCCCTCCAAAGTATTCGCACAACACCGGTTTGGTAATATCATCTGCCGTAGGGCCGAGTCCGCCTGTTATGATTACTATATCTGCACGTTCAGATTCTTTGGTTAATGTATTAACAATTTCCTCACGCACATCTCCAATGGATACTCTTCTTTGCAGCCAGATACCTGCTTCATTCAGCTTGGTAGCAATCCATGCACTGTTGGTATCTATCACCTGACCGATGAGAAGTTCATCGCCGATGGTGATAATAGTGGCTTTCATGATTTTATCTGCCATAATTGAAAAAACAGCATTAATTTACCATGCAAAGTAATCAAAGCGTGTATAAGATGAAAGAAAAACTTCTCAGCTTGGTTTTGCTGATGTTCTTGTTGAGCGGAATTCGGGCTCAGACAGGCATAGGTGCCAAACTTCAGTCTGCCGTAAATGAATTATTGAAAGATGAGCAAATGAAATTTGCTACACTGGGATTTTATGTAATGGATGCCCAAACAGGAGAAAAAGTTTTTTCCCATAATGAAAATACGGGGCTTGCTCCTGCAAGTACACTTAAAGTAGTGACTTCTGCTGCTGCATATACCTTTCTCGGACATGATTTCAGGTATCCTACCGTTATCGGAATTACCGGAAACCTGAATGCCTCAGGAATTGTAGAGGGTAACTTAGTAATTTCCGGAAGCGGTGATCCTACGTTGGGCAGTAACAGATGGCATTCCACTGCTGCCCCGACATTGTTTCCTGAGTGGACAGCCGCTATGGAAGCGGCCGGAGTGAGGGGTTTTTCCAACGGGGCTGAAACGATTTTGGTAGGGGAGGGAAGTACTAAATATACATTCCAGGAAGGGTGGATATGGCAGGATATAGGGAATTATTACGGTGCCATGCATGCGCCTTTCAACTGGAATGAAAATTATTTTTCGGTGCATTTCGCTCCCGGCGATAAAGTAAAAGACCCTGTGAAAGTTAACCGACTTGATCCGGGATATACAGGATTAATTGTAGAACCGCATGAACTATTTACAGGTCCTGAAAAAAGCGGAGACAATGCTTTTGTTTATCTGAACCCTGAAGATGCCTCTAAAATGATGGTGGGAGGTACCGTCCCTCTTGGGGAATTTGATTTTGGTATCAGGGCTTCTCATCCGCATCCTGCGAAATTTTTTGCAGGATACCTGAAGCATTCATCCGGCCTGTATGATTTCAAATTTCCTGAAGTAAAAGATTTTTCCATCAGAAAAAATCTTCCCGAAGGGTTCAAAAAAATTTATACCCATTACTCACCTCCTTTAGACAGCATCAGCTATCATTTTTTAAGGCAGAGTATTAATCTGTATGGCGAAGCTCTGGTGAAGGCAATTGCTTTTCAAAAAGCCGGAATTGCCCATACAGATACCGGCCTTGTATATGTGAAAAACCTGTTTTATTCCAATGGGGTTGACCGTGGGGCTTTGAATATTATGGATGGAAGCGGGCTTTCCCCTCAAAACAGGGTAACTGCAAAATCTTTAACTCAGGTATTGGCTTATGCCAGAAAACAAAGCTGGTTCTCTTCATTTTATGAAGGGCTTCCGGTGATTAACGGAATGAAGATGAAAAGTGGAAGTATATACGGAGCGAGGGGTTACACAGGATATCATAAATCCGCTTCCGGAAGGGAGTATATTTTTACCATTATTGTTAATAACTATTCGGGAAGCGGATCTTCAATTTCTAGGAAAATGTTTTCGGTGTTGAACGTGTTGAATTGATTATTTTTTCATCATGGCATCCATGCTGGCTTTGCCGGGTCCAACCAGTAACAGTACGGTATACCCCACAGCATAAAGGGCAGCCAGTTCTCCTTTTCCGAAAACATCGCCATTGTAAGAAACGAATACCACTACCAGCATCCCAATCAGGGGAGGAATGGCGGCAAACCTGGTAAATAGCCCCAGTACGATTAAAACCGAGCAAACTACCTCCGCAAAAATGATTAATATAAGGGAGGTAGTGCTTCCTAACCCCAGGAAATTCATAAAGGTGTCTTTCCGGGCTGAAAACTCTACCAACTTCCTGTAACCGTGCGGAAACAATAAAACGCCCATCCCTACCCTAAGCAGCAACATGGCTACATTGAAAGATGCGGCGGAATATTTGGTTGACATCCATTTCATAAAATATTGTTTTGGGCAAATGTAATAAAAGGCAGTCATTGCCCCGGAAAGAAAGAAAATGTTAATCCTTGATTTATTCACAATGTGTTTGGAATGATGTTTGGACGAACAGAAAATATTTAGAACCTTTACTTTATAAATAATATTGAACTTCAGTTTGCCGGAACCTTAAACCGGAATTTTAATACCAAAGTGTATGAGGAAATCATTGGTTTTATCCTTTTTGATCTTTGCTGCGGCCGGGGTGAAAGGGCAGGAAACAAGGCTTTTCAGCCATCCCGAAAGGAAGTTTGAAGAAGCAGTGGATTATTTTCAAAGGGAACAATACAGCCTTGCCTATCCTATTTTAAAAGAACTGGAACAGTCTCTCAGGGCTACCGATTTATCCAACCAGGCATTAAAATATCAGGAAGTAAAATATTATGCACTGGTTTGTGCTTTGAAACAAAACGAATACGGAGCTGATTTTAAAGCCCGGGAATATATTGATTATACTGACAACACCCCCCGGACAGAAATGCTGAGTTTCCACCTGGGAGAATATTATTTCCGGAAAGGTAATTATGCACTGGCACTTTCGGCTTATAACAATACCAACATCGTCCATCTTACCAACAGGGAAGTGGCCGATATGAAATTCCATCAGGGCTATGCATATTTCTCCCAAAATGAATACAGCCGTGCAAAGCCTATGTTACAAGCCATTGCGCAATCGCCCGGTGATCCAAATTATGTTGATGCCAATTATTACTACGGGTTAATCTGCTTCAGGGAGAAGGACTATAATGAAGCATTGAAGGCGCTTACCGTGGCGGAAGGGCATCCGAAATATAAAAACCAGGTAGGATATTATATATCCACCATAAACTATAATAACAACGATAAAGAAAAAGCTTTAACCTATCTGGAAAAGAAACTTTCCGAAGGCGGGCAGACCCATGAAATGGAAATGCGTCAGCTCACAGGACATGCATATTTTGAGAAAGGAGATTACGAAAAAGCCATTCCGCATCTTGAAGCATATATAAATCGTTCCGATAGGGTTAAAAGGGAAGATCTTTATGAACTTTCTTTCAGTTATTACCAAACCGGACAACTGCAGAAAGCTATTGAAGGTTTCAAACAACTCAGCGGTAAAGAAGATTCACTTTCTCAAAACGCCATGTATCTTTTAGGAGATGCATATCTCAAAACCGGAGATAAAAGTAATGCCAGAAATGCATTTTTGTTCTGCTCTCTCAATAGTAGCAATGAAGTGCAAAAAGAAATTTCTTTGTTTAATTATGCAAAGCTTTCTTACGAGCTGGGATACCATGATGTTGCATTGAATGAATTCAGAAAATTTCTGGATGCCTATCCTTCCAGCACATATGCCGGAGAAGCACGCGACTTGTTGGTGGGTGTATTTGCCAATACCAGTAATTATCGTGAGGCGATGGATTTGCTGAACCAGATTCCCAATCCTTCCGTTTCTACCAGAAGGCTGATTCCCGCTATCTATTATGGAAGGGCTTCTGAGCTGATTAATGACGGTATGCTGGTATCTGCCAACGAACTGCTTACAAAAGCGGAAAATATGGCAGAAAATCAGAATGTGCTTCCGTTTATTCATTTTTGGAAAGGAGAAATTGCTTACAGGCTTGAAAATATAGATGATGCTATTTCCTATCTGTATGCCTACCTGCGTTCGGGTGTGGAAAACGGGGATGCCAGTGTTAAGAACGCACGGTATACTTTGGGATATGCGCTATTGAAAAAAGAAAATTATAATCAGGCATTAGGATTTTTCGCCCAGGTACATGGTACTCCTTCCCATTCAAGCACCGCAGTGGAGCAGGACGCATACCTCAGGGCAGCCGACTGTTATTACATGATGAAAAATTACAGCCGTGCTTCCCAAATGTACGGAAGGGTACAGGAGCTTGCCTGGCCGGCTACAGACTATGCAACTTTCCAGAAAGGAATGATAGCAGGGGTAAACAGCAGCAGGAGTAAAATAAGTGAGCTGTCGTCTCTCGTAAACAGGTTCCCGAATTCGCATCTTATAGATGAGGCCAATATGGAGATTGCCAATACCTATATGGCCGATGAGAATTTTGCCGATGCTATTCCCTTTTTGAAGAGGGTTACATTGTCTAATAATGAATCTTTGAAACCCCGCGCATTCCTGAGGCTGGGACTGGCATATTTTAACAACGGAAACAATAATGAAGCCATTGAAAGCTATAAAACACTGTTAACCCAGTTCCCTAATTCTCCTGAAGCATCGGAGGCTTTGGAAAACGCCAGAATAATTTTTGTGAATGAAGGAAGGTCAGGTGAATATGTGGCTTTTGCCAGATCGCTGGGTAAAGAAATTTCCGCAAATCAGGAAGATGATCTTGCTTATAACGAAGCTGAGGTGCAAATGAACAATGGCAACTTTAATGCTGCACTTACCAGGTTTGAAGATTATTTAAGAAGATTCCCTGATGGAGCACATGTATTGGATGCTCTTTATTATAAAAGCGAAATATACCTGAGCAGAAAAGAATGGGCAAAGGCTGCAGAAGGGTATGAAAAGCTTGCCGACAGGGTACCTCATAAATTTGCCGAAAAATCTCTTACCCAGGCAGCAAGGCTGAATTATTTCGACCTGAAGAATTATGAGAAAGCCGAAATCTATTTCCAAAAGATGAGAGATTTTGCCTCCACCGAATCTTTAAGGTTGGAAGCGATGAGAGGATTATTGAGAAGCCAGTATCAGCTTGGTAAATGGGATGTAGCTGTTCCTAATGCAAAAGATCTTCTGGAAGTGAAAAACCTCAGCACGGATGATCAGATACTTGCCAACCTTATCCTTGCCAAATCATCCCAGCTAAACGGACAATGCCCTACCGCCATTACCCATTACAGGGCTGTTGCAAATTTGAGCAAAGGTGAATATGGTGCAGAAGCCAGATATGAAATTGCTAACTGCCAGTTTTCTGCCGGAAGATATGAAGACGCTGAAAAATCGGCCTTTGAGGTGATTAACAAATCCGGTTCTTATGCCTGGTGGGTAACAAAATCGTATATCCTTCTGGGTGATATTTATTTTGTGCAGAAAGATTTCTTCAATGCCAAAGCAACTTTCCAAAGCATTGTGGATAATGCCAATATAGAAGAATTAAGACAAATAGCTGCAACTAAACTGGAGCAGGTTATTAATGAAGAGAAAAAGAACAGTAAGCTTGAAGATTAATCAACCATTATTCATGAATTATCAATCATTATACATGATATTCCGAAAAATTGCATTAGTGGCCTTCTTTAGTGGTATGAGTATCTTCATTTTTGCACAGGATACTACCCGTACCATTAACATTACCTCTACTTTTAAACCGGAGCTCAGAGAGCCAGCGAAAATTAATTTCAATGCCCAGCCTGCTCAGAGAGATTCCCTAAGGCCGGTATTAAATTATAACATTCCTGCACTCAACCTGAACTTTGCCTATGAAGCAGCAGAGCTGAAGCCATCGGCACTTAAAACCGATACCGGAGATGTTTGGAGTCAAAGTAATTTTATTAAGGTTGGAGCCGGAAACGTTTACCTTCCCTTTGTTCAGGCAGGAATGAGCTTTGGGGATGGTACAAACGCTTATTTCAATGTGTTTGCCAGTCATTTTTCTGCAAAAGGCGACCTTCCGTTCCAGAAAAGCAGTCAAACTTCAGTAGGAGGCATGGCCAGTTACAAAAACCTCAGAAATCAGGAATGGACAGGTTTCTTAGGCTTTTCCTCTGATAATTATAATTTGTACGGTTTTCGTCCCGATTCCCTGCAGTTTGATAAGAAAGACCTTAAGCAAAACTTTACCACATTCGATGCAAGCCTTTCTCTAAAGAATATAACGGAAACAAAAACAGGATTCGATTATCATCCGGTTTTGAAGATTTCCTATTTCACCGATAACCACAACAATTCCACTACCGAAACAAACGTAAGCCTTAAGGCTCCGGTAACCAAAATGTTTGGAGATAACTGGGGGGTAAAACTTACAGCCCTAGCAGATCTTACCAATTACAGGTTAACTGCCCCTGAAGCTGATTTTGCCAATAATATTTTTGCCATTACCCCTGCAGTGGTGTTTAGAAACGAAAACCTAAATCTGCATGCAGGGCTCACACCCTCTTCAGATCAGAATGAATTTCATTTGCTTCCTGAAATTACCGCCGATTTCACCACCAATGATCAACGTTTCACTGTTCAGGCCGGTTTGATAGGATATTACAATAAAGGAAGCTATCAACGTTTTGCGGGTTTCAACCCGTTCCTCTTCAGGCCCGATTCTTTGCTGAATGACAGGGTGCAGGAAGGATATTTCGGTTTTAAAGGGTCTGCAGGAAGCAATTTTACCTATTCCGCAAAAATGGGCTTTCAAATGCATAAAAACATAGCCCTTTTCAATAACGATACTATAGACGGGAAGCAGTTTAATGTATATTATGAACCTAAGCTGAACATCTTCCAAACCCATGTGGAAGCAGCTTACCAGAGGGGTGAAAGCTTTCTTGCCAAAGCCTCATTTAACTGGAATAATTTTATTAAAATTGAAAAAGAAGCTTCTCCATGGGGGCTATTGCCCATTGAACTGGATGCAAGCTTAAGAGTAAAAGCCGGGGAAGGTATCTGGTTGAAATCAGGTTTATGGGCTTTCCATGGCGCCAAATTCTTTAATAAAAACGGAGACGAATTCCGCGGTCAGAGTGGATTAGATCTGCATCTGGGAGGTGAAGTAAAAATCACCGGAAACCTCAATGTATGGTTAACCATAGATAACCTGCTGAATAATAAATATGAACGCTGGAATCATTATAAAACCTATGGTTTCAATATTCTTGGCGGAATCGTTTACAAGTTTGATAATTAAAATGCCACAGGTTTTGTAAATTCTTTGGTAATATTGCGTGCAGCGATGATTAAAATTTTGCACAATTACCTGATTTTGCATAAATCCCTAAGCCTTCCTGGCCTGGGTACCCTTTATATTGAAAGGACTCCGGCGGTATCGGATTTCATCAACAGGCAAATCGTGCCTCCTTCCTACCATTACCGGTTCGACAGATTTTTCGATACTCCCGATAAAGATTTCTTTTTTTATCTAGCCACAAGAAAGGAAATGGCAGAGTTTGAAGCCATTAAATTTTATACCGAATGGGTAGGGGAAATTAAAATGAGGTTGAAAACCGGTGAAAGGGTAGAACTTAAAGATATTGGTTCCTTTTATCAGTCTCAGGACGGGGAAGTGGAGTTTGAACCCTTTTCGGCTATTCCTACAGGTTACAGCCCCGTAAAAGCAGAAAGAATTTTCCGGTATGACGTATCTCATTCTATGATTGTGGGTGAAAAAGAAACTACTACCGGTGAAATGTCGCGATTCCTGGAAGGCCAGAAGCATGTGGAACGGGAAGTTTGGTATATTTATGCTATTATTATTGCTGCAATTGCCTTATTGGTATTATTCTTTAAATTTTATCAGGAAGGGTTTTCCCTTGAAGCAACAGGCAACCAGCAAAAAGTGGAAATTAGAAACCGTTAATGGCCTTGGAAGAAAAGATCACCTATTCAACTTGCCCCTTATGTGATTCACCCGATGTGGCTCCTGAAAGGGAAATAAAGGATTTTTCGGTTTCAGGAGAGGTGTTCCCCGTATGGAAATGTAATGACTGTACTGGGTTATTCACTCAAAATATCCCTTCACAAAAGGATATTGGAAGGTATTACGAATCTGAACAATATATTTCTCATACAGAAGCTTCATCAGGGTTAATGAATTCGGCTTATCTGAAAGTGCGTAATATCACCCTGCGGTCTAAATATGCTATCGTAAAAAAATATTGTAAAAAGGATGCCGGCAACCTGCTGGATTTCGGGGCCGGAACAGGAGCATTTGTTTCCCATATGAGAAGCAGGGGTTGGAAGGTTGAAGGAATCGAACCCTCCGAAACTGCCAGAAAAAATGCAATAATCCATCATAAACTGGTTTTACTTGAACCTGAAAGGTTAAATGGATTGGAAGATGCATCCTATGATGCCATAACCCTATGGCATGTATTGGAACATGTGCATCATTTAAAGCCAAGCTTAGAAAAATTACTGGCAAAGCTGAAACCAGAGGGAAGGATTTTTATTGCGGTTCCCAATTATACCAGCTATGATGCTGCGGTATACGGGGATTTCTGGGCAGCCTATGATGTACCTAGGCATCTTTATCATTTCTCTCCTTATGCCTTCAGGAAATTTTCCGAAACAGTTTCCCTGGAAGTGGAAACCATCCTGCCAATGTGGTTCGACAGCTTTTACGTAAGCATGCTGAGCGAAAAATACAGAAGCGGGAAAACAAAGATTATCCCATCCCTGTTAAATGGTGTTCTTTCCAATTTAAAAGCCATATTCATCCCGGGAAGGTCTTCTTCGGTGGTATATGTATGCAAAAAGAAGCCTAAGGACTAAGTTTTCAGGGGTTAAAGCGGATTTCCAGAATTTCCGGCCAGTATTTTCCTGTTATATAAGCCACATTTTTTTCAGGATCCCAGGCAATTCCGTTAAGGGTTTTCTCTTGAGCATCAAATTGAGGGTCTTTAGCTTTTACATTATTAATTACATCCCTGAAATCAAGTCTTCCTTCTACTTTGCCAGTTTGAGGATTGATTTTAAGAATATATCTGGTTTGCCATTGATTGGCGTAAATATATCCGTTGATATATTCCAGTTCATTTATATTGGGAACCGGGCCTGTATTGTCTGTAACCGAAAGGGTTTTTACCACATTCAGAGAATCGGGGTGCAGGTAAAAAATATTGCTTGACCCATCACTTAATATCAGGTAAGTACTGTCGTGTGTAAGCCCCCATCCTTCGGTCAATAAATCGAATTCACCGAGCTTTTTAAAGGTTTTGCTGTCGTACATAAATCCTTTCTTTTCTCTCCAGGTAATCAGATAAAGTTTATCCCGGAAGAAAGTGTGGCCTTCCCCAAAAAAATTATCTGCAAGGGTTATCTTTTTATCAATTTTCCCTGTTGTAAGGTCTACCGGGCCAAACCATGAAAATCCGTATTGTCCGGTGCTTTCATAAAGGTGGCCATTAAATATGGTAAATCCCTGTGTGAAAGATTCCACATCATGCGGGTAGGAATTCAGAATGGTAAAAGGAATGCTGGGAGGCGGAGGATTTTGGGTTTCGGTATCATAGCCCTGTTGACCGTCATTGCAGGAAAATAATATGACTGCTATTGCCAGAATAAATAAAATACATTTCTTCATAACCGGTCCAAATTTAATCAGATTTCGGCTTTTGAGACTGAATCTTAAGAATTTATACTCCTTTTAAGATAAATGTGCAGCAGGGCTTTGATTTTTCGGAAATTTGTTGTTTTTTTATCCCTGAATTCAGGTTAGTCCGGAAAACTCTCTCGTTTCCAATTCCTCTCAAAGCCATTGCTTACAATTTTTGCTGTTTTTGCTAACAGCGGTATCCTCATTCCATTCCTGTGATGTGCCGATCCGGTACCAATGATGAGCCAACCACAAAAAGATTGGTCTCATGAGGAATTTTTTATTGTTGATAGTTATTCTGTCTTTTCCGTCCCTGAAAGGAATTGCACAGCGGCAATGTGCCACATTTGAATATAAGTCTCATCTTGTAAAAGATCCCCTTATAGCTGCCTCCGTTCAGCACCAGGAAAACCTGCTTACCCAAAGAAAGGGTACTGAAATTTTGTCCTCTGCAGCCGGTACATCATCCGGTGGATTTGTGGAAGTGATAAAAATCCCTGTGGTGGTGCATGTTTTATATAACAGGCCGGAAGAAAACATCAGCTATAAACAGATTCTTTCCCAAATAGAAGTATTGAACAACGATTACCGCAACAGGAACCAGGTGAGCGGACCGTATTCCGATTTGTCGGGTGATAGCCGCATTGAATTTTATCTTGCCACTATCGACCCTAATGGCCAACCTACCACCGGAATTGTGAGGAAGAAAACCGATATCAGGGTTTTTTCTTACGACGACAGGATTAAATTTTCCTCCAAAGGGGGAAGTGATGCCTGGGATTCCAGATATTATCTGAACATCTGGGTGGGTAACCTTGCAGCAGGACTGGGCGGATATTCCAGCCCGGTTGGTGGTAAACCTGAAACCGACGGTGTGGTAATTCGCTATGATTATTTCGGCAAAACCGGCAAAGGGGATTTTGGACAAGGAAGGACTGCGACACATGAAATTGGCCACTGGCTTGGATTAAACCATATCTGGGGCGATGCTCCCTGCGGGGATGACGGGGTGGATGATACCCCTCCTCAGCAAACGTATACCTCGGGCTGCCCCAAAAATACCATTACTTCCTGCGGCAACTCCGGCAATATGTACATGAATTTCATGGATTATACCGCAGATGCTTGTGTATATATGTTTACACGCGGACAGGTTAACAGAATGCGTAAACTATTTGAACCCGGTGGGTACAGAAATGACATATTGAGGACCCAGGGATTATCAGGCCCTCCTGTTCCTGAGATTGGGCTACCTGAAGCTGCGGCTCCTTTAAGGGTAAATCTCTGGCCCAATCCTGTTCAATCGGTATTAACCGTTCAATTTGACCAGGTTTCAGAATATATGGGTTCGCGCCTGCTTATTTATAACAACCTTGGTCAGGAAGTGCACTCTTTTGTGGTGACAAATACGAGACATACGATTGATATGAGCAAATTCCGTCCGGGTTTGTATTTCATTACCACTTCCGACAGAAGGAAAACCTTGAAATTCATCAGGCAATAAATTTCTTACCCAATCCACCGGTCTTAGTAACTTAGGAACCAAAAAAATGATTTCTGTTTGGGAAGCTTCCAGTTTTTACAGAGACAGAGAGTTCATCATTATCGGTGCCGGATTTATGGGATTATGGACAGCCCTTAAGCTTTCAGAGAAGTATCCCGGTGCAGATATACTGGTCTTGGAAAGAGGTTCCATTCCAACTGGGGCGAGTACACGAAATGCAGGTTTCGTATGCTTTGGCAGCCTTACAGAGTTAATGGAAGATGCACAGTTGTACGGCGAAGAAGCCATGCTGCAAACCTGTTATAAGCGTTATGCCGGAATTAGAAAAATCCGGGAATTTGCACAAAAACATTCAATAGATCTTGAAATTTCTGGAGGATACGAACTAATTGATAATGATCCTTTTTTTATTCAGGAAGACATCCGAGAGGCAATTACCCGGATGAATAATCTGCTGAAAAGTTTTGCCGGAGTATCCTGCTACGAACTTGCCGATAATAAAATTCCCGTATTCGGATTTCATTCCTTTCGTCATTTAATTTACAACAGGCAGGAAGGCACTGTACATCCCGGGAAACTGGTTCAGGCACTGATGAAAGCCTGCGCCGAAAGGGGGGTGGAATTTTTGTTTGATGCTGAAGTAGTACAATTCTCTGAATCTTCAGAGGGAGTGGAAGTGATCATGAAAGATGAGGTGCGTATCATAACGGACAAATTATTTATTTGTACAAATGCTTTCTCCGGAAAATTTGTCAATGACGTGGAGTTATATCCTGCCCGTGGGCAGGTATTGTATGCCATGACAAAACATCCGGTTAAGTTTAAAGGGAGTTTTCATTATAACAGGGGATTTTATTATTTCCGCGATTATAATGGTGGTGTGGTGCTGGGAGGAGCAAGAAATATTGCTGTAGAGGAAGAAACAACCCAAGCGTTTGGATTAACGGATACCATTCAGCATGAATTGGAAAATTTCCTGAAAAGAATAATTCCCGGTGAAGAATTTTCTGTGGTTCAAAGATGGAGCGGTATTATGGCAATGGGGGATACCAAAACTCCTGTTGTAAAGAAAATCAGTGAAAGCATCTCAGCCGGCATCCGACTAAGTGGGATAGGGGTGGCGGTTTCACCCGTATTAGCCGAAGAGTTGATAAACCTTTAAAAAAAATACCCCCTGGCTAACTGCAGGGGGTATCCGTAATATTATGATGAACCATTAAAGGTGGATGGCTTCGCCATAAGCCACTTCAATGGCATCTTTAACACTTTCGCTGATAGTTGGGTGAGGATGTACACTGTTTAGCACCTCCATGTAGGTGGTTTCCAGTTTGCGTGCAGTTACTGTTTGGGCAATGATTTCTGTAACGTTGTACCCAATCATATGAGTACCCAGCCATTCACCGTATTTGGCATCGAAGATTACTTTTACAAAACCTTCATTGTGTCCGGCAGCGGTAGCTTTTCCTGAAGCACTCAACGGAAACTTACCTACTTTTATTTCATAACCTGCTTCCTTAGCTGCTTTTTCAGTATATCCCACTGATGCAATTTCTGGATAAGTGTAGGTACATCCCGGGATATTGTTATAATCAATTGGCTCAGGTTGGTGGTTGTATTTTTTCTCACCATAGGCAATGGCTTCCACGCAAACGATGGCTTCTTTAGAAGCAACGTGAGCCAAAGCTTGGCCGGGAACGCAGTCACCAATCGCATAGAATCCGTCGGCACTGGTTTTATAATATTTGTCAACTGTAATTTTCCCTTTTTCGGTTTTAATGCCAACAGTTTCCAGCCCGATACCTTCAATATTGGCTACAACTCCTACTGCAGACAGCAGTATATCTGCTTCCAGGGTAATTTCTCCATTTGGAGTTTTAACAGTTGCTTTTACTCCGTTACCTGAAGTATCTACTTTAGTTACTTCACTGGAGGTCATTACTTCAATCCCCTGCTTTTTAAAGTTTTTTTCCAGTTCTTTTGAAATATCGTCATCTTCTACCGGAACAATTTTAGGCAGGAATTCTATCAGGGTAACTTTTGTACCCATGGTATTATAGAAATAAGCAAATTCGGAACCAATTGCACCGCTTCCCACCACAATCATGGATTTGGGTTTCTCAGGCAGAGAAAGAGCTTCGCGGTAACCGATAATTTTTTTACCGTCTTGTGGCATGGATGGAAGCTCACGGCTTCTTGCTCCGGTAGCAATAATGATGTGTTTCCCTTCAACCACTTGCTTATTACCTCCGTCGGTAACTTCGATTTTGCCCTTTCCGGCAATTTTACCAAACCCTTTCAACACATCAATTTTATTTTTCTTCATCAGGAACTGAACCCCTTTGCTCATTTTATCTGCCACCCCGCGGCTTCTTTTGATTACTGCAGGGAAATCGGGTTCTCCTGATGCTTTAATTCCGTATTGGTCTGCATGTTTGATATAATCCGCAACCTGTGCGCTTTTCAGCAACGCCTTGGTAGGAATGCAACCCCAGTTAAGGCAGATACCACCCAGGTTTTCTTTTTCAATAATTGCTGTTTTAAAACCCAACTGTGAAGCACGTATTGCAGCCACATATCCGCCAGGTCCGCTACCGAGAACAATTACATCGTAAGCCATTCTATATTGATTTAAATGTTATAATTTTTACTGCCGCAGCAGGTAATAAACTTTGTAAAAGTAACAAAATGGAACGAAATTAATTAGTTACCCCCAAAGAGCCAAAAGCGAATAGTTTGTAAATTTGCCTTTTATATTCCCTGCCGGAGTTCCCGGAAATTAAAATCTGCTGAATGAAACTGGATATATTAGCTATTGGCGTTCACCCCGATGATGTTGAACTAGGATGTGCCGGTACCCTTATTAAAGAGAAAAAAGCCGGAAAAAAAGTTGGAATTATAGACCTTACCCAGGGTGAGCTGGGAACCCGGGGTTCCATCGAAACCCGCTATGCCGAAGCTGCTGAAGCTGCCAGGATTATGCAGGTAGATGTAAGGGAAAACCTGAAGATGCGTGACGGGTTTTTCAAAAATGATGAAGAACACCAGTTGTTACTGATTAAAGCCATCAGGAAATACAGGCCCGAAATTATCATTGGCAATATTCTGCACGACAGGCATCCCGACCATGGAAGGGCAGGGCATCTGATCAGGGATGCAAGCTTTCTGGCGGGATTGGTTAAAATTCAGACTTTCGACGATGAGGGAAACCCTCAGGACAGGTGGCGGCCCAAATATGTGTTGCATTATATTCAGGACTGGTTCCATGAACCTGATATCCTTATGGATATAACAGATGTTTACGATATAAAAATGCAGGCTATTTCAGCATATGGGACGCAATTTTTCCCCGGATCACCTGATGACGGTATGCTGCAAACCTATATTTCCAACCCCGATTTTCTGGAAAGTATTACTGCCAGAGCCAGAATGCTGGGAAAAAGGATCGGAGTGAAATATGCAGAAGGATTTTTATCGGAGAAATCCATAGGAATTAAATCCCTTGACAGCCTGGTTCTCATAGAAACATAGATTTTCCGGAAAGGAATTTTTACAATTTTAACACCCACTTTTATCACAAATACCGTTTTCCTTATTACTTTTAGGATAGCACTTCCCCTAATATGGAAAATGGAAGGCTGAATTTAACAGTTGTGGTCATCAGGTATGCTTATCTTTGATATTCATCAAGTCCACTAAATTTTATACTTTTTATTTTTTATTTTTCTCTCAATGTCAGTTCCCAAGTTTTCTACAGTTCCCAATTCTTTTCATGCAGAACTTAAAAAAAGAATCAACGATTATTTTGCTCAGGCAGGAATAGCTCCCACCGGCAATATTCAATTGTATGTAAAGGCCATTATCCTTATGTCGGCTTTTGCATTTTTGTACGTTCATCTCGTATTTTTTACCCCTGGGGTTTTCCTGGCCGTTTTCGAATGCCTTCTTTTAGGCCTTACCATTTCTGCTATCGGATTTAACATCATGCACGATGGTGCACACGGTAGTTTCAGTAATAATAAAGTGGTAAATAAACTTGCTGCTTTCACCCTGAATTTACTGGGGGGCAACTCCTTTATGTGGAATATGAAGCACAATGTTATCCACCATGCCTATACAAACGTTGACGGGGTGGATGATGATATCGATATCCAGCCTTGGATGCGAATGAGTTCCACGCAGAAGAAATACAAATTTCATAAATACCAGCATTTATATTTCTGGTTCTTATATTCCATGCTTTATATCCTATGGATATTTGTATTGGATTATCAGAAATATTTCAGCAACAGGATAGGCGCCATGAAGCTTAAAAAAATGAGCTTTAATGACCATTTCGTGTTCTGGTTTTTCAAATTGCTAAACCTGGCTATGTTTGTGGTGATTCCGATTCTTACAGTTGGTTTCCTTCCATGGCTGACAGGTTTCCTAATTGTTACGCTTTTTGCAGGTTTTGTTTTAAGTATTGTTTTCCAGCTTGCCCATACGGTAGAACATACGCATTTCCCTATGCCCGATGAGGTTACCGGAAAACTGGAAAACGAATGGGCTATTCACCAGCTGCAGACTACTGCCAATTTTGCTACCCATAATAAAGTAGTTTCCTGGTTTGTAGGAGGTTTGAATTTTCAGATAGAACATCACCTGTTTCCGAAAATTTCGCATATTCATTATCCTCAGATCAGCAAAATCATCAGGCAGGCCTGTAAGGAATATAATATTGAATATATCGAATATCCCAAAGTAAGATTAGCCGTTGCCTCCCATGTCAACTTCCTCAAGGAAATGGGTAACGCAGCCTGATATAAAAGTTTTGAATAAAAAATCCCGGCTAATGGCCGGGATTTTTTATTCAGGTTATGGATCAGCTTAAAATAGCTGCAATCGGAATATGGCTGTGATAAGCAAGTGCTTTGGTATTGCTGGTTCTGAACAGCTTTGTAAGGAAGTTATGGCTTCTTGGAACGGTAATGATCAGGTCGATGTTTTTGTCTTCCGAGAAAATACTGATGGCTTCAAGGAAGTCAAATAACCTGATGAAAGAAAATTCAGGGTTGTAATCTTTAAACATTTCTTCCAATTTGGCCCTTTCAGCTTTGTATTCATCGGTCAGCTCTACGTAATGTTCGTGATCGATGTTTACGATATGGAATTTCGGTTTGAAAGCGTCTAACAACTTTTTAATCTGGGCTTCGGGGGTGGTTTTTACAACATCTTTAAAATCACTTGCCAGTAATATATTTTCAATTTTTTCGAATTCGGCTTTGGGAGGAACAATAATCACAGGGCATACTCCTGAATGCACCATTTCAAGGGCGTTGGATCCAAATAATATTTGTTCCAGTCTTGTGGCACCTGTAATACCCATTACAATCCAGTCAATGCCATGATTTTTTACATAACGGCTCACATTTTCCACAAGCGAACTTCCGTCTTCCGCAACAGTTTCAATGTTCACATCTGCCTCACCGGAAAGTTCTTCTTTAAGGCTGTCCATGGCATTTTTAAGGATAATCTGACGGCTTAGGTCAGCATCAGATAGCGGTGTACCATCGGACCCGGGGATGATTTTCTTGTACATGTTGTAAAGAATAACAGAAGCTCCGGGAATGCTTGCGGCAAGCTTTACACCATATCTGGCTGCGTTTTTGGATGTTTCTGAAAAATCTACAGGGATTAGAATTTTTTTCATGTGGAGTTTTTTTTAAAGATAATGAATGTTAAAATATTTTAATAATTAAGCCTGATAACGTATAGGCTAAGCGAAGTATAATACTTTAATAAATAAAGCCGGTAATGCAACGGTGGAGATACTTACTCTGTCAGTATTTACCGTAATCCAATTCATCAGCGCTGAAGGAATTGTTTCATTCATTAAAAAATCATTAAATCAAGCATTATGAAACGTAAACAATTCAAATCATTGAAAATCCTGTTGCCTGTATTGTTCAGTGCTTTTGTGTTAGTATCCTGTGATAAAGATGATGATGGGCCTAAACTGAGATTTGTTGATAAGAACCTTGAAGAAGTTGGAGATTCCGGATTTACAGGTTCTATCAGGTTAAGCGAAAACTCTGATCAAAGCTTTAACATCAGGGTGATAATGGATACCACTGTAAATGGGGAAACCCATCTGGTGGAACTGGTGAATGGTACCACTGATGAACCCGGCGAAGTGGCTTTGAATTTGAAAGAAATTGAAGGTACCGGTGGGAAAGTTACCGTTGATAACAATAACATTAAAAAAATTAAAATTGGTTCAGACTCTGTGGATGTGAATTATAACTCATTCTTGGAAAAATCCACCTTCATAAGGGTGATTTACAGTGAAGATTATCCCGACAGCGTCATCGCAGTAGGAAGATTTAAATAGAAAAACCATTTCAGAAGGCTGCCGTCCATTCCTACCGGCAGCTTTTGTTTTTTTAAAAATCGCGGTTCGACGAATGCATACTGCCGGAAAAATTAAGTGGGCTTATTGTTTTTTACCTTTTAAAAGCCTTAATATTTTTGAAATATTATTAAAATTATTCATCCGATAATATTTCCACATTTTGTAAACTCCTGTGAATAATTAGTGAATAATTAAGGTTTCCGCAAGCCCGTGCATACCTTAAATAACCGGCTATTCTTCTATATTTGCCAATATCCAAAAATTAAGGAACGTGCGATTAAAGAGTCTGGAAATAAAGGGATTTAAGAGTTTTGCCGATAAAACGGTGGTTCATTTCGATGAAAACATTACCGGCATCGTGGGCCCTAACGGCTGTGGAAAGAGTAATATCATCGACAGTATCCGCTGGGTGATTGGTGAACAAAAAATCAGTCAACTGAGGTCTGAAAACCTCGACAGCCTGGTATTTAACGGTTCCAAAACCCGTTCTGCCAGCGGCCTGGCTGAGGTGAGCCTTACCTTTGAAAATACAAGAAACCTTCTTCCCACCGAATTCAACACGGTAACAGTTACCAGAAAGTTTTATAAAAGCGGGGAAAGTGAATACCGCCTGAATGATGTTACCTGCCGTTTGAAAGATATCCAGAACCTGTTTATGGATACGGGAGTAAGTACCGATTCCTATGCCATCATTGAGCTGGGAATGGTAGACGATATCATTAAAGATAAGGATAACAGCAGGAGGAAAATGCTTGAGCAGGCTGCCGGTATCACCATATACAAAACCCGGAAAAAAGAAGCCAAGCTGAAACTGGATGCCACTGAGGCCGACCTCAACCGTATTGAAGACTTGCTGTTTGAAATTTACAATCAGCTCAAAACCCTGGAAAACCAGGCAAAGAAAGCTGAGAAATATTATGAGATTAAGAAGGAATACCGCACCCTGAGCATTGAACTTGCCAAAGCCGCCCTTGAAGGGTTTAACCTTACCTTCAAAGAGCTTCAGCAACAAAATGATCAGGAGACTGATAAGAAGGTCAGAATTGAAGCAGAAATTAATCAGGAAGAAGCAGAACTGGAAAAACAAAAGCTGGAGTTCATCGAAAAAGAAAGAGCCCTCCAGTCGATGCAAAAAGAATATAACGAGCTTGTACAAACGATAAAATCCAGGGAAAACGATAAAAACCTTGCATCTCAAAAACTGAATTTCTTAAGAGAAAGGGAGCAGTCAATCAGTGAATTTCTGGATAAAAGTTCCGGTCAGCTTAAAGGGCTGGAAGAAAGCATTCATTTCACCGAAATGCAGATTCAGGAAGAGGAAGCAAAGCTGGAAGGCTTACAGGAACAATTGCTGAATCTGAAAGATTCCGTGGATGAAAGGAAAAGCATTTTCGATCAGAAACGTGCTCATATCGAAAGCCTTAGAAGCGAATATGCTTCTCTTCAGAGAAATCAGTTTGAAGCGGAGAAAAAAGTGGTGGTGGCAGATACTTCAGTTCAAAACCTCCAGCTTACCATACAAAGGCTGGAAGAAGAATCTGTAGTGAGGAAAAGCCAGATCAGGCAATTGGAGGAAGAAAGAACCGAAAAGGAACAGGAACTTGAATCCAAAAAAGCCAGGCTGGCAGAGTTGCAGGAAGAGCATGAACAAACTAAAGAAAAAATTCTGCAAACTCAATCGGCACTGGAAAATCTTCGCCAGCAACTGGCCGAGGAAAGCAGGATACTGGATTCCCGTAAAAACGAACACGCTCTGTTGAAAAGCCTGATTGATTCAATGGAAGGCTACCCCGACAGTGTGAAATTCCTGCACAACAACGAACAGTGGAACACCAAAGCCCCCATTCTTTCCGATATTATATATGTGAAGGAAGAATACCGTGCAGCCGTTGAAAATGTGCTTGAGCCCTACCTGAACTATTATGTGGTGAATAACCTCGAAGAAGGTTTGAAAGCCGTAAAACTGCTGGATGAACATAAAAAGGGAAAGGCCAACTTTTTCCTGCTCGATCAGGTAGCAACCGAAAGCCACAAGCCCACCCATGCACCGGCAGATACCGTCCCTGCAATGGATGTAATTGAGGTGGACGACAAATTCAGGCCACTGGCAGAATATCTTCTTGGTAATGTTTTTATTGCCGAAAATGAAAAGGCGCTTGAAAACGCCAACGGATCGGTATTGCTCGACAAAGGCGGTAAATTCTATAAAGGAAAGTACTTCCTTACCGGAGGAAGCGTAGGAATTTTTGAAGGAAATAAAATCGGTAGGGCAAAGAACCTGGAAAAATTACAGGCAAGGATAGACGAACAGGAGAAAGTGGTAGACGCATTAAAGCAAAAAATTGCCGAAAAGCAGGAAAAAGTTATCGTATATAACGATCAGCTTCAGGAAAATGCCATCCGTAAAACTCAGGAAGAAATTAATATGCTTACCAACCAGGTTTATTCTCTGGTAAATAAGCTGGAAAATATTGCAGGCTCTCAGGAAGCCTCCGAGCGTCAGATGGAAGAACTTCAGCTAAGGCTTGAAGAAACACTGGCCGGTATTGAAGGGCCTAAAGCAGAACTGACCGAGTTACAGAATAAAATGGCTGAACTTCAGGTAAAACTGGAGGAGGCAGAAAACGAATACAGGCAATCGGAAAGCGAATTCAACGATATTCAGGCTAGCTACAATGAGTTTAATCTTCAGGTAACTCGTCAGCAAAGTAAAATTGCTGCAGTAAAACAGGAGCTGAACTTTAAATCGAACCAGATAGCCGACCTGAAAGCTCAGATTGAAAGCAATATGTCGCAGTTGAAATTAACTGCCGAAAATATTGCTGAAAGTGAGGCCTTGCTGGAATCTGCAGAATCAGGATTACTTGACCTGATCAGGAAAAGAGAAGAAGATCAGAAACTTCTGAATGAAGCAGATCAGCAATATCATATTTTCAGAAATGAACTTTCTGAAAGAGAGAGCAGGCTGAGACAAAAAGTAAAAGAAAAAGAACAGATTGAACACCTCCTGAATGAAATCAAAGACAAGCTCAATGAACTACGTTTGCGCCTGGCCGGTATGAAGGAGAGGCTGCATGTGGAGTTTAAAGTGAATCTTGACGATATTATTGATGAACCTCGTAATGCTGAAGAACCTGTTGAAGTACTTCAGGAAAAAACCGACAGGCTGAAGAAAAGGCTGGATAACCTGGGTGAAGTAAACCCAACCGCCATTGAAGCTTACCAGGAGATGAAGAAAAGGTATGAGTTCATTTTAGAACAAAAAAACGACCTGGTATCTGCCAAGGAAAGCTTATTGCAAACCATTCAGGAAGTAGAAGCTACTGCCAACCAGCAGTTCCTGGATACATTTAACAAGGTAAGGGAAAACTTCCAGAAAGTGTTTAAGGCATTGTTTACTGAAGACGATACTGCCGATATGATTTTGGTAGACCCCGAGAACCTTGCAGAAACCGGAATTGATATTATAGCCAAACCTAAAGGTAAACGTCCGTCTTCCATAACCCAGCTGAGTGGTGGAGAAAAGACCCTTACCGCCACTGCATTATTGTTTGCTATTTATCTCATTAAACCCGCTCCGTTCTGTATTCTGGATGAGGTGGATGCACCGTTGGATGACGCCAACGTGGGTAAGTTTACCAATATGATACGCCAATTCAGCCGCGACAGCCAGTTTATTATTGTTACCCATAACAAAATGACGATGAGTGCGGTAGATGTTATTTACGGCGTAACCATGCAGGAACCGGGAGTAAGTAAGCTTGTTCCTGTAGATTTCAGAAGTCTGAATTAATTCCAAATATGTTTTCAGTAGTAATTCCACTTTATAATAAAGAAAAAAGCATTCGAAGTACTTTACAATCTGTTTTGGCACAGACTTTCAAAGATTTTGAAGTAGTGGTAGTAAACGATGGTTCGAAAGATAATAGCAGAGGGGAAGTATTGACATTAAATGATTCCAAAATACGGCTAATTGACAAAGAAAACGGTGGAGTATCATCAGCAAGAAACCTGGGTATACATGAATCAAAATTTGAATGGGTTGCATTGTTAGACGGCGATGATTTATATCATCCCCATTTTTTGGAAACAATTTATTCTTTACTTAAAAAATTCCCTGAAGCTGAAGTTTATTTTACTGGGTTTGGTCAAGTGAATGATAAGACAAATTTTAAATCCATACATGCTATTCCCGGCGAAGGCTATTTAGATGATTATTTTAAAGCAGTAAACAGGGTGGGCAAAACAGTAATTTCTTCTTCTTCAGTTGTTATTAAAAAATCTTTGTTATTGGAAGTGGGGGGATTTAATACAAATTTAAAAAGGGGGGAAGATTTAGATTTATGGGAAAGGTTGGCAAAGCGATGTAAAATGGCCTATACTGAAAAAGTTTTGGCTTTTTACAGACTTGATGCAGAGAATAGGACAAATGTCAGACTTCCTGAACTGAAATCCTCCAGACTTTATAATTTAAACGTGGAGGAAATAAAAACAGAAGATGAATTTCAGTATTACAGACCAATGGTCTTAAATAGTATTTGGACTGCTTTAAGGTATGGAAAATTCAAGAGAGCATTTATTTTTTATTGGAAATATAAAAAGGTAATTACTATCGGTCAGATATTGAGTTATATATCAAATAAGTTTAAGAACAAAAATTAGTATTTCAGCCTGGCAATCCTGCCGTTGCTTCCTGCAAGCAATACCAGATTTCCTTTTTTGGATTTTTTTACCACGTGAAAACCACTCTCTGAAATATTTCTCCAGGTAATACCATTGTCTTCAGAAATATCTACTCCCGATGTGCCGCAGGCTATCATTCTGTTTTTACCAATGAATTCCACTGAACTGCGATAACCAAAAGGCGCTATCTCGGGAATTTGCCAGGTTTGTCCTCTGTCGGCAGAGTAAGCGGCATTTCCTGCTCTTGCGGTATCGTTATTGAAATCTCCCCCTACCACATAAATGAAATTTCCTCCTTTGTATTTATGGTTGTCCTTTACGGCTACAGCATTCGCTCCTGCACTAGGGCCGGTTTGCAAGGGTAAGGTAACAGCCCGGTCTCTGATAAATATCCTGGACGTCCCGCTTCCGGTTACAAAGCAAGCTTCATCTCTGTCCAGCGCTGTAACATTACTACCGCTGGCTGCAAAACAGGCTTCTCCTTCGAGGGCAACAGGCCGGTCTTTATCCTCCATTTCCATCCAGGTATTGCCGCCATCGAAAGTGCGAAGTATAAAGAATTTTCCGTCTATAGGATCGCCTATGATAATTCCGCTCATTTCATTCCAGAAATGCATGGCATCCATGAAAAAATCGGGATGAACATTTTCATATGCCTTTTTCCAGGTCTTGCCCCCGTCTTCGGTGCGTAAGATAACCCCGGGGCTTCCCACACCCATTATTACTGCCCTGTTCTTGTCAAAAGCTTCAATGTCCCTGAAATCGGTTTTGGAATAACCTTCCACCGTTAGCCATTGCCAGCTACTACCTCCGTCAACTGTCTTTCCAATGGTTCCTGAAGATCCGCTTACCCAGGCAGTTTTGCTATCTACTATTGAAAGCCCTCTAAATGAAACTCCTCCTTTTTCGGTTAATACCTCAATGGTTTGCCCGGAGGAAGCCAGTTGGAGGAAGAGAAGGGAGAAAAGAAAAAAATAGCCTTTCATTATTCCTGTTCCTTTTGTTCCTGATAATTTTTAAAACCGCCTTCCAATTCATACACTTCTTTAAATCCTTTTTTCAAAAGCCATTCGGATGCGGCCTTGCTTCTGTTTCCAGATTTACAGTAAACCAGCACCGGAAGCTTCTTATCCAGCTTTCTGGCAGTTTTTCTGAAAGCCTTCATGTCTTTCCAGTTGGCAAGCATGGCATGGGGGATATGTCCTTCAGTATATTCTTCAGCAGTCCTAACATCCACGAGCTGCACGTTTCCTGACTCAATTTTTTGCTGGAATTCTTGAGGAGAAAGCTTTACCGATGTTTGAGAATATGCTTTTCCTGAAATAATCAGCAGGATTAGTATGGCAGGCAGAATTTTTTTCATGTCATAAAAATACAACAAAAAACCCCGGCATTGCCGGGGTTAATTTTTTCAGTCGAGGTAACCTTCTTCTCTTTCATCGGTATGGATCGAGGGTTGTTGGTTTTTTGGATATCGACTGGGCTTTTTTAGGATTTTTGGACAATTTGGTTTTTCGGTTCAATTGGACTTTAATGGTTTTTACTTTCGGACATTGGTTTTCAATAGGTTCTTCGGATCTTGGACTTTGTTTGGACTTTTTGGACTTTGGACTTTTCTATTTGGTTTTCTTAGGAATTGGTTTGGAATATCAAACATACATCAAGAAAAATCTGTTAACAAGAGCATAATTGCCCAATTTTTTTTATTCATTTTTTTCATATTTCATAGAAAATTTTCATGTAGGGCCATTGTAAATTTTCATCGTAAAATTACTATACCCTAAAAGCCTTTTTTGTCGGATTTGAGGGCAGGAAGCTTGTAATTATCCAGATAACTCGGCTGTTCCATCATTTTTTCGATATCCGTAATACTACGAGGTGCAAAAGATGACAGCAGTTCGTATCCGTCTTCTTTAATCAGAATGTCATCCTCTATGCGCACGGCAATGCCCCACCATTTTTTATCGCAATTGCTGCCTTCAGGAATATAAATCCCGGGTTCTATAGTCATTACCATGTCTTTTTTCAGCGCTCCGGAGCTGTTTCTGTCATGAACATCCAGGCCGATATGGTGACCCAGTCCGTGAGGATAATACCTGTTGGCTTCCTGAGGGGTTTTAGCGATTCCCAGTTTCATCAATCCGTCTACAATTACCTGGCGGGCTGCCTTTTCCAGTTCAGAATAATTTACGCCTTCTCTGGCTAATCTGAATGCGGCTTCCTGGGCTTCGTACACCAGGTTGTAAATCTGCTTTTCTTCTTCGTTAAATTTGCCTTTAACAGGTATGGTGCGGGTCACATCTGCAGTATATCCCCGGTATTCAGCTCCCACATCCATTAATAATAACCTGTTTTGCATATTGGGAGCGTTGTTGTAGATATAGTGCAGGATGCATCCGTTATTTCCTACTCCTACTATGGAAGGGTATCCCACATTTTCTGCATCGTATTTTTTGTGAATAAATTCATGCAGCCCCTGAATTTCACGCTCCGACATTCCCGGCCTCAGGGCTTTCATCACTTCCACCTGGCCAATGCAGGAAATTTCCACGGCTTTCCTGAGCAACACCAGCTCCTCAGGAGTTTTAATTTCTCTTAAAGTTCCGGTCATTCTGCGGTAGCGAACAGGGGAAATTCTTGAGTTATTGGGAATCTGATGTTCAATTCCGGCTTTCTCTTTAAAAAGTCTGATCAAATCGAATAGATCTGCAGGGTTTCTGGTATCGGCAACATCGGTATATAGCCTGTCTGTAAATATGGAATCAAACTTGTTGAAATCAAGGTCAAAATCCTTGAACTCATCTCCGTTTAATACCAGATCTGGTTTCAGAATTTCTTGTGCTCCTTCTTTTCCTAATCTTACGCCTGTCCATTGCTCCATCTGGGGATTTTTCTTCTGAACGAAAAGCACTTCTTTCACCTTCACCCCATTAATGGTTTGAGGTTCACTGAATATCAGTAACATGCCATCCGGTTCCCTGTAACCTGAGAAATAATACATGTCGGGGTTCTGATGGTAAGGGTAATCCACGTCATTGGAATAATTCCTGACAGGGGCTGAAAAAATCACTGCCACCGAATTTTGAGGCATCAGTTTTCTTAAGGCATCTCTTCTTCCGGCATGGAATTCAGCAGAGGGATAATCTTCTGGAATATAGGGCTGGGCTAAAACAGAAAAGCAGAAAGCAATGGCTGTAAGCAGTAAGGGTAGTCTTTTCACGTTTTTTTTCTAAAAATAATTACTTGCCATCAATGTAAAAAATTAAAAAATGAGATATGTGATACCGTAATTTCCGAAATTTTTCAGGTATAAATACTGGACTTTTATGAGGTTTGCAATTTTTGAATTATTATTGGAGTTTATATTACCAAAACTTGAGCTGTGCGAGAAAATGTTTTATTGTTAATTACCATTCTTGGTATATTAAGTTATTTCATTCCTTCGGTAATCGTTTATATGAAAAAGCTGTGGAACGATTTCCCTCTGAGGCTTGTTTGCATTTACTGGATGGTTTGTGGTTTCATGAATTCTCTTGATTTGATTGGCCCCATTGATTACCGGGTAATGGAAATTTTTCATGTGAGCTACAATTTTGTAGTGATTCCCTTTGTACTTTTTCTTATTTACCTGAATACCGGATCTGCATGGATGAAAAAAATGCTGCCGGTTGCAATTGGCTTGGTTGCATTAGTAGAATTAGCCGGCATCATAAGGGGGGGGCTGTATTATGATTCGCTGAAATACGGCCTGGGATTAGGTATCGTCTTACTATTGATATTCATTTTCTGGGAAATCCTGCGATTCTTTCAAAATATATCCCACACCACCAGGGAAAAGCGCATGCTATTTATTTTTATTGCACTGGCTTTCGACTGGGGTTCTTATTTGGTAATATATTATTTTGAATATTTCTTCCCTGAACAAAATCTTGCCATTCTAAAGGATACACTCTTGTTATATTACTCTTCTTCCATCGTTTCGATGTCAATAGCAAGTATTGGTTTGCTACTAAACCATTCCTCTGAAAAGAAATACGACGAAGATTTGTTTTTCGACAGGATGGAAATGAAAAAAGGCTGGAATTAAAATCACTCTAAGAGGAGTTATCTTTCAATAATGGCGAAGACTTTATCGCTCACGTAGGGTCCGCCGGGATGCCGTGCAGAATAATCGAGATTGAGCCAGTATTCTCCGTTATTTTCCCGGAAGTAAATATTATTGATTTTTTCGTTGCCAAATAAATGAATTATGGCCTGCTGCACTTTTTCAAATTCTGTTTTATCTCCACAATACAATTCAGGGTACAAATGCCCTTCTGTCAGAACCATTCTTGCCCTTCCACCAATAGCTTCAATAGCACTAACCATTAATATCGTATGATCATCGCAGTCACCTCCAAGCCCGTTTAATATGGTTTCCCTAGCCGAAGCAAAATATTCGTCGCGCCTTGCATCTGGAACATATTGAAACCTGGCGTTGATAAATTTAAAAAGGGAAAAAATCCTTGTAATGTTTCCGTATTTAGGATAATAATCCCTGAAATTTTCTAATGAATGTTCTACTGCGAAGTTTCTTACAAGAGAATCTGTGGGAGTGATTTTTGACTTAAGCTGATTGACGGTGCGGTTAAGCGGAGCATCAAAAAAAGAAGGAGTAAAAACAAAGGCGATTTGTTTTTCTTCTTTCCTTCCCCAGTTGTTCTTTACCAGGCTTTGATAATCGTGCACGATAGAGGCAATGCCATATCCGGCAAAAAACTGGCTGTAAATAACTACCAGTAAAAGTAAGATTACAGCCGGGATGATCAGAAACCTGAAAATTCTGATAATCAGGTAAGTGAACAACCCGGCCATAAGAATGGCAACGAGCAGATCAAAATTCCAGCTCCCAATGATAATTGGCGGAATATACCTGTTGATCAGCGGCGCAAGGGGAAGGATAGTTAACAGTCCTACAGCAAGGGACAACAGCCTTCTGGTTTTCTGATATTTTGCCTCATTTAACTGCATGCAAGCCGAATGCTACAAAACTATACCAGAAATGCCATAGGATACTGTTAAAAACCTACTCGCTTATTCGTCGTCTTCCTCAAAATTGTAGGCGTCTTTGTTGTATACTTCTTCCCATTCCTTCACCACGTCATCGCTCAGCAATTCCACGATATCGTAAATGGGATCGGTTTTTCGTTTCCATTCCATCACCTCTTCTTCCATATACTTGGAAACATACACACAATGATCGGTTTCCACATTGATTCTTATAAGTATCAAGGGAGCGTTTTCCTCTTCCTGAATCAAATAATAGTACCCGGCCTCAAGCAATGCATAAGAATACATAGTCATCCTCTTTTATCTTTTTACTCCAAAAAGGGGGTTAGCAGTAAGCGCGGCAAAATTTCAATGAGTAGTAAGTGCAGAATCGGGATTGTTCTTCGTTGTTGACTGCCGCTGGTCAAAATTACTCAAATCACCAGGATATTTTGCAGGCTTTAACCAGTTCTTTAGAATTTTTTGCTAAGCATTTGAATATCAGGTTTGTAATAAATACTTGAAAAACAAATATTTAAAATTTAAAATAATTAAATAAATATAAATATTTGATTTACAGTAAGTAAAAATTACCCACAATTTCCACCTCCGCCCCAAAGCAGAAGCGGTTTGTTATATTTGCAGCCTGAATTTTAAGGGGAGAAATTAATTCATTGAATTTGACAGTTTTATAACCCTATTATTGTTTATTTGATATTCTATGGCAAACGTAAAGCATTCAGAATATACTGAAGAAAGTATCCGCTCGCTCGACTGGAAAGAACACATTCGCCTCAGGCCGGGTATGTATATAGGCAAACTGGGCGACGGCTCCAGCCCTGATGACGGCATTTATGTATTGATGAAGGAGGTAATCGATAACTGTATCGATGAACATACCATGGGGTATGGAAAACAGATTGAGGTGGAGATAAAAGATAAAATGGTTACCGTAAGGGATTATGGCAGGGGTATTCCTTTGGGAAAAGTTGTGGATGTTGTAAGTAAAATTAATACCGGAGCCAAATATGATAGTAAAGCATTCCAGAAAAGTGTGGGTTTGAATGGTGTAGGTACCAAAGCCGTAAACGCATTGAGCAGCAAGTTTATCGTAAAATCGGTACGTGACGGTAAAATGAAGATGGCGGAGTTTTCTCAGGGAAACCTTGTGAAGGAGTACAAGGAAGAAAAAACCACCGAAGAAAACGGAACCTTGGTAAGTTTCATACCGGATGAAACCATTTTCCGTAATTACAAATTTGTTCACGAATACATCGATAACCAGCTTTGGAATTACTGCTTTCTGAATTCGGGCTTAACCATCACCCTTAATGGCAAAAAATACATCAGCCGGAACGGGTTGGCTGATTTGCTGGCAAGAAAAACCAATGAGGAAGACCGACGGTATCCCATTATTCACCTGAAAGGTGATGATATTGAAGTGGCCATGACGCACGAGAACCAATATGGGGAGGAATATTATTCTTTTGTGAACGGTCAGTATACTACACAGGGAGGAACCCATCTGGCAGCCTTCCGTGAGGCGGTAGTAAAAACATTGAGAGATTTCTTTAAAAAAGATTACGATGCTTCCGATATCAGGGCAAGCATTTGCGCCGCTATTTCGGTAAGGGTTCAGGAACCCGTATTTGAATCGCAAACCAAAACCAAGCTCGGCTCTCAGTATATGTATGAAGGCGGCCCTACTATCAGAAACTTTGTAGGGGAATTCCTCTCCAGAGAGCTGGATAATTACCTTCACCGCAATCCGGCTGTGGCCGATGCATTAAAGAGAAGAATAGAGCAGAGTGAAAGAGAAAGAAAAGAGCTGGCAGGTATTAAAAAACTGGCTAACGAAAGAGCCAAAAAAGCCAATCTTCATAACCGGAAATTACGCGATTGCAAATACCATCTGAATGATGTCCCCACTGGTAAAAACCGGGAAGAGATTTTGGAAAAACTGAAAGAAACCACCATTTTCATTACTGAGGGAGATTCGGCAAGTGGTTCAATTACCAAGTCGAGAAATGTTGAAACACAGGCTGTATTCAGCCTTAGGGGTAAACCGCTCAACTCCTACGGCCTCACCAAAAAGGTAGTATACGAAAACGAAGAATTCAATCTTTTACAACATGCGCTGAACATTGAAGAAAGTTATGAAGACCTTCGTTACAACAATATTGTAATTGCTACCGATGCCGATGTGGATGGTATGCACATCCGTTTACTGTTGATGACCTTTTTCTTACAATTCTTTCCCGACCTGGTGAAAAACGGTCACGTATATGTGCTGGAAACTCCTTTGTTCAGGGTGAGAAATAAACAGGAAACCATCTATTGCTATGATGAGCAGGAGAAACAGGAAGCAATAAAAAAACTGGGTGGAAAGCCTGAAATTACAAGGTTTAAAGGATTAGGAGAGATTTCTCCTGAAGAATTCGGAAGGTTCATTGGTCCGGATATGAGAAAGACTCCGCTGATTATTGAACAAGGTGAACACATTCAGCAAATTCTGGAATATTATATGGGAAAGAATACCCAGCAACGCCAGGATTTTATTATTGATAACCTTAAAGTAGAACTCGATCTGGCCGGCCGGGAAGAGGAAGCCTAAAAATATTGTTTATGATTCATGTGGTATTTCATGAGGCCGATAAAGAAGCCTTACAGAAAAGCCTGGATCCTGAAGCGGCAACCCCTGAAGAGATCCTTGTATTAGAAGACCTTTATGAACTGGGTCCAATAGGAAAATTTTTTGATGAAACGGCAAAAGATACCCGCAGGCAATGGTGGGAAAGCCTGAAACTGGAAAATGAAAACCTGTATAAAAACGAAATTCCCGGAACCGCAGACGAAGATACCGTGCAAAACATTATCAGCAGGCTGCAGGAAAATGAAGAGGAAGTGGTATGGATTTGGGCAGCCCAGAATTCCCATGATGTTTGCGGATATTATCAATTGATGTCGGCATTGAAAGCATTTCAGGGCAGGGTGTTTATTTTATACCTGAATAATCTACCTTTTATCAATGAAAAAAGACTGATTTTTTACCCCGACTACCTGCGTCAGATTTTGCCTGAAGAATTCAAAAAGGCCAGAAAGCTGAACCGGCCAATCACTCTTTCTGAATTTGAAACCGACCCTGACGAATGGGAAAGGCTGATGAAAGAAGAAAAAGGAATCAGGATACTGGAAGGAGGTAAGAAACTCCAGCAATATGATTATGATTATTATGATAAAACCATTCTCTCCAATATTACTGCAGAATGGGTAAAGCTCAGCCGGTTATTATCATCCATTTATTCGAAAATCAAGGCTGGAAATGAATTGTATTTTCTTTGGAGGATAAGGGAAATGGTAAGGGAAGGGAAACTGGATATTCAGGGGGATAACAAATCACTGAAAGATTGCGAAGTTAAACTTTCGCAACAGGTATCTGCAACCGAAAATTAAAAACAAATATTATGCAATACAGAATGTTCATAGTGGCATTGTTATTCTCTTTTTGTGCAGGAGCACAGGTTTCTGAAAAAACGCTGGATTCCCTTATTGGTATATATAAAAACAACGGAGAATTCAATGGAATAGCATATGTAGCTGTGAACGGCAAACCTGTTTATAACAAAAGTTTCGGGTATGCCAATATGGAAAATAAATCGGCTTTCAGCGGAGAGGAATTTTTTCAGATAGGCTCTGTAACCAAACAGTTTACCGCTGCTGTAATCCTGAAACTGGAAGAAGAAGGTAAATTGTCTGTTAACGACAAACTGACAAAGTATTTTCCGCAATACCCTGCCTGGGACTCCATTACCATTCATCATCTGTTAAACCATACTTCGGGCTTATTCAATTATACCAATGTATCCCGCTTTATGCAAGAGGAAGTAGAGAAGCATCAGACCCGTGAATCTATTATTAAATTGTTTTCCAACAGAAGGCTGATGTTTTCACCCGGTAGCAATTATGCATATTCCAACTCGGGATATATGTTGCTGGGTTATATCATTGAAGATGTAAGCGGTTTAAGTTATGATAAGGCAGTGAGAAAATACATTTTCGATAAGCTGGGCATGGCTCATTCAGGATTTGACTTCAGGGCAGTTCCTGAAAATAAAAGGGCTACCGGTTATATGTACCTGAAAAATGATACAGCTTCAAGGGCTCCCATTGTCGATTCTACCGTTTCCGGGGCTGCAGGATGTATTTATACCAATGTATACGATCTGGAAAAATGGGCCAATGGATTGCTGGAAGGAAAAGTTGTCGGGAAAAGCAGCCTGGAAAAAATGTTTACTCCCGGTAAAAGCAGTTATGGCTATGGTATCATCATAGACAGTATTTATGGCAAAAGTAGATTGGTGCACGGGGGAGGAATTCATGGATTCAATGCACATTTGGAAATTTATCCGAATGAAGGAATCCTTATCATTCTTTTGAGTAATGTGAATTCCGGAAAATTACAGGAAATGGCCGATAAGATATCTGCCCATGCCCACGGATTGCCTTTGCCTAAAGCGTTTGAACCTGATCAGGAGGTGTTGAAAAATCTCGAGGGGAAATATGAAATTACCAAAGATTTGAATATAGATATCCGTGTGCAGGAGGGCAAACTTACACTGCAGGTAACCAATCAGCCGAGAGTGGAACTGACAGCTTTGTCGAATACAAGTTTTGTATTGAAATCGGCGAATGCAAGAGTAGATTTTACCTTAAATGCATCGGGAAAGGCAGAACAGCTTGAACTGTTGCAAAACGGACAAAAATTTACCGGAAAAAGAAAAGAAGATTAAATGATCCTATAGAAAATCTTATAAATAATATGAGCAAGCAGAAAAATAAAGATATGAAATCGGTTTTGGGAGATACGGGAATCAGCGGCCAGTACCGCAACTGGTTTCTGGACTATGCTTCCTATGTAATCCTGGAAAGGGCAGTTCCGGCAGTGGAAGACGGGCTGAAACCAGTACAGAGAAGGATACTGCATGCCATGAAGGAAATGGACGATGGAAGATTTAATAAAGTAGCCAATATCATAGGTCAGAGCATGCAATATCACCCACATGGTGATGCCAGTATTGGCGATGCTATTGTAAACCTTGGCCAGAAAGGGTTGTTGATAGAAACACAGGGTAACTGGGGGGATGTTCGTACAGGAGACCAGGCGGCGGCAGCAAGGTACATTGAAGCAAGGCTTTCCAAATTTGCCCTTGAAGTAGCTTTCAATCCTAAAACCACTACATGGCAATTGAGTTACGACGGAAGGAAAAAAGAACCCGTAACACTGCCCATGAAGTTTCCGCTATTGCTGGCTCAGGGTGCAGAAGGGATAGCGGTAGGGCTTTCTACGAAAATTCTTCCCCACAACTTCTGTGAAATACTGGAAGCTGCTGTAAAATATCTGAAAGGAAAGAAATTTCAGCTTTATCCCGACTTTCAAACCGGAGGGATGATAGATATATCCCATTACAACGACGGGGAAAGGGGAGGAAGGATAAGAGTCAGAGCCAATATTGAAGAACTGGATAAAAAAACGCTTGTCATTAAAAGCGTTCCATACGGGGTAACCACTACACAACTGATCGATTCAATTGTAAAAGCGAATGATCAGGGTAAGATTAAAATCAAAAAGGTTTCGGATAATACTGCTGCAGAAGTTGAAATCATTGTAGAACTGGCTGCAGGAATTTCACCGGATATTACCATCGATGCCCTGTATGCTTTTACCGATTGTGAGGTGAGCATCTCTCCCAATGCATGCGTAATTATCGACAAGAAACCACATTTCGTTAGTGTTTCGGATTTGCTGAAGCATTCGGTAGAGCATACAAAAGACCTTTTAAGACAGGAACTGGAAATATTGCTCGGCGAGCTGAATGATAAATGGCATTACACTTCCCTGGAAAAGATATTCTTTGAAGAAAAGATTTACAAAGAGCTGGAGAAAAAGCATGAAACCTGGGAAAAGGTGATTGCTGCTATTGATAAAGCTTTCGAACCTTTTAAAAAGAAACTCAAAAGAGAAGTAACCAGGGAAGATATCATTAAACTGACAGAAAAACCTGTAAGGAGAATTTACAGGCTGGATATAGACGAGCTGAACAGTCAGATTAAAGACCTGGAAAAGCAGATTAAAGAAACCAAAGACAACCTGAAAAACCTGGTTGAGTTTACCATTGCTTATTATGAAAACCTGTTGAAGAAGTACGGAAAAGGTAAAGAAAGGAAAACGGAAATCAGAGTGTTTGAATCCATTCAGGCCAGAACAGTAGCCATTGCCAATGAGAAGCTTTATGTAAACCGTGCGGATGGTTTTATCGGAACCGGTCTGAAAAAAGACGAGTTTGTTACCGAATGTTCCGACCTGGATGATATCATAGTATTTACCCGCTCAGGTAAGATGAAAGTGGTAAAAGTGGCCGATAAGGTATTTATCGGAAAAGATATCATTCACGTAGATGTGTTCCGTAAAGGAGACGACAGGACTACCTATAATATGATTTACACCGATGGTAAAACCGGAATTAGTTTTGCAAAAAGGTTTAATGTTACGGGTGTAACCCGTGAAAAAGAATACGACCTCACCAAAGGTAGTGAAAGAAGTAAGGTGCAGTATTTTACTGCCAACCCCAACGGAGAAGCAGAGGTAGTGAAAATATTACTTTCTCCTTCATGTTCTGCAAGGAACAAAGAGCTGGAATTTTATTTTGAAACGCTGGATATCAAAGGTAGAAACAGTATTGGTAACCAGGTAACCAAATATCCCATCCGTTCGGTTAAACTGAAAGAAGCCGGCAAATCAACTCTGAGCGGAAGAAAACTGTGGTTTGACGATACAGTGGGCAGACTTAATACTGATGAAAAGGGAACTTATCTGGGAGTGTTTACAGATGAGAAAATTTTGGTAATCTATGAAGAGGGGGCTTATGAACTCAGGAATACTGAACTGACTCAGCGTTTTGATATTGATAAAATGGTGCACATTGAAAAATTCGATCCCGAGAAAATCATCACCGCCATTTATTATGATAATGAAAAGCTGCAGTTTACCGTAAAACGTTTCAAAATAGAAACCACTTCCCTTGACACCAAGTTTACTTTTATTAAAGAAGGAGAAGGTAACAGGTTGGAAGCGGTTACCACTGCAGAGGAACCGGTTGCTATCATTAAATCGGGCAGGGGAGCGCAGCAAAAAACCGAAAAGGTAAACATTGCCAAATTCATAGATGTTACCGGTTGGAAAACCATCGGCACCAAACTGGTAGATTATTCAAAGTCTACCACCATTGAATGGGTGGAAAAGAAGGGGAATGATAATGTGCAGCCGGAACTTTTCTGATAAATTGAAAATTAAAAATTACCAGATAATTTAGTCTGTTTCTTATTTTTAGCGCTTCTATACCTTTTGAAGTAAGTTATAGAAGCGCATTTAATCTATTTTTAAATTTTCTTTATTCCTCCTTTTTACGAACCAGCCTTATTGCCGCATTCTGCGTTAAGCTACTCGAAAGATATATCTCATGCCGGTTCACGCCATCATAAATAATCATGAGGGCGGTGTTGGGCGGGTAAGTTCCAAGGTTATCGGCAAACATGGAAATTTCATTTACTTCCCTGTCGGGGTCAAGGGCAATGTAAACATTCAATGCTCTTGCTGTTAATCCCTGGCTGACAACTATAGGCTGGTTGTTGAGGAAAACGCTGATGGTATCGCCATCTATATCTCCGTTATCATAGAAGCTCAATCTGATGGAATCTGATGCAATCTGAATTTCTTTTGCCACCACATTTTTCCTGGCCTGGAATTCTTTAATCAGTTCTTCCGCTTTTCGGGTACTGACAACCTGTTCGGTGGAATCGAATAGAACTTTCGGAACTTCTTTCTTTTCTTCCTGTTTTTCGTAAGTGTTGCTTACGATATAGTCCGCCCTGATAGGTTTCCAGAATTGTCTTTGAGCTGTTGCGCCGAGGCTGATGATACTGTCCTGATCGGCTTCACGATCGAGGGTGAAGGTAACCGTTAGTTCCGGACAGGTATAGCGGTATTTTCTGTCGGTAATAAAAGACCCGGTAAGTGAGCTGCTTAGCCGAGATACTTTTAATATCCCTGTAAAATGCATGGGGCATTCGAAACCGTCACGTGTATCGGCTCCGTAGAAAAGAATGGAAAGATTGGGAATTTCTACTACCCTGGTTTGCGGATTATACTTTCCCCTGATGAAAAAACTTTCGTAGGAATCTTTGAAATAATATCCGAAAATTCCTTCTACTTCATTTCCTTTTTGTTTAAGTATGAGTTCGGTAAGGTAGTTGTCGGCCCTGGTATCGTGGCTCACATCAGCTCTTCCGTACCATGAGCCTGTAACCGTTTGCGCCTCAAGGATACCCGGAAGGATGATCAGTATCAGTGCTATTAATCTTTTCAGCATAATTAAAAATAACAGGTTTTAGAAAAACTTTGCCATTTCTTTCCGGGTTTCGGGTATCAGAGTTTTCTGCGAATTTCCCTGTCGGCTTCGCGTTTTTTAATAGTTTCTCTTTTATCGTACAGTTTCTTACCTCTTCCCAGCCCAATTTCCAGTTTGGCCAGGCCTTTTTCATTAATAAACAGCTTCAGGGGGATCAGGGTATAACCCTGGTTTTTCAGGGCAGCAGCAATTTTTCTGATTTCCTTTTTGTTCAGCAGCAGTTTCCTGTCGCGAACAGTCATATGGTTATTGGTAGTGCCAAAAGCATATTCCGCAATATGCATGTTTTTCAGCCATACCTCTCCGTTATGTACAATACAGAATGAGTCGTTAAAACTTACCTTGCCTTCCCTTATAGATTTGATTTCCGTTCCGGCCAATACCATACCGGCCACATAGGTATCCTCAATATGGTAATGGTGATAAGCAGCTTTATTACTGATCACTCTGTTATTCATAAATTATTTTTCCGGATTAATTCCTGAAGAGGCTTAATACCGTACTGATTTTTTCTTTTAGTCCCTTTCTGTGTACAATAAAATCCAGGAAGCCGTGCTCCAGCAGGAATTCACTGCGCTGAAAACCTTCGGGAAGGTCTTTCTTGATGGTTTCCCTGATTACCCTTGGCCCGGCAAATCCTATCAGGGCACCGGGTTCGGCAATGTTCAGGTCGCCCAGCATTCCGAAAGAAGCTGAAATACCACCAAAGCTGGGGTCGGTTAAAAGGGAAATATAGGGTATTTTCTCATCAGTAAGTTGAGAGAGTTTTGCAGATACTTTAGCCAGCTGCATCAGTGAAAATGCACTTTCCATCATCCTGGCGCCACCCGATTTGCAGATAATCAACAGGGGAGTCTTCTCCGCAATACATAAATCCACTGCCCTGGCAATTCTTTCACCCATCACGCTTCCCAGCGAACCTCCGATGAATTCAAAATCCATGCATCCCACCACCAATGGTTCAGCCTTTACCTTCCCTTTGGCAACTCTTATGGAGTCGGTCAGCCCGGTCTTTTTCCAGTTTTCTTCCAACCTTTGCTGATACGATTTCAGGTCGGTAAACTGCAGGAAATCCTTGGCCCTTATTTCTTCAAAATGTACTGTATAATTTCCATCATCGAATAGAATATCAAAATACTCCGCACTACCAATACGGTGATGGTAATCACATTGCGGGCATACAAACAGGTGCTCTCTGAGATCACTAACCGTAATGATGTGACCACATTCAGGGCATTTGCTCCACAATCCTTCCGGAGTTTCCTTTTTTTCGGCCGTACTGGTTAAAATTCCCTTCTTAATTCGTTTAAACCAACTGCTTTTAGATTCCTCGCTGTTTCCTTCTTCTCCTGCAAGGTTGCTGTCGAAATCCTCTTCTCTATGCATGTAATCGTGATTTTGAGGGCTAAGATAGGCAATTGTAAAATAAATTTTATTTCACAAGGAAGGTTTTCATTTTCTTAATGCAGGATAGGTCATCCTGAAGCGAAACTGTTTGTATGAAAAATATTAATTCTTTTATTTACAGCTTCATGTACTATTTTTGCAAAAAGTTTAACAACTTGCCGCTGGTTATCGTCCCGGGCAACACCGGTTCAGATGTCTTTTTTTGAATAAACTATATTGAAAACATGAATTGGACAGCAATTTTTACTTCATCGGTAGGAAAGAAAATTACAATGGGCGTTACCGGAGTTTTTCTGGTTGCTTTTCTGATTGTGCATGCAGGGTTAAATATTTGTGTGTTTGCAGACCTTTTGGATGATGCCGATAATGGCGATATGTTTAATCGTGCTGCTCATTTCATGGGCCGTCATTATGTTATCAGATTAATGGAGATTGTTCTTTTTGCAGGGATTATCCTTCATGCCGTTCAGGGGCTTGCTCTTGAATTTCAAAACAGGGCAAAAAGAAAAATCGGTTATGCCGTTAAACTGGGCAACAGAGGAAGTAAATGGTACAGCAGGTCAATGGGGCTTCTTGGTACCTTATTGCTGTTATTTCTGATCATGCATATCTACCATTTCTGGGTTCCATCGAGAATAACCGGTCTTGAACCTGTTGAAGGAAAAAATTATCATAACTTATTTGCAGAAATGGTAGTGGTATTTTCTAATCCGGTAGTGGTGATACTTTACGTGCTGGGATGTATTTCACTTGCTTACCATCTGATGCACGGATTCCAATCAGCCTTCAGAACTCTGGGTGTTCATAATCAGAGATATCTTTCCGTAATCGTAACCACGGGAAAAATCTTTTCCATCCTTATTTCGGCCATATTTGCATCAATGCCTATCGCTTTTTATTTTGGCTGGGTAGGTTAATGCTGCGGATGGAAAAATTCACATTGTTCACTTCTAATTTAAAATAGAATTATGCTTAATTCGAAAATTCCGGAAGGTCCTTTGGATGAAAAATGGAAAAATTATAAAGGACATGTCAGACTGGTAAACCCGGCGAACAAAAGGAGACTGGAAATCATTGTAATCGGAACAGGATTGGCAGGTGCATCCGCGGCTGCTTCCCTGGGTGAGATGGGATATAAAGTGAAGGCATTTTGTTTCCAGGATAGCCCCAGAAGGGCACACTCCATCGCTGCACAGGGAGGTATTAATGCTGCAAAGAACTACCAGAACGACGGAGACAGCGTTTTCAGATTATTTTACGATACTATAAAAGGTGGCGACTATCGCGCAAGAGAAGGTAACGTTTACAGGCTTGCTGAGGTTAGTGCCAATATTATTGATCAATGCGTGGCTCAGGGTGTTCCTTTTGCTAGAGAATACGGAGGTTTGTTAAGTAACAGGTCTTTCGGAGGTACCCAGGTTCAAAGGACTTTCTATGCTGCTGGCCAAACCGGTCAGCAATTGCTGATCGGAGCATACCAGGCGCTGGAACGCCAGGTGGCTCTCGGTACTGTTCAAATGTTCTCACGCCACGAAATGCTGGATATCGTTACCATTGACGGTAAAGCAAGAGGGGTGATTTGCCGTAATCTTGTTACCGGTGAACTGGAAAGACATTTCGGCCATGCAGTACTGTTATGTAGTGGTGGATACGGTAACGTATTCTATCTTTCTACCAACGCTATGGGTAGTAACGTAACCGCTACCTGGAGGGCGCATAAAAAAGGTGCTTTCTTTGGTAACCCTTGCTTCACACAAATTCACCCCACCTGCATTCCTGTAAGTGGCGACCATCAGAGTAAGTTAACCCTGATGTCTGAATCACTGAGAAACGACGGTAGGATTTGGGTGCCCAAGCAAAAAGGCGATACCAGACCCCCTTCCCAAATTCCGGAAGATGAAAGGGATTATTACCTGGAAAGAAGATATCCTGCCTTCGGTAACCTGGTACCACGTGATGTGGCTTCCCGTGCTGCAAAAGAAAGATGCGATGCCGGATACGGAGTAGGTAATTCCAGAATGGCTGTATACCTCGATTATGCCGATGCCATTCAACGCTATGGAAAAATCGAAGCGCATAAAATCGGAAAAGAAGACGACCCTGAACTGGTGACCAAACTGGGTAAAGAAGTGGTAAAAGAAAAATACGGAAACCTCTTCGATATGTATCAGAAAATAACCGGAGAGAACCCGTATGAAACGCCCATGAGAATTTATCCTGCCGTACACTATACCATGGGAGGACTTTGGGTGGATTACGAACTCATGACCACCGTTCCCGGTTTGTATTGCCTGGGTGAAGCCAACTTCTCCGACCATGGAGCAAACAGATTAGGTGCTTCTGCACTGATGCAGGGCCTTGCGGATGGTTACTTTGTCATCCCCATGACTATCGGTAACTATCTGGCAGATGAAATCAGGACTCCGCCAATTTCCACCGATCATCCTGAATTTGTAAATGCAGAGAAAGAAGTGGCCGACAGAATCAACAGGCTGATGAGTGTAAATGGAAAGCATTCGGTTGAAAGCTTCCACAAAAAGCTTGGAAAAATTATGTGGGACAAATGCGGCATGGCAAGAAATGAAAAAGGCCTTACCGAAGCCATATCTGAAATCAGGGCCCTCAGGGAAGAGTTCTGGAGAGATGTTAAGGTGCCCGGAAGAGTTGATGAGTTTAACCCCGAGCTCGACAAAGCCAACAGGGTTTCCGACTTCCTAGAACTGGCTGAGCTGATGTGTATTGATGCTCTGCACAGAAAAGAAAGCTGCGGAGGACACTTCAGGGAAGAAATGCAAACTCCCGATGGAGAAGCTCAAAGGGATGATGAAAACTTCTCCTATGTAGCCGCCTGGGAATATCAGGAAGGAATGAAATGGAACCTGCATAAAGAGGAGCTCAAATTTGAAGTGGCTAAACCCACTCAACGTAGTTATAAATAAGAAATTCCGACATCGGAAATATATTTGTCATATCTTAATTTAACAGGATGGAACATAAAAATATAGGCTTAACGCTGAAAGTATGGAGACAACCCAACAGCGCAACTCCCGGTAAATTCGTAACCTATAAGGTTGATAACATTTCCACTGAAATGTCTTTTCTGGAAATGTTTGACGTGCTGAATGAGAGGCTGATATCGGAGGGAGAGGAGCCCATTGCATTTGATCACGACTGCAGGGAAGGTATTTGCGGATCCTGCTCCATGTATATTAACGGTCGCCCTCACGGTCCCTGGAAAGGAACCACCGTATGCCAACTGCATATGCGTGCTTTCAATGATGGCGATACTATTGTGGTAGAGCCATGGAGAGCCAACAGTTTCCCTGTGATTAAAGACCTCGTGGTAGACAGAAGTGCTTTCGACAGAATCATTCAGGCAGGAGGTTATATTTCAGTAAATACCGGAAGCGCAGTGGACGCCAACTCCATCCCGGTAGAGAAAGCCAAAGCCGATGCCGCATTCCAGGCTGCAGCATGTATTGGTTGTGGCGCCTGCGTAGCAGCATGTAAAAATAGTTCTGCCATGCTGTTTATGGCGGCCAAAGTTTCCCATCTGTCACTGCTTCCACAGGGGCTTCCCGAAAGGAAAGAAAGGGTGTTGAATATGGTGGCCCAAATGGATAAGGAAGGATTCGGTTCCTGTACTTTTACAGGTGCTTGCGAGGCCGTTTGCCCGAAAGAAATTCCTATTACCACCATCTCAAGGCTGAACAAGGAATACCTGAATGCCTCCCTCACTATGGAAGAAAAAGAGTAATTAACGTATATTTAAGAGATAACAAAACTCCGGAAGCCTTTTCCGGAGTTCTTCATTTTGTGCCCCACCCAAATATGTTTAACTTTGCGCCTCAATTATCTGGAGGTTCTATATTATGATTTCAGTAAATAATGTTACCCTTTCCTTTGGAAAAAGAGTATTGTTCGACGAAGTAAACCTTACTTTCAGTAAGGGAAACTGTTATGGTGTAATTGGTGCAAACGGTGCCGGTAAATCTACCTTTTTAAAAATCCTTGCAGGTGAAATTGAACCCAACAAGGGGAGCGTGGAAATTACCCCCGGGGAAAGGATGGCAGTGCTGAAACAAAACCATTTTGAATTTGACGATTATACCGTTCTGGATACCGTTCTGATGGGCCACAACAAGCTGTGGGACATCATGAAAGAAAGAGATGCCATTTATGCAAAAGAAGAATTTACAGAAGAAGATGGCATGAGAGCCGGGGAACTTGAGGCGGAATTTGGAGAAATGGGAGGGTATACTGCCGAAAGCGATGCCGCTACTTTATTAACCGAACTGGGTGTTTCTGAAAAAGATCATCAAACCCTGATGAAGGATATGCCCGGCCCTGCTAAAGTAAGAGTGCTTCTGGCTCAGGCACTTTTCGGAAATCCAGATATCCTGATTCTTGACGAGCCTACCAACAACCTCGACGTTCAAACAATCTCCTGGCTGGAAAACTTTCTGGCAGATTACGAAAACATCGTGATTGTGGTTTCCCACGACAGGCACTTCCTGGATGCCGTGTGTACCCATATTGCCGATGTAGACAGAGGAAAAATTAAAATTTATACCGGTAACTATACCTTCTGGTACGAATCCAGTCAGCTAGCAGCCCGCCAGCTGGCAGATAAGAATAAGAAGATAGAGGAAAAGAGGAAAGATCTTATGGAATTCATTGCCCGATTTAGCGCCAATGCTTCCAAATCACGTCAGGCAACTGCAAGGAAAAAAGCCCTCGAAAAACTGGTTATCGAAGATATTGCTCCTTCCAACAGGAAGTATCCCGGAATTGTTTTCAAACAAATCAGGGAAGTGGGCAATCAGATTCTTACTGTGAACAAACTTTCCAAATCAATTGACGGTAAGCTCTTGTTTAAAGATGTCAGCCTCACTGTAAACAAAGGCGATAAAATCGGTATTGTAAGTGAAGATCCTCTGGCAGTAACGGCTTTTTATGAAATCATCAATGGTGAAATGGAAGCCGACAGCGGAACCTATGAATGGGGAACTACCGTATCTAAAGCTTATTTGCCCAACGACAACTCCAAATACTTCAAAGAAGACCTTAGCCTGATGGATTGGTTAAGGCAGTTTGTCCCCCCTCATGTAACCGATGTGGATGAGCCTTTTCTGAGAGGATTTCTGGGTAAAATGCTGTTTAGCGGAGATGAAATTTTCAAGAAAACCTCCGTATTGAGCGGTGGAGAAAAGGTAAGGTGTATGATCAGCAGAATGATGCTGCAGGATCCCAATGTGGTAATGCTTGATGAGCCTACCAACCACCTCGACCTGGAATCCATTCAGGCCTTCAACGAAAGCATGGTGAATTTCAAAGGGATTGTCATGATCAGCTCTCATGACCATACTTTCATGCAAACTGTTATCAACAGAGTAGTGGAAATAGGGCCTAATGGTACAGTAGACAAGCTCATGGAATTCGACGAATACCTCGAATTCAGGAAATCTCAGAAGTCTGTTCAGGCAGTATAACGCCGCAGGGGAAATTCATTGCAATATTTTATTAATTTCACCGCTATAGGTGTAGTGGCTGGTTTTCAGTGTTGATGGATATCGTAAAATGAATTTCCTTGTACCGGTTTTCATTCCTGGCAATATTATTCCTTTTGTACTGTATTCGGGCTGAGGCTCAGGTTCCTGCTTCCAACCTGAAACAAGGATATGTGAAGGTGAGTGCCGATACCCTCCAATTCGACAGCCTGAGTATTATACCCGGTACATTTTCTGTTACAGGCATTGCCGACAGTAATTATGTGCTAGATTATCCAAGGGCGTTGCTGTTCTGGAAACATCTTCCCCCTTTTGATTCTGTTTATGTACGATACCGTACTTTCCCCCTGGGACTGACGGCTGTGAGCCAAAACCTGAAGTTTGACAGCATCATGGATTTTTTCCTTGGTAAACCTTATGTGCCGGAATACGGAAGGGAAAGTGACAGGTTTTTCAATTTCGGTGATATTAATTATAACGGAAGTTTTGGAAGAGGTATCAGTTTTGGCAATGCCCAGGATGCTGTAGTTACTTCCAACCTTAACCTTCAGTTGTCAGGATACCTGGCAGACAGTATAGAAATTCTTGCTGCAATCACGGATAACAATATTCCCATTCAGCCCGATGGCACTACCCAGCAGCTAAATGAATTCGACCGTATTTATCTTCAATTCCGGAAAAACAACTGGCAGCTTGCACTGGGGGATATTGATATCCGGCAAAACCAGTCTTATTTCCTGAGTTTTTATAAGCGGCTTCAGGGTATTGCATTTGAAAATACTTCCCATATTTCCGACAATGTTACCAATCATACCCTTGTCAGTGGTTCTGTTGCCAAGGGAAAATTTACCAGAAATGTTTTTCAGGGGCAGGAAGGTAATCAGGGACCTTACCGGTTAAGAGGTGCCAATAACGAATTCTTTTTTATCATACTTGCCAATACAGAAAGAGTTTACCTCGACGGAGAATTGCTGCAAAGGGGAGAAGACCAGGATTATGTTATCAATTATAATACTGCGGAAATTTCTTTTACCCCGCGCAGAATGATTACCAAAGATTCGAGGATACAGGTAGAATTTGAATATTCCGACAGAAATTATCTCAATGCCAATTTATACCTCACCAATGCCACCACGGTAAATGATCGGTTAACCCTGAGAGTAAGTGCATTCAGTAATAATGACTCTAAAAATTCCCCCATTAACCAAACCCTGGATAATGACCAGAAAGATTTTTTAATGGGCTTGGGTAATAATACCGATCAGGCTTTTTATCCCCATGCTATTATAGATAGTTTAAGGCAGGGGGAAATTCTTTATGCCCGAAAAGACACGGCTTATGACGGCATCATGGATACCATTTATTATTATTCCACCCACCCCGACAGTGCTGTTTATCAGTTAACCTTTATTGAAGTAGGGCAGGGGCGGGGAAATTATGTTCAGGACCTTAACGGAGTGAATGGTAAAGTATTCAAATGGGTTCAACCTGTTGGAGGGGTTCCGCAGGGAAGGTTTGAACCTGCCATGTTTCTTGTTACCCCTAAAAAACATCAGGTATTCTCTATAGGAGCAGATTATAAAATATCGAAATCTACTACGCTTATTACGGAAGGGGCATTGAGCAATTATGACCCCAATACTTTTTCTGCAATAAATGATGATTTGAACAAAGGATATGCAGGAAGAGTGTTGTTAAAAAATGAAGCCGCATTAAAGAATAGTGGAAGGCTTCAGACATCAGCAGGGTTTGAGTTCACAGAGAAAAGGTTTCGGCCCCTGGAAAGAATCAGGCAGGTTGAATTTACCCGCGATTGGGGATTACAGCTGGTGGAAGAAGCGGAAGATGAAAAACTTCTAACCGGGGAAATTCAATATGATAATACAGGCTTAAACCTGCACTATCAGTTTGCATTTTACCAAAGAGGCAGCAATTTCTATGGTTTCCGGAATGTGATTACCCATAGGCAAAATCTATCAGGGCTTAAATTGGATAACCAGGTGAGCCTTACCAATTTTAAATCTTCTTCGGATAAAGGCTATTTTATAAAACCCTCATTCAGGGCTTCAAAAATATTTGAAAATATCCGCAATTATGAATTATGGGTTGCATACAGGATGGAGCATAATGAGGTGCGGAACAATATTTCAGATTCTCTTGCTGCTTATGCTTTTTCATTCAATATTGCAGAAGCAGGCATTCAAAGTGATCTTAAAAAGCCAAATAAATGGGGAATAAAGTATTATTCCAGAACCGATGATTACCCGGTGGGAAAAGAACTGCTCCGTTCCGACCGAAGTTCAAATATTAATGCGTTTACCGAACTTTCTGCCAGTTCCCGCCACCAGTTTGGGGTGAATGCTACCTACCGGAATCTGAGAATTTTCAATACAGCTGTTTCCAATCTCAAACCCGAGCAAACATTACTGGGAAGGGCTGAGTATAGAGTAAATGAAATGAAAGGATTTTTAACCGGCCAGCTCTTATATGAAGTGGGATCCGGACAGGAGCAAAAAAGGGATTATACCTACCTTGAAGTACCTGTGGGACAAGGAGAATATACCTGGATTGATTACGATAATAACGGAATTCAATCCCTGAATGAATTTGAAATTGCAGCCTTTCCCGATCAGGCAAAATATATCAGAATTTTTACCCCTACCAACGAATTCATCAGGGCGAATTATAATACATTTAATTACTCTATAGGATTAAACCCTTCTGTTTTTGGCGCACCGGGAAAAGGACTGAAAGGACTGTTATCCAGATTTCACATGAATTCTTCCCTCCAGGTAAATAAAAAAGAACAGGCTTCGGGATTAGTGCAGTTAAATCCTTTTTCAGGCTCGCTACATGACACTTCTCTGATTACCCTTACTTCGGTATTTGCAAATGTGATTTCTTTTAACAGGCTCAGCTCCAAATGGGGAGTGGATTTTAATACACTGGAGAATGATAATAAATCCCTGCTTACCTATGGTTATGAAACCAGAAAAATTGTGCAGCGCGGACTGAAATTCAGGTATAACATCAGCAGGACTTTGCTGGCAGAATTCAACCTAAAGAATGGTTCTAATTTGCTCAGTTCTTCACATGCCAATTTTGATAACCGTAATTATTCTATTGAATCCTACAGCATTTCACCGGGAATAACCTATACCAAAGGGACTTCATTTCGTATTTACACTGCCTATGAATACAGCTCTAGGGAAAACAGGATAGGATTTGAGGAAAACGTTTCCATGAATTCTCTCAAAGCTGAAATTAAATACAATGTATTGCAGAATACCTCTCTGCAATCGGGTTTTTCTTTCAGTGATATCAGGTTTGAATCGAAAGGTTCAGGTCCGGTTTTAAATACCACATCTTCCTACATTATCCTGGATGGATTAAGCCCGGATAAAAACTTCCTCTGGAATATTGATCTGACAAGAAGGCTATCCGATTTTCTGGAGCTGAACATCCGGTATGAAGGAAGAAAACCCGGAGAGAACAGAATGATTCATACTGGAAGAGCTGCATTAAGAGCTTTGTTATAACATTTTCCACAAACAAAAAACCGGAAGTAAAAACTCCCGGCTTTCTGATGTATATAGTGATTAATAAATGCATTAGCGAAGTTCTCTGATGCCTTCCCCAATTTTGAAACCGTTGTGATAGATTTCAATATTGTAATTTCCTTTCACGAAATCGCTGTTTTGCCTCCAGGCAAATTCAACATGTTTGCGTTTGGCAGGTTCCAGGTCTACCTGAAGTTTGGTAGTGTAAATTTTTTCCCCTGATTCTCTGGTAGTGAACGTTCCTGAGCCAAGAGCTTCAACTGCCACAGGTTTACCTGAAGGATCTGTAATGGCTACATAAATTTCCTGAGTGCCGGGGTTGACAATTCTGTTGCTAACGTCAAAAGAAATTACCAGTTTGTCTACTCTTTTGGCTTTATCAGTTACCTTTTCCTTTCCGCTGTTTCTTTCCCTTACAGGTGTAATGGCAATATTGGAAGCGTTAAGGGTAGTAGCAATATTTACAGTTTCTTCAAGAGATTGTTTAACAGATTCCAGAGTATCCCTTTGTGCACGATAGGTATCTCTTTCAACGGAAATGGTCGCATTTTCCTGGGTAAGCAGCGTATTTTCTGCCATCAGGCGTTGTACTTCCTGTTCAAGGCCGTTGATTTTTTCATTCAGTTCGGCAATCAGGGCTTCCGCTTTTTTCTTTTCGGCTTCGGTAAGCCTTTGCTTCCTTAGAATGCTGTTGATTTCATTTTTAAGTTTGTTGATTTCTGAATTTCTTTCAGACAACTGGCCTTCCATTTCATTGTTTCTTCCGGTCAGTGAATCGAGGCGGAATAAAGCCTGATTGTAACTGTCCTGAAGTTCGTTACGGGCTGAGTCGATTGCGCCTACCCGTGAGGTCAGCTCGGTGATCTGATAATCGTTTTTATTTTTACTCCACAGGATAAATGCCCAGGAGGCAAGAATTCCTATGGCTAATATGCCAATGATCAGATTTTTTGAATCCTTTTTCTTTGGTTGGTCCTGGGGGTTTGCTGATGGATAATTACTGGTACTCATATAGGTTTTATTTTCTGTTTAGTATTTAATAATAAGGGGGTTATGAATGGTTTTTAAAACTTTTATTAGGGTTATGCGAATTTTGTGCCAAAGAAAAACAAACCTTCTTAAGTATTCTAATCTGCCTCCTGTATATTATTGAAATCTAAGATAGTATGAAAAATCTTAAAATATAAGTTAATAGCCATTTTTCATTAATATTGCCGCATTATAAAGGAGAAATGAGTAACTATCAATCCATATTAAAAGACTGGGAAAAAAAGATTTTTAAACCCGTGTACTGGTTTGAAGGTAAAGAAGGGTATTTCATCGACAAGTTGGTAAACTATGCTGAAAACCACATTCTTCCTGCAGCAGAAGCATCCTTTAACTTAACAGTATTTTACGGGAAGGATGCAGTGTGGTCTGATGTGGTAAATGCCTGTATGAAATATCCGATGTTTTCCGACAGGCAGGTGGTGATTCTGAAAGAAGCACAGGAAATGAAAGACATAGACCTGCTTTCCCATTATATTGAAAAACCACTTGCTTCTACAGTATTTATTATTGCATATAAAAATAAAGCGGTTGATGCTAAAACCCAATTTGCAAAATTTTTAAAAGCACATACTGAACTTATAAGATTTGATGAAATTAAAGAATACCAATTACCCAAATATGTATTGGAAATAATTAAGGAAAAAGGTCTTTCAATTAATCAAAATGGGCTGATGATGTTGATTGAGCATATTGGGAGTGATCTTAGCCGTATCAGCAACGAATTGGATAAGTTAATGGTCAATATGGAAGGTAAAAAACAAATTACCGAAGACCTGATTGAAGAATTTATCGGCATCAGTAAAGAGTTTAATGCTTTTGAATTGCAAAAAGCATTGGGCAAAAGAGATTTAGCGCGAGCCATTCAAATTGTGCAATATTTTGAAGCAAACCCCAAATCAGGCAATATGCATTCGTTGGCTCCTATTCTGTATGCTTATTTCTCCAGGTTATTGGCTGTAAAACTGGCTCATCCCTCCAACATCAGTGAAGAGGCAGGAATTGCCAACTATCAACTCAAGGATTATCAGGATACCGCAAACAGATACTCTGTCGAGCAGCTTGAAAAAATCATTCTCCTGTTGCATAAGTATAACCTCAGGAGCCTGGGGGTAAATGAAGCAGGAAGTGCTCAGGGGTCTTTGATGAAAGAAATGGTAATGAAAATTGCAATGTGTTAATGTCAGAGGTGGCTTAATACCTCTAGGGAGGTTTCCTTGTCAAGGTCCATTTGCCGGGTAAGGGATTCCAGATTTTCAAATTTCAGTTCCGGTCTTAAGTATTTATGGAAATATATTCTGATGGGATTGTCATATATTTCTTTATCCAGGCCAAATATATGTACTTCTATAACCCTGAATTTTCCGTTTACGGTAGGCCTGAACCCAATGCTTAGCATGCCTTTAAACCTTATACCGGGATCTGTTTCAGGAAGTTCTGCAGTTACTGCATAGATGCCGTCTTTCGGAATCAGCTTGTCTTCAGCCGCCACTCTGATATTTGCAGTAGGATATCCAATTTTCCTTCCGATTTTATCTCCGTGAATAACGGTTCCGGTAATAAAGAAAGGATAACCCAGCAATTCGGCAGCCTGTTCGCAATTGCCGTTATAAAGGAAATTCCTGATACTAGTGGAGCTAACCGTATTATCCTTCATCATATAAGCCGGAATTTCCATCAGCGAGAAGCAACCCCGGGAGGCATATTCCTGTAATAAGTCGTAGCCTCCTTCGCGGTTAAATCCAAAACGGTGATCGTAACCTATTACCAGGGTGTGGGGATGAAATTTTTTAATCAGGAAATCTTCCACATACTGGCGGGGGGAAAGCCTTGAAAATTCTTCTGTAAAGGGAACAATTACCAGATGGTCAATGCCTTCCTTTCTGATCAGTTCAATTCTTTCTTCTATGGAATTGATCATGCTGATGTCGTGAGGAGTGCTACCGACAATATTTCTGGGGTGGGGATAAAAGGTAAGGATAACGGTTTCGCCTTTGGCTTTCCGGGCTTCTTCTTTCAGCAGGCCGAGGACTTTTTTATGCCCAAGGTGAACGCCGTCGAAGGTTCCTATGGTTACGGTGGCCCTGATAAACTCGGGCAAGTTGTCGGTGTTTCTGTAAACTTTCATTTTAAAACTGGCTGCAAATTTAATCAGGATATTCTTCCCACCATAAGATTAATGGAAAATAGCCTCTGAAAGCATAAAAAACTTATGATTCCTCTTAATTTCCTCTCCCATTCAGGATGGTAAAAGAATAATTTTATGCACCTTCGCATTCGAAAGAATTAATCATGAGTTTATACAGCAAGCGCGGCGTTTCGGCCCAGAAAGAAGATGTTCACAAGGCCATTCAAAAACTCGACCAGGGCCTTTATCCTCATGCGTTTTGTAAAATTTATCCCGATATATCAGGAGGAGACGAAAATTTTGTCAACCTCATGCATGCCGACGGGGCCGGTACAAAAAGTATCCTGGCTTATCTGTACTGGAAAGAAACCGGAGATATATCCGTGTGGAAAGGCATTGCTCAGGATGCGGTTGTCATGAACCTCGATGACCTGCTGTGTGTGGGAATTCATGATAACCTATTATTTTCTTCTACCATCGACCGCAATAAAACCCTCATTCCCGGTGAAGTGCTGGAAATGATCATCAATGGTACCCGTGAACTTTTTGAAGAACTCAGGGAGTTTGGGGTAACCATCCATTATATGGGAGGGGAGACCGCTGATGTGGGGGATGTGGTGCGTACAATTGCCGTAAACGGAACCATGATGGCCAGGTGGCCCAAAACAGGGTTGGTGACTAATGAAAAAATCATAGCCGGTGATGTAATTGTGGGGTTTGCCAGCTTTGGAAAGGCGGTTTACGAAAAAGAATACAACAGCGGCATCGGGTCTAACGGGCTCACCAGTGCGCGGCATGACGTATTGTCGAAATACTATGCAGAAAATTATCCTGAAACTTATGAGCCTACGCTTCCGGAAGAAGTAGTGTATCCCGGTAAGGGAAGAATGACAGATTCCGGGGCTGAAGGGCTGAATCTGGGGAAATTGCTGCTTTCCCCTACCAGGACTTATGCTCCGCTGGTAAAAGCCATTTTTGCGGAGATGTTTGACAAAGTGCACGGAATGGTGCATTGCAGTGGTGGCGGGCAGACGAAATGCCTGAAATACCTGCCGGGTAATTTTCATATTGTTAAAGACAACTTATTCCCTGCACCTCCTGTTTTTAAGATTATTCAGGAATTCTCGGGGGTGGATAACCGGGAAATGTACCAGGTATTTAACATGGGCCACAGGCTGGAAATCTTTACCGACGAGCATTCTGCCAAAAGCATGATGGCCATGGCTTCCTCACTGGGGATAGATTCCAGAATAGTAGGAAGGGTTGAACCTGCTGAAAAAACCGGACTCACGCTAAAAGTAGGAAGCGAGGAAATCCGCTACGAAAAAAACTAACAAACATTTTAGAAAAAAAATTAATCTGTGGAGCATTTTTTGTTGTAAAAAAACAATTGAAATTTCCATAACTATTTTATATTTAGGAATTCTAACGTGAAAATGCTCATCACGGGGTCAGGGTTTTTCTATATTGAGAATTCTTTTAGGCATAAACGTTATGAAGTTTCAATTTTGAGTGTTAGTTTTGCAGACTGGTTAAGGTACTTATTAAGACGATGTTAACTTACGCTCTGCAACCTAAATCACCCACTAAGCATCTAATATTCTGTAAAATCCGCTTTTGGATTTGTTAATTATTTAAAATCAAATATGAGACAGCTCAAAATTGCAACCCAGATTACCAATCGTGATTCCCAGGCAGTTGAAAAGTATCTTCAGGAAATCTCCAAGATTCCGATGATTACACCTGAAGAGGAAACCGTCCTGGCCCAGAGGATTAAGATGGGTGACCAAAGAGCATTGGACAAATTGGTGCAGGCCAACCTTCGTTTCGTGGTATCTGTAGCTAAGCAGTACCAGCACCAGGGCCTATCACTTAGCGATTTGATCAACGAGGGTAACCTCGGATTGATAAAAGCAGCCCAGCGTTTTGATGAAACCAAGGGTTTTAAATTCATTTCATACGCTGTATGGTGGATCCGCCAGTCTATCTTGCAGGCGTTGGCAGAGCAGGGAAGATTAGTCCGCCTGCCTCAAAACAAAATTGGCACCTACAACAAAGCGAACAAAGCCTACATGGCTTTTGAGCAGGAACACGAAAGAGAGCCCAGTACCGAAGAGCTTGCTGAGCTTCTTGAAATGAGTGAAACAGAAATCAACAACATTTTCCAAAGTAACACCCGCCACACTTCTCTGGATGCACCTGTGCACGAAGCGGAAGATGTAGCCATGGGAGACCTGTTGGAAGGTGGTGAAGAAACTGATGATGATGTGATGAAAGATTCCCTGAGAAATGAAATCCGCAGGGTACTGAAATCACTCAGCCCAAGAGAAGCAGAAATTGTAAACGCTTATTTCGGACTTGATGGCGAAAATGGTGTTACCATTGAGCAAATTGGCCAGAAATATGACCTTACCAAAGAAAGGATCAGGCAAATTAAAGAAAGAGCTATCAAAAGGCTCCAAAAAGCCAGATTCAGTAATTCTTTGAAAGCTTATTTAGGCTAATTGTAAATGTAAATTTTTTCAGGCTGCCTCCCCCTAAGGGAGGCAGTTTTATTTAATGTTAACATATTCTCCCCGAACTTCACCGCCCGGGCTTTTTCAGCCCAAAAGATTTAAATTTGCCTGAATGTATAGGATTTCATTGGTCATTGTTGCTTTTCTCGCCATCCTTTTCCTTTCCTGCGAAAAGAATATCCATATTGAGAACAGGCCTGCAGACCCTGTTGTGGTAATCGAAGGGATTGTTGAGGTGGGAGAATATCCCGTGGTGATCGTGAGCCGCAGTATGGGGATATTTACTTCTATCCGCCCTGAAGAGGTATCTGAATATTTTATAAAGGATGCGGAAGTGGAAGTGAGCCGCGGGAATCAAACCATGCGTTTGAAAACTTTTAGTTCGGTTACCCCTTACGGATTGGAGTACACCTGGTATACGGCAGATACTACCCAGCCGGGTCCGTTTTTTAAGGGCGAAGCGGGTAAAGCTTACCAATTGAAAGTTGTGGCAGATGGTAAAGAATTCACCGCCACCACTACCATCCCCGAGAGAGGAATAGATATTCTGGGAGCTAGTGCCGAACCTGCCAACCTGGAAGATTATCCTGAAAAAATGAGGCTGATGGTTACTATAACCGACAAGCCGGGTTATGGCAATTATCACAGGTATTTTACCAAAGTAAATGATGAGCCGTTTTATCCCGGACTGTATTCATCGGGCAGCGACCAGCTTACCGATGGAGTTACCGTAACTTTCCGTCTCGACAGGGGAGTGGATAAGAGCAGCGACTTTGATCCTGATTTGTATGCCTATTACGACAAAGGGGATTCGGTAGTGATTAAATTCAGTGAAATCGATTATGATACCTATGAATTCTGGAGAACCGTAGAATTCAATTATGCCAGTATAGGGAATCCTTTTTCTACTCCCATTAAAGTAAAGGGAAATATTAAAGGAGGAGCACTGGGATATTTCGGAGGATATAATCCTTTATATTATTCATTAAGAATCCCTCAATAGATAAATAGACCTTAAACAGATTCATTGCATGGAAAACAACATCGAAAGAATTAACTGTCTGATCATCGGATCAGGGCCTGCAGGATATACCGCAGCCATATATGCAGCTAGGGCAAATCTCAAACCTGTGTTGTATCAGGGTATTCAACCAGGAGGACAGCTGACTATTACCACCGAAGTAGAAAATTATCCGGGCTACCCCGATGGCATCCAGGGGCCGGAAATGATGGTGAATTTTGAAAAACAGGCAGCCCGAATGGGAGCGGATATCCGTTACGGAATAGTGACCAAGGTGGATTTTACCCAACCTCCTTTTAAGGTGTGGATTGATGATGAGAAATTGGTAGAGGCCCATGCGGTAATAATATGTACCGGTGCATCTGCAAAATGGCTGGGACTGGAAAGCGAACAAAGGCTGAACGGATATGGTGTGAGTGCATGTGCAGTTTGCGACGGATTTTTCTTCAGAGGAAAAGAAGTGGCCATTGTAGGAGCGGGGGATACTGCAGCAGAAGAAGCCTTATATCTTTCAAAGCTTTGTTCCAAAGTACACATGCTGGTGCGCAGAGATGAAATGAGGGCTTCGAAAATCATGCAGGAAAGGGTGAAAAGAGCTGAGAATATAGAAATACACTGGAATACCGAAACAGAAGAAATTCTTGGAGAAAATTCAGTTACAGGCGTTCGTGTAAGGAATAACGTTACCAACGAAACGAAAGTAATACCGGTTCAGGGATTTTTTGTGGCAATAGGACACCAGCCCAATTCCGAAGTGTTTAAAGGATGGTTGGAAATGGATGAGGCCGGTTATATCAAAACCATTCCCGGAAGCAGCAAAACCAATATTGAAGGCGTTTTTGCAGCCGGTGATGTGCAGGACAAAATCTATCGACAGGCAGTAACGGCCGCAGGAAGTGGTTGCATGGCAGCGCTTGATGCTGAACGTTATCTTGCCGCCATGGAAGCCGGTATCTGATCTGTAACCAAAAGAATACAATGATTACTGTAGAATTAAAAGACCTCCGATTTTTTGCTCATCACGGTATAAGTGAAGAGGAGAGGCTTACGGGAAACGAATATATCGTAAACCTGGAAGTAATGTACGATCCGGGAGATAGTGATTTCGATAATCTCGACGATGTTGTTAACTATGAAACTGTTTTTGAAATCGTAAGGAAAAGAATGATGGTTCCTACTCCATTACTGGAAAAAGTTGCCAACAGCATCATCAGGAAAATCCATCATAAATTTTCTTCAGTTCAGGAAATCCGCATCAGCATTCATAAAGTACAAGCCCCCATTCCCTATCTCGACGGCATGGTAGGGGTGAAGATGGTAAGGCAGATTTATAAAGAAGATAAGGAGGATAAGAAGAAGAAAAAGAAATAAAGGAATCGAAGATTTACGATTTTTTGCGAATGGGAGAGTTGGGGATCTGCTCCGTTCTCCCATTTTATTATGATAATTATGACTCTGTTAAAAATTCCGCACAATTTAGAAAAAAGGAATTAGAACAATTTTAAGTCCCTGACTCTCCATATATCGTCAATCGTACTTCGTAAATCGTAAATAGTTAATAGCTTTTCACCATAAATACATACTCCTCAATTTTCTTGATCTGATTCACTCTGTCGAGGTTTTTGAGGTGGTTACCTGAAGGAAGTTTGATTTTTGGTTGAAGCGTATCTTTAGATAGGGAATCTATTGTTTTATAGATATTGTCTGCAGAAAGGGCAAATACCACTCCTTCAGCTTTAAGCTGGCGGGTGTTGATGATACCGATAATTTCACCGTTTTTATTGAATACGGGGCCGCCTGAGTTTCCGGGGTTAGCAGCAAGGCCAATTTGGAAACTCAGGGTATCACCATTAAATCCGGTTTTGGCACTCATATACCCTTCGTTATATACAATCTCTTCTCTGGGATAACCGAGGGTAAACAATCCTTCACCCAGGTCGGCACCGGATTTTTTGATGTAGTAAGGGAGTTGAGCAACAGGTTGAAAATCTTCGTCGGTAATCTTTAATACTGCAATGTCAATTTCAGGGTTGATATGTACCAATTCTGTTCTGAACTGATGCCCTACGTTATTTTGTACAACAATTGAAGTAGCATCCTGAACCACATGGGCATTGGTTACCAGAATACCTTTCCCGTCGATAAGAAATCCTGTACCTCCGGATTTAATGGGAGTATTATCAGGAGCTTTACTGTATTTTTCACTTTCAACCTGGCGGCGAAGTTCATCTACCTTACGGCTGGTGTATTCGAATTTCTTATTCAGTTCCTGTACTGTCTGGGTATTTTCCTTAGTGGAATAATAAGAAACCATTCCGGCAATTAACAGGGTGGTGATGCCTGCAATGCCGGCAGCTACCGCCATTACCCTTTTATATTTGGTGCGGAAAGAAATGGTTTTGGCAACAGGAGGATGTACAATTTCGCCGCTTTCGGTGAGCGTATGGTGCATTTCCTGTAATCCTTTTTTAAAATCAGCTTTGGCTACATATTCTTTGAGCTGTTTCAAAAAGCTCTCATTTTCTGCAAACCAGCGCGACATTTCGGCATCCTTGCGGCAAAATGCCTCAAAGGCCGCTTTTTCTTCGGCATGCATTTCATTGCTGAGATAGCGGTCTGCCAGTTCCAGAAAATCCTTATCAGTCATCCCCAACCAATTTTTTTTGTGTAAAGAATATTTTTTTCAGCCTTTGCAGGCATTTATACTTTTGGGTTTTTGCGTTATCGGCATTGGTATAGCCAAAATCTTCTGCTATTTCCTGCATTCCTTTTTTCTGAAGGTAAAACGCTTCTAAAAGGCTTCTGCAGGGTTCACCCAGCTTTTCCATAGAGATTTCCATGAGGCGGAAGCTGGCTTCGTTTTGTTCGTGATCGGTAAGATCACCATTAACATCAAAATACTCCGCCGTATCGTTCAGCACATCAAATTTTTTCAGTTGATTAAGCCTTTTCAGCCAAAGCCTTTTGGCTACTGAATATAAATAGGTGCTGATCTGACAATTCAGTTCAAAATTTCCCTGCCGGCACTTTTCATACAACACCACCATGGATTCCTGAAAAATATCCCGGGCATCTTCATTGGTTCCGTTATTTGTAATAACCAGTGATTGGATGATCCTGAAATTTTTCCTGTAAAGAATGCCAATTACCTCCCTGTCGTTTTGGGCCAGCCTTTCCAGTAACTTCGATTCGCTCGGTTCAAAATTCACGCTGCAATCATTTATTAATACAAATAAATAGGTATGGTAACCCTATTATCGCAATTTTTAACAAATATTCTTTTCTGTAACCCGGTAAATACTGATTTTCAGGAAAATTAGAAAAAAAATCCAAAAACCCGGGTTACCTTTTCTTGATAGGGGTATTAACTCATAAATTATTCACACAAATCAAAATTTAGATTCATGAAAAAATTATTGTTTATCCTGGCCTTAGGTGCATTTGTAGCTTGTAACGATAACAATGGTGGAGATGATGTAGACCCAACTCCAGAAACTGCTCCAGCTCAAGAAGCTCCAGCTCCTGAAGTAGTTGATTCTACTACTGTTGCTCCTGCTGACAGCACTGTAGCTCAATAAGGCATTATTTAGCAAGCAATCATTAAGGCCATCTGATATGCGGATGGCTTTTTTTTGTTATTACCTCAAAATAAAAGCCCGGAGATGCTCCGGGCTTTATGCATTTTATGATAGTGATTTAAGCGTTTCCAAGCCTGGCTTTAAGGTTAGTATCCAATGCTTCAAGAAACTCTTCAGTATTCAGGTAATGTTCGGGTTTTACGTCATTTCCGTGAATGCATACTGCAAGGTCTTTGGTCATCTTACCGCTTTCCACCGTTTCAATACATACCTGCTCCAGGGTTTCACAGAATTTTATCAGCTCCTGGTTGTCGTCGAGTTTTCCTCTGAATGCCAGGCCTCTGGTCCATGCAAAAATAGAAGCAATAGGGTTGGTAGAAGTAGGTTTTCCTTGTTGGTATGCACGGTAGTGACGGGTTACGGTACCGTGAGCAGCTTCAGCTTCCATGGTTTTCCCGTCGGGTGTAATCAATACAGAAGTCATTAGTCCGAGTGAACCAAATCCCTGAGCAACAGTATCGCTTTGTACGTCACCATCGTAGTTTTTACAAGCCCATACGAAGTTTCCGTTCCATTTCAAAGCACTGGCCACCATGTCGTCTATAAGCCTGTGTTCGTAAGTAATGCCCAGCTCTTCGAATTTTTGTTTGAATTCGTTTTGATAAATTTCTTCGAAAATGTCTTTAAACCTTCCGTCGTATTTCTTCAGAATGGTGTTTTTTGTAGATAGGTACAGAGGCCATTTTTTGTTTATAGCCATATTGAAACAGCTTCTTGCAAAACCTCTGATACTTTCATCGGTATTGTACATGGTAAGGGCTACTCCATCTCCTTTGAAGTTATATACTTCGAAGGTTTGGGGCTCGCCTCCATCTTCCGGAGTAAAGGTCATGGTTAGTTTGCCTTTCCCTTTTATTACCGTATCTGTAGCGCGATACTGGTCGCCAAAAGCATGACGACCCACGATAATGGGGGCAGTCCAGTTATTTACCAGTCTTGGGATATTTTTAATTACAATTGGTTCGCGGAATACGGTACCGTCGAGAATGTTCCTAATCGTACCATTGGGGCTTTTCCACATTTGTTTCAGGTTGAACTCCTTTACCCTGGCTTCATCCGGAGTAATGGTAGCACATTTAATGCCTACGCCCACTTCTTTAATGGCATTGGCGGCATCAATGGTTACCTGGTCATTGGTAGCATCTCTGTTTTCGATACCCAGGTCGTAATAACGGATATCTACATCTATATAGGGCAGAATCAGTTTTTCCTTAATGAACCTCCAGATTATTCTGGTCATTTCATCGCCATCCAGTTCAACTACCGGATTTTTTACTTTAATTTTTGTTGCCATATTACATGATTTTCTAAGATGGCAAAAATAAGGGATAATTTTTCTTTTCAGACAGTATAATTAAGGGCTTTACTGAGCGATTATATCCGTATCATTATTATATTCGTGATATGATTGAGGCTTTTCAAGAATTCCTATACCACTGGCCTGATCTGACCGAAGAAGATATCGGTTTTATCTGTTCTCTGGGAGAGTTGAGGAATTACGATAAAAAAGTTATCGTAACAAATCTTGGTGAGCAGGAAGGTTATATTCACCTGGTATTACATGGCCTGGTAAGGAAATATTTTTACCTGGGTAAAAAAGAAATCATTACGCAGATAGCGAAGGAAAAGGAATTTATCAATTCTTCCGTGTCCTTTATTACCTCCCGTCCTTCTGAATACATCATAGAAACCATAGAGCCTACGGTATGTATGTCGTTTAAACGCGAGCATATCGACCTCCTGATGAGCAGCGGAAAGAAATATAAAAGGCTGATCAGAACAATTTTAATGCAATTGTTAATTGACAAGGAAAAATGGGAAATTGAAAGGGTAGAATACAATACAAAAGAAAGGTTTGCCCATTTTATACAAAATAATTCCGAGCTGTTCAGGAGAGTACCTCAAAAATACCTGGCTTCTTATTTAAACATTCAGCCTGAAACCTTCAGCAGATTGAAACACACATTAAAGAAAGCCCATTAAAATTTATTTGGCATAATGAGCTATGATGTAGTTTATGAATCTTACATGGATAAGGTTCTTGAATATTTACAAAGACTTACAACCATAACCCCTGAACAGTTTCAGTTAATTAAACCCTATCTGGAACTTCGTTCATTCGATAAAAAGGTGATAATTCTTAATAAAGGCGATATTGAAGATTACCTTAGCATGGTTATATCCGGCATTGTGAGAAAATATACCAGGTCGAAGGGAAGGGAATCTACCATTCAACTGGCAACGGAAGGCCATTTAATTCAGGCAGAAATCTCTTTTCATGAAAGGACTCCTTCGAGGGTCATAATAGAAACGATTGAACCCACCTTACTGGTAAGCCTGAAATATGAAGACGCAATGAAGATTCTGGATGAATATGAATTTGCGGAAGACATCGCCATCAGGATGCTGTATACGATGTTTATTATTAAAGACCAGCGGGCTTATCAGCAACTGAGTAAAAATACCAGAGAAAGGTTCCTCGATTTTGTGAATACCCATCCGCATATGTTGCAGAGAGTTCCCCAGAAAATCCTTGCTTCCTATCTGGATATCGAACCTGAAACATTTAGCAGGTTAAAACATCTGGTATAGTTAGGGTATCTGAACAAAGATATGGCAGGCAACCTGTTCGCTTAGGTTAATTGCAGGATGCCCTTCAATTACAACTTCCACAGATTGGTCGAAATCAAATTTCTTTTTCAGGGTGATTTTAGTACCCAGGCTGATATTTTTGTGCTTCAGAAGTTCGAGCATGGCAGGGTCCTGGTTGGAAATATTGCTTACCAATGCCGACTGGTTTTCTTTTAGATCGGGGAGGCGTATATCCTCTCTTTCAGCAAAATTCCCTTCGCTATCGGGGATAGGGTCTCCATGAGGGTCAGATTTAGGATGGCCAAGATAGGCATCCAAACGGTCAATTAGTTTCTTGCTACGGATATGCTCAAGCTCTTCTGCCACTTCATGCACTTCTTCCCAGCCGAAATGCAGTTTTTCCACAAGGAAGAATTCCCATAACCTGTGCTTCCGAATGATTTGCAAGGCTACTTTTTCTCCTTGTTCACTTAATCGGAATCCTCTGTATTTTTCATATATCAGCAAACCCTGGTCGCGGAGCTTTTTAAGCATATCTGTAACCGAAGCAGGCCTGGTTTGCAGTTCACGAGCAAGGTCATTGGTACTCACCATATTGGTACCGGTTTGTAAATGATATATGGCTTTCAGGTAATTTTCTTTGCTCGTGGAATAAGTCATACTAATAAATCCATTGGTTATCATAAAGTTATATCAAAATAAAGGATTTTTTCAGGATTTTTCCCCCTTATCTAAAAATCATGGCAAGGTATTTTAATTTATAAAGCCGTTCACCCTATTTTTAATACCCGAAACCAGCGTCCATATAATGAGAAGATTTCTGATAGCAATGTTGTCCTGTTCGCTGTTTATAGCTTGCAGCGACAACAATAAAACCGCCCAAACCGATACCCCGGGAGAAATTTTATTTAATATTTTTCCGGATATTCCCCAGCCATTTGTGTATGCCGACTCAAACCTGCTGAAGAAGCCTTCAGATTCGTTGATACTGGATACAGCTTTACTTTTTAAGGTAATGCCCGATTCTGTTATCACCAAAGATTTCGACAAGTCAAATTATTCCGTTTATGCGGTGGGTAAAATCAATAAAGGTTCTCTTCATTATTTTATTATCTCTGTGATATCCGGTAACAGAAGGGCAGCATATGTGTTTAACCTCGATGAGATGAACCGGTATAAATCTGCCATCACTCTGGTAAGCACCGGATTCAGGAATTCTACCCATGCTTATGGAAAGATTGATGAAAAGTATGTAATTACCACTTACAGGGAAAGACGCCAGCCCGATGCTTTTACCTTTAAAAGGAATGTGTATGTGGCAGATGCTTCTACTGATGAATTCATATTGATATTAACCGAACCTTCTGACGATGAAGGGATATTAGACCCAATAGAAAGCCTTCCCACTACACATAGGCTTTCCGGTAATTATGTTAGGGATGATAAGAATTTTATTACAATAAGAGATAGTGAGAAAGAGGGAGAATTGAATTTCTTCATTCATTTTGAACTTTCAAAAGGGGAATGTAGCGGTGAGCTTAAGGGAGTAGCCCGTTTAACCGGGGAAAATACCGCAGAGTATCACAAACCCGGTAATCCCTGCCGGATTTCCTTTACTTTTTCCGATAAGAAAGTTGAAATAAAGGAACTTGACGGATGCGGAAGTTACCGAGATATATACTGCTTCTTTGAAGGAAGTTTCCCCTTGAAGGCAAATCCTGAAAAATCTAAATAGTAATACTCAGTCAGTGTGAATAATCCCATTTCCGGATAATGATTTTATGGATATTCCGTTATATTGCACAACTTAGTGTATTCGGTACATAGATTATCAGAAAAAAGAAAAAATTCATGAATTTTTTAAATTATTCGGTTCCCTATCAGGTTAATGAGAAATATCGGCATAAGGTAGCGTACTTTTCGATGGAATATGCCATCCATCAGCCGCTAAAAATTTACAGTGGAGGGTTAGGCTTCTTATCCGGTTCCCATTTGAGGAGTGCATATGAACTGAGGCAAAACCTGATTGGTATCGGAATTCTTTGGAAGTACGGCTATTACGATCAGGCGAGGAATCAGGATCAGACACTCCAGGTGACCTGGATGGAAAAAATCTACAGTTTTTTGCAGGATACAGGTATAAAGTTTCAAATTCTTATACACGACCATCCCGTATGGGTAAAAGCCTGGTATCTGGCACCTGAAGTTTTTGGCACTGCGCCTTTGTTTCTATTGAGTACCGATGTTCCTGAAAATGATTATGTATCTCAAACCATTACCCACAGATTGTACGATGCAAATGCCGCTACCAAAATTGCCCAGTTTATTCTTCTGGGAATAGGAGGGGCCAAGTTGCTGGATGAAATTGGATACAATCCGGATACTTATCACCTCAATGAAGCCCATGCAGTTTCATCTGTATTTTATTTGTATAAGAAATATGGCTCTGCGGAAGAGGTGAAAAAAAGGGTAGTGTTTACCACTCATACACCTGAAGAGGCCGGAAATGAAAAGCATGATATTTACCTGTGTAAGAAGATGAGTTATTTCTGCGGAATGGGATTGGATGAGGTAAGGAGAATTACCGGAATGTACGATGACCAGTTTAACCATTCCCTTGTAGCACTGCGTTTCAGCAGGCTGGCCAACGGGGTGTCTAAGCTGCACGGTGCTGTATCGCGCCATATGTGGGAAAAATATGACGGTATCAGCAATATCATTTCCATAACCAATGCTCAGAATTATAAATACTGGGCAGACAAACAGTTGTACAGGTTTATGGAAGACAACAACGACGAAGCTTTTGACGACAGAAAATATTATCTTAAGAAGCGTTGTTTTGAAATAGTAGCCGATCAAACAGGAAAACTTTTCGACCCGAAAATATTTACAATTGTATGGGCAAGAAGATTTGCCGGGTATAAGCGGGCCGACCTGATTACGCGTGATCAGGAAAGGTTTCATAAGCTTATGACCAATACACGGTATCCTGTACAGATTATCTGGGCCGGTAAACCGTATCCAATGGATTATCCTGCTATTAATGATTTCAATAATCTGGTACATCTGAGTAAACAATATAAAAACATGGCCGTTTTAATTGGCTATGAACTTACATTGTCAAAGCGCCTTAAGCAGGGTGCAGATGTATGGCTGAACAACCCCCGTGTGCCCCGCGAAGCTTCGGGTACCAGCGGAATGACGGCAGCCATGAACGGTGCGGTTAATTTTTCCACCAACGACGGTTGGATACCCGAATTTATCGATCATGGAAATAACGGTTTCGTGATACCCATTGCCGATTTTACTCAGGATGTGCAAAGTCAGGATCAACACGACCTTGACCATATGTACAGAATCCTGAATGAAGAAATTTTACCGTTGTACTATGAAAATTATTACACCTGGAGGAAGATTATCCAAAACGGCATGAGAAATGTTCGCTTTGAATTTGATTCTAACAGGATGGCTGATGAATATTACGTTAAACTTTATAACGGAATTGTATAGCTGAAGCTTTCCTTTTTTAAGGCTGCCATACGGCAGCATTTTTTGTTCAAGGATGATTACGAACAGGTAAAATTATTTTAAAAAAGTTTCCGGAAAAATCACACCGGATGGCGGTATTTTACCTTTGCATAGGGAAAGGGTTCAATAGATATTTGTATAGCTGCCATAACGCTGCAAGCTGAAGAAATACCGGTATAGCATTCAGTAAGTAAAAGTATTGATTGAGAATCCATTTTGGTTTTCAGAAAGTGAGGTATTTGCCTGAACGGAAATTTTCAAGGAGTGAATGGTGGCGGGGGAGGGCCCTCTGAGGGGATTTTCTGATAGCTTTGGAGAAATTACCCAAATTTGACAGAGATTTTTCACCTGATATTTCGTGAATTTCTTTTCAGTCTTCTCGAAATTTCCCAATTCAAAACTTCTCCTGTCATTACCCTTCAAAGAGCACTGAAAATAATTCCATGGTATCCTTCCAAAACACAACAGGCCACCACCATTCGGCAGCCTGTGTGTTATTCTCATGTGCAAATACGTTATTGGATAACTTCAAGAAGTTCTACCTCAAATATAAGCAATGCTCCTGGTTTTATTGGTCCGGAGCCATAATCTCCATACCCCAGGTGGGAAGGAATATAAATTTCCCATTTGCTACCTGCCGGCATCAGTTCCAGGGCTTCGGTCCAACCTTTAATTACGCGGTTTACCGTAATTCTTAAAGGCTCTCCTCTTTCATACGAACTGTCGAAAATACTTCCATCTAACAGCTTACCTACGTAATGAACCATTACCTCTGAGCTCGCTGAAGGCTTGGTTCCGGCTCCCTCACGGAGAATTTTATATTGCAGGCCGCTTGGAAGTTCCACTACACCTTCCTTCTTTTTATTGGCAGCGAGGAATTCAGCTCCTTTTTTCTTTTCATCTGCAGCTTCTCTCGATTTGATTTCATCCAGATAATGCATAATGGCTGCATTTACCGCATCTTCGTTTAATAAAACCGTTCCTTTCTTTACGTCCTGAATGGCTTTAACCACCAGGTTTTCATTAATTTCTTTTACTCCATATTCCTTATAAAAATTGGAAATACTCAAGCCCAGCGCATAACTAAAAGAATCCAGGGAATTTTTGAGCTCGGGAGGTGCTGGTGTGGTTTGGGAAAATATTTGAGTTGATAACATCAACATCATACAAAGGGCATAAAATCCTCTCATTTTAAAAATTTTACTGATAACAAAAATACAGTTTTAACTTTATCGCATTCAATATAGGATATTTAAACAAAGGAATATGAATGAATTTATCATGCCTGTGGATGTCAGATGGTCTGACCTTGACCCAAACTTCCATGTCAGGCATTCTGTGTATTACGATTGGGGAGCTTTTTGCAGGATTAAATTTCTGTCTGATCACGGGCTTGGGCCGGATGTGCTCACCCAGCATCATATCGGGCCGATTTTATTCCGGGAGGAATGTATGTTCCGAAAAGAAATAAAATACGGCGATAAATTAAGCATCAGTCTTCAACTGTTAAAGTCAAGGAAAAACCATACCCGCTGGAGTATTCGCCACAGATTAATTAAAAACGACAACGTGCTGGCGGCAATTCTAACAGTAGAAGGGGCCTGGATGGATACTCAACTGCGTAAACTTGCTTCTCCTCCTCAAATGGCTATTGAAGTGTTTAACAATATGCCAAAAGATGAGGATTTCGAATGGCTTGATTAAATTAATTTTATTCATAACGGAGCCCTATAACCGTAATTTTCCCCGGAATCCTCTGGCAGCATAATACGATTCGGCTCCGTTGTGATAAATGAAAACTCTTTTATACCTTTTGTCTCCGAAAATTGCTCCGCCCAGTTCACGTACTTCTTCAGGAGTTTTCAGCCAACTGGATGTTTTAGTGTCAAAATCTCCCAGCTCCTGGAGGGCAAAATAATCTGTTTCAGTTAGCAATTCAATCCCCATTTCTTTAGCCAAGACTACGGCACTGTTTTTCGGCTTATTCTCCTTTCTGGATGCCAACGCTTTTTCGTCGTAACAAAGGCTTCTCCTGCCTTTGGGAGATTCTGCCGAACAATCCATAAAAATAAATTCATCTTTCTTCTTATCATATCCGGTTACATCAGGTTCTCCTCCGGTAATTTCCATTTCATACAATGAGCGGAGCTTTTCAGGATTAGCTTTTAATCTTTCTTCCACCTTTTTCCATTGAATTCCCAGATGGCGATGCATGTTTTTTTCAAAGCGCTTTTGTAATTCCGATACCAAAGAATCCAGTGCTGGTTTTCCCGGATTTTTTACCATGTTGTATAAAATTTTAAAGTGAAGTAATCCTCAGGGCAGGGGAGAAACAAACTTTAAATTAAGTAATCCGGAGAAAAAACAAAACGCTGTAGGTGATTTTTCAATTATTTAAAAATCGGTGGTGTAAAGTTTTTTCAATTGCTTTTCCTGTATCTGAGAAGGGAGCGTTCTTAAAATGGCATTCCTAATTCTTATTAATAGCGGATGGGATAATTGTGCTGCCTTTCCAAGTTTTTCTGATTGCCTGATAATAAAATGAGTTCGCTTTAATCTTCTTTTTTCAAAAGAGGCAAATACCAGGGGCAATTCTTTCGCCTTTTGGAGTTCATCTGATAATACAGCAGCATCCTCTATGGCCTGGCACGCACCCTGACCCAGATTGGGGGTTGTGGCATGAGCAGCATCTCCTATAAGGAGGATGTTTCCAAAATGATATCTCGGAATGGGTTTAAGGTCTATGATATCGTTCCAGATTAATACTTCATCGGGGGTATTGTCAAGTGTAAGTTCCACTGTTTCATGATAATTTGAAAACAACGATTTCAAATCTTTTACCTTAAAATTTTTAAATATGGGATTATCCCGGCTGCTGTTGGTGGTGGCAAACCAGTAAAGTTTGTTTCCTGCAAGGGGCACTAGCCCAAAACGGCCATTTCTTCCCCAATATTCACAACTGCTGCTCACTGAAGGTATGTTGTTGTCAATAACCGCCCTCCAGCAGGTATATCCTGCAAACCGTGGAGTAGATTCTGGCAAAAGTTGTTTCCGAATGGGTGAATGGATTCCATCTGCTGCTATCAGATAGTTACAGATATATTGGCTTCCGTCTGAAAAATGTAGTACAATATTATCTTCTTGTGGCTCGAATCTGATACATTTTTTTCCGGAGAAAAGCTTTAGTCCTTCTGTGGATGTAAGCAATATTTCATGTAAAGCCGACCTGTGGATGGTGAAATTGTCAATTCCGAATTTTTCGCTTAACCTTGTGCTGTCGGTATGCATTATAGCTTTTCCTTTCTCATCCAGCACAGAAAATGAGGGTAATAATCTTCCCTCTGCAATCACTTCCTCCTTTATTCCCAGTTTATCCAACGCTTTTATGGCATTAGCCGCCAATCCCAACCCGGCTCCCACAGCTTTAAATTCTGGGGCAGCTTCAAAAATAACGGGAGCATAACCTGCTTTTTTCAAGGCAATGGCTGTTGTCAGCCCCGCAATTCCTCCTCCGCATATTGCAATATTGGCCATGATAAAAATTTTTACAAAGTTGCGGGAGAATGATGAAAGGAAATACCCCCCAAAAGGGTTAACCAATCACGAATTACGTTGTACGGTTTTATAAAGTGCAATCAGCCTCATTCCTGCATTATTTTACCATAAATACAAAAGCAGACCTTATACTGGCCTGCTTTTGTACTGATAGTATTAATTTTTAAAGATTACCTGGCAGGAACGTCCAGTTCCAGGTCTCTTTTCAACATTTCATTTCTGTTGGCCATTTCCCAACCGGTGTAGAATACCAGTTGAGCTCTTTTTGCCAGCAACGGATAATTGATTTTATCCGGAGTATCGGTTGGCCTGTGATAGTCGGCATGGGTACCGTTGAAGTAGAAGATGATAGGTACTCCGTGCTTAGCGAAATTGTAGTGGTCGGAACGGAAGTAAATTCTCATGGGATCGTTAGGATCGTTGAATTTATAATCCAGTTCCAGCTTGGTGTATTTTTTATTGGCTGCCACGCTGATGGGGCGAAGATCGGTACTCAGTTTATCATCTCCTACGATGTAAACATAGTTGGTAGAATCTCCGTAAGTTCTTTCAGGATCGATTCTTCCAATCATGTCGATGTTCAGGTTGGCAGTGGTTTTTTCCAGAGGGTAAACAGGGTTTTCGCCATAGTATGCAGAACCCCAAAGTCCTTTTTCTTCTCCGGTAACCAGCATGAAGAGGATAGACCTTCTTGGACCTTTACCTTGTTTTTTGGCTTCCGCAAAAGCCTGAGCAATTTCCAGTACTGCAACGGTACCGGAACCATCGTCATCAGCACCATAATAAATATCTTTACCCTGAACTCCTACATGGTCGTAGTGAGCAGTGATTACAAGATATTCATCTTTCAGGTCAGTACCTTCCAAAAAGCCCAGAACGTTATAGGCCGTGAGCTCGTTCCATACTTTATCGAATTCAACTTTTAGTTGAGTTTTAACGGTTACTGGTTCCGAATTGTTCTTGGCAGTGGCATAGTTGGACCCTACGATAGCTTCTGCAACTTTATCAGATACGAAAAACATATTGGGACCGAAAGAACTGCGGAAAGCATTCATGGTCATGTTGCCTACAGCAGGAGTGGGGTTCCTGGGGAAATTGGCATTAACAACTAATACTGCAGCAGCTCCGTTGTCAGCAGCAGCCTGATACACTTCCATTCCGGGCATTCTTCTCATCCTTGGCTGTTGCTGGTTTTGAGCAGCAGGAGCTTCGGGAGCAGGATTTACCAGTACCACTTTACCTTTCACATTAGCCTTTTTAACAGCATCAGGAGTAGCATTTCCAATGAATACCACTTCGCTGGCGTAGAGTTTGGATGGGTTGGCAGTAGATCCGAAAACGGCTACATCTTTGTGAGCTTCGAATGTTTTACCGTTTACTACGATTTCGGTTTTGGTTACGGAATCCTGATACACGCTGAATGGCATTTTCCATTCTCCGTGGTAACCGGGTTGTAATCCGATTTTTTTGAAATTTTCTATGATATAGGCGGCAGCTTTTCTTTCGCCTTCACTTGCGGTGTTACGACCCTGCATTTCAGGTCCCGCAATAATGTAAAGATGTTCCTTTAACTCAGCTGCAGTAATGGTTTGTGCAAATGGCTTGGGGTTAGGTATTTTTTGCCCGTAACTTGCCAGTCCTGCAACAACAAACAATGCAGATAACAGCGTTTTTCTCATGAAAGTGTACTTTAGTTTAATAAAAATCAAATCTGTTTGAAATCGGGAAATTACTAAAAAACATCATTCGTTGATGATTTCGCTAAGCTCCAGCCAGCGAAATTCTTTTTCATCCAACAGAGCGGTAATTTCGGAAATTCTTTCGGATATTTTCCTTAATTCTTCATAATCGGTTAATCCTTCCAGTTTCAAGGCAAGTTCGGCTTTTTCCTTTTCCAGGCTTTCAATTTCAGCAGAAAGCATTTCAAATTCTCTTTTTTCCTTGAAGCCTGCTCTTTTCTTTTCCTTCGATGGAGTTAAAGCAGTATCCTTCTTTAGTTGTTTACGGTTTTCTTCTTCCTGCTGTTCTTCTTCTTTTTTCTTCAAGCGGTATTGGGTATAGTTTCCCGGGAAATCCCTGATTACGCCGTCTCCTTCAAATACAAGCAAATGATCTATCAGCCTGTCCATGAAATACCGGTCGTGGGATATCAATATCAGGCAACCCTGAAACTGGCTGAGAAAATCTTCCAGAACCGAAAGCGTGGGAAGGTCGAGGTCATTGGTGGGCTCATCCAGAATAAGAAAATTCGGGTTTCTAAACAGAATGCTTAATAGGTGCAGCCTTCTTTTTTCTCCACCGCTTAACCTGGATATATAAGTATATTGTTGCTCAGGGGGAAATAAAAACAACTGCAGGAACTGCGATGCACTAAGGGTTCCGCCTCCTGCAAGCGGAAAGTTTTCGGCAATGTCTTTAACGTATTCGATAACCCTTTTATCTTCTTTGATATCAAGCCCTTGCTGGGAATAATACCCGAAAACTACCGTTTCTCCAATATTTACCTTTCCACTGTCGGGTTGTTCAATGCCTTGTAAAATATTGATAAAGGTTGATTTCCCGGTTCCGTTTCTACCGGTAATGCCAATACGTTCGCCTTTGCTAAAAGTATAATCAAAACCCTTCAGGATAACTTTATCACCATAGGCCTTATTTAATTTCTTTAATTCGGCAATTTTTCCACCCAGCCTCGACATCTTCAGTTCAAGTTTCAATTGCTGGTCGGTTACCTTGCGGTGGGCTTTGGCAGACACTTCCTCAAAAGCATCTATTCTGCTTTTAGATTTTGTTGTACGGGCTTTGGGTTGTTTTCTGATCCATTCAAGCTCTTTCCTGTAAAGGTTTTTTGCTTTATCTATACTGGAAAGGGTATTTTCTATCCTTTGGGTTTTCTTTTCAAGATAATTTTCATAATCGCCCTTGTAGGTATATAAAGTTTCATCGTCAAGTTCCCAGATCTCGGTACATACAGCATCCAGAAAATATCGGTCGTGGGTGACCAGTAATAAGGTAATATGTTCTTTATTTAGAAAGTTTTCCAGCCATTCTACCATTTCAATATCCAGGTGGTTGGTAGGCTCGTCCATTATCAGCAATACATGCTTATGCTCAAAGCCTATATCTATGAGGATTTTGACCAATGCCACCCTTTTCTTCTGGCCTCCTGATAAATTCCCCACTTTAGCACTGAGATGGTGAATATTTAATTTCCCCAGGATTTGTTTCACTTTCGCTTCAAAATCCCAGGCTTGCAGCTCATCAATGGCAGCCATTGCTTTGGATACAGCTTTTTCATCTCCGGTTTCCAAAGCCGATTCATATTGGCTGATGGCTTTTATGGCAGGATGGTTGTGGGCGAAAATATTGTCCAGTATCGTGGCATTTTCGTCAAATTGGGGCTCCTGTTCAAAAAGGGCTATCTGTACGTCTTTATGCACCCAAATGCTTCCTTCATCAGGACTGTCTTTCCCTGCTAGAATTTTTAAAAGAGTAGATTTCCCGCTGCCATTCCGGGCAATCAGGGCAATTTTGTCTTTTTCTTCAATATGAAAACTGAGATTTTTAAATAATACCCTGGTGCCGAACGATTTACCAATTTTGTCTGCCGAAAGGAAGTGCATGTTGCAAAGGTAAGGAAAGCAGTCGCCAGAATTAAAAATCGAATTCTATCACATCATCTTTTAAAAGGATTTCCTCTATGAATTTGTTGTGATTTTTTTCCGTGCCGCTCACTATCCATACTCCTGTAATGGTGTTTTCCTTCCTTTTTTTCTTTTCGGTTTTAAATTTTAACTGGTATTTGGTGAAGATATCTTCGAGTTCACTTAATACACCTTGCCGGTAATGGCAAATGATCTGATATTCCCTCGACTGGTTAATTCTTTCAATCGCTTCTTCCAGAAAGTTGAACCAGAATAATACCATAAGGGTTAGAAATATTCCTAAAAAGCACATGAAAAAATACCCGGCACCGGCACACATTCCCAGGGCAGCTGTCATCCACACGGTAGCAGCAGTGGTAATACCTTTAATCCGGTTTTCGGTTTTAAAAATTACTCCGGCTCCTAGAAAACCTATCCCTGTAACAATGTTGGCGGCAATTCGGGAAGTGTCATCTTTTGCCAGCAGAAATGAGCATATGGTAAATACAGCAGAACCTAAAGAAATAAGAACCAAGGTCCTAAAGCCGGCATCCTTGGTATAATACTCCCTTTCTGCTCCAATCAGGGCGCCGGCCAGTACTGCCAGCAAAAGTCTTCCGGAAATTTCCAGTTCATCCATCATCCGGTATTCAATTTAATGCCTTAGCTGGCATCATTTTGTTTGAAGATATAAAAAGTAAAAATAAACATGAAACCTAATACTTCAAATGATGCCCGGTTAAAATCCTATCATGAACGAGTTTTGCCTTCGGTACAGGATGCTGAAGATTGTTTCCAGCAGTTAAAGCTTCGTTTGTATAACATCAATGAATGGAAAAATTATTTCCAATCGCCCGTTCCTGAATTTGTGCTTTTAGATAAAAACGCCAACTTAAAAAAAGAAATACCTGAGGCCGGGGATTATGTAAAAATTGACCTCCCAGGGCCGGGAAGCGTCGCGGGTGAAGGTTTTGACTGGGTGGTAATTGACAGGGTATATGAAGAAAACAATCCTTCCGAAGATTCCAGGGAATTGCATATAAGAGTAAGACCCAGTACGAATCCTGAAAATACAGGTGAAGAGACTGCTCATTTTTATACAGAAGGGTCTACCAGTGAATTTTGCGGGGGAAGGTCGGGAAATGTTGTTTACGGATGGGTGATGGCCAGGGGGGAAGAACCCAATGTAAAAGAAGCAACGGGCTGGATGGATAAGCTGCGAAATATGGTGGTAGGTATTACCGCAAGGGCAGGAATGTCGGAAATTCAATGGGAGCAATTTATTCAGTCAATGCTGGAATCCGACTGATCTTAAATTTCCTTATTTTGAATTATGGATGCATATGAAGAACAGGTAAAAAGGGAACTGGTAAAATGGAAAAGGAAGATTACCAAAAGGCCTACGCTTACCGACAATTTTGCCAAATCTGCACAGGATAAAATTAACAGCCTGATTCCTGAAAAGATCCATGAAGCCATTACCATTGCCATAAAAAACATGGTGCAGGCAGTATTATACGGATCAGTGATAGGGAAACCCGTGGTGAAAGATTTAAGTCTGGAAGAACGCGATAAAATGCTGGATGAAAGAAAACTTTTTTACCGAAGTACTGCCGCTGTAGAAGGAGGAATAACAGGAATGGGAGGAGTAGTAGGAGGGTTGGCAGATTTTCCGCTATTGCTGGGTTTAAAACTAAAATTTTTGTATGATGCAGCTGCTATATATGGATTTGATGTAAGCAATCTCAAAGAAAGAATTTATCTGCTGCATATTTTCCAACTGGCTTTTTCAGGTAATATTTACCGGATAAAAATTTTCGAAACCATTGAAAACTGGAATGACTATCGGGAATCCATACCCGATGATATACATGCATTTCACTGGAGGGAATTTCAACAAGCATACCGCGATCATTTGGATATTGCAAAGCTTGCTCAAATGCTTCCGGTAGTAGGATCGGTGGTAGGAATTGTAGTGAATTACAGGATGCTCAACAGGTTGGCCGAAACTTCCAAGAATGCTTACAGGCTGCGATGGTTAAACGGTTGATGATCACCTCCCGCTCAAATAGAAAATCAATACGCAAAGCAAAAGGGTTAAAGCCAGTACAAGCCACGGGGACCATTTTTCCCAACGATATCGGGATTCGGATTGTTTTCGGAATTTTTCTATGGTTTGCCTGATATTTTCCGCAGGGTATTCATATTCGGTAAGGTTGTAGAAAAATTCACCCAGGTATTTATGAGAAACTCCTGTGCTGGAATCTAGGATTAACCAGAGGTATTGTTCCAATCCTTCCGTATCATTTTCTTTTTTCACAAGATCAAGATATTCAGGTTGTATATACTTAGAGATATGTAATACCAGTGCTTCTTTGTCCATTCTGTCGGTATCGGAATTTTTTACAAAACGGTTCAACGTTAGTACTTCCTGCACCAGCATTCCGGCAGTAATTTCTGATGCTTTACTATAAAACCCGTTATTGATATCGTATTCGTATTTTTTTTCAGGATTGGATAAAACGGAATATGCTTCCTGAATCAAATGGAATTTTTGCGCAGCTTCTGCATCGGGGTTGGTATCGGGATGCATTTGGAGGGCCAGCTTCCTGTAAGATTTTTTGATGGTTTCAATGGGGGAGCCGGGGAAGACTTCCAGAATTTCATAATAATTTTTTCTTGCTGCCATTGTGGCGAAAATAAGCCAAGAAGAAAAAATATCCTTAGCAAAGGAACAAAAAAATAAGCAGGTAAATGTTAAACCTGCTTATTAAAATTTCATTATTAAGATATATTAACCTAGGGATCTGATCCATTCTACGAGTTCATCTTTAGCCTTGCCGGTTTTTTCCTGAAGGCGCCCCAGTAATTCATCGTCTTTACCTTCTTCATACCTCAAATCATCATCTGTAAGGTCTCCATAGGCTTGTTTGATTTTTCCCTTGATTACATTCCATTTTCCTTTTAATTCTAACTTATCCATAATATATGTTTTAGTTAAGTAGATTAAAAAACTATGCCATGGGGGCCGGATTGAAAACTGCCACATTATGGATAATTAATGGTGCAACAAGCCCTGTCCATCCCGTTTGTTGTGTGGCTCCTAATCCCCGGCCTGTATCTCCATGAAAATACTCAAAGAACATGAGGTTGTCGCGGAAAAGCGGATCATTCTGAAATAATCCGGAATTGCCGTAAACCGGCCTTTGATTATGTTCATTCAGGCTAAACAATGCTGTTAGCCTTTTACTTAATTCTTCCGCAACCTGTTTCAAATTAAGGTGATGACCGGTGCCGGAAGGAAATTCAACTTTTAAATCATCGCCATAATACCCATAAAATTTTTCCAGGCTGGTAATAATCATATAATTCAGAGGGAACCAAACCGGGCCGCGCCAGTTGCTGTTTCCTCCAAACATATCATTGTTGGATTCTCCGGGTGTATAGCTAATGCTGAAATGTTGTCCGTTTAAATCAATGGAAAAAGGATGCTTTTCATGAAATTTGGATACCGACCTGATGCCGTATGGAGAAAGAAATTCCGATTCATCCAGCATCCTTTCCAAAATAGCCACCAGCTCGTCTTTTCTCAGAAGGCTAAGCATGTGGTGGGTGCGGTCGCTGTTTTCTTCCCATTTGGAAACCAGTGAAGAAAGATCAGGACGGCTGCGTAAGAAGTTGTTTACATATTCTCTAAGTCTTGGCAGTTCATTAAGTATTTCATCTTCGAAAATTTCTACTGCAAAAAGCGGAATTAATCCTACCATACTTCTTACCTTAAGCCTGATGGTTTCCTCGTCATTCAATCTGATCTGATCGTAATAAAACTTGTCTTCAGGATCCCAAAGCCCAGTGTGGTTTTCACCCATATGCGCCATGGCACCCGAGATATATAGGAAATGCTCGAAAAATTTATAACACATTTCCTCATATACAATATTCTTTCTTGTAAGTTCAAGGGCAATTCTGAGCATATTCAAAGCATACATGGCCATCCAGCTGGTTCCATCGGCCTGTTCAATATAACTTCCATCGGGTAATCTCGCATTTCTGTCAAATACTCCGATATTATCCAGCCCGAGAAAACCTCCCTGGAAGATATTGTTTCCTGCTGTGTCTTTTCGGTTCACCCACCACGTGAAGTTGAGCAGGAGTTTGTGAAATATCCTTTCAAGAAACTGAATGTCTCCTTCTCCTTTTTCATTTTTTCCCATTCTGTAAACTTCCCATGTTGCCCATGCATGCACCGGAGGATTTACATCGCTGAAATTCCATTCATATGCCGGCAGCTGTCCGTTGGGGTGCATGTATCGCTGCAGGGTAAGGAGGGTTAATTGTGATTTGGCAAATTCAACATCCAGCATGGCCAAGGGAATGCAGTGAAAAGCCAGATCCCATGCCGCATACCAGGGATATTCCCATTTGTCGGGCATGGATATTATATCGTAGTTATGAAGATGGGTCCATTGTGAATTTCTTCCTTTCTTTCTAAGGGGAGAGACGGAATTGGAAAAATCGCCATTCAGCCAAACATCGAGATCGTAATTATAAAACATTTTATTCCACATCATCCCTGCGAATGCCTGGCGGCAAATCAGCTCATGATCAACATCCATCCCCTGCAACTTATCTTTATAATATTCATCTGCTTCGCCTTTGCGTTCATTAAATATACTTTCAAAATCATTAAAAGGATCGTCAGTAGTTTCCGGGCATAAACGAAGTTCAGTAGTAAAACTACTTCTTGCAGGTATAGTTACATCGTAATGAAATGCAGCTTTGGTACCGGCTCTTTTTTTACTTACTGCTTTTTCTTTTCCATGAACAATGAAATCATTGATTCCGTCTTTGAAAACTCCACGACTTTTGCGGTTAAAAAGCTTTTGGGTATTGGTTTGGTTTTCACAAAAAATAGCTCCGGATGGAATTTTGCTGTATAAAGCCATGGATGGAAAATTCCTGTGGCTGATTATCACCACATTATTTCCTTTAGCTTTAAGAATAGGTTTATAACCATCCACTCCCCATGACCATGTATTCCTGAACCATATGGTGGGAAGAATACTGAGGGAAGCATCTTCCTCTGCCCTGTTACATACGGTTATTTTGATTAAAATGTCATTAGGAGTGGCTTTCGCATATTCCAGATAAACATCAAAATATTTATTTTCGTTAAAGATGCCGGTATCCTGAATTTCAAATTCGGGTTCCAGCCTGTTTCGGTTTCTGTTTATTTCTCTTAACTGCTGATACGGAAATTCCTGTTGAGGATATTTATACAACATCTTCATGTAAGAGTGGGTAGGGGTACTATCGAGGTAATAGTACAGTTCCTTAACATCTTCTCCATGGTTGCCTTCCCTGTTGGTTAGTCCGAACAGTTTCTCTTTAATTATGGGATCTTTTTTATTCCATAATGCAAGGCTGAAACAAATCAGTTGTTCCGAATCGCAAATACCCCCTATGCCGTCTTCTCCCCATCTGTATGCTCTGCTGTGTGACTCTTCGAAAGAAAGGTAATGCCAGGTATTTCCGTCATCGCTATAGTCTTCTCTTACAGTGGCCCACTGTCTATTCGCCAGATAAGGCCCCCAGCGTTTCCATTCCGGATCATGCAATCTTTCCTTTTCTTTCATGTATTAAAATTCTATGTTGGTTTATGGAATACAACACATGGCAGGCAATCCTGAGGTTTTAACCCAGTTTTTCTTTAAATGCTTTCAGTGTCCTTTCCCATGAGAGTTTGGCCGCTTCCGCATCATAACGGGTGGGTGCAGTATCATTATGGAAAGCATGTTGGGTACCGGGATAAATATAAAGTTCGTAATCCACCCCATTTTCCTTTAATACTTTTTCATATGCGGTAATTCCGGCATTAATTCTTTCATCGTGCCCACCGTAATGTAAAATCAGTTTGGCTTTTATTTTTGGAACATCTTTAATATCAGCCTGCCTGCCATAATATGCAACTGCTACTTTTAAATCCGGAGCATTGGCCGCTATCTGATTAGCCATTCCACCGCCCCAGCAAAATCCTACACAACCCACATTGCCATTGCAGTATGGATGGTTTTTTAAAAAAGACACTGCATCAAGATACCTTCGAAGGTTGTCTTCGGCATTTAATTCCGATATCAGCCTTCTTCCTTCATCCTCATCTTCCGGAGTGCCGCCAAAAGGAGAAAGTGCATCCACTCCTAAGGCCAGATAACCGGCTTTGGCCACTCTTCGGGTAACATCTTTAATATGAGCATTCAGTCCCCGGTTTTCATGAATTACAATAACCGCGCCCGTCTTCCCTTCCCTCTTCGGACGTGCCTGATAAGCTTTTACTTTTTCATCTCCGGATGCATATTCAATATCCTCTACCACTATATCTTCATCGTTTTCAGGTACGGTTTCGGCATGCTCGTATTTTACTTCCAGTTTTGAAAGCGCATCCATGGCCGCAGCCATGCTCCCTGTTAACAAAACAAGCCTTTTTATAAACACTTCCCTTTTCAAAGGCTTATGAGTGTATTCGTCGAACAGGTTGATGATTTCCTGATTCATACAATAAAGATTTAAATGGATAAAAATTGGGTTATTGAAATTAAGGATTATATAATAAAAATTAAAAATTGATTTTGTCCTGTAAATCTTTAACCAGGAGATATGATTTATTGTTTCGCGTATACCTTTACGTTATATTTGAATCCAATTTTATAAAAAAAGAAAGTCCTGATGTACTACCAGGACTTTCAACGGTTTAAGATTTCGGTTGGTTAATTGGTTTTAATTAGCTTGATGATTTCTCTTTCATTTCCTGCCTGAATTTCAGCAAAATATATTCCTGCTTTCAGTTTCTCTCCAATATGGATTGTACTGTTGGTTGCAGCTCTGTTTATGACTTCTACCAGTCTTCCGCTGATGTCTGTTATCCTGATGGTTACTGCCTCCTGGTTGATACTGGCTATATTGAGCTGGAACCTGTTATTACTTGGGTTGGGTGCTACCAGAACTTTTAATTTGCCTGCAAGTATTTCTTCTATTTCCTGCGTCATAAATGCCGTAGCAGGAATTACTCCGGGTGTACATGGTCCCAAACTATATCCCGGTCTTGCTAACCTTATATCCACAACTGATCTTGCCAGGCAAAGTGTTTCACCGTCTTTACAAACAGCTACTTTTGAATTTGATTTGATGAGGTTATTTAAAATAGTGTTGTTAAGTATCATGGGGTAAGATTGCATCACTGCATCTACAAGAGGGGAAGAGCAAAGGGCGTTTTCGACTTTTACCACAACGGTATCGGAATCTGTACATCCATGGGCATTGGTCAGTTGCACCCAATAGGGATATTCCCCCGGTACGCGTTCGGTAATTCTGGGATTCTTTTCTGTACTTCCGTTAGACCATAGATAAGTATAGGGTGCGCCTCCACCGGATGGCAAAGCAGCCAGGCGGAATCCGTCGGGCCCATGTCCTACATAAATGGTGTTGGGAGCTCCCCCCGGGTCAACAGCATAAGCATCTTTAATGGTGACATTGGTTACAGGTACATACTTAAATTTTACCTCTGTGGTACAGGAAATTTGTTTTTTATTATATCCTTCTGCAAACCATACAATTATGGAATTTTTATTAAATATCCCACTGGCATTATTATTTGAATTATGATAAATCGGTTTTGAAATGGGATCAACTTCCTGAGTGTAACTTCCCCATTCCCTGAAATGGGATTGAGAAAAATTAGCTGTTGGAATTACATAATATTCATCCTGCCCTTTATAACAAATTTCTACCTGTGAAACACAACTTAAATTAAAGGGTTCATATGATTTGGAGTAAAAATATTCTCCGGGAGAATATTTGAATGTTAAATCTGTGGAACCATCTCCGTTAAAATCTCCTGCCCCCTCTATGAATAAATGGTTAATAGTGAAATTGTAATATCTGTACTCTTTATCCAAGTATGGCATGTAAACCGAACCCAGGTATACATTATTGTAATATAAAAAGTCATCCAACCCGTCATTGTTAATGTCACCAAGAAAGGAAAGGAATCTTCCATACCAGGAATCATTTTCTATATAATCATAATACACAATTGCGTTATCCTGTTCTATTCCTGATGAAGTTCCTCTTAATTCTATTAATTTATACCGGTATCCTAAATCAAATATTAATTCTTCTGTTGTATAAATAATATCTCCATATCCATCTCCATCAAAATCTCCGGTAATTACAAACCTTATGCTGCCGAGGATATTATCCATGGAAAGGATTAATGGGGTTTCCTGGTTTAGGCCATCAGGGGAACCATAATAAACTGTAAGATAATTGGTGGAATTTATATGATAAATGATGTCGCTATATCCATCGTTATTTAAATCATTAAAAAGAATGTTTTGATAAGGATCTTCTACTTCCTCATGAGAAATTGGAAAATGCCAGGAATCCATATTTAATGATTCATCCGGCCCTCCATAAATTACCACTCCGGTAGCTGAATCATGAAATGACAAAATTAAATCTTCATATCCGTCTCCGTTAATATCCCCTGCAGGGTGAGGAATAAATGGACTTCCAGTAGGAATGTCAACAGAAAAATTTGGACGGTCCGGTAATCCCGATGGTGATCCCAGATAAAAGTTAGCTTTGCTTAAAGTTTCATTACTGCAAGCATCATCAAATCCATCTCCATTTATATCTCCAATAGCATAGAACTTAAAATTTTGTCCCCAAAATTCAGTAGTTGCATCAAGAAATAATAATGAATTGGGAGTGGATGGCAACCCGGTTTCCGAGCCAAAATATAACTGTATTAAATTATTCTTTGAAAAACCGTCATGGGCTGGTAAGATTAAATCGTCAATGCCATCTCCATTAAAATCACCCACTAAATGAAATGCTTCAGGAAAATAATCGTAAAGAAAATACTCTTTACCATATTGCCAATCTGGTTGTAACAGATGGGGTACGTCAGGATTTAAAACAGTTATATTTTCTTTATTTACTTCCGGAATGGAATCGGTTTTATTTGGAAAAGGCTTTTCTGTTCTGTCTTTGATTGCATAGGGATCAAATGGGAAGGCATAGAGTGCCTGAGGGAAACAAAGAATTGAAAATAGTAACGCACTGCCGGAAATGCGGAATATTTCATTACTTGATTGCGTGGAATTTTTCATGATTTTCTGGTATAAATGGTTGTTAGAATTTTTAATAAATCATTTCCACATTTTTCCGGAATGCAGCTTTCAGTAGGGGAGGGAATCAGAGAATTAATATGGAGTTACCTCAGTTTTATCAGCTTCACAACCTGCCTTTCATTTCCTGCCGATACTTCTGCGAAATACATTCCCGGTGTCAGTTTTTCTCCGATATATATCATGCTGTTTGTAGCTGCTCTGTGTACAGTTTCCACCAATCTTCCACTGATATCGGTAATTCTTATACTCACTTCTTCCTGATGAATGCTTGCGATATTCAATTGGAACCTGTTGCTGCTTGGGTTTGGCGCTACCAAAACTTTTAATTTGCCTGCAAGTATTTCTTCTATTTCCTCCGTCATAAATACCGTAGCGGGAATTACTCCGGGTGTACATGGTCCCAAACTATATCCCGGTCTTGCTAACCTTATATCCACAACTGATCTTGCCAGGCAAAGGGTTTCACCGTCTTTACAAACAGCTACTTTTGAATTTGATTTGATAAGGTTATTTAAAATTGTGTTGTTAAGTATCATGGGGTAAGATTGCATCACTGCATCTACAAGAGGGGAAGAGCAAAGGGCGTTTTCCACTTTTACAATTACAGTATCAGAACTTACACATCCATGGGCGTTTGTCATTTGCACCCAGTAGGGGTATTCTCCCGGTACGCGTTCGGTAATTCTGGGATTCTTTTCTGTACTCCCGTTAGACCATAGGTAAGTATAAGGAGCCCCGCCTCCGGAAGGAAGTGCCGCCAATCTGAATCCATCCGGACCATGGCCTACATAAATGGTATTGGGTTTGCCACCCGGAGTGACGGCGTAAGCATCTTTGATGGTGACCTGTGTAATAGGAACATGTTTAAATTTCACTTCAGTTGTACAAGTAATTTGTGCCTTATTATATCCTATTGCATACCAGATAATTAATGCATCCTCATTGTAAATGCCACTGGCATCATCCTCTGAAGAGTTTTCTGATCTGGGTGGTAAATTTCCTTCGTAAATGCTATGTCCGAACTGACTAAAATGCGAATTGGAAAACTCTGCCTTTGGTATAAAATAATATCCATCCTGCCCTTTATAACAAATTTCTACCAAAGGGGAACAATGAATGTTAAATGGCGCATATGATGAGGAATAAAATACATAACCGGAATGGTGCTCAAAACCTAAGTCTGTTGAACCATCTCCATTAAAATCACCTAATTTTTCAATAAATAAATGGTTGATTTTAAAAGAGTTGAATCTGACAGTTGGATCTAACCATGGAATGAAAACAGATCCAAGATAAACTTCATTACCATATAGAAAATCATCAAATCCGTCGTTATTGATGTCGCCTAAAAATGATAGGTATTTTCCATACCAAAATCCATCTCCCAGATAATCGTCATATATAACAGCATTGTCCTGTTCTATCCCATTAGATGTACCTCTTAATTCAATCAGTTTATAACGATATCCTAATCCAGTTATAGATTGATGAGTAGTGTAAATAATATCGCCGTATCCATCCCCGTCAAAATTTCCTGTAATTACTTTTTCTATTTGGTCATTATGGGATATGATTTGGGGAGAGTCGTGTTTTAAGCCTTCTGTTGATCCGTAGTAGATGGTAAAATGATTCTCTGTTAATGCAGGATAAGTAATGTGATAAATGATGTCGTCAAAGCCATCATTGTTTAAATCGTTGTACAGTACCTTGTGAAATACAAAATCTGTTTCTTCAAATTCAGTTGGGAAATGAAAATTTTCAATTCTTAATGATTCATCCTGGCTTCCATAAATTAATAATCCGTCAGTTTGGAATTGGAACATCAGCACCATATCATCATACCCATCGCCGTTAACGTCTCCTACCGGTTTGGGATAAAAAACTCCCCCAAATGGTATATCAGCGGTAAAACTCGGACTTTGTGGTAATCCTGCGGGGGAGCCTAAATAAATGCTAATTTTTCCAAATGATTCATTGCTGCACACATCATCATACCCGTCTCCATTAAAATCTCCAATCACATTAAACATAATATCTTCCAGAAACCAATTAGGAAATGTATCCCTTATAATAACAGATTGTGGATTTTCCGGTAATCCGGAAGAAGATCCATAATAAGTTATAATGTGAAATTTGCTTATTTGATATTCATTAGTTACCAGAATAAGGTCATCAAATCCGTCTCCATTTAGATCCCCTGCGGGATGCCGAATATCAGAAAAATAGTCATCAATGGGTATATGATAATTGTGACTCCAGTCCGGTTCTAACAAACTTGGCACATCCGGTTTTAAAACAGAAATTTTTTCTTTGTTAAATAAGGGGATGGAATCGTTTAAATTATAGGATAGCTTAGTTTTCTGTCCGGCAATATCAATTGATTTGTATGGATATGCATGTAAAACTTGAGGTGAAAAAAGAAAGAAAAATAACAACAGCTTGAATGTTGAACTGAATACTGCTAAGGCCTTTAGCGTGTGCTTTTTCATGAATTAAGGTTTTAATGATTACCAGAATTAATGATTAGTGATTCGACTGATAATGAACCTTTACACTAGTTTGAAAAATTTGTTTAAGATTAGGGAGTGTTGTTCCTTCCACCATCTCAGTTTTTATGAATAATGGTTAATATTTCGGTTATGAAGATTTTTAGTTTAATCAAATCTTCGTTACTAACTGAGCCTTAAGAAAACACGAATAGGAATGAGCGGATAAAAACAACAGGAGGGTAGTGGAAAGGGTAGGATTGGTAAGCACGGAAAGAAATGAGAATAAGGATTTTGATAATCGAACCTGGTTATGGTGAAAATGACATCCAATAAACCTGCTTCAATAAAATCGCGGTGGAATGTATTCCGAATGCGGAATAAGTTGTTGTCAATTTCCTGCGATTTGGGTTAAAAAATCAGTTTAGCAGGACATTGGAAATTGACGTGTGAGGAAGAATTGATAAATCTAAATTAGGACTTTTGTTTGATTAATTGTATTTTTTGGAAAATTTTTTTGATGGTTCGACATTGAGGAAATGATTTGAGGAATGGAACATATCTCTAATGAATTAATTTTCAATTTTTAATTCCTTCTTTGATGCTTAAGGATTAAAAATAACCGCGGCAAATGCCGCGGTTAGGAATATTATCTGGGGATTGCATTTATTATACATAGGCTTCCACCGGCTCACAGGTACATATCAGGTTTCTGTCGCCATAGGTATTATTGATTCGGCTTACAGACGGCCAGAATTTATGTTCTTTCAGATATGCCAAAGGAAAGGCTGCTTCTGTCCTGCTGTACCCATGGTTCCATTCATCTGCGCAAACAACATGCATGGTATGCGGAGCATTTTTCAGCGGATTATCCTGCTTATCCCATTCATTGCTTTCTATCTTTTTGATTTCATGATAAATATTGATCAGGGCATCGCAGAACCTGTCGAGCTCGGCTTTTGATTCGCTTTCTGTGGGTTCAATCATAATGGTTCCGGGAACCGGGAAGCTCATGGTGGGTGCGTGGAATCCGTAATCCATCAATCGTTTTGCAACATCTTCTGCTTCTACTCCGCAGGAAGCTTTAAACGGACGAAGGTCTACAATGAACTCGTGTGCACAGGTTCCATTTGGACCGGAGTAAAGAATCGGATAATATTTTTCCAGCCTTGCTTTCATGTAATTGGCATTCAGAATAGCTCCCTTTGTAGCGCTTCTTAATCCTTCTGCTCCCAGCATTTTAATATAAGCATAGCTGATGAGCAGAATATTGGCTGAGCCGTAAGGGGCTGCGCTTACTGCCTTCCCGGGAGCAAAATCTTCTTTGAATATGCAGTGCGAAGGAAGGAATGGCACCAGCTTTTCATTCACGCAAATTGGCCCAACTCCCGGCCCGCCGCCGCCGTGTGGAATGGCAAAAGTTTTGTGCAGGTTCAGGTGACAAACATCGGCACCAATTACTCCGGGTGCTGTAAAGCCTACCTGTGCGTTCATGTTGGCACCATCCATATATACCAAACCACCGTTGGCATGTATGATATCGCATATTTCTCTGATCCCTTCTTCAAACACTCCGTGGGTAGACGGATAAGTTACCATCAATGCGGCAAGGTTATCCTTATGCTGTTCTGCTTTTTCTTTCAGGTCGGCAATATCAATATATCCTTCGGCAGTGGATTTTACCACCACCACTTTCATTCCTGCAAGCACTGCAGAGGCAGGGTTGGTACCGTGGGCTGATATAGGAATTAATACAATATTTCTGTGCCCTTCGTTTCTGGATAAATGGTAATCCCTGATGGTTAGCAGTCCGGTAAATTCTCCCTGTGCCCCACTGTTGGGTTGCAGCGAGCATGCTGCAAATCCGGTGATTTTTGCAAGGTATTCTTCCAGTTCATTGATAATTTGCAGATATCCTTCAGCCTGGCTTACAGGTGCAAAAGGATGAATCGACGCAAACTCAGGCCATGAAACAGGAATCAGTTCGGTAGCTGCATTCAGTTTCATGGTACAGCTTCCCAGAGAAATCATGGAAGTATTTAAGGAAAGGTCTTTGTCTTCCAGTTTTTTGATATAACGCATCATCTCGGTTTCGCTGTGATAACTGTTGAAAACCGGATGAGTTAAATAGGATGATTTTCTGATAAGGGCAGGAGGGATGCTTTCCAGTTCGGCATCATAATCAAAACTGATGGAGGCTACTGAAATTCCCCTGGCTTCTTCAAATATGGAAACAATTTCCAGCAAATCATTCTGGAAGGTGGTTTCATCCAGTGAAATGCCAATAATCCCGGGCTTGCCGTAAAAGAAGTTGTAACCTTTTTCTTCTGCACGTTTTCTGATTTCTTCACTATGGCCAGCTTTAATGAATATGGTGTCGAAGAAGTTTTTATGTAAGATTTCATAGCCTGCAGCTTCAAGTTCGTTTGCCAGGCTGGAGGTTAACAGTGCAATTCTGGTGGCAATATTTTTCAACCCCTGTGGGCCATGATATACGGCATACATGGCTGCCATATTTGCCAGCAGTGCCTGTGCAGTACAAATATTGGAAGTGGCTTTTTCCCTTTTAATGTGTTGCTCCCTGGTTTGCAGTGCCATGCGGAGCGCCCGGTTGCCCTGAGCATCAATGGAAATACCGATAATCCTGCCGGGCATGTCTCTTTTGAATTCCTCTTTGGTGGCGAAATAGGCAGCGTGAGGACCTCCAAATCCCATGGGAACGCCAAACCTTTGAGTGGTTCCTACCGCTACATCCGCTCCAAGTTCTCCGGGAGGGGTAAGTATGGTAAGGGCGAGAATATCCGCAGCCATGACCACCTTACTACCTTTTTCATGCGCATAGGCAATAAACTCACGGTAATCTTCAACCGAACCTTCGCTGTTGGGGTATTGAATGAATGCTCCGAAATAGGTGTCATCCAGCTGGGCTTCTTTATAATTTCCCCTAACTATTTCAACACCCAGAGGGGTACCTCTTGTCAGCAATACATCATATGTTTGAGGGAAGATTTTCTCGTCTACAAAAAACTTGTTTTTCTCTTCTTTGCCTTTTGCAACTACAGATCGCAACATATACATCGCTTCGGCTGCAGCAGTGGCTTCGTCCAGTAGAGAAGCGTTTGCTAAAGGAAGGGCAGTTAAATCTGAAACTACTGTCTGGAAGTTCAGCAGGCTTTCAAGCCTTCCCTGAGAAATTTCCGCCTGATAGGGAGTATATTGGGTATACCATCCCGGATTTTCAAAAATATTTCTCAGAATTACCGATGGTGTAATGGTGCCGTAGTAACCCTGTCCGATATAAGATTTGAAAATTTTGTTTTTGGCAGCAGTTTTCCTGAGTTCGGTGAGATACTCATATTCTGAAACCGGCTCGGGCAACTCTTCCAGAGTATTCCTGCGGATATCTGCCGGAATGGTTTTGGAAATCAGTTCTTCCATATCGCGGAGACCGCAAGCCTCAAGCATCTGTTTCTGGTCGTTTTCGTCTATGCCGACATGCCTTCCCTGAAATTCCCTGCTTTGCTGTTCGAAGAGATTCATATTATGTAGGAGTTTAGCGAATTTTAAAATTGGTGCAAAGGTAAGCCATCCTTATTTCAGAAAACATCACCTTTAAAACCTGTGAATAAATACGTTCTCAGCTGTTGAAATACATCAATTTAGATGAAATCAGGGTATCCGGGGACTTCAATGGGCGGTAAAGTTGCTTTCCTGCAAAGACTGTAAGAAATTCTTATAAAAGGGTACGCATTTGTGCTATTTTTGCAGAATGAGCACGCTTTTGCATAACTGGGAGAAGAAATCTGCCAACAGAAAGAAGGATTATCAGCGTTTGCTGAAAAGAGGAGATAAAAATAAAATGCTGAAGCTGCTTCCCGAATTGCACGACAATGCCGTGGCTGAGGTAAATTGCCTGGAATGTGCCAATTGCTGCAAAAACTATTCTCCTAGGTTTAAAACTCCCGATATAAAGAGGCTGGCCAGGCACCTTAAAATGAAGGAGGGAGATTTTATTGAAACCTATCTCAGGCTGGATGAAGAAGGCGACTACGTGGTAAAATCCAGCCCTTGCCCTTTTCTGGGAACCGATAATTATTGTTCAGTATATGAGGAAAGGCCCTCTGACTGCAGACGATTCCCTTATTCCGATGAAGATGTATTATTAAAACGCCGGTCTATAAGCCTGAAAAATTCAGAGTTCTGCCCAATAGTATTCCATGTATTTGAAAACCTGTTAGAAAAAACAGGTATATGACTCTTTTAATCTAATCCGGAAGGGAGAAGTAATTGTTTCCTGCTTCATAACCTTTTTCCAGAGCATTGGTCACTACTTTCAAATGTGCCGGATTGTTTATGAAATCGGCATTGGATGCATCAATATAAATTGTGGGAATGGCATGTTGCCGGATATGGGAGGTATAAATTTCCTGAATTCGGTACAGGTAGTCATCCGGAATCTTTTGTTCGTATTCCCTGTTTCGTTTACGTATGTTTTCCTGAAGTTTTTTTACGGGTACATGCAGGTATATCAGGATTTCCGGTTGCGGCAATTGCTGGAAAAGGATGTCGAAAAATTTCTGGTATAACCTGAATTCCTCATCTTTTAAATTGATTCGGGCAAACAACAGGCTTTTGATGAATAGGTAATCCGATATCACCGGCTGCTGGAAAAGGTCATTGGGAATCAGAAATTCCTTTTGTTGTTTAAACCTTTCGGCCATGAAAAAAAGTTCAACCGGAAATGCATACTGCTCGGGGTTTTCATAAAATTTGGGCAGAAAAGGGTTGTCGGCAAATTCCTCCAATACGATTCTTGCATTGTAATGCTTGCCCAATGCTTTAACCAGAGTGGTTTTTCCTGCTCCTATATTTCCTTCTATGGTAACGAACTTATATTTCATGCCCTTCCGAATCCTTCCTTTAATGATGTTTTATGGGTGTTTTTCCCGGTAGGGGACTACCGGCAATGGGTCATTGCTTTCACCAACCAGTTCTGCCATGGTTTTTCCCAGTTCAGGATGAACAAATTCCGGGTCAATTTCCATCACGGGAACCAGAACAAAATTCCGTTTGTGCATAAGGGGATGCGGAATATGCAATCCCTGTTCATGCACGACAAGATTATCGAAAAAAATGATATCCAGGTCGATGTTTCTTGGGCCGTATTTCTGCTTTCTTTCCCTTCCCATATTTTTTTCAATGCCCAGGAGGAAATCCAGCAGCTGGCGGGGATTTAGGCAGGTCTCCATTAATACTGCCTGGTTAAGGAAATCGGGCTGATCGGTTAACCCCCATGCCCCGGTAACATATACCTTCGACATTGCCAATACCTTGTTATCCTTGTTTTCCAGCATGGATATGGCTTTGGAGAGGTTTTCCTCCCTGTTGCCCATATTGGATCCCAATGACAAGAAAACTTTCTTCCGCGAGATATTCTTCATAATTTGCCTCTGAGGTATTTCCGTTTATCATGCAATAACTGCATTGATAATATGTAATTTTGCCATCACATTTAAAATGCGAATATTGTTAATTAATTTCTAGTAATAAATAATAAATGAATAATTTCTTTAAAACCTTTTTTGCCGCATTATTGGCTCTGGTAGTTTTTACAATTTTGTTCTTCCTGTTTTTTATCGGGTTTTCAGCCAGCCTGGTTAGCCAGCCTGCTGCTGTAGTGAACAATAATTCAGTACTTGTGGTAGACCTGGAAAAAAACTACCCTGAGGTGAATAGTATAGACCCCTTTACCTCGGCGTTTAACCTGGGTTCGATAGAAGCTCCCACTTTGTACGACCTTACTGAGGCCATAAGGGATGCTGCCAGGAATGATAAAATAAAAGGTATATATCTGAAATCGGGCCTTTCACCTATAGGGCTGGCTGCCGGTGATGATATCCGCCAGGCTTTATTGGAGTTTAAAGAATCGGGGAAGTTTATTTACGCCTACGGAGAAATGCTGAACCAGCCGGCTTACCACATTATGAATGTGGCCGACAAAATTTACTGCAATCCAATGGGAGGGCTCGACTGGTCGGGAATTTCCATGAATTTGATTTTTCTGAAAGATGCATTGGACAGGTTGGAAATCAAGCCCCAGATATTTTATGCAGGCAAATTTAAAAGCGCCACAGAGCCTTTCAGGGAAAGAAAAATGACTGATGCCAACAGAATCCAAAACCAGGAACTGGTAGATGACCTTTACAGTAATTTCCTTGAAAAAGCTTCCGAAACCAGAGATTTGGATGTGGCTACCCTGAAGTCTCTGGCAGTGGAGGGTAAAATCAATTTTGCTTCAGATGCCCTGAATTATAAACTTATAGACGGTATAAGATATGATGATGAGGTGAAGGAAGAAATCGGCAATTTGCTGGGAGTTGCTAAGATTACCAATATCGATTTTATTAGTGTAAAAAAATACCTGCAGGCTGCAAAAAGAACTTCTGCAGGCAAAGATCAGATAGCAGTAATTTTTGCCGAAGGAGATATTGTTGACGGAAATGCCGACAGAGGTTCCATTGGAAGCGGAAATTACATCAGGATGATCAGGGAAGCACGTTTCAGCAGCAGGGTGAAAGCGATAGTATTCCGGATAAACTCCGGAGGGGGCAGTGCAATGGCCAGTGAAAACATCCTGAGGGAACTTGCACTTGCCAAAAAAGAAAAACCTGTTATTTTAAGTTTCGGAGAGGTTGCTGCTTCGGGTGGATATTATCTTTCCGTAGTGGCAGACAGCATTTTCCTGCAGCCCAATACCATTACAGGATCTATTGGGGTTTTTTCACTAATCCCCAACTTCCAGGATTTTATGAATAAAAAGCTGGGGGTTACTTTTGATGAAGTGTATTCTGCAACACCTCCTCTGACTTCCACAAAACCTCTGACGCCCCTGCAAAGAGAGCAAATGCAGTCTATGGTAGATTCCATTTACATAACATTTAAGTCAAGAGTGGCTGAGGGAAGGAGGTTGGATATGGATTATGTAGATTCCATTGCACAGGGAAGAATCTGGAGTGGCACGCAGGCTGTAAAACTCGGGCTGGCAGACAGAATCGGAAGCCTTAAAGATGCAATAGATGCTGCAGCAAAACTAGCCGGACTGGAAACTTATTATGTAAGAAAATATCCCGAACCATTAAAACTAATGGATCTGTTTTTTTCCGATTCTGATGATAATGATATTCAAATAAAAGTTTTGGAAAAGAAAATACCGGCAGAGTTTTCCTCTTTATTGAAATATTATCAAGAAATCAAAACCTATTCTGAAGGACCACAGGCCAGGTTGCCATTCAGGTTTACCATTAAATAACAGGCATGAGATTAATAAAACTGGCTTTCATAAGCTTTTTGGTTTTTGCCGGGATATTCTTTTTGATTTCACTATTTCTCCCTTCGGGATATTCCATCGTGAATTCGGTGACGGTGGCTGCACCGGTAGAAAAAGTGGCTCCCTACCTGGAGGACCTTTCAGGCTGGAAGGAATGGAACCTGCTTACAGGGAAGGATGCAGAATATTCTTCAAACGAGATTAAAATTGAAAATATTTCAATAACTAAGGAACCATCTGAAGATAATACCGTATCCACTCTTTGGCACAGTGAAAAAAGAAAGTTTACCAGTGCAATCCGTTATTTCCCCGATGCCGAAAATCCGGAAGTGACAACCATCCAGTGGATGATACAAATTAATACCAAATGGTACCCCTGGGAAAAATTTGCCAGCATGATTTTTGATAAGCAAATAGACAGGCCAATGCAATCCAGCCTGGATTCATTAAAAAACCTGATTCAACAACAATAAACAGTTTGCTATTATGAAAAAATTACTCTTGCTAGCCGGCCTGGCAATGATTGCCACGCTCGGATTCGGTCAAACCAGCCCAAGGGCTTCCGCAGAATCAAATGATGTATCGGTAAATTACGGTCAGCCATCTAAAAGAGACAGGCAAATTTTTGGCGGACTGGTTCCTTACGACAAAGTATGGCGTGCAGGTGCTAACGAAGCTACAGAAATCACTTTCAAAAAAGACATGAATTTCGGAGGAAAACCCGTTAAAGCCGGCACTTATACTTTGTTTGTAATACCTACAGAAAGCGAATGGACAATCATCCTCAACTCCGAACTGAAACAATGGGGTTCTTTTAATTACGATAAAATTAAAGATAAGGATGTTCTTTCGGTAACAGTACCGGTTAAACGTACATCTTCCGTAGTGGAAAAACTTACATACAGGTTTGATGAGAATAATAACCTGATTATAGAGTGGGATGATACAATGGTGGAAATACCCATAAGTAATTAAGAATAGGGCATTAAGAATTAGGAATTAAAGATTAAAAATTAAAAGTTGTTTTATCCTTTCGCGATGTCGTAGGTGTATGCAATAATCATTAATTTTTAATCTTTAATTCTTATTTTTTATCCTCCGCCAATTTGTAATTCAACATCTCCTTCAATGGGGTGCCCCGTACACGTCAGCGTCAATCCTTTGGCAATATCTGAATCCAGTAAAACTTCGTTATTATTCATCCACACTTTTCCATGAATAATTTTTGCCAGGCAGTTGCCGCATTTTCCTGTTTCGCAACTGTAGGGCAGGGAAATTTTTAATTTTTTTGCCGCTCTCAAAATAGTGTCGGGATAGACAACTTCAAATTTGTATTGCTGCCCTTTGTAATGCAATATCACCTTTCTTGTAGTCTGATCAGGAGGTTCGGGTATAAAGGCATGGGTGCGAACGGGTAGAAAATCTTCTTTACGGATATTCTTTTTGGGTATTCCGTTTTCCACCAAAATAAAATGAATCATCCGCATATAAGCTGCAGGGCCGCAGATATAGAAATAAGTTTTTTCCTTATGCTTTACTCCGGAAATTATTTTCAGCAGCCTTTCCCTGTCTAAACGGGCTTCCCTCAAATCGGGGGTATTGGAAAATAAAAATTCCAGGTGAAACCTTTCCGGAAACTGGTTGCGCATGGCCAGCAGTTCGTTACGAAATGCAGTGACATCCTCGGAGCGGTTGCTGTAGAACAAACTGGCCCGGAAATGAGGGAACCTGGTAAGTCCTGATTTTAATAAGGAAATAAAGGGGGTAATTCCGGAACCTGCTGCAAAAAAATAAAACTCTACATCTTCTTCTATAGTATCGGGAAGGGTAAACAATCCTCCTGTTCCGCTGCAGGTGAGGATATCCCCCGTTTTTACTTCATCAAAAAGCATACGGGAAAAAAGGCCATTGGGAATTCTCTTTACGCCGATTTTGATATTTTCATCTGTTTCGGGAGCCGAAACCATGGAATAAGACCTTCTTTCTTCTCCGGTGAGAGTGTCCATGGTTAAAGTCAGGTATTGGCCTGCCTTATAGGGCAATGGGTGCTGAGCCTCCAGCTCAAAGGTTTTAAAATCTTCAGTATGCTGTTCTATCTTTTTAATTTTCAACTCAATAGCCATTGCCAAAGTTTGTCCAAAGTTACTTTTAATTCTTTTTATACTCCCGCAGGAAAAAAATTGAGTCCACTCATCCCAATTTAACAGGGCAACAGGTAAATCGGGAATTAAAATTGCGCCCCTAAACAAGAAAACTTTCGCGATGCAACGAAAGGGATTCATTTCATTGTCAAGATACCAGAGAAATATGCAGCGATCAGAATATTACCGGTTAATCAAAGATTGTCTGGCAAACCGTCCTGCAGCACAAAAAAAGCTGTACGATGAATTTGCGGCACAAATGCTGGGAGTTTGTTACCGGTATACCAAGTCTATGGAAGATGCTGAAGATGTGTTGCAGGAAGGATTCATCAAAGTATTTAAAAATCTCGCACAGTTCAAAGGAGAAGGGGAACTTGGAGGATGGATCAGAAGAATTATGGTGAACACCGCATTGAACTACCTTAAGAAAAATGAAAGGTATCAGGCGGAAATGTCTTTTACCGATAATATTCTTCATCCTGTAAGTCATGAGAATCCGGAAATCAATATGAACGCCAAGGATCTTGCGGCATTAATCCGGCAGCTTCCCGCAGGATACCAGACCATCTTTAACCTCCATGCCGTGGAGGGTTATTCGCACGTGGAAATAGGAAAAATGCTGGGGATTAACGAAGGAACCTCCCGTTCTCAATATTCCCGTGCCCGAGCTTTGCTCATTTCTTGGATTAACAAACAAATGCCAGAAGAAAAAATTAAAGTATATGCCCGACCATAAATTTGAAAACCAGGTAAAGGAAGCCATGGATGGGCTGAAGTTTCAGCCATCAGAACAGGTGTGGGCAAAGGTGCAGGCCGGTATTGGTGATGATAAACGCAAAAGAAGGGCTTTCTATTACCTGCCTGCCGCAGCCATGGTCGCAACGCTTATTGGCTTCCAGGTGTGGAAAACATTCATGCCCTCAGGAAAACAGGAGGAACCGGCTGTGGTTGCAGCCCGACAAATGGTTATCCCCGGTCAGGGAGAAAACGCAAATCAGAATAAAGCAAATAAAACAGAAGAAAAAATTGTAAACCCCGGAGGTGCCAAAGCTCCGGAATCCGGTATGAATCTTCCCCTAAATGAAAAGATTTCCGGTTTGGTAACTTCTGCTTCAGAAGAGCTTTCCTCCTCTTTACATAACCGCATTGATATTCAAAATTACTCTACAGCTGCAAAAAAAGCATCCTATCCTCAGGGTTTTTCCAATTCGAATGTCCGTAAGCGTTATATAACCGAGGCAAATCAGCAGCTTAATGCAGCAGTTGTAGTGGCTGCAGATGAACATGAAGTGGAAATTGCTCCTCCTTCATATGCTGTTGTACACCATAAAAGAAATCAGGCGGAATTAACCGGGCTTGAGGGCAAATTCAGCATAAAAGCTTTGACGCTTCCTGTAGCAGAAAAGCATGGGGAGGATATGACAAAACTGCATCAGGGCATTCAATGGGGAATCAGCATTGCAGGAAATAAAACCGGAATTTATTCGGGAAGCATCATGGAAATGAAAATGCAGACGCTGGACAATGCCAATTCACCTTTGGCAGGTGGCCCCCCCGGGGCTTTTGCTCCCGTGACCTATCAACCCGATCCCATGAAATCTTCTTCGGGATTTTCTGTGGAATTGTTTGCTGAAAAAAATATTTCACGACGCTTGTCCGTTACTGCCGGATTGAATTTCTCCAGGTATACCGCTGTGATGAATGTGGGAATGCCCATTTACCGCGATACCGTTGTGATTAATTATGCCGGATCCCGCCAAACGGTAAATGCATATTACAGTCCTGAAAGGAAAGAAAAATACACTAACAGGTTCGATATGGTGCAACTGCCCGTAAACTTTCAGTGGAAACTCATTCCTTCCGGCGTGCTCCCTTTATCGGTAAATAGTGGTGTGAGTTTGGGTTATCTTATAAATACCAATGCCCTGCATTTCGATTCCTTCCAGGGTATGTATTATGAAGATAAACACCTGTTTAACAAATGGCATGGGATGGCCGGTTTCGGAATCAGTACTGAGATATTCAGGAATTCTTCTACTCCTGTTTCTGTTGGCCCTTCAGCTGGGTTTATGTTCAGCAGGCTGATTCCGGATCATAACGATGAACCCAAAAGACTGTTTTCTTTTGGTTTAAAAGCCGAGATGTACCTGAAAGGGAAATAAGGATGCAATTACTTGCTTAAAACAAAGTTGAGGTTTCTTCTAATTCCGGAGTATTTGCTTCTTTTAATGGGTGAGTGGCGAAAGATTTTCTTAAACGCCTCTTCTGACAACTCTTCCCAATCACGCGTGGTAAAATTCAATATTTCGGGGATAGGGGATAGTTCGGCATGCTGATGGGGTTTGCTGAACCTGTTCCACGGGCAAACATCCTGGCAAACATCACAACCAAACATCCAGTTTTGAAATTTACCTTTTTGCTCTTCGGGAATAACAGCATCCTTTAATTCAATAGTATAGTATGAAATACATTTGCTTCCGTCGATAACCCTGTTGTCGAGGATGGCATTCGTCGGACAATTGTCAATGCATTTTCTGCAGGTTCCGCAATAATCTTTCGCATAGGGATCATCGGGAGAAAGTTCCAGGTCGGTAATTAAAGTGGCAATAAAGAAAAATGAACCGGAATTTTTATTAATCAGGTTCCCGTTTTTTCCTACCCAACCTAATCCGCTTTTAACTGCCCAAGCCCTTTCCAATACAGGAGCGGAATCTACAAAACCACGTCCTTCCACTTCTCCAAATACTACACGAAGGCGTTCCAGGAAGGCTTTCAGTTTTTCTCTTATAACCAGATGATAATCTTTCCCGTAAGCATATTTTGAAATCCGTGGGGCCAGGGGTTGCTGCAGTTGCTCCGGATAATAGTTGAACAATAAAGTGATGACAGATTTAGCCCCGGGAACCAGTTTGGAAGGATCCACCCTTTGTTCAAAATGGTTTTCCATATACTGCATCGTGCCGTGGTAGCCCTTATTTAACCATTTTTCCAGCCGTTTGGCATCTTCATCCAGCCTTTGGGCTATGGCAATTCCGCAGTAATCGAAACCGGTTTCTGCTGCCAACCTTTTTACTGTTATGTTGTTAATATCCTTCAACTTCTTCTCCTTTGCACATCAGGTAAAATTAATCCATTAACGGCATTTATCGGGGTTGTAATCGTCAAGGATTCCTTTTACTTGATCGAAAAACCGTTGGGTGCTGTTTTTGGAATGCTGTGGCATGAAGATGATTGCTGTATATCCTCGGCAAAGATCGATCAACGGCCAGGAACCATTGGTGGAAGGGGAAGTGAATACAACAGGTTTGTCGCCTTTGGTTTCGGCTACCCACGCCCCGAAGGCCGGTTCCATGTTTTTGGCATAATCCGGGGTATACAAAACCCTGGCATTGGAACTTCTGATTTTTAAAAGTTCCTGCACCGAAGCTTCCGAAAGGATAACTGTACAGTTTGCTGCTTTCCCTCCGCGCTGAAGCATGTTTAAGAAAAGGATATAATCAGCCGCAGTAGTGCGGGCACCTGTCATCGGGTCGGCACCAAATTCGGTGTTAAAGGTGGTTTTGCGCATGCCAAGTGGCCGGAATATTTTCTCCGTTACCTGCCTTTCAAAAGCTTTCTTTCCCACTATCTCCATTACTCTGGCCGCTATGGCAATACCCATTTTGTTGAAATGAAAAGCTTCTCCCGGATTATATTGAATTTCTTTTTTGGCATAATCGTTTACTATTTCTTCCAGCATGGCATAACTTTCTTTTTTCTTTCCCTGCCCCACTGCAGTATTGCGGTCTGATAAAATACCTGTGGTATGCATCAGGCAATGCCTTACTGTAAGATAGCTTTTGGCGTAAGTTTTAAATATGGGGATGTATTTGGCAACAGGATCATCAAGATTCAGCTTCCCTTCTTCTACCAGCTTCATGGCAAGGGCGGCAGTAAACCAGGCCGAAGCTTCTCCAATCATCTCCTGGCTGCCTGATTTAAATTCCGATGTTTCATTAAGATAAAAAACAGAATCTCCCCTTGAAGCCATCACCACAATATTGTTTCCAAACTCCGAACGGGCTTTTTTAATCACTTCGTCCAATTCTTCTTTTTGGGAGAATACAGACTGAAAAAATAGCATGAAAACCAGAGAGAGACTGAATTTGAGGCAGTTGGAATAATATTTATGTGCCATAGTTGCCGATTGTGCTGTTTGGACTGTTATTTGAATAATTCCTGCGAAGATAAAAATACACTATCTCCGGATACCATAAAATATTGGTTATGAATATAAACAACTTTACCATAAAAGCCCAGGAGGTATTTGCACAGTCGCAGCAAATTGCATTCAATAATGGTAATCCCAATATTGATACCCTGCATTTGCTGAAAGCTTTGATTTCGGAAAAAGATTCTCCAGTTATTTATCTGTTGAAGAAAAATAACGTGAATGTAAATTTTCTGGATACTAAGGTCGACGAACAAATCTCCAGGTTGCCTAAAATACAATCAGGCGATCCTGCCCAAATGGTGAGCAGGGAGCTGAATAATGTGATTTTAAGGGCGGGCACCCTACTAAAGCAGTTTAACGATGAATTTGTTAGCGTGGAGCATTTGCTGCTTGCTTTGGTAATGGGTTCGGATGTAACAGCGGGGTTGTTGAAAGATAATGGGCTGACTGAAAAAGGGTTGGTAGCAGCCATTCACGAGCTGAGGAAAGGTTCCACCATTTCTTCACAAACCAGCGACCCGCAATACAATGCCCTGAACAAATATGCCAAGAACCTGAATGAGATGGCCCGTGAAGGAAAGCTCGACCCGGTAATTGGCCGCGAAGAAGAAATCAGGAGAACCCTGCATATTCTTTCAAGAAGAACAAAAAACAACCCCATTCTGGTGGGTGAACCCGGTGTAGGTAAAACTGCCATAGTGGAAGGGCTTGCACACAGGATTATCAACGGAGACGTTCCCGAAAACCTGCGTAATAAAGTGATATACTCCCTGGATATGGGATTGCTGATTGCCGGTGCAAAATATAAAGGTGAATTTGAAGAAAGGTTAAAAGCTGTTATTAAAGAGGTTACGGGAAGTGATGGTAACATCCTGCTGTTTATAGATGAAATTCACACCTTGGTAGGAGCCGGCGGGGGCGAAGGCGCAATGGATGCTGCAAATATCCTTAAACCCGCACTGGCAAGAGGGGAGTTGAGAGCTATTGGTGCCACAACCTTAAATGAATATCAAAAGCATTTCGAAAAAGATAAAGCGCTTGAAAGAAGGTTCCAGAAAGTAATGATTGACGAACCATCTGTAGAAGATGCCATTTCGATTTTAAGAGGCTTGAAAGACAGGTATGAAACCCATCACCACGTGAGGATTAAAGACGAAGCCATTATAGCTGCGGTAGAGCTTTCTCACAGATATATCGCCGACAGGTTCTTACCCGACAAGGCTATTGACTTAATAGATGAAAGTGCTGCCAAACTCAGGCTGGAAATGAACTCTATGCCTGAAGAGCTGGATGAACTGGAAAGAAGAATCAGGCAGCTGGAAATAGAAAGGGAGGCTATTAAGAGAGAAAATGACGAAGCCAAACTGAAAGACCTGAATACCGAAATATCAAATCTTTCCGTACAACGCGATACTTTAAAAGCCAAATGGAAAGAAGAAAAAGAAATTGTAGAGAAAGTTCAGAATGCCAAAGCGCAAATTGAATATCTGCGTCAACAGGCCGATCAGTATGAAAGAAATGGTGATTACGGTAAGGTGGCGGAAATCAGATATGGTAAAATTCAGGAACAGGAAAAGCTTATTCAGGAATATTCCAGCCAATTGGAAGAATTAAGTGAGAAGCGATTACTAAAAGAAGAAGTAGATGCTGAGGATATTGCGGAAACGGTAGCCAAGGCAACCGGTATTCCTGTGGGTAAAATGCTGAAGTCTGAAAAAGAAAAACTGCTGCACCTTGAAGAAGAATTGCATAAACGAGTAGTGGGCCAGGATGAAGCCATTACTGCCGTGGCTGATAGTATAAGAAGAAGCAGGGCAGGATTGCAGGATCCCAGAAAGCCTATTGGTTCATACATATTCCTGGGTACCACGGGTGTAGGTAAAACAGAGCTTGCCAAAGCCCTTGCCGAATACCTCTTCGATGATGAATCGATGATTACCAGAATTGATATGAGTGAATACCAGGAAAAGCACAGTGTGAGCAGGCTGGTAGGTGCTCCTCCAGGATATGTGGGTTATGAGGAAGGCGGACAACTTACCGAAGCAGTGAGAAGGAAGCCTTACAGCGTGGTACTTTTTGATGAAATTGAAAAAGCCCATCCTGATGTATTTAATATTCTTCTGCAGGTATTGGACGATGGAAGGCTTACCGATAATAAGGGTAGGGTGGTGAATTTTAAGAACACGATTATCATCATGACCAGCAACCTGGGAAGCCATATTATTCAGGAGAATTTTGAGGATATTACGGAAGAGAACAGGGAGGAAGTGGTAGAAAGAACAAAAGACCAGGTAATGGAAATGTTGAGGCAGACTATTCGTCCGGAATTTCTTAACAGGATTGATGAAATCATTCTCTTCCAGCCTTTAATGCGGAAAGAAATAAGAGGAATCATTGCTATCCAGCTGGAGAACCTGAAAACACTGGTAGCCCATTCCGGTATTCAGCTGAAGTTTACCGAATATCTGATAGATTTTCTTGCCGAACATGGTTTTGACCCCCAGTTTGGAGCAAGGCCGTTGAAAAGGCTCATTCAGAAAGAGATTATCAACCCGTTGAGTAAGAAGATATTAAGTGAAGATATTGCTAAATCTCTGCCTGTTTTGGTGGATGTATTCGATAATACCGTAGTTTTCAGAAACGAAAATGCGGCAGAAACCGTAAATTAAGATTGAATTTTGACAGATATCCCCTGCTTTATTACCAGAATAAAGCCTCCCGCTCTGCAGAATTTCATTCAATATATTATTTCATTTCACACTACCTGCCGATAGGCAGGTAGTGTTTTAAAACAAAAAGGAGAAATTATATGGCTATGGGTAATAAAGTGGTGGATATTATACCTCCAAAGGATATTTGGGTGGGCAATGAAAACGCCGGTTTGGTAATTACTCAGTTTGTGGACTATGAAGACGACGGCTGCTATAAAGCGCACGATATTGTTGTAAAACTGGTGGAAGAGTTTGACAGAGATGTAAAATTCGTCTTCAGGCATTTTCCTCTTACCAAAATCCATCAACGTGCCCATAAAGCTGCTGAAGCTGCTGTGGCTGCCGCACAGGAAGGCAAATTCTGGCAGATGCATAACCTGATCTTCCGGAACAGGAGAAATATGGGTATAACCAGCCTTAAAGAATATGCCAAAGAAGCCGGCGTGGTAAACAAAAAATTCCTGACAGAATTAATGGATTCCGTTTACGGATGGACCGTCCGCAACGATCTGCTCGAAGGCCTGGACATGGGTGTAAGAGAAGTTCCGGCATTCTTTTTAAATGATGAGCGGTATAAAGGAAAGATTACTTATGAAAGTATGAGAAAAGCAGTGCTGGAAAAGTTGAAGGAAAGCAAAGTGAAGAGGGCTTGAAAACCGGTAAATCAGGGATTAAGAATTAAGAATTTAGCTTTAATGATGAAGTCTGCGCTTTTTGCTGCAGACTTTTTTTTGAACAAAATCGTATTTCGTATGAATTAGGAATTAAGCGTGGAGGATAATGTTGGTGTTTTTGCTGCAGATTTCTTTTGAAAATCGTAATTCGTATGTCGTAAATCGTTCATTCAAAAAAAAGCCCCGAATAAATCCGGGGCCTAAATCTTTTTACAATTTCCTTCGTCGGCATTATCCGCATCAGGTTCAATGGGTATTTTCTCAGCTTTTCAGATTTGAAAGCACCCCTTATTGCAAAAAGACTTTGTTACTTAATTAAGAATAAAATTTTATGCCATACAATGGTTTGAATGCAGGAAAATATTGCTTTCCTGTAGGCATTGATTCATATGTAGGTATACATGGGGAATTCTTAAATGCATAAAATGAAGGCAGACTTCCGTGGAAGGCCATAACCCGGTTTGTGTATGATTTTCCTTTTTTGAGTATTGATTTCCTCAAATATTTGGTAAAATAGTTACCTGATAACAGTAGAATATAATTTAAATACTAGATTGCCGTTTAATATTTTTTAAAAGCATTACAACATGATGAAAGGATTTTTACCGGGAGCTGTTTTACTGGTTTTCACCCTTGGTTTATATTCCTGTAGCAATACGGCTGCCAGTCCCGATGTTCAAAATCCTTTGACAGATACCATAGTGGATAATATGGAACCTGCTTCTGCGCCTCCTGCGGTGCAGGTATTGGATACGGCTTTGTTTGATTTGAAACTGGCTCATTTCGTAAATGGCGATACTTCAGGCAAATGGCCTGCTGAAACTGTTTATCCCCTTCCCGGTGCTATCCTTCCTTTTAAAAGAATTGTAGCGTACTACGGGAACTTTTATTCCAAGCAAATGGGCATTTTGGGTGAACTCCCCCGGGATTCCATGATAGCCAGGTTAATGGAAGAAAAAGCTGCCTGGGAAAAAGCCGACAGCCTGATGGAGGTACAACCCGCCATTCATTATATAGCCGTAACAGCCCAGCAAAGTCCGGGTAAAGACGGAAAATACAGGCTGAGAATGCCTTTCCATCAAATAGATACCGCATTATCCATTGCCAAAGAAATTAATGCTATCGTTTTCCTGGATATTCAGGTGGGCCTTTCTACTTTACAGGAAGAAATACCCCAGCTGGAAGAATACCTGAAACTTCCTAATGTTCACCTGGGAATTGATCCTGAGTTCTCCATGAAAGACGGCCAGGCTCCGGGCAAAGTAGTGGGTTATTTTGAAGCTTCAGATGTAAACTATGCTATCGAGTATCTGGCTAAGCTGGTAAAAGAACACAACCTTCCTCCAAAAATTTTAATCTTGCACAGGTTTACCCAAAGAATGGTAAGAGATTATCAAAATATCAAATTACGTCCTGAAGTGCAAATTGTGGTACATATGGACGGGTGGGGAGAACCTGCCAAAAAGATTAATACTTACAAACAATTTGTTTACCGCGAACCTGTTCAGTTCACAGGATTTAAAATTTTCTACAAAAACGACCTGAAACCGGCCAACAGCAGGTTGATGAAGCCGGAAGATTTGTTGAAGCTGAAACCGGCACCAATATATATTCAATATCAGTAATTGGTAATAAGTTATTCTAAACAGGCGTTAGAAATTAGGAATCATTTCCTCAAACCAATCTGGTTTATTTAAGCAGACAATTGATACAATTAACTTGAATTCCTAATTTCTAATGGATACAATAATCCCATACGCCACTACCGCCAATACCAGTATAAGTATAATGGCTATGATGGTATTTGAATTCAATGTAAGCCTGCGGCTTTCGCGTTGGTTTTTTTTGGAGACGAGGTAGGTTTTGAGGTCTTTATGAAGTTGGTTAACGTATACGTCAATGTCTTGTTGATTCTTCATGCTTTTAAGCCCTTCGAAAGCATCACTTTCAAATTCATTATCCACCAGCATTTCCTCTACCAGGCGTTTTTCCTCAGCACTTAACCGGTCATTGATATAATCCATCAATTTCTGGTTATCAATGTCTTTATTGCTTTCAGATAATATGTTGATCAAATCCTTCATTATAAAAGTATAAAAGCATGTGGTATCAGTAATGATTGCTGTTAAGTTTTTTCTCAATGAGTATTTTCAGGTTGCGTTTACCGTTTTGGATATAACTTTTCACCTGTAATAAAGTATATCCTCTTTCTTCAGCTATTTCCTGGTAACTTTTCTTTTCAAGGTAAAACAATTTCAGGCAAATTTGCTGGTCCTTCTGCAGCTCTTCCAGGCTTGCTTCCATCAGCTGAAGTTTCTTTTCTTTTTCTATTTTAAGGTCTATTGTGCGGTCTTCAGCCGGAACAGCAGCGTGCGTATCCGATAATTCCAGTGCCGTACCCTTGCCGGATTTTCTTTCCCTAAGCTTCATGAGGCAGTGGTTTTTAGCCACCATATAAAGCCAGGCCTTGAAATGGTCAATTTTATATTTGGGAAGTTCTGTTATTACTTTCAGGTATATCTGCTGTACGGCATCCCTTGATTCCTCTTCCGACTTCAGGTACTTCATGCACACGCCAAACAGTAAAAGGGTATAACGCTGAAGTAATTCTCCCAAAATGCGGTTGTCCTTTTTCCTGGCATATTGTTCCAATAATTCCTGATCGGTTTTTTGGTACATGTGCATACTGCTCTGATGCCGGTTTCCCTGATTTCCATAATAACTGGTGCAGGGGAATATGTAAATTAACGTTTAAATAAACCTATTATCATTTTATCAATACCCAACATTTTCAGGGAAGTAAACAATAACACTGCTCCAAAGATTTTTTTTAGCATCACTTTATCAATTCTGATGGCAATATTGCTTCCCAGCAATGCTCCTGCAAAAAAACCTGTTGCCAAAAGCGCTACCACTCTGAAATCGATGGGTGTTCCTGATAGTTTGCTGTCGCGGTAATAAGTAAGGAATCCCAGTATCACCACCGGAAAGCTGAGCACTCCCAAAGAAGTCCCCTGTGCCTGGTGCTGGGTATAATGCATGAAATATACAAGAGCGGGAACCAGAATAATACCGCCTCCAATCCCTACCAGACCGCTTAATATTCCGGCAGCAACTCCTATCAGTATCAGGATGAAAATTTCCTGTAATCCCATTGGCTTGCGCTGCATTTACTTTTGTATTGAATCAATCGTTCCTGAAGGTTTCTTTATAGAAAGATATGGCTTCTTCCACTATTTTCAACGCACTGTGCTTGTCGCCGTATTCTTCCACCACCACGGTTTTGTTTTCCAGTTTTTTATATTCCTGGAAAAAATGCCTTAACTCGTCGAAGAAATGTTTGGGCAATTCTTCGATATTGTTGTAGTGGTTTACTCCGGGATCGGTATTGGCTACTGCAATGATTTTATCATCAGCCTCTCCGCTGTCAATCATGGGCATTACCCCGATAACCTTAGCCTGCATGAGGCACATGGGCTGAACGGGCAGGGAGGTGATTACCAGGATATCCAGCGGGTCTTTATCATGACCGTAGGTTTGAGGAATGAATCCGTAATTACAGGGATAATAGAAAGACGAATAAATAATACGGTCGAGTTTTAACAAGCCGCTTTCTTTATCAATTTCATATTTGGCTCTGGATCCCTGGGGAATTTCAATTACTGCATTGACGATTCTGGGCGCGGCGTCTCCCGGAGATATTCCATGCCATGGATGTGCAACTGTGATCATAAGATTAATTATCCCTGTTAATGAATATTTTTCAGGTCTACCAGCCAGTTACCTTCCTGTTTGATAATGGAAATAACGGTGGTGTCATCGCTTTTATAACTATTGGAAAAACTGTACAGCACCAGGCTGTCGTTCACTTCTTCTATACGGATGGGACGAATCTGTGAGTTTCTGTAAGCCGATTTTTCAGCAGGAGTAAGTGATTCATATTGTTCTTTCCATTTGCTGAACAGGAATTGGTTTTCTTCATCTTTCAAAAGATAGAACTGTGCTTTTTTTATGTCTCCATCAAGGGAAGCTCTGATGAATTCTCTCCCTGCTTCCTGAGCTTCAGTAGCAGGAGTAAATTCTGAACCTGCCCTGCAGGCCATAAAAAGAACAGCAACGATGGTAAATGCAATGATTCTCATATTCTGCAAATTTACTGATCGTTGCTATTCTATTGCCGATTATTTGGATTATTCTGCTTCAGGACCGTGTTTTTCCTCTTCATCCTTCCGCTTATTGCGGCTTTTCCAGTTGTGATGCGGCTGATCGGGATCGGTTTCAGCCGCCCTGTCGTATGCTCTGATAATGGCTTTCACCAATCTGTGCCTTACCACATCTTCCTCATCCAGCTCAATATGGGCTATTCCGTCGATATTTCTCAATATGCGGGTAGCTTTCACCAAACCACTTCTCTGGTTTTTGGGAAGGTCTACCTGAGTCATGTCGCCGGTAATGATGGCCTTGGCATTGGCACCAATACGGGTAAGGAACATTTTCAACTGCAAATCGGTGGCATTCTGTGCTTCATCCAGTATGATAAAGGCATTGTCCAGCGTTCTTCCCCTCATATATGCCAGAGGAGCTATTTCAATTACCCTGGTGCTCATATAATACCCAAGCTTGTCGGCCGGTATCATATCGTCAAGAGCATCATATAAAGGGCGCAGATACGGGTCTATCTTTTCCTTAAGGTCGCCGGGAAGGAAGCCAAGACTTTCCCCTGCTTCCACAGCCGGACGGGTAAGGATGATTTTCTTCACCTGCTTGTTTTTAAGTGCCCGCACGGCAAGGGCTACAGCGGTATAGGTTTTACCGGTACCGGCAGGACCAAGGGCAAAAACAATGTCGTTCTTCTCGGCGTAATGCACCAGTTTCTTCTGATTGGCAGTGCGGGCACGTACGGTTTTCCCGTTCGGACCAAATACCAATACATCATTGGGATGCTTGTCGATAAAGTTGTCTATTATCTCGGCATCATCTCCGCCGAGGATTTGTTCCATGTAGTTTTCGCTCAGGTGGCCGTTGCGCTGCAGGTACTGAACAATAAGTTCAATCTTCTCCCTGGCAGTATCAATTTGTTCAGGCGCTCCGCTGAGTTTGAGCTGCGTACCTCTGGAAAGGATTTTCAACAGGGGAAATCTTTTTCTCAGAATGTCCAGCTTTCCGTTGTTCACGCCAAAAAATTCAATGGGGTTAACGGAATCAAGATTAATGATCGTATCTGTCAAGTTGTTCTCCTTTTGTTGTTATTTCAAATATATTTTTCTCCCCTTAGGGTTCAAATTTTACTTATTCACAAATTGGGGGAAATTTCCCGGAATGGTATGCCAAAATCAAGCCATATCTCGTTGGGGTACATTGTGGCAGTACAACGGTGAAAACGGAACGGATTTGTTTAACCGATGTTAAATAATCCTTTTTTTAACTGAAACAATTCCGACATCTTGTCTGCCCGCCATTTGGCGTTCTCAGCCTTTTCTCCTTCAAAATTTTCTTCTATGGTTTGCTTGAACAGTTCCACCCATTTTTCAAAATGCCGCCGATCGATATCCAGGGTTGCATGCGGTGGAAATGGCCTTCCGCGATAGGTATTTTCTTCCAGAAGAATGGTTTGCCAGAAGCTGTACATTTTTTCCAGATGTTCCGGCCATTTATTGCCTATCCTTGCCTCAAATACCGGAGCCAGCAATTCATCTTCCCGCACCTTCCCGTAAAATTGATTTACCAGAAGTTTTATATCGTCAAGGGTTTTTATGTCGGAATCTTTGTTCATACATGCAAAGGTAAGGTAAGTTGTAAATGATAAAGGGAAAGGGTTAATGGAAAAGGGCAAAGAGCAAATGAGGAGGCGATTCAATGTTCGTCAACTCTTAAACCATGGATTCGTAAAAAAACGTAAATCGTAAGTCGTAAATCTTAATTGAATGAATAATTAGTTGAGATTTAAAGATTTTCCTTTCCAATCCTTCTTGAAATAATCTAAAAATCCCCTACTTTTGCACCTGTTCTAAAAGGTTCCGTGGCCGAGTGGCTAGGCTGAGCTCTGCAAAAGCTCCTACAGCGGTTCGAATCCGCTCGGAACCTCCACACAATTTTCGATTTATAACTTTCGGTTTGCAATTTCGGCCTTCGGGTTTTCAATTCTCCCCATCAGATTTCCGGATATTTTACCATTTACCTCTTACCACTTTCCATAATTCAATTAAATCAACCGTATTTTTGACCTTTATTTTTGTATTCCCCTTTCCTAAAACAAAATATTCATTATGCAAATACAGGAATCCGAACTGATTATCAATTCCCGTGGGGCAGTATATCATCTCGACCTGCGTCCGGAAGAACTGGCACCTATTGTAATAACCGTAGGAGATCCCGGCAGGGTGGAGAAGGTGAGCAGGTATTTCGATGCCATTGAATATAAAACTTCTCACCGCGAATTCAATACCCATACGGGAAGAATAGGAACTAAAAGGATTTCGGTAGTTTCTACAGGTATAGGTCCGGATAACATAGACATTGTGCTGAACGAACTGGATGCCCTGGTAAATATCGATTTTCAAACCCGTACCATAAAAGAAAATCTTACCCCACTGAAAATACTTCGCATGGGAACTTCAGGTTCCCTTCAGGCGGATATTCCGGTAGATGAAATTGTGGTGTCTACTCACGGATTGGGTTTTGATAACCTGCTGAATTATTATGCCTTCAGGCAAAATGAAGAAGAGTTGGAAATCTTAAAAGACTTTATGGACCAGATTAAGGCTCCTGCTCTTAATCAGCCATATATTGCCGGAGGTTCAGCTTCCCTGTTGAAAATTTTTGCTGGAAGTTTCCATCACGGCATTACTGTTACTTGTCCGGGTTTCTACGGCCCGCAAGGCAGGGTGCTCCGGCTCGGACTGGCTAATCCGGGGTTAATTGAAAGCCTTACCGCTTTCCGATCCGGTCCCCACAGGATTACCAATTTTGAAATGGAGACTTCGGCTATTTACGGGCTCGGCAAACTGCTGCACCATCACTGCCTTTCACTGAATGTGATTGTAGCCAACAGGGTAAACAAAACTTTTTCCAAAGATTCCGTGAAAGCTGTGGAAATGCTTATTGAAAAAGGGCTGGAGAAGCTGGTGGCATCAGATATTTAATAACCACAAATAAATAGTTATCATCAAAAATGACCATTCAATTTTTCAAATATCAGGGTACCGGAAATGATTTTGTGATTCTCGATAACCGTGATGGGCTTTACAATAACCTTACGGAAGAACAAATCCGGTTGTTGTGCCACCGCCGTATGGGCGTAGGGGCCGACGGGCTGATGCTCCTGAATACCAAAGAGGGCTATGATTTCGAGATGAAATATTATAATTCCGATGGAAGGGAAGGAACCATGTGTGGCAACGGGGGAAGATGCCTTGTGAAATTTGCCTATAATCGCGGAATCCATCGCACTGAATACAGGTTTTCGGCTGTAGACGGCGATCATCTGGCAGAAGTGGATGCAGACGGTACGGTATCGCTGAAAATGAGAGATGTTAACCCCTCGGATATCCAAAGCCGGAAGGGAGATTGGGTAATTTTTACCGGTTCTCCGCATTATATTCGACCGGTTAATGATATAAAGGAATTGAATGTTTATAAAGAAGGTCGTAATATCAGGTATAATGATGAATTTGCAGAAAAAGGGATAAATGTAAATTTTGTGGAAATCATTGAGGATGGGGAAATTTTTGTGCGTACTTACGAAAGGGGAGTGGAAGATGAAACTTATTCCTGTGGTACGGGTGTAACAGCAGCAGCCATTGCCTATTACCATAACGAAGTAGGCTTCAATAACGTGGTAGTACATACGAAAGGCGGGGAGCTTAATGTGGAGTTTGAAAGAAATGCCGAAAACGAATACCGCAATATCTGGTTGAGCGGCCCTGCTGAGGAAGTGTTCAAAGGAGAAATCAATATTTAAACTTCAAATTCATGCATGATCCAGTACTTTAAAAATATCGATCAGAAAACTGTAACCATAGACAAACCCGAAAACGGCTCCTGGGTAAACGTGGTGCCTCCGCTGAAGCTGGAAGAGTTTTCACAGCTTTCGGAAGAACTGGACATCCCTTTAGATTTTTTAAAAGATTCACTGGATATTGACGAACGAAGCAGGTTTGAAGAAGAAGACAATGTAAAGCTGGTGGTCATTAAGGCTCCCACAGAAAATAACTCCTTTAATGAAAGTGATGCCTATTATATTACCATTCCGATATGTATTATTCTGACGCACAACCAGATTGTGACCGTTAACTCTTTCGATAATGCCGCCATTAAAAAATTCCTGAAAACCTTTGAAAACAGGCAAAGCGACAGAAGGAACATGATGGTTCTGAAAATTTTCGAAAAGGTTATTGCCACCTTTACCGAAACCCTGAAGGAGATTAACGTCAGAAGAAATATTATTGAGCAAAAGTTATATGCAGCCAATAAAAATGAGCAGCTGCTTCAGTTGATGCGTATTCAGAAAAGCCTGGTATATATTGTTACTTCCCTGAGATCGAATGAAATGGTATTTATGAAAATGGAAAGAACGAATTTCCTGGGCTTGAATGAAGAAGAAAAAGAATTCCTGAACGACCTGATAGTAGATAATTCCCAGGCGCTGGAGATGGCCAATATTTATACCAATATCTTAAGCTCTACCCTGGACGCATTTGCCAGCATTATTGCCAACAACCAAAACGAAGTATTGAAGAGGCTTTCGGTAATCACCATCGTTCTTTCTTTCCCCGTACTGGTGGCCAGTATTTACGGGATGAACGTGCCAATACCGTATTCTGATTCGCCTTATGCATTTTATATTCCGGTATTCTTTTCCCTTGTCCTTTCTCTGGTAATTGGCTGGCTGTTCCTGCGAAAAAAAATCTATTGAAATGAATGCTTTTAATATAAGAGTATACGGAATTTTAAAAGATGAACACGACAGGATTCTGGTTACCGATGAAAATATCCGCGGGATGCTGGTAACAAAATTCCCGGGGGGAGGGCTGGAATTCGGAGAAGGGCCTAAAGACTGTATCATAAGGGAATTTAAAGAAGAACTCAATCTGGATATAGAAGTGGTGGCACATTTCTATACCACCGATTTCTTTCAGATGTCGGCTTTCAATAAAAACCATCAGATCATTTCCATTTATTATACCGTTAAAGCCTTAAGTACATTCAATTTTCCGGTTTCGGATATTCCGTTCAATTTCACAGAAGAACAGCTCAGGCAGTTTGAACAGACCGGGGAATGTGAATCGTTTAGGTTTATCCCCTTAAAAGAGATGGATGGAACAAAGTTTACATTGCCCATTGATAAAGTTGTGGGAGAAATGTTGAAATTAGGAATTAATAATTAAGAATGGAATTGAGGATTAATAATTAGGCAATTATTTATTGGTGGAAGAATTACCGGGTATATGATGCCAATATGTTAAAATTATTTTAATGCATAAGGGTTTGAGTGGGATGGTATGAAATGCTAAAACACTGTCAGGTAAGGGAAAAGTTCTTAACTTCGCAAAAAATATCATATAAAATGTCGGTTCAATTACATTCAAAGATTGATTTTAGCTTACCCTATAAGGTAAAAGATATTTCCCTTGCTGAATGGGGAAGAAAAGAGATCAGGCTGGCTGAGGCGGAAATGCCCGGTCTGATGGCGCTCAGGGAAGAATATAAAGACTCCAAGCCTCTGAAAGGTGCAAGGATAGCAGGTTGTCTGCATATGACTATTCAAACTGCAGTGTTGATCGAAACCCTTATCGAACTGGGTGCAGAAGTCCGCTGGAGTTCCTGTAACATCTTTTCTACCCAGGATCATGCCGCTGCTGCACTGGCTGCCAAAGGTATAGGAATTTTTGCCTGGAAAGGACAAACCCTCGAAGAAGCCGATTGGTGTATTGAACAGACACTTTTTTTCGGAAGCCCCGACAGGCCCCTGAATATGATTCTTGATGACGGTGGTGACCTTACCAATATGGTTCTGGATAAATACCCTGAACTGGTTCAGCATATCAGGGGTATATCTGAAGAAACCACTACCGGTGTGCACAGATTGTATGAAAGAATGGCAAAAGGCACTCTTCCTGTTCCCGCCATTAACGTAAACGACTCTGTTACCAAGTCCAAATTCGATAACAAATACGGTTGTAAAGAAAGCCTTGTAGATGCCATCAGAAGGGCTACCGATATCATGCTGGCCGGTAAAGTGGCGGTTGTAGGCGGATACGGAGATGTGGGTAAAGGTTCTGCTGCCTCCCTTCGTGGTGCAGGCTGCCGTGTAATCGTAACCGAAATCGACCCCATTTGTGCCCTGCAGGCGGCTATGGACGGTTTTGAAGTAAAGAAAATGATTGATGCTGTTAAAGAAGCAGATATCATTGTCACTGCTTCCGGTTGCCGCGACCTGATTACTGAAAAGCATTTCAGGGCTATGAAGGATAAGGCTATCGTTTGTAACATCGGCCACTTCGATATCGAAATTGATATGGAATGGCTGAACAAACATTACGGCCATACCAAAGATGTAATCAAACCTCAGGTGGATTTATACAACATCGATGGTAAAGAAATCATTGTGCTGGCTGAAGGTAGATTGGTTAACCTGGGTTGCGCTACAGGACACCCTTCATTTGTGATGAGTAATTCCTTTACCAATCAAACCCTGGCACAAATAGAACTGTGGACCAACCACGAAAAATATTCCAACAAGGTATATGTTCTTCCGAAGCATCTTGATGAAAAAGTAGCTTATCTGCACCTGGCTAAAATTGGCGTGGAACTGGATGAGCTTACTGATGAACAAGCTGCTTACCTGGGCATACCCAAACATGGTCCGTTTAAACCTGAACATTACAGGTATTAATTAATGCCTGGTGGATAAAGGATAAATTCATAGTTTAGTTTTAATAGTTTGTGATAAATAAAACCCGGAAGATTCCGGGTTTTATTTTTGGGGTGTTCAGATCCCTCATATTACTTATTGCTGAATAACATTGGATAGGTAGTTTTGATATTTCCCCGTTGAACTCTTTTGAGTTTATTTTCCATTAATTTTCGTTGAAATGGTTTTAAGTAATGGAGCAATAGAATTCCTCTTGTATGATCCAACTCGTGTTGGATCATACGTGCGGTCATCCCACTAAATTTACGTGTAACGGATTCCAGTTGATGGTTTAAGTAGGATATCGTTATACTCCATGGCCTCGTAATTTCTGCTGTTATTCCGGGGATACTCAGGCAGCCTTCATCATCTTCCCAGAAGTCTTCTGAACTATCTATTATTCGGGCATTGATGAAGGTATCTTTAATTCCTTCATCTCCGTCAAAATAGATTGCCCTGGTTTCTTCATCCAGAAGTTCATAAGTGGAACGGCTGTCAACTATAAATACATTGAGCGGGATTCCGATTTGAGGTGCTGCCAGTCCGCATCCATTGGCATTTTGCATAGTATCCCACAGGTCATTCTGCAATTCCTTTATTTTAGGATATGGAATATTGATATCCTCACATGTTGTAGAGAGCATAGGATGCCCATAGGCTAAAATCTTCCTGATCATTTTTTATTTAAAATTGAAAAGATTTCAGCAGGTAAGCAATGAACCAATGTTAAGAAATTTGTCGGCGAATTCTGCTTAAAGCTTGCGGAGTAATGCCCAGATAGGATGCGATATATTTTAACGGAATTTGTTTAAGGATATGCGGTTGTTCTTCCAACAGCCTTAGATAACGTTCACGGGCATTATATTTCAATAATGCTAATTCTCTTTTGCTTTTTGAAAGAAAAAGTTTTTCTGCTGCCTTTCTGCCCAGATAATTTCCTACGGTGGTTTCAGCATATACTTTTTCAAGATCGGAATGGGAAATTTGCCAAATGACGGTACCGGTAATCGTCTGCAGCGAATATTCCGAAGGGTTTCCCGTAAGGAAGGAATCATAAGCACAGGTAAATTCCCTGTCGAAGCTGAAACCAAAAGTCAACTCTTTTTCTTCACCGGGAATAAAATACCGCACAACTCCTTTTTCGATAAATGAAAGATGGTTTTCAGTTTCACCCCGTTTGAGGATAATACTGTTCTTTGGAAAAAATTTTCTTTGAAAATGTGATGCCATAAAATTCCATTCTGCTTCCTGCAGGGGAACGATGGATTCGTAATATGCACGGAGATAGCCCATGGCGGGAAATTAAAAATTAAATATTAAAAATTCGTGCGGTGTAGTGGGGAGATTATGGAAAGATAGTTTGATTACAAACCAGGCAAATCCAATCATTGAGATCAGCATCTTTTCAAGGCCTAACAGACTTATAGAGTACCCGGTGATCTAATTTCCCCTCATTATCAAGGGGGATAACGCTTTTTCATTTTTAGTTTCGATTCGTGATTTAGATTGAAACGGTACATTCACCTGTTATGGGGGAAACTGTTAACATTTTACCTTAGACCAGAAATTCAGGGCCTCCGAACATTTTCTTTCCCTAAAAATTTCCCCCAAAGCGTTGGCCCTTTCAGCAAATTGCTGGTCAAAAGCCATGGTAAAAGGATTATTTTTTTACACCTTAATCAGCGTTTTGGATCTCCTGCGGAGGGGGTACTTAATTTCCGGATTCGCAAATAGCTTTTAATTTTTCCAGGGCTGTTGGATAGGTATTCCGGAAATATTCAAGATATTCGTCTATGGAATCCAGTTCCACTATCAGGTTGGTTGTGCCGTTATTTTCTTCAAACTTGTAAATTTCATAACCTCCTGCCCATTTTTCTACTTCTTCTCCTTCAGTAACTTCTTTGTCACCATCAAGATAACCGTAATGTCTTACACACACCAGTTTGCCCGGTATATGTTCTGTAACTTCGGAAACCATTCCACCTTTTTTCCCATGTTCGTCCAGGCCAACAAAAAGAATTTTACTTCCTTTTTCCCAGCTGCCTTCAAAATCGGAACTGGAGTTAAAGGCGGATGTCCACGAGCGGTAAGTAGATTTGTCTTTTAATCCCAGCATTGATTCATATACTTTAATAGCCGGAGCATGAATCCGGGTGCTGAATGTTAATCTTGTCATAGTAAAAGTTTTATTAAATAAGATTAGTGCATTATTGATTTTTCTTGTTTCTGTTTTCTTCCGTTCTGAATATCACCATTCTTTCAATGATATTGTATGGTACTGCATCTATGGGGAATTGTACGGAACCTTTTCCTTGTTTATAAGTTGAAAGTTCTTTCGCAAAAGCGGTATGAACACCCGGTGTGCCGTAAAATCCTATATGATTTTTATACCCCGCAAAATATACCAGTGGCCTTTTGTTTAATTTATAAGCAGGCATTCCGTACGATATACTTTCCGTGGCATCAGGGGCATGCGCTAATATGAGGTTACGGATGTTTTGTAAAATTGTCCTCACAGGATCGGGAAAAGCATTGATGTATTCGCTGACATTTTGAAATACCGGTTTCATATCTGAATATTTTACCGGGCAGGGGATATTAAATTTAAAACTTTTTCCTTACCCTGAAGAATTCTTTTGCTATTTATGATTGTAGCAACTTGTCAATTTTTTCTTTTAAATCCTCCTGAGGTTCGGATGTTTTCAATTGCTTAAGGCCGGAGATAAATTCCGCTATGGGGAGTGAATGCTTCCAGGTTTCCAGTACTTTTAATGCAGCATTTCTGATACGTATTACCGGACTTTGGAGCGCAGTGAATAAGATTTCTTTTCCTTTCCCCGGATGGCCTTCCAGAAATAAAGTAATAAACTCAAGGCTTTGGTGTAGTTGAAAATCTTCTCCCATTCCGAGTGATACATCCGGGCCTGTGCCAAGCTTTTTTAACGGAAGATTTTGTATGGCAAACTGAATCACCTCATCGGCATGTTCGGGTTGGGCATAATGTGTTGCATCATACCAGGCAGTACCTGATAACGGATTTTCTTTTAACCTGTTCCAAACATTATCCCACAAATCAATTCCCAGCTTTTCTGCGGCTGCTTTCCCGTAGTGATAAATATTTGGATCTTTGCTTTTTAACGCTTCTTCTGCCTGTTTTTTCCAATCTCTGCCGGTTAGGAGATTATGAATGTCCCTCATGCAATCGTTTACACTTTCCCTGTTCCATCCTGTGTTTTTCAAAGCCTGGTCATCATATGGCAATGACTGAAGGTAATTTTGAATGGAATGCAGCAGATTGAAAAATGCAATATTGGTATCATGCATGTGGGCATGCCTGAGGAAATGCGGGATGGCCGAAGCGGCAAAAGGGTAGTCATCAATGGTTTCTCCAGGGGAATATTCATCAAAAAGAGCTTCCAGTATTTCGGAAGCCGATTGAAATAAATCTTTTGAAATTTCCCCTGCTTCCAGCTTAAGATGCAGTTCTCCTTTTATGGCACAGGTACAGGCAAGGTATTCGTTCAGAATGGAATTCCTGTATCCTTCTTTCACCATCCATTCTTTTACCTGTTCCGATAGTTCCATTTCAGCCAGCATGCCCACAATTCTAATTCTTCCCCATCCGTGAAGTTTCTTTGCCATATTCCAAAGTTCTTCTTCAACATTCAGGGAAAGGCCTGAAACTGCAATGGATGCATACAATGCAAATTCTTCATGAAGCCCGAGTACCTTTAGTTCCGGAAGTACTGAAGGATTCTGGCACAATCCCACCAATGCCAAACCGATTTTAACCGAATTGCGGTGATTGGTTTTTGTGGCCAGCTCGATAGCATAAGGAAACAGATAGGGTTCAACCGGCAGGCGTTCTTTTACTATTTCCGAAATAAACTCATCTATAAAACCTATAACATCTTCCTCTGCAGTAACGGCATTGTAAAACCGAAATTTAGCCTCTTCATTTCCGGTTAAGGATACTTCCTTTAGCAGCTGCACCCATTGGGCTATAATCTTTTCGTCAGGTGCTCCGATTCCCAGAAGGGCATCTCTTAAACCCGGTGCAAATCTTAGGGAGGCATGCTTTCCGGGCTCATCAGGTAAATTTTCCGCCTCTGCACTTAGGCTCCCGTTTTCATTGATATGCGATAAAAGAAAATTATAAATGGAATTGTCCGTTTTCCAGTGGGGGGAGTTTTCCGAATCAGTGGAATTCAACCATTTCTTTAACCAATGTGGGAGCATGTAGGTCTTTTAACCTAAAATAGAGAATTAATAATTATTTCAGTTCCTCCAGAATGATTTTCTTTTGTTTTAATGTGTTCTTCATTGCTTTTTCTCTTACCGAATAGTCTTCACTGTTAATCAGCTCGTAATATTCAACCGGCACTACCTGCCACGATAAACCGTATTGATCTTTCAGCCAGCCGCAGTTACCTTCTTCTCCTCAATGGGCAGTGAGGGCTCCCCAGTAGTAATCTACTTCCTGCTGGTCTTTGCAGTGGATGACAAATGAAACAGCTTCATTAAATGTAAAATAGGGGCCGGCAGCCAGAATGCTGAATTCCATTCCTGCAACTTCTATAACGGCAGTTTCAAATCTTGCCTCGCCTCCCATTTCCAGGGCGTCGGGAGGGTTTTCGTAACGGTGGAATTCTTTGAGCTTTCCATCTTTGAAAACAGAAAGGTAATAATCGGCTACTGCTTTGGCATCTTTTTCTACCCATAAACAGGGGGTAATTTTTTGAGCATTCATACAAGAAGCATTTGAGGTGAGTGAATTTTGTTCAGAAGGGAGATTGGGGTCGGGTTGAGGATTACAACACAGTCAGGATAAGTGCAGGTAATACTGCCGTATGAAGGAAATGTCTTTTCATGGCTGATTATTTCAGATTTTGAAGAATGTTGTGGAGCGTGTTCAGGGTTACGGTAGTACCTTCTGTAAAGCCCATTTCAATCATTTTATCCGGCCTTTCCCCCAACTCGTGTAAAATAATTGTTTACTGTAGTGTGGTCACCCGTTTCGGAAAAGTTGATTTTCCGGTCAGCGCCCGGAAGCTGACGGTTTTGTTGGTCGTCTGCAAAGAAATTCATGAACCGGAAAATATTCCCGTGATCTATTCCTGTATATTTCTGCACCTGCCATGCCAGTGCTTTTCCTTCCCGGCTCATTAGTGCAACTGATTGGTTTTGCAATATTTTTTAATTGCAGGTTTTAATCGTCTTTAATTTATGTTATGGGGTTTTAAGCAAGGTTGCAAAAAATAAAGGCAGAATGGTGAATCCTTCCCGGAATGGAGGAATGATTTCCCTTAAAGCTTTTCCAATTTTTTTTAATCTTCCAAATACAACACTGCCAAAGCTTTACAAATATTCTGCAACTCGGTAAACGATGGAGGCTTGGTAATAAAACAATTTGCTCCTATGCGGTAGCATTCGTGTTTTTCTGCGGTAGAATTGGAAGTCGTAAGCATTACAACCGGGATGGTTAAAAATTCTTTTCTCTGCCTGATTTTTGACAGCAGTTCCTTCCCGGAAATAAGGGGCATATTGATGTCAATAAGAATCAGACGAGGGAGCTCTTCGGCTTTCAGGCGCTCCAATTCCGAGGGCAGCTGTACAGCCTGGCGGGTACCGAATATTTTCAATTGATAAGGTAATGGTTCAAAAGCCTGGCTAAGCAACTCAATATCGTCGGAATCGTCGTCAACTATCCAAATGTGAGTTTCAGACATACCGGCAGTTTTAATGCTTACGAATAAATTCCATGATGAAAATAATTAATATTTAGATTAAAATTGATTTTTCCGTATTAAAAATTTTAGTCTTCCCTAACTGTGATGGGTAATTTGTATTTTTGCCCTCCTTAACTGAGCAATATGAAATGGATGAAATGGGTGGGAATGGCTGCGGCCCTGGTGCTGATAGCCTCCTGTTATATGAAATGGACCTGGCACCCCGATATCGAAGAATATTTCACCGGATTATATTCGAAAGACGGCATGCTCGGCCGTCCGGGCATTTTTATCCGCTTTGTGGCTGTCATTTATATCCTTTTTCAACTCATCCCTAAAGTTTGGGCCAAACTGTTTAATATATTGTTCTCTGCCATCCTGGTAGCCTATTGCATCAGGAGTTTTCTCATTTATACCGCCTGCGCCGGCGGCATCTGCCCCGAAAAACAACCGGGCATATGGGTGATGGTGGTAAGTGCTGTTGTGGTATTAATAGCCAGTTTTTTTCCGGGAAATCTGAAGACTAAAAATTAAAAATCAAAGATTAAAAAGTATATACCACTATCGTCTTCAATTTTTAAGGTGTTTTTATGTAAAACCAACCTTTAATTTTTACAATTTTTAATTCCCAAAGTTCCCATTGATATAATAATACGCCACTATAAAGGGCCCGGGTATCGCCACTGCACCAATCAACAGCATTCGGAAAATATTTCCGGAAAGGGATATTCCGTTGTAAGGAGTTTTCATGGCTCCTACAGGGATTAAGAGCAGAAAACAAGTGGCGGCGGTGTATAGGAATCCATCTACAATATTTTCCCAGAATTGAAACAGTAAAACAGCAAGCATTCCACCCCATAAATAGGCTAATCCGATTTGTAAGGCGGCATGAAAGGGGAGTTTACCGGCATCAGGGGCTGTGGCAAATTCCTGCTGCATTTGCATCAGTTTCGCCTCTGCTTCTGCCTCATGCGGATCGGGGATTTCCGAACCAATGAAATCTCCCATGTCGATATGCTTGAGTATGGCTTCAGATCTTGCCTGGTATTCCGCTTCACGCTTCAGTCCTTCTACGGCCGATTTATTGGTAAAATATCCTCCCAATGCCATTACAATGGTGCCGATAATGGCAATGCCCAGTCCGATACAGGTTACGGTTTCCTTATCTCCTGCAAACGGCAACACCGCTCCCATAACGGCAATAGGTACTATTAATCCGTCTCCTGCTCCAATTGCCACATTCAACCATTTGTGATATTTTACCAATCCGTTTCCTGTCAAACGCATATAAATATTGATTATGATTTACCGGCAAAAATAAGCGCAGAAAAGGAAACCCGGGGTTTATATTTCATTCAGGCTTTTCGCAATGATTCCCACAGCTTCCCTTATCTGTTCTTCGGTTATCACAAGCGGAGGGGAGAACCTGATTTTGGTTTCATGGGTGGGTTTTGCCAGCAGTCCGTTTTCTTTCATACGCAGACAAAGATTCCAGGCAAGGTTTTCATCTGCCGTGTCCATCACCACGGCATTCAGCAATCCTTTACCCCTAACGGAAGCAATCATGGGATGATTCAGTTCCAAAATCAGCTTCCTGAACAATTGCCCCATTTTAAATGAATTTTCCGCCATGTTTTCTTTCTTCAGCACTTCCAGTGAAGTAATGGCAACTTTGGATGCCAGAGGGTTGCCTCCGTAGGTAGATCCGTGTTCACCGGGTTTGATGGTTAGCATGATATCGTCATCGGCCAGTACTGCAGAAACGGGCATCATGCCTCCGCTCAGGGCTTTACCCAGAATCAGCACGTCCGGCCTTACATGTTCGTAATCGCAGGCCAGCATTTTTCCGGTACGTGCAAGGCCGGTCTGAATTTCATCGGCCATAAACAGCACTCCTGCATTTTTACAAATCGCAAAAGCCTGTGCCAAATAACCGTCGGTGGGAACCACCACTCCTGCTTCACCCTGGATGGGTTCTACCAGGAAGGCACATACGCTAGGGTCTTTTACGGCTATTTCCAGTGCTTCGATATCATTATAAGGAATACTGATGAATCCGGGTGTATAGGGATCATATTCCCTTTTTGCTGAAGGGTCGCTGCTGAAGCTGATAATGGTAGTGGTGCGGCCGTGGAAGTTTTCGTTACACACTATGATCTTCGCCTGTCCGGGAAGAATTTTTTTCTTCAGGTATCCCCACTTACGGGCAAGTTTAATCGCTGTTTCCACTGCTTCAGCTCCTGTGTTCATGGGCAATACTTTATCATATCCGAAGTAACCTGTAATGTATTCGGCAAATTCGGCAAACAACCTGTTATGAAATGCGCGGGAACTCAGCGTAAGTTTCCCGGCCTGCTCCACAAAGCTTTCTACAATCTCCGGATGGCAATGCCCCTGGTTTACGGCAGAATATCCGCTGAGGAAATCGTAATACCGTTTCCCTTCCACATCCCATACGTAAACACCTTCACCTTTTTCAAATACCACGGGAAGGGGATGGTAGTTATGGGCGCTGTGTTGATGTTCCAGCTCGATATAATATTGAGAAGATTTATTCATGTTTTGTACAGACATGACAATGAGTTTTAAAAATGTTCAGAAAATAATATTCACTTCAGAAGGAAAATCTGATTGTCGGGCTAAACTTCGGTATCAGGCCACTGTGAAGTTTAGCGTTGCCAATGGTTGAGGAAGTCAAGGTTAGCCTCTAAAAAGGATAATATGTAAGGATTTGCTTTGATAGCTTTAGAATTTGACAATCAAATTTACGAAAAATATCAGAGAGTGATGATGCTGTAATGCCCGGGTAATTCAGGAAGGGTAGGGGGAAGTGCAGGGAATATTCCGTAAAAGGAAGATCCGGTTCCGGTCATGGCAGCATACACCGCTCCTGCAGCATATAAAGCCTCCTTGATGGTTTTTAATTCGGGATGTACTGAAATGGCAAGCTCTTCAAAATCGTTCACTACACATTGCTTCCATTCCTCCACGGGCAAATGCATATAATTTGCCGGATGATCGGAGGAATATTGCTTCAAAGCTTTGAAAGCTTTAGCAGTGGAAATATGCAGTCCGGGAAGTACCAATACTATTTTGTAATTTTTGAGGGGGATGGATAGCGGTTTCAGTTGCTCTCCTCTTCCTGTTGCTGCGGCAGGGTGGTTGAAAATGAAAAACGGGCAATCACTTCCCAGTTGAAGTGCGTAAGCTGCTAATTGCTCTTCTGTAATATTCAGGTGAAACAACCTGTTCAGCAAAGTAAGGGTAAAGGCAGCATCGGCAGAACCACCTCCCAGTCCGGCTCCCATGGGAATGGTTTTATGCAGGTGTATTTGTAAGGGAGGAATTTGATATCCTGCTCCCCTTAATAATCTGACAGCTTTAATTACCAGGTTATTTTCTTCCGCTACATCCGGAAGGATTCCGGTTTGGGTAAAAATATCCCTCTCTCCTCCGTGGTGGGGGAGAATTTCCAGTGCGTCGCGAAGGGCGATGGGGTAAAAAACGGTTTGCAGGTTATGATAGCCGTCTGGCCTTTTCCCGCCGATTCTTAATCCGATATTGATTTTAGCATTTGGAAATACTACCAAAACCTGAAGATTATTTTCTACTGTTGATTTCGTCTCTGATGGCAATGGCCCTGATATAGTCTTCCTGTTCCAGCACTTCGTTCAGCAGTTCGTTCAGCTGCTCAAGTGTCATAGATTTCAGGTCGTTATCGGAATGTGATTCTGAAGATACGGCTTCTGACGGAGTTTTTTTCTTTGAAGCCGAACTGTCTTCCATCATAATTCCCGCACTGTCGAGAATATGTTCGTATGTATAGATGGGGCATCCGAATCTTACAGCCAATGCCAGGGCATCGGAAGTTCTGGAATCTATTTCCACTGTATCATGGTCGCTTACGCAAAGCAGTTTGGAATAAAAAATACCTTCTTGCAGGTCGCAGATAACAATTTCCTGCAGTTCGATATTAAAGGCGGCCATAAAGTTTTTCATCAGATCGTGCGTAAGCGGCCTGCTGGGATGCATTTTTTCCAGGGCCACGGCAATAGCCTGTGCCTCAAAACCTCCGATGACAATCGGCAACCTTCTCAAACCGTTTACCTCGCCCAATACTACTGCATAGGAATGGGTTTGGGTAATGCTATGCGATAATGCAACAATTTCCAGTTCTATTTTTTTCATATTCTGCTCAGATGCCGGACAAAAAAAATCCGGAGAGGGATTGACAATGATTTACAAACCTACGGTTTTTCGTCAAAAAATCAGGCCTCTCCGGACAGCTTTAAACTTATTTTTTCAGCTTTTTCACGGCTTCTATCAGTTTGGGTACCACCTCAAAGGCATCTCCCACAATTCCGTAATCGGCTGCTTTGAAGAATGGCGCTTCGGGGTCTTTATTGATTACCACGATGGTTTTGGAACGGTTTACTCCCGCCAGGTGCTGAATGGCGCCGGAAATACCTATTGCAATGTACAGGTTGGGAGCGATAGCCAGACCGGTTTGTCCAACGTGCTCGTGATGCGGCCTCCATCCTGAATCAGATACAGGACGGCTGCAGGCAGTGGCTGCACCAATAAGGTGGGCAAACTCTTCAATCATTCCCCAGTTTTCCGGGCCTTTTAATCCGCGTCCTGCACTTACTACCAGCTCAGCTTCCGTGAGAGGGATTTCCCCTTTCACCGTTTCAGAAGAGGTTACTTTCAGGCGTGCATCCGGTACAGATACGGAAACAGTTTCTACAGAAGCACTTCCGCCTTTTTCTTCTGTTTTGTAAGCATTGGGATTGACGGTAATGATTTTTCGGGCTGAGTTGACTGCTACATTGGCAAAAGCCTTTCCGGAGAAAACGGAGGTTTTCACCACAAAACCGCCTGAGGTATCAGGAATCGCAACCGCTCCGGAAGCCAGTCCGGCTTTTAATTTTACGGAAAGATAAGGGGCTATGGCTTTTCCGTTCATGTTGTTGGAAAACACCATTACATCAGCTCCCTGTTGCTCAGCTACCTGAGCCAGAACGGTGGCATACAATTGTGCATCAAAATGGTTCAGTTTATCGTCCTGAACATGGAGCACTTTGCTTATTCCGTATTTGCCCAGGTCGGCCAGAGAAGCCGTGGTGCTCCCTAGGATTACCCCTACGGCCTGAGTACCGGTGGCAGCAGCCAGGTCGGCACCATATGTCAGCGCTTCATAAGAAGCTTTTTTTATTTGTTGTTCAAACTGATCGATAAATATTAATACAGGCATGGCAATAATTTAAAGTTGTTTAAGCTCAGATAAGTTTTTCTTCTTCGTGCAAAATTCTGATCAGCTCTTCGGCCTGATCGGCAGGAATGAGTTTTACTCCGGCTTTCGGAGGAGGAGTTTCAAAAGAAACGATTGTAGTCAGCGGATCAGCAGCAACGGGTTCTACCACTTTCAAGGGCTTGGTACGTGCGCTCATAATTCCTTTCATGTTGGGGATTCTTTGCTCTGCCATTCCTTTCTGACAGCTGATTACCAACGGAAGGGCAACTTCGCATACTTCTTCGCCACCTTCAATTTCTCTTTTTACCACGGCTTTATTGCCTTCCAGGTCGAGCTTAACTGCCAGGCTCACAAAAGGAACATCTAAGAAAGCGGCAACCATTCCACCTACGGAAGCATTGTTGAAATCAATGGTTTCTTTTCCGGTAAGAATCAGGTCGTATTGATTGGCTTTTGCCACTTCGGCAATCTGCTGGGCAACAGTATAACTGTCGCGGGTATCCGAATTTACCCTGATGGCTTCATCTCCGCCCAGTACCAGAGCTTTCCTGATAATGGCATCATTATCGGCAGGGCCAACATTAATCAGGTGAATGATGGTGTCGGGGTGCTGTTCTTTGATTTCAATGGCTCTTACAAGTGCATACCATTCGTCATAAGGATTGATAATCCATTGCACTCCGGCTTCCGCAAATTTCGTATTATCATCGCTGAAAGCTATTTTTGCGGTAGTGTCCGGCGTTTTACTAATGCAGACTAATATTTTCATGTAAAATGGTTTTATGTAAAAGTTGTTTATGCAACCAATTTACTACAAACCAAAGAAAAAAAAAGCGAAAAAACAAATTGCTGCATTTAAAAATTTCAGCAGATGAGCAGAATTCCCCAGTTATTGAAAATGCTGGAAAGCCAGCCGCAGGACAGTTTTCTCAAGCACGCACTTGCACTGGAATATTTAAAGGAAGGTTCAGCCGATAAAGCCCGCGAATTGTTTACCGCACTTCTGGCTGCCGACCCGGGTTATGTGGGCAGTTATTATCATCTTGGCAAAATCTACGAAGCGGAAGGAAACCTGCAAAAAGCCTCTGAAACATATGAGGCCGGAATGAAGGCTGCTAAGGCAGCAGGCGACAGGCATGCTTATAATGAACTGCAATCTGTTTACGAGGAATTAAACTATTAGGTGGTGATGATGAACGGATCTGGAACTTTACCGGAGAAAGTAAATGCATTTATTGCCGGGGAAAACCTCCTTTCTCCCGATAAAAAGTTGTTTGTGGCCGTTAGTGGCGGACTGGATTCGGTTGTTTTATGCCATCTGTTGCATCAGTCAGGATACAATTTTACCATACTGCATTGCAATTTTAAGCTGAGAGGAGAGGAAAGCGAAAGAGATGAAGCTTTTGTGCGACATCTGGCTGAACAATACGGTTGTGCTGTTCAGGTGGAATCTTTCAACACAAAGGAATATGCCGAAAGCCGCAGAATTTCGGTTCAGCTTGCCGCCCGGGAATTGCGCTACCGGTGGTTTGATGAAGTAATGGGGGAAGATAAGAAAGCGGTTTTGTTAACAGCCCATCATGCCGACGATAACATGGAAACCATGCTGATGAATATTTTCAGAGGTTCGGGGCTGCGCGGTGTAAGGGGAATTCTTCCCAAACAACAAAGAATCGTACGCCCGTTGTTATGTGCCAGGCGAAAGGAGCTGGAAGAATATGCAAAAGAACATCAGCTGCAATGGGTGGAAGACAGCAGCAATCTTTCAGATAAGTATACACGAAATTTCTTCCGTCATCATGTAATTCCTGTCATTAAAGAAAGAATTCCTTCTGCAGAAGAAAATCTTGAGAATACCCTTAAGATTTTGCGCAAAACCTCTCTGTTTTACGAATATTCCATAGAACGTACGAAACGCAAACTGTTTGAACCTCAGGGAAGGCTGGAAGGAATTCCGGTTTTAAAACTGAAATCCTATCCGGGGTATGAAGCCCTTTTATGGGAAATTATTCAGGAATTCGGATTTACATTCGGACAGCTACAGGATGTTTTACATTTACTGGAAGCAGAAACGGGAAAGTATGTGCAATCTCCTACCCACAGGATTATACGCAACAGAAAATTCCTTTTAATAGCTCCTTTGCATAAAGAAGCCTCTGCCGACTTCCTGTTGGTAGAACATGAAAATGAAACGCTGGAACTTCCCGGTTGTATGATGAAGTTTTCCGTAAAAGTAATTGAAAGCCTTGCCGATATTCCCAAAGACCCCCATGTTGCAGTTTTTCCGTTGGAAAAAATCAGTTTCCCGCTTATAGTAAGAAAATGGAAGAAGGGAGATTATTTCTATCCCTTTGGCATGAAGAAGAAAAAGAAAAAACTTTCACGCTTTTTTATCGACCTGAAATTATCAGCTCCTGAAAAAGAATCTCAGTATGTATTGGAAATGGATAAAAAAATCCTTTGGGTAATTGGTAGAAGAACCGACGAGCGGTTTATGATCACCCGGTTTCCTGTGGAAGGGTTGGTTGTGGAGCTAAAGATTAAAGATTAAAAACTGGTATCCGGGTCGGCAGCTTGAAAGCATGCAGAATTTCTCCTATAGTAAAGGAGATTACCGGTTTTGCAAATTATGTCCACCTGCTATAGAATAATTTTCAATCTTTAATTTCCAAAAATGTAGTTTTTTATTTGCATAATAAATATTGAAATCGCATTGTAATCTGTTAGTAAAAAAGTGGTAATGATTACAAATGCCACTCCGTATAGTGCTCCCCAGATGTGGGCAGAATGGTTGATATTTCCTCCGCCGCGTTTGGCCAAGTAAGCAGAAATAAAAAGGAATAGGGGGCCGAATAAGAAGCCCGGGATTCTGATAAAAGGAATGAACAAAAATCCTATTTCAAGCTGGGGGCGGAAAACGATTGCCGCAAAGATAATGGCCGATACTGCACCTGAGGCGCCAAGGCTCATGTAATAGCTGTTGTCTTTTTGACGGAAATAAGTGGGCAGCAATGCAGCGATTAAAGCGCTGAGATAAAGTATCAGATACAATGCTCTTCCTGTACCGGGATTAAACAAATACATAAACACATCTTCTACATAAGGCCCGAAAAAATAAAAGGAAAGCATATTAAACAGCAGGTGGATAAAATCGGCATGGATAAACCCACTGGTAATAAACCGGTAATATTGTTTTTGATAGGTAACTGCCGGAGGATAAAATATCAGATCGTTGGTAATTTTCTGATTGTTAAAAGCAGTAAAAGAAATTACACAAGTGATAATGATGATAATAAGACTTATAGTTAACATGAATGCGTTCAGCTTTTGGGGTTATGCATGATGGTATTTCTCGTTTCTTTCAATGGTACATGCGCGATATACCTGTTCTGCAAGGATTAACCGTACCAGTTGATGAGGAAAGGTAAGCTTTGAAAGGGAGAATATAAAATCTGCCCGGCGAATAACGGTTTCATCCAGGCCGTAAGCCCCTCCAATCACGAAAATCATATTCTTCCTCGATTCCATGGCTCTTTCGGTAATCATTCTGCTTAATTCTTCCGACCCGATCAGTTTTCCTCTTTCGTCCAGTGCAACCAGATAATCTTCCTTTTTTACCTGTTGCAGGATGAGTTCGGCTTCTTTCTTTTTCACCAGTTCCGGTGAAAGCAGATGTGCATTTTTGGGAGAAGGAATGATGTGCCATTCCACGGGATAATATCTGTTGATGCGGGAGGTAAATTCTTTCACCCCTTCCTGTACATAAGCTTCATTTGCCTTCCCTACCGATACCAAAATAATTTTCATGATGCCCAAAAATAAGAAAATCCCTCCGTGGTAATACAGAGGGATGGATGTATAGGTTGCAAATGGTAAGCAAATAGTTTACCGTTGCTTAAATGTTTGAGGCAATGTCACTTGCTTTTTCGCTCATTTTTTTGGCAGCTTGTTCTGCTTTGCCTTTGGCATTGCTGAATTCCTGCTTGGCAGTACCTACCAGGTCAGCAATTTTATCTTTGAGCGTTTCACTCAGGTCGTTATATCCTTCTGAAATCTTCTTTCTTGTTTCAGAACCCTTGTCGGGTGCAAATAAAATTCCCAGGGCCAGTCCGGTGGCTACTCCTGCCAGCGTTGCGGCAATAACTTTAGCTGTAGTATTCATGTTACCTTAATTTTTTGATGAATGAATAATATAGGATACGGATTAAAATCTCTTATTCTGTTCCGGCTCCTCTTACCACTCTTACCAACAAGGCAATGAGTGCGAGAATCAGCAACAAATGAAACAGGGCGGTAACACTAAACAATAAAATACCGCCTAACCATATGATGAAAAGCAAAAATGCTATGAGGTTTAGAAATCCGATCATAAAACCTTTTTAAATAAATTAAAAGTATAATAAAAGAGTTCCAAATACTTTGCCAACAGGGAAGAGGGATTAAAACAGTTTTATCAGACCGGATTCTGTGGAATCAATTCCTCATAACCCAAAAAATGAAATGGGTAGGGGAATGAGTTTGAACATAATTTACCTATTTTTCGGGTAATACAAATGCGTTTTCGTGTTAAAGAATTATAAATTCTTTTAAGTGCATTATAAATAAAATTGGTTGTTTGCACATTATTTCGTATAATATATTCTTCAGCATGAATTACTTCGGTTGAACGGTGGTTTTGAATTTGCTTTTTTAACTTTGTAGGCCCATTCAGCCCCAACATATATTTTTTTAGCAAGGATTTATTGCTTTCACTTTTTAAAAATCGGTATCTGTATGCAAAGGACCATTATTGTTTCAAATCGCCTTCCTGTAAAACTAGTTGAAAATGAAGATGGAAATATAGAATATATTCCAAGTGAAGGCGGACTGGCAACAGGATTGGGATCTATATACAGAGAAGGAAATAACCTCTGGCTGGGTTGGCCCGGGCTTGAAGTAACCGAGCCTGAAAGGCAAAAGAAAATAATAAGAGAGCTTTCCGGCTTAAGCCTTCATCCTGTATTTCTTTCCAAAGAAGAAATTTCCAACTATTATGAAGGGTTTTCCAATGAAACCTTATGGCCGGTGTTTCATTATATGACTACCTATGCGGTATATCAGAAAGAATGGTGGGATTGTTATGTACAGGTGAATCAGAAGTTTTGCGATGAAGTAGTAAAAATTGCTTCGCCGGGAGATATCATTTGGGTGCATGATTATCAATTGCTGTTATTGCCTAAAATGATCAGGGATAAAATTCCTGAAATAACGATAGGATTTTTCCAGCACATTCCATTTCCTTCGTTTGAATTGTTCCGTTTGATTCCATGGCGTACGGAAATTCTGGAAGGCATGCTGGGAGCAGATCTTTTAGGATTTCATACGTTTGATGATGCAAGGCACTTCGTACATACAACCCGCTCGCTTTTGCCGGTGAATTCTTCTTCAAACGTCATTACTGTTGATCACAGACAGGTGGTGGTAGATACTTTCCCCATGGGTATCGACAGCAAGAAGTTTGAAGAAAGTACAAAAAATCCTGCAGTACATGCAGAAATCAAATCCATAAAAGAAACCCTTCGGGGGATGAAAATTGTGCTGTCCATCGACAGGCTCGATTACAGTAAAGGTATTTTACAAAGGTTGCAGGCATTCGAACTGTTGCTTCAAAACTATCCTGAATATCACGAAAAGATTGTATTGTACATGATTGTAGTGCCTTCGCGCGACAGCGTACCGCAGTACAAAGAACTTCGTGAGGAAATTGACAAACTGGTAGGGAATATCAATGCGAGATTCAGGTCGGTAAGCTGGACGCCTATTGTGTATTTCTACAGAGCTTTTCCTTTTGAAACCATTTCCGCCTTATATGCCACTGCAGATATCTGCCTGGTGACACCCATGCGTGACGGAATGAATCTGGTGTGTAAGGAATATGTTGCCTCAAGAGTGAATAACGACGGAGTACTTATACTTAGTGAAATGGCTGGTGCCTCCAAAGAGTTGATTGATGCCATTATTGTGAATCCGAATAACATCGAAGCAATTGTAGAAGCCATTCACACTGCCATGGAAATGCCCAGGGATGAACAAAGAAAGCGTATCAGCTATATGCGCCAGATTGTTCATAAGTTTAATATTTCCCATTGGGTGAAAATATTTATGGACAAACTGCAGGAAGTAAAAGAAATGCAGGCAAATCTTCTGGCAAGGGGGGTAGGAGACAGTACCAGGGATTACGTCCGTTCGCTGTATATCAATGCATCAAAACGAATTATACTGCTTGATTACGACGGAACACTGGTGGGATTCCAGAAAGACATTGAAAAAGCTCAGCCGGATGAAGAATTGTACAACATATTGAAAGACCTTTCTTCAAATCCTGAGAATTCGGTTGTAATTATCAGCGGAAGAAATCACGGATTCCTAGAGAAATGGTTTGGAAACCTGCCTATCCATTTTATTGCGGAACACGGAGCATGGATGAAGCTGCATGGAAAGAAATGGAAACGTTTACCCGGACTGGGAGCGGAATGGAAGAAAGATTTTCTTCCCGTCCTGGAAACTTTCTCCGACCGTACACCGGGGGCGTTTATTGAAGAAAAGGACTATTCGTTGGTATGGCATTACCGAAAGGTGGAAGAAGGTTTGGGAGAGTTGCGTGCCAATGAACTGATGAATACATTAAGGTATCTGGCAGAAGACAAAGGTTTGCAATTATTGCCGGGAAATAAGGTGATTGAAATCAAAAACGTGGAGATTAACAAAGGAAAGGCAAGCCTTGCCATGCTGGTGTTGAATGATTACGATTTTGTTATGGCAATTGGCGATGATCATACCGATGAAGATATTTTTAAAGCCTTATCGGAAGATGCCATTACCATTAAGGTGGGCAGCCCGGTATCAGCAGCAAAGTATTTCCTTGGAAATTATAAAGATGTGAGGATGTTTTTGCATTTTCTGGCGAGCCTTCAGCATCTTGAGGAGTTGAAAATTAAAAATTAAGCAAATAATTATTCGTGCAGTGGCGAGGGTAAAGGAGGTATTTCGGGAAGATTTTTGATTATTTAACAATTTTCTTTTTAGATTTTGATTTTTGCATTGATATTTACCCTACTTTTACAAAGTTAATTAGATAGTGCCTTTGCTTGTAAAGCTAGTACGCGTTTTCGGAATTTTTTCTGCTAATTGTCAGTCTCTCTTTACCATCGTCACGCTAAGATTTTGTATTATTAATTTTTATTTTCAATGAACATTTATGTTTCCAACTTAAGCTTCAACGTAGGTGATGAAGACTTAAGAGACTTTTTTTCTGATTACGGGGAAGTTACCTCCGCTAAAGTTATTACCGATCGTGAAACCAACAGAAGCAGAGGCTTCGGTTTCGTAGAAATGTCTGATGACGCTGCTGCTGAAAAAGCTATCAGTGAATTAGATGGTGCTACTGTTGAAGGTAGAGCTATTCGTGTGAGCGTAGCCAAGCCAAAAGAAGAAAGAAGATCAAATGGCGGCAACCGCAGCTTCGGCGGCGGTGGAAGACGTTGGTAATCAGATTTTACCATATTAAAGGTGCATCTGCCTCAGGCGATGCACCTTTTTCTTTTTATATACATTCGTAAGATTTATTCTGAAAGCAATTGCTGAATCAGCGCATCGAATTCATGGATGTACTTCGTATAATGCTCACCTGTGCCCGGTCCTGTAAAGCCTTCATGGATTTTTCTTACCACCCCTTTTTTATCCAGTATAATGGTGGTAGGGAAGTAAGAAATTTTATTCAACTGAGGAAGTGTTTTTTCGGTTCTTAAGGTATCAGATACCGCCACTCCGGTTATCAGCACAGGATAAGTTACATTCAACCTTTTCCGGAAAGAGGAAACAGCTTTTACCGATTTTTCAAAGTCTTCGGTACGTTCATAGGCCAATGCCACTATTTCCAGACCTTTATCTTTATGCTGCCTGTAGTATTCGCTTAAAAATGCCGTCTCATCCATACAATTGGGGCACCATGACCCTAAAAGCTGCACTACCACTACTTTATTCTTAAACTTTTCGTCTTTGATGGAAATATTTTCTCCGTCGGTGGAAGGGAAAGTAAAATCAAGCGTATAATTGCCGGGTTTCAGGGCAATTCCGGAACCTTCTCCTGCTATACTTGCGGAATCGTTCCTCACTGCTCTCCAGGTTTGCATTCCCGTTGGCCCTGAATAGAATTTGCCTTCCTCCATGGTGGAATCATCCTTTATAAGAGCAGTAAAATAATAAGCAGCATTTCCGTTAAAGGTGGAAAGTTTTAAAGTATCTCCCGATACTACCCCTTCCAGGAAGCGGAAATCACCGCTTGCCAGTAAAAATGTCCCTTTTAAATGACTCCCGGATTGTTCGAATTCTCCTACCGCATGGGTTTGATTACCGTCAGATTCAGTAAAAATAGTTTCCCAGCGCCCGCTTATATCGTATTTTGGCACTGCCGGAGCCTCAAACCGCTCTTCTTTCAAAGCAGCTGAAAAGGGCATCACCTGCACACGGTTGCCTAGGTCTTTTGTCCATAAACCTTCCAAACGGCCTTTAGGATGAACAAGCCGAAAAGCGGCATCGAAAAAGGGCAATTCAATCAACAGTGAATCTCCTGCTTTTCTGATACTGTCTACCCGAATTTTTTCTTCCGCATTGGCCAGGTATAAATAGGTTCTTCCCGCGCTGTCGGCTGAAATTACCTGAAAAGGGATATGGATTCCATCTTCCCTTTGCAACAGGAAATTCCATGTGCCGTTTTCCACCAGAGAAGACGTACCGGAACAGCCCGCCAGGCTCATTAAGGATATGGATAGCAAAGAATGGTATATGTGTTTTTTCATATCGGTATAAATAAGGATAAATATAAGGCCAAACCGACTAAAAGAAAAGCAAAACCCCAAACATGACAGCGTTGCAGCGGTTTTGCCCGGGAATGGAATAATAATTGCAGCATACAGGTATTGAAAATCTAAAATTTACTGCCATGAAATCAGCTCACCTCGCCTTGCTGGCCATTACCTGCAGCTTAATTGCTTCCTCTTGTACCAAGTCAACCGAAGATGCTGAGCCGGCAGCTGAAATGGCTACCCTTACCTTGGCCATGGTTCCGGGAAATACTATCGTAAGGGGTGCAGGTACTGCTAATATGCAGTTGGATGATGTAGGAAAGTTTACGTGGACAGGCGGGCATGCCAATGTGAGTTCAGTGAAATTTCAATCGCTGGGCAATTTCAGGTTTGAGTTTGTTTCAGAAGCGCCAAAGTATATCAACCTGATGTCGGCCTGGAATACCCTTCAAACCATTCAGGTGCCGGCGGTGACCATGGACAGTATTCGGTTTACAGTAATATTGAGCCCTTCTTCCGGAAACCCTTCCTTACACATGACCGGAAAATACGAGCGGGATGGAAATTCCGTTCCTTTGGAATTAATTATTGCAGAGGATCTCGATCTTACTGCCATTAAAAATTCACCTACTTCCTTTTCTCCCAATACCGATTATGAAGCGGTGCTGACCATGGCACTGGAATGGCTGGCCAAACAGGTACCGGACGATAAAATGTTTTTTGATGCAGAAAGGGAAAATGGGGTGGTAAAAATTACAAAAGACAAAAACACCGATTTATATGATTTGGTTTGGGAAAGATTGAATGAAGGAACCCTTACGGTAGATGTAGACAAACTTAATCTGTAGTTTTCATAAAGTATCTCCATGAAGCTTCCGCAACGCGGAAGCTTTTTTTTAACGGTATTGGGGGAATGGTTTCGGGTTTTCATCTTATATTCCTACATATGTTTAAACTTCAGTTTTTATTCTTTTTTATTTTCTCGGTAATTGCTCTACCTGCCTTTTCACAGATGAATAAAATAGAAAGGGAGCTTAAGGTAAAACCTCATTTGGTACCCGAAAATGCTCGTAGTTTTATTGAAGCCTCCTATAAAGGAAAAGTAAAGTGGTATCAGGAGTATAACCAAACAGGAATGTATTTTGAAGCAAAGTTTAAACGTGAAGGAGAAAACCTTAGTGTAAAATTTGATTCCACCGGAGCAGTATATGATGTGGAAGAGTTGTTTCAATTTTCTTCCGCTGAGTTTCCTGCAAAAGCGCAAATCAAAGCAATGTTGACAGACAGGTTTATAAGATACAGGATTTGGAAGGCGCAACGGCAATGGACAGGTGATCCCGGTAAGCTTAAAAAAATTATCTCGGGAGATTCCGATCTGGATATAAAACCTAAATTTGAGTTGGTGGTGAGGGGAAGGAAAAAGGGAGATGTTGCCTATTACGAACTAGTCTTCAGCAATTCGGGCGAGCTATTAACAGAAAAAAGGTTTGCAGGAGAACACCTGAACAATTTAATTTATTAAACACTGATGCGCACCACGCTTATACTGGTCTTTACAGTATTCCTCCATACTTTTTCATTTGCACAGTCTACCTATGTTTCGGGATTGCTACCTCAGTTTAATTTTGGAAGCTATTTAAAGAACGATTGGAAGTTCAATGCCAAGCTGGAAGCAAGGCAGGTATTTTTTCAGGGAGAGATGGGTAAGGCTTTGAATGCTTCATCAGAATTTGAGCGTTATGACCTGGAATGGGTAGCATCCAAAAACTTAGATAATGTAAACACACTCGGCGGAGGCTACCTGATAAGGAATGCCCGTGGTACCCTTACGCACCGTTTTATTCAGCAGTATACCCATACCGTAAAATATAACAGCTTTAAACTGGTGCACAGAATCAGGACAGACCAGTCTAAGGCTTCAGGGGAAGACTGGCAGTTTCGCTTGCGCTACCGTGCTGGTTTTGAATTTCCCTTAAACGGGCAGGTTTTAGACCCACGGGAGTTTTATTTAAAACTAAACAATGAATACATCGGCTGGATCCGGGGCAATACCCGCGAAATGGATATCAGAGCGCTGCTCGCTTTAGGTTACCGGTCCAACCAACAATTCAAATTTGAAACAGGTATTGATTACCGCGCCGAAGAAATCATAGGAGGAGGAACGGAGCATCATTTTTGGTTGACGGTGGGATGTTACTTTAACTTGAATTAAAAAATTAGGGATTGGATTTATTTATTCATTCATTCATTCATTCATTCATTTTTTATTACGGAACAAAAAATAATTATTAATTCTTAATCTCCGATCAGTCTTCTTCCTCCGGTATAAACGCCTTTAAAGGTAATACGCCTTAATTTAAGCGCTTAGTAAAAAAAATCAAATTGTAGGCTATTGAAAAAATGGCTGGGGAGAATCCCGCAGTTAAAACAAGGTGCTGAAGAATAGCTTAGGTAGGAAAGCCATAAAAAAGGCGCTTTAAAAGCGCCTTTTGAGTGACCCCATCAGGATTCAAACCTGAAACCTACAGATCCGTAGTCTGTTGCTCTATTCAGTTGAGCTATGGGGCCGACCTTATTTTGATTCAGTAACTATCCTACTGAATTAAAGGAGTGCAAAAATACTGGATAAATGCTTTTCATCCAAAATTTCTCACCGGTTTCCTGCTGTTTTTTTAAAAATGCCATCTCACAAATGCTTCAATAGCAGCATATTTTGTGAGCCCGAGCTGTGCATAAAGATTTGCGGTATTGGCATTTCTGTCTTCCGCTCTTTGCCAGAATTCTCTGCTGTCGCTACCCTGGAAGGGTACCATGTCTTTTTGCGACTGGTGGATGAATATTCCGTATCGCTTCTTCAATACCTGATCGGGACTCATAGGAATGGCCATTTCAATTTCACTGATATCCCATTCCTGCCATGCTCCTTTATACAGCCACAACCAGCAGTCTTTAATCCATTCGTCGCCCTCTGCCTTAATGCGTTTCAGGGCTTCAAATACGATATCCAGACATACCTTATGGGTTCCGTGCGGGTCGGCAAGGTCGCCGGCTGCATATACCTGATGGGGTTTGATTTTCCTTAATAAATCTATGGTGATTTGAACGTCTTCTTCGCTCATGGGTTTTTTCTCTACCATTCCTGTTTCATAGAATGGCAGGTTAAGGAAGTGACAATTTTCATCAGGAATCCCAACATAACGGCAGGTAGCCTTAGCTTCACATCTTCTGATCAATCCTTTTACCGCACGGATTTCAGGAGTATCTATCTGGTCGGTTTTTTTCTGACCCAGGAATTTCCTTGCACTGTGCAGGATTTCTTCCGACTTGCTGCTGTCGATACCGAACATTTTTTCAAAACCCACGGTGAAATCGAGGAACCTGGTAACGAATTCGTCGGTCACCGCAATGTTTCCTGAAGTCTGGTAAGCTACATGCACATCATGTCCCTGATCGTGCAGCCTTTGGAAGGTACCACCCATGGAGATGATATCATCATCGGGGTGTGGAGAGAAAATCAGGCACCTTTTGGGATAGGGCTCTGAACGTTCGGGATGGTTGGGGAGTACTACATTGGGTTTACCACCGGGCCATCCGGTAATGCTGTCGCGCAGCATGTAATATACCTGAAGGTTGATTTCGTAGGCATCTCCTTTTTCTACCAGCAGATCCCCCAGGCCAAATTCCTTGTAATCGGAATTGGTAAGACTTAATACCGGCTTTTGAAGTTTCAGTGCCATGTTCACCACAGCTTTCCTGATCATCTTCGGAGTCCATTCGCATTCACCGGTAAGCCATGGAGATTTAAACCTTGTCAGCTCCGATGAGGCATTTTCATCAATCACAAAAATGCAATCGTCGTGGTGCTGCAGCAGGGAAGCCGGAATCTGTTCGGTCATTTCTCCTTCCACTGCTTTTTGCACTACAGGGGCTTTTGCTGGTCCCCATGCCATTAATATTATTTTCCTGGCTTTTAAAATAGTGCTGATGCCCATGGTAATGGCCAGGCGGGGAACTTCCGATATGTTGGCAAATTCGTACGAATTGGCAATCCTTGTAGAATTATCCAGTGCAATCAGCCTGGTTCCTGAGTTTATGCTGGAACCGGGCTCGTTAAATCCGATATGCCCGTTTACTCCTATTCCCAGAATTTGTAAATCAATTCCACCATAACTTTCAATCTTCTTTTCATATTCCTGGCAATACTGCTTAATGGATTCTTTTGGAATTTCTCCATCCGGAATATGAATGTTAGCCGGGTCAATGTCTACATGATCAAACAAATGAAACTTCATGAAGCGGTTGTAACTCTGAATGGCATCTTTGTCAATGGGATAATATTCATCCAGGTTAAAGGTTACAACATTTTTGAAACTCAATCCCTCTTCTTTATGCATTCTTACCAATTCGGCATAAACAGATTTAGGGGTTGAGCCTGTTGCCAAACCTAATACCGCTGGTTTGTTCTCTTTTTGTTTTTCCTTAATCAGTTGTGCAATTTCCCTGGCTACAAATGCAGAACCTTCTTTCAGGGTTGGGAAGATTTTGACGGGAATCTTCTCAAAGGAGTCGGCCATATTCATTGTTTGGATGTTTTTGAATTTGGAAAGACGAAATTAGGAAAGATTTTTCAGGAAAAAACCTAAAAAAGCCGCAAAATTCCCTAAATAACCCGCAAAAACCTGCAAGATTTGAAAGGGTAATCTCGGAACGCTGCGGCTGCGAGCTGTATCATATCCCCTTATTTTTAGAAGTCCTGTTTTTTCATCACAGGCAGTTCCACATAAGAAGCATTGGAGGTATCGTGGTGAATTTTTATAACAGAAGGAATGTAATCTTTTTCCTCAGCCTCATAAATATTCATAAACTGCTGTGGGTTTCTGTCGGCCAGCGGAAACCACGAACTTTGAATCTGAATCATTATCCTGTGTCCTTTTTTAAAGGTATGGCTTACGTCAGGCAGTTCAAACCTTACGGTTTCCACTTTATTGGGTTTGAAAGGAACCGGACGGGAGAAACTGTTCCTGTATTTGCCTCTCATTATTTCACCTCTTACCAGCATCTGATATCCGCCCATGGGATAGGGGCCTCCGCCAAACCTTCCTCCTTGCGGCCTTTCCCCGTCATAAGTGAAATCATCGGGAAACACGTCAATCAGCTTTACTACAAAATCTGCATCAGTAGTACTGATACTTGTGAGCAAGTTGGCTATTACCGGTCCGGCCAGGGTGAGGTCTTCTTCCAAAACATCTGTACCAAACACCAGCACATCTGGCCTTCTGGCGGCAAAACGCTGGTCGTCGGTAAGGTAGGGGATGGTGCGGGTTAAATGCACGTCTTCCGTATAGGGCACCGGCTTATCCGGATGGCTGGTATATTGTGAGAAAGATTGTTTTTCGGTGGGCTTTTGCGTTGATAGTTTACCGTTAGCCTGCAGATAATATGGCTGCATGGCGGTTTCTTTCGGAGGCCATACATCAAATGTTTTCCATTGGTTTTCTCCGGTAAAGAATACCACGGCTTCTTTAATATGATCTATATTGCCTTTTCCTTTAAGATAGTAATTGAAAAATTTCAATTCAATTTCATTCTGATACCACAGAGAGGTTTTTTGTCCGAATTTTACATTTCCAAGTTTTTCTCCTTCGTCTCTAGCCCATTGTCCGTGATACCATGGGCCCATAATCAACCTGTTGTTGTTTTTGGCTTTTTCTTCAATAGCCTTATACGTTGCCCAACCTCCGAAAAGGTCTTCTGCATCAAACAATCCGCCTACTACCATTGTGGCAACAGATTCGGGAATATGCTGAACAAAATTCCTTACGTTTCTTTTCTGCCAGAATTCGTCATAATTGGGATGTGCAGCCAAATCTTTCCAGAAGGCGACATCCTCTCCCAGCAATTTGGCTAGGTTTTTAAAAGTGCCTGCCCTCAGGAAGAATTCATAATTATCCTGCAGCGGAATCTGATATCCGGGTACTCTTTGGGTAGTGGGTTTTGGCCTGGGCTTTCCGAAAGAGGAATAAAAAACAAAAGCATCCATCTGGAAAAATGCCCCATTATGGTGGAAGTCATCTCCTAGGAACCAATCGGTTACAGGTGCCTGTGGGCTTACGGCTTTCAATGCAGGGTGACCACTTAACGCAGCCATGGTAGAATAAAATCCGGGATAGGAAATTCCGAATACCCCCACATTGCCGTTATGGTTGTTCAGATTTTGCAACAGCCATTCAATGGTATCGAAAGTATCACTGGCTTCGTCAATTTCATTTCCCTGCTTGTCGGGGTTAAACGGCCGCACGTCCACAAACTCACCTTCACTCATCCATTTGCCGCGTACATCCTGTTTTACCATGATATACCCTTCCCGGAGGTAATATTTAAGGTAATTTGTCCAGAAGGCTTCATACTGATCTTCTCCGTACGGAGCACAGGAATAAGGGGTGCGCCTGATGAGAATGGGGTAGGTTTGTGAGGTATCTTTAGGGATATACACAGAAGTAAACAATTTTACTCCGTCACGCATGGGAATCATAAATTCCTTTTTATTGTAATTATCCCTTATCCATGCTGAATCCTGCTGGTATTGGGCTGATAACTGAAAGCTGACAAACAGCAATAATAAAATGAAGGCTAATCTTTTCATCAGAAGAGTTAATTTAGAAGTTTAAATTTAACAAACTCCCGAAATAAACTACATGAATACAGGAGATATCTATCAGGTGATTGGGGTGTACTTTGATGCGTTTCAGAAGCTCGACTGGAAAACTATGCAGGCTTGTTATGCTGAAGAAGCAATATTCCTTGATCCTGTGGCAGGAGCATTATATGGTGAAGAAGTGAGGGCAATGTGGCAAATGCTGTTGAGCGGTAACAGGGATATCAAAATAACCATAAAGCACAGAGAGTTTGACGGAGAAGAAGTGGTGAATTCAGAAGGTAAACCCGGTTATTATTGTAAAGTGCAATGGGAAGCTGAATATGTATTTCCTGCCACAGGTAGGAAAGTGGTGAATAAAGTTACCTCCAACATCAGGGTTGAGTATAATAAAATTGCCGAGCAGTTCGACAGGTTTGGTTTTCACCGCTGGGCATCCCAGGCTTTCGGGATCAAGGGAACCTTACTGGGATGGACACCCGCTTTCAGGAAAAATGTGGAAACTGCCTTTCGTTCAAGGTTGAAAAATTTTATAGAAAAACATTACCATAAGAGCTGATATATGAGCAACAGAAGAAATTTCATCAGGAAGAGCCTTTTGGCGGGACCGACTTTTTGGGCCGCCTGTAACATGCCTGCAGAGAAAAAGGGGAGAAAAGATTCCCCTGTTGTCATCTCTACCTGGGATTTTGGAATGGAAGCCAATGCTGAAGCCTGGAAAAAGCTGATGGCCGGCAGTCGTGCTGTGGATGCAGTGGAAGCCGGCGTGCGGGTAACCGAAGCAGATCCCGGAAATTCCAGTGTGGGTTTTGGCGGACTTCCCGATCGCGACGGAAAGGTGACCCTGGATGCCTGTATTATGGATGAATTCTACAATTGCGGAGCAGTGATGTTCCTTCAGGATATCCTGCATCCTGTATCTGTTGCCCGTATGGTGATGGAGAAAACCCCTCATGTAATGCTGGCAGGGGAAGGCGCTTTGCAATTTGCCCTGCAAAATGGATTTGAAAGAACCAACCTGCTTACACCCGAAAGTGAAAAAGCCTGGAAGGAATGGCTGAAGACCTCCCAATACGAGCCGGTGGTGAATATTGAAAACCTTACCAATAAAAACCGCCATGCCCCCATGCCCGGTGGCCCGGATAATCATGATACCATCGGCATGATAGCACTGGATGCACACGGTAACCTTGGCGGTGCCTGTACCACCAGCGGTATGGCTTATAAACTACACGGAAGGATTGGCGATTCGCCCATTATCGGAGCAGGGTTGTATGTAGATAACGAAGTGGGAGCAGTAACAGCAACAGGAGTGGGCGAAGAAGTGGTGCGCATAGTGGGAGCGCATTTGGTAACAGAACTGATGCGTCAGGGGTATGGTCCCAAAGAAGCCTGCAAGGTTGCCTGCGAAAGAATTATCAAAAGAAACCCCGAAAAAGCCAAAGCCATTCAGGTAGGATTTATTGCCCTGGATAAGGAAGGAAATTACGGCGCTTATGCCTTACAGAAAGGTTTTACCTATGCCGTTAAATCCGGTGAAGTAGACCAATTGTTTACCGCTGAAAGCATTTTTTAATGAGCGATTATATTTTAGAAATCTGTGCATATAATTACACTTCCTGCCGTGTGGCGCAGGAAGCCGGCGCCCAAAGGGTGGAGCTTTGCGATAATATTTCCGAAGGCGGAACCACCCCTTCTTACGGTTGCCTGAAAATGGTAAGGGAAAAACTGGATATCCTGCTGTATCCTATCATCCGGCCAAGAGGAGGGCATGCCCTTTATACCGAAGAAGAATTTGAAGTGATGCAACACGATATACGGTTATGTAAGGAACTCGGTACCGATGGTATTGTGGTAGGCTTTGTCACCCGCGAGGGAAAGGTAGATACCGAAAGGCTGAAATATATTGTAGACCTGGCCTATCCGCTTGGGGTAACATTCCACAGGGCTTTCGATGCTACCCCGGATCCTTTTGAAGCACTGGAGCAGATCATTCATTGCGGTTGTGAAAGAATCCTTACCTCCGGCCAAAGAACCACAGCAGTAGAAGGAAAGGAATTAATAGCCCGGCTTGTGGAAGCGGCCGGCGACCGCATCGTCATCATGCCCGGAGCAGGGGTAAGAGCCTCCAATCTGGAAGAACTGAAAAATTCCACCGGTGCAAAGGAATTCCACTCCAGCGCCCATAAAATAGTGGACCTTACCCCGGCACATTACAATGAATACATTCAGAATTTGGGTAATCCTATTGTAACCGATGAGGAAAATGTGAGGGAAATGGTGAGGATATTGAAAGGGTAGGTAGCCATAGCATCCCATTGATTGTTGGTTGGGATGGAACAAAACCCCTAACCTGCTTTTGTAAGATTAAGCGTCGATACATTCTTATTATCTTTAACGGAACAACATTTTATAACAGAACACCAACCGTATGAAATTTGATTTTCCTCCCAGCATATTTGGCGCCAGGTGCGACATTTTAATGGATATCGTGGTGGTTTCCATGGCCATTATTTTACCCCTGCTATGGTACTCCTTTAAAAAGTAAAATATGAACGGAATTATAAGCTGCATAAAAACATACAGCTGGCCATGTTTATTATTTTATCTTTTGTGGTGATACTGTTTGAACTGGATATGCAGCAGAACGGGGGAATTTTTGAAATGGTAAAAGGTTCTTCTTATGAAAACACCTTCTTCCTGAACTTTATGATATATTTCCATACCTTTTTGTCTATTACTACTTCGCTGATTTGGATTGTCCTGATCATTGCTTCTTTAATAAAATTCGGAAGTAAAAACCCCAGGCCGGGAAAGTTTAGTAAAATTCACAGATTTTTGGGCAAGATTGGCATGTGGGATATGGCATTAACCTGTATCACCGGTTTGATTTTATATGTTTTTGGATTCATCCTTTAATCAAACTTCGTGATTTCCTGTTTCAAAAAAGAAGGGTAATGGCCGCAAAGTTCAAAATATTCATTATCTTATTCTCGGCTTTTTCAGTGTGGTGAAGGAGTAATCAAAATTGCGATAAGTAATTGTTCAACTATTATAAACCCCTCTTTGAATAAAAATGGGGAAGGGTTTTAAAAAATTGGTTGACAGCCCTATCCTTGAATATTACCCCTGCATTCCAAAACTTGTCAAAACCGGAAGATTCAGCTAAAGTGGAGCTTTGCATTTTTTCGATAAATATGCAGTGTTTGACATCTACCATAGAATGGCCTGTCAGCGGTTCCCCCCAATCCGTAGGATGCATGAATCACTTTAAAAGACAAACAGTTTCTACATGGTGCAAAGAGCATTTGCTGAAAAAGCCAGGCAAATTTTGGAGCCTGATGAAAATGTCATCGGATTGGCAGTAGGCGGTTCCTGGCTGACGGATGATATGGATGAATTTTCTGACCTTGACCTGATTCTGGTTACCAGGCAAAAGATTTCATCCGATAAGCAACGCATGCTTGAATATGCTGCCCGGTTAGGCAATTTATTGTCTGGTTTTACCGGAGAACATGTAGGTGAACCGAGGGTATTAATTTGCCTTTATGATCATCCGCTTTTGCATGTAGATATTAAATTCGTAACGCTTGAAGAGTTTCATTCACGGATTGAGACCCCTGTGTTGCTTATAGATAAAGACAAACAACTGGAGAAAGCCATCAAGCATTCACAGGCAAAATACCCTTTTCCCGATTACCAGTGGGTGGAAGACCGGTTCTGGATCTGGATTCATTATGCATTGCTCAAAATTGGCAGGGGAGAATATTTTGAGGCTTTCGATTTTATGAGCTTTTTAAGAATGGTGGTTTTGGGGCCTCTACTGCACATTAAAAACAACCATCTGCCCCGTGGTGTGAGAAAGGTTGAAAAAGATTTGGAAACGGAGGATTTGGAAAAACTAAAACTTACCATCCCGGCCTATGAAAAGCAGTCATTGCTGGAAAGTTTAAGCAATGCAGTAGCGCTGTACAGGCATTTAAGAACAGTATTGTTTGATGGCAAAGTCAGCCTGCAATCCGATACTGAAAAGGCAGTTATGCTTTATTTTAATAAAATGTTGAAGCACTAAAGAACAGATAGGTATCGCCAACATTGTCCGGGCAAAAGATAAACGGAATGGGATAGTTATGCGAAAAGATCCGAATGTGCTCCTTTCGCCGTAGATATATCCGTTTCCCTACCTCCACGCACAAGCCAAAACAAACAATATGAAACAAGCCATCTTCCTCACTGTTTTTTTACTGGTAAGCCATATAACCTTTGCACAGGAATACGGGAGTCTTCAAAAATTAGAGGGTGTAAGCCGCAACGTATTTTACAGTGAAAATGCAAAAGACAGGGCAGTAAAAATTCAGGACAATGTTGCCGGGGCAGAACAATTTTTTCAACAGGAATTTAAGGTAACGCCGCATTATACTTTGCTGGTGCTTTCTCCTGAAGACTGGAAAAAATATGCTCATCCCAATGCTGTTTACGGAATTCCGCATTATTTGCCTGATGGAAGGCTGGTGGTAGCCTCGGAAAACAATGCTTTCTGGAAAAGAAATACCCCGCCTGTTGACAGGCTGCCGGCTGAACTTGCTCATAAGATGACGACCACTTATGCCGACGGAAAGGGAGAAATAAATTTAACCAATTTCTTTGACCTTTTGGCCGTACACGAACTTGGACACGCGTTTCAGAATGCCGCAGGAATGCTGAAGCAACGCAGCTGGCTAAACGAACTGTTTTGCAACGTTTTGCTGCATACTTACCTGGCTGAAAAAAATCCCGGACAGTTACCCAATATCACGGTCTATCCGCAGGTAGCCGTGCAGTCCTTTCCTGCAGACAGGCTGAAATATACCAAACTGGAAGATTTTGAAACCTATTACAACGACATCGCCCAGAAGCACCCCGATAATTACGGCTGGTATCAATGCCGGTTTCATGTGGTGGCCGGAGAAATCTACGATGGCGGGGGAGCAGAGGTTATGCGAAAAATGTGGGAGCAGCTGCTTTCCCGGAAAGAAAAACTTAGCGATGAGGCTTTAATGCGTTTATTAAAAGAAGCACATCCTGCACTGGAAAAGTCGCTGGAAAATTGGGAATAGAGGATACATTTCCTAACCGTAAAAAGAAAATGGGAGCATAAGCTATTTCGCTTTAAGAATTGTCATCCAAAGCTTAATTACATGCCTTCCGTCACATCAATAAATATTCCTGTGGAATAAGAAGATTTATCCGATGCCAGCCATAAAATGGCTTCTGCAACTTCACTTGCATGGCCTCCTCTTTTCAAGGGGATGGAATTTTTTATCCTATCCACCCTGGTTGGTTCTCCTCCGTCTGCATGAATATCCGTATATATACAATGCCGGTCGCACTCCGTTTACCCGAATCTTTTCTCCTGCCAGTTCTTTGGCCAGCCCTATGGTTAAGGTATCCGTTGCGCCTTTGGAAGCAGCATAATCCATATACTCAAAAGGTGAACCGGTTTTAGCGGCTATTGAGGACACATTTACGATGGTTCCTCCTTTTCCCCCGTATTTTACTGCCATTTGTTGAATAGCTTCCCTGCAACAAAAAAAGACACTCATCGTATTGTTTGTAAACATCCTTTGCCACCTTTCTGCTGAAATATGTTCTGATAAACATTGAACTTCCAGTATTCCTGCATTATTCACCAGCACATCTAATGGACCGTATTCCTCCTCTACAGCTTTAAACAAACAAATGACTTCTTCTTCCCTGGACACATCTGCCCGGAAGGCCTTTGCCCGGCCACCTCGCGAATGGATGAGATTGACTACAGACTCCGCTGCTTCTTTGTTGCGGTTATAATTCAGTGCAACTGTATAGCCTTGTTCAGCAGCCAGCAGTGCGGTGGCGGCTCCTATACCGCGGCTTGCGCCTGTTATCAGCATGGTTTTCATTGCTATCGGGGGAGTTTAAGATCGTCGGTAAAATGTCTTTTGTCTTTCTCCTGAGAAAATTTAAGGTTGTTGTATTCGGCAGATTTATTCCTTGCTATAGACAGCGTTTGCCAGTCTTTATTCTTAATCATTTTTGCAATAAAAACTATTTGCCCGATATGATAGGCGTAATGCGCCAGTTGTCTGTTAAGGGCTTCTGTCACAGTATGTCCGTCGTTCCTGATGTAAATGATTTTTTCCAGGTCTTCTTCTTTGAGATTTTCCAATGCATGAAACAGGACATTCCATCCTTTGTTCCACTGATCCATGATTTCAGAAGCGGAATTTTCCTTATTCAGGAATTCTTCATCCCTGTTTCTCCAAGATTTTTCTCCATCGCTGGTAAGGAAATCCGTAAACCTCGACAACATGTTTCCTGCAAGGTGATTCACCAGGATAGCAATGCTGTTGCTTTCTTCGTTATATTGCCAGCATAGCTCCTTGTCGTGCAGTTGTTCCATGGCTTTTTCTCCCAGCATTTTATAATACCGGAATTGTTTGTTTACACTGCTTAAATAACTTTTCATATGAATGTTGTTATTGGGTTTTAGAATTGTTGTCGTATTTTAATCATGGCTTGAAGGTGATGGTCGTCGTGTTAGGCTACAAAATACATCAGGTCTATAATGCGCATGGGTTTTTGCAGCCTTGGGTGAAGTGATTGGTTCCTGAAATCCTTCCGGTTAAAGTTCTTCAATAGATTTATCGTCTGTACTCTTTTGGAGGCCAATTCTTCTAAAATTGTTTCAGAATTTTGCCGGTTAAAATCTGCCCTGTCTGTTGCCGAATTGCTCAGGTCGGCTGAGGTCATGATGTTTTCATTGTTTTGAATATCCGTAAACCGCTTTTGCCATATCGGCTCCATAAGGCTTATATGCCCTAAATGCTCCTTTATTGACCACTTATTATGAGGTTTAAAAGATAACCCGCTATCCGGTAAATTTCTGACGGCTTCTTTAAACCGGGTAATACCGGTTTCCAGTCTCTCCAATAAATAAGGGAATGCCTTATCGCTCAGGTTGAAGTCGAATTTCCGGTCAAACCATTTACCCTCCTCAGGAGGTAACAATAGTTGCATTCTGATATCTGCCCGGTTATAATCGCTTTTATCCATCACTATCTCTAAAAAGCCCATTTTATGATAAATGGAAATGGCAGTTTTGAGTAGGGAATTGGATTCCAGAATCAGTTTTTCGGCTCCCATATTTTTGGCTTCCTGAATGGCAGCATGGCATAATAATTTCCCGGCTCCTAATCCCTGAAACTTTTCATCCACCGCCATTTTTGCCAGCTCGTAAATTCCTTTTTCCATCAATACCAGGGCAACAGTTCCAATAATCCGGCCATTATGTTCGGCAAAAAGAATTTTTCCTCCCTTATTCAGAATATTTTCTTCCGGATGACAAAGCAAATATTCATCATGAGGTTCCATTTCGAAATATTTTTCTATCCATGCCCTGTTTAATTGTTCGAAAAAGGATTTGTATTCCGGTTGATAGGCTATAATCTTCATGTTAGGTTGGTGTTTTGGTTTTGAATAGACCGAACGGTCTTTTTTGGTTCAAAAAAAATTACGGTTTCAATGCCAGGATGAATTTTTCCAGAAAGTCCATGGCAATTTTTAAGTTCCGGGTATTTTGACAGAGTTTGGCCTGCATAAATGCCCCTTCAATCATCGAAATCATCACTACAGCGATTCCATTGGGGTCGGTATCCGATTTTATTTCCTTTCGGGCAATTCCTCTTTTAATTTGATTTTCAATTGAGCTTTTCCAGTATTCCAGGGCTTTCTGCGCACTTTCTCTCAACTTGGGGTGCGTATCATCTGCTTCGGTGGCAGTATTCATAATAGGGCAGCCTGTTTGCAGAAAGGGGTATCTGAAATAATTTTTATAGGTATTCGGATATACCAGCAGGCGTTCTATGGCATTTTCGGTTGCCAATATTTTTCCCTTTATAAGCTCATTCACTTTGTTATGGTTGAATTCAAAAGCCGCCAGCGCCAGTTCGTCTTTGTTTTCAAAATTGCCATATATGCATCCTTTTGAAAGGCCTGTGATGTCCATGATATCATTCATGGAAGTCCCTGCATAACCCTGCATGTTAAATATAGGAGATGTTTTCTCAATAATGAACTGCCTTGTTTGTTCAGCCTTTGATATTTTCATTCAAAGCAATTTTCCCAACGAATATAAACAAAAATAAACCAAATGGTCTAAAATTTTATCCGGTAAGTGGTAAATCATGAAGGAAGTAAAAAGTGTTTCTCAAAAAGTTCCAATAGATGCTAAAGCCTTTTAAACCGGAAATTTTCCAAATAAAGGCTGAAAATGATGAAAATATAAAAGGGATTTAGAACAGTTAATGGCTAAATCCCTTTTTAAATAAGTTTTAAATCGTATCCCTTCGTTGCGCTCAGGATGAAAAATTAAAAAATAGGAATTCAATCGTAAATCGTATGTCGTATGTCAATAATCTTCCATCGTAAACTCCCTCGGTTCGTATCCCAACTCTTTTCTCGCCTTACTGATGTCGAGTCCTGTCACCTTCGGCCGCTCTGCTGGTTGTGAAAAAGAGGAAGCATCCACCTTTTGGATGAGTGATTTGTCGAAATGTCCCAGTTCGGCTATTTTCATGGCCATATCGTAGGGCGACATGGTTTCGGGGCCGCCGAGATGGAAAATGCCTTCCTTATGCTTTTCAATTATCAACACTATACCTTTTGCCAGGTCTTCCACATGGGTGGGATTGCGTATCTGATCGGAAACCACTTTAATGGGATGCCTGTTTTTAAGGTTTTCGATTATCCATGAACGTATGTTCTTACGGGTGCCGGGTATGGTGGAACCATAAACCAGAATAGTGCGAACAATTGCATAGGGCAGTCCCGATTCCTGCACGGCTTTTTCTGCCTGAACCTTGGTGCTGCCGTAATAATTTACCGGATTGGTGGGGTCTTCCTCTTTATAAGGGCCCGATTTTCCGTCAAAAACAAAATCGGTAGACAGGTATATGATTTTGGAATGGTAAGGTTTTAAGGCATCTATAATAAACCTGGTAGCAGTTACATTGGAATTGTAACAATCGGGCTTATTCAGTTCGCATTCGTCAACCTGCGTCATGGCCGCACAGTGGATCATTACCTCCGGACGAATCGCATCCATCAGTTCTTTCATCCTCACTCCATCACGAATATCGGCATTGTAATAATAATATCCTGATTGTCCGCCTAAAGGAATTCTGTCTTCTCCTCTGGATATAGCATGCACTTCATAACCTTTTCTCAACAACTCCTGCACAAGGTGTTGCCCTAACAATCCATTAGATCCGGTCACTGCAATTTTCATACGTAAAATTTAATGCTTACTGTTAATTTCCACTTTTACCAATTGCATTTCTTCATTTTGCATTTACCAATTGTTCTTATCCATTGTATGATACCATATAAACGAAAAAATATCCGCCACCTGCTCAATGGCTTTGGATGTACTGCTGGCACCATGTCCGGAGTTGGTATCAATTCTGATCAGCACAGGAAGCGCTCCCTGCTGATGTTCCTGTAATGTGGCCGCATATTTGAAAGAATGCGCAGGTACCACGCGGTCGTCGTGGTCGGCGGTGGTGATTAAGGTAGCTGGGTAGGATTGTTTTTTAATGTTGTGTAATGGCGAATACGCAAACAAGGTTTTGAATTCTTCTTCATTTTCACTGCTGCCGTATTCTGCAATCCAGTTCCAGCCGATGGTGAATTTGTGGAAGCGCAGCATGTCCATAACGCCTACCTGGGGGATGGCCACTTTAAACAACTCAGGGCGTTGATTGATTACGGCTCCCACAAGCAATCCTCCGTTGGAACCACCCATAATAGCCAGTTTGTCTGAAGAAGTATATTTTTCTTTTATCAGGTATTCCGCAGCAGCAATAAAATCATCAAAAACATTTTGCTTTTTAAACTTCATTCCTGCCTCGTGCCAGTTTTGTCCGTATTCCGAACCTCCTCTGATATTGGCAGAAACATATATTCCTCCTTTTTCCATCCAGGCAATCATATTGGGATTGAAAGCAGGATCTACGCTTACGTTAAAACCTCCGTATCCGTATAAGATTACAGGGTTGTTGCCATCATACTTCAATCCTTTTTTATGCACGATAAACATGGGAACCTGAGTTCCGTCTTTGGAAGGGTAAAATACCTGATGGGTAACAAATTCTTCAGGATTGAACTTCAGCTCGGGACGTATAAATATTTCGCTGGTGCCTGTGGCAATATCATATTTGAAAATAGTAGGAGGGTAGTTGAAAGAAGTAAACTGATAGAATAATGTTTTATCGTTTTTCTTTCCACTGAAGCCCGAAACGGTTCCGATGCCCGGAAGTTCAACATTCCTTTCCTTATTGCCGTTAAGGTCATACACTTCTACCTGAGAAGCCACATCCTTCATCAGCCTCAGGAAGATTTTACCTCCTGCAATGCCCACGCTGCTGATGGGGTTATTGGGTTCAGGTATTACCGGTTTCCATTGATTTCTATCGGGATTGGAAGGATCTACCATAAACACTCTTCCGTGCGGGGCATCTTCATTGGTATAAATGTAAAACTTTCCCGCTGCTACGCCGGCAAGGGAATATACGTTATTGGTAACTTCGCCTATTATCGGTTTAAAATCTCCGTTATCACCAAATTTTTTAAACAGCAGGGAGTTGCCGTCTAATCCTTTACTTCTGTCGGATATATTCAGGAAGATATACTGTTCGTCTTCATCGGTAAAGGCTATGTGGAAACGAAGCGGATTGTTTTGGTCTTCATAAATCAGTTGGTCTTCCGCCTGGGAAGTTCCTGCTTTATGATACCATACCTGATGGTTTTCATTGCTGCCCGATAATTCCTTTCCGGCTTCGGGAGCGGGGTAACGGCTGTAAAGGAAACCGTCGCCTATCCATGCAATGGCAGAAACTTTCACCCAGGAAATGGTGTCTTTCAAATCTTTTCCGGTACGCATATCCCTTACAAAATAGGTCTGCCAGTCGGAGCCTCCCTTGGATATCCCCCAGGCTGCATAGTGTCCGTTGGAAGACAAATGAAAACCTGCAAGCCTTGTGGTACCTTCTTTGCTCAGTTGATTGGGATCCAGTACGAGTTCTTCTTTCCCGTCCAGTCCTTTTCGTCTGTACAGCACGCTTTGGTTTTGAAGCCCGTCGTTTTTGTAATAGTAATAATATCCTGAATTATGAAAAGGAATGGAGGTGCGGGGGTAGTTATACAATTCCGTTAGCCTTTGTTTAATGGCATTTCTGAACGGAATTTTTTCCAGGAAACCAAAAGTCAGTTCGTTTTGCACTTTTACCCATTCTGCCGTTTCCGCACTGCGGTCATCTTCGAGCCAACGGTAGGGGTCAGGAACTCTTATCCCGTGATATTCGTCTACATGTTCTACTTTTTTTGTGAAAGGATATTTAATTTGTGCCGTTGCTGAATGCAGGGAAACCATTAGCAGGCCTGTGAAAAGAGCTGAGTATCTGGCAACCATAGATTTTGATTTTAAGTATGGCAATATAAGAGAATTTCCCAAGTCGGTTTTAATCAAAACAAAAGCTTAATTTTACCGCTTCAAAAAAATTGCCCTTAAATTTATGATTACTTGCCATACCAGGGGAATCTTTCTTTTTTATCAACTTTTTAATTAAGATTATGGCTAAAAAAGTGACAAAAATCGGCGTGCTCACTTCCGGTGGCGACTCACCGGGCATGAATGCCGCCATCAGGGCTGTAGTTCGTACCGGAATTTACTATGGACTGGAAGTTTTCGGCATTATGAGGGGCTATAGCGGAATTATTGAAAATGATATTATCCCCATGCATTCCCGAAGTGTGGCAAACATTATTCAAAGGGGCGGAACCATGCTGAAGACTGCCAGGTGTAAAGAGTTTATGGAACCGGAGGGGCGGAAAAAAGCGTATGAGAATCTGAAGAAGCTGGGTATTGACGGGCTGGTGGTAATTGGCGGAGATGGTTCATTTAAAGGTGCCGATGTTTTTTCAAGGGAATTCGACATCCCCTGTATCGGCCTTCCCGGAACGATAGATAAAGATATTGCCGGAACAGATTTTACCATTGGTTTTGATACCGCGGTAAACACTGCTGTAGCGGCTATAGATAAAATCAGGGATACTGCCGATGCGCACGACAGGTTGTTTATAGTGGAGGTTATGGGCAGGGATTCGGGATATATTGCCCTGCACAGTGGCATTGCCACAGGTGCTGAAAATATTCTTATCCCTGAACGGAAAACCAATATTGAAGACCTGGTGCAAGGTCTGCTGGAAAAAGAAAGAAGGAAGAAGCTGGTAAATATTATTGTGGTAGCTGAAGGCGATGGTTTTGGTGGTGCCAATGAAGTGGCCAAAGTAATTAAAGAAAGAGTTCCCAATCAGGAAACCAGGGTAGCCATTCTCGGACATATTCAAAGAGGCGGCCCGCCATCCTGCCTCGACAGGCTGATTGCCAGCAGAATGGGATATGCAGCCGTTGATGCGTTAATAACGGGTAAGCACAACGTAATGGTGGGGATATTAAATAACCGCCTGCATTATACTCCTCTGGAAAAAGCCGTGAAAGCAAAACAGAAAATCAATGAAGAATGGCTGAAGATCGTAAAGATCCTCGCCAGCTAGTAAAGCGGATTTATTCGTTTTATTCCCCTTATGCCTTAGCCCGATTGATCATTTAAAATTATTCAAGAATGCCTAGAGACCTTTCCAAATATTTGCACGAGAGCATGGATAAAGAGGCCGGTATTGCTCACTCAACCCATCGTACAAAAATTGTTGCCACCGTTGGACCAGCTTGTGATTCTTTCGATATGCTGCTTGCACTGGTAAAAGCCGGTGTAAATGTGTTCCGGCTCAACTTTTCCCATGGTACACATGAAAACAAAAAGCAGGTAATAGAGCATATCAGAAAAATTAACTCTACCGAACCATATAATATTTCCATCCTTGCCGACCTTCAGGGTCCTAAGCTGAGGGTAGGAAAAATTGAAAACAATGCCCTTGAAATAAAGCCAGGTGAAATCCTTACTTTTACCAATGAAGAAGTGATGGGTACCAAAGAAAGGATTTATGTGTCTTACCCCAACCTGCATGCCGATGTAAAAATCGGAGACAAAATCATGCTGGATGACGGAAAGATGGAAGTGGTAGTGGTAGGCATAGAAAACAACAACGATGTAAAAGTGGAAGTGCTGCTTGGCGGCGTGCTTTCTTCCAATAAAGGGATTAACCTTCCGGATACAAAAATTTCGCTCCCCGCACTTACAGAAAAAGACCTGGAAGACCTTGAATTCATCATTAAAGAGGAACTCGACTGGGTGGCCCTTTCGTTTGTAAGAAGGGTGGAAGATATCAGGCAGCTGAGAGATATTCTGAAATCGAGGAACAGCAAAACAAAAATCATTGCCAAGATTGAAAAGCCTGAAGCACTTTCCAATATCAGGGACATCATTATTGAATCAGACGGGATTATGATTGCGAGGGGAGACCTTGGAGTAGAGCTGCCAGTGGAACAGGTACCGCTGATTCAGAAGCAAATCATTAAAAAATGTATACACAGGGCCAAGCCGGTAATTGTGGCCACTCAGATGATGGAGAGTATGATGGAAAGGAGCAAGCCCAACAGGAGTGAGATTACCGATGTGGCCAATGCCGTGCTGGAAGGTACCGATGCGGTTATGCTTAGTGGTGAGACTGCAATGGGTAAACATCCCGTATTGGTAGTGGAAACTATGAGAAAGATAATTTTACAGGTAGAACGTACCGATTACAAATACAACAGGGAAGACGACCTTGTTCCCCAGCCGCATTCCCCTTCATTCCTCAGCGATGCCATTTGTTATAACGGCTGTAAACTGGCTAAGGATACCCGGGCCGAAGCGCTGGTGGGAATGACGCAAAGTGGTTATACGGCATTTATGCTTTCCAGCTACAGGCCGCAATCGCCGCTTTACATTTTCTCCAAAGAAAAAAGCTTAATCAACCAGCTCAGCTTAAGCTGGGGAGTCAGGGCATTCTATTATGCTGAAGAAGAAAGTCTTGATGATATCATCAGCGACCAGCTGAACATCCTTAAAGAAAGAGGATTCTTAAAACCCGGCGATGTGGTGGTGAATACCGGAAGTACTCCGGTGGAAAAGCATTTGCCTACGAATATTCTGAAAATATCAAAAGTCGAATAGGACATACGACATACGATTTACGATTTACCCCATTTGATGTTTGGAAAAAGGGTTGAAAATTCAGCGGCCTAATTATGATGGAGGAATTTACGATTTGATACAGATAGTAAAAGGGATTTAGAACATTTAATTTCTAAATCCCTTTTATATTTTGGAATTTCAAACTTGATTTCAAAAAATTCCCGGAATTTAATGCCTTCCCAACTTAATAGGACTTTATATAAAAACAATTATTCATTTTTGAACTTTAAATTGTAATCCTTCCTATTGCCTTTTTCTATCAAGACATCATAAGGATATTCACGCTCCTTTGCAAAATATTAAAAGCTATTTCCGACATCATATTCTCCTTATCAAGGGTAGGATTTACTTCGGTAATTTCGAAGCAGCAGATTTTCCGGTTTTGCATGAGTTTGCTAATGAGGTCTTCTGCTTCTCTTTCTTTAAGTCCGTTGCTAACGGGAGTACCGGTTCCTTTGGATATGGAAGGGTCAAGGCTGTCTACATCGAAGCTTACGTAAATATCGGTACAGTCGGAGAGGTATCTGGTGATGCTGCGTAATATGTTTTCCGTTCCTTTTCTTCTGACTTCATTCGTAGAGAATACTTTCATGCCGTACTTTTCAATCAGGTATTTTTCTTCTTTTTCGAAGTCTCTCAGCGAAATGAATACAATATCTTCCGGATTGACCATTGGCGTGACTTTGGCCATTTTCTTTAACTGGTTCCAGTATCCGATGGTAGTTTCATCCAGCTCATGCACAGCAGATTCGATATTGTCTTCATTAATTACCGCTGCCAGAGGCATACCGTGCACATTACCGGAAGGCGTAGTATAAGGGGTATGGAGGTCGGCATGTGCATCTATCCATATTACCCCCAGCTTTGATTTAGGTTTTGCCAGTTTGATACCGGCAATGGTAGCACCGGCCGTACTATGGTCGCCGCTTAATACCACGGGGAAGAAATTATTCTTTATGGTATTGCAAACCGACTGGCTGACCCTTTCATACATAGTAACAATTCCTTTAATTCTTCTCGCATAGGGGGAATCGATAGGTTCAAACAGCAGCCTGTTTTCATCCGGTATCCTTTCGGATGGAAAATGAACGAAGAAATTGCTCATGAAGTCGAGCGCTGCAATTTTAATGGAACTGATTCCCAGGCTTGCACCACGGGTACCCGCACCAATTTCCGAAGGCACTTCTATAATCTTAATGTTTTTCATGCTGTAAAATATAATTCGGATAGGGTGGGAAGATGAGGAAATATAGGCAAAGAAACTGATTTTTTAAAAAATGCGAACAACTGTTAGTTTTATTGGTTAAATCTTTTACTTTTGCTGCCGTTAACATTTACCCATATGAATTTTAATCTTACAGAAGAACATGAGATGATTCGCCAGGCTGCAAGAGATTTTGCCGTCAACGAATGCCTGCCGGGAGTTATCGAACGGGATGAACTCCAGAAATTTCCATATGAACAAATAGAAAAACTTGCAGACCTGGGTTTCATGGGTATGATGGTTCCTGTTGAATATGGAGGAGCCGGACTGGATACCATTAGCTACGTACTGGCAATGGAAGAGATCAGTAAAGTAGATGCCAGTGTGAGTGTGTGCATGAGCGTAAACAACTCGCTGGTATGTTTCGGACTGGAAAAGTATGGTACGGAAGAACAAAAACGCAAGTACCTGGTTCCCCTTGCTCAGGGTAAGAAAGACGGAAAGCTTTATATCGGCGCTTTCTTGTTAAGTGAACCTGAGGCAGGAAGCGATGCTACCTCACAGCGTACCACAGCCGTAGACAAGGGCGATCATTTCGTACTGAACGGAGTGAAAAACTGGATTACCAATGGTAGTTCGGCTTCTGTTTATCTTGTTATGGCTCAAACCAATCCAGAACTGAAGAGCAGGGGAATTACCACCTTTATCGTGGAAAAAGACTGGCCCGGTGTTACCGTAGGACCCAAAGAAAATAAAATGGGGATCCGTGGCAGCGACACCCACAGCATCATGTTCCAGGATGTAATCGTTCCTAAAGAAAACGTAGTGGGTGGTGTTGGATTCGGGTTCAAATTTGCCATGACTACCCTCGACGGAGGAAGGATTGGTATTGCTTCACAGGCTTTAGGTTTAGCATCAGGAGCTTATGAACTGGCGCTGAAATATGCTAAAGAAAGAAAAGCATTTGGTGTAGAAATCGGCCACCATCAGGCTATCCAGTTTAAACTGGCGGATATGGCTACCCGAATAGACGCAGCCCGGCTGCTATGCCTGCGCGCCGCTTTTGACAAAGACCAGCAAAGGGATTATTCCATCAGCGCTGCTATGGCAAAAGTATTTGCTTCGGAAACTGCCATGTGGGCCACTACAGAAGCCGTACAAATTCATGGTGGATACGGATATGTGAAAGAATACCACGTGGAAAGGATGATGCGTGATGCCAAAATCACGCAGATTTACGAAGGAACCAGCGAAGTGCAGCGAATTGTGATCGGAAGGTCGCTGATGAAATAAGTGAATATATAAAGTATCAGGTATATCCCGCCGGTTTTCTCCGGCGGGAATTTTTTTGCTTACGTAAGAGTGAAACGCTTTGTATTATGAGGGTTTTCGAAGGTTTCAGCATCAACTAAAGGTATTCATTCATTTCCTTACATAATTTATTCAGTATGGTGAATTTCTTCTCTTGATTTAAACACCAAACAGCATTAACTTTCCGCCAAATTTTCCTTAATGGCTGAATTACTTGAGCATAATTTATTAAGAGGTGCTATCGGGATGGCATTTCTGATATTTCTTTGTTACCTGCTGAGCAATAACAGGAATGCCATCAACTGGAAGCTGGTGGTGCTTTGCCTGTTTGCACAGGTAGAATTTGCGATGGGGGTACTGCATACCACACTTTGGGGGATGCCCGTATTCTGGTTAACCCTTGCCGTCATATTATTATGGATGGGCGTGAATAAAGCCCTCCGTACGCATGTTGGCGCTACTTTTACTCCGAAAGGCATATTGCTGATATCCGTTTTCGTTTTAGTTACCCTGATTGGCTTAATAGGTGCCATTCCTTTCTTCGGTAAATGGAGTAATTTATCGGTTACCATTTCACTTTTACTGCTCTTTTATATTAGTATCACAGCCACCAAAAAAGGCCTTATTGAGGCTTTGAAATGGGGGTTGTATGCAAGCTTGCTGGTCATTACAGGAGCCGTACTTTTCGGTTATGTACAGGAAGATTTATTCCGTCAGGTATTGCAGTCCATCTCCGGAAGCTTTGTGGACTTAATCAATATCAGCCACAGAGGAACTGAATTCTTATTTGGCAGCATTGCCGATGATGCAGGAAGCTGGGGATATATCTTTGCCGTTCAGGTGCTTCCCAATATCATCTTCTTTGCTGCATTGTCTTCTGTGCTGTATTACCTGGGCATTCTGCAGATTATCGTTTACATTTTCGCATATTTATTAAACAAGCTGAAAATCTCCGGTGCAGAAAGTTTATCAACTGCAGCCAATATTTTCCTTGGGCAGACTGAAGCGCCGCTGATGATCAGGCCTTATCTGGAAAAACTTACCCGTTCCGAAATTCTGCTCATCATGGTGGGGGGAATGGCCAACACTGCCGGTAGCGTGATGGCTGCTTATGTTGGTTTTCTCGGAGGTTCTGATGTAGATCAGCAAAACTTCTTTGCCCTGCACATGCTCAGCCAGTCTATAATGAGTGCGCCTGCAGCTATTCTTGTGGCAAAAATGCTATTCCCTCAAACCAACGAAGAGTTTGTTTCCAAAGACCTTTCGGTTCCCAAAGAAAAACTGGGTGACAACTTCCTGGACGCTCTTTCTCTTGGAACTACCGATGGATTAAAACTGGCAGTAAATGTGGGTGCCATGCTGATAGTGTTTACCGCCATGATGTGGGTAGCCAATTCCCTGTTGGGTTGGGTAGGAGATATCACCCACCTTAACGAATCCATTGCTTCAGGTACAGATGGACGGTATGAAGAGCTTTCCCTGCAAATGCTGTTAGGATATATATTCAGTCCTGTTGCCTGGATGATAGGCGTAAACAGCCAGGATATGATTTATATCGGCCAGCTTCTGGGTGAAAAAACCATTCTGAACGAATTTGTGGCTTATATCTCTTTGGGTGAAATGAAAAACGCAGGGTTGATTACCGATCCGAAATCGCTGCTGATTGCCACATATTCTCTTTGTGGTTTTGCCAACTTTGCCTCCATTGGCATCCAAATCGGAGGAATCAGCCAGCTTGCCCCCAACCAACGTAAAAACCTAACCGAATTAGGTGTAAAAGCCCTTATTGGCGGAACGATTGCTTGTATGATGTGTGGTTGTATTGCCGGCGCGCTGTTTTGATTTTAGTATTAGGAATTTGGAACCGGAGGGTATTGATTCTTTTTCTATTCTCTAATAATTTCCTAATAACAATAATTATGGCTGAAAAAATGCTTCAAAAGTATCTTTAAACTAAATAGCTTTTGAAGCATTTCTTTATCAAGAATAATTTTACCGGGAAAACATCCATTGTTCATTCCCAATTCCTAATCACTCTTTGTCCTCGGCCCAAATATCAAACTTCCTACCCTCAGCATATTACTTCCTTCCTCCAGCGCTATCTGATAATCATCGCTCATGCCCATGGAGAGGATGGAGAATTTGAAATTGGGATATTCAACCGAGGAATATTTATCGTATAAATGTTTCAGGAATCGGAATTCCTTCCTTACCTGCTCCTGATCGTGGGTGAAGGTGGCCATGCCCATAAGGCCTTTGATGCGGATGTTGGCAAGTTCGTTTACATGGCTGCATTTGGAGAATATGTTAACGATTTCATCCAGTTCCTGTTCGCTTAAACCGTGCTTGGTGGTTTCCCGTGCTATATGAACCTGTAAAAGGCAATCAATCACCCTGTCGTGCTTTTTGCCCTGCTTGTTTATTTCCATCAACAGCTTGTAGCTGTCAACACTATGGATGAGATGCACGAAAGGTGCAATGAATTTTACTTTATTCGATTGTAAATGCCCTATAAAATGCCATCGGATGTCTTCCGGTAGTACTACTTTTTTCTCTACCAGTTCCTGAACATAGTTTTCTCCGAAATCCAAATGCCCCATGGCATACAATTCCATGATTTCTTCCGGACTGCGCATTTTGGATACTGCTACCAGGCAAACTTCTTCTCCTGCAAAAGATTTAATCGAAAGGTATTTGGATACGTTCACAGTTCAGTTTTTTTGCAAAGATAAGGTAACTGTTGAAGGTAAAAGGAGGGGGGGGGATAACAGGGGCAGCTGTAAAAACAAGCCCCGTAAAAGATACGGGGCCTGAATCAAAATCTTATGCAGCGGGATATTACATTAAAGCTTCAATTTTCTTAACAAAATTAGCTTTAGGTTGAGCACCCACCAGTTTGTCTACAACTTTTCCGTCTTTAATGAATAAAATGGCAGGAATTGAAGTAATACCAAAATTCACAGACAGCTGAGGATTCTGGTCAACGTTCACTTTACCGATATTCACTTTGCCATCATACTCTTTTGCCAGCTCTTCAATTACAGGCCCGATTGCGCGGCAGGGCCCGCACCATTCAGCCCAAAAGTCGATTACTGTTAATTTATCGGAACCGGCTACTTTTTCCTGATAGTTTGAATCTGTAATTTCTAAGGCCATAATTTTTTATTTTTTATAATAAGCAAACAAATTTACAACCAATCGGTTTTAAATGCCTTTTTCGACTTAAAATTTAACTTTCTCCGTCAGCTTGTCAATACTTCATAGGAAATTTCAGGGTTTTGACTCATCCAGTCTGCCAGATTATCATTAAACCTGATATTCCTCCCCATGGAATATAAAGTGATTTTATGCTTGTCCACAGGATCGGTAATATTGATTTTCAGGCTTGTTTTCCCCGGATTAGACCTTACATTTTCTTCCAGGAAGGTAATCCAGTCTTTGTTCAAATCAGTAGCATAAAAATCAATTTGCACTTCTTTTGTTAATTGTTCTTTTATGCTTTCCAGCAGGCAAAGCTGGTCAATTTTAAATTCCAGTTCGTTGCTGTTGTGAAACCGCGGGCGGAAACCACCGGTAATGAACAGTATTTTCCCTTTTTCCAGGTAATTTGCATATTTGGTAAACTGGTCGCCCCAAATGCTGAATTCACTTTTGCCGGTATAATCTTCCAGGGTAAACACTCCAAACTGCCTTCCGGTTTTGGTAAACCGGTGTGCTGCATCTATCACCAGCCCGGCCAGTCTGAAATTTCTTCCGTTTGCATTCATCCCCTCTTTTATTTCCTGGAAATCCCGCAAGGGAGTAATGTTGTAATGACGCATTTCAAATTTGAAATTGTCGAGAGGGTGTCCGCTCATGAACATTCCGGTTACTGCCTTTTCATATTCCAGCAGGGTAGTGAGCTCCCAGGGCTCACAATCGGGAATTACAGGAGGAGGAGCTTCAGGCATAACGGTATCACCGAATAAAGAGTTGGAGACTGTTTCCAGGCTTGCCTGATATTGGTTTCCGTATCTGATGATTTTTTCAAGACCGGTTAAGCTGTCACCTTCCGGTTTATAAAAATATCTCGCTCTGTGAAACTCTCCGAACGAATCAAAAGCTCCTGCATAGGCCAGGTTTTCCAACGTTTTCTTGTTTACAGTACGCTGGTTAATCCTTTTAATCAGGTCGAATATGGAGGTAAATACTCCGTTCTTTTCTCTTTCTTCAATAATGCTTTCCACAGCGGCCTCACCTACGCCTTTCAATCCTCCGAGTCCGAAACGGATATCGCGGTTTTTGTTTACGGCAAAACCTTTTAAAGATTCATTGATATCCGGACCAAGCACCCTTATGCCCATGCGCTTACATTCTTCCATAAAGAAGGTTAGCTTTTCAATGTTGCCGGTGGAGTTGTTCAATACTGCTGCCATGTATTCTTCCCTGTAGTGCGCTTTAAGGTAAGCGGTCTGGTAGGCTACAAGCGCATAGCAGGTAGAGTGTGATTTGTTAAACGCATATTGTGCAAAAGCTTCCCAGTCGGTCCAGATTTTCTCCAGTTTATCCTGAGGATATCCTCTTTCAGTAGCACCGGCAATGAATTTAGCCTTCATCTGGTCCAGTACCGCCTTTTGCTTTTTACCCATTGCCTTCCTTAATACGTCGGCATCTCCTTTACTGAACCCTGCCAGCATCTGGGCCAATAGCATCACCTGCTCCTGGTATACGGTAATACCGTATGATTCTTTCAGCACAGGTTCCATTTCAGGGAGGTCGTATTCAATAGGCTGGCGCCCGTGTTTACGGTCGATATAGGTTGGAATATATGCCATGGGTCCCGGACGATACAGTGCGTTCATGGCGATAAGGTCTTCAAATTTGTCGGGCTTAAGTTCGCGGAGGTATTTCTGCATACCCGGACTTTCAAACTGGAAAGTACCGATGGTATCACCGCGTTGATACAGCTCAAAAGTTTTGGCATCATCCAGAGGGAGTTCGTCGATGTTGATTTCCACTCCGTGATTTTGCTTAATCAGGTTCAGGGCATTTTTGATAATGGAAAGGGTTTTCAAACCCAGAAAGTCCATTTTAATGACCCCTGCATCTTCAATCAGCTTACCTTCTATCTGGGTTACCCATAAGTCCGATTCTTTGGAGGTACAAACCGGTATAAGGGTAGTAAGGTCTTTGGGGGCGATGATAATTCCTGCAGCATGAATACCCGTGTTTCTGACAGACCCTTCAAGTCTTTCTGCTTCATGAAGCACGTTTCCTGCCAAAGTATCACTGTTATAAATTTCTCTGATTTTTTTTACCTGTTCTAGTTCGTCTGCACTTAATCCTTCTTTTTCTTCCAGAGATTTTTCGCCGTCTTTTTCGGTTAAGGGTGCATGTAATACTCTCTTCAGCTGGATGCCTGGCCTTTCCGGTACCAGTTTGGCTAATGCGTTGGCTTCAGAGAGCGGAAGGTCGAGCGTACGGGCAACGTCTTTAATACTCAGCTTGGCAGCCATGGTACCATAGGTGATGATTTGTGCCACCTGATTCTTCCCGTATTTGTTTACCACATAATCAATCACCTTCTGCCTTCCTTCATCGTCAAAATCCGTATCAATATCGGGCATCGACTTACGGTCGGGGTTAAGGAAACGCTCAAATAGGAGGTTATACTTAATGGGGTCAATATTTGTAATGCCGATACAATAGGCCACCACCGAACCTGCAGCAGACCCCCTTCCCGGACCTACAAATACCTTTTGCCTTCTTCCTTCCCTGATGAAATCGCTCACGATAAGGAAGTATCCGGCAAAACCCATGGTTTTGATGGTAAACAATTCAAAATCTATTCTTTCCTGAATTTCAGGAGTGATTTCTGAGTACCTTTTCCTTGCTCCTTCATAGGTAAGGTGTTTGAGATATTCCCATTGGTTGAGGTTGTTATCGTCGTGTACCTGAAACTCTTTGGGAATAGGGAAGTTGGGAAGAAGAATATCTTTCTTCAGGTTGATCACTTCTACCTTATCCACGATTTCTCCTGTGTTATCTATTGCCTGGGGAATATCGTGGAAAAGCTCCAGCATTTCCTTTTGTGTTTTGAAGTAAAATTGGTCGTTGGGGAATTTAAACCTCCTGTCTTTTAATACAGTATCATCATTTACGAAATCGTCATAACCCGGAGTACTTTGTTTTTCACCTGTGTTGATGCAAAGCAGGATGTCGTGTGCATTATAATCTTCCCTGTCGGTATAATGCGAATCATTTGTGGCAATTACCGGTACATTATATTTCTTCGAAAATTTCAGCAGGGTTTGGTTGATCACTTCCTGTTCTTTCAGGTTATGGCGTTGCAGTTCGATATAATAATCTTTTCCGAAAATATCCAGCCACCATTTAAATTCTTTTTCTGCTTCTTCTTCACTTTCATTTAAAATGGTTTGTGGTACATATGCACCAATGCAGCAGGTTGTGGCTATTAATCCTTCTGAATATTGCCTGATCAGTTCTTTGTCAATCCTGGGATATTTCCCGTACATTCCTTCGATATAGCCGAGTGAGGTAAGCTTAATCAGGTTCTGATAGCCCACACTGTTTTTTGCCAGCAGTACCTGATGGTATCGTTTGTCTTTTTGATCTTTTGTAAAGTTTTTCACATGCCTGTTTTCCACCACATAAAACTCACACCCGATGATGGGTTTTACTTTAAGGGTTCCGTCATCATTTTTATGGCGGAAAGCTTCCATTACAAATTCAAACACCCCAAACATGTTGCCATGGTCGGTAATGGCCAGTGCAGGCATGTTATCGCTGATGGCTTTTTTATATAGTGAAGGGATGGATGCTGCTCCATCCAGTAAGGAAAATTGCGTGTGAACGTGTAAATGAGAAAATACCGGCATGCTGTCTGCTCCTCCTGATTAAAAAATAAATCTTGTGAAAAAATTCCAGTTGCGACTATTTACAAAATTCGTAGTTATTTTTTACTTTTAAGCAGGTATTTATCCTCATTGGTGGGTAATGAGTATAGGTGAATGAATATGATTTAAGTATTCATTAAGTTTTTAACTGATATCCCGCCTCTGAACTGGCAATGTATTTGCTATCTTTGCGCGGGCCATTTTTGAGGTGAAAATTGAGTGATGAAGTTTAACCCTTACATTTATTTCTTAACGATTTTTTTAGGCAGTTGTACTGCTTTTAAAAAGATTACCCCGTCTGACGCAGACAATCAATCTGTGTCGATAGATTATCCGCGGTTACACCCCGGTGATGTAAGGCCTTCTCCCTCGGGCATGCAGGTAAAACCGGTTAGCAATGAATCGGTGGCTCCCGTGGAACTGGTTTCCCCCTGGTTGTTTAAATATGCCATTTTATTAAATGTACCCGTAGAAGAACTTAATAATCTCAAATTATACAGTTTCATTCATGAATGGTATGGTACTCCTTATAAATACGGAGGCACCACAAAGGCAGGCATAGATTGCTCAGCTTTTACACTTTTCCTGTATGAACAGGTTTATAATGTGAAACTTCCCCGCACTTCCCGCGACCAGTATACGCATCTGAAAAAAATCAGCAGAGCAGAATTACAGGAAGGGGATCTGGTTTTCTTTAAAGAAAGGACCAGGATTACTCACGTTGGCGTGTACCTGGGCAATAATAAATTTGCTCATGCTTCCACCAGTCAGGGGGTGATGATTTCCGACCTCGACCAGCTTTATTTTTCCCGCCGTTATGCAGGGGCCGGAAGGCTGCCGGTAAAACAGGGGGCGGTGGCAGCGCAATAAAATGGCAGTGGTAAATGGCAAGATGCAGGATTGCTTGCTTTTCCTTTTTCGAATGAACTATTCTGTTTTCTTTTGTGTATTTTCCTTTTTTCCGGCAATATTTAATATTATTTTCTTTTGAATATCATCCGCAGTTTGCCCAAAAGGGTGAGCAATACCGGTTCGATATCGGGGCTGAGCCTGAAGAGCAGTGCGGAACTGATGTAAAGTAATACAAAAAGGCTGCTGCGAACCACAATCCATAAGAATCCCTGTTTATCGTTGAATAGAAAATAGCAAACGGCAAACACCGCAAGGCCAAGGAATACGGTATAAAGACTTTTCATGGAAAAAGGTGTCATTTTATATTTCCTGTAAAGGAATACGCAGCGAATGGCATTATATATCGTAAAGGAAAGCAGGTTGGCAATTGCAGGACCAATTACTCCGTATGATTTGGTAAGAAAATAATTCAAAGGCAATACCAGACATATCAGAATAATTCCGGTGAAAAATTCAAATCTCCAGTAAATACTGGTAGCCAGTATCTGGGCATTTACACCTGTTCCCATATCCAGTATGCGCATTAAACCAATCAGTAAAAATACCGGTAATGCATTCAGGTAAGTATCTTTTAAATTGAAAGTGAGAATACCATCGTTGAAGTTTAAAACAATCAGTAAAAACATTCCTATCGAAAACAATAACTGGTTGATGGATGACCGGTAATAAATCTGCTGGATTTTATTATAGTCTTTGTCTTTCCAGGCTTTAGACAAAGGGGCAACAGATGCGGAAATGATTCCTCTTTGAGGCGCCTGAATTAAACTCGACATGTTCTGAGCCAGAGAATAGATGGCAACAAAAGCAAAACCATTTTGCAGTACTGCAGCCAAAACCAGTGTGTCGAATACCTGTGCCAGATTGAATACCAGGCCTCCGCTCCAAACAAAAGCACAAAGAGCCAGGATTTTTTTAAAGAATTTACGGGTAACAATGCTGGGCTTTAGCGTAAGATGTACTTTTTTCTTAGTGATGAAATATCCAAATAATATGGCGGCAAGCAGCAGATAGGTAAAGGAATATACTTTAATGAAATCATCAAAAACGGGTAATATTCCGGTATAGAACAAAATAATCAGAATAGTGGTGAATAACCTGAACTGTACTTCCCGCAAATAGTTGGTAAGCACAGATTTTTTCAATTGCCATCCGTAGGCTTCCAATACCGAATAAATCGTTAATCCCAGTCCGAACGGAAAGAGCCAGTAATAAAATTTAATCAGCTCAGGAGCATTAGCGCTGTACTTTCTTACCACGATGTCTTTCATCACTATTCCTGCTCCGCTTACAATCAGAAAACCCGATATGCATGTCAGCAGGGCAAAGCTGAGCATGTCGTTTTGTTTCGGTTCCAGGTTATCGTTATAGTACGGGTAGAATTTGTAAATATAAGACTGCATTCCGAGTGCGGCTACGGAACACATTAATTGTGCTATGGCCAGGAAGGTTTGAACAAGTCCGTATTGGGTTTCGGTAAAATGTCCTTCTTTGGTGAACAGGTAGGTGTTCACAAACCCCATGGCAAAGCCGAAATAAACAATGATTGAGGAAACAATGCTTTGTCTTCTGATATTGCTCATCCACTGTTTATTTTACCGGCGACACACGTTTGGAAGAAATATAAAAATCGGGATCAACCCTGAGGGCTGAAAAATCTGCATCTTTCAGCGTTTCTTCTTTCCATTGAGTAACAGGGTAGAGGATAAACTCTTTTCCTGCATGAATAATTACCGGCATATTAAAATCATCATTACAGTTGGTCCACCTGTATCTTATGGTATGTCCTTTAATCTCATACTCCAATACAGGTATTTTTACGGTGTGAAGGTATTGATTAAATACCGGAGTAAAATTTTTTCCTGAATGCCTGTTGAAATATTCTATAACATCAGTGCCGTTCACGGTTGTATGGTAAAAATCACGGTTCATTCCTCTTAATATAGCCCTGAACTGATTATCATTGCCTATGATCCTTCTGATCATGTGCAGCAGGTTGCCGGTTTTGCTGTACATATCACCCGAGCCTTCATGGTTTACACCGAATATGCCTATTATGGGTATGTCGTTCCGTATTCCGGCTCTTGTTCCTCTGACATAAGCAGATGCGGCATCTTTTCCAAAGTAATAGTCGAGGTATAACGATTCGGAATAATTGGTAAATCCTTCGTGTACCCACATATCGGCAATGTCTTTACTGGTAATGTTATTGCCAAACCATTCATGCCCCGCTTCATGTACAAGGATGAAGTCAAACTTCAATCCCCATCCGGTTCCCGACAAGTCCCTTCCCAGGTATCCGTTACGATAATTGTTGCCGTAGGCTACAGCACTCTGATGTTCCATTCCTAAATGAGGGCTCTCCACGATTTTAAATCCGTCTTCATAAAAAGGATAAGGTCCAAACCAGTATTCAAAAGCTTTCAGCATGGAATCGGTTTGCCTGAGTTGTTCCTTAGCAGATTTTTCATTGTGCTTCAGTACATAAAAACTGCAATCGAGATTGCCTTTTTCACCTTTAAACACCGTATTCCAGGAAACATAATTCCCTATATAAGGAATAATGTTGTAATTATTAATCGGGTTGGTTACTTCCCAAGTAAATGATTTTTTCCCTCCGGGAAGCTCTTTGATTTCCTTCAGCCTTCCGTTTCCAACACCCACCAGATAAGAAGGGGTAATAATGGTAAGCCTTGCTCCTTCGTCGGGTTCATCGCTCTGATGGTCTTTATTGGGATACCATACACTGGCTCCCAGTCCCTGGCAGGCTACAGAAACAAAGGGATTTCCTTCTTTATCTTTTTTCCATATCCAACCACCGTCCCAGGGAGGATTGGCAGCTTTCCTGGGCTTACCCGAAAATTTTACTTCCAGGGAATAGGTCTTGCCATCTTCCAGTGCTTCGGGAAAATTCAGAAAATATACATTACCGTCTCTTTCAAACGGAATATTTATTCCATTCATTTTTGCTTCCACAATATTCATGGGTTGTTGCAGGTCGAGCTGTAAACGCTGCCCCGGAGCGGTAGTGGCAAATTTTATGATGTTTACCCCGGAAATGGTTTGATGTTCCAAATCGGCATCCACCGTAATATCGTAATGCCTCACATCCCACCAGCTTCTTTCAGGAGTAATACTTCCCCTAAGCGTGTCTTGTCTGGTAAACTGAATTTTTCCGCTTAAAGGTTGCGCAAGGGATGTCAGTCCGGTGAATCCAAGTATTATAATCAGCAAACCTTTTTTCAGGCTTAAATGATTTTTTTTACTGTGCATATTAAGCTGATGTTTTGGATGAAGGTAATATCAATACAATAACTTAATGCATGCATTAAGTTAGGATTTTATTCTTTACCCCTCAGTTCTTTTCTTTCAGCTTATGCGCAAATACTTTTTTGAATTTTTCCAGTTTGGGTTTGATAACATAATAGCAGTAAGCCTGTGAAGGATTGTTCCTGTAATAATCCTGATGGTATGCTTCTGCCACATAAAATTTATCAAAGGGGGATATTTCCGTTACGATGGGATGGTCAAATGCACCTGACTCATCCAGTTTTTTCTTATACATTTCAGCTTTTTGCCTTTGCTCCTCATTATGGTAAAATATCACCGACCGGTACTGCGGTCCTACATCATTACCCTGGCGATTGAGCGTAGTAGGGTCATGGGTTTGCCAGAATACCGCAAGCAATTCATCGAAGCTGATGATTTCCGGATCATAAACTATCTGTACCACTTCTGCATGCCCAGTAGTGCCGGTGCACACTTCTTCATAGCTGGGGTTGGGAACATGTCCACCACTATATCCTGAAGAAACCTTTTTCACGCCTTCAAGCTGTTCAAAAATTGCTTCGGTACACCAGAAGCATCCGGTTCCGAAAGTGGCTGTATCAGTATTCTTATTGGTAATATTTTCAGAAAAATTTTCAGACATAGTGATTGTTTTTTCATTTGATTCCTTGCAGGCTGGAATTGCCGGCAAAAATAAAAGGGAAAGCATTGCTGAAAAACTCATAACCAAAAGGTTTTCATTCATATTTCAAATTTCCCGAAATATTCATCCCTTACAATGTTAAATTTTCCACCCCTTGATATCCGCCATCCTGCATAGCCGTTGAATTGCATAAATTTGCAGCTTAATTTGACTGAATGATTCGTTTTTACCCCGATTCCACACTGGTACAACTGGAATTTGAGCAGATTAAAATGCAATTGGCAAACCTTTGCCAAACCGATTATGCACGTAAAAAGGCCGAAAACCTGAGGGTGCATACCAGAGAAGAGTATATCAGGCTGGAACTGGATCAAACAGCAGAATTTCTTGAGATTCTCAATGCCGGAATTTATTTTCCATACGATTATGTCCTGAACCTTCAAAAGCAACTGAAACTACTTACCATTTCCAATGCGGTACTGGAGCAGGAAGATTTTATTGCATTCAGGAAACTGGCTGAAAATACCGAAAAGATATTCCGGTGGTTTGATAATGAAAGGAGGGAATCTTATCCTTCCTTAAGCATGGTCATCAGTAATTCCTATTATGAAAAAGCCATTAAAAAGTATATAGATGAAGTGTTTGATGAAGGCGGACTGCTGAAGGACAATGCATCGGAAGAACTTGCAAGGATTAGGGCTGAGCTATACAGAAAAAGAAATGAACTCAGGAGGGTTTTCGACAGATATATTCAAAAGCTGGCAAAAGCCGGTTATGTTGCAGATATTCAGGAGTCGTTTCTCAACGGAAGAAGGGTAGTGGCTGTACTGGCTGAATACAAACGGCAGGTGAAAGGAATAATACACGGGGAAAGTGATACCCGCAAAACCAGTTTTATCGAACCGGAAGAAACGATAGAACTGAATAATGAAGTCTTCCTGCTGGAAGACATGGAACGCAGGGAGATTTACAAAATATTGAGAGAGCTGACCTCCAAACTTTCCGGATTTTCTGCATTACTGGAACAATGGCATAATAACCTGGGAGAATTTGACTTCATAAGGGCTAAGGCAAAATTTGCAAAGGATATCAACGCTGCCAGGCCAAAACTGAGGAACGTTTCGCATATCCATCTTATTCAGGCTTACCATCCTTTATTGTTATTGTATAACAAACGTGCCGGAAAACCCACCTATCCGGTAAGCCTTACCCTTGATAAAAACAACAGGATATTACTGATCTCAGGCCCCAATGCCGGCGGTAAAACGGTTACCCTTAAAACAGTTGGTTTGCTGCAACTCATGATACAATCGGGTTTGTTGATCCCGGTGCATCCCGATTCCGAACTGGGTATTTTCAAACAGTTTATGATTCACATAGGCGATACCCAAAGCCTGGAGTTTGAGCTAAGTACTTACAGTTCGCATTTGATCAACATGAAATATTTTATTGAACATGCGAACGGAAGGACATTGTTTTTCATCGACGAACTGGGTAGTGGAAGTGATCCCAACCTGGGTGGGGCATTTGCTGAGGTAATACTGGAAGAACTTATTAAAAAACATGCATATGGTATTGTTACCACGCATTACCTCAACCTGAAAATAATGGCCAATAAAACCCCGGGTATTTTCAACGGCGCCATGGCTTTTGACGAGGTGCATTTGCAGCCCATGTATAAGCTGATTATCGGTAAACCCGGAAGTTCATATACCTTCTCCATTGCGGAAAGAATCGGACTTGCCCCTGAACTGATTGAAAGGGCAAGAAACCTTGTTGATAAAGGGCATTTCAGGCTGGATAAACTGTTGAATCAAACTGAAAAGGATTTACAGCAAATAGAAAAGGAGAAAAAGGAGCTGCGCAAAATGGTGAAAGAAAATGAAAAACTTCGCCAGGAGCTGGATGCGCTGATTAAAAAAGAAAAACATGCTCAGCAGATAGAATTGCTCAAGCATCAGAATAAGGTGACCGAAGAAAGGCTGAAGGAATTAAAAGACCTTGAAAGAATGGTTAAACAATTGATTTCGGATTGGAAAAGAGCCGAAAATCAGGAAGACAAATCTGCGGTAATCAGGCAGATGAATATCCTGTTAAGCGGACAGAAAAAGGTACAGGCACAAACTAAGGCAGCGGATAAAATCAAAAAGGATTATAAAATTATTCAGGAAGAAATTAAGCCCGGGCAAATGGTGCTGATGAAAAAGAACCATAAGGTGGGAGAGGTAAGCGAAATCCGTGGAAAGAAGGCAATAGTGAAAATCGGATTAATCCCCATTACGGTGGCCATTGAAGACCTGGTAGCCGTGGAATCTGTTAAAGAAACTCAGAGCCCTGAATGAAGGTAATCCTTTAACTGGGATATGGTTTCCTGTTGGGATGCCAGCAGCTCATTAATCACGTCGTGAATGGAAATAATACCTGCGATTTTCCCTTCTTCAAAAACGGGCAGGTAGCGGATATTTTTCCCGCTCATCAATTGCATGCAGTGTTCTATGCTGTCGGAAGGGCTTACCCCCGGTAAGTCTGAAGTCATAATTTCAGCCACTTTTGTTTGGGTTGAATGTTTCCCATTCAGAATTACTTTTCTGGAATAATCCCTTTCTGTAAGTATTCCTGCATAGCTGCCATTGTGGAGTACCACTACCGATCCGATATTGTTTTGAGCCATGAGTTTTAGAGCATTATAAACAGTATCGAGGGGAGAAATGCTGATGATATTTCTGCCCTTACGTTCAAGGATGTCGCTTACTTTTTTCATATCAGGAGCAATTTGGGGTGAGTGTTATTTGTAATTTACCCAAAAAATCCCGCAATAACAATTCCCGTAAAGGATGAGTGGTATTTGCAATTAAAGAGGGAACATTAATTTTGGTGAAAATTATTGTTATCTTGGTTAATCCAACAAGCCATTTTTTTATAGAAACATGATGTTAAACTTTATCCGGGCGATATTCCGGCAATCATTTTTCCTCTCCTTACTGGTTTTTGCGGTGTTTTCCTCATTGGCCACTTCCTGCTCTATTACAGATGCAGAGGAGCCTGAGAAAAGAGATACCGGAATTACAGTGGTGAATGCTTATTCCTCCATATTTTTCGACAGCCTTAACCTTGAGCAATATTTTGTAGAACAAAAGGTGGCAGATACCCTGCAGAAAATGATTCGTGATTTTTACAATGTGCGGAATTTCCAGTATGCCTGGTTTGATAAAAACGGATTAAGTGAACAAGCCATTCATTTCAGAAGCCTTTTGCACAATTACCTGCTAACCAATGATGATTCCGGCTTGCGAAATCCCACAATAGAAGCGTTATGGGACAGTGTGGAAGCAAACAATAATCATCTCCAACTATCAGAGGAAGAGAAAACCAATTTTGAATTTGAACTTACCCGCCTGTTTTATGATTATGCATTTAAAGCATATATAGGGAATAACGCTATCGATCCGGGCGCATTAAAGTGGTTCATCCCGCGTAAGAAAGTTTCCGTTACCACCATGCTCGATTCCCTGGTAGCCAACAAAGGGCAGAATATCTCCAATTACGAACCGGTGAACAGTCAGTATAAACTGTTGAACGATGTCCTTAAAAAGCTGTATCAGATTAAACAACAGGGTGGGTGGGGAAGAACTGAATTTACCCAAAAAAAATATGTTCCCGGCGATGATTATCCGGAAATTGCCTGGATAAGAAACCGCCTTTTTTTATCGGGAGATTTAGCCCTGAACGACAGTTCAACGGTATATGATTCTCTTCTGCTGGACGGGGTTAAAAACTTCCAGTTGAGACATGGCTTGGCGCCTGATGGGGTTATTGGGGTGGGAACGATTGCCTTCCTGAACCAATCGGTAGATGACATTATCCGAAAGGTGATGATTAATATTGAAAGGCAGAGATGGGTTCCATCAGAGCCCCAAACCGATTTCTTACTGGTAAATATTCCTGAGTTTATGCTGCATTTGTATGAAGACGGGAAGCACGTGTATAAGATGAGTGTGGTAGTGGGCAGTACCCAGCATAATACGGTAATTTTTACCGACGAACTGAAGTATGTGGTGTTCAGTCCTTACTGGAATGTTCCTCCCAGTATTTATAAAAATGAAATCCTCCCGGGAATCGCAAAAGACCCCAATTACCTGGCCAGGCACAATATGGAATATTACGGTAATGGGGTAAGGCAAAAACCCGGCCCTTCCAATTCACTCGGGCTGGTGAAATTTCTTTTCCCTAACAACTATAACATTTATCTACATGACACTCCTTCCAAATCTTTGTTTAATGAAAGCAGCAGAGCTTTCAGCCATGGATGTATAAGGGTTTCAGAGCCATTGAAACTTGCAGAATGGATTTTAAGAAAGGATACCACCTGGAACAGGGATAAGATTGTAGAAGCCATGAATGCGGGGAAAGAAAAATATGTGGAAGTGAAGGAAAAAATTCCTGTTATAATAGGATATTTTACTGCCTGGGTAGATGCCGAGGGGAGGCTGCAATTAAGAAAAGATATATACGGACATGATGAAGCCTTGGCTGCTAAACTTTTCCTGAAGTAATTATATAATAAAATCGTTCAGGGCTTGCTGTAATTCATTCACCGGATATACCTTTCCGGGGCGGATTCTGTTTACTGCATGACGGGGCATAATATCCAGATCAGCTTCAGCAGGATCCTGAATCAGTATTTTTCCGGCGGCTTTAAGGATATTGACAAGTCCTTCCACACCATCTTCGTTTGCTCCTGACAGTAATACCCCTAAAGTATTTTCACGATACACACAAGCTGCAGATTCCATGGTGACATCGATACTGGGACGGCAGAAGTTGACTTTTTCCGAATAATCCAGCGAAAATGTTTTATTGTCTTCAATCAGCAAATGGTAATCGGGAGGGGTAGTGTAAACTTTTCCGGGTAGGATGGGTTGTTTTTCTTCAGCTTCTGATACCGGCCAGGAAGAATGGCGGCTGAGCAGGAAAGGGAATGACATTCCCGCAAGGTTTTTTCTGTGGACAATCAAAATAATGGCGGTATCCTTTCCCTGTTTCAATACAGGCAACAGTGAAGTAATAACCTCCAGGCTCCCGGCAGAGCCTCCGATTACTACCAGCCGGTTTGCAGTTTTCAGGTGGTTTTCTTCCATATTTTCTGCATTGGGTCTATTTGCCTGTAATTGCCGGCAATGGGTGAAAATTTAAGGGTTTCTTTGGTTCCTAATGCCAGGTATCCTCCCGAGGCAATACTTTGATCAAAAAGGGTAAATACTTGATCCTGAAGTGGTTTGTCGAAGTATATCAGCACATTCCTGCAAAGGATGAGTTGAAATTCGTTAAATGAACTATCCGATATAAGGTTATGGGTAGAGAAGATCATATTGGTCTTCAGGTTGTCGTTGAACTTTGCCCTGTCGTATTTTGCCGTATAATATGATGAAAATTCTCCTTTTCCTCCTGCTTTGATATAGTTTTCAGAATACGTCTTCATATTTCTCAAAGGGAATATCCCTTCTCTTGCGGTTTTGATCACCCTGGGATTGATATCGGTGGCATATAACAGGGTTTTATGTAAAAGGTTGTGTTCCTTCAGCAGGATAGCCGTGGAATATACTTCCTCGCCGGTGCTGCATCCCGCATGCCATATTCTGATAAAAGGATGGGTAGCCAGGTCTTTAAGCACATATTTGGAAAATGCCGCATAAAATTCCGGGTCGCGGAACATCTCCGTAACGTTTACCGTAACCATTTCAATAAACCGCTGAAAATAACTTTTATCGGCTGTGAGTTTTTCTTCTAATTCCTGAATGGTAGCATATTTGTCGAGCATCATTATTCTGGCTAACCTTCTTTTAAAAGATGCTCTTGAATATCCGGTAAAATCGTAGCCATATGCTTTGTGCAGGCTTGCAATCAGTAATTCCACCTCCTCATTATTCAAATACATTGTTTTTATATTAACTTATTTCCTAAAAAGCCTGTGCCAGCATTAACCATGGTATAACCATACCCTTAACAGCGACAGCAACTGGTCGGTATCTATTGGTTTGGATATGTAATCTGAAGCTCCGGCTTTTATGCAGGCATCTCTGTCACCCGCCATTGCTTTAGCGGTTACAGCAATAACCGGAAGGTTTTTAAGTTTTGGATTTTTCCTGATATGTTCAAGTGTTTCAAATCCATCCATTACAGGCATCATAATATCCAGAAGTACAATATCTATCCCAGGATGTTCTTCCAGCACTTCCAGGGCTTCCTTCCCGTCGATCGCTTTATACACATCCATTTTATGCTGTTCCAGTGCCTTGGTTAAAGCAAAAATATTCCTCACATCGTCATCCACTACCAGCACTTTTTTATTGCCCAAAATTTCAGTGAGGGTGTTATTGAATTCCTTTCTGCCGGAACTGCGTTTATCCTGGCTTTCTTCCAATACCTGAAGGAATATGGATAATTCATCCAATACCCGCTCAAAGGAGTGGGCAGTTTTAATGACTATGGACCGAGCAATTTTCTTAATCCTCAATTCATCGGCTCTTGAGATTTGAGAGTTGGTCACAATAATTACGGGTGTATTTTCAAATCCTGCCTGCAATTTGATTTTTTCTACTATCTCATACGTGTTTTCAGCATGTATGCCCGTATCAATGATGATATGATGAATGGCATCTCCGGTCATAAGATTTAATACCTCAGGATAGGTTGAAGCTATGGCTGCCGGTATGCCATATTCGTTCAGGAAGAATTGCAGCGCTTTGGCATGCATGGAATTGTCTTCAATAATGATAATTTTCCCGGCAGTTCCGGGATCTCCGTTTTCCAGTTCTGCAAATAATTCTCTTATCTTTTCCAACGCTTCTTCTTTTCTTATAAAATTCGATGCACCCATTCCCAGGCTTTCATTCTTTACTTCAAAAGAAGACATGATATGCACAGGAATTCTTCTCGTTTCGGGGTCTTTTTGTAATTCTTCCAGCACTTCCCATCCGCTTTTTACGGGGAGCTGTACATCCAATAGAATGGCAACCGGTTTTAATTTTTTTGCAGTATGATAAGCATCATCTCCACGGGGTACGACAATTCCTTTAAATCCTCTCTGATGGGTATAAGTTAAAAGCGATTTGGCAAAATTCATGTCATCTTCAACAATCAATATGGTCTTGTCATCTTCCCTAAGGTTGTTACGGTCGTCGGGAATACCTTTTGGAACCTCTTTCAATACAAACGGAGTGTAATCAATCAAAGGCCCCGCTGACTTGTCTCTTCCGGAATAAATCGCCTCAACAGGCTCGTTTTGTGCAAACCGGGAAGATCCTTTTTGAATGCTTACAGGTATGGTTAAAGTAAATTCACTTCCTTTTCCCGGTATACTGGTCACCTCAATGGTGCCATTTAGTAATTGGGCAAGCTGCCTGCTGATGGAAAGTCCCAGCCCGGAACCTCCGTAATTTCTTCGGGTGGATCCGTCGGCCTGCTGAAAAGCTTCAAATATGATGTTTTGTTTTTCAGGCGGTATTCCAATGCCCGAATCGCTGACCTTAAAGGAGATAAATTTTTCACCTGAATTTTTTATGCTAATTTTCACATAGCCTTCACGGGTAAACTTAAATGCATTGGACAGCAGGTTTCTGAGAATCTGTTCAATTCTCGATTTATCGGAAAATAACTTCAGCGGTATATTTTCTTCGGCCTCTATAGTAAAATCTAAGTTTTTCTGAGAAGCTAATGGATTAAACAAAGCCCTGATGTCTGAAAGCAAGGAATTCAATGGGAATTCTTCTGCCTCCAGGCGCATTTTGCCGGCTTCAATTTTTGTGAGGTCGAGGATTTCATCAATCATCGACAACAATCCTTCTCCGGAATTTTTTATCACTCTGGCATGGTCTATTTGTTCTTCTGTAAGATTTCCATTATGGTTTTCCGCCAGCAATCGTGATAAAAGCAATATAGAATTTAAAGGAGTACGCAGTTCATGCGACATATTCGCAAGAAACTCCGATTTATATTGACTGGCTTTTTCCAATTGTATAGCCTGATCCTGGATTTCCCTGTTACGCTCCATTATCATTTGGTTCAATTCTTCCAGCTCCCGCGAACGTTCTTCCAGTTCAATATTCGCCTGCATTAATTCTTCCTGCTGCACTTTCAGCTCTTCTTCCGATACCTGAAGCCTATCGGCCTGTTGCTCCAAAGCCTGGTTCAGATTTTCCAGTTCGGAATGTTGTGCCTGCAATTCTTCCGCCTGAGTTTGTGTTTCTTCCAGCAGCGACTGAAGTTTCTCACGATTTTTCTCCGATAACACAGCAATGGCAATATCCGGTGATACCAGTTGCAGGAGTTCTATGGTTTTTTCATGCATCTCACTGAGCGCAGCCAATTCAATCACTCCTTCTACATGATTGTTATAAACCAGTGGAATGATGTATAGGGTTTTAGGTGCAGCACTGCCCAGTCCTGAGCTGATGCGGAAGTAGTGTTCAGGGACGTCCTGAACAAGAAGTGGTCTTCCGGTTTCGGCTACCTGTCCGGTTAAACTCTGGCCAATGGGTATTTCAGTATCAATAATCTTTTTTTCGTCAATTGCGTAAGCAGCAGTGCAACGAAGGAATCCGTTTCTGGTAATGAACATGACACCCAAATCGGCCTCCAGGTATTCTGCCAACACTTTTAATACCCCTTCTGAAAGCTTCCGCATTTCCTGGTCGCCTTTCAGGCTGTCATTCACCAGTGCCTTCCCTTTTTGAAGCCATAGGGTATGTTCGTTTTCTGCAGCGAATTTAACCAAGTTTTCACGCATATGCCTGAGCGAAATCGCCAATTCATCTTTATCGCTTCTTGCAGGAATGGAAGTTTCAAAATTTCCTTTCCCAATTTCTGCAGCTGCAAATGAAAGCTGTTGATTGGAAAGATCAATTTTTTTTATAGATTCCGCAAGGCTCCCCAATGCATCGTTGGGGTACCGGGGAATATCTATGTTCACTTCACCCAGTGCAATGGTGGAAGCTTTGCTGCTCAGCAGTTTCAGGCTTGAAGTAATATTTTGAATGGTAAAATACAAAAGCGCTATTACTATTATAATCAGAATGATAATAAAAGCAAGCGTATTGTTACGCGAAGCAACTTCCCTGTTTATTATTCCATCCACACTTTGCTGAAGCTGATAATGGAATTTTTGTTGTAAAGCGCTTAATTCATCCACACCTTTTGAAGATATGTCTTTCCATTCTTCAGGACTGATATTTAATTCGAATTTTCCGCTGTTAATGATCAGCCCAATATTGCGGATAGTTTCACGAAAGTTTCCTTTGTTAATTAGCTCCTGATATGCTTCAACATTTTCCGGAGGAGATTTTACCAGATATTCCGATTCAAGGTAAGTGTACATTTTGAACAGGGAATACAAAGCAGGAATAGTTTTTTCCTGTTCGGCTTTATCATTTACATACATGGTCATGTATATATTGCCCCTGATAATTCCCAGGTAAGTGACCATTTCTGCCAGTAACAACGTTCCACTCAGCTCACCCATAATGGGCTCAAGAAATGGAACGTGTTCTGCTTTGATTTCCGCCAGTGAATTCAGCCGCAACATGGAATTGGAATAATAATTCATGATTTCAGCAGGCTGAAGCAGGTTGGAATCAATTTTATCCCTTATGCTGTTGATTTCATTTAAACCGGTAAAGGTGATTACATCGTAGGTGGAATCTAAAGACAGTTTTCTTAATGCTTCCAGTTTTTCGTTGGTATTGTTGCGGGAGGAGAATAATTCATCCCTTGAAGCATAATAAATAGAATTGCTGAAACTAACTCTTCTTTCTGACTGCAGAGCGTTGGCCAGGTCAATTAACTCGGAAGAGAGTTGAAGGCGTTCCTGATATTTTGAAATGATATCAATTCTGCTGTTTTTTTCTTCCAGGATTAAAATGGAGAAATATACCAGCACTAGAATGGGCAGGATGCCCACGCCGGCCAGTTTTACAGGCAAAGGGAGTGCTTTTAAAATATTTTTCATCTTACAGTATGGTCAATTTTCAATGGTAGAATGATGATGAATTCCGAACCAACGCCCGGGGTGCTTTTGGCGGTGATCAGCCCTTTATGGTTATCAATAATTTTCTTTGCAATGGCCAAGCCGATGCCTGTTCCTTCATATTTGCCGTTGGCATTTAATTGCTGGAAAATGATGAAGATTTTATTCAGGTAAATTTCGTCGAACCCAATTCCGTTATCCTTTACCGAAATTTTTAGCCAGTTGCCTTCGGTATTGGGCTTGGCATCAGGGCAGCATTCTTCTATCAATTCGCCTTTTATTTGAATATGCGGCGGTACGCCTTCTCTGGTAAATTTAAGGGCATTGCTTAACAGGTTTTGAAATACCTGACGCATTTGTCCCGGTATGACTGATATTTCGGGAAGCAGGTCAATTTCAATTTTGGCGTTCTTTTCAGTGCAGGAGAGTTCTATGTCTTCCAAAATATCTGCAATGAGTTTGTTTAAATCGGTAGGATAGAAAAGGCTTGCCCTTGACAATCTTGAAAAGCTGAGCAGGTCGTTGATTAAACCAGTCATTCTTTCAGATGAATTAATAATCCTGTTGATGTAATCTTTTAATACATCATCATTCACCTGTAATATACGGTCACGGATAATCGAACTAAATACCTGAACTTTCCTCAGCGGTTCTTTCAGGTCGTGGGAAGCCACAGAAACAAATTGTTGCAGCTCGGCATTTTTATATTCCAGTTCCCTGTTGGCTGCAAGCAGTTTATTTGTCCTCTCGTTAATTTTCTCTTCCAGTAATTCATTGATGATTCTTTGTTCATGAATATCTGTGAATGTACCTACAAATTTGATGATTGTATTGTCTTTCTTAACAGGTTTGATGGTTAAGGTATGATAACGGTATTCTTCAGGTTCAAGTCGGAAAATAAACACTTCTTCCTGCCAGGTTTTCCCTGAAGCCAGTGCTTCCTGCCATATTTCATCAATAGGTTTGTCGTCGGGATGCACTTGAGGAAACCGGTCAATAGAGCTTGAATATTGAAACCATTTCCGGTTTACATAATCAATATTTCCTTCGGTATCTGCCGTAAATGCAATCTGAGGTATAGATTCGAGAATGCTGTGGAGTTCACTCACTTTTTCAGATAAACGGTTTTCCGCCTGTATTCTGTCGGCAATTTCTTTCTTCAGGTTTTCGTGATTACGGTTAAGTTCCCTTCTTTGTTCCGATAGTTTGTAAAATGTTTTCACTTTCAGTAAGAGGATGTCGGGGTCGAAAGGTTTTGTAACATAATCCACTCCACCTGATGCATATCCCCGGGTGATAAACTTTTTTTCAATGTTTACTGCAGAAAGAAAAAGAATGGGAATGTCTTTGGTTTTACTGTATCCGGAAAGCGTTTCGGTTACTTCGAACCCGTCCATATCGGGCATTTGCACATCAAGAATGATGAGTGCATAATCATTTTTGAGAACCTTTTTCAGGGCTTCTTCTCCGGATTCAGCAGTATCTACCTTGAAATTGTTTATTTCAAGAAAATGTTTCAGGCTGATAATGTTTTCTTGCCTGTCATCGACAATTAATATCATAATAAGGTAAACCCACACATGTTAGGGAGTGGAAAAAATAAAATGCCAGACCGTGGGGTTAGGTGGTGTGGTTTTTTAAATAATAATTCCGGCTAAAATATACAAAAACATGAATAAAAGAGAAAATAAAACGGAAAATCCAGAAGATTTTTCAAATTCGGAAGATATGAGCAAAGCGCAGGAGACCTATTTGAAAGAACTTTCTGTAGAAACAGGTAAGGATATGGAAACAGATTTAAGCAGGGAGGAAGCTGCGGAAAAGATTGAGCAACTTGAAGAAGCATCGGGGAAAAGAGAGTCAGAGGAAAATGAAAACATAGAAGGTGATTAATGTTTCCGCATTCTTTTTGGCCCATACCATAACCAGAATCCTGTTACCGAGAACACGATGGTGGCAAAGCCGGTGAATGCAGTATAAAATAATTTAAATGCTCCTCCGGGAAGGTTTAACCAGTTATCTATTATAGTACCGTCGTGAATGTGTTCAATAAGGTCGGAAGTTCTGTATTCTCTGTGAAGGATTGCTCCGGTCACTCCGTCAATTTGCAATCCGTGGTAGTGGTCTTTAAAAATAACTTTCATCATTCCTTTTTCCGGCCGGATATCAATTTTGTCTATTTCGGTGGAAATATCCCGTGAGATTTCACTACGAATTGCAGTGACAGCAATATGCTGCAAGCTGTCGAGGGGAAGCCATCCTGATAATCCTTTTGTGGATCCGGAATGAGTTTTAGCTTGAATTAATCCTCCGCTATTCTTTTTCCATCCCAGTAAAATCCCCGTTACTCCAAGAATTATAAAGAACACAAACAAAATTATTCCCGTGATACGGTGAATTTTCCTGAAATTTCTCAGCACTCTTGCCTGCTGTTTCCTGGCAGAATTTTCCATAACCTCTGCAATATAAGTAAAGCAAGGGAATAGAAAACATTGGAAACCGGCAGATGAGTGTTGGGTTTTATCCACACACCCTGTCAATTAAATTTTGTACTTCATTGATTTTATTTTAATAGATTGCAAACCCGAATAACCTTATTTTTTGAAAAATAGTGAAAGGATTTTTCAGTTTCATCGTCAAATTCCAAACCGGTAATTTTAATTCCCAGGTATAAACTTATTTGCTTTTCCGTGAGTGTTTCAGGGGAGAAGTAAATTTTTATCAATATAAAAGCCCAAAATGTAAACAATGAGAAGATTAAGAACTGTATTTCTCGGAGCCATGATGGTGGTTCCAATTGCCATGATGGCCCAGCGCCAGCAGGGAAGGACGCAGGCTCCCCCGGCTGTAGCGCAGGATACCGTCCGCCCCGCACAAAGGCCTCAGCAGGCTCAAAAGCCCGGACCAAAACCTTACAGGGAAGTGGTAACTCCCAAGGCAGTAACTACCAAGGGAATGATTAAAGTGCATTTCCAGGATAACCGTTATTTGTTCGAGCTTCATGATACCATTATTAACAGGGATATCCTTGTTGTGAACAGGATTTCCAAATCTGCTGCCGGTAGCCGTCAGTCTACTTTCGGATATGCCGGTGACCAGATTGGCGATAATGTGATCAAATTCACCAAAGGACCCGAAGACAAAATCTTCCTGCACACTATTTCTTATTCCGAAATCGGTAGCGATACTTCTGCCGACGGTATGTACAGGAGTGTACTGAATTCTAACCTGCAACCTATTGTTGCTTCATTTGAAATCAAAGCTTTCACTCCCGATTCAACAGGAGTGGTAATTGATGTTACTGATTATCTGAAAGGCGACAACGAAGTACTGTTCTTTAGCTCCAGCAGAAAAAGGGCACTGAATCTGGGAGCACTTCAGGCCGATCGTTCCTTCATTCAATCGGTGAAGTCTTTCCCAATGAACGTAGAAATCAAAACCGTTAAAACATATGCCAGAACTCCGGCTCAGGGTGCTGCAGCTTCACCATTCGGTGGTGGTGCTTCCACTTCCCCGCTTACTTACGAACTGAACAGTTCTATGGTACTGCTGCCTTCCAACCCCATGAGGCCAAGGCAATTCGATCCGAGAGTTGGGTACTTCGTTGCCAGCTATGTGGATTTCGATGCCAACCCTCAGGGTGTTAAAAGGATTTCCAACATCACCCGCTGGAGGCTTGAGCCCAAAGACGAGGATGTTGAAAAATACCTCAGAGGTGAACTGGTTGAACCTAAAAAACAAATCGTTTATTATATCGACCCTGCCACCCCTAAAAAATGGGTTCCTTACCTGATTCAGGGTATCAACGACTGGCAGGTAGCTTTCGAACAAGCTGGGTTTAAAAATGCCATTGTTGGTAAAGAAGCTCCCCAAAGCCCTGAATGGAGCCTCGAAGATGCAAGGCACTCTGCTATCGTGTATAAGCCTTCTGACATTGCCAATGCCAGCGGCCCTCATGTTCATGATCCACGTACAGGTGAAATCCTTGAATCGCACATCAACTGGTACCATAACGTAATGTCTCTGCTGAGAAACTGGTATTTCATTCAGACAGCAGCAGTAGACGAAAGAGCCAGGAAAATGATTTTTGATGATGAATTAATGGGACAACTGATCCGTTTCGTATCTTCTCACGAGGTAGGACATACGCTGGGTCTGCGTCACAATTTTGGCTCTTCATCAACAGTTCCTGTAGAAAAATTAAGAGATAAAAACTTCGTGGAGCAATACGGACATACTCCCTCTATTATGGATTATGCACGTTTCAACTACGTAGCTCAACCTGAAGACGGTATTACCGAAAAAGGATTGTTCCCAAGAATCGGTGATTACGATAAATGGGCTATCGAATGGGGATATCGCTGGTATCCGCCAAGCTGGACTCCTGAACAGGAAAAAGCCCACCTGAACAAACTGATTATCGACAGCCTGAAAGCCAACCCAAGGCTTTACTTTGGTACCGAAACAGATCCTAACGATCCAAGAAACCAGAACGAAGACCTGGGTGACAATTCTATGAAGGCTAGTGCATACGGTATCAAAAACCTTCAGAGAATTGTTCCTAACCTTAAAGAATGGACCAAAACAGAAAACGAAGGTTATGATAACCTGAGAACCATGTACAATGAGGTGGTTAGCCAGTTTAACCGCTACATGGGTCATGTTGCCAAAAACATTGCAGGTATCAAAACCACTCCGAGAACTGTAGAAGAAGGCGGAGTAGTAGTGGAATATGTTTCTAAAGCTCAGCAAAAAGAAGCGCTGCAATTCCTGCAAGATCAACTTTTCAAAACTCCAACCTGGTTGTTAAACAAAGAAATCTATTCTTTAACCGGTGTTGGAAACATGAATACTATCGCTACAGTTCAGGAAAACATCCTGGGCAGACTGATCAGTGCCAACACACTGAACAAAATGATTCAGCATGAAGAATTAGAGCCAAATGCAGCTTATACTGCAAACGATTTCCTGAAAGACCTGAAAAACGGTATCTGGAGCGAACTGCCCGGCAGAAAAGCTACCGATATCTACAGGAGAAACCTTCAGAAAATGTACGCAGAAAGGCTGATTGCCCTGATTAATCCTGCACCTGCTCCGGCTGCTCAGGCCACTGCAACTGCAGGCAGAGGTATGGGTACTCCTGCAACCATCAGCAAAACCAACGATGCCCTGTCTGTAATTAAAGGACATGCAAGGTCACTGGCTGCTGAAATTAAAGCTGCAATTCCTGCAGTGTCTCATCAGGCTACCAAAATGCACCTTCAGGATGTGTACGACAGGCTGATGAATGCATTGGATCCCAAGTAATCAGAATTGGCTTTCCATAACAAAATACCCCGGATTTTCCGGGGTATTTTTTTTGAAATCTCCTAAAGAAAATCGGGAAGGAAAAATTCTTAACTTACTTTGCAGCATGATTAAAGCCGGTTATTATAATACATTAAAGGTCGACAGGAAGCCGGATTTCGGAGCCTATCTGACAGATGGAGAAAACAACGATGTGTTGCTTCCTCTCCGTTTTATGCCACCTCACCTGCAAATAGGAGATGAAATTGAGGTGTTTGTTTATCACGATAGTGAAAACAGGTTAATTGCCACTACGCAAAAACCATATGCCATTGCAGGGCAGACAGCATTGCTGAAAGTGGTGAATACCACATCTGCAGGGGCTTTTATGGATATTGGCCTGATGAAAGACCTATTCGTCCCAAAATCGCAACAGCTAACGGGTATGCGGAAAGGAGGGCAATACCTGGTAAGATTATATGTTGATGAACAAACCGGAAGGCTTGCCGCAACGGAGAAAATCGACCGGTTTTTGAGTAATGAAGAATTAACCGTAAAACCTTTGGATGAAGTGGATTTAATGGTGTATCGCCGTTCCGATATAGGGTATGTGATGATAATTAATGAAAGACATACCGGAGTCCTGCACTTCAATGAGGTTTTTACCCATATCAGGGTAGGGGATAAATTCAAAGGATTTATTAAGAAAATATACGAGAACAATAATATTGATGTGGTGTTAGGCAGCAAGGGTTATAAAAGAGTAGAAGACGAAAGCGAAAAAATCTTAAGGCTTCTGGAAGAAAATGACGGCTATCTTCCATACCATGATAAATCGGACCCTGAAGAAATTTACGAAGTGTTTGGCATGAGCAAAAAAGTATTTAAAATGGCGCTGGGAAAGCTTTATAAAGAAAAGAAAATTCTTTTGGTGAATGCGGGAATTAAATCGGTGGAAAATGATTGATATTTTTTACGGTTTAAAATTAAAATGGTAATTTAAATCATATTCGGGGTTGATTTTATTTAGGTTTCAGGAAAATAATACCTGATAAATTTGAAGAATAAAATTTTATAGCGGTATGAACTATACAGAAAATTACAAAGGCATTAAGATTGATGTTCAGGCTGGAGATATTTCCATTCCCGAAGATGCCCAGCAGGAAATCAGAAAAGTAATTGACAAAATTGAACCAAGGGTTTCTTCCATAAATTTTGCGGATGTTTATTTTAAAGTTGAAAAGGGCGAGCCCGTTAACTCTAAGGTGGTAGGTATGCGATTGGGTATTCCCGGTAACGACCTGTTTGCAGAAGAAAACGGAGAGCACTGGGTGCCCATATTGAAAGACCTTGAAGAAAAGCTGCTCCGCCAGCTGGAGAAAAGGGAAAAATAATCCTGTAAAACATACAGCCATGCTGTATTTGGTGAATAAATTTCAATGTATGAAGGGTGGATGCTTGTGGGTATCTGCCCTTTTGTTTTGCGCAACCCTTAAAGCTCAGCAACATATTCCTCATTCCCCGGAGGCATGGGTAAGGTATTGCGACAGCCTTTCCGTGCATACCCAAACCACTTTTCATTTGGTAAAAGAGTACAATGGACATCCTGTGAAAGAATCCTGGCATTATGCAATGGTGAATGGCCAGATTGTCTTTTTTCAGGTGAGTTATTCCTTCGGGCACAGGGAAATGAATGAAGTATATTATGTTAAAGGCGGAAGGCTGATTTGCATGGAAATCTTTGAAGCAGCTTTTCACCCGGTGTATGAAGATGATGTGAAAAGAGGAGAAGTGTATTATTTTGACGGGGGAAGGGTTATTCGTGCAGTTAAACTGGGAGAGCCGTTTACCCGCAGGGAGGAAGAATATGCACTCTGGAAAAAATTTTCTTCCAGGTATGGTGAATTGCTGAAGAATCTCCGCTGGTAATTATCCCAGTGCCACATCAAGAATCATCATCACCAGAAATCCCGCCATTAATCCCAATACCGCCACATCTGTATATTTGTCTTTCTGCGTTTCCGGTATTACTTCTTCCACCACCACATAAATCATTGCACCTGCGGCAAAAGCAAGGGCATAGGGAAGCACGGGTTGCACATATATTACGGCGAGTGCACCTACTACCCCTGCAATAGGTTCCACTATAGCAGACAACTGCCCAAAATAAAAGCTCTTTCTTCTGGAAATACCCATTCTTCTTAAAGGCATGGAAACTGCAATTCCTTCAGGAAAGTTTTGCAAACCAATTCCTATGGCAAGCGTAATGGCAGATGCTACAGTTACGTCATTCATATCCAGTGCTGCCGCTCCGAATAATACCCCCACTGCAAGCCCTTCCGGAATATTGTGCAGGGTTATGGCAATAATCAGCAGGGTAGTTTGTTTCCACTGGGTTTTCATCCCTTCTTTTTCGCCTTCTCCGAAATTGATATGAATATGCGGCGTATATTTATCCAGTACATACAAGAACATAGCCCCCAGAAAGAACCCTACCGCAGCCGGCATCCATTTCATCTTAGGATATAATTCCTCAGACATTTCAATGGCCGGGTTTAAAAGCGACCAAAAGCTGGCTGCCAGCATAACCCCACCCGTAAAACCAAGCATGATATCAAGGGTTTTCCGGTTCATGGTTTTGAAAAAAAATACCACGGAAGCTCCGGCAGCTGTTACCATCCAGGTGAAAACAGTGGCAATTAAAGCAGCGTATATTGGGCCTATTTCGGTAAAGAAACTTTCCAACTGGCTCATAATGAGGTTTTAAATAAAGGAAAATAAAATTTTAGACAAATCTAAAAAATAAATTTCATATTATTCCGGTCAGGAACGGGAATTACATATAAAAAACAAAATACCGACATGAAATATACGGAAGATATGCTTTGGTTTAAGGATGCCATAATATATGAACTGCATATTAAGGCTTTTAAAGACAGTAATGGTGACGGTATTGGTGATATTCGCGGGTTGATTTCGAAACTGGATTATTTAGCAGACCTGGGAGTAACGGTCATTTGGGTTCTTCCGTTTTATCCCTCTCCTCTCAGGGATGACGGTTATGATATTGCAGATTATTATTCCATCAACCCTGCCTACGGTTCCCTAGAAGATTTTCAGGAATTACTGAATGAAGTGCACCGAAGGGATATGAAGCTGATAACTGAGTTGGTTATTAATCATACTTCCGACCAGCATCCCTGGTTTCAGCGTGCAAGACGTGCCCCTAAAGGTTCGGTGGAGCGGGATTATTATGTATGGACGGATGATCCCTCTAAATATAAAGATGTAAGGATTATTTTTCAGGATTTTGAAACCTCCAACTGGGCATGGGACGAAGTTGCGGGGCAATATTACTGGCACCGGTTCTTCTCACACCAGCCCGATTTGAATTTTGATAATCCCGCAGTGAGGGAAGAAATTTTTAAGGTAATAGATTTCTGGGCAGGAATGGGAGTGGATGGATTCAGGTTAGATGCCATTCCTTACCTGTTTGAAAGGGAAGGTACCAACGGAGAAAACCTTCCTGAAACACATCATTTTTTGAAAGAGTTGAGGAAATACCTTGATACGAAATACCCCGGAAGGATTTTTCTTGCTGAAGCCAACATGTGGCCGGAACTTGCCGCTTCTTATCTGGGTGAAGGAGATGAATGCCATATGAATTTCCACTTTCCCCTGATGCCAAGGATGTTTATGTCGATTCAAATGGAAGACCGGTATCCGATTACCGATATCATGTATCAGACTCCGGATATTCCTTTCAATACCCAGTGGGCAACTTTTCTGAGAAACCATGACGAACTCACGCTGGAAATGGTGACGGATGAGGAACGCGATTACATGTATAAGGTATATGCCAAAGACCCCAAAGCCAGAATTAACCTGGGTATCCGTCACCGCCTGGCGCCGCTGCTGGAAAACAACATCCGGAAGATTGAGCTGATGAACCTTTTGCTTTTCTCCCTGATAGGCACCCCCGTAATTTATTACGGAGATGAAATTGGGATGGGGGATAATTTTTACCTGGGAGACAGAAATGGCGTGAGAACACCTATGCAATGGTCGCCCGACAGGAATGCAGGGTTTTCGGATGCCAATCCACAGCGTTTGTATTTACCCGTTATATTGGATCCTGAATATCATTATGAATCGGTGAATGTTGAAAACCAGCAGTCCAATCCGTCTTCCCTGCTATGGTTTATGAAAAGGCTGATCAGGTTCAGGAAAAAATACAGGTCATTAAGCAGAGGCAGTCTGAAGTTCATATATGTGGAAAATCCGAAGATTCTGGCATATGTAAGGGAATATGAATCGGAAAAAATCCTCGTAGTGGTAAACCTTTCAAGATTCCCTCAACCGGCCGAACTTCAGCTTCAGGAATATGCCGGATTTGAAGCAGTGGAAGTTTTAAGCAGAAACAGTTTTCCTCCCATACCGCCTTCAGGAAGTTATTTTCTTTCATTAACCGCACATTCTGCACTTTTTTTTGAATTGAAACCTGCGGAGGAGATGCTTCCTGTTGATCAGCTTCCGTTTATCCGTTTTGAAACATGGGAAGAGTTGATACATCCCAAAAAAAGGCAGATCCTGGAACAGGAAATTATTACACCTTATTTCTTGCGTTCGAAATGGTTTATTAAAAAGGGAAGGCCGTTAAGAAATCTTCAGATTTCCAAGGCTATTCCGGTAAATTATGAAGGAAAGGAGTTGTATTTGTTTTTGATTGAATTAAACTTTGAAACCGGATTGCCGAACCTTTTTTTTCTTCCCATTTGTTTCCTTCCGGGAGATTCTGGTCATCCACAGTTTGAACAATTTCCCGAATCCGTCCTGGCGGAAGCCGAATATCATCAGGTGAAGGGAAGATTATACGATGCAATGTTCTCTTCTGAATTGCATGCATTTTTCCTGCAGCATTTTCTGAACAGGGAACCGTATTCCTCCTCTTCAGAATCCATTGTTTTTTATCCGGATGGGATAGTAAAAATTAAAGCACGACTGCCTTTGGCTTCCCGTGTGCTCAATGCCGAAAATCATGTGTCGGTAGGATTTGAATCGGATTATTTTTTGAGAATATTCAGGCACGTGGATGTAGATATCAATGCGGAAGTGGAATTAAACCAGTACCTGCAGTCTGTACAATTTAGTCATATTCCTGAGTTCTATGGTAGTTTTCAATGGGAATCACCCGGGGGAAAGCTGACACTGGGATTGTTTCAGGAGTTGGTGGAATTTCATGGCGATGGAAAAAATTATATGCTGGAAAGGCTGAATAATTATTATGAAAGAATTTCTGCCAGAACCTCACATCCGCTTACCGCTCCGGTAATTGAAATTCTGGAACGGCTTGATGAAAGTAATCTTCCGGCAGATGTACTGGAATTTCTGGGAACTACGGTTTCCATAGGGGTGGCGCAAATGGCACACGCCACTGCAGGGCTGCACCTTGCCCTGGCTGCTGCACACGGGCAAGACATGCAGCCCGAACCTTTTTCCCTTCATTACCAGCGATCGTTGTACAGTGGAATGGTTTCCCTGTTAAGAGGTTCTCTGACATTATTAAGAAGAAGTTTGAGTAAACTTGATGAGGAAACCACCAACATTGCCCATGAAATACTTTCCCGCGAGCAGGATATCCTGCATGTACTCAGCAGGATATACGACCATAAAATTGATGTGTTGAAAACCCGCATTCATGGTAACCTTGAACTAAAGCAGTTTTATTTTACAGGTAAAGATGTGGTGATTACGAATTTTGGAGGCGACCCTACCAAAAGTTACAGTGAGCGAAGGTTTAAACGATCCGTATTAAGAGACGTGGCAGGAGTAATTCGTTCCATATTTTATACCGGCTATGAAGGCCTGGTATATAAATTCGGACATACTGCTCAGGAAAGAAACAGATTGGTACCTTTTGCGGAGGCCTGGATTCATCATGTTACAGGGCTGTATCTTCATCGTTATCTTGAAGATCTTGGAGATAGTAATGTAGTCCCTCATTCCAAAGAAGAATTGGATATCATGCTGAGGAATTATCTGATAGAAAAAGCTTTACTGGGATTGATAGAAAAATTGCGTGTGGAACCGGAAATGGCAATGATTCCACTTTTGCTGCTGAAGAAAATTTCCGGACTATAGAAGGGGGGATGGTATAAAATTTTGATGAAATGCCATAAAAAAGCATTTCTATGGATATTTATAAAACACCTATTGATCATAAAGAAGAAAAGATTAACGTTCTCACGCATTTTCCCGGTATTTTGTTTGGCCTTACTGCCATGCCTATTTTAATAGGATATGCTTTATATCATGCCAATCTGGATATCGCCGCAGGAATAATAGTGTATGCCATTTGCTTCCTGCTGGTGTTTACTGCCTCCACGCTTTTTCATCTGCAAAATTCAGGAAGATTGCGGATGCTGCTGAAAAAGCTCGATCATATCAGCATTTACTTTATGATTGCAGGCACCTACACTCCCTTTATTTTAATATATGTGAACAATGAATTTGGCATGAAGTTACTGGTGGTTTTATGGTCGCTTTCGCTGCTGGGCACAGTATTCAAAATATTTTTTACAGGCAAAATGGAAATTCTTTCTGTGTTGATTTACCTCTGCATGGGTTGGATGTGCCTTACAGGTGCAGAGGAGTTTTTCGGAGGCATGCCCCTGGCAGTGAAAGCGCTGGTAATATTCGGGGGAATGCTGTATTTGATAGGGGTGGTATTTTATGTATGGAGGTTGCATGCTTATCATCACGCCATTTGGCATATTTTCGTACTGATTGAGGCCATTTGTCATTTTACCGCAGTCAGCCTGTCGTTATAACAGATTACCATCAGGCTTATTCAGGAAGAGTAGTATATTTGAAACTGCTTAAAAACTTTTAAATCCTGAATAATGAATCTTCGCAGGTTAATTGCTTTGATTGGTATTGTTTTACTCGCCTCCTGTGCAGAACGCACCAATCCCGATGTTTTTACTGAAATACTGGATTCGGTTAAATCTGTATATGCGCCCGATAAAAGAGTGGCGCTGGTAGATTTTTCCCTTGAAGGAAACGTGGTGAAAGGTGAAACCAATATTCCTGAAGCAAAAGAATTACTTGTTAAACTTTTAAATGAAAGAGGGTTTCAGTATACCGATAGCATGAAAGTGCTCCCTGAAGAAAGCCTGGGAGAAAAAATTTATGCTGTTGCGAAAAATTCCGTTTCCAATATACGTACTGATGCCCGTCACGGTGCAGAATTAAGTACTCAGGCTACACTGGGCACTCCCTTAAAAGTGTGGAAGAGAAAATCGGGATGGTATTATATACAAATGCCCGATCAATACCTTGGATGGGTAGATGCCGGTGGTATTCAGCTTATGGATAGTGCCAGGTTTGCTGAATGGAAGCAAAACGCAAAGATTATTTATACAGCATTGCAGGGGTTTGCATACCGTCAGGAAGATCCCAATACCACAGTGTCTGACCTTGTATTTGGAAATATCCTAGAAGTGGAAGGCAGCAACGGAAATTATTATCAGGTAAAATTTCCCGATGGTCGTAAAGCACTGGTGAAAAAATCAGAAGCCAATTTGTATGACGAATGGGTAGCCGGAAGAGAGCCCAATGAACAGAATTTAATAAATGCCTCTTTAAAAATGATGGGCCTCCCTTATCTCTGGGGTGGTACTTCCTTCAAAGGGGTTGATTGCAGCGGATTCACCAAAACCGTTTATTTCATGAACGGATTGATTCTTCCCCGCGATGCTTCTCAGCAGGTGCATGTGGGAATTGAAATTGATACCTCAGGAAACTGGAAAAACCTGAAACCCGGCGACTTGTTGTTCTTCGGCGTTCCGGCCAAAGACGGAAAACCTGAAAGAGTAGTGCATGTAGGGATGTGGATCGGAGGAAATAATGAATTCATCCATTCTTCCAGCAACGTAAGAATCAGCAGCATGAATCAGGATGCTCCCAATTTTGATGAGTATGAACTGAACAGATTCCTTCGTGTAAAAAGAATCTCCCCTGAGGATGTTATCGACCTCAGAAAATCAGCTGTTTTTACCGCCGCAACCGGGCAGTAGTCCGCAGTATAATTTTCTGCTTATGAAAAAACTATTGGTATTCTTTTCTGCAATTCTTACCGGCTTGATGGCATATCCCCAACAGGTAAGTCCGCGTACCTACTGCAATCCGATAAATATAGATTATACCTATATGGTATATAATTCTCATAACGATATTTCTTATCGTTCCGGTGCTGATCCTGCGGTAGTAAGATTCAGGAATGAATACTATATGTTTGTTACCCGCTCAATGGGTTACTGGCATTCAAAAGACCTTTTAAACTGGCAGTTTATTACTCCTCAGAAATGGTATTTTGAAGGCTCCAACGCTCCTGCTGCTTTTAACTATAAAGATTCTGTCTTGTATGTTGCAGGAAATCCATCAGGATCCATGAGTATACTATATACCGATGATCCCAAAAAGGGCGATTGGAAAGCTGTACCCTCCATTCTGAACAATTTGCAGGATCCCGCATTGTTTATAGATGACGACGGAAAGGCATATATGTATTGGGGCTCCTCCAATGTATTCCCAATAAGGGTAAGGGAACTTGACAAATCAAAAAGGTTTAAGCCTTCTCCCACTGTTCATGAACTTTTCAAATTAGACGGAGATCACCACGGATGGGAGCGGTTTGGTGAAAACCATTCCGATACTGTTTTGAAAGGTTATATGGAAGGACCGTGGATGACGAAATACAATAATCGTTACTACTTGCAATATGCGGCACCGGGCACGGAATTCAATGTATATGGAGATGGTGTATATATGGGAAATTCTCCCCTGGGACCTTTTGAATATGCTCCCAACAATCCGGTATTTTACAAGCCCGGAGGATTTATGAATGGGGCGGGGCATGGAAGCCTTGTAAAAGGCCCTTATGGCCGTTACTGGCATTTCGGTACAGCAGCAGTTTCGGTAAATGTAAACTGGGAAAGAAGGATATCTATGTTCCCCGCATTTTTCGATTCAGACGGCTTATTGTATGGGGATATGTATTTTGGAGATTATCCCCATTATGCACCATCCGAGAAAGAAAAAAACGGAGCATTTACCGGATGGATGTTGCTGTCTTATAAAAAGCCGGTAAAATCTTCGGGTAGTGCTGAAGGTTATACTGCCGAGAACATGCTGGATGAAAATGTGAAAACATTTTGGCTGGCACCTAAAAATGATGATAATCAGTGGTTTGAAATTGACCTGCTGAATCAGTATACCATCAATGCCATACAGATTAATTATCATGATCATAAAGCTGATTTATACGGAAAAATTTCCGGGTTAAGACACAGGTATATCGTTGAAGGTTCTAAAGACGGAAAGGCATGGGAAATAATTGCCGATAAGAGCGAAAATTTTGCCGATGTACCCAACGATTATCTTGAACTTGAATCTCCTTTAACGTTTAGGTATATCCGTTATAAAAACATTTCTGTCCCCGGGCCCAATCTTGCCATTTCCGGATTCAGGGTTTTTGGAAAAGGTAGTGGTAAATCACCCGTTATGGTAAAACAGGTAAAATTCGAAAGACAGTCCGATAGAAGGGATATCTTTATCAGCTGGCAAAAGGTGCCCGGGGCAATAGGATATAACATTCTTTGGGGAATTGCGCCTGATAAAATGTACAATTCCTGGCTGGTATACGACAAGTCAGAACTTTTGATGAAATCGCTTTCTGTAGATCAATCTTATTATTTTTCCATTGAAGCATTCAGCGAAAATGGGATATCAGAAAGAACCCGACCGGTCCTGGTAAAATAATCCTCATCCAATATTTGTGTAAAGAATTTCCTCTTTTTGATTTTTCGTTTGGTATTATCAGTAACTTCCATTATTACTCGGAAACCAAAAATATGCTCATGAGAAAGGCTTTGGTACTTGGTACTGTTTTTGTCTTTACCACTTTTGTTCATGCCCAGCAATGGCAACCTGCAGGAGTAAAAATTTTAACTCCATGGGGTGAGCAGTTAGATCCCTCTCTTCCATTGAATGAATATCCGCGTCCGCAAATGCAAAGAGCGGCATGGGAAAATCTGAACGGATTATGGGATTACGCTATTCGGCCTGTGGAGCAGGCTAACGGAAATAATTTTACAGCCGAAGGAAAAATCCTTGTTCCGTTTGCTGTGGAATCTGCTTTATCGGGTGTGAACAGGACAGTGGGAAAAGACAGTGTTTTATGGTATAAAAGAAGTTTTGATATTCCTGCCAAAGCATTCAGGGAATTAAAACATAAAAGATTGCTTCTTCATTTTGGGGCTGTTGACTGGCGAGCGGAAGTGTTTGTGAACGGGAAAAAAGCAGGCCAACACGAAGGGGGATACGATCCTTTTTATTTTGACATTACTCCATTCATTCAAAAAGCCGGAAAACAGGAGCTTGTTGTAAAAGTTTGGGATCCTACCGATGATGGCCCTCAGCCCAGGGGAAAGCAGGTGAAAAAACCCGGAGGAATCTGGTATACTCCGGTAACCGGTATCTGGCAAACCGTATGGATGGAAACAGTTCCGGACACGTATATTGCTTCCATCCGCCAAACACCCGATGTTGATAACAGTTCTGTATTAGTAAAAGCTGATGTGATCGCCTCTTCTGCCGAAGATGAAATCAGGGTATCCATTAAAGAAGGTGAAAATATAATTTACGAAGGAAAACTGGAATCCGGTAAAGAAACGGTTATCCCTATCCGAAATCCCCAACTCTGGTCGCCCGGTCAGCCTTTTCTTTACGATATAGAATACTCCCTGCTGAAAAGCGGAAAAGTTATTGACCGGGTAAAAGGGTATTTCGGTATGCGTAAAATTTCTCTGGAAACAGATTCAAAAGGTATTAAGAGGTTAAAACTGAATAATGAATTTTTGTTTCAATTTGGCCCTCTTGATCAGGGATGGTGGCCCGACGGTCTTTACACGGCTCCGACGGATGAAGCTTTAAGATTTGATGTGGTGAAAACGAAAGAGATGGGCTTTAACATGATCAGAAAACATGTGAAAGTTGAGCCTGCCCGATGGTATTATCACTGCGACAGGGAAGGAATATTGGTATGGCAGGATATGCCCAGCGGAGATTTAGGCAATAGTTGGGAAATCCGTCCTTTTATTTTGGGAAGGGCAAAAGATAAACAACGTACTCCTGAGTCTGAAAACATTTTCAAAACAGAATGGAAAGCTATTATCAATTCCCTCTGCAATTTCCCTTCCATAGTCGTATGGGTGCCTTTCAATGAAGCATGGGGACAATTCAAAACCGAAGAAATTGTGCAGATGACGCGAAATGAGGATCCTTCCAGGTTAATCAATGCAGCCAGCGGCGGAAATTTTGTTCATGCGGGAGATATCGTTGACTTCCATAATTATCCCGAGCCCCATATACCCGATCCGCGGATGTTTGGAAGAGATATGGCAGTGGTATTAGGAGAATACGGAGGATTGGGACTACCTGTTCAGGACCATACCTGGCAGCAGAAAAACTGGGGATATCAGAGTTTTGGTACCCGGGATTCTCTTGCGATGCGGTATGAAGAATTCATCGGCAGGTTGTATGATTTTATTCCTGTAGGCCTTTCCGCGGCGGTATATACCCAAACTACTGATGTTGAAGGAGAAACCAACGGATTAATGACTTACGACAGAAAAGTATTCAAAATTCCCATCGACAGGTTGAGAAAGGCACACATGAGGCTATATGAAAAGAAAAATTTTTAAGATAGACTAAGTCGTATACCCGGAAAAAATATACTCAAGGGGCCTTACGATGTTGGGCGGAAAGATAGGTTTAAGCCTTCCCGGTTGGGGGAAATGCTGGGGCATTGTTATCAGCCAGTAAAAGTGGAGCCTTATATTACCCGGAAATCCCGGAGGAAGGAGTTTACTGAACATCCCCATCCCCCGAAAAAGATACTATTTCCATTGGGCAGCAGGGAATTCCCAAAAGTCGGATAGTGCATATTGGCAGATTTTATGAATCTGCCCTTAAAAGATATTGCGCCTTTCCTTACTTCCTCTTTATTGCAATCGAAAGTATACTAAAAGTTACTGTTAGTTTTCTCTTTCATCACGATTCCGGAATATTTGATAAACCATTATAGGTTATTTTTACCTTCCAAATCATACTCCATGACAGAATACCGGGAAATATTCGAAAATAATCAGAAATGGATAGAGAAAATGAAAGCATCTGCGCCGGACTTTTTTAAAAAACTGGCGGAAGACCAAAATCCCGATTACCTCTATATTGGTTGCAGTGATTCCAGGGTTACTGCAGAAGAAATTATGGGTGTGAGGCCCGGAGAAGTGTTTGTCCACAGGAATGTGGCAAACCTGGTAAATAGTGTAGACCTGAATGTGATGTCGGTTATCAACTATGCAATAAGGCATCTGAAAGTTAAACATATCATTGTTTGCGGACATTACAACTGTGGGGGAGTGAAAGCTGCCATGGAATCCAAAGACCTGGGAATATTAAACCCCTGGCTGCGAATAATCCGCGATGTTTACAGGTTACATAAAGATGAATTAAATGCCATCAGTGATCAGGTGCAACGCTACAACAGATTGGTTGAACTGAATGTACGTGAACAATGCATAAATATCATCAAAACAGCAGCTTTACAGCTCAGTCTGATGCAAAACGGATATCCTGAAGTTCACGGCTGGGTATTTGATATCCATTCCGGAAAAATCATCGACTTGGATATTGACACAAAAGGCATTCTTGAAGAAATCCGGGAGATCTACGACCTGACCAAATAGGGAATATTTGGCTATCTTTGCAAAAAGCAGTGATGATATGGTGGCCCGGCTCAAAAAAATTTTCCGTTTACTTTTTGTTAAGAAATGCTGCAGGTAACTTTTAAAACTGCAGGTATTTCTGATGAATCTCATTTGGTAATCTGACCCTGTTCATGATTATTCAATAGACTATTGAATAATTTTGCGAAAACCCTTATGATGAATTTTGATGCTTATTTTAAGTTGTTTCAAGATATTATTGAAACTAAAGAAGAAGAATTACAGCCTCCTTATAATAATCCTGATTATCTGAATTACACAAAACTGAATTTTTCCAGATGTAAAAGGTGGTTAAAAACCGGTGTGTTAGATCCGGCAGCTGTAGAAGTAATCAAAAATATACAGGAGCCACAGGAGTGGACGATTATCACGGAACCCTGGTGCGGAGATGCAGCTCATTCCATACCTTTTATGGAATTGCTTGCAGCACAAAACCCGCTTATTCAAACCCGTTATGAATTAAGGGATGCTCCACCGTTTAATATTGAACATTATCTTACCAGAGGTTCTAAAAGTATTCCCAAACTAATAATCCGCAATGCTGCCGGTGAAGACCTTGCTACATGGGGGCCCCGTCCGGCTGAATGTCAGCAGTTATTTGATAAACTCATGTCTGAAAAAGCCGATTTTGAAACTGTAAAAACAGAATTGCAGAACTGGTATAACCATGATAAAGGAGAGAAGATTGTGAAGGAAATCGTTGAAGCCATCAGGGCGGCTGCCCCTCAGGAATTAGGAATAAGGCATTAATGGCGTCTTTTTTCGTTGTTTATATTTTAGGGTTAGGTAAAAAAAAGCGGCTGATCAGCCGCTTTTTTTTACCTGTAATTTATCGCATCAGTTTTTCTTCAGCACCCTTTCAAATAAATTCAAAATTCTTTTGTATTCATCTGTCCAGCTGGAGGGTTCTGTAAATCCATGGTCTTCTACCGGGTAAACAGCCAGTTCCCAGTTTTCTTTACCCAGTTCTATCAGCTTTTGTGATAGCCTGAATACATCCTGGATATGCACATTCACATCAACAAGTCCGTGGCAAATCAGCAGGTGGTCTTGTAACCCATCGGCAAAATAAATAGGAGAACTTCTTTTATATGCAATACTGTCTTCCACGGGAGTGTTGAGGATATTGCTGGTATATCCATGGTTATAATGGGCCCAGTCTGTAACGGGCCTTAAAGCAGCTCCTGCTGCAAATGTTCCGGGAGAGGTGAAAAGTGCCATGAGGGTAATGAATCCCCCGTATGAACCTCCGTATATTCCAATACGCTTCGGATCAACTCCGTGTTGTTCTACAAGATATTTGGCGCCGTCAATATTATCATCCAGGTCTTTTCCTCCCATATGCCTGTAAATTCCTGTCCTCCAGTCGCGGCCATATCCTGCGCTTGCCCTGTAGTCGAGGTCAAGAACGGTATAACCTGCATCTGCCAACAGGTTATGGAACATATATTCCCTGAAGTACTGGCTCCACCATTTGTGTGCATTTTGCAGGTATCCTGCACCATGGACAAAAATTACTGCCGGTTTTGCAGGATGCGGATTGGCGGGTTTGTATAATCTTCCGTAAATGGTTTGCCCGTCTCTTGCTTTTATCTCAACAATTTCCGGGTCTCTCCACGGATAAGAACGGAAGAGTTCGGAAGCACCCTTATCGGTTATCTGTACGGGTTTGGCATTGGGTTTATTTTCCTGAATGTACAGTTCCCATGGTTTATTGGTATAGGAATAAAGGAATGCAATGTATTTTTCATCAGGAGAAACCACAGCCTGATTGGCTCCGGTCATGTGGGTAAGCTTCTCCTTTTTACTTCCGTCTGTCGATACTTTATATAAATGCTTTTCTCCGGGATGCACTTCGTTGGTGGTGATATAGAAAGATTTTTTGTCTTTTGAAAGTACACAGCTTTGTACTTCATACTTTCCGGAGGTTATCGCTTTTTGTTCGAGTGAGTTTACATTGGCAACATACAGATGAGAGTAACCCGTTCTTTCAGACTGAAAATACAATTCATTTTCCGATACCCATCCTATGTTAAAACCGCTGATCCCGGGTCCTGCAATCCAGGCTTCATCACGCTGATGATCGATGGTGGTTGGCATGCCTGTTGCCGGGTCTACTTTCACTATCCAGCGGTCTTTATTGTCGGTAGAGCGAATTTCCGCAACCAGGTGAGTACCCTTTGGCGACCATAATAATCTGCTTACAGAAACCTGCCTGATGGAAGGGACATTTCTTCCCGGAGAATATTCTCTTTTATAATCAGGTTCCTGAGCCAGACCCGGTAAAGAATCGGTTCTCAGCTCCACCTTTTTCCTTTCTTTCAAATCGAAAACATGAAGGCTTGTAATCACCGGTGGTGTTCCCACTTTTGCCCTGGCGGGGATGTCGGTGGTAAATCCTGATTCGGTAACATAATCCGGAACAATGGTTCCGCTGCGGTCGGTACCGGGCCTGAACAGCATAAATGCCAGATACCTTCCATCGTTGCTCAGTTGCACTCCACGTACCTGATGGTCGCCTATAGGAATGGAAGGAATACTTTCCTCTTCTTTAACAGAATTCCGATAAGCCTCGGCAGCTTCTCTTTTCTTTTTCTTTTCTGCCAGTACTTCGAATATTGCAAGCTGATCGTTTTTCAGCCAGGCTTGTTGTTCACTTAAAGGGGCCTGTTTTTCTCCGCCGGGGCCCGGACGTCCGGGCTGGTTTCTTACGAACCTGGATAATTGAGAAAAAGTTCCGGTCTGAATATCCCATGCATATACATCCTGGTCTGTAGTGAAAACAATTTTTTTATCGCCAAATGCAAATTCAGGGTTAGATTCACTGGAAGCGGTAGCGGTAATCTGAATGGTTTTTCCTGTTTTTACTTCCCTCAGGAAAATATCTCCCTGTTTGGCATATACGAAATGTGTTCTTGCTTCATTGTATTTAACTGACCCGGCAAAAAGAATATCGTTTCTTTCTTTTGCAGGAAGTTTTTTTGGGGTGCGATCTGTTAAAGTAATATAATACAGCGAATCGCTGTAATTCCCTTCAGGGTTCCACTGGAAGAACAGCCTTTTCCCATTTTCTTCCCATTGGGGGTTGGAAGGAGAGGTGCCGATCCATTTCGGATCTTTCATGATTTTTTCCACCGTAAGTGGGGTAAGTGTCTGGGCATAGTTTAATTGAACACAAATTAAGCCCAGTACCAGAAAGCATATTTTTCTCATAATTGTCGGTTATGCATTAAGGCTTCTAAGATAGGAAATTGAATGAAAGCCGGTTGGATTATTTCAGAAAGAATGGCCCATGCATAAAAATGTTTAGCATCTGAAAACGCTGGGTGGAAAAGGGTTTTCATTTTACTTTCAAATGAAGAAAACAAAAAGATGAATAATTTTTTTGAGAGATATTTTCCTTATCCTATTTTTGCGCCGGAGAGATGGCAGAGCGGTCGATTGCGGCGGTCTTGAAAACCGTTGAGGGTAACACCTCCGGGGGTTCGAATCCCTCTCTCTCCGCTCCCTTTTGGCCTGATTCAGGCCTTTTTTATTTTTTCTTTCTGTAGTTTTCTCTTCAAAAATATGTGGTAAATTTTGTCTAAAAGTTCCCTGTTGACCGGGCTTGCTGTTTTATTGTTTCCAGAAACTTTCTGCGTTTTTGGACCGGCTTTCATCCTTCCGCAAAAAAATTCATAAATAAAACTCCTTATTCCCAAAACAGGGAGTTTGTTTAATATCCCTTTAAATCCCTTTGCCAAAACCCATTTCTGAACATATTAGTAAATATCTTTTATCTTTGTATCTGCATGCATATTACAGGTTTTCGGGTGTTTATGCCGTTAAGTCGGTTTTTCTGCTTCGATTCCGATGTTGTTGAAAAACGAGATGAATTTTTTTAAATCCCGGCAATGCCAAATCTCAGAACACAAACTTCTTTCCATATTAAATACCGATTTTTCATGAATCAATATTTTATACTCCCCCTGGCTGTTGTGGCAACGGTAATGTCATTTCTATCCTGCAGAAGTGGCAATACTTCAGAAACCGAGGCCGACAAACCTGTTCCGGTAATAGCTGAAAAGGTACAGACTGACTCTGTTCTTCGCTCCATTGATGTCAGTGGAAATATTGAAGGATTTACAACAGTAAAACTGGGCTTTATGGTTGCAGGTAAAATCAGCCATATCGCAGTTGCCGAAGGCCGGCCGGTATCTAAAGGTAGCCTTCTGGCCACACTGGATGCCGAAAATTACCGGATAGCAAAGGAAATCGCAGATATTCAGGTATTGCAGGCAACCGATGAGTTCAACAGGTTGAAGCAAATGTATGATAGGAACAGCCTGAGCGAAAGCGATTTTAAAAAAATCGATTTTGCCCTTCAGGCAGCCATTGCCCAGCAGAAACTGCATGCCAAAAACCTATCAGAAACCAGGCTGTATGCTCCCATTAATGGCATACTGCTGAAGAAACTGGCAGAGGTAGGAGAGATTACCGCATCCGGAATGCCAGTACTGGTTATTTCGGATATCAGCAGAGTGAAAGTAAATGCCTATATACCTGAAAACCGATTGAGTGAGGTAAAAATCGGACAACAAGCTAAAGTATATATAGCAGCCCTTGATAAAACCTATACCGGAAAAGTAACCGAAGTTGGGGGGATGGCCGATCCTGCCACCAGGGCTTTTACGGTAAAAATTGAAGTTTCCAATCCGGGAAATGTAATTCGTCCGGGTATGATAGCCGAAATCAGCATTCCTTCCTTACAATCACAACCCATGGTGGCCATTCCTGCATCCGCTATTTTGCGCACACCAGAAGGGCAGTCTTATGTTTTTATTGCAGATGCAGAAAATCAGCAGGCTTTTGTAAGGAATATCAGTATTGGTTCGGCATATGGAGAGAAAATAGCAATCGTTTCCGGACTCAATACAGGTGAAATGATCATTACAGGGGGCCAGCATAAGCTGAGCAACGGTACCAGGATATCCATTTCCCACCCATAATCACCGGCCATGAATTTTATAGAAAGTGCTTTAAAATATAAACAGGTTACCTTAACCGTATTATTCCTGTTTTTCATAGCAGGAATTTATTCCCTGCTGGAAATGCCAAGAAGGGAGGACCCAAAAATCACAATACGTCAGGCATTGGTGATTGCATATTATCCCGGCGCATCCTCCACTCAGGTGGAGGATCAGGTAACTTCCAGGCTGGAGGAATATCTGTTTAAGTTTGAGGAAGTCAAACGAAGGAAGACCGTTTCCTCTTCTGAAGACGGGAAGGTGGTTATTACCGTAGAGTTGAATGATCATGTTAAGAATCCCGATGTTTTCTGGAGCAAGCTCCGCCATGAACTTATGGTTGCCCGTCAGGTGGATTTTCCTGAAGGGGTAATCGGACCGTTTGTGAACTCCGACTTTGGAGATACCGAAGCCATGATCCTGGGAATATCAGGAAAAAATGTTCCTTACAGCCAGTTGAAGCATTATGCGCAGCAATTGGAAGAACAGTTACGGTCACTTCCTTCAGTATCCAAAGTTAAAAGAAGCGGCGACCTGGAAGAGCAGATACTGGTGGAACTGAATACCATGAAAATTGCCCAGTTGGGTGTACATCAAACGGACATTCTTAAAATCATCCAATCTCAAAACAATGTATATCCAACAGGTAAGGTGGATGTGGACGATTTTACCATTCCGTTGTATACAAAAGGGTTTTACGAAACCCAGGAAGAGCTGGCAAATCAGATTGTGGGGGCTTCCAATACAGGGTCAGTGGTAAGGTTAAAAGATATTGCAACCATTACCCGCACGTATGCCGAGCCTGCCAGCAGGATAAGAATTAATGAGCAAGACGGCTTGATCATCAGTATTCAGATGCTTGCTGGAAACAATATTGTGAAGTTTGGCGAAGCCGTTCAGGAAAAGATTGCGGAGTTCAGGCAAAACATTCCTTCGAATATTGAAATCACCACTATTGCCGACCAGCCCAATGTCGTCAACAAAAATGTTTCCCAATTCCTGCGGGAATTTATGTTGGCCATTATAGCTGTAGTAGTCGTAATCCTGCTCATGCTTCCTTTCCGCATTGCAGTGGTAGCAGCGATGGCTATACCCATGACCATATCTTTTACCCTGGCATTGATGAATATTTTCGGAATTGAATTGCATCAGGTTTCCCTGGCATCTTTAATCGTGGTACTGGGGTTGGTGGTAGATGATGCCATTGTGGTGGCTGATAATTATGTGGAATTGCTGGATAAAGGAATGAAGCGCTGGGAGGCTGCCTGGAGAAGTGCAAGTGAACTGGTAGTGCCCATATTTGTGGCTACTGCTACCATCATTTTTGCATTTATGCCCATGGTTATGCTTACCGGCCCTGTAGGTGAATTTATTGAAGCTTTGCCCTTAACGGTAACCATATCGCTTTCTGCATCTTTTATCATTGCCATGGTGTTCACTCCGCTGTTGTGTTTTACTTTCATCAAAAAGGGTTTGCACAGTGGTGATAATGGCGGTAAAAAGAAAAAGGCAGGTCTGCTAAACCTTATGCAAACGGGGTATGACCGTTTGCTGGAAAAATGCATTGCCTATCCCAAAACCACTATTCTTTTGAGCGTTATTCCTGTTTTTCTGGCATTGTTAATTTATTTCTTCGGAATCAGGCAGGAATTTTTCCCTCATGCTGAAAGAAACCAATTTGCCATAGAGCTGTGGATGCCCACCGGTACCAACCTGGAAACAACGGAAAAGGCTACACGAAAACTTGAAGCGCTTCTGAGAGACGATAAAAGGGTGGTAAGTTATACTTCCTTTATCGGTACGTCGGCCCCCAGATTCTATTATAATTTTTCTCCTGAATTTCCGGTACCCCATTATGCCCAAATTGTGGTGAATACCACGGGTAATGAAATTACCCAGGAGCTGGCGGCTGAGTTGCATGAAAAAGTGGAAACAGCGGTTCCTGAAGGTTCTCCTCAGGTAAGGCTGATGCAACAGGGGCAACCTTTAAAAGCACATGTGGAAGTGCAAATCCGGGGAGCTGATATTGATAAGCTAAAATCCATAGGAAAAGAAGTTGATTCCATTATACAGGCACAGAAAGGAAGCATACATGTGCATAATGATTTCAGAGAGGATTATTATGGTTTGGACATCAGATTAAAACCAGAAGCTTCCAGGCTCGGATTTACAACAGAAGTTGTAGCCAAATCAATTTACGCAGGTTTTGCAGGGGCTCCTGTTACTACAATCCGGGAAGGAAAGAATGCGGTGAAAGTGATGCTGAAACTGGAGAAAGACCAACGCCAATCTGTAACCGATATAGAAAAACTTTATCTGACTTCTCCGGTTACCAATGCAAAGGTACCATTAAGCCAGGTGGCAGAACTGGTTCCGGTATGGAAAACAGGTAGGGTGGTGCACCGCAATGGCATGAGGCTGCTTACTGTTCAAAGTGAAACCACAGGAGAAATCGTTCCATCGCAACTGCTGAAAAAAATACAACCGGCAATTGCTTCTCTAAAACTTCCCAACGGGTACTTCATAACCTACGGTGGGGAAGATGCCAATCAGAAAGAAACCCTTGGGGGAATGATAATCGCACTTTGCATAAGCCTTTTATTAATTTTCCTGATACTCATGTTCCAGTTTCGAAACCTCAGGGAAGCAGGGATTATTATGCTCACCATTCCTTTAAGCTTGTTTGGCGCCATGCTGGGATTGTTTGTTACGGGCAACAGTTTTGGATTTACGGCATTCGTGGGTTTAATCAGTCTTTCCGGGGTTGTGGTACGAAATGCCATAATACTGATTGACCATATTCATGAATTAACCAATAAACATGGAATGGATATCGCCCAGGCTACCATTGAAAGCGGAAAAAGAAGATTGCGGCCAATATTCCTTACCGCTATGGCAGCAGCCATTGGGGTATTGCCTATGATTGTTTCCGGTTCGCCTATGTGGAGTCCGCTTGCCAGCGTAATCGCTTTTGGTGTGTTATGGGGAATGATCATCGCACTGTTAACCGTACCGGTGTTTTACCTGCTTTGGATTGTTCCAGGTAAAAAGAAAATTTCTTCTTCTCCCAAAAATGAAGCTTAAGATGAAAGTGTTTTTAAAATTTATTTTAGCCTTTGTGGTACTGGGTATTTCAACGATTGTAAATGCTCAAACCGGTAAAGATGATTATTCGCTTGAAGAACTGGTGGATGCAGCATTGCAGAATCATCAGCTGCTAAAAATTAAAAAACTTCAGGTGGCCGAGCAGGAAACTAAACTGAGGGAAGCCAATATCAGGTATTATCCTGTAGTGAACCTGAATGCCGGTTATCAATATAATTTTAATATCGGATTGCTCACAGTACCTGCCGGGTCATTCGGCATTCTTCCCTTGTATTATCCAACAGGGGTGGTTAACCTGCCACTCCCTGATAAAGACGGAAAATTTGAGCTGGGTGAGCATAATGCCTATAATGCTGGAGTGGTGGTATATCAGCCTGTTTCGCAATTGTTTAAAATAGGAACCGCGGTGAAAGTTGCCGAAAAAGAAATTTCCATCGCTAATGCAGCATATTCCCAGGCCTCCTTTCAAATCAAAAACGGTGTGGAAAAACTGTATTACGGGATTCTGGCATTGCGGAAGCGAAAATCAGAACTGGAAAAGAATAAAGAGGTAGCCGAATTAAAATTGTATGATGTACAAACTGCCCTTCTTGCCGGTAAAACCATTGAAGTAAATGAAGCCGGATTGCGGGCAAATATTGCAGATAAAGAACAGGAGTTGCTCAAATTGCGTTTTCAGGAAGAAGACCTATTGGCCGATCTGCGGAAGTTAACCGGAATTACCGAAGAAAATATTTTTCTGCAGGAACACCGGACAGTTGAAGAAATCAAATCTTTGGAAGAATATCTTCAGGCGGCGCAATCCGGCAACACTGATATCCTTCTGGCAGGAATGCAAAAGCAAAAAGCCGAACTGGGCGTAAAAGCATCCCGCCAGAGTTTTGTCCCGGAAGTTGGCTTGATAGGAAGTTATACTTATCAGAAAGGAAATAAAATTTTTCCTGAACATAATCCTTTTATTGGAGCAAACTTAAAATGGAATATTACCGAATTGTTTAGCAATAAAGAAAATGTTTCCAGAAGCATATTGTTACAGAGACAGGCGGAAGAAAATGAAAGTTTTACCAGGATTCAGGTTAAGGCAGCAATTGAAACCGCATACAGAAAGCTGATACAGGCGCGCGAACTGATTAAAGTAACAGAAAAACTGGTAGATTACCGCAAACAGGAGTTAATAGTAGAGCAAGACAGGATGGCGGCCGGGTTGAGTACACAAATAAAAGTACTGGAAACTGAAGCTTCTCTGGCCAAAGCAGAAGCTGATTTATACGGAGCCATTCAAAGTTTCAATATCGCCAAATCCGAACTCCATCTGCTCACAGGTTATAAAAAATAATTCAGTACAAACATTCATCTCCTTACTGGCATGTTTTTTTTCGATGATATCCACTACGGGAAAAGTTTATTCATCTTCGAAAAATTTTAATTATGCATGCCATGAATTACCGCGGCCCTTTCAGGGTACGTTTAGACAGAAATAAACCCGAGCCTGAAATCTTACATCCTCAGGATGCCATCATCAGAGTGACCCGAACCTGTATTTGTGGGTCGGATTTACACCTTTATCACGGTTTGGTGCCCGATACGCGGGTGGGAACAACCTTCGGACATGAATTTACCGGTATAGTGGAAGAAGTGGGTGCTGCCGTGCACAACCTGAAACCCGGGGATCATGTAATGGTTCCTTTTAATATTGCTTGCGGAATTTGTCCGTTTTGTTCGCAACAACTGTATGGGAATTGCCATGAAAGCAATTCTGAAGCCACAGCTGTAGGAGGCATATTCGGATATTCCCATACTGCAGGCGGATATGATGGAGGGCAGGCCGAATATGTTCGTGTGCCTTATGCAGATGTCGGACCTGTAAAAATTCCCGAATGGATGGATGCCGATGATGCGGTAATGCTTACAGATGTGGTACCCACGGGTTATCAGGCAGCGGAAATGGCAGGAATCAGGAAAGGCGATACCGTTGTGGTATTTGGAGCAGGGCCAATCGGAATAATGGCAGCCAGATGTGCCTGGTTGTTTGGCGCAGGAAGAGTAATCATCATCGATCAGTTGGATTATCGCCTCGAATTTGCGAGAGAATTTGCTCAATGTGAGGCATATAACTTCCTTTCCATTCCTGATGTGGTGTTGTTTCTGAAAAAAATTACCGGAATAGGTGCAGATGTATGTATAGATGCCGTAGGATGTGAAGCATCAGGTGATTTGTTTCATACCATAACAGGAAGAAAAACGCTGATTCAGGCAGGGTCTCCCACTGCACTGGAATGGGCCATAAACGGAGTGAAAAAAGGAGGTATAGTTTCCATAGTAGGGGTATACGGACCGACAGCCAATTTAATTCCTATAGGAAATGTGGTGAACAAAGGTCTAACCATAAGGGCTAATCAGGCTTCTGTAAAAAGATTACTGCCCAGGCTGATTGAACATGTAAAGAATGGTATTCTCAATCCAAAAGCACTCATAACGCACAAACTTCCATTAGAAGAAGTTTCGGAAGCCTATCATATTTTTTCTGCAAAAAGAGACAATTGTATTAAAACGGTAATGGTTCCAAATCATGCCGCATAAATTTATTTTTATGGAAAGTCAAAAACAACAATCGGTAAGCGAATGGAGCCATACAGCTTCAGAAGCAGGAGGAAAGAATGTTAACGAAATGGCCGAAAAATATGCCCATATCAAAGACTGGGGAATTGATGCAGATCCGGATAACGATCCCACTTATCCAATTAAGCAATGGAATGGCAATGATTATCTGCGATTGAACTACAAACGTCCGGTACAGCAGCCTTTAACCATAGAAAAGCTGCATTCCAATGAAAGGCCTTCTGTTTCAGCCGTATTTGGCAATGCAGTACCTCCATCCGGAATGAGCGGTATGCTTCGCAGATATGCTTTCAGGTTTAGTGAAGGCAGGTGGGCACATTGGCTTACGCTTTTACTGGCCGACCGCGTGAATATGGTGGAAGGAATTGCTGATGATATTCGCATAGGATATTTTCCCAATATCTTTAAAGAAAGGGGATGGAATGCAGAATGGAAGTATAATCAAAAAGGAGTGATTAAAACGGTAGCCATTGCTACAGGTTTTGCCGCCGTGGCCATTCTCCTACTCACGCGGGGTAGAAAAAAATATTCTTATTAAAAGCGTTTTCGTTTTTATCCATTCGTCAAAATATCGACGCCGTTATTGCAGGAATGAATTTACTTTGCGTAAAGAACATTCATGAGCGGAAAGAATTGGAAAGCCTATCTCGCACTGGGAATCATATGTATTGTTTGGGGTACTACCTATCTGGCTTTGGGAATTGGCGTTAAAACTATTCCTCCTTTTATATTTTCGGGATTGAGGCAGGTAACGGCCGGCGGGGTACTGCTGATGGTGATGTATTTCATGGGAAAAGCCCGGAACATTACAAGGAAAGACTGGATGATTCAGGCAGTTCCAGGATTGCTGATGATAGCCATGGGCAACGGGTTGATTGGCTGGGCTGAAATGTACATTCCCACAGGATTGGCTGCATTGATAGTGGCTATACTGCCGGTATATGTAGTGATATTGAATTACCTGTTAAGCCGTGAAAAAAAGATACCTAACCGCGACGTCATCATTGGATTAATACTGGGCTGCCTTGGTATCTTCCTGATATTCAGGGATAACTTAAAAGATCTTTTTAATCCCGAATATCTTTCAGGAATGTTACTTTGCTTTCTTTCATGCCTTGCCTGGGCGTTTGGAACTTTATTTATAAAGAAAAGAAAACCTTCCCATCATCCTCTTGTAAATGCATCCATGCAAATGTTTACAGGAGGATTGTGGTTGTTGCTGATGAGTGTGTTCTGGGATGATTTCGGCAATATTTCCGGCATATCATCAGACAGCATATGGGCATTGGTGTACCTTACGGTATTTGGCTCCTTGGTAGCTTATTCCTGTTTTGTTATAGCCCTGGAGAAATTGCCTGCTGCCGTAGTATCGGTATATGCGTATATCAATCCCTTTATAGCCCTTTTGTTAGGGTATTTCCTGCTTGACGAACCGCTTACCATTATTACCATGCTTGCGCTAATCGTAACCCTTGCTGGAACTTATTGGATAAATAAAGGATTTGCTAAAGAAACCAAAGAACAGTTGCAAAAGGAAATCAAATAAACCCAATCAGGTAATTTTGTAAAAATCTTACAGGTCTGAAACATCTAAAGGCAATAAACAAATACTTCTGGAAGTACCGGGTCAGGCTGGTGACAGGAATTATATTCATTATCCTTTCGAACTATTTTGCCATCCTTGCCCCACAGGTAACCGGATTTATTTTCGACCTGGTGAAATCCCATCTCAGTGAAGGCCCGGATATTAACGGAGGTGAAGGATATGATCCTTTTGTAAAAGCATTGCTGGGTTTTGTAAATACCAAAAACATGAGCTTTACCGGCAAGGTTACGCTTTTTGGAATTGTGATATTGGTGATGGCGCTGCTCAGCGGGTTCTTTATGTTTCTGATGCGGCAGACCATCATTGTGATGAGCCGCCATATAGAATACGATCAAAAGAATGAAATCTTCGACCATTATCTGAAGCTTGATCAGAATTTCTATAAAGTGCATAATACCGGAGACCTGATGAACAGGATATCTGAAGATGTGAGCAGGGTGCGGATGTATACGGGGCCGGCGCTGATGTATTTTGTAAACCTGTTGTTCAGGATTTCATTTGCCGTTTTTTATATGATCCGGAAAGATCCTGAGCTGACTTTATATGTTTTATCGCCATTGCCGGTGCTGGCAGTTTCTATTTATTATGTAAACATTATCATCAACCGAAAAAGCGAGGAAATTCAGGCCCGACTCTCCGATCTTACTACTAATGCGCAGGAATCTTATTCCGGTATCAGGGTGATAAAATCTTTTGTACAGGAAAAATCTATGTTTGGCTTCTTCGATAAAAACAGTGAGGATTATAAGAAGAATGCCATCAGCCTGGCAAAAGTGGAAGCGGTATATTTCCCGGCAATGGCTTTGCTCATTGGTTTAAGTACTTTAATCACCATTATGATAGGAGGAATATATGCCATTGAGGGCAGGGAAGGAATGACCGTTGGAACAATTGCTGAATTTGTAATGTATATCAACCTGCTGACTTTTCCCGTAAGTGCAATTGGATGGACAGCCTCTATGGTACAGCGAGCGGCAGCCTCGCAAAAAAGGATTAATGAATTTTTGGATACCGTACCGGAAATCATGCATGTTAAAAAAGGATATCAGGAACCTGTAAAAGGAGATATCCGCTTTGAGAATGTTTCCTTCGTATATCCCAATACCGGCATAAAAGCATTAAAGGATATTCACCTGGAAATAAAACCGGGGCAAAAAGTTGCGGTGATAGGTCATACCGGAAGCGGAAAGACCACACTTGCTCAGTTGTTGCTCAGAATGTATGATCCCTCAGCAGGAAAAATTCAAATCGACGGGCACGATATCAAATTATATGACCTTCATCATTTAAGAAGATCAATTGCCTACGTGCCACAGGATGTGTTTTTGTTTAGTGATTCCATCGCTGCCAATATCAATTTTTCAGGAGAAGAAATCGGAATGGAAGCCATTAGAAGAGCAGCTGAAGTAGCCGTGATAGATGGAGAGATTAACCGTTTAAGCAATGGTTATGACACGATAGTGGGGGAAAGGGGCGTTACCCTTAGCGGGGGTCAAAAGCAACGGCTTTCTATAGCCCGTGCATTGGTAAGGGAAAATTCCGGAATCATTATTTTCGATGACTGCCTAAGTGCTGTGGATTCCCGTACCGAGCAGGCAATCCTGGCCAACCTGAGAGAATACTTAAATCAAAAGACTGCCATCATCATAACCCACAGAATTCCTGCCGGGTTTACCTTCGATAAAATTTTGGTATTGGAAGAGGGCAGCATCATCGAAGAGGGTAGTCATGAAGAATTAATGCAAAAAGGCGGGTATTATACCTACCTTTATCAGGAACAGCGCAGCGGTGAGCAAAGTGGCAAATAATGCTGCTAACACGTTTTAAACAATTCAGAAATTTTTTTTGGAAGATTTTTGTCTGAAATTTTGTTGATAAAAAAAACCGTATATATTTGTGCCTGTTAGTTTTTTTAGTAATCAGAACTATTAACTGTAAAACAATTCAATTGTGGCGTACGAAAACAACGAAAAAAGACAGGAAAGCGTATACAGCAAACGCATAAGAGCCGGTAAAAGAAGAACCTACTTTTTTGATGTAAGGGCAACCCGCGGTAACGATTACTACATTACCATTACTGAAAGCCGTAAAAAATTCAATGAAGACGGCTACGACAGGCATAAGGTTTTCCTTTACAAAGAAGATTTCAACAAGTTCTTAAAAGCGCTTTCAGAAGCAGTTGATTACGTAAAGACCGATTTAATGCCCGATTTTGATTTTGATGCTTTCAACCACGATACGGATGACCAGCAGCAGGATAGCGAAGATCCGGGAACATCTGCGGAAGCTCCGGAATCAGTTTCCGTTATACAAAATTCCTCTATTCCCGACAAGGCTGCCGGATTGGATGAGGAAGTAGACAAATGGTAAAATTGAATTAATCAGAATTTAGTTAATACATAAACCGCTGTTTCAGCGGTTTTTTTATTTAAAAAAATCCCACAATGTGATTTTTATTCCCTCCGGGATAGAATTTTTATTTATAAATTGCTTGCTTAAAATTAATTTTGAAATGAGGACTACCCTAAGCCAATGGATACCCTACCTGGCTATTCTTGTTTTATTTTCTGTTTCCTGTAAGGAACAACCTTCTACTGAATCCAAAAAATACCTGAACATTGGTAAGCGGATGGAGCAGGAATTCATGATGATTCATGATCCGGCACTTCAAACTGTACCTGCTTACAGGTTGTTGAATGCCCTTCAGGTGAAAGAGCAAAAGTTAAGTGAAAACCTGGGCATGTTGGCGCCCGTTCCTTCTGTTGCCTGGGAGGAAAGAGGACCAAATAACGTGGGGGGTAGGACCCGTGCCGTAATATTTGACCTGAATGATGCTGTCAACGATTATAAAAAAGTATGGGCAGGAGGTGTGAGTGGAGGATTGTGGTATACCAATGATATCACTGCTGCCAATCCGGTTTGGAATAAAGTAGACGATTTTCTGGACAACCTGGCGATTAGTGCTATCGTTCAGGATCCTTTCAATCCGAATATTATGTTTGCCGGTACCGGGGAGGGTTGGTTCAATGCCGATGCGGTACAGGGTGCAGGTATCTGGAAGTCTACCAATGCCGGAGCAAGCTGGACCCATCTTCCATCCACTTCTCAGTTTTATTTTGTTCAAGACCTGGCCATAGATATGAACGGCCATCTTTATGCTACTACTAGAACCACTAATTCGGGTTTGGGCGCCAGCGGTTTGATGAAATCGACCGATGGGGGAGCAACCTGGGTAAATGTATTGAATACACCTTTGGCATCTTCAAACAGAGGGGCCGATATTGAAGTTGCTGCCAATGGAGACATCTACGTTTCCATGGGAACTACAGGTGTCAACGGAGGTATCTACAAATCTGATTTTTCCACGCATGGTGCCAATACCGGAAATTCCGGGACCTGGGTGAATATCACTCCCAATGCAGCAGGGACCATTAGTACCCCCAATAATTTCTGGCATAGGATTGAACTTGCTGTAGCGCCTTCCGATCCTCATGTGGTATATGCCTTGTTTCAGGGATACGGAAGTTCTAATGTTACTTCTATTCAAAAATACGATGCCGTTTCTAATTCATGGACGGTTAGAACTGTTCCGACAATTTTTGATCAGGGAAGTAACAGTAATTTCACCAGAGGGCAGGCATGGTACGACCTGATTGCTGCTGTCCATCCTGATAATCCGAACACGGTATACATTGGAGGTGTGGATGCATTACGGTCCACTGACGGTGGCCAAACCTGGGAACAAATTACCACCTGGAGCATGTTCAAGGCTGATGAAGCAGGGTTGACGATCAATCAACATGTGCATGCTGATCATCATGTGATTGTATTTGCACCCGGAAGCCCTTCCCGTATGCTACTGGGAACCGATGGGGGCATTTATTATACCACCAATGCCAATGCAGCAGGCAAACCAAGTTTTATTTCGCGTAATACCGGATTTAATGTTACCCAGTACTATTCCGCCTATATGCACCCTTCACAATCCAATAAATTCTTTGGGGGCACTCAGGATAACGGAACCCATATGTTCTCCAATGCCGGGTTAAATGATGTGGTAGAAGTAACCGGAGGCGACGGAGGTTATTGCTTTGTGGATGAAGACAATCCTAATCAGGTAATTACAACCTATACTTATAACAACTACCATATATCCACTAACGGAGGAACTACCTTTTCATCCAGAAACCTGAATAATCGTGGCAGTTTTATAAACCCCATGGATTATGACCACGCCAACAACACCATTTATGCTGCAGATAATGCCGGAAGGTTTTACAGGTGGAAAAATGTATTTGCCGCAACACCTGTGGATACAGCCCAGATTACGGTTGGTGCTTTTAATGGGGCTATGGTAACCCATGTAAGAGTATCTCCCAATGTTCCTAACAGAGTATATTTTGGGTTGAACAACGGCTCTGTTGTAAGAGTAGACGATGCCCATACTCCCGGAAGTGTTAAAACAGGAGTGGTGATCAGAACAGGAACCGGATCTGTTTCCAGCATTGCCATCGACAGCAGGGATGAAAACCATATGCTGGTAACATATAGTAACTATGGCGTAACTTCTGTTTTTGAAACCTTTAATGCCAACCTGGGTTCACCTACCTGGATTTCAGTAGAAGGTGACCTTCCCGATATGCCTGTCAGATGGGCTTTATTTGATCCCAGAAATTCAGATTGGGCCTTACTGGCTACTGAACTGGGTATCTGGAGTACAGATGACCTGAATGGCGCTTCCACCTCATGGAGCCCTACCAACAGTGGCCTGGCCAATGTTAGGGTAGATATGATCCGCTTCCGTTCTTCCGACAATACATTGCTGGCTGCCACTCACGGAAGGGGAATCTTTACTGCAGTATTGCCTCCTATTACAACACCAGATATCAACTTTGTTACATCTATTTTACCTGTAAGCGAGACCGGCAGTTCTACCGATGGAGATTGCCGTGAATTTACCGAATACCAGTTCTATATAGGGATTGAAAACCCGCCGACAGGCGATGCCATTGTAACATTAAATGTTACCGGCTCGGCTACAAGAGGAGTGGATTATGACTTCACTACCAATGGCGACTTCTCTTCTCCATCAGATGTCATCACATTCGCAGACGGGGTGGTTGCTACCCATCCAATTACCGTGCGGGTTTACGATGATGCTGAAACCGAAGGTACTGAAAACGCCATCTTTACCTATACCCTTTCAGGTAGTACAAATGCCCAGTCTGGATTAGGCAACCAGCAGTTTGTACTGCAGATTAACGACAATGATGAAGATCCAAAAGGTAATCAATCTCTAACGCAGATAATCCTTAATTCACCACAATATTACTTATCAGGTAACGGGGATGCCCAGGTGATCAATTCCGCACTAACCGGAAAACGTACCATGTTGCTCTATACTGCTTCAGAATTACAAGCAATGGGCTTTACTGCCGGGAATATTAATGCGGTGGGATTCTTCTTTGAGAAGAACAGCACCAGAAGCATTGGTGAAATCCAGGTTAAAATGGGAACTACACCTCTTGTCAATTTCAATACCGGAATAGAATTTGCAATGGTTACAACCACACCGGTAGGAAGTTATAATAATTACACAGTCGTCAGTGGATTGAATGTGTTTAACCTGTCTGCCCCATTTGCATGGAATGGAGTGGATAATGTTGTAATAGAAATCTGTTATACAAATAGTACTGAAGATTCGACTCAAATTCCGGATAGGGTTTTAGGATATGTTGGAGAAAATTCTTTAGCTTCCTACATGTACTGGAATAATATTAATTGTGCTACCAACTGGACAATGATTACTTATTATAATGGGTACAAACCCATATTATATCTTTCAGCCGAAACATACGGTTCAAAAGTAGCAACAGCCGTTACCGGGAGGACAGAATACTTCACCAACGGCAATACCTTGAATTACTATAATGAAAACGGAGAAATCATTGCTTCCGTTAAAAACCTTTCCGGTCATGATTTCGGATGTATGGAAGTGGAAATTGACAGGGCGGGTAACGGAGCCAAACCATTCTGGAACAACAATGCAGAGAATTATGTAATGGATAAAACCTTCTACTTCAATCCGGCAAGTAACTTACCTTCCGGTACATACGAAGTAACCCTTTACTTCTCACCTGAAGAAGTAGCAGGTTGGGAAGCTGCCACCGGCAATACTTTCAATGATATCCAGCTGATTAAAACCAAGGGTAGGGTATCTGCCATTACACCTGCTACTCCGGTAAATCCTGATGATGTGGAAGTAGTGGTGCCTCAAAGAGGAACTCTGGGTACCGCAAAGACACTTAAATACACCTTCTCAACGGGATTCTCAGGATTTGCCGCCGGAATTGTGGGAGAAGCCCTTCCTGTTAAATGGGACAATTTTGAAGGGAAATACCAGGCTCCGGATGTTCAACTGAAGTGGGAAGTAAGCCTTGAACAAAACAACTCCGGATTTGAAGTGGAAAAATCCGAAGACGGAAGAAACTTCAGGAAAATCGGATTTGTGCCTTCTGTAGGCGACCATCACGATGTAAGGCAATACAGCTTTGCCGATAAAAATGTGTTTGCAGTAAACAACTACTATCGCCTAAGGCAGATAGACCTCGACGGAAGAGCAACTTACAGTACTATCATCAATGTAAGAAAAACTGAAACTGCCCTGATGTACAAGGTAATGCAGAACCCTGTTGAAGGGGATATTGTGCTGCAATTTAATGCTGCTCCGGGAACTGCAGTGGAAGCCGTTCTGTTTGACAATGCAGGGAAACAAATCAGAAGCTGGAAAGTTCAGCAACTGAATACGCTTAACCTCAGGTTGCAAATGGGTGGGAACAAACCTGCTGCAGGTGCATACGTACTTCAACTTAAATTTCAGGGTAAAGTTTATTCAGAAAAGCTCATTATTAAATAAGCCATACGGATCAATTCAAAGGGCAACATGAAAATGTTGCCCTTTTTTTATAACTATAATTAATTGGAATTTGCTTCTTAATCTATAAGACAGATTACCGGTTTCTGAATTTTTTATAATAATTGATTAACCCGTTGGTAGAACTGTCGTGCGTATTCACTTCCCCGGGAGTTTTTAACTCGGGTAAAATTTTATTAGCCAGGGTTTTTCCTAATTCGACTCCCCATTGGTCGAAGCTGAAAATATTCCATATTACCCCCTGCACAAAAATTTTATGTTCGTAGAATGCAATTAATTCTCCCAATGCATAAGGTGTAATTTTTTTCAGCAGGAAGGAATTGGTTGGCCGGTTACCTTCAAAGACTTTATATTTTCTTATAAAGGGATCAGGCTTTGCATCGGCCATAGCTACTTCTTCTTCCGTCCTTCCATTCATCAATGCTTCTGTTTGCGCAAAGAAATTAGACAACAATTTATCATGATGGTCACCAATTGGATTATGTGAAATAGCGGGGGCAATGAAATCGGCCGGAACCAATACCGTTCCCTGGTGCAGGAGCTGGTAAAAAGCATGCTGGCCATTGGTTCCGGGTTCACCCCATACAATCGGACCGGTGGAATAATTAACTCTGTTGCCGTTCCTGTCGATATATTTCCCGTTGCTTTCCATATTCCCTTGTTGGAAATAGGCCGCAAATCTGTGCAAATACTGGTCGTAGGGGAGTATGGCTTCTGATTGCGCTCCGAAGAAATTGGTGTACCACAAACCAATCATGGCCATAATTACCGGGATATTTTTTTTAAAAGGCTGCGTTTGAAAATGTATATCGGCAGCATGAGCCCCTTTGAGGAGCTGCTCAAAATTTTCATATCCGATGCTGAGTACAATGGAAAGTCCAATGGCACTCCATAAAGAATACCTTCCTCCAACCCAGTCCCAGAATTCAAACATGTTGTCTTTATCAATGCCAAATTCTACCACGCCTTTTTCATTGGTGGAAATGGCGGCAAAATGTTTTGCAATATCTTCCTCTTTACCTCCCTGTAGCAGAAACCATTCCCGGGCTGTATGGGCATTGGTCATGGTTTCCTGAGTGGTAAAAGTTTTGGAAGCAATCAGGAATAACACTTCATCGTAGCTAACCTTCTTCAAAGTTTCTGCAATGTGGGTGCCGTCGACATTTGAAACAAACAAGGTGGTAATGCCGGGAATTTTATAAGGCTTTAAAGCTTCGGTAACCATTTGCGGACCCAGGTCACTCCCCCCAATACCGATATTTACAATATAACGTATAGGCTTACCCGTACATCCCTTCCATTCTCCGGAATGGATTTTATGACTAAAAGCCTTCATTTTATTTCTTACCGCTTCTACATCCGGCAAAACATTCTGCCCTTCGGTAATCCTTTCTTTGGAAGTAAAATCCCTTAAGGCTGTATGCAACACCGCCCGGTTTTCGGTTTTATTTATCAGCTCTCCGCTAAACATGGCTTCCCTGGCTTCTTCCAGCCTGCATTCCTCTGTAAGCTCCCTGAGGTATTGAAGCGTTTCAGCGGTAATGAGGTTTTTGGAAAAATCGAAAAGCATGTTTTCTGTGTGCAGGGAAAAATTTTCGAACCTTTTGTTATCCTGTTTGAAAAGTTCCCTTAAATGAATTTTTCTCATTTCTGCTGCATGATGCTGTAATTTTTGCCAGGCTTGCGTAGTGGTGGGATTGATATTGGGAAACATGTTAATCGTATTAATGGATTTTAACAGATTGAATAAACTGAATCAGTCTTTCTGCCATGGAGTCATCAAAATCAAGGTGGGTTACCATTCTGATTTTATCTTCGGAAATAGAACCAATCAGGATATTGTTTACCTTAAAAACTTCAGCAACTTTGGTGGAAGAAATGCCTGATTTTAGCTGTGCGATAACGATATTCGTTTCAACAGGTAATACGGAAGATATAAAACTTTTTTGTAACAGAGCTGTTTCAATCAATTTGGCATGCGCATGGTCAGTCTTTAACCTGTCGATATTATGTTCAAGGGCATACAAACCACAGGCGGCAATATATCCTGCCTGCCGCATACCGCCACCCAGTACTTTCCTGATTCTTCTGGCTTTTAGGATATATTCTTTTGACCCGAGTAAAACGCTTCCTGCAGGGCATCCCAGGCCTTTATTCAGGCAAACGGATATGCTGTCGAACAATTTTCCGTATTCCAGCGGATCCTGTCGGGTGGCCACAAGAGCATTGAACAAACGTGCACCATCAAGATGCAGTTTTAATCCCTGGGCATCACATAATGCTCTGATTTCTTTTATCACCTCCAGGGAATAACAAGCACCACCTCCCCTGTTGGAAGTGTTTTCCAGGCTTACCAGCCGGGTATATGCTTTGTGCACGTCATTGCGGTTGTTGATTTCCGGTGCAATCAAAGCAGCTTTAACCATGCCTCTTTCACCATGAATGGTATTTACCTGTACCCCCGAATTAAAAGCTATTCCTCCTCCTTCATATTGAAATACATGAGAGTTTTTCTCGCAGATGATTTCGTCGCCGGGTTGGGTATGCGCTTTTATCCCAATCTGATTCGACATAGTGCCGGTAGGAGAGAATAAGGCAGCTTCCATTCCGAATTTTTCTGCCATTTTTTTTTCCAGCAGGTTTACCGATGGGTCTTCTCCATATACATCATCACCAACTTCTGCTGCCAACATGTATTCCAGCATTTCTTTCCCGGGCTTTGTTACCGTATCCGAACGCAGGTCTATGATTTTCTCCATAAATATGCTTTGTGCACTGTAAAAATACTGGATATTGACCTTCCCCTGATGAAAATTCCCGGCGATTAAAGGGAAGGTTGTATTTTTCCGATGTGAACCTCAGGTTAACCATATGGCTGATTTGGTTTCCTGTTTGCTTGATGGCTCAGGATAACGGAAAGGAGGAGGCGTTCCGGTTTCTGAAACTTCCCCTTACCGCACAAATGGCTGCATTAGGAGAATATAATGTAAGCAGCCTGAGGTCCGATCCCGGCTTGTCGTATTTTAACCCGGCATTATTAAGAAAAGAAATGAACGGAAAAACCGAACTCACCTTTCGTTCCGGTGTGGCCGGGTTAAAAAATGCTAATGCATTGTATGCCGGTTATTCTGAAAAATGGCAATCTGCATTTCATATTGCAGTGCTGTATTTTAATTACGGAAAAACAGAGGAGACCGATTTTGCAGGAAATATATTGGGGTATTTTCAACCCGCAGACTATGCAGTTCAGGCAGGAATTTCCCGTCGATATGAAGAACACTGGTATTATGGTGCTTCCGTAAAGTATATGAACAGTCATTATGCACAATATATTTCCTCAGGAATAGGCCTTGATGTTGGTGTAAATTATATGGATACTTCGAAGGGTATCCAGGTCGGACTCGTACTCAGAAATATGGGCAGCCAGCTGAAATCATATGCAGGAAGTGATAAATATTCCCTGCCCTTCGACCTGATTCTTGGATTGTCAAAAAAAATTCAAAATGCTCCCATACAGTTATCCTTAACTGCACACAGTTTGCATGATTTTAACCTGCTTGAGGAATATACATCTGTAACAGGAGAATCTGCTGCCTGGGAAGAAATATTTTCACATTTGGTTTGGGGTGTACAAATATACGCAGGACAATATGTTGAGCTTTCAGCCGGTTATAATTACCTCGGAAGAGTTGAACAAAGCATAATGCCTTATGCAAAAGGTTTTACAGGCCTTAGTTTTGGGATGGCAGTGTTATTTAAAAGATTAAACCTGCGATATTCCACGGGAGTGTATCAGCCGGGAAGCTCGAGGCATTATTTTGGGGTGGGGATGAATTTAAAGGAATTATAAGGGGATGGGTAATGCTTAGGACAATATTAAAATTTAGATTAAATAATAAAATCCCGGATACACCACCGGGATTTTTTTTTAACATAAAAGGAATTCGGATACTTTACCGATAATTAGCAACCAATATTTGCTTTTTAATTCCCTGTTCCTATTGGATAGGCCATTTTTCCCTAAATGTAATTAAGATTTGTCTCAGGGCTTAATACCAATAGCGTTTCATACATCAGTCTGATGGTTTCTTCAATATCAGATTTATGCAACATTTCCACGGTGGTATGCATATATCTCAGTGGAATGGAAATCAACACAGAAGGGCATCCTTCATGGGCATAGGCAAATGAGTCGGTATCTGTGCCGGTGCTTCTGGATACTGCACGGTATTGAACCGGGATTTCATTTTTCTCTGCTACATTCTGAACAATATTCAGCAATTTATTATGTACTGCAGGACCGAAGGCCAGAGATGGTCCTTTGCCGCATGAGCACTCGCCTTCAATAATCTTGCTGATCATCGGGGTAGTGGTATCGTGGGTAACATCTGTAATGATGGCAATATTGGGCTTCAGCCTTCTGGCAATCATTTCAGCTCCGCGTAATCCGATTTCTTCCTGTACTGCATTTACTACATACAAGCCAAAAGGAAGGTTTTTTTTGTTTTCTTTCAGCAGCCTGGCAACTTCCGCAATCATAAATCCGCCAATCCTGTTGTCGAATGCACGGCCTATGTAAAAATCATTGGCCAGTTCGTCAAATCCGTCCTGATATGTCACCACTGCTCCAATATGCACTCCCAGTTCTTCTGCTTCTTTTCTGGATTGGGCACCACAATCGAGGAACAGATTGTCAACTTTCGGAGCCGGTTCTTTTGCATCAGTATTATGCAATCTGGTATGAATGGCAGGCCAACCGAAAACAGCTTTCACAGGACCTTTTTTTCCATGAATATACACTCTTGATCCTGGAGCAATCTGATGGTCCACTCCTCCGTTTCTTTTCAGGTATATCAACCCTTCGGGGGTGATATAATTCACAAACCAGGATATTTCATCAGCATGGGCTTCAATTACCACTTTGAACGGGTGGTCGGGATTGACAATCCCTACTGCAGTTCCATAAGGGTCTACAAAGGTGCTGTCAACAAAAGGTTTCAGGTATTCCAGCCAAATCTTCTGGCCTCCTGATTCAAATCCGACAGGGGATGGGTTGTTGATATATTTCTTCAAAAATTCAAACGACTGCTCTGTTATCACAGAAGGCTTTTGCTTTTTATCTGTATTGTTCTCCATAATCTTGATATAATCGATTAATATACAAATTTACTGAATCCTGAGCAATGAGGTGAATATAGCCGAAAGCATCATTAACCCGTCTAATACCCCATAATAAAAATAATCGGAATGATTCTTCTTGGCGAAAGGATAAAGAAAAAAAGTGATGATTCCGGGGATAAAAAGAATAAGGGCTACCAGCACTGAAGTGTTTTCCCAATACAACAACATGCTGAAAACTGCAAAGGCCATGATGCTGCCGTAAAATAATTTATCAATGCCTTTTTCAGGAAGGTTGGTAATCAGCGTCCTGATTCCGGCTTCTTTATCTTCCTTTCGGTCGCGATAATCGAATAGGATACAAATGGCATACACCAGGAAAAACCTTTGAACGGTATAAAATATTTCTTGTTGCCCGGTTACCTTATCGGAAATCAGCATGGGAAGCATAGTGGTAACATATGTCCATACAAAAGACAGAAATATGGTTTTTCCAACTGCTATGGAACGCAGTTTATGAAATACCGGAAATGGTAATTTAGGTGCAGAATAAAGAAAAGTGAGTATCACCGCAATCATTGACCAGAACCAGTAATCGAAGAGTTGAAAAGCGTAATACAGGGCGCATATTCCGCTAAGGATCATGGCAGTCAGCTGAAATCCTGCATGCTTTTTCGTCCATTGAATTCTTTCATTGTCAGAATTGCTATGCCTGCTTAAATACCAGTGAAAATTATAACTGCATGCTGTAGAAAAAAACACAAAAGACAGGAAATCAAATACAGGCAGGGAAAGACTGAACAGACTGATGGCCTGAAAACTCATCAGCACAGCACAAATGGCAATAAAAAAGCTGCTGAACAAAAAGAAATCAATGCATTTCTTCAGCATCTTATCTTCTGATTCTGATAAGTCCGGTGCTCACCGTATCGCTCACATTTCCGGCATTATCTTCCACCCACACATAAAATACTGCCGAATCACCCTGGAACTGGTCTACAGGATAAGTGGGGCATATCGGGTTGATTTTGAAATATGGGAAATTCAGGTCTATTACACCTTTCAAATTGGTGGTTTTAGGGAGATCTGATGAAAACTTGTAGGTTTCAAGATCCATGAACCCTCCGATTTCACAGTTGGAAACTTCTTTGATAACACCAATTCTGGCACCGGCCAGATCACCCTCTTTATCGGTAAACTCAAAACTGAGTATCAGATCGGGAGTGAGGTCTACCGGAGTGGCGGGAACTACTTCTCGGGTAGAAACGGATTTCAGTTTAAGTGTCGGACGGGTATCGAATTTGTCCTTTTCACAGGCACTGAGGAATAAACCCAGAATAATAGCCGGAATTACCGAATTTCGCATATTAATCAGTTTGTCTTTACAAATTTAATAATCCTTCTGCTTAATAAAGAATTATGAATTGTGAATATGAAGGTAAATTTTTAAATGCTCATCCCGGCAATTTTGAAACGCTGGCGCTGGATGTATTTCGCTTTCAGTACGAAAACAATGCGGTTTACCGCAGTTACTGCGACATTCTTCAATCCAATCCTGAAAATGTTTATGCAATTGAGCAGGTCCCATTTTTACCCATACAGTTTTTCAAACAGAAGGAAATTAAGGCTACTGCATTTGAACCTGAATTGATTTTTGAAAGCAGTGGTACTACCGGAGAAAATGTCAGCAGGCATTTTGTGAGATATGCGGCAGTGTATCATCAAAGCTTTTTAAAAGGTTTTAAGCTGTTTTACGGAGATGTTGAAGATTGGTGTATATTGGGTTTATTACCCGCTTATCTTGAAAGAAAGAACAGCTCACTGGTATATATGGTCGACCGGTTAATCCGGCTTTCCGGACATCCCTTATCGGGTTTTTACTTATATGATCATCAAAAATTAATTGAAACCTTAAAAGCCAATGAAGCTTCAGGGCAGAAAACCCTACTCATTGGAGTTACATTTGCCCTGCTCGACCTTGCCGCTGCATATCCGCTTCCATTAAAACATACAACCATCATGGAAACCGGGGGGATGAAAGGCAGAGGAAAGGAATTGATCAGGGAGGAAGTGCATAATATTTTAAAAAAGTCATTTTCCGTGCCGGTAATCCATGCGGAATACGGTATGACCGAACTCCTTTCCCAGGCTTATTCACAGGGAAACGGTCTTTTCCGTACCGTCCCCTGGATGAAAATCATGCTAAGAGAAGAAGATGATCCATTCAACTTACATCCCACTGTCAAAAACGGTATCCAGCACGGGCTAATCAACATCATCGACCTTGCCAATATTTATTCCTGCTCTTTTATTGCCACCGATGATATCGGAAGATTACACTCCGATGGCAGTTTTGAAGTGCTGGGAAGAATGGATCATGCAGATGTAAGAGGATGCAGTTTGATGGTAACAAATGTGCAGTAGAATCGGAATCAGGGATGAAGCATTTGGAGGTATGTTGTAAATGGAATTGGTTTTAAGTGAAATAATTAATAATTCTAATTTAATAAAATAGATTTGGAATTTATTTCTTAATCTTTCCTAATTCGTTATTCATTTACCATCATCTTTTGCCCTTTCTGATGGCTTTGAATAGCCAGCTCAATAATCTTTATCGTCCTGTAACCGTCTTCCGGTTTTTCTTTAAGCCCGGCTCCGTTGATGATTGTTTCATAGAGGTTGTTATAATACTGTCCAAAGTTCCCTTTTTCAGAAGGGATTTTCTCCCGTATTATCCCGTTTGGGTTTTCGGTGTGTAATATTCCCCAGGAAGATTCAGGTTCTGCTCCCCAGTTGGGTGTATCAGGCATTACTCCCTGTCTTAATAGTGCTTCCTGAGGATCGTCACCGGGTTTGACGAACGAACCTTTATCGCCGTGTATAAGATATCTTGGGCCCATTTCACGGATAAGCATACCCGCATGCAGGGTGACTTTTAAATGCCCGTAATCAAGCCATAATTCAAAATAATCGTCGGTTACGGCATGCGGTCTTTGCCTTCTGATATCAGCATATACCGATTGGGGCATGCCAAATAACTGTATGGCCTGGTCGATCAGGTGGGGGCCAAGATCATATAATATGCCGCTTCCCGGAACAGGTTGTTCCCTCCATGCTCCCGGCCTGGCTTCTGCGCGGTATCGATCAAAACGCCCGATATATTCGTGAACTTTTCCCAAACGATTTTCTTCCAGGATTTTTTTTATGGTAAGGAAATCACTTACATATCTTCGGTTGTGGTATACCGATAGCACTCCTTTGGAGGTTTTACTCAGCCACACCAGTTCTTTAGCTTCTTCAGAAGTTAATGTAAATGGTTTTTCCACTACCACATGTTTTCCTGCTTTAAGGGCTTTTGTGGCATACTCATAATGGGTATCGTTGGGAGTGGTAATTACAATCAAATCGGTATCAGCATCCAGAAGTTCGTCGTAACTTCTTACAATTTGTGCATAAGGATAAAGCCGGTCAGATTCAGACTTATTCCTTTCCAGAAAATGGGTGATTTCATATCCGGGATGAAGGTGAAGGAAAGGGGCATGGAAAACTTTGGCAGAAATGCCGAATCCGGCAATACCTGTTTTGATTTTTTTCATGTCCTAAAATTAACGGCAAATTCCCGGAATACCCTGATCAAAAAAGATGGAAGGAAAGTTTTACCTCGGGAATGAATATTTCATAAGCATTCGTGATTAACTTTCGGGTATGGATTCAATTACACACATATTGGTAGGGGGAATGGTAGGGGAGGTATTTGCCGGCCGAAAAATGGGGCTGAGAGCCATGGCTGCCGGTGCCGCTTTCAACAGCTATCCCGATATCGATTTTGTGGCTTCGTTTTTCCTGGATACCGTGGATGATATCATTGCACACAGAGGACTTACACATTCCATTTTTTTCGGCCTTTTATCCACCCCTGTACTGGCTTATATTTTTTACCGCTATTTCCGGCGAACGGGCATGAGTTATAAAAGATGGTTATGGTTTATAGGGGCGGAAATTATGTTGCACCTCTTCCTAGATGCTTTTAATGCATATGGTACGGGATGGTTTGAACCATTTTACAGTGCAAGGGTTTCTTTTAATACCATTTATGTGGCGGACCCCTTATTTTCCCTTCCTCCTTTACTGGCATTTTTTGCCCTGGTATTCCTGCCAAAAAATCATCGTTACAGGATAGGTTTTATCCGTTTTGGTTTAGGCTGGGTAGCAGTGTATCTTTCCCTTAGTGTGATATCCAAACTTTTGGTTTTTGATAAAGTAAAGGATATCGCGCATATGAAAGGAATAACCTATAACAGATATTTCACCACTCCTACTCCCATGAATACTGCCTATTGGTTTGTGGTGCTGGAAAATGATTCGGGATATAATATTGGTTACCGGTCGGTATTTGACAAAGGGGAAGATATGCATTTTGAGTTTTTCCCGCGCAATGAACATTTGCTGGATGACTTTGAAGACACCGTTTCCATTAAAAAGCTGATGAAATTTTCTCAGGGATTTTATGTTGTCCAAAACTGGAATGATACTCTGGTATTCAGCGACCTCAGGTTTGGACAAATGGCAGGATGGCATAACCCTAAAGCCAGATTTGCATTTTATTATTACCTCGATTTGAAAGATCAGAACGACCTCGTAATTCAAAGGGGAAGATTTCAAAACTGGGATAAAGCTGCTGGTAAGTCGCTAATTAACGGAATCCTGGGGAGAAGAAAGTTAGTGCCGGTAAATTCAGAAGAGGGGAAATAAAAAAAACATCCGCGCCGGAAAGTATTCATGCATACGGATGTTTTGTGGAAAATTCCGGCTATTAAAAGGTTAGGGAAACCGGAACAGTTAGTTTTGGAAACCTGATTAGGATTTCAAGTTTACAAACATTTTTTTAATTTCCAAAAAATCTCAAAAGAATTTTCAGGATTTCTTATTTGGAAACAGGCTGCTTTTCTACACTTATAATGTATCCCTCATTTCTGGTGGAATATACAATCAGGTTTTCATTTCTGCCGTAATAACTGGTACGGTAACGATGAGTTCCCTCTTCGCCTTTATTGGGTGAACCAAATAAGGAAGTTACATCTGCCAGTTTGGTTTTTCCCGGTTCAATTTTTCTGAGTTTCGATGAGCCGAATTTCCTTCTTGTATGATCAAAATTTTCAAAATTGAGGGTGAATACCTCAGGTTTAAAATTGAATCTGGAAACGAATTCTTCACGGTTAAACTGAATGGTGAGCGTATCGCCAAAATAAGCATAGGTATATTGGTCGCCTCTTTCATTGATTGACCTGATTAAGGGGGTACCAAACCATTCTTCCACCAACTTACGGTGCACACTGTCACCGCGAAGTTTATATACATCTTCCACATCAATCATCCGGTAAATTCCATAAGGATTCACTTTTGGGCTGCAGGCTGCAGCCAGAATCATGGCCGCAAAAAAGAAATATTTCATGCGGTAAAATTACCGGGAATTAACTTTACCGCGATTAAATGTCCGGGATATCTTTTTAAATTCCGGGCAGGGACATGCATTCTGGTTACAATCATTACCTTAGAGATATGAATTTCGATGATATATTTACGGAAAGAAGAGTAGGTTCGGGTAAAATTAAAGAAGGCCCCAGATCCGGATTTCAGCGCGATTTCGACAGGCTGATATTCAGTTCAGGGTTCAGAAGGCTGCAAAATAAAACCCAGGTATTCCCGTTGCCGGGGACCGCATTTGTGCACAACAGGCTTACCCATTCCCTTGAGGTGGCTTCCGTTGGGCGTTCTCTGGGTAAAATGGCCGGTGATATTATCAGCCAGATGGAACTTAAGAAAGAAGACAGCAAAGATTTCTATAAATACGAACTTGCTAATGTAATAGCTGCAGGGTGTCTTGCGCATGATATAGGGAACCCCGCTTTCGGACATTCCGGTGAAACCGCTATTTCTGCATGGTTTATCAATAATGCCCAAAATTCCATAGCAGGAAAACCCCTCAGGGAAAGGTTTTCGGAAGCTGAATGGAACGATTTGATCAACTTTGAAGGAAATGCTAATTCCATTCGCATACTTAATCACAGTTTCAGGGGAAGGTTTAAAGGGGGGTACGGGTTAACTTATACCACCATCGCTTCTATTTTAAAATATCCCTGTGAATCTACGGCAAGGGATAAAAGATACCGTCATAGAAAAAAATACGGATTCTTTCAAACGGAAAAGGAAATAACACTCTCTATCATGAGAGAGCTGAATATGATTCAGGAATCTGACAATCCGCTTATTTTTAAAAGGCATCCTTTTGTTTACCTGGTGGAAGCGGCTGATGATATCTGCTACAATATTGTAGACATGGAAGATGCCCACAGGCTGAAAATACTGGGCACCAAAGAACTAAGCGAAGTTTTTCTTCAACTGCTGAGGGAAATGAATCCTGAAAGGATTGATAAGAATGTTCAGGATTACCGCGAAATTGAAGATACGAATGAGGGGATCGCTTTTTTAAGGGCTTTAATTATTAATCAACTGGTAAGAGGATGTGTGGAGGTGTTTCAGGATAACCTGAATTCGATTTTGGAAGGCCGATATAATAATGTCCTGATGAATGAATTAAAACAAAAAGCAGTTTCATTGGATGAAATTGAAAAGGTTTCCATTGAAAAGATTTATAATCATAATACGGTAGTACAGGTAGAAATTGCAGGTTACCATATTATGGGTGAGCTCTTAAGCTTATTCATACCCGCCATTTTATCTGTGGAACCGGGTTCGAGGGATAGCAAAATCCTTAAATTAATTCCCTACCAGTTTACGGAATTTGAAACGACTGATTCAGATTATGAAAAGGTGATGAGTGTACTGGATTTTATCAGTGGAATGACAGATGAATTTGCTACTGAAATGTACAGAAAGCTAACAGGCATTAAAACTCCTTCCCACGAATAAATCATGGTGATATGAAAATTTTGCTGTTTACCTTTTTGTTATTATCCCTGAATGTTGCGGCGCAGCAACGGTATGCTCCTTCCTGGGAGTCGCTGAATACCAGAGGCATTCCGGAATGGTTTAACAGGGAGAAGTTTGGAATATTTATTCACTGGGGGGTGTATTCTGTTCCAGCTTATGCTCCCGTTATTCCAAACAGTGGTTACAGTTATGCAGAATGGTATTGGCAAAGAATTGTCACCAAAATTCCCGCATTTGTGGAATTTCATGAAAGTCGTTACGGCAAAAACTTTACTTATTTCGATTTTGAGAAAAGTTTTAAAGCGGAACTTTTTGATCCTTCTCAATGGGCTTCGGTATTCAGGCAAGCGGGAGCAAGGTATGTGGTACTTACATCCAAACACCATGAAGGCTATGCATTATGGGATAACCCTCAGGCCAATCAAACCTGGGGAAGAAACTGGAATGCCGTTTCGGGTACTCCCGGCCGTGACCTATTAGGAGAACTCAGCAGAGCAGTACGTGACTCAGGCTTAAAAATGGGATATTATTTTTCGCTGTACGAATGGTATAATCCGTTATGGCTGAAAGATAAAAAGGCTTATGTGGAGCAACATATGATTCCCCAGTTTAAAGACCTTGTAACCAAATACCGGCCTGCCGTCATCTTTTCCGATGGTGAATGGGACCTTCCCGATACTGCGTGGAAATCAGAGGAATTGCTGGCTTGGTTGTTTAATGATTCTCCTGTAAAAGACGAAGTGGTGGTAAATGACCGTTGGGGCAGCAATACCAGAAACAAATACAATAATGTGCTGTATGCAACTTCAGAATATGGTGCAGGGATGAATCCCGATATCGTGTGGGAGGAAAGCAGGGGTATTGGAAATTCTTATGGATATAACCGTATGGAAACTGCATCGGATTATAAATCGGCTTTTGACCTGATTTTAATCCTTACAGATGTGGTTTCAAGAGGTGGTAATCTTTTGCTGGATGTAGGGCCCACAGCAGATGGAAGGATCCCAGTGATCATGCAGGACAGGCTTTTGCAAATGGGTAAATGGCTGAAAAAAAACGGAGAAGCCATTTACGGAACCAAACCCTGGACCAGGCCAGCGCAATGGAGTGAAGGCATTATGCCCGGGAAATCCGACAAACACTACATGGCAGATTACGATGTTGCAGAACTGGCGAAACCCAAAAAAGATACTGCTTTTATTGAAATGTTTTTCACGCAGAAAAACGATAGTATATTCTGCATTCTGCCAAAGTACAGGAATACGGTTATAATAAAAGATATCGAAAAAAACAGGAAAGCAATCTGGCTGGAAGGTGGGTTTGAACTGCCCGTAAAGCATTCCGGGGGATTCATGGAAATTGACCTTCGCGGAATTGCAGACAAATTAACCGATAATTATCCTTTAGTGATTCGGTTGTTTTGATATTCGTAGAAAGAATTGAAAAGGCAGAAAGCCATGTGCATTAAACCGGTTTCCTGCCTTTATTTTTCTACATTAGTTCTAAATGCCATTTTCCCCGCCTGTTGTCCTGAACAATCCTATAATGGTTTTATACATTTCTTCTTTCAGGTAAATCCTTTCCAGTTCAGCCTGCAAAACCCTTTCCTGTGCGATGATTACTTCCAGATAGTTGGCATATCCTGCCAGGTAAAGGTCATTGGCAGAATTCAGGGCTTCCTTTAAAGTAGTAGTTTCCCTGTCTTTGAATGTAAATGCCTCCTGCAGGTTTTGAAGGTTTTTTATCAAAGTATTCGTTTCATGAAAAGCTTCCAGGATTTTATTCTGATAATTGTAAAAAGCCATTTCCTGAACTGCATTGGCTATTTTCATATCTGCATTTAATTCTCCCCTGTTAAGAAGAGGAGCGGTAAGCGAAGATGCTGCTCCGGCGGCAAGGGAACTGCCATTAATCAATAATGGAAGTTTAAAGGAATGCAGGCCTATAGCAGAACTCAGCGAAATGGAAGGAAAGAAGGCTTTTCGGGCTGCAGACACATCTGCTTTTGTTGCTTTCAGTTCGAGTTCTGCCTGTCTGATATCCGGACGGCGTAATAATAATTCCGAAGGAATGCCTTTTGCTGCAAATTCATGGAGGGCAATATCCGGAAAATTTTCTTCTCTTTCTATAATGCCGGTAAAATTACCCAACAGCATCCGTAGGCGGTTTTCTGTTTCAATTATGGAATTCTTCACTACAATTGCTGCTCCGTGCATTTGCAACAATCTGGCTTCAAACTGCTTTACAGCCAGTGAAGTGGCTCTTCCTCCCAGCATTTGCGTTTCCATGAGTTCCAGCGCCTCCTTCTGCAAACGAATGTTTTCTTCCAGAATCCGTTGCTGCTCATCCAGCGAAAGAAGAGCATAATAATATTCGGCCACCTGTGTCACCAACTGAGTGGTAAGCCACCTTCTTCCCTGTTCACTGGCAAGATAACGGGAATGTGCAGCTGCCTTTAAATCTTTCAGTTTGCCCCAGATATCCATTTCCCAGGCACTGGTAAATCCCAGAAAGAAATCTCCTGTGGGGTCGGGAATTCTCTGGTTTTTGTCAATATTGTCTGAAAGATTGGTGTCGAAATTACCAACTCCGTCTATAGTATACTTCCCAAATTTCTCCACTCCGGCTCCCGTAATGGCAGATAATAAGGGTAAGCGCCTGGAGCTTAACCTGAATTTGTCTGCTGCTGCAATCTGTATACTGCTGTAAGCTTGTTTTAAATCGAAATTCCTTGCCAAAACGGAATCGATCAACTTGCGCAGGTATTGGTCTTCAATGAAGGCTTTGAATACAGTTCCTTCCACAAAAGAGCTGTCTGAAGCTACCTCAGGAATTTCCACAGGGTCAGGCAGCGATGCGGGTTTAACCGTGGTGCAACTGTAAAGTATAACCGAAAAAAAGATGATATATAGTTTATTTCGTTTCATGATTTTAGATTTTGACTTAAGTTGTTTGCTTTTCGTTTTTAACTTGTCCTTTTTCGGGTTGATGGTTCTTTTTTCCCATTGAAGCAAACAATACGTATAACCCCGGGATGATTATAAGCCCGAATACCGTTCCGAAAATCATTCCTCCTGCTGCAGATGTACCGATGGATTTGTTTCCCAGTTCGCCGGCACCTGAGGCAAAACACAAGGGAATCAATCCGGCCACAAATGCAAAGGAAGTCATGAGAATAGGGCGTAACCTAATCCTTGCCCCTTCAATGGCCGCCTGCACTACTTTCATTCCCTGTTTTCTTTTCAATTCGGCAAATTCCACTATCAGGATGGCGTTTTTTCCCAAAAGCCCTATGAGCATGATTAGTGCTACCTGTGCGTAAATATTATTTTCAAGCCCTGCAATCCACAAAAGGAAAAATGCTCCGGCAATTCCGGCAGGAAGGGATAATATTACCGGCATGGGTAAGAGGAAGCTTTCGTACTGAGCAGCCAGCAGCAGGTATACAAACAACAGGCATATCAGGAATATGTATACAGACTGACTTCCCGAAAGCACTTCTTCTCTGGTCATCCCCGACCATTCCATCCCATATCCCGGTGGAAGTACTTCTTCCGCCGTTTGTGCAATGGCTTCAATTGCCTGGCTGCTGCTGAATCCTTCTGCTGCTTCACCGGTAATCATGGCAGCAGGGAACATGTTGTACCTCGTAATTTGTTCAGGACCGAAGATGGGATGCATGGCGATGAAAGCTGAAAAAGGAACCATTTCCCCTGCATTGTTTTTTACATGCAGTTTCAATACATCCTCTGGGTGTGCTCTGTATTCCGGAGAAGCCTGAACCATTACCTTATACATTTGCCCGAAACGGATGAAGTTGGTGGCATAGGTACTTCCTATTAAGGCCTGAAGGGTGTTCATGGCATTTTCAATATCCACTCCTTTCTTAGCCGCCATTTCCTGATCCATTTTTATCATATACTGTGGGAAGCTGGGGTCGAAGCTGGTGGCGGCAGAAGAGATTTCCTTTCTGTTTCTTAGTGCATTTAAAAATGCATCACTTACCCTGGCTGTTTCCTGTAAATCGTCAAGCATGGTGCGGTCGAGTAACCTCAATTCAAAGCCTGCAGCATTGCCGAATCCCGGAACAGTAGGAGGGGAGAAGAATTCTATTGTGGCTTCAGTTATGCCCTTGCTTTTTTCTTCCAGCATGGTTATCAGCTCATCCACCGATTCTTTTCTTTCTTCCCAGGGCTTGAGGTTAATCATAGCCATTCCGTAAGAAGCACCACTGATTTCACTCATCAAACTGTATCCTGCCAGTGTGCTCACGTTTTCCACTGCATCTATTCCCTCGAGAATTTGTTCAATCTGTATCAGCACTTTCTCGGTTCTTTCCACAGTAGAACCGGGTGGAGTAGTAACGTTTACATAAATCATTCCCTGGTCTTCTGTAGGGATAAATCCTGCCGGTAAAGCTTTTCCTGTGATCCAAGCCGCCATTCCGAAAACTGCAAACAGAATAAGGGTAACCGGTTTGAAGGAGGCAATTCTTCCTATCAGTGATGCATAACCGTTTTCTGCCCTTCCATATCCCTTATTAAACTTCCGGAAGAATTTTGCCAATACTCCTTTTCTATTTTCTGCAGGTGCATGTGGTTTTAAAAATAAAGCACATAGTGCAGGAGTAAGGGTTAATGCATTGATGCCGGAAATCACGATAGCTATGGCCAGAGTAAGCGAAAACTGCCTGTAAAATATTCCTACAGGGCCCGAAAGGAATGCCACGGGGATAAATACGGCCGACATCACAAGAGTAATGGCTATTACCGCACCAGTGATTTCCTTCATGGCAGCAAGGGTGGCTTCCATGGGCTGCATTCCCTCTTCCATTTTCACGTGAACTGCTTCTACCACCACTATGGCATTATCCACAACTATTCCAATGGCAAGTACCAGTGCAAACAATGTGAGGATATTGATAGAAAAACCGAGGAACTGGAAGAATGCCAGTGTTCCAATCAATGCTACAGGCACTGCGAGTGCGGGGATAAGGGTAGACCTGAAATCCTGAAGGAACAGAAATACTATAAGCGAAACCAGGATAAAGGCTTCAATAAGGGTTTTTACCACTTCCCGGATGCTGGCATCCAGGAATCGGGATACATCATAGGCATAATTGACTTCCATGCCCGGAGGAAAAGTTTCGGCCTTTAACTCCTCCATTTTGCTTTTTATATTTTGGATGACCTCCCTTGCATTTGATCCCGGCCTTTGCTTGATCATAATGGATGCAGAAGGCCTTCCGTCGGTCCTGGACGACATATCATAGCTTACTGTTCCAAATTCAACATCCGCAATGTCTTTAAGATGAATAATTCTGCCTTTGGAATCGGCTTTTAATACCAGGTTTTTATATTCTTCTTCGGTTTTAAATTTTCCTGTATATTTTAACACATATTGTTTTACCAAATCATCTTTTCCGGAGTTTTCACCCACCACACCGGGCGCAGCTTCCACGTTTTGTTTTCTTAATGCTTCAATCACTTCTTCGGTAGAGAGCTGATAAGCAAGCATCCTGTCGGGTTTCAGCCATATTCTCATAGAATATTCCCTCGCTCCCATGATATCAATAAACCCAACACCATCGATACGTTTTAGTTCCTGAAGCACATTGATGTCGGCAAAGTTGTATATAAACTCTTCATTCACCGTTTCATCGGTACTGTAAAGGTTCATATACATCAGCATACTGTTCACTTCCTTTTCCGTAATTACACCTCCTTTAATGACTTCTTCAGGAAGTTCGTCCAAAACCGTAGTGACACGGTTCTGTACGTTTACTGCTGCAAGGTCGGGGTCAGTTCCTACTTCAAAAAATACCTGTATGAGAGAAGAGCCGTTATTACTGCTTACCGAAGTCATATAGGTCATTCCCGGAACACCATTAATAGCTCTTTCCAGGGGAATGGTTACGGCTTTTTCCGCTACATCGGCATTTGCGCCATTATAGTTGGCTGTTACCACTACCGAAGGGGGAACGATATCGGGGAACTGGGTTACGGGTAATGAAAACAATGCCAGCATGCCTAAAAGGGTTATCAGCAGGGATATTACCAATGATAACACCGGCCTGCGTATGAATATTTCTATCATGTATTCGGTTTTTCAATTGCCGGTAATACAGTTTTATCCGCAACAGCAGTATACTGCAGTTACCGGTTAACTTTAATAAAATGGAGAATCAGTGTTGGATATATTTTGGTGAGATGGAATGTCCGTCTCTGACGAGTTGAACGCCTTCATAAACGATTACATCTCCTTCTTCCACACCACCTTCAATGATCAGGAAATCATCCATTCGCAATACCGGATAGATGGTTTGCATCCGCACGGTATTATTGGAATCCACAAGAAATACAAAACTTCTGTCCTGAATTTCCATGACTGCTTTTTGCGGAATCAGGATTTTGTTTTGCAGGCGGGTTGTTAGCTGTACTTTACCTGAGGCTCCGTGTTTAAGCATCCCGTCAGGATTGGGAAATTTTGCCCTGAAAGCAATGGTTCCGGTGGTTTCGGAAAACTCTGCTTCTTTGGCTTCCACAACTCCTTTATGAGCATAGGTGCTGCCATCGGAAAGAATCAGAGTGGCCTCCGTTTTACCGTTGATTTTATCACTCAAGGTGCGGAACTGCTGCAGGTATTCATTTTCGGAAATATTGTAATAAGCAAAAACCTCAGTTACATCCGAAAGGGTAGTGAGCAGTGTTCCTTCGTCTATCAGGCTTCCGGGCTTTATGGGAAACCGGTCGACCCATCCGGTAAAGGGCGATCTGATGGAGAGGTATTCTATTTTGGTTTGGGCATCCGATAAATTCGCTCTTGCTTCTTCCACTTTAGCTTTGGCATCTGCCAGTCGGGCATAGGCAATTTCAAGTTCTGATGGTACAATCACTTTTCTTTCCACCAGCATATTCACCCTGTTGGCTTCCAGTTCGGCCAATTTTGCCGCAGCTTCGGCACTTTGCAGGGCTGCCTTTGCTTTATTTAGGTTGTTGGCCAACTCCTGGTTGCTAAGCTTAAAAATCAGCTGCCCCTTTTTTACAAAACTTCCTTCTTCCGTGTGGATACTTTCAAGAAATCCTGTAACCCTTGAGCGGATTTCCACATTTTTTACAGCCTGTATATCGGCAACATAATGCTGATGAACGATAGTGTCTTTTGATTGTATTTTAAATACGGGTATTTCGCGAACATTTTGTGTTTCTACATTGGCTGCCCGGGTATTACAGCCGTATATAAAAAGGCTTATAGCTAAAGCCTGAATAGCAAAGCTTTTCATAATCATTTTTTTCGGTTGAGAGAATAAGAAACCTTTCGGGTTTGAAGGAAAAACCAGATGAACATTTAAAAATATCCATCCTTAAAATGGAGTCAACCGAAAAAGATAAGCGTGAAGCTGATGAAGAAAGTACGGTTTTTTATATCCGTAAGAAAGGTTGGTAGGTTGTATAAGGGGTAACTGACGGTTTACTACTCTTATTCCATAAGATGATGGCGGCCTTTTTCCTTTTTTCTTTTTGAATTCAGAAGGCTCTTTAAGTTGAGTGGTAATATATGCATCAAATGGATCTGAAGGTTCAAAGAAGCTGAAATGAACCCTTATATCCGTGCAATTGTCTTCAATGGTAACCAGTTCTGAAAATCCATCAAATATTTCTTCTTCATTGTATTCGGGTAATTTTCCGGCATAAACCTGGTAACCCGCCAGTAGCAGGAGTAGCAGGGGCAGGATATTCCGGATGATGATTTTCATAACAGGTTTGAGGTTTTCTTAAGATTCTGCAAAGATAAATACAGGAAAATGTTTATTACAAAAGGTTCTGTTATTATTCTTTAATATCTTATTAAAATTAGAAAAGCAGCTGCTTATTTAGGCAGCTGCTTTTCATTTATCTTGTTAAAACGGCTTAGAAAGCTCGTTTTTTGTTATCGGTTTTCTTCTCGGCTTTTTGCTGTGCGGCCTGCATTGGGTTAGGACCGGTGGATTGTCCTCTTACAGCTTGTGCAGATTTGTACACAGAGAACCTTGAAGGAGCCGGCATAGTATTCCAGGTATTGTTGCTTTCGTCGATATCTGCAGTTTCCCTCATAGGATCGAGTACCACGCTGGCAACTTCTTTGTCTTTCACAAATACCTTGGTTACTCTCTGCTCATTCAGCCTCCAGATTTGGGCAGGAATTCTGTCAATTTCCTTGGTACCGTCTTTAAAGGTCCACTCAAGGATGATAGGCATTACCAGCCCGCCTTTATTGCTGATTTGCACTTCATAGAAATGCTTGTTGCTGTATTTTTTCCTGGTAGCCTCATCTACCGCTTCAAATTTTGGAGGTTCTACAGCGTATGATGTAGTATCATATGGCTCGAGCCCTCTTGCATATCTCCAGTAGAAATCTCTTAAGCTGGTATCGGCATCCACGGCGAAGGTGATGTTTTTGTCTTCCCTGTTTCTGATTTTGGAAATATCCTCAAAGCTGTTCACTTGTGGGGGAGGAAGTTTCCGCATCATCGGGCCGGATGGCGATTGAGGAACAGTAAACTCAGGTTTGAAATACCTTACAGTATCCAGTGAAAGGTCGCAGGCATCGGTACTGAAGAACCATCCTCTCCAGAACCAGTCGAGATCTTCACCGCTGGCATCTTCCATTGTACGGAAGAAATCGGCGGGTTCAGGATGTTTGAATGCCCATCTTCTTGCATATTCCTTAAATGCAAAGTCAAACAGTTCGCGGCCCATAATGGTTTCCCTCAGGATATTCAAACCTGTGGCAGGTTTGGAATATGCGTTGGGGCCAAATTGTACAATGTTTTCAGAATTGGTCATGATAGGCTCCAATTGATCTTTAGGGAGCCTCATGTAATCGGTAATCTGGAAGGCAGGGCCTCTTCTTGTGGGGAATTTGTTATCCCAGAGTTCTTCTGCCAGGTATTCCAGGAAGGTGTTCAGTCCTTCGTCCATCCATGTCCACTGACGCTCGTCGCTGTTTACGATCATGGGGAAGAAGTTGTGGCCAACTTCATGGATGATTACGCCAATCATTCCGTATTTGGTACTTTCAGAATATGTTCCGTCGGGATTTGTTCTTCCGTAGTTGAAACAAATCATCGGATATTCCATACCGTTGGAAGCTTCAACACTCTGAGCAACAGGGTAGGGGTAAGGGAAGGTAAATTTGGAATATACCTGAATAGTGTGTGCTACAGCTTTGGTAGAGAATTTACGATAAAGCCCGTAAGCTTCTTTTCCGTAAAAACTCATACACATCACTTTCTTGCCTTCTACATAAGTAGGCATGGCATCCCAAACAAATTTTCTGGAAGAAGTCCAAGCAAAGTCCCTTACGTTTTCTGCCTTGAATTTCCAGGTTTTTTTAGCCTTCGACTTTGATTTTTCGGCTTTTTTAGCTTCCTCCAGCGTTACGATTTCAATAATGTCTTTTGCAGTTTGTGCTTTTTCCCAACGCTCTTTCTGCGTTTTGGTAAGCACCTCATCGTAGTTCTGGCATTCTCCGGTTGCACCAACAATATGGTCGGCAGGTACGGTCATTTCAACATTGAAATCTCCGAAGGTGAGCGCAAATTCGCCGCGGCCGGTAAACTGATGGTTTTGCCATCCCCGGAAATCGCTGTAAACGCATAGACGAGGATACCACTGCGCCATGGTGAAAAGATAGTTGCCATCTTCGGGGAAATATTCATAACCTCCTCTTCCTCCGAATACCAGCCTGTCTGTAATGTTGTAGGTCCAGTCGATGTTGAACACAAACTTCTGTCCCGGCTTCAATGGAGCAGGCAGGTCGATACGCATCATGGTTTTGTTGATGATGTAAGGCAGTGCCTTATTGCTGGCATCGGTTACCTTCAGGATTTTGAACCCGTATCCGTTGTCTTCTTTGGGCGTTTCCAAATTGCTCAAAGCACTCTCATTCACCTGGCGAGGCATCCTTGAGCTGTTTTGATAATTTGCGTTGTTAACGCTGCTGTGTTCGTTCTCGTCCAGTTGCAACCACAGATAAGTAAGTACATCAGGGGAGTTGTTGTGATAAGTAATGGTTTCGCTGCCTTTCAGCATGAGTTTTTCCTCATCCAATTCGGCTTTGATGTTGTAATCGGCCTTTTGTTGCCAGTAAGCAGGACCCGGAGCTCCGCTGGCCGTGCGGTAACTGTTGGGCGTTGGTAATATCGTTCCCAACTGTTCAAACTTATTACCATGGTTTGAACCCGGATTATTCTGTATGTTCTGTGCAATCGCTGTGATGCTCACAGAAGATACGAGAAGAAGTAATGACAGAAGCTTTCTCATTTGAGTTGAATGTTTATTTAAAACGGAATTCTTTCCAAAGCCATAATCAGGGCAATTCCGAAAATTGCTCCCGATGTAAATATAATGTATTCCCTTCTGGGAAACTTAATCAGGTTAATGCAAATTACAGAAACTAAAATTAATACCGCCACAATCAGTAATTGACCTATTTCAAGTCCGACATTGAAAGCAAGTAACTGCCAGAAAATTTGGGAATCGCTGCCCAGTAAGCTTTTCAGATAATTTGAAAAACCAAGTCCGTGAATTAATCCGAAAAATCCGGTAAGAAAATATTCGGGTGAGCCAAATTTTCTTGAACCGGTGAAATCACGGTTACGCACATTTAGCAATACAGTGATTATGATGGTAACGGGAATTAAAAATTCAATCCAATCGGAAGAAACGTTTACAATGTTCAAAGTACTTAAAGCAAGGGTAATGGAATGCCCCAAAGTAAAAGCAGTTACCAGAATCAGAATCCTTTTCCAGTCGCGTGGTAGCAAGCCGAGACATAATGCCGCAATGAACAGGATATGGTCGTATCCGTTAATATCGGCAATGTGTTCCAAGCCTAATTCAAAATATAACCCGAAATCCTCCATAAATTTAACTGTTTGGAAACAGATAGAAATTTTGATGGTATATTAAAACTGAAAAATAAGTAAGAGATTTGTATTAGAAAAATTAAACTGATAAATGGTACACCTGATTGGCAGCTTCCTGATTATGCTTTCTGCATTAATTTTCCCGCAAACCGGTAACCATAGTGAAGAATCGGTATTTCATCCTTTTTATGTGAGTGTAACCGAAATACATTACAATGCAGAAAACCGCAGTCTGGAAATCAGTGCGAAGATATTTACCGATGATTTGGAAGTAACCTTAAATAAAGCCTTTAACAAGCAACTCGACCTGATGAATCCGGAAAAAGATGATGTGGAAGAAATCAATGCTCTCCTGAAAGCCTATATGCGCCGACATCTTGTTCTTATTGCCGACGGAAAAAGGCTGATGTTTAATATTGTAGGCTTCGAACGTGAAAAGGAAGCCATTTGGAGCTATTATGAAGTGGAAAACCTCCCTCCATTCCAGGAACTGACCGTTCACAATGCCATCCTCTACGACCAGTTTAAAGAACAAATCAACCTTGTACATGTTACCAACAACGGAAAAAGAAGAAGCGGCAAGGTGAATTATCCTAAAACAGAGCTAAAGTTGAATTTTAAGGACTAACAGCAAATAAAATTAAAAATTGAATTTTTACCTGGTAAGGTGGAAGTGGTAATTGGTATTTGATTATAAAATATGGAAATAAAAACCGGACTAAACATAAAAAGGGAGGCACTGCAATATCAAAAATTCTTTTTTTCATTAAAATCAAATCGCCAATCGTATATCCAATATCGTAAGTCGTCCTTCGCTGAGCTCAGGAGGACAATAGAAAAAAACAGGAAAGCGGATTTAGCATTAGGTAATCAATCGTAAATCGTATGTCGTACGCCGAATCGTAAATTCAATTTATTCTTCCTCCATACCACTCCTGATCTCATCCGAAATTGTTACCAGGATTTTATCAATCCTCTGGGCATCCATATCCACGATTTCAAATTTAAACCCGTTCCATTCCAAAGTATCACCGGTATTGGGGATCCTTTCGAGCTGGTCGAGGATGAAACCGGCCAGGGTATCAAATTCCTGTTCCTGATCCTCCATAATGTCGGTTTTTTCAAATTTGGTGAGGAAATCGTAGAAAGGAATCTGGGCATCTATAAGGAAAGTTCCGTCGGGTCGGGATACAATTTCATAATCTTCGCCATGCGGCTCGGGAATATCTCCAACGATTGCTTCAAGGATATCATTCAGGGTTATCATTCCCTGCAGCGTTCCGTATTCGTCTATAATAAAAGCAGCATGCGTTTTAGACTGTTTGAATTTTTCCAGCACCTGATAGGCCGAGTTGTTTTCGGGAACATACAACGGCGTGCGCATGATGTCTTTAAACAGGGTCATGTCATCTGTTGTATAAAGGTCTTTTATGGATACAATCCCTTTAATATTGTCAATATTCCCTTCGCAAACCGGATATACCGTATGTGGTTCTTTTAAGATCTTTTCTTTTATGGAAAGTTCATTATCGTAAAGGTCAAACCATACGATGTCACTCCTGTGGGTCATCAGTGAGGTGATGTTTCTGTCGCTTAAATGGAAAACCCTTTCAATAATTTCCTGTTCTACTTCATCAATCGTTCCCTGTTCGGTTCCCTCGCTAATGATGGCTTTTATTTCTTCTTCCGTAACCTGATTGTCGGAAGATTTAATTTTCAGCAGGTTTACCAGTAGGCTGGTGGATTTTGAAAGCAGCCAGATAAAAGGATAAGTAATGTATCCGATAATCTTCATGGGCTTGGCCATGAAAATGGCAATCTTTTCAGGGTTGGACATACCCAGCCTTTTGGGCAATAGTTCTCCCAGCACCAGAGTGAAATAAGTCAGAACAATCAGTATGAGGAAAGTTGCTATTCCGTCGCTGTAAGGGCGGAGAAGGTCAAATCGGTTGAAATATTCTACAACATCCGATTTCAGCCTTTCCCCGGAATAAATACCGGTAAGCAAACCGATAAGGGTAATACCTATCTGAACAGTGGAAAGGAATGTGTCGGGGTTATTGGCAAGCTTCAGAGCTTCCTCTGCTTTTTTGTCTCCTTTATTGGCTCTTCCTTCCAGTCGGGCTTTTCTTGCGGATACCAGGGCTATTTCGGCCATTGAAAATAATCCGTTGATCAATATCAGTCCAAGGATTATAAATATCTCTACCATATAGTTGCTATAATGTGCGCCGGAATATTCATGAATATTCCCGGCGATGCCAATGGGCATCTGAACCTGACGGGCCTGCCCGGCAGATTTGGGTAAAGTTATAAAGAAAATAAATCAATCAGGTGAAAAATGATAGGGGAGAATGGGGATGTCCAATTTATAAAACTTTGTATTACAATTTCTTTTCAAAAGCATTTCTTGAAATGGTGCGTTTCGGAAATGCTCTCGGTTCCAAATCATTTGCAGGATTTTACCTAAAGTTTAATATTTTTGGCCTTTCACAAAATCATCCATCCTGGAAATTCCTGGCTTCGGTTGGCAGATTTATTTTTTGCAATAATTAAATTTTTTGAGAAGTGGCATTGATCAAAAGTATCTCCGGAATTCGCGGAACTATAGGCGGTCAGCCGGGCAATAACCTTACCCCTCCGGATATAGTAAAATTTACAGCAGCTTACGGAAGCAGAATCCTGGAAAAGAAACCCGCCAATCCTGTGATTGTAGTGGGCAGGGATGGAAGAATCAGCGGTGAAATGGTGCATCATTTGGTGGTGCAAACCCTTTCCGGGCTCGGACTAAATGTGCTTGACCTTGGCTTGTCTACCACACCCACTGTGGAATATGCCGTAATTCAGGAAAAAGCCGCAGGGGGGATTATCATTACCGCAAGTCATAATCCCAAAGAATGGAATGCGCTCAAACTCTTGAATGAAAAAGGAGAATTCATCAGTGCGGAAGAAGGAAAGGCAGTACTGGAATTAGCAGAAAAAGAGGCTTTCGGCTTTGCTTCAGTGGATAGATTAGGCAAAATCATTACCGGGAAAACTTATCTGGAAGAACATATTCAGGGCATTCTTAATTACCCCCTGGTAAATAAAGAGGCTATACAGGAAAAAAATTATACTGTGGTGGTAGATGCCATCAATTCAACCGGTGCCATTTTCGTTCCTGCATTACTGAAAGCCCTGGGTGTTGAAAATATTATTGTGTTGAATGAAGAAGTAACCGGAAAATTTGCCCATAATCCCGAACCATTGCCCGAAAACCTGAATGCACTGAGTGCCACCGTAAGAAAACATAAGGCAGATTTTGGTATAGCGGTAGACCCGGATGTAGACAGGCTTTGTTTTGTATGTGAAGACGGCAGCATGTTTGGCGAAGAATATACCCTGGTAGCGGTGGCAGATTACGTGCTTTCCAAAAGAAAAGGAAATACCGTTAGCAATATGAGCAGTACCCGCGCTTTAAAGGAAATTACCTTAAAGCACGGTGGCCAATATTATCCTTCAGCAGTAGGAGAAGTGAATGTGGTGAAGAAAATGAAGGAAGTGAATGCGGTAATAGGAGGGGAAGGAAACGGTGGTATCATCGTTCCCGATTTCCATTTCGGAAGGGATGCGCTTATTGGAATCGGATTATTCCTCAGTGCATTGGCTGAACATAAAAACGGGATGAAATCTTTCCGGGCAAGGTATCCCGATTATTTTATTTCCAAGAATAAAATCGAGCTCGATAATCATACCAACGTAGCTGCCATATTTGAAAAAATTATCAACAAATACAAAAAGCATCCGGTAAATACCGAAGATGGTTTAAAGATTGAATTTGATTCGGAAGACTGGGTACATTTGCGTACTTCCAATACCGAACCTATCATCAGGATATATGCTGAAAGCAGTTTTGAAACCACCGCCAACAATATAGCGCATCGCCTGATGGAGGATATAAGGGAATTCAGAAATCATGAAAAATAAGTAGTTTGTATCTTTACGGCTGCTAATTATATAACGGAAGCAGAAAACAATGAAGAGAATTTACTTCGACAATGCCGCTACTACACCTCTTGCACCAGAAGTACTAGAGGCCATGATGCCTTATATGACAGAAAAATTCGGGAACCCTTCCTCGGTGTATTCTTATGGAAGAGAAAGCAGGCTGGCAGTGGAGATGGCCAGAAAAACGGTGGCTAAGCTGCTGAATGCCCGTCCGGCTGAAATATTCTTCACCTCCGGCGGAACTGAAAGCACCAATACCGTATTCTTTGCCGCCGTACACGACCTGGGATGCACAAGAATCATCACTTCGCCCATCGAACATCATGCTACCCTGCATACTGCAGAGTATCTGGAGAAGAAAGGCTGGGTGAAGGTGGAATATGTCAACTTGTTGCCCAATGGGCATGTTGACCTGGCAGACCTGGAATCAAGGCTGGCTTCCGGAATTGAAAAGACACTTGTAAGCCTTATGCATGCTAATAATGAAATCGGTAACATTACCGACATGCATGCTGTAGGGAATATCTGCAGGAAATATGATGCATATTATCATGCTGATACCGTGCAAACTGTAGGGCATTTTCCTTTCGATCTGCAAAATACTCCGGTAGATTTCATTAACGGTTCAGGTCATAAATTCCATGGACCCAAAGGGATAGGAATTTTATACATTAATGAAAGCGTAAGAATTTCTCCCTATATCCACGGTGGTGGCCAGGAAAGGAATATGCGTGCGGGCACCGAAAACCTTTACGGCATTGTGGGTTTTGCCAAAGCGATTGAATTGGCTATGCAAAATTATGAAACCGACAGGGAATATATCAATGGCCTGAAAATGTATATGAAGAAAAAGCTGGAGGAAAATATTGAAGGCGTGGAATTCAACGGTGATCCTGAAGGAAATTCCCTTTACACCGTACTCAGCGCCTGTTTCCCCAAAACAGAAAAAACTTCCATGCTCCTGTTTAACCTTGATATACAAAATATTTGCGCCAGCGGCGGAAGCGCCTGTTCCAGCGGAGCCGATGCAGGTTCACACGTTATCAGGACAATCAGGAAGGATTCCGATAAGGTAACCGTAAGGTTTTCTTTCAGCAAATACAATACAAAAGAAGAAGTAGATGCTGTGGTAGCCACCTTAAAAGAGATGGCTCCGGAACTCGCCACAGCCTGAAAATAAACTAAAAGCTGCAGCAATGTAGCTTTTTTTGTTCATTATCTATAACGCTTAGGAATATACGAAATCCCGCGGTGTTCATTTTGTGAAATACAGAATCACTTTGGCATCAGCAAAATTTCTTATTTTCAGGCTTGTAAGCAATCATCACCGCATATGAAACATAAAGGGATATTTTATGCTGTAATCTCTGTTATCCTGCTGCAGGGTGTTTCTTCCTGTAAGTTGAATCCGCACGAACAGGAAGCCAAACAGGCCACTTCCGACCGAAGGCAGGAAACTTATGTTTCAACCCCTGACTGGGTAATGCGGACGAATGTATATGAAGTCAATATCCGCCAGTATACCCGTGAGGGCAGTTTCAGAGAATTTGAAAATCATTTGTCGAGGTTGAAAGATATGGGTGTGGAAATCCTCTGGCTCATGCCGGTACATCCCATCAGTAAAAAAGACCGAAAAGGAACCCTGGGAAGTTATTATGCAGTAGCAGATTATTATGGCATCAACCCCGAATTCGGAGATATGGATGATTTCAAATCTCTGGTAAGGAATGCCCAGCGTATGGGCATGAAGGTGATTATTGACTGGGTACCCAACCACACAGGAGCTGATCATTACTGGCTGGAAACCAAACCTGAGTTTTATGTTCGCGACAGTGCCGGTAATGCCCGGTATGCTTTCGACTGGAGTGATACCCGGGAACTGAATTATGACAACCGGGAATTGCGCGACAGTATGATTGCTGCCATGCAGTTCTGGATAAAAGAAGCCGGTATAGACGGATACCGGGTGGATGTTGCCTCCGAAGTGCCCATTGATTTCTGGGAAGAAGCCATTCCAAAACTGCGTAAGCTGAAGCCTCTATTTTTACTGGCAGAAGCCGATCAGCCCGAATTACATAAAGCAGGATTTAACGCTACTTATCCCTGGGAGGTATTTCATACCATGAAAGCCATTGCCGCAGGGGAGAAGAATGCGCTTGCACTGGATAGTGTTATTAAAAAGAATGAAAGAAGTTTTCCCAAAGGAGCAGGAAGGTTATATTTTACAAGCAATCATGATGAGAACAGCTGGAACCGAAGTGATTTTGGAACTTTTCCCGGCCCCAAACATGCTCCGTTTGCCATTCTTACGCATTTTCTGCCCGGAGCTATTCCTTTAATTTATTCCGGACAGGAAGAACCTGTACTTCGTGCCATTCCGTTCTTTGAAAAAGACCAGATGGAATTCAAAAATTTCCAAAGGGCAGGATTTTATAAAACACTCTTAAAACTCCGCAACCGGAATAAAGCCACTGAATTAAATGCTTCTTACAGGATTATTAAAACAGGTGATGAAACCAGATTGTTTTCAATTTTCCGCCAGGCAGGTAGTTATAAGCTGTTGGTGGTAACCAATCTTTCCGATTCCCCGGCCGAAGTTAGCATTAACCTTCCCGAGCTCACAGGAACCCCTAAAGAAGTCTTTTCCAATAAGCCTGTTAAGCTTACCCTCAACGATAGCTTTACCCTTGGGCCATGGGAATACAGAGTATTTGAATATTAGTTTCGGTTTCTTTTTAACAATCGGGGCTTTATTATTAACAAATACCCATTTTACCCGCAGAACAATTTCAGGTCAAAAGCATAGAAATTTATTATACCTGAAAAATTCTTTTTATGAAAAAACTAATGGCTTTATCCATGGGTGTGGTTTTATCCCTCTCAGTTTTTGCACAAACCGAATTCGGTATCCGCGGAGGTGTTACTGCATCCTCTTTAAGAGGGGATGCTGTGGAATCTTTAAACTCTGCAGTAGAACTTACCGATGGTATCGTAAAGACTTCAGGACGTACAGGTGTTTTTGCAGGCGCATATGTGATGACACCATTGGCTGATAATATAGGGCTTGAAACCGGGGTATATTATACCCAGAAAGGTTACGACATTAATGGCGAATTCAACTTCTTGCTGCAAAACCAGTTTGGAGTAGCAGGCTCAGCGCAGCTGCGTTCACATTATCTGGATATCCCTTTGTTGTTAAATGCTGAAGTTGCAGAAGGTTTTTATGTTTACGGCGGGCCGCAGTTTTCTTATCTTCTGAACAACAACCTTCGGGTAGATGTAGACGTATTAGGCATCAGCCTGTTTAAAAAAGATTTCGATGTCACCGAGGGTTTTAATCGTGCCGATTTTTCCATAACCGGCGGGGTAGGATATAAGTTCGACAATTTCATCATCAATGCCGGATATGAGCATGGTTTATCAAGGCTGGACGATAACGGAAGCGTAAAATCTTTCAATAAAGCTTTTAAAATAGGAGTAAGCTACAGGTTAGAAAAGTAATGTAAATCACATTTCCATTACAGAGCCGGAAGTTCTTCCGGCTCTTTTTTATTGCACAGATATATAAATATCTATTTCCGCATCATTCCAGTCAGAACTTCTTTCATCATATACTTCAAAATCATATCCGAATGTACGGTTGAGGGAAGATTGACGGATTTTCTCCCAGGCTTCTGTAATACAACCCGTCATTTTCCCTCTGGCGGTTTCAATATGATATGCTTGTTCGGGGATAATTAATTCATCAAGGTTTTCAGGCTTTACAGCATCATCTTTCACCCTGCATCCGATAAAATATGAAAACAAACCGTTTTCGCCGGATGCATATTCATGGTATACTGCATAAACCGCATCAGAGGTTTTGTCAGGGATGCTTTCTGCAATCTTGTTTTTTTCAAAATATTGCCAGAGTTCACCGCAATCTTTGGAGGATTGCCCGTTGACGTTGGAGGTTTTTGTTTTTAGCTTTACGCCAAAGAGTTTGAAGCTTCTCATGTCAGGGGAATTTATAATGAGGTAATATGAAAATTAGATGAATACCCTGTGCTGAAGGAGGTTTAAAGATAAGGAATAAAACAAGAATGATTTGGGGAATAAAAAGGCTGAAGGATTTTTTGAAGGCTATAATAAAATAAATGATAAAGGTAACCAGGAGGAAAAAGAAGAGAAAAATATGGATCCCGTAAAATACAAAATAATAGGTGTGCAAAAGAATGTCCATGGAGCCTGAAAGAAAAGCTCCGGTTAGAAGTGCGTTATAACAATGGAACCAATAAGGGATGTGATGAGCCGGTGAAATGCTGATAAAAATTTATTTGAACTAAACTGCATAAAAGCTAAATATTAATTAGAGATCAAAAAATTATCCGCACTTTGCCCTTTACTGAATATGTAATTATTAAATTACTTATTGGAATTTATCTATAGAAATTATTGAGAACTCATAATAGTTTCATGGCTTAAGTTGGTTTTCACGGATGTTAAATGAAATCATAAGATTTTTAAAAAATGCAAGATGCTTTCAGTTAAAACATTATGCCTCTAATTCAACAACTTCTTAATTTCATTCAACTTCAACAATGCCTCTACCGGTGTCAGCCTGTTGATATCTATATCTTCCAGTAGTTTTCTGATCTGCTGGAAAGTTTCGGTATGGGCATCGAATATGGAAAGCTGAATCTTCTGGGTGGATAATTGTTTTACTTTTTCAGAAGCAGGTCGGCCTTCATGTTTTTCTTCCAGGTGTTGAAGAATTTCATTGGCTCTTTGAATGAGCTGAGGTGGCATACCGGCCATGCGGGCAACGTGAATACCAAAACTGTGCGTACTGCCACCTCGAGCAAGTTTTCTCAGGAAGATGACCTTATTGCCAATTTCTTTATTGGTGATATGGTAATTCTTTATCCTGGGAAGTTTATTTTCCAGCTCGTTCAGTTCATGGTAGTGGGTGGCAAATAATGTTTTTGGCCTGTGCTCTGAATGATGCAGGTATTCGGCAATACTCCAGGCAATAGAGATTCCATCGTAAGTGGATGTACCTCTTCCGATTTCGTCCAGGATAATCAAACTTCGTTTGCTGATGTTGTTGATGATGGAAGCGGTTTCATTCATCTCTACCATAAAGGTAGATTCCCCTCCGCTAAGGTTATCGCTGGCCCCAACACGTGTAAATATCCTGTCTGTAAGGGGCACTTTTGCAGCATCTGCAGGTACATAACTTCCCATATGGGCCATAAGGGTAATCAATGCGGTTTGTCTGAGCAATGCACTTTTACCACTCATATTCGGACCAGTAATTATAATGATCTGCTGACTTTCAGGATCAAGATATATATCGTTGGCAATATAGGTTTCGGTAATGGGAAGGTTTTTTTCAATTACCGGATGGCGGCTTTCTTTTAAATCAAGCTCAAGACCTTCGTGAATTACAGGCTTGCAGTAGCGGTTTTCAATGGCATTGGCAGCAAAGCAACAAAGTATGTCGAGAATGGCCAGTATGCTTCCGTTTACCTGAATGGGAGCGATATAATCCTGCAGGTCGATAATGAGGTTTTCATATATTTCCAGTTCCAGCCTTAATATCTTTTCCTCCGCACCGGAAATCTTTTCTTCGTATTCTTTCAGTTCGGGTGTGATATAACGTTCTCCGCTTGTAAGTGTTTGTTTTCTGATCCAGGTACCTGGCACTTTGGATTTATGGGCATTGGTAACTTCAAGGTAATACCCGAAAACATTGTTAAAACCAATTTTCAAACTGGTAATTCCTGTAGCCGCAATTTCGCGTTGCTGAATGGTTACCAGATATTGCTTTCCTCCTGTGGCAATTTCACGTAGTTCATCCAATTCATGATGCACACCTTTTTTTACAAAACCTCCTTTTGAGGCTACGGCAGGAGGGTTTTCCTCTATTTCGGAAATGATTTTATTGTAAATAAAACTGCAGTTGTTCAGTCCGTCTGCCAAGCGTGAGAGATAGGCATTGGAAGTTCCGCTGCAGATTTCTTTTATTTTTCCTACCTGGAATAATCCTTTGGCAAGTTGTAAGACTTCTCTCGGATTAATCTTTCTTAAAGGAATTTTTGCTGCCAGTCTTTCAATATCGCCGCAGACTTTAATATGCTGTACCAGCGCTTCTCTCAAATCGGCATCCCTTATCAGCAGTTCTACCAGATCGAGGCGCTCATCAATACTGTGCTTATCCCTTAATGGCATCATCAGCCACCTGCGCAGCAACCTTCCGCCCATGGGGCTTACGGTTTTATTCATCACCGAAAAAAGAGACAGGCCATCTTCGGTTCCGGAACCCAGCAGTTCCAGATTGCGGATGGTAAACTTATCCATCCAGAGGTAATCTTCCCTGTCTAGCCTTTGAATGGAAGTAATATGTTGCAGGTTGGGATGCTCTGTATCTTTCAGATAATGCAAAATGGCTCCTGCTGCTACAATGCCTTCTTCCATAGTATCGATTCCAAACCCTTTCAGGGAATGGGTTTCGAAGTGCTTCAGCAGGCTTTCTTCCGCATAGCGTTTGTCGAATATCCAGGATTCGAGCCCGTACGTATAAATCTTATTTCCGAAAGCCTCTTTAAACTGCTTCTGATAATTGCGCTGAAAAATCACCTCAGCAGGCTGGAGGGATTGCAACAGCTTGTCGATATATTCCTGGTTGCCTTCTGCGATAAAAAATTCTCCGGTAGAGATATCCAGAAAGGCTATTCCCATTTGTCTTTCGCTAAAATGTATGGCAGCCAGAAAATTGTTCCTGGAGTTTTCTAAAATTTTTTCATTGGTGGTCACCCCGGGTGTTACCAGTTCGGTTACCCCTCTTTTCACTATCCCCCTGGCCTGTTTGGGATCTTCCAGCTGGTCGCATATGGCTACCCTGTATCCGGCTTTTACCAGTTTGTGCAGATAGGTATCCAGGGCATGATGGGGGAATCCCGCCAGCTCACTGGAAGAGGCAGCCCCGTTATTCCTGTTGGTAAGGGTAATGCCCAGTACCTTTGAACTGATGATGGCATCTTCTCCGAACGTTTCGTAAAAATCTCCCACCCTGAACAACAGCACGGCATCGGGATATTTTTGCTTTATGGCCCGGTGCTGTTGCATTAAAGGTGTTTCTTTCTGTACTTTGGCCAATTTCTTTCCTCCTGTTTTACCTTCCGACAAATGTAATGAATCCCCTGTGGATGGGGAAAGATTTCGAAGCAATGAAACAGATATCCTTAGCAGGATTTCAAGAATACCTTCTCTTTCCGCTACCTTTGCAGCTATGCGAAAACTGAGTATGGAGGAACTGGGCAGGCTCACTGCCGAAGAATTCCGTGCAGCGGGAAAATTTCCCGTTGTTGCCGTGTTGGATAACATCAGAAGTATGCATAATGTGGGAAGCATTTTTCGCACGGCAGATGCATTCCGGATAGAAAAGATGCTTTTATGCGGATATACTCCTGTTCCGCCTCACAGGGATATTCAAAAAACCGCCCTCGGAGCCACCGAAACCGTAAGCTGGGAATATGAGCCGTCTGCTAAAGCAGCTGTACAAAACCTTAAAGCGGAGGGGTATAAAATATTTTCGGTAGAGCAGGCAGAAAAAAGTATTGCTCCCGATGCTCTACATTCCATGAACCATGAAAAAGTGGCACTGGTATTTGGTAATGAAGTGGAAGGAGTGCAGCAGGAAATACTGGATATTTCCGATGGAGTAATTGAAATCCCTCAAATGGGGACCAAACATTCCCTTAACGTATCTGTAGCAGCAGGAATCGCGCTGTGGGAGTTTTTCCGCTACTTTGCAAATCGTAACAATTAAAGACGACTGATGAAAACAGTAAAAAATTATCTGAGCCTGATAACTTTTTCTCACACCATATTTGCATTTCCCTTTGCCATGATTGGATTTGTACTGGGAGCTTACGATACCGGATTTATTGGAAATGCAGAAAGAGGATTTTTTCCTGATGCTCCGCAAACCTCCTGGGAGCTGATGAAAAGATTAATATTCGTGGTATGCTGTATGGTATTTGCCCGCAGTGCCGCCATGGCTTTTAACAGGTATCTCGATGCCCCTATTGATGCCTTGAATCCCCGTACTGCCAAAAGAGAAATCCCGGCGGGCATTATCCCAAGAAAAAATGCTTTAATTTTTACGGTTGTAAATTCACTGGCATTTATCCTCTGCACCTGGTTTATTAATAAAATCTGCTTTTTCCTTTCACCGGTAGCATTATTCGTCATTCTGTTTTACAGCTATACCAAAAGGTTTACTGCTTTATGCCACCTCGTACTCGGACTCGGGCTGTCACTGGCCCCTGTAGGCGCCTATCTGGCAGTAACCGGTGTGTTTCATCTCATTCCTGTACTGATGGGTCTTTCGGTAATTACCTGGGTGGCAGGATTTGATATTATATATTCCTTGCAGGACGAAGAGTTCGACAGGTCTGAAAATCTCAGCTCAATCCCCGTTTGGTTGGGTAAACAAAATGCCCTAAGGTTTTCTGCAATATTGCATGTAATCAGCGCAGGGGCATTGCTTGCATCCGGATTGCTGGGAGATTTTGGTTTTCTTTACTGGGCAGGATATGCAGTGTATTGTGGAATGCTGCTCTATCAGCACAGCCTGGTGAGCCCTGCAGACCTCAGCAGGGTAAACATTGCATTCATGACAGCCAACGGCATTGCCAGCCTGGTTTTTGCCTTGTTTGTCATTGCAGATATTTTAATTTAATACGGCATGGGAAGAATTATTTGTCTGGATTATGGTTTAAAACGTACAGGCATTGCCGTGAGCGACCCCATGCAAATTATAGCCTCTCCTTTGGATACCATTGCCACACAGGAGCTCATGCCTTTTCTCAAAACATACATTGCCACCGAACCGGTAGATAAAATACTGATAGGCGAGCCTTATAACCTCGATGGTACGGAAACCCATGCAACAAAGCCCGTGAAAGATTTTATCCGGAGGCTGAAAAAAGCATTTCCCCATATTGTCATTGAAACCGTAGATGAGCAGTTCAGCTCCAAAATGGCAGTTAGGGCTATGATAGAGATGAACCTGAAGAAAAAGAAAAGAAGTGAAAAAGGCATGATAGACCGTATGGCTGCTGCACTGCTGCTGAAGGAATACCTGGAAAACAATTCCTGAATTATTTAAGGCCAATGAATATTAACGGGTCATTATTATCCCCTGACTTATCTTTGCAAACAAAACTTAAAAACTATTCATTATTATGATTTTACCCATAGTAGCCTATGGCAATCCTGTGCTGAGGACAAAGTGTGAGGATATCAACAGGGATTATCCGGGGCTGGACAAACTGATTGCAGATATGTGGGAAACCATGTATGCCAGCAATGGCGTGGGACTTGCCGCTCCTCAGATTAACAAAGCCATCAGGCTGTTTGTGGTAGACAGTGCCCAAATGTTTGAAGCTTCTGAAGATACTGCCGAAGAATTCGATGATGCTCCGGGCATTAAGGAAGTGTTTATCAATCCTCAAATACTTCAACTGAATGGTGAAGAATGGGATTATGAAGAAGGATGTTTGAGTATTCCTAAAATCAGGGAAGATGTCAGCAGGCCGGAACTGGTTACCATCAAATACTTTAATGAAAATTTTGAAGAGAAAACCGTTACCTATTCCGGGTTGAGTGCGAGGATAATCCAGCACGAATACGATCATATTGAAGGTAAGTTATTCATTGATTATTTAAAACCTCTGAAAAGAAAACTGTTGAAAAGCAAACTCGACGATATCACCAAAGGAAAGGTGAGGGTAGATTACAAAATGAGTTTCCCCAAATAATCAGATTTCTTTCAGAACGGTTCTTACTTTCGAATAAGACCTCCATTTTTCTATCAGCTGCTGCATGTCATCGGGCAGTGGAGCTTCGAATAACACGTGCTTTTTGGTTTTCGGATGTGTAAACCCTAATGACTGGGCATGCAGCGCATGACGGGGACATATTTCAAAGCAATTATCTACAAATTGTTTGTACTTTGCATATACTGTTCCCTTGCGAATGGTATCCCCTCCGTATAATTCATCGTTAAACAAAGGGTGCCCGATATGTTTCATATGCACCCTGATCTGATGTGTTCGGCCGGTTTCCAGTTTGCAGGCAATCAGCGTTACATATCCGAGCCTTTCCAATACTTCATAATGTGTTATGGCTTCTTTACCATGTTCACCATCTGGATAAGCTTCAAATAGTTTTCTGTATCGCTGATGCCTTCCGATATGGGCTACGATGGTGCCTGAATCCTGTTCCACATCTCCCCATACCAGGGCAATGTATCTCCTTTCAATGGTATGGTCGAAAAATTGCCTGGCGAGGCTGGCCACCGCCTGAGGAGTTTTGGAAAGAACCAGCAATCCGGAGGTGTTTTTATCAATTCTGTGTACCAAACCAAAGCGCGGAAGAACATCTTCATTTAGGTTCGGATTGGATTTCATGAGGTACCACGCCACTCCGTTAATTAAAGTGCCGGAAGGATTTCCACTACCGGGGTGTACCACCATACCAGGTGGTTTATTGATGATTAATACCGATTCGTCTTCATAAAATATATTCAAAGGAATTTCTTCGGGGACGATTTCTTCCCCCACGGTTTCCCTTTCGGAGAATACCACCAGTTCCTCACCAGGGCGAATAAGGTAATTGGGTTTAACCTGTTTTCCGTTTACCGTAACCATGCCTGCATTAATGGCCTGCTGAATTTTGTTACGGGAAACATTATTCATCCTGGCCACCAGAAACTTATCGATGCGCATGGGTTCCTGGCCTTTGTCAATCACCAGGCTCAACCGTTCGTACAGCTCTTCTCCTGCCTCGGATGGCTTTTCCGCATCCTGAAATTCCATTTCTTCCATACAACAAAATTAAGCCGATTTCGTGAGGGTATGAACTGTAACATCCAATTCATTTATTTTTGCATTATGCAGACCGTTAGTTTCAAAGATCTCGGAAGAATGGGCTATCAGGAAGCCTGGAATTATCAGGAATCATTATTGGCCAAAAATGTAGAAATCAAGGCAAGTCAGTACAGAAACAGTTTGTATAACGGAGACGATACCACGAACTACTTTCTTTTTGTGGAACATCCCAACGTTTATACATTGGGTAAAAGCGGAAACCTGGACAATGTGCTACTCACTGATGAGCAAAGGGAAAACCTGCAGATCCAGTTTTTCAAAACCAACAGGGGAGGGGATATTACCTATCATGGCCCCGGCCAGTTAGTAGGCTATCCGATTCTCGACCTGGAGAAATTCAAAACCGACATCAACTGGTACATGCGCAGCCTGGAAGATGTGATCATTCTCACGCTGGAAGATTACGGCATTAAAGGGGACAGGTCTCTGGGTGAAACGGGGGTATGGATTGATCCGGATGTTCCGGCCAGGGCAAGGAAAATTTGTGCTATGGGTGTGCGCTGTTCCCGCTGGATTACCATGCACGGTTTTGCATTAAACATCAATACCAACCTCGACTATTTCAATTATATCATCCCCTGCGGAATACCCGACAAATCGGTTACCTCCATGGAAAAGGAGCTTGGCCGCAAACTGGATGAAGAAGAAGTGAAGGAAGCAGTAAAAAAGAATTTCGAAATTGTATTTGAATGTCAGCTTAGCCCTTTTTAATTTAATCTGTTCCGGATTAATTTGGCGGAATGTAGAGCTTGTGCTTTTCAAAAAGCTGATCATCTTTATATAATTCAAAGAAATACCAGCCTCCGTGCAGGAAGGAAGTTTTGTCTATTGACAAGACATTTTCTTTGAGTTTTTTAATCTCAAACAACCTGTTTTCCTTATCGTCGAAGAATACCAGCTGGTAATGGCTTGTGGTGGCATCCTGAAGCCGGACGGCCACATTTCCGTCGGGCATGGTATACACGTATTGAGAAGGTTTATATACCACTTTGGGTTTGAAGGGTTTTATGATTACCGAATCTAATGATGCGAAAAGCAGGGTGTCGGGGGTTTTTCTTACCACCGAATCTCTGAACTTTTTAAAATCCTTTTCGGCTATCTGCGCTATCAGGCTGTCGTTGCGAATAATCAGAAATTTTTTCTCCGGTTCCGGAGTTTTTTCAATTTTGGTCTGCAGATTTGTTATTTCCTCTTTGGTAAGGTCATCCGCCAGCTGCAATTTGTCATTCCCAGAAGTTTCCGAAGTAAGGAGCACCCCGGTGGTATCCGGCCTTTTGGAATGCGTAAAAACATATTTACCGCTGTCGAGCAGGATAAACAGACGGTAAAACATTTTATTATTTACCGGTTTTGCATCCACGAACCCATTCTCAGGTAGTTTGGGGTCGGGAATGCTCATAATGGTGGTAAAATTCCGGGTACTGTCGGGCGAACGCTGGATATTAATTTGTTTCACAACAGGGTATGGGTTTTTCCAGCTTAATATCACCCTGTTACCCCTGCTGATAATCGAAAAATCCGGTAAGGTGTCCTGTGCCGATATTTCCCAGGCACATAAAAAGACGGCTATGCTGAGCAAAAATTTTTTCATGACCGTTTCAAAGATAAGGGTGATTGTGCATGAAAATCCTTAAAACCCTCAGGGAAAATTATAAATTTCTGTTACCTGAGAGCCCTCCGCTGTGAATCATCACAATGCGGGCATCCTCCGGAAAAAATCCCTTTTTTAATTCTTCCACCATGCCCAAAACCATTTTACCGGTATATACCCGGTCGAGCTCAATGCCCGTAGCTTTATAAAAGGCATCCATAAATTCCAACAACCCGGGCTTGGTTTTTCCATACCCCCCGAAATGGTAATCATAGAAAAAACGATAGTTGCCATATGGGGAATTTTCGGCAACCATAGCCTCAATATCATTTTTTGGTTGTATTTTTAAACTGCTGAATCCCAGGATATTTTGATGCTTATTTGCATTTTTGGTTAAGCCGGCCAGCATGGTGCCGGTTCCGAAGGCACAAGCGATATGGGTGGCATATTCTGGGATAAGTTTCATGATTTCTCCTGCACCTTTAATGCCAAGGTTTCCGGCTCCTCCTTCGGGAACCTGGTAATAACCGGGAAATAATGCTTCGGCCATGGCGAATCTTTTAAGGGAAAATTCGGCCCGGGAAACAAAATGGATTTGCATGTTTTTGGCCATCAGGTCTTTCAGTACCGGGGAAAGTTTTTCCGGCCTTTCTCCCCTGATGATGGCAGCACAAGGGATGCCGGCAACACGGCAGGTTTCTGCGGTGGCAAGCAGGTGATTCGACCATGCACCTCCGAAAGTTACCAGTCCTTTATATCCGCCATTATGAAATTTCTCCAGGTGGTATTGCAGCTTAAACCATTTGTTCCCTGAAATTTCGGGGTGGATAAGGTCGAGCCTGAGCATGGAAATTGCAATATTCCTGCCCGTAAAAACCCTCAAATCCAGGGGCTGGATTACGGCTTTGGAAATATTTATATTGAATAACAGGGGATTAAGCATTGAGATACGAGTAATTAATTATTTTCGTGGTAAAATAAACATAAATAGGAATACTGATGAAGAAACCAACATTATTGATTTTGGCCGCCGGAATGGCCTCCAGGTACGGTAGTATGAAGCAGATTCAGGAATTTGGTCCCGGTGGAGAAACCATTATGGATTATTCGATTTACGATGCTATCAGGGCCGGATTTGGCAAAGTAGTATTTGTCATCAGAAAAGATTTTGAAAAAGATTTCAGAGAAATATTCGACCCTAAATTGCAGGGGAAAGTTGAAGTAGAATATGTTTTTCAGGAACTGGGGGCTTATATAGGCAACCGTTCCGTTCCCGAAGGGCGTACCAAGCCCTGGGGAACCGCCCATGCCGTTCTTTGTGCTTCAGATGTTATAACAGGTCCCTTTGCCGTAATCAATGCCGATGACTTCTACGGAAGGGATGCGTTTGTTAAAGCGGCAGACTTTCTGAATACTTCAGCTTCCGAAAATAATTTTGCCATTATCGGATATGACCTGCTGAATACCCTTTCTAAAAACGGGACCGTTAACCGCGGGGTAGTGGGGATGGACGCTACCGGAAACCTGGCTACCGTAACCGAAAGGTTGAACATATGCGAGCAGGACGGAAAAATTATTGCAGACGACGGGCTGGAACCCAGAGAAATCAGCCGTGATGCAAAAGTCTCCATGAATTTCTGGTGCTTCCATCCTTTTATATTTGAATATTCGAAAGCGCTTTTTGAAGATTTCCTCGATAAGCATATGCATGAGGCGAAATCAGAATTTTTTATCCCCATTGTGGCCGATCAGTTTATCGCTTCGGGAAAAGGAAAAATTGATGTGATTGGAACGGATTCCAAATGGTTTGGAGTTACCTATAAGGAAGATGCACCCGAGGTAAAAGAAAATCTTCAAAAACTCATCGAACAGGGAGAATACCCGTCCAGGCTGTGGGAAAAATAAGCAAAATGACCAAACACGAATATGCCATCAAATCCGAGGCTGCAAAACCCGCAAGGGCAGATGCCGTGCTATGTGTAGAATGCAGCGAGCGGTTTTTCACCATTTTACTGGCAGGAAGGCAGGAAGGAAAAATTTATTTTCTGAAATATTTTCCTCTGAAAAATGATATCGATACTCCTGTTGCCGAACTGGTAAGGGAAGTGGTAATCAATGAGGAGTATCTTTCTGAATATCAGGATGATATCATGTTTATTTATAATTATTCTGAAAGTAATTTGATTCCCGCTGAAGAGTATAATATTCATTTAAACCAGTCATATATCCGGTTGAGTTACGGCGATACAACCAAGGGGGTGGTGCTGAATGAAAAGATTCCCGGAAAGGAGCTTTTTAATGTTTACCGAATTCCCGGGGATATGCATGCCAGACTTCAACAAGACTTCAGGGGAGGCAAGTACTGGCATATTTATTCTCTGATGATTGCTTCAGATGAACGGGAAGAAGGAAACCGGTTTAAGCTGGTATTTTCTTCCGATAAATTGCTGGTGATGGTCCATCGGAATGGAAGGCTTCAACTGGTGAACGCATATGCTTACCAGACTCCTGAAGATGTAGCATATTATATTCTTTCCATTTGCCGGATGCTGGGAATGGAACCGGAGGAAGCACATATTCATGTATCAGGTCTGATAGATTCCGAATCTGCCATTGCCACTGAACTGGAGAAATACTTCAGGTATGTTTATTTTGGAGAAAAAGGGGAAGAGAATCAATATCATCAGGAAGGAGAGGAAGGGCAACACGCCATTCCCGGACATTATTTCTCTTATTTAGTGAAGCTTGCATTATGCGTATAATTAGTGGAACATTGAAGGGAAGGCGTATTAACCCTCCAGCCAAAATGCCTTATACCCGTCCGACTACAGATATAGCCAAAGAAGGACTGTTCAATATCATTTCCAACAACCTCGATATCAGTTCCCTGAAAACCCTCGACCTTTTTGGGGGTACTGGAAGTATCAGTTACGAGCTGGCATCCAGGGGAGCGAAAGACCTGACCATTGTAGAAAAGGATCCCGCCATGTTTGCCTTTATTCAGAATACTACAAAATCGCTTGGGATTGAAAAACTCCGGCCGGTGAAAATGGATGTTTTTGCTTTTATCAGCCAAACAACAGAAAAATACCACTTTATATTTGCCGGTCCTCCTTATGCCTTAAAGAATATTGAAGACCTTCCGGTAGAAGTTTTTAAGCATCGGCTGCTGGAACCGGAAGGTTGGTTTGTGCTGGAGCACACCCCTGTTAATGATTTCAGCAATTTTCCCTTTTTCAGGGCACAAAGGAATTACGGCACAACGGTTTTCAGTATATTTATCAACAGGAATGAGGAAAAGTGAAATCAGGAAACTGTATCAGGAAAAAAGGATGAACCTGACATCGGAGAAAACCGCAGTTTTTTCTTCCATGATAGCCGCTAATTTCAAAAAAATCCCCGTTTCCGGAATTAATTCGTATCTTTCCTATTCTCCTTTAACTCTCAGAAGAGAATTTGACCCTTCGGAAATCGAAAATATTCTTGCACAGAATTTTCCGGAAGCTATTAAATTACTGCCTGTTGTTGCAGACGAATCAGGGATGGAAGCCGTGATTCCGGATAAAGGGGCCCCGTGGGTAAAAAACCGTTACGGGATTGAAGAGCCTTCCAGATACAGGGTAATTGCTCCTGAAAATATCCGGCTGGTACTGGTACCCCTGATTGCGGTGGACAGGGAAGGTTACCGGGTAGGATTTGGAAAAGGGTATTACGACAGGTTCCTGAAAAGATGCAGGAAAGATACCCTGACCATTGGATTTTCCTGGTTTTCTCCGGTTGAAAAAATTGACGACAGAGGGGATTGGGACGTTCCGATTAAATATTGTGTTACACCAGAGACGATTTATGAATTTTAATGCCGCTTTGCTAAAGCCCATCAGAATATTGCTTTTTCCTTTTTCCCTTATTTATGGGCTCGTTGTACTGACAAGAAATTTCCTTTACGATAAAGGCTGGTTATCCGGCACCTCATTTAATCTTCCGGTGATTTGCATTGGGAACCTTTCCGTTGGCGGTACCGGAAAAACCCCTATGGTAATCTATCTGGCATCAGTATTGAAAGAGCGTTTTCCTGTAGCCATCCTCAGCAGGGGGTATAAACGAAAAACCCGTGGATATGTACTGGCCGGCGAAAAAACGACCGCCCTTGACATTGGAGATGAACCCATGTTGTTCACTAAAAAGTTTCCCGGAATGGCAGTTGCCGTAGGGGAAGAAAGGGTGGAAGCACTTCCCTTGCTGTTGCAGGACCGGCCGGATACCAGAGTGGTATTGCTAGATGATGCTTTTCAGCACAGAAAAATAGTTCCGGGAATGAACATTTTGCTTACGGAATATAACAACCTGTTTACCCGCGACTGGTACCTTCCCACGGGAGACCTTCGCGATAGTAAAAATCAGTATACCAGGGCTGATGTAATTGTGGTCACCAAATGTCCGGACAACCTTACAGAAAAAGAAAGGGAAGAAATGATTAAGGAAATCAATCCACTTGAACATCAGCAGGTGTTTTTTGCTGGTATAGCCTACGGAACCTTATACCATATTCTTTCCGGAGAAAAAATATCCTTACATCATGAGATGGAAGCATTGCTGGTAACAGGCATTGCCAATCCGATTCCGTTAAAAAATTACCTGACAGAGAAACTGCACAGTTACGATGCACTGGTGTTCAGCGACCATCATATTTTTTCGGTAGACGACCTGAATGAGATCAGAAACAGTTTCAATGCTTTGAATGCAGCAAACAAAATTATTATTACAACAGAAAAAGATGCGGTACGACTTTACAAGTTCGGAAAGGAACTTGAAAACCTTCCCTTGTATGTGATACCCATCGAAATGAAATTTTACGGCCACAATGAAGCAGATTTTATCCGTGCTACGGAAAACTTCATTAACAGCTTTTCACTAAACAAATAAAAAATGTCTAAGAAGAAAGATAAAAAGAAGAAAAACAAAACTTCCAAACCAAATGCTCACGATACCGTAGTGGGTGTACTCGATCTTACTCGCTCGGGAATGGGCTATGTAGATACGGGAAACGATGAAACGGATATCATTATCCGCCCACAGGATTTATATACAGCCCTGAACGGAGATACTGTAAAAGTAAAGCTCAAAAGAACCGAAAGAGGAAGAAGAAGGCAGGGAGAAATAATTGAAGTTGTCAAAAGAAAAAGAACCGAATTCCCTGGAAGACTGGAAATCAGAAAGAACTTTGCCTTTTTCATACCCGACAGTGATCAGATCCCGGATATTTATGTTCCGCTTGATAAAATCAATGGCGCTACCGAGGAAGATAAAGTGGTGGTGAAGCTGACTTCCTGGGAGAAAAACAGAAAACCAGAAGGGGAAGTGGTAAAAACCCTCAACCCCGAAGACCTGAATGATATTGCCATGCATGAAATCATTTCAGAAGCCGGGTTTTCCTCGGAGTTTCCTGACGAGGTAATTGAAGAGGCAGAAAGGCTTCCCGACGTGCTGCCATCCGATGAAATGAAAAGAAGGAAAGACTTCAGGGATGTGTTTACCATTACCATAGACCCTGTAGATGCAAAAGATTTTGATGATGCGATATCACTAAGAAAACTCAACGACGATAGTTATGAAATAGGAGTGCATATTGCCGATGTGAGCTATTTCGTAGAACCAGATTCGGAAATGGATAAGGAAGCTTATAAAAGAGCCACTTCGGTTTACCTCCCCGACAGGGTATTGCCTATGCTTCCGGAAAAGATTTCTAATGAGCTTTGTTCTTTAAGGCCGCATGAAGACAAGTTTGCTTTTTCGGTAATCTTTAAAGTGAGCAAAACCGGAAAAGTAATGTCTTCCAAAATTGAAAGGACGGTTATCAATTCCGATCACCGTTTCAGTTACGAAGAAGTTCAGGAAATTATTGAACAGAAAACAGGTTTATATGCCGAAGAAATTCTGCTCTTAAATCAGTTTGCCCAGAAGTACCGTGCCGAACGGTTTAAAAACGGAGCCATCAATTTCTCTTCTCAGGAAGTAAGGTTCAAACTGGATGAAAAAGGTGTTCCCATTGGAATTGTAATTAAGGAAAGTAAGGAAGCGCATCAAATGATTGAAGAGTTTATGTTGTTGGCTAACAAGACGGTTGCAGAGTTTGTTTCAAAATTTAAAGTAAACGGCGAACCCGTTCCTTTCTCTTACAGGGTACACGATACGCCTGATGAAGAAAAGCTGATACCTTTTATTGCTTTTGCCCAACGATACGGCTACACATTTGATACCACCAGTCCGAAAGGAATTGCAGATTCCTTTAACCGGATGCTGGAAAAGGCTAAAAACAATCCGGAAAGGCATGTACTGGAGCAACTCGGTATCCGTACCATGGCCAAAGCGGTATATACCACTGAAAATATCGGCCACTATGGATTAGGATTTTCCAATTATTGTCATTTTACATCTCCCATCAGAAGGTATCCCGATATCATGGTGCACAGGATTGTGCAGCAATGCCTGGATAATAATATCCGGCCCGATAAGAAGATGGAAGTGAAGAACAGGCATGCTTCAGAAAGGGAGCGTGCAGCAATGGAAGCTGAAAGGGCTGCCAACAAATACAAACAGGTGGAATACATGCAGAATTTCATTGGGGAAGAGTTTCAAGGTGTAATCAGCGGCGTTACTTCTTTTGGATTCTTTGTGGAAACCATCGAGCATAAATGCGAAGGACTGGTAAGTATTGCCAGCTTGTCGGAGTTTGACGATTTCATGCTGATAGAGGAAGAGTATTCCCTTGTAGGAAGGCGTTCGGGAAGAAAGTTCAGAATGGGAGACAAGGTGACCATCAAAGTGATAGCTGCCAACCTTACCAAGCGTCAGCTGGATTATGAATGGGTCATTACCAGAGCCCTTAGGCAAAAAAAAGAATTGGAAGCTTCCCCGTCTGAACCAAAGAAAAAAGAAGGAAAAAAATCAAAATCAGGTTCCGGCAAAAAGAAAACAGGAAAATAAACTCAGAAATTTAATAGATTCGCTGCTTCCAATAAGGATTTAACATTTGGCATGCATTCATTTGAAGAACTGTTAAGCAAGTTTAACGCCTTTTTTGAGCAGGAGAGGTTAAAAGGGGAGCCTTTGAGTTTATATCAGCCTGCCAATTACATACTCGATTTGGGAGGCAAGCGTATCCGCCCTGTATTATGCCTTCTGGGTAACGAACTTTTCGGGGAAATCCATCCCGATGCCTATAAAATTGCTGCTGCAATAGAAATCTTTCACAATTTCACCCTTGTGCATGATGATATTATGGACAGAGCCGAACTGAGGAGAGGGAAGCCAACTGTCCATAAAAAATTTGGAGCATCCACAGCCATACTGGCCGGGGATGTAATGCTGATTGCCGCTTACCAGCAGCTTTCCTGCATTCAACCCGCATTGCTTCCGGTGATACTGGAAGAATTCAACCGCACTTCCAGGGAAATTTGTGAAGGGCAGCAATTGGATATGGATTATGAAAAGGTGGATGTGCTGGATATGCAGGCTTATATCAGAATGATTACCCTGAAAACCTCGGTATTGCTGGCTTCTGCATTAAAAATGGGCGCCATCACCGGCGGTGCGGGGAAAGGCAATCAGGATCATATATACGAATTCGGAAAAAACCTTGGAATCGCCTTTCAGATTCAGGATGATTATCTGGATACTTTTGGAGATCCTGCCAAAACAGGAAAAAAGCAGGGAGGGGATATCCTGGAAAACAAAAAAACATTTTTACTGGTAAAAGCCATGGAAATCCTGCAGGGCGAGGAATTGGAAAACCTGCGCCAGGCAATGGGAATGGAAGGAGAAGAAAAAATACCAGTGGTAACCGAATTGTATAAAAAAGCGGGGGTGGATGTATGGGCAGAAAAATTAAAAGCCGAGTATATGGACAAAGCCCTTCACCACCTTGATGAAATAGCGGTATTAAGCAAAAGAAAAGAACCATTAAAGAAACTGGCAGCTTACCTGCTGAACAGGGATTATTAATCTTTAAACCAATTTAAACCATCTATAATGGCAGGCTCTCTTTTCAGAAAAAAGTCGATTGATAAAATTGTAAACGAGTATAATGCCGATCAGTCTTCCGGGAAATCGCTAAACCGTATCCTAACGGTAAAAGACCTGGTGTTTTTGGGAATGGCAGCGGTTATTGGCGCGGGAATTTTCTCCACTATTGGTTCCGCTGCTTACGACGGAGGACCCGGAATTTCCATTTTGTTTGTGATCACAGCTGTAACCTGCGGATTTGCCGCTTTGTGTTATGCCGAATTTGCCAGCAGGGTACCCATTTCCGGAAGTGCTTATACTTATGCTTACGTATCATTCGGAGAGCTGATAGCCTGGATTATCGGATGGGCGCTGATTCTGGAGTATGCCATAGGAAATATCGTGGTGGCCATTTCCTGGAGCGGCTATTTTAATAACCTTTTGGAAGGAGTATCGGAATTGATGCGGAACCAGGGATTTGAAAATTTCGATATCACCTTACCCGGATGGTTAACCGTAGATCCCACCACTGCAAGATTTGCATACGGACAGGCAGTAACCGCTTTAAATGAAGGACGGCCGCTTACCAAACCCTTGCAATATGCTTATGATGCTTATAATAATGCTCCGGTAATAGGAGGCAGTAAAATATTTGTCAACCTTCCTGCATTTTTAATAGTGGTATTAATAACTGCCATTACCTATGTGGGTATTAAAGAAAGTAAAAAAGCCGCCAATGCCATGGTGGTGTTTAAAGTTGCCGTAATCATTTTCGTAATCCTACTTGGCGCATTTTCAGTTAAGCCACATAACTGGAGTCCGTTCATGCCTAACGGACTGGAAGGTGTTTTAAAAGGGGTGTCCTCGGTATTCTATGCCTATATTGGTTTCGATGCATTGTCAACCACCGCGGAAGAATGTCGGAATCCGAGAAGGGATTTACCAAGGGGAATGATTTATTCTTTACTCGTATGTACCGGATTGTATATCCTAATAGCCCTGGTACTTACCGGAATGGTAGATTATCGGTTGCTGAATGTGGATGACCCATTGGCTGAAGTGTTTAACCTGGTTGGAAAAGAATGGGTGGCCTATATAATTTCTTTCAGTGCGGTAATTGCTACGACAAGTGTATTGCTGGTATTCCAGCTTGGCCAGCCCAGGATTTGGATGAGCATGAGCCGGGATGGTTTGTTGCCTAAAGCGTTTTCAAAAATTCATCCGAAGTACAATACACCATATTTTTCTACCATCATTACCGGTATACTGGTGGCAGTTCCTGCGCTGGTGATGGAAAGAGATGTGATGACCGACCTGACCAGCATCGGTACGCTGGCAGCTTTTGTGATAGTGTCTGCAGGAGTGTTATTCCTTCCCCCTCGAGTATTAACAAACGAAAAAGGATTTACCCTTCCTTATTTTAACGGAAGATGGGTTGTTCCTGTGCTTGCCATATTGTTTTTCTGGATATTTTCATCAAGGATTGCCACAGCTATAGATTATAAACTGCTGGGCAAACAGGTTGCCGATCAGCCCACTCTCGGAGGTAATTATGTTCCTTCAGAAGTTGAAATTGAACAATTGAACAATGCCGTAACCCTTCCTGCACTGGAAATTACTTCCATAGAAGAAGGCTCGTTGCTGGATGACCTGGGTTTTGAAGTTGGAGATAAAATATTCAGGCTGAATGATTCTTTAATTCAAAATACCCAAAGGCTGGAAGAGCTGGTGAAAGCAGTTCCTAAAGAAGCAGATATGACGATTAACTTTGTAAGGGGAAATAAAGAGCAGGCTGCCAATTTATATAAGGGGACAACTGAAATATTCTTCCTGATATTTACCTTTATTATACTGCCTTTTGTTACACTGGTAACCTTTATCAGGAAGTTTTCGCTTATACCGGTACTGGGTGTTTTGTTCTGTTCTTATTTGCTGATTGAAATTCCTGCGCAGTCATGGATATGGTTTATGATTTGGCTGGCTATCGGCCTTGCCATTTATTTCCTTTATGGTTACAGGAAGAGCAAACTGGCTGTGGAACAGGAAGGTTAAAACAAAATATTCCGGATTATGAAATTTCAGGTGGGAGACGAAGTTGTAGTGTTATTGACCAATGAAGAAGGGGTGGTGAGAGAAATTCTCAGCGATGATATGGTAATGGTAGAGGTGAGAGGAGTAAAATTCCCGGCTTATACCGACCAGTTGGATTTCCCTTATTTCAAAAGATTTACCGAGAAAAAATTATTTGCCGATCAGCCAAAGCCCAAAACTTATATTGAAGATGTTCCCCGGGAAAAGAAAAAGCCGGTGGAAAGAAAAAAAGAAGGCTTTATGATCAGCTTCATTCCCGTATTCTACAGTGACGAATTCGGGGATGATATCGTGGATTATTTCAAAATACATCTGATTAACCGTACGGATAAAGATTATTCTTTTACTTATACCCTCAACCTTCACGGGGAGCCCGATTTTCAATTGAAGAATACTATAAGGGCTTTTGAAGATTTTTATATTCACGATCTCGATTTCGAGAAAATGAATGATAATCCGGCTTTTTTTGTTGAGTGCTCTTTGCTTAAGGCAGAAAAGGCGAAGGCCGATTATTATGAATCGGTCCTGAAGCTGAAAGCCAAACAAGTTTTCAACAGAATTGAAGAGCTGAAGGAAAAGGGGGAGGCCATGTTCAGCTACAAGCTGTTTGAAGAATACCCCGATAAATTACCGGAAGAGGAAAAACCGGAAGGGCTTGATTTAAGCAAGCTGCAGCAGAAAGGTTTTAAAATATATCCGGCCTCAAAAGCCAAATCGCATATAGACCCTCCCGTGTATGAACTGGATTTACACATAGAAAAACTCACTCCTGATTATAAATCGATGAGCAATTTTGAGATGCTGCAATTACAACTGAATACCCTCGAGAAGTATATAGATGTTAACCTGGCGCACAGAATGCCTTCGATGATTGTCATTCACGGAATAGGAAAAGGAAAGCTGAGGGATGAAATTCACGAATATCTGAGGAAAAGGCCTGAGGTAAAATCTTTTGTCAACCGCTTTCATCCTGCATACGGATACGGGGCAACGGAAGTCTATTTTTCCTGAATAAAAATAAAATGCTTCAAACTCGTAAGCCGGATTCTGTTTCTAAACTATCATTTATCTGGGACATTCATTACTGAATGCCTCCATCTGCCTACCCTCCAGCTATTACCCGGGCGAGCAACCCTCGCTGGTTTACGTGGCATTTCAGCATATAAGGTTTACCCCTGTATACGGTTACCCGAATACAGCGTGGGCTCTTACCCCACGTTTTCACCCTCATCCCGCATAAGCGAGACAGTTATTTTCTGTGGCACTTTCTGTTACCGTTTTAACGGTACCCGGCTATTCACCGGTATATTGCTCTGCGCTGTCCGGACTTTCCTCTCCATTGCTGAAGCGATAGTTCGGTTTGAAGCATTTATGCAAATTTAGAATAATTAAAAGTTTAAACTGAAGTTTAGGAAATAAGATGCAAAAGCGACAAAATTTCCATGCTCCATGCTATTCCTAGGTGTATCAGCAAACCTCCCCATACCGATTGCTGACGGTAAACGACTGTTCCCAGCAATATTCCTCCGAAATACGAACTGATGCATTCTGCCAGAGGCTTTCCGAAATGAATGGCACAATAAAATGCCGCCATTGGAAGGATGGCATTGACTCCGGCATATCTTACAAATGCCAGTACAAGAAACCCTCGGAAGAAAACTTCTATGGTAAAGAAATCGGTACCGTAGCATAATTCGTATATCAGAAAATACAAGGGATAGCCCGGAGTAATACTTTCCAGAAAAAATACCGCCTTCAGCCGGGGATAGGTTTGAGTGAAATCTGCCGAGAGAGAAGCCAGGATTAAAAAGGGAAATATATAAAGAAAAAGTTTAAGATACCATGCTAATTCATTTGGTTTCCAGGCTAATCCCAAATACGGATATTTGAATTTTCCCCACCTCCAGAGTACTACCATTAAGCTAAAAAGAAAAATGCCTTTTACCGGCCAGTGAATGGCGGCGGTCCAAAATCTTCCATCTGGAAATGCGAGAGGCGGAGCTAAATGGCTTGTCGGAAGAGTGAAGCTCATTTTCCCCGCAAACATCACCGGTGCAATTACCAGTAAAAGGAAAAAGAACCGGTCGGTTTTTAATAGATTTTTTCGAAAGGATACTATGAAATAACTGACTGAAAATACCGTGAGGAATAACAACGAATAAAAAATTGTCCTTTGAAGCCCGTCACAGACTGACCTAATGTAAAAATCTATCCGGTAATGATAGTTCAGGAAAATCAGTAATCCCGTAAATGCTGTACAAAGAGAAAATCGAATTAGGTCAATCTGCCTGTAATAGTCAAATAGGTATTCTGCTAATTTCCGCATGGCTGTGCGTGAAACTAATTATTTTTTCAGGTATGGGAGCGGGTATTTATCCCTGATTTTTTCCGGAGAATTTTGAAGCGACGATATGAAGCAGGTTGGAGGAGTAAATTTGTTCGGCCAGTTTAATCATGTTCACGAATGCTTTTGCATGGGAAATGCCGTGGCCGATAATGATGGGTTTTGAAACTCCTAACACGGGAGTACCTCCGTAATCTTCAAAGTTGAACAGGTCGAGATAAGGATGGCTGATGCCTTTCTTTTGGGTAACCTCATAAAAAGACTCTGCCATTTTCAGAATGATGTTACCGGTAAAGCCGTCGCAAACCATTACATCGGCTTTGTCCTTAAAGATATCCCTTCCTTCAATATTCCCTACAAAGTTCAGATTGGGATTGGTTTCCAGAACAGGGTAGGTGGCTTTGGCCAGCAGGTTTCCTTTTTCTTTTTCTTCCCCAATGTTTACCAATCCAACTCTTGGGCGTTCAATTCCGAGAATATGCTCGGCATATAAAGCCCCAAGTTCTGCAAACTGATTGAGGTGTTCGGCCTTACAGTCGGCATTCATACCTACATCCAGCAGCAGGCTCATGGCGTTATTTTCCTTGGGAATAAGGGTGGGGATGGTTGGACGAATAACTCCTTCGATGGCTTTAACTGCATATACCGCTCCGATCAGCATAGCGCCTGTATTTCCGGCGCTGATAAAAGCATCGGTTTTACCACTGGCCAGCAGATGATAGCCGATAACGATGGAAGAACCTGTCTTTTCCCTGAATGCCCTGGTGGGATGTTCCTCCATGGCAATAACATCGGGTGCATGAACAATGGAAACCCTTTCCGAAGGAATTTGAAATTCTTCCAGAAAGGGTTTAATCTTTTGCTCATCACCAATCAGGGTGAGATGTACAGATGGATTCCCGGATTGCAGGTACTGGGCAACGCCTTTCATGGCCTCTATAGGTGCGTAATCACCGCCCATTATATCTATACCTATGTTCATAGATCCGGGTGAACTCATTATAAAAGACAATAAAGTTACTTAACAGGAGATTCTTCTGCTACCACCTGTCCTTTATAGTACAGTTTTCCTTCGCTTACGTGAGCACGGTGCCTTACATGCAGTTCACCGGTAGTGCTGTCTTTACTTAAAGTAACTTTTTCAGCTTTATAATGTGTCCTTCTTTTTGCACTTCTTTGTTGTGAGTGCCTTCTTTTGGGATTTGGCATAAGTCAGCTTTTTGACTCTGTTATTGTTAAAAAATCAATTATCAGTTTTAGTTTCCGAGGTTCTTAAACTTTTCCAGTCCTTTCCAGATTGGTTTAGCTTCCTCTTCAGCCTTTTTTCTCATTTTTTCCAGGGCTTCCAGGGTGGTGGAATCACATCCCGGTTCGCCTTTTTCATTTACTGCGCATATTCTTTGCATAGGTATGCTCAGGTTAATGAATTCATAAATCCAGTCGGCAAGAAATAAATGGCTTGCATGTTTGGATATATAATATATGTCAGGATCTTCTTCCTGATCATTCATCACTTCGGGTTCGTCAACAAGTTTAACCACAATATTGAATTCATCCCAAAGGTCCAGTTTCAGGTCGTTCCCGCACCTGTCGCAATTAAGCTCCAGATGGCCGCCAACTTCAAATTTCAACCGCATCAGCGAATTGCTGTTTTTCTGCAGCGTAACTTTTACATTAGCCACACAATTGCGAAAATCCTGCTCCTGGTAATCCTCAAAGAACTCGTCGTCTATATCGTAATAAAACTCATGAGCCCCGGGTTTTAAACCTACAAAAGCAATTTCAAATTCCCGACGCTTCTTCATGGCTCTCCTTTTAAAGGTGTGCAAAGGTATGATATTCCTCTCAGATTATAAAATCTGATTGAACCGCAGGATATTGCAATTCAAAATGAGGTCCAACACCCAAACGCCTTTTTTCAGATAAAAAAGCAAAATTAAGATTCCTCAGTGAATAATTCTTCTTTTTACGATAATGGGACAAATTTTCACCCCTTCGTTAACAAAATCTTAAAACATTTGATATTCAATAAACTAGATTAGTTTACCACGCAGGTTATTTCTAATTTGGGCATCTAATATATACCTGTCGGTATAATTTTTTCACCCCTACCCTTACTTATTAGAAATATTAGTGATGCAAAAAAAACTCATTTTATTATTCTTGATTGCTTGTAGTGTTGTTTTCAATGCCTATTCCCAGGAAGAGGAGGAGATGATGGAAAGGGTCGAAAAAAGGGAAGTTCGGCGTTCCTCTGTTTTAGTAGGAAAGATTGTTGATGCGGCCACCAATAAAGGTATCGAAGCAGCATCCGTACAGGTGTTGATTCCGATACGGGATGCGGAAACAGGAGAAAGAAAGGATTCTGTAATGGCAGGAACTTTTACGCGCCCCAATGGTGATTTTAGCTTTACCAATATAGAGCTTCCTGCAGTTTTCTTGCTACGGGTCACTTCAATTGGATACGACGATTTTGAACAAATTTATCAATCGGAATCTCCCGATGGAAGACAGAGTGCAACCCGTGATCTGGGAAATATTGCCCTGGCAACCAGTGAAGGAGAAAGCCTTGATGAAGTAACGGTTGTGGGTGCACGCCCACAGGTGGCTTTGGGTATCGACAGGAAAGTTTTTAATGTAGAAAAGAATATTACCGCAACCGGAGGTACGGCCGTGGATGTGATGCGTAATATTCCTTCATTATCTGTGGATATAGACGGAAACGTAGAACTGCGAAATTCTTCCCCGCAGATTTTTATCGATGGAAGGCCTACCATTTTATCATTGGATCAGATTCCTGCTGATGACATAGAAAGAATTGAACTGATTACCAATCCATCTGCAAAATTTGATGCTTCCAGTTCGGGTGGTATTATCAATATCATTCTAAAGAAAAACCGTAAACTCGGAATTAATGGTAATCTTTCTCTTGGCATAGGTACACCGGAAGTGCTGAATGGTAATTTTGGCCTCAACATACGCCAGGGGAAATTCAACTTCTTTGGTTCTGCGAATTATAATCAGTCGGGTGGTGTGGGAAAAAGTGAAGCTTACAGAATAAATAAAAGCAACGGTGCTGTACGAGATTATTTTGATCAGCTTTCCGAAAACGACAGGTCAAGAAGGTTTAATTCCGTGAGGTTTGGACTGGATTTCTTCCTGGATAACAGGAATACATTCTCATTCACACAAGGTTTTACAAAAGGAAAATTTGGAAGTGAAGAAGATCAGCGCCAACAATATTATGATAATTTAAAAGTTCTGAACAGGTTGGGCATAAGAACCGGAGAAAACGATTCGGAATTCAGAAGAAGAAGCAGCCAGTTTTTCTACAGGCACAGCTTTGCTAAACCCGGAAAAGAAATTACTGCAGATGTTACCTATAATGTGGGTAAAAGAGAGATTGAATCATGGGTAAGAAACGAGTATTTTAATGTTGACGGTTCTGTTGCAGCTTCTCCCAACCTGGTAGAAAATTATGGAAGCAGTAATAATAATCAGCTGACCATTCAGGCCGATTATGTAAATCCTATTTCCGAAACTCAAAAATTGGAAATGGGTATACGATCATTCAGGGCTTATGATGAAAACATTTTAGATGCATTTTCCGTTCAGCCCATCGGGCATATCAAACTGCCTTTGAGTAATCATTATGAATATACCGAAAGGGTCAACGCGGCTTATGTTACCTACACCGGAGTATTAGGAAGTATTGGCTATCAGGCAGGATTAAGGGCAGAATATTCCCAGTTTGACGGAACATTAATTGACAGTGCCAGAAAGTTTGGTTATGAATATCCTGAAAAACTCAAAAACTTCTGGGATGCGCTTTTTCCAAGCTTATACTTATCAAAAAAGATTGGTGATGATCAGGAAATGCAGTTGAATTTTTCACGAAGAATCAGAAGGCCAAGGTTTTGGCAGATTAATCCGTTTATAGATATTAATGACCCACAGAATATCAGACAGGGTAATCCCTCCATCAGGCCGGAATATACCAATTCTTTTGAATTCAATTACAGTGTAAATTATAATACCGGTAATTTCCTCGGAGCAATATATTTCAGAAATAATGTAGGCGATATTACAAGTTACAGCGATACCCTTACTGCCGAACAGTATGCCCAGTTGAATAATGCAGCAGTTGAACCCAATGCCATTCTGAATACATTTATCAATGCCAACCATACCAACCGTGCCGGACTGGAACTGGTATTGCAACAAAAACTGGGTAAAAGCCTCGAACTGATTCCGGGTTTTAATTTGCAGTACAGGAAAGTGGTGGCAGATGTTAAGAATGTAAATCTGAGCAATGAGGGTATGAACTGGCAGGCAGAACTGATGGCCAATTATTCGGTGATTTCCAAAAAATCTGCACTGAATAATATCAGGTTCCAGCTTACAGCTGAATATGAATCTCCCCGTGTGATGGCTCAGGGTAAATCAAAAGAACAGTATGGGGTAGACATTGCCGCTAGAAAGGAATTTTTAAAAAACAACCGTGCAGCACTGGTGTTTGCCGTAAACGATTTATTCAATACCAAACGCTGGGGTGCCATTTATGATACCGAACAATTTTATCAGGATGCTTACCGGAGATGGAACGTGCGTTCCTTCAGGCTGACCTTCAGCTATAAGTTTGGTAAAAATGATGTTAACCTGTTCAACGGAAGAGAAGGGAGGAGAGGAAACAGAGAAGACAGGGATGATTAAGCGTATGATTACTTCATAATAAAGCCCCTTATCCGGGGCTTTATTATTTTGTGAATTATTGATCTTTATCCTTTGTCACCTTTTCATTGTTCGTAGTTTTCTTTCCGTGAACATCCTGTTCCTCATTTTTCCTGCTATCCAAATTATCTCTGATGCCGGGTTTTGTATTGCTGATTTTCGGGTTATTCGCCTGGGGATTTTGTTGTTGATTTTCCTGTTTCATAGTGTGATGTTTTATAAGAAATACAGGAAAAATCACGCCTTACCATGCAATGCCGTAGTCTTCCCCGTTGTTGGAACTTCCTCCCCAGAATGTACCGTGTTTCTCATCAAAATAAATGGCATTGATAGGGCCACTCGTGCGGTCTTGCGTGCGAACGGAATACCCCATTTTGCGTAATTCTCTGATCACATATTCAGGTGTATTGTTGTGAACTATAATGGAACCGGGTTTGGGCTTTCTGTCTGATGTTTTGGTGCCTCCCAGCGATAACCAAAGCTGATTGGTATTCATATTGGGTGCCTCCGTTGCTTCCTGAACGGTCATTCCGAACTCTACCATATTCAGGAAAAACTGTAACAGGTTTTGATCTTGTGTATCGCCCCCCTGAACAGCAAACGAAAGGAAAGGTTTTCCGTCCTTCAATGCAAGGGCAGGAGTTAGGGTAACCCTGGGACGCTTTCCAGGCTCTAATACATTAAAAGGATTGAGTTTTGGATCCAATACAAAACTTTGCAGGCGCTGGCTCATGCCTATTCCGGTATTTCCCGCAATGGTTGCCGGAATCCATCCTCCGCTGGGAGTAACCGAAACCACCCAACCGTCTTTGTCCGCAGCCTGAATGGATGTGGTACCCAGCAGATAATTCTTTTCATAATCTTCCATACTTAAAGAATTACTCCCTTTCAGGAGAGAGTCGTTGTCCATCAAATGCAGGTAAGGGTTGGTCTTATTTTCAAAAGGATAGGGGTCACCGGGTTTCACTTCCGGAATGTTTTTAAAGGGGTCAATCAGTTTAAGCCTTTCTTTTGCATATTCCTTGCTTAATAAACCTTTTACAGGTTCTTCAGGCGGGAAATAAGGATCTCCATAATAAAAATCCCTGTCGGCAAAGCTAAGATGCATTACCTGTGCAAGGGTATGTAAATATCTGGCCGAATTATATCCCATTGCTTTCAAATCCATCTGTTCCAGCATATTTAAAGCCTGCAACATTACGGGCCCTTGTGTCCACGCCTGGAGTTTGTATACTTCAATACCTTTATAGGTTGTCATCAGCGGTTCCTCTTCCAGTACTTTCCAGTTGGCCAGGTCTTCCATGGTAATTAATCCGCCCTGTTCCTTACATCCTCTTACAAATTCTTCAGCAATGTCGCCTTTATAAAACCTGTCATATGCAGCATAAATGGCTTCCTTTCGTGATTTCTTTTTCTTCAGCGCCTGCTGTTCAGCTTCTACCAGTTTTTTAAGAGTATTCAGTAAATCCTTTTGCACAAATATTTCTCCCGGTTCAGGAGCTGATCTTTCTTTTCCGTCGTGAGGTAGCAATACTTTGGCCGAATAAGGCCATTCTTTTATCCTGTTTTTCGAACGTTCGATACTGTTAGCCGTTTGCGCATCAATGGCATAACCTTCCGCCATGGCAATAGCCGGCGCCAATACCTCTGAAAGGCTCATGGTGCCGTATTCCGCAAGCATATACATTAATCCGCCGGGTGTTCCAGGGGTAACTGCTGCCAGCGGGCCGTATTCCGGAGGAAATTCATATCCCTTGTTTTTAAAAAAATCAACTGTCGCTCCGGAAGGTGCAACTCCCAGTGCATTAATGGCAATAACTTTTTTCAGTTTAGGATGATATATCAATGCCTGTGTTTCTCCTCCCCAGCTCAATACATCCCACATGGTGCAGGTGGCAGCAAGCATGGCACAGGCAGCATCCACCGCATTGCCTCCCTGCTGGAAAATCTGCGCTCCTGCTGTGGCGGCCAAGGGTTTTCCTGTAATAGCCATCCAATGCCTTCCGTGAAGAGGCGGTTTTTGTGTATTCTGTGCATAGACGGTAATACCGGGGAGGAGTAAAAGCAGCAAAAAGCATTTTTTCATATACCTGGTTTTTAAAAATCCTTAAGATTCGATAATCATTTTCATCATGATATTAATTCATAATTTCGTAAATTATATGGATAATTAACCCGCCATTTTATGCAGAAGCTTTTTTACAGAATAAAAATTTCCCTTTTGCTTATCTCCCTGTATATGCTTTACAATTCCTGTGCAGTAAACCCTGTTACGGGAAAAAAGCAGTTGGTGCTGATGTCTGAAGAACAGGAAATTGCCATGGGGCTACAGTACGACCCTGAAGTGGTGGCCAGTTTCGGGTTGTATGAAGACGCCCGGCTGCAGCAATTCATCAATGAAAAAGGGAAAGAAATGGGGGCTATTTCTCACAGGCCCGGGCTGGAATATAATTTCAGGATAGTTGATTCTGATATCGTAAATGCTTTTGCAGTACCCGGAGGATTTGTATACTTCACAAGAGGTATTATGGCACATTTTAATAATGAAGCGGAATTTGCCGGGGTACTTGGGCACGAAATCGGACATATCACAGCAAGGCATTCGGTTATACAACAACGTAATCAGATGCTGGGGCAGCTCGGATTAATAGCAGGAATGATTATCAAACCGGAGCTGGCTCAGTTTGGCGAAGCCGCCTCCACCGGATTAAGCCTGCTGTTACTGAAATTCAGCCGCGATGATGAATCGCAATCCGACGAGCTGGGCGTTTTATATTCCTCCAAAATCGGATATGATGCCGAAAACATGGCCAGGTTTTTTAAAACCCTTCAAAGACTTCAGGGAGGCGAGGGTTCAATTCCCACTTTTCTTTCTTCTCACCCCGACCCCGGTAACAGGGAAGTAAGGGTAGGGCAACTTGCCGCAAAATGGAAAGCGGAAAATCCCGGTGTAACCCTTAAGACTAACAGGAATGAATACCTGAAACTGATTGAAGGCCTGGTATATGGAGTGGATCCCAAACAAGGTTTTGTAGAAAATAATATTTTCTATCATCCCGAATTACGGTTTCAGTTTAATATACCTCCCAACTGGATGTATGAAAATTCACCCACTCAGTTTCAGATGGCTTCTCAGGATGGGAAAGCCATGATGCTGCTAAGGCTGGCATCGGGTAAAACTTTACAGCAGGCGGGAGATTCCATACTGAGGGCATACAATTTGAAGCTGATTGAGTCGCGCCAGATGACCATAAACAGCATACCGGTTCTGGCATTTGTAGCCGACCAGATTGTACAGGATCAGGCTACCGGGGGGCAAACTGTATCAGTAAGAACTTTAAGTTACCTGTATCAAAAAGGAAATTTAATTTATCATTTGATAGGAGTTGCTGCTCCAAATGATTTTGCCGCTTTTAATCAGGTATTTACCAATTCCATGCAAAGCTTTAAAACCGTTACCGATCAAAATATCCTCAACAGGAAGCCTGAAAGGATTAGGATTAAAACGGTTTCTTCCACCACCACCCTGAGGGCAGCGCTGAAGAGCTTCGGTATGGCGGATAACAGGCTGGAAGAACTGGCCATTCTGAATGGTATGCAGTTGAACGATCAGGTAGAGAAAGGAATGCTGATTAAAACTATTGGGTACTGATAAATATGGATATGAGCTATAAGAACCTGGAGGATTGCCTCGAAGATTTAAAGAGGAATGGAGATTTACTGGTAATTAACGAAGAGGTGGATCCCAATGTGGAAATAGCCGCCATACATTTAAGGGTTCATGAACAAAGAGGCCCTGCCATTTTGTTTAATAATGTAAAAGGGACCCGTTACCGGGCTGCCTCCAATATATTCGGTACGCTCGAAAGAAGTAAATATATATTCAGAGATGCTTTGGAAGATGTGCGAAAGCTGGTGCAGTTGAGGAACGATCCTATGAAGGCATTGAAAAATCCTTTTAAAAACATTGCTTCAGGGCTTGCTGCCATTCATGCACTTCCGGTAAAGAAAAATGTCAATCTCAGTAAGAATTTCGAGGAAATTACTATAGACAAACTCCCATTAATCAAACACTGGCCAATGGATGGCGGGGCTTTTGTTACACTGCCACAGGTATATACTGAAGATCCCGAGCATCCCGGTATTTCCGGCTCTAACCTCGGAATGTACAGGATTCAGTTAACCGGAAACGATTATATTTTAAACGAAGAAGCAGGGCTGCATTATCAGTTGCATCGGGGCATTGGCGTGCACCAGCAAAAGGCTGCTGCCATGAATATACCTTTTAAGGTAAGCGTATTTGTCGGCGGACCGCCGGCACATTCTGTGGCAGCGGTAATGCCCTTGCCTGAAGGTTTAAGTGAACTGATGTTTGCAGGTGTTTTGAATAAAAGAAGGTTCAGGTATACCTATGATGAAGAAGGTTATTGCGTAAGCCTGGATGCAGATTTTGTCATCACCGGTGAAGTTCTTCCCGGAGCCGTAAAACCTGAAGGCCCTTTCGGAGATCATCTTGGATATTACAGTCTTATTCACCCTTTCCCTGTAATGCAAGTGAAGAAGGTTTATGCGAAGAAAAAAGCCATTTGGCCATTTACTGTGGTGGGGCGCCCCCCTCAGGAAGATACCAGCTTCGGCCGGCTGATTCATGAAATTACGGGAGATGCCATCCCCCGAGAAGTTCCGGGCATACAGGAGGTACATGCTGTGGATGCAGCAGGTGTGCACCCTTTGTTGCTGGCCATTGGAAAAGAAAGGTATACTCCTTATCTCAAAACTACCCGGCCTTCTGAATTGCTTACTCAGGCAAACCATATCCTTGGAACCGGGCAGCTGAGCCTGGCCAAATATCTTTTCATTACTGCAGATGATACCCAACAGTTAAGTACGCATAATATTCCCGATTTTTTCGGTTATATTCTGAAAAGAATCAATACAGAAAGAGATATTCATTTCTTTACCCATACCACCATTGATACCCTTGACTATTCCGGAACAGGATTGAACATGGGTAGCAAAGTCATATTTGCTGCATATGGTGAAGAAATCAGAAGCCTGGCGACGGAACTTCCCGATGCTTTAAAAAATAACAGGCTGATTCAACATTCGGCTATGATTATGCCGGGTATAGCAGCGATAGAAATTTCCCGGTACGAATCCGAGGAAAAGACGCTGAAGGAGGTGGAAGCGTTGAATACATTATTAACGGGGCAAAATTTAAACCACCTTCCTTTAATAGTGATTTGTGATGATGCATCGTTTACGGCAGCCACATTAAACAATTTTCTTTGGGTAACTTTTACCAGAAGCAACCCATCTCATGATATTCATGGCATCGGGGCTTATTATTCGCATAAACACTGGTCTTGCAAAGGCCCTGTATTAATAGATGCAAGAATAAAACCTCATCATGCTCCGGTATTGGAAAAAGATCCGATAGTGGAAGATAAAATTACCGGCATATTAAAAAGGGCAGGATATAGCAGGATTTGAATGGTGATTAATTTTCCTTAGTTTCAGCAGCTTCTGTGGCATTACCTGTTACGGCGAATTTCTGAATCTTTTTTCTGTCGCCCACAATCCACACGATATCACCCCACTCAAACACAGTGGAAGAATCGGGATTAAGAATTCTTGCTTTGTTTCTTTCAATACCTACCACCAACCCGTTGGTTTTTTCTCTGATACCGGAATGCCGAATGGTTTGCCCTTTAAGTTTGTTCAGTTCATTCACAACAATTTTCTGCAATACGATATTTTCCACGTCAATAACTTCATTCTTTGGTTTTTCTGCTGCATCAAAAACAGGTTTGAATTGCTGCATCTGATCGTCAGTGGCAATAATTCCGGCAAGGTCAAAAGGGTATAACCTTGCATGCCTCGAAGGAGCATGAATAATGGTTTCGCCTCTTTTAATGTAAACGATATTGATTCCGAATTTTTCCCTCCATCCAAGTTCTGCCAGGGTTTTCCCAATATATTCGGCATTGGGATTCACTTCCAGGTCAATTATATTGGCATCCCAGGGAGTAAGCCCGTTTAATCCGGTTTTGCTTTTATTGCCATCGGAATGCGTATTGGCAATAAAAGCCATAGCATTCATGGCAGTTGCCGATTCCCTGGCATTCAAATTCGTAAGGAATCTGGCTTCAATGCGTTGATAAAACTGCTGGATTTTTTTGGAAAAAATGAATAAAACAATTGCAGTAACACTAATAGCCACTACTATGGCTATGCGTGTAGAATAAATACTTTCTACCACTACCGCCACCAGTATTACGCCTATAATATTTCTCGCAATTTCAATTACCAATAAAGGCCCGCGGTTATATTTTTTCTCCAGCCACATTTCTTTGTAACCTTCGGTATCGGGCTTTTTGGCCATTACTGCCCATATGAAAGGCGAGGATATGCCAATGGATACGATAACTGCAATCAGTTTGTTAAGTTCAATATTGGCAAGGGTAGTATTCAGGAAAGGGAGAATAAATTTTACTACCAGAAGATTAATGGCCAATACTACAATACCGTTGGTCAGTACAATTCTTCCATAACGAAATAATACTCCTTTCCATGTGCTTTCAGCCTGAATATGTTGGGTGGAAGCCGAATAAGCATTTAAAGCCGATATCCATTTCTCGGGAAGTATTTTTATCAGGAATTTGTAAAAATTCTCCGAATACTTTATCATGTAGGGGGTGGTGAAGGTAGTAATGGCAGAAGCTCCGACTGCTACAGGGAAAAGGAAATCTGAAATTACGCCTAACGACAAACCCAGTGTAGCTACGATAAAGGCAAACTCCCCGATTTGGGCCATACTCATACCTACTTGTATAGATTGTTTAAGGGGCTGTCCGGATATGATGGCACCCACAGCTGTGCTGCCCATTTTACCAAAAAGAGTAAGTAAGGTTACGATAACCACCGGAAGAAAATGCTGGGAAATAGCTGCAGGGTCTATCATCATTCCCACAGAAACAAAGAACACTGCTCCAAAAAGGTCTTTAACGGGCTTAATCAGATGTTCCACTTTTTCCGCTGAAGTGGTTTCGGCAATGATGGAACCCATCATAAAAGCTCCCAGTTCAGCGGAAAATCCTACCCGGGTGGCTAATACAACCATACCCAGACATAATCCAATAGAAAGAATCAAGAGTGTTTCTTCGTCGAGAAGTTTTTTTGCCTTTGAAAGAAAAGTGGGGAGAAGAAATATTCCTGCTATAAACCAAAGTGCAAGGAAGAATAACAATCGCAGGACTGTAAAAATCATTTCCCATCCTTCAAAAGCACTGGTCACTGCAATGGTGGAAAGTAATACCATTAGCAGGATGACAACGATATCCTCTACCACCAATACTCCAAAAACAATACGGGCATATTGTTTGGTTTTCATTCCTAGCTCATCAAATGCCCTTATAATAATTGTGGTAGAAGAACTTGCCAGCATACCTCCGAGAAATAGGCTGTCCATATACGACCAACCCATCCATCTTCCGGCAAAATAACCTGCAACTGTAATAAACAGGATTTCCACAAAGGCAGTAACAGATGCTGCTCCTCCTACACGCATCAGTTTTTTAAAACTGAACTCCAGACCGAGGCTAAACAACAGGAAGATTACTCCTATTTCAGCAAGGGTTTTAACGTTTTCGGTTTCTATTACAGAAGGAATAAGGGAAAAGTAGGGGCCCACCAAAAATCCGGCAATAATATAACCCAATACCAGAGGCTGGCGGAACCTCCGGAATATCAGGGTTGTTACAGCACCTGCTGTAAGGATCAACGCCAGATCTACAATCAGTTTAGGTAGATGCCCTTCCATTAAAGATATATCCGATTATCTGAACAAATTGAGTTCAGGGTCAGCAGATTCAATTTCGGCTAATTGCAATTTCCTGATCTGTAAAGCCGGATAATAAGAATGCTGTTCGGAAAATTGAAAATTACAATCCCGCAAATGAATGTGTACCTGCATATTACAAAAAAAAATCGGAATTTTCAGACCCGGGAGTTATCTCCAACCTCCGCCCAAAGCCCTGTAAAGCCCTATAGTTGCCGTAATTTGTTGAAAACGGTCGTTTACCGAACCCAGTTCTGCCATCAGCAAACTTTGCCTTGCTGTAATCACTTCCGTGTAATTGGCAAAACCATTCTGAAGCAGCTCAAGAGAATAATCTACCGATTTTTCCAGAGCTGCCATCTGATGTGTGCGAACAGCTATTTTGGATTTGGCGGTTTCATAAAGAGACAGGGCATTGGATACCTCTTCCCCTGCAACAAGCAACCGGTTGCGGAAGTTGACATAAGCTTCTTCTTCCTGATACCGGGCTACTTCATAGCGGGTTTTGTTGGCCCTTCTGCCGGTAATGGGCTGCAGAATACCTGCTCCTACAGAAGCTGCAAAGGAAGCAGGATCCAAAAGTTTGGATATTTCAAGCGAGGATAAACCTGCAGATCCGGTAATGGTAAGTGTCGGATAAAATGCAGTTCGTGCAACATTGGTAAGCTCGAAATAATAACGGTAATTATATTCGGCAGCCTTAACATCTGGTCTGTTGGCCAATAGTTGCGCGGGCACTCCGGTTTCAAGATTTTCCGGTAATTGTTGTGCTTTCAGGCTTGTCCTCTGAATGGGGCCGGGATTCCTTCCCAGTAATACATTCAATCTGTTTTCAGTTTCCCTGATGCTTTGTAAAAGATCCGGTATGGTTACTTCCGCCGCATATTTCTGCGCTTCCGACTGCACCACTGCAGCTTCGGTAACTCTTCCTGCATTTTTAAGTTCACGCATAGTCTCCACCGTTATACTCCAGTTTTCCACTGTTTGTCTGGTGATAGCCAGTTGTTCATCCAGGGTAAGCAGGGTGTAATACAAATTGGCAATATTCGCCACCAGTGCAGTTTTTACTGCATTGGCACCTTCCTGCGATTGTAATAGTGCTGCTGCCTGGGCTTTTCTGGAACTTTTCAGTTTACCCCAGACATCAATTTCCCACGATGAAGACAGTCCTAATTCATATTGGGTAACATTGTCTCTGATGCCAAATCCCTGGGCTTCAGACAATTTGGCTACCGTAGCCCCTGCATTTGCATTCAGGGTAGGGAAGAAGGCAGTCCTTGATTGTAACAGATAGGATTCTGCCTGCTGTACCCTTAACCAAGCGGTAAGCAGATCGGGATTATTATCCAGACCTGTTTTAATCAGGCTTTTCAGGTTTTCATCTTTAAAAAATTCTTCCCAGGAAAAGGTTGCTATGGAACCGGTATCGCTAACGGCAACATCGCGATAAAGGCTGTCGGTAGGTAGAGCCGGTTGTTGATAAGGTTGGGTAACCTTACAGGAAGCCAAAACCATTAACGCTATAGCGGTGAACAGTATATATCTCGGTTGAAATAAAGTTTTCATATTTATTGCTTGTCCTCGGTTCTTTTAGTCAACAATTTTTTCGGGGTTTAAAGCCCTTGGTGTGCCTGTGATTTTTTCCTGTACCGACTGGAAGATGATAAACAATACAGGGATAACAAAGATTCCCAGTACTGTGCCTATCAGCATGCCCCCGATAGCGCCGGTACCGATAGAACGGTTTCCTGCAGCTCCGGCACCTTTAGCCAGCATCAGAGGAAGCAATCCGAAGATGAAGGCGAATGAGGTCATGAGGATGGGCCTCAGCCTCGCCTTGGAACCTTCCAGTGCAGCTTTGATGATGGAAAATCCCCGCCTTCTTCTTTCCAGGGCAAATTCCACAATTAAGATGGCATTTTTCGCCAGCAGCCCCACCATCATCACCAGCGTTATCTGCAGGTAAATGCTGTTGCTGATATTGAAAATGGAAGCAAACAGATAAATACCCGCCAAACCAATGGGTAATGAAAGCAATACAGCCAGTGGTAGTATATAGCTTTCATATTGCGCACTCAACAGAAGGTATACAAACATTACCACCAAAAGGAAAATGAGCATGGTTTGTCCGCCAGCTGCAATTTCCTCCCTGGTCATTCCCGAATATTCATAACTGTAACCTAAAGGCAAATGCCGGGCAGCTACTTCTTCAATGGCTTTAATGGCATCACCCGAGCTGAACCCCGGATTGGGCGAACCATTGATGTTAATAGAAGTATACAGGTTGAACCGGTTTATGGATTGAGGGCCGTAAACTCTTTCCATGGTAATAAAACCGGAAAGCGGGGCCATTTCTCCTTTTGAATTTCTAATATAAATATTCTGAAGGCTTTCTGGGTTGTCGCGGTATTCCGGTGAAGCCTGGTACATTACCCTGAACTGCTTACCAAACTGGTTAAAGTTGGATGCATACACCCCTCCGTAATATCCCTGCATGGCATTCAGTACATCATTTACCGTAAACCCTGCTTCCTTCACTTTGGGAACATTCACATCTATCTGGTATTGCGGGAAGTTGGGATTGAATGAGGTAGAAGCATACTGGATTTCCGGCCTTTTATTCAGTTCCGCAAGGAAATTCTGGGCAATTTGATAGAAAGAATTGATATCGCCTCCTGTTCTGTCCTGCAACTGAAATTCAAAACCGCTGGATATACCAAAACCCTGTAATGCAGGTGGTATAAAAAAGATAATCTTTGCATCCCTGATTCCGGACGTCAGTCCGAATAACTTGCCTACAATGGCTTCCACGCTTTGGTCGGCATTTTTTCTTTCTGCCCAGGGATGAAGTTTTATAATCAGCATTCCATAATTGCTACCGGCACCACTTATCATTCCTCTTCCGTTAACCTTCAGCACACTTTTTACTTCAGGTATCTTTCTAACCAGTTCTTCAGCCAGTTGGGTAATTTCGGCAGTCCTCTCTTCCGATGCAGAAGGTGGCAGAGCGATATCCGCCATAATGGCCCCCGTATCCTCTGATGGCACAAAGGATTTGGGCATTGTTTCCATGAGATAAATAAATATTCCGGCAAAAATAATAATCACTGTTACCGGAACCCATTTATATCTGGCTAATACCGCAATGGAACTTTTATATTTATTGGTAGTGGCTTCAAATGCCGCATTAAAAGCTATGAAAAACCTTTTCATGAAGTTTTTCTTCTCCCCATGCTCCTCTTCATGTGGCTTAAGGAACACCGCACAAAGGGCAGGGCTAAGTGTTAATGCGTTCACTGCAGATAAAAGAATGGCTATGGCAAGGGTTAAACCAAACTGTTTATAGAATACTCCCGCAGAACCCGAAATGAAACTCACGGGAATGAATACCGCGGCCATTACCAATGTGATGGATATAATCGCACCGGATATTTCACTCATGGCATCCTTGGATGCTTTCTTCGCATCTTTATATCCCTGGTCGAGCTTGGCATGCACAGCTTCTACCACCACAATGGCATCATCTACCACAATCCCGATGGCCAGTACCAATGCGAAAAGGGTTAACAGGTTGATGGTAAACCCGAATAAACCAAGGAAGAAAAATGTTCCGATAATTGCTACCGGTACTGCAATGGCAGGAATTAAGGTAGACCTGAAATCCTGAAGGAAAAGGAATACCACCACGAACACCAGAATAAAAGCTTCAATAAGCGTAGAAATTACCTTATCAATTGAAGCTGAAAGAAAGTCGTTGGCATTAATCAGAATTTCATATTTAATTCCTTCCGGAAAATTTTTTGAAGCTTCTTCCAATACTTTAAGGCTTCCTTCAATCACCTGCTGAGCATTTGATCCTGCTGTCTGGCTAATGGCCACCCCTACGGAGGGATAACCGTTCATGGTGGAGGAGCCTGTATAACTCAAAGCACCCAGTTCGATATCGGCAATATCTTTTAACCGCAATACCTGCCCGTTTTGAGACTTCAAAACCATATTGCCAAACTCTTCCTTAGTTTGCAACCTTCCTTTATACTTAATGGTATATTGGAAGGATTGATTGCCTTTTTCTCCGAATTGCCCGGGTGCAGCTTCTATATTCTGTTCTGCAAGCAAGGCACCGATATCCGAGGGAATCAATCCGTATGTAGCCATTACATCAGGTTTCAGCCATATACGCATGGAATATTCCCTTCTTCCGAAAGCAGAGGCATCACCCACACCGGGGACCCTTCTGATTTCGGGCACTATATTGATTTCGGCAAAGTTTTGCAGGAAAGTCTGGTCGTAGGCTGGGTTTTCACTATACAATGAAAAAATCACCAGGTTACTGCTCTGCCTTTTCTGGGTTGTAACACCCGAGCGGGTTACCTCTGCAGGAAGGCTGGGCATGGCTTTTGAAACCCTGTTCTGGACGTTTACCGATGCGAGGTCGGGGTCAGTACCCAGTTTAAAGTTGATGGTGATGGTGGCAGATCCGTCATTTCCTGCGCTGGAAGTCATGTAAGTCATGTTTTCCACCCCATTGATTTCTTCTTCCAGCGGAATCACCACACTTTTCAATACCACATCGGCATTCGCCCCCTGGTAGGAAGTGGATACCACTACTGTCGGCGGAGCAATTTCAGGATATTGCGATACAGGAAGCGTAAAAATTCCGATAACTCCTAATGCTACAATCAGTATAGAAATTACAGAAGATAATACCGGCCTGTCTATAAAACGATTAAACATTTTCGGTAAGGTTAATAATCATCAATAAAATTTCCTCAGATACATTATTTGACTGTAAGGTTAACAGTTCTAAGCCTGTGATATACGCTGTCGGTATTTACTTCCACAGGCTTAATGGCGGATCCGTCTCTTAATGTTGCCACACCTTCAAGGACAATTTTATCGCCTTCTGAAAGCCCCTCAGTAACGATATAAAATTTACCGTCGCCGGTATCGCTTACTTTTAAAGGAACACCGCTAATGGTTCCATCAGCATTCACCACAAAAGCAAATTTTTGTCCCTGAATTTCATACGTGGATTTTTGAGGAATCAGTATCACAGAATCCAGATTGGAAGGGATTAACACGACCCCGGTACTTCCGCTGAGAATGGTTCCCTTTGGATTGGGAAAAGTTGCCCTCATCCTTACAGAACCGGTACCGGTATGAATAATACCACTTGCCGTTTCAATTTTTCCGGATTCGGAATAAAGTGTTCCATTTGAAAGTTCAAGTTGAACTGATGGCAGATGTTTTAGTTTTTCAACTAATGTCTTACCCGGAACATTGGCGGAAAATTCAAGAAACTGCCTTTCATTAATGGAGAAGTAGGCATAAATATTTCGGATATTCGATACCGTGGTAAGAGGCTGTTGCGTATTGCTGCTTACCAGGCTACCGATACGATAGGGGATATTCCCTACCACACCGTTTACCGGACTGGTTACAACAGTATAGCTTAAGTTAGTTTTGGCATTGGCCAGTGTTGCCTGAGCCTGCGCCAGTGTGGCTTTTCTGGAAGCCAGATTGTATTCAGCGGTTTGAAGTTCATATTCGCTGATGATACCTTTTTCTACCAGAGGCTTAATTCTTTTTACCTCCATTTCTGCCGAACTTACATTAGCCTTTGCTATTTCAATGTTGGCTTCAGCAGTGCGGACATCCTGTTCGTATTGGGGAGCAAAAATTTTAAACAACTTTTGTCCCGCGGTAACAGTTGCTCCTTCATCCACATAAATCTGCTCAATATAACCGTCTATCTTCGGCCTGATTTCAATGTTCTGTTCCCCTTCGATATTTGCCGGGTAGCGGGCAATAATACGGGTGGATTGTTTTGACAGGGTAATTACAGGATAATCCAGCACCTGAGGTGCTTGTGTTTGTGGTTGTGGTTTATCGCCACAGGAAGATAATATCATCGCCGCGGCAAGGATAACATAATAGCTGATTGTCTTACTGTTCATGTTTGATGTATATTCTCTTTAAATTCTATTCTGTATCAGACTTTTTCAAAGGCCTGATAATCATTCTCAATGCCTGGTCTTTTGTAAAGAATGCTACTCCCCAGTTGTACAATGTGGTTAACCTGTTTCGGTAACTGATTAATGACATCAGGTGTACAAACAACCAGGCAAACCATGCAAAAAATCCGGTGAAGCGGATTTTGGGTTTAGGCAATTCGGCAGCGGCCTTACTTCTGCCAATGATGGCCATAGTTCCTTTGTCGGAATATCTGAAAGGTTTCAACAGATTTCCAGATTCTTTTGCAATCAGGTTTTTTCCTAAAAGATTGCCTTGCTGAATGGCAACCTGAGCCACCTGGGGATGGCCATCGGGAAATCCAGGATCGGATAACATGAGTGCGGTATCGCCAATGGCAAAAATGTTTTCTGTTCCTTGCACCTGATTATATTCATTCACTAAAAGTCTTCTTCCCCTGCCATATTGTTCTTTTGCAAAACCCTCAAACACCGAGGCTGTAACTCCGGCACTCCATATAAGGGTTTTGGCAGAAATGCTATCACCGCTGGAAAGCATTACCGTATCATTCACAAAATCTTTCACCTGAACATTCAGGATCACTTTTACCCCCATCTTTACCAGGGAATCGAAAGTATATTGCTGAGATTTACTGCTCATGGGTGTGAGCAGGGTAGGAGCACCATCTATAAGATATATTTCACCTCCGCTTCCAGAAAGTTCAGGATAATCTTTCCTGAAAATATTCTTCCTCATCTCTGCAAGCATTCCGGCAAGCTCCACACCGGTGGGTCCGCCACCTGCAATTACTATTGAAGTGTATTTCTTTCTTTCAAAAGGATCGGTGATCCTGGTGGCTTCTTCAAACCTTTCCAGCAAGCTGTTCCTCAGGAACAAGGCATCGTTTATGGTTTTCATCGGAAGCGCATGCTTCATGATGTTTTCAATGCCAAAGTAATTGGTTTCGGTTCCGGTAGCTATTACAAGATAATCGTAATGCAACTCTCCATTGTTCAGAATGATTTTGTTCTCTTCAGGCACAACTTTCAATAAGCTGCCCATCCTGAATTTTACATTTCTCTTCTTCTGAAAGAGTTTACGGAAAGGATAAGTGATATTGGTTACCTCCAGAAACCCGGTAGCAACCTGATATATTAAAGGTGGAAAGAAATTGTAATTGTTTTTATCTACCAGGGTAATGTTAAACTCGGGGCGGTTGGTGAGCCTTTGTATCAGGTTTATCCCGGCAAAACCTCCTCCGATGATAATGATTTCCTTTTTCATAATTTGTTATTTACTGCTTCAGGATAAGTCCCATTGGGGAATTATCTGCCTGAAATACCAGACCACTCAAAGGATACAAATATTAAGCCCTGATTAACAAGATTTAATCTTTTACCTTTTTAAAAGGAAGGCAAATTAAATCAGAATTTCCCGCACTAATTTTTTATTTGCAGTTTCCGTCTGTATCGCATTGTTCTCCTTCAATGATATTCAGACTATGTTCTGATGTTTCTTCCTCAGCTACTTTTTGTAGTACCTGCCGGAATACTTCTTCAGACTGCGCTCCGGATACTGCATATTTTCTGTTAAATACAAAAAACGGCACTCCGGATATCCCAAATTCTTCCGCTTCTTTAAGATCACCTTCCAGTTTTTTCCTGATGAATGTTGATTTGAATGCCTCCGATATTTCGGTTTCCGATATTCCAAATGATTTTCCTATGGCAATTAGCAAAGATTCGTCATCTACATTTTGACCTTCTTCAAAAAATGCCTTGAATAAAGCAGACTTCACTTCAACTTGTTTTCCTTTTTCAGCGGCAAGCTGTAAGAGCAGATGGCTTTTTTCGGTATTGGCGGGAATAGCTTTGTCGAATGAAAAGTTAATTCCAGACGCTGCTCCCATTTGAGCGATATGCTCAAACATTCCCATCACCTGTTCTTTTGGTAAACCTTTTATCTGTACCAGGTAATCAGCCATGGATAATGAGGTGTCTGTCTTTTGAGTAGGATTCAGCAAAAAACTTTTGTATTGAACGTTAGCATTAAGTTCTCCTGAATTTTTCAGGGCGTTTTCAAATCTTTTCTTTCCGATGTAACAAAAGGGGCAGGCAATGTCAGACCAAATTTCAATAACCATCTCAAATCGATTAAATGTAGATTGTTCAGGAATCCTGCAAAGATACGTCAATACAAAAGTGACAGGTGCATTTTTATCATTTCGTTGACGTTACGCTAATGGTTATTATTTATGATAAGCGGGGGTTACGCAATCAGGAAATTCAGAATTTCCCGATTTTGAAAATCTTCCTAAAATGTGCAGGATAAATTTGTTGGTTAAAAGCACAGATGAACCTGTTTTCCTGGAAGAATATCAGAAAAATTTTTAATAAGATTCACCTGTACGGTGGCCTTGTTAGTGGATTGGTACTGATTGTAGTTTGTCTTACAGGCACCCTTTACGTATATAATACAGAGCTTACCGAATGGTCGGCTCCTCATCTTTACAAAGCAGGCCCGGTTTCCGGGAATGGCCGCATACCTGTGGAACAGCTTATACCACTTGTGGAAAGCGCATCGGGTGGGAAAGTTACCGGAATTGTCATTCCTGCTTCTCCGGAAAGAAATTATCAGTTCAACGTAAGAAAGAAAGACGATAACAGCCGTAACGGAACTGGCTATTTCGTGGATCCCTACAGCGGAAAAATTGCAGGAAATAATGCCGAGCCCAACAGAATGAAAGAATTCATGAGGGATATGTTCAGCCTCCACCGCTGGCTGATGCTTGACAGGGTGGAAAAACCCATTGTTTCGGGTATGACTAACCGTGAATTGGGAAGTTTTATTACAGGTTGGGCTACAATTTTATTTACTATAGGATGCATTACAGGACTGGTGATCTGGTTCCCGCCAAGAATCAGAAACTGGAAACAGGGGCTTAAGATTAAATTCAGGGCGAACTGGAAAAGGGTGAATCACGATTTGCATAACACCCTCGCTTTTTATTCCCTCATATTTTTGTTGTTGATGGGATTAACCGGCCCTTTCTGGTCGTTTCCCTGGTATAGGGAAGGCCTTCAGAAAACGCTGGGAACTTATAAACCACAAAATACACCTGCGCCTGAAGAAGTAAAATCTACCCCAACCGGTGACGGAAAAACGGTTTCATTATCTGAAATTCTCTCCAAAACAAACGAAACATTTCCCTTTAATGGGGATGTTTCCATAGCATTTCCCGGAAAGCCTGATGGGGTGATAACCGTAAGCAAATACCGCTCAGGGTTCTTTGCCCCTGCTGCTGCAGATAAGCTGATGTTTGACAGCTATTCAGGTGAATTGCTGAAAAAAGACATTTTCTCAGAAAAACCTTTTAATCAGAGAGTGGCAGGTTCTATTAAAGCATTGCACGTAGGAAATGTTTACGGAGGCTTTACAAAATTGCTGTATTTTTTTGCCTGCCTGATTGCTACTTCTCTACCTATAACAGGAACGCTGATTTGGATTAATAAGTTTAAGAAGAAACCAAAAACTGTTAAAAACAGAAGTTTGGAATTAAGATTGAATAATTAAGACTTTCCCAAAAAAGATAATTGCAGCTTTGGGCTGCAATTTTTTTATGCTTTGGTTGGATAAAGCTTTAAATTTATTCCTTACGGTTATCCTATTTTCATATTGTATGATCAGATTGTTATTGGTTTTAATGTTGCTCAGTTCCTGCCGGCGGGAATGGAGGCCATTGTTCAACGGAAAAGACCTGACAGGATGGAGGGTTTTGAACGGGAAGGCAGTGTTTATGGTGGAAGACGGAATGATTGTAGGAAAAACGGTTTCCGGAGAACCCAATTCTTTTCTGGCTACCGAGGAAGAATTTGAAGATTTTATCCTGGAACTGGAAGTAAAAGCAGATTCAACCAATTCGGGAGTGCAGTTCAGAAGCCAATCACTTCCTGATTATATGAACGGGCGCGTGCATGGTTACCAGATGGAAATAGACCCCAGTGACAGAAAATGGAGTGGGGGTATATACGAAGAAGCAGGAAGAGGGTGGTTATATCCTTTAACCCTTAACCCTTCGGTGCAAGATGTTTACCAACAGGGAGAATGGAATACGTACAGAATAGAATGTAGGGGAGACAGTATTAAAACTTTTATTAATAATGTTCAGATTGCAGCTATAGCCGATACCATGTTCAGAAAAGGGTTTATTGCCCTGCAAATACATTCCATTCCTTCAGGGGAAATACCCGGTAAAAAGGTGATGTGGAAGAATATCAGGATAAAGGAGCTGCCATAATTATTTTCCCGCATCAGAAATTAGTTTGGTAGAAATAAGGCTTATCCGTAATATTGCAACCCCAAAATTGCCCAGATGGCGGAACTGGTAGACGCGTCAGACTCAAAATCTGGTTCCCGCAAGGGAGTGCAGGTTCGATTCCTGTTCTGGGCACTTTTTTCCAACCTACATTTCTTTTTCCTTCCTTTAATTTCCTGATTCAACTTTGTAAATTTGCCACCCTAATTGCATGTTTATGATCAGGATTGGATTAATAAGAGAAGGAAAAGTACCCCATGATAACAGAGTAGCCCTTACGCCGGAGCAGTGTAAAAGAGTAATTGAACGCTTTCCTGAAGTGGAAATTCAGGTGCAGTCTTCTCCCAATCGTTGTTTTTCCGATGAAGAATACCTTGCGGCAGGCTTTCAACCGGTTGAAGATGTTTCTGATTCAGATATATTACTGGGCATTAAAGAAGTACCGGTAAGCATGCTGATCCCCAATAAAACTTATCTGTTCTTTTCCCATACGGTCAAAAAACAGCCTTATAACCGGAAATTATTTCAGGCTATTCTTCAAAAGAACATAACGCTTATCGATTATGAACTGCTGAAACAGAAGGATGGAACCCGTATCCTGGGATTCGGATATTTTGCCGGTGTGGTAGGTGCGCATAATGGATTATACGCCTACGGCAAAAGAACCGGCGCATTTCAACTCGAAAGGGCGCACAAGTTTGCCCATATGGAAGACCTATTCAAAACTTACAAGACCTTGTCATTGCCTCCGGTAAAAATTGTGGTAACAGGATCAGGAAGGGTGTCAAGAGGAATTTTACGGGTAATGGAAGAACTGAAAATCCAAGAGGTTTCTCCCATGGATTACATAAACAACGAATATAACTATCCCGTATATACGCATTTAAAAGCGGGTAGCCTTTATGTAAATCCTGAAACCGGAGAATACAACAGGGAGGAGTTTCACGGCAATCCTGAGAATTACATTTGCCAATTTCGCGATTATATTCAACATACCGATATTTTGATGAACGGGATATTCTGGAATGAAAGAATACCTCGTTTGTTTGAACCGGAAGATATTTCCTCACCTGATTTCCGGATCTGCACCATTGCCGATATCACGGATGATAAAAACGGTTCTGTGCCCTGCAACCTGGGAGATTCCACTATAGTGGATCCTGTGTATGGGGTAGACAGAGCTACCGGAGATAAAACTGCCCCTTACCTTTCTTCATCCATAGATATCATGGCAGTAGGCAACCTGCCCAACGAGCTTCCGCGTGATGCCTCCCATTCTTTTGGCGAGGAATTGATTTCCGGCATTCTTCCCCGCCTGATCAGGGAAAATGAAGATCCCATCATAGAAAATGCCACAATGGTTAAAGCAGGAAACATTACTCAGATGTATGCCTATCTGGAAGATTACGGAAGGGTTGAAGCAGTATAATATTTCAAATCTTCCTTCCCTGTTTCCGCTCATCAATTATTCTTTGTGATTTTCCCAGGGAAGGGGTATTTTTATTTTTTATTTAAACAATACCGCATGATGTTTCAGACCCTGGAAATTGTATGGAATAGTATTAAAATGGCCTTCCAGGAATTCAGGTCTAATAAACTCCGGACATTACTTTCCCTCACCGGGGTAGCCATCGGTATTTTTTGTATTATCAGTGTATTATCCACTGTAGGAAGCCTTGAATCTGCTATCAAAACCGAAATAAAAAGTCTGGGTAGCAATGCTGTGTATATTGATAAATGGGATTTCACCGGCGGAGCAGATTATCCTTGGTGGAAACTGATGAAAAGGCCGGAACCTACTTTTGCCGAAGCCAATATTATCAGGGAAAATGTACCCAGCGCAAAGGTGGTGTGTTTTCTTACCAATACTTCAGGCAATGTAGAGTATAATAACATTTCGGTTAACAATATTACTTACTATTCTTCCAGCCCCGAATTAAATGAAGTTAAAAAGTTTGAAATAGTGGCCGGAAGAAATTTTCAGGAATCTGATTATGATAAGGGAAGTTCCGGTATAGTAATAGGATACGAAGCGGCTGCCAATCTTTTCGGTAATCCTGAAAATGCCATTGGTAAGACGGTGAGGTTAAAAAACAATAAAAGAGGGACGATAATAGGCGTAATAGAGCGTCAGGGAAAAAGCCTGATGGAAACCTGGAACCTCGATAACTGCATTCTGATGACCAGAAATTTTTCCAGGCAAATTCAACAAGAAAAATATTCCAACCCTCAGATTATAGTTTTAGGTAAAGATGAAATTCCTAAAGCCCAGTTGATGGATGAACTAAAAGGCGTGATGAGGGCAGTAAGAAAGCTAAAACCTACCGAGGAAGACAATTTTTCCCTTAATGATATTGATGAATTTCAAAACCTTACTTCCAACATTTTCAGCAGCATAAACCTGGGAGGCTGGATTATCGCAGCATTATCGCTGTTGGTAGGGATGTTTGGAGTGGCCAATATCATGTTTGTGACGGTTAAGGAAAGAACCAGTCAGATTGGCCTGAAAAAAGCCATAGGCGCCAAAGGTTCTACTATTATGATGGAATTCCTGATTGAATCTGCTTTCCTTTGCATACTGGGTGGATTGATCGGTCTCTCACTGGTGTTTATTCTTACTCAAATCATTTCCCAGGCTTTACCCTTCTCCATTTTTATATCACCTAAAGTATTGCTGATTGCGATTGTCACTTGTGTAACGGTGGGGGTAATAGCAGGGATTATTCCGGCATCTCAGGCAGCAAAAATGAATCCGGTAGTGGCCATCAGGTCTAAATAATCTGTTTTACCTTTGCAGGGTGAAAAAAAATTTATCCGACGTTACCATTCTGGCCTTTGAAACCTCCTGTGATGATACTTCCGTAGCAGTGTGCAGGGGAGGAAAAATTCTTTCCAATATAACAGCTTCCCAGAAAGTGCATGAAGAATATGGCGGCGTTGTTCCTGAGCTGGCAGCAAGGGCACATATGCAGCATATTGTTCCGGTTACGGAATCAGCTTTAAAGAAGGCAGGGGTTACCATAAAAGATGTGGATGCTGTTGCATTTACGCAGGCGCCCGGTTTAATAGGATCATTGCTGGTAGGGGCTCAGTTTGCCAAATCCCTCGCCCTGGCAAAGCATCTCCCCTTAATTGCCGTTCACCATATGCAGGCCCATGTGCTGGCCAACCTGATTGAAGAACCGGTTCCGGAATTTCCATTTCTCTGCCTTACGGTCAGCGGAGGGCATACTCAAATTGTAAAGGTGGAAACTCCCAATAAAATGGAAATTATTGGCCAAACCCTTGATGATGCAGCGGGAGAAGCCTTTGATAAATCGGCTAAAATGCTTGGATTGCCATATCCCGGGGGGCCATTGATAGACCGTTATGCTCAGGAAGGAAATCCCAAAGCATTTGCTTTCCCCGAACCTCAGATTCCCGGATATGATTTCAGTTTTTCAGGATTAAAAACTGCCATAAGGTATTTTCTGGAAGAAGGGCAATCAAATGATCCGCAATTTGTTGAAAAGAACCTGAAAGATATTTGTGCTTCCATACAACACAGAATCATATCCATTTTGCTGAATAAACTTAAAAAAGCAGCAGCTTTTACCGGTATCAGTCAGATTTGTATTGCAGGAGGAGTTTCGGCAAACTCCGGACTCAGACAAGCATTAATGAAAATGGGAGAAGAAAAAGGATGGAAGACCTTTATTCCAAAAATGGAATATTGTACCGATAATGCCGGAATGATAGCCATTACAGCCTGGTACAAATACCTCGACAAAGAATTTTCATCTCTGGATATCAGCCCTGCAGCAAGGGCAGAGTGGTAATATGGGCAATTCTTATTTTCAGTTTAAACAGTTTCGTATTGAACAAGGTAAAGCTGCCATGAAGGTGTGTACCGATGCCTGTATATTGGGGGCATGGTCGGCTAAGCAGGCCGGTGATGCGGAAAATATACTGGACATCGGGGCCGGAACAGGTCTGTTAATGCATATGCTCGCCCAGCAAAGCAGCGGAAAAATTACCGGGATAGAAATAGATGAGGAAGCTTATGTGCAATGTCTGGAAAACATTTACCATAATCCATGGAAAGAAAGAATGGAAATTATCCATGGCGATATAAAAAAAGTTCAACCCGGGGAGCAATACGATTTTATTATCAGTAATCCGCCATTTTATGAGAATGCCCTGGAAAGAAACAGTACCTCTCTAAACCTTGCCATGCATCATGAAGGATTAAAACTTGGGGAACTGCTGGCGCTGGTTCCTTCCCTGCTTACATCAACCGGCAAATTTGCCATATTGTTACCATTTGAAAGAAAAGACGAGTTAATACACAAAGCCTGTCGAAAACACCTGTATCCGGAAAGATTACTTACGCTAAAGCATAGTCGAAATCATTTCCCTTTCAGAATTATAGGCTTATTCTCCCTGCAACCTGTTGAAAAGATCACAGAAGAGAAGATAGTCATCAGGCACGAAGACGGCTCTTATACACCGGAGTTCTCTGCCTTACTGAAACCTTATTACCTGTACTTATAATCCTGCTACAGGTAGCCATACAGAATCCTGTCGGAAGATTTGCCAGCCTCCTTTAAAATCCTTATATTTCAGCTAGGCATTGCTAATTATTCATTATGACTTCAGATTAAAACTGCATGATTTATGGAACTTTCAAATGGAGTGCTGTCTGTGGCGATTAATGAAAGAGGAGCGGAACTAACAGGAGCGTATAATCACCTGACAGAAATAGATTATATCTGGCATGGAGGAAAAGAATGGCCCAAATATTCTCCTTTATTGTTTCCAATAGTGGGAGGACTGAAAAACGGGGAATATGAATACAAGGGAAAAACCTATAAACTTTCCCGCCATGGGTTTGCCAGAGAAAAAGATTTTACAGTGATTCAATCCAATAAAACTTCCGCCTGGTTCTCCCTTAGTTCAGATGACAGCACTCTTGAAGTATATCCTTTTCCGTTTGAGCTTCAGGTAAGGTATCATTTGGAATACAACAGTGTGACGATAGCTTATCACGTAATGAATAAGGGTAGGGAAACCATGCTGTTTTCAATTGGGGGGCATCCTGCCTTTGGACTGCCATTTGAAAAGGGATTGAAATATGAAGACTACTTTTTGCTGTTTAACAAACCTGAAAAGGCGGATCGTTGGACGGTAACCTCTTCGGGTTTAATATCTTCAAAACCGGAAAAATTTTTCAGAGGGGAGCAGAAACTGAATCTCAGAAAAGACCTTTTTTTGAATGATGCCCTGGTATTTAAAAACCTGAATTCCGACCAGGTATCAATAGTATCCTACAAATCTTCTCATGGCATTGACCTGAAATTTTCCGGATTCCCTTATCTGGGTATATGGGCTGCAAAAAATGCTGATTTCGTATGTATTGAGCCCTGGCATGGCATTGGCGACCACGAAGATGCTACCGGAAGGCTGGAAGAAAAAGAAGGTATCCTTAAGCTGGAACCCGGAGGGGAATTTAGCGCTTCTTGGAAACTCAGGGTATTTTAAGAATTTCTGTAGCAGGAAGAATCGCCCAGTTGCTTACCTTTGCGCCTCTTTATGAAGTACATTAATGAAATCAAAAGGCGAAGAAGTTTTGCCATTATTTCCCACCCGGACGCGGGTAAAACCACGCTTACCGAAAAATTCCTGTTATTCGGTGGAGCCATTCAGACAGCAGGGGCAGTAAAAAGCAATAAAATCAAAAAACATGCTACCAGCGATTTTATGGAAATCGAAAGGCAGCGTGGTATTTCCGTGGCCACCAGTGTAATGAGCTTTGAATATAAAGGAATATTGGTGAACCTGCTGGATACTCCTGGCCACAAAGATTTTGCGGAAGACACCTACCGTACCCTGACTGCCGTAGACAGTGTAATTCTAGTGGTGGACAGCGTGAACGGAGTAGAAGAGCAGACCAGGAAACTGATGGAAGTATGCCGGATGAGAGATACTCCGGTAATTGTCTTCATCAACAAGCTCGACCGCGACGGTAAAAACCGTTTCGACCTGCTGGAAGAAATAGAAAAAGAACTGAATATCTCCCTTCACCCCATGACCTGGCCCATCAACTCAGGAAGGGAATTTAAAGGGGTATATAATATTCACGGAAAGAACCTCAGGCTTTTTGCTCCCAATACCAAAGCCGATGATGAGACTACCATTTTTGTGGAGGATTTGAATTCTACGGTTGTAGACCAGAAATTAGGAGAAAAAGATGCTGCCACATTAAGGGAAGACGTGGAATTGATTGAAGGGGTATACGGAGAGCTGAATGTGGAGGAATATCTTAAAGGAAAAGTTGCTCCACTGTTTTTCGGCAGTGCCATCAATAATTTCGGGGTACAGGAATTGCTGGATACATTCATTGAAATCGCTCCGCTTCCCCAGGACAGACCTACGAATGTTCGCACGGTTAAAGCTACTGAAGACAAATTCTCCGGTTTTATTTTTAAAATCCACGCCAACCTTGATCCCAAACACCGCGACAGAATTGCATTTTTAAGAGTTTGTTCAGGTAAATTTGAAAGGAATAAATATTATACCCATGTAAGGCTGGAAAAGGAATTTCGTTTTAGTAACCCTTACACTTTTCTTGCCCGGGATAAAGATGTGGTTCAGGAAGCATATCCCGGAGAAGTGGTGGGATTGTTTGATACCGGAAATTTTAAAATAGGCGACACCCTTACAGAGGGAGAAAAATTTTATTTCACAGGAATACCATCATTCTCTCCTGAGATATTTAAAGAAGTGGTGAATAAAGATCCTCTTAAAACCAAACAACTCGAAAAAGGTTTGAAACAGCTCACTGATGAAGGCGTTGCACAGTTGTTTACCCAATTTGGAGGAAATAAAAAGATTATTGGTTGTGTGGGAGAACTTCAGTTTGAAGTTATTCAATACAGGCTTTTACAGGAGTACGGAGCTTCCGTACAATTTAATTCCGTTCCTTTTTACAAAGCCTGCTGGATAACCAGTAAGGTTCCCGGGAAGCTGGAAGATTTTATCAAGTTTAAATCTTCAAATATTGCTGAAGACAAAGACGGGCACCTGGTTTATCTAGCACAAAGTGAATGGTTTTTAAATACTGAAAGGAATAACAATCCGGATATTGAATTCCACTTCACCAGTGAAATTCATAAAGATTAATACCTTCTTTTCATAAATAAAAAATCCTCCGAAACGGAGGATTTTTTATTTTAAAACTTATTTAGCTGAAGTTCCCGAATTCGGGATTCATACCTGTATAGTTATGCGGAGTAATCTCTCTGAGTTCTTTTTTGATTTTTTCGGAAACATCCAGGCCGTCTATAAACTTACTGATGCTTTCTTCATTTATTCCGGCATTTCCTCTGGTAAGATCTTTTAATGCTTCATAAGGATTTGTATAGTTTTCCCTTCTAAGAATGGTTTGGATCGCCTCCGCCACCACTGCCCAGTTATTATCAAGGTCTGATTCTAATTTATTTCTGTTCAGCAATAATTTACCCAATCCTTTTTCAATGGATTTAATAGCCAGCACGGTATGAGCCACTGGCACTCCGATATTTCTTAATACGGTAGAATCTGTAAGATCTCGTTGTAACCGGGATATAGGAAGTTTTGATGAAAGATGGTTGAATATAGCATTAGCCATACCCAGGTTGCCTTCTGCATTTTCAAAATCAATAGGGTTCACTTTATGGGGCATGGCGGAAGAACCTACTTCACCTTTCCTGGTTTTTTGAGTGAAATATTCCAGCATGATATATGTCCATATATCCCTGCAGAAATCAATCAGGATATTATTAATGCGGGTAATGCAGTCGAACTGGGCTGCCAGGTTATCGTAATGTTCAATTTGTGTGGTAAACTGCTGGCGTTGCAAACCCAGTACTTCTTCTACAAATTCATTTCCCAGGCTTACCCAGTCTTTTTGGGGGAAGGCCACATGGTGGGCATTGAAGTTACCGGTAGCGCCACCAAATTTTGCCATGATGGGAATTTGAATCAGCAGTTCAATTTGGTTGGATAACCTTTCCACAAATACCATGATTTCCTTTCCTAGCCTGGTAGGGCTTGCCGGTTGACCGTGTGTACGGGCCAGCATGGGGATATCCTTCCATTCGGAAGCCAGTAATTCCAGCTGGCGGTTAAGATTCAATAAAGCAGGAAGGTATTCGAATTCCATGGCATGTTTCCAGGAAAGCGGGGTAGCTGTATTATTGATATCCTGTGAAGTAAGGCCGAAATGGATCCATTCTTTCAAATGCCCTCCGCCTGCGGCTTCCAGCTTTTCTTTTATGTAATATTCCACGGCTTTGACGTCGTGGTTGGTAACGCTTTCAATTTTTTTGATGGCCTTAGCATCTTCTTCTGAAAATTCATCGGTAAGTTTTTTCAACTGCTTCTTGATATTGGCCGGAAGCGTAAAGAATTTTTTATCTGCCAGAAAGAAGAAGTATTCTATTTCTACCAGCACCCTGTATTTAATCAGTGCATATTCTGAAAAATAATCCGCAAGAAACCCTGTTTGTTTCCTGTATCTCCCGTCAACGGGGGAAATAGCGGTTAAGCTTGTAATATCCATACTGCAAACTTAAAGAATTACCCTGGTTGTGTTACCTTTGCATGAAAATTTTGGAATTGGAAAAGATTAGGATAGGGGTGGTAAATTATCTGAATACCCGCCCTATGGTATATGGAATAGAGAGGTCTGAATACATTCAACAAAATGCCATCTGTACAGGTGATTTTCCCGCAAATGTTGCCCGTGGGCTGATTTCCGGAAAATTCGATATGGGACTTGTGCCCGTTGCCGTTATTCCAAAGCTTCCTCAGTATTATATTGTTTCCGATTACTGCATTGGCGCAGATGGCGAAGTAGCTTCTGTGGGTGTGTTCAGTGAATGCCCGTTAGAAGAACTGGAAGAAATCTACCTCGATTATCAAAGCCGAACTTCCATAACACTTGCACAAATACTGTTTAAAAATCACTGGAAAAAGCAGGTGAGCTTTATTCCTGCTGAAGAAAACTTTATTGAAAATATTAAAGGTAAGAGGGGAGCGGTGATTATCGGAGACAGGGCCTTGCGTCAGTTAAATATTTCTTCGTATTATTACGACCTGGCACTTGCCTGGAGAGACTATACCGGACTTCCGTTTGTATTCGCAGCATGGATCAGTACCAGAAAAGTTTCACAGGAATTTACAGACGAATTCAATAAAGCCAATGCCCTTGGATTTCAGCATCTGGATGAGATTGTGGCCAAGGAAGATTTTTCCGCTTATCCTCTAAAGGAATACTACACCAAAAATGTAAGTTACCATTTGGATGAGCGCAAGAAAGCAGCCCTAAGCAGGTTTCTTCAGGAAATAGAAGAGTTTGAAGGGTTGCTTACACAATAGCCATATTTTAGCTGATTGAGCAACATCACTATACCTTTTTTGTATACTTCGCAGCAGGCAGTGTTGGCCTTAAAGAATTTTCACAGGGTTCAAACCTTACAACAGTTCCATGCCGGTTCATTATTCCACCTATTTGTTCCTGAAAAAACGGACTGAAAGCAGGAGTATTTAAACTAAATAGAATGGAAAACAGAAATACATTTAAGCAATAAATGTTCAGAAGATTTTTTTCATAGTGGTTTAGAAGGCGAATAATTCATTCAAAATGGTCATTAGTTTTTGAATTTTCCAAAGGATTTTCTGAAAAAATCCACCATACCTCTTATTGAATAATAAATAACTTTCCATCTCTCTGAGTTATATAACAAGTTATTCTTCAGGGTAATCAGGATGATTCTCCTTCTTTCTTTTACAACGCCAGGAAAACTTTTATTATACTTATTTGCCAAAAACAGACCATTCCTAACGATATAATATATCCTGAAAGGAGAATGCAGCGTTATCCTACGTGTATGACCTTTTTTTGAAACATAGATGTTTTTACCCAGGCTATGTTGCAGATATATCCCATTTACTTTTATTACCTTATATCCCGATAATAAAACTCTCAGGCAAAAATCGTGGTCAACTTCATCTATAAACAATAATTCGTTGAAATATCCTGCCTTTTCCCAGGCCTTTATATTAATAATATTCCCGGAGGTAATCAGCAGCGTTTCCTCCGTAGCCTTTGGACTTTTCTCTGTTCCTTTTTCTTCATATTCCAATATTTCCGGCCCGAAAATTCCTGTTTGACTGAGAGCAGGATAATCCAGAATGAAATCCAGATAAGTTTTAAACATTCCCTGAGGAAAGCGGGAGTCCTGATCCATTGTTAATATCCATTCATAGTCTTCTTCCTTTGCCAAACATATCCCTTTATTGAGTGCAGCAGCCACCCCAAGATTTTCCTGATGATTTACAATCATAAATTCAGTTCCCAGCGGGGATTCCGGTAAGGAAATATTTTTATCCGAATTGTTAATAATAAATAATTTCTGAACATATCCGGAATAACTCTTAAGGTTGTCCCAAACCGATTGGGGAGGATTGTACAATATTATTACTGCAGCCAATCGCATTTTAAGCGGAATAATTAAACTTTAATTTTGGTAAACGTATTTCTGTTTTGAACGGAATATTTATATTTTTTAAATCTTCTATAGCAAGTTAACCCCTAATCATTTTCTAATGAAATAAAATAAATTATCTCCGCTGATTTATTTTTCTTCATATTCCTTGCGTGAATCTGAAAAAAGCAAAAATGATAATAAGCAGCTTAAATAGGAATCTGGACAGGAACCTTCAGTGATGCCGGTAATCCCCTTCAAGCCCCGGTCCTTTTAACCTTACCATTTTTCCTAATGGTAAAATTGTTGTTGAAACCGGTTATTTAAACGGATATTATTATGCCGCCAACACCTGGAATCTTAAAGGCAATATCTTCCCGGAAAATTATTCTTATTTTAATACCCCTCTTGGAGAAACGGTAGTGCGACATTACACCAGGAATTTTACTGCCGGTTTATTTACAGTTAGGAAATCACAATAATAAGGATATTCTTACCTTTACATCATGCCAGCCCCGCTGATTTCCATTTGCATACCGGCTTATAACAGGATTGAATACCTGAAAAATCTTCTGAACTCTATTGCCCGTCAAAATTTCAGGGATTTTGAGGTGGTGATATCGGACGATAGTAATACCGATGCGGTAAAAGCGCTGGCAATGGAATATAACAACAAATTTCCGCTCAGGTATTACCATAATCCGTCTCCTGCAGGAACTCCGGAAAACTGGAACATGGCTATAGCTCATGCCAGGGGAGAATGGATAAAACTGATGCATGACGACGATGCTTTTACCCACGATTACAGCCTAAAAGCATTTGCCGATGGAGCAAAACAACATCCTGAGGCTTCTTTTATTTTTTCAGGTTATTACAATGTAAATGAAAGCGGAAGTTTTGAACAGGATTATCCGGCAGCTTTGACATATCAATCCGTTTTAAAACATCCCGCATTATTATTGGCAGGAAATATCATAGGCCCGCCAAGTGTGGTGATGCATAAGCGATTCGATCATATCCGATATGATAAAAACCTGAAATGGCTGGTGGATATTGATTTTTATATCAGGGCACTTAAAGAAACCGGGGTGCATTTCATCAAGGAAAGATTAATCAACATTGGTATTAACCCCCAGCAGGTTACCCGGCAGAGCAGCGGCAAACCGGAGGTGGAAATTCCCGAATTCTTTTTGGTGTATCAAAAACTTTCCACTCCGGAAAAAAAGCACATCCTGATATTTGATGCGGCCTGGAGGCTGATAAGAAATATGGGTGTGAAAAATACTGATGATATCAGGAAAGCCGGATGGGAGGGGGCTATTCCTGCCGAAATCCGGAGAATTATCAGCTTTCAGAAAAATATTCCTCAAAAAGTCCTAAAAATTGGAACTGTTTCCAAATCGCTTATGAGTATTTGCTACTTATCTGGAAAGTAAAGCAGCAGCTTTCATTTCAGCAGCTTTTTCCTTTCCAAGGTATTGCTCTACCATCCAGTGAATTAAATAAACGAAAGGAGTGAAAAGAACAGCCACCACAAATTTGTAACTGTAAGATGTGAGTGCCAGTGCCGTACAAACCGCAAAGCTTACATCGCGGAATAAATAAAATGCGATATAAATCACAATAAAACTGTCGATAAACTGGGAGAACAGTGTACTCACTGTAGCACGCATCCAGATTTTCTTTTCTCCGGTAATTCTTTTAATGCTCCTGAAGATAAATGCATCTGCTATTTGTCCAATTATAAATGCGGTAATTGACCCAATAATAATATTCATCCCCTGTCCGAAAATGGCAGTAAATGCTGCCTGCATATCCGGCACACCTTCCTCTGCATAAGAAGTTATCCACCAATTGGTTTCGGGGGAGAATTTTATAGCCAGGTAAAATATCAGAAAAGCAAATGCAATTAAAAAGGTAGTGAGGAAGGTGAGAAATTTTACACCTTTTACGCCGTAATATTCGTTAATAATATCCGTCATGATAAATATTACCGGCCAGGGTATTACCCCTACAGGAAGGTCAAAGGATAAACCTTCCACTCCCAAAAGGGCAAATTCAAATTTTGGAATTCCGATAGTGTCTTCCAAAGAAAAGATTTTTACTCCAATAACCTCAGCTATTAAAGCATTGGCAATAAAAAATCCCCCTAGGACTACAAACAACCGGCCGGCTTTATCATGAATGATATTTCTTATCATAAAAAGAGGTCTGCAAGCTGAAACAATAAAAATACACTATTCGCTACTCCCAGCCATACCGGAACAGGCTGAATATTCCTGTTTGTGGCTAACCTGATGCAATAAGCGGTAACCAGCAGCATGTTCATGATAAAGGAAGGGAGATAACCTGAACTGATAATGAAAAATCCGGGGAAACTTTCTGCCTGAAATATACCCAAACGGAACAGCATTGCTGCAGAATAGCAAAGATTAAACAGAAATCCCACCCTTGAGAAAAATAATAGGTTTGCCATAGGCCAACTGCTGCAAATTTGCATTATTTTGCTGATCCATTATAAATCAAGGCAGAATGAAGAAAAACCTCTGGAAGGATTTACAGCCTCATGTTATTGCTATTGGAATATTTTTAATTGTTTCCGTGATTTATTGCCTGCCTGCATTGCAGGGAATGGTAATTCAACAGCACGATATAGAGGGCTGGAGGGGAATGGCCCAGCAGTCGTTCGAGTATAAGGAAAAATACGGCCACTTCCCTTTATGGACAAACTCCGTTTTCAGCGGAATGCCAACATTTCAAATCATTAATGAATCCAGGCATGAAATCCATTTGGGCTGGTTGCACCATGTAATTACGCTCTTCCTTCCGGCTCCTGCCAGTTTGTTTTTCCTGGCTTGCATAGGAATGTATATCCTGGCGGTTACCCTTAAAATCAGAAGCTGGATTGGAACTTTGATTTCTCTGGCTTATGCCTATTCTACATACAGTATTATCCTTGTTGTGGTTGGTCATACCACCAAATTCTCTTCTATGGGGTATGCTCCTGCACTGATTGCGGGAATATTACTGCTGATGCGTGGAAGATATTATCTGGGGTTTGTGGTAACCCTTATTTTCAATACCCTCTTATTTTTCCAGAATCACGTTCAAATTGCCTATTATACTTATTTGATAATCGGCTGCCTTGCCGTGGCTTTCCTGATAAAAGAAATCAAAGAAAAGAACTGGAAGCATATTGGAAAAGTTGCTGCACTTGGTATGTTGGGGTTAGTAATGGGTGTGCTTTCCTATTCTGCAGTGTTGCTGCCCACTTATGATTATTCCAGAGAAACCATGAGAGGGGGAAGGTCTGAACTGACCTCTTCCAGAGAATCTGACCAGCAGTCGAAAGGTTTAAACCGTGAATATGCATTTGCCTGGAGTTATGGCATAACCGAAACCTTCACCTTCGTGGTGCCCAGAATATTTGGCGGAAGTACCGGAAATGTGGCCAATAATGAACCTGTAAGTGAATTCCCTGAAGATACCAAAGCTGCAGAAATTCTTTCATCCCGTGCAGGAATGTCGCCCCAGCAAACGAAAGGATTTTTGATGAGCTATGCTTACTGGGGGCCTCAGGAGCTCGGAACATCTGCACCTGTATATCTGGGAGCAGTACTGATGGTATTGTTTCTATTCGGTATTGTTTATTATAAGGGCTGGCACAAAGGCTGGCTGATTGCCGCCACTATTTTGGGAATTCTGCTGGCATGGGGAAAGAATTTTGCCGTGTTCAACAATTTCATGTTTGATTACTTCCCATTCTATAATAAGTTCCGTGCGCCTTCCATGGCCTTGGTTATACCTCAGCTGACCATTGCAGTATTGGCGGGTCTGGGACTGGAAGCTTTCCTGAATACAGAAAATGCTCCAGAACAGAGGAAGAAATTTAAAAATGCTTTATATATCACCGGTGCATTGGCAGCAGTACTTGCCATATTGTACTTTACACTTGATTACAAAAGTTCCAGGGATAACGACCTGAGGGAAAATTTTGCGCAAAGTGTCATGCAATCTATGAGCAGGGGACAGCAGCCTACCGAGCAAATGCGCCAGCAGGCTTACGATTTTGCCAATTCCATTACCAATGCTCTTAAAGAAGACAGAAAAGCCCTTTATGGAGCAGATCTGCTTCGCTCTCTGGTATTCATGGCCTTAACCATTGGCATTCTATACTTAACCGAAAGAAAAAAACTGGGTGTTACAATAGGTTTGATACTGTTATCCGGCTTAAACCTCATAGACCTCCTGGGTGTTGGTACACGTTACCTTACACATAAAAATTATGTAGATAAGGATGTATTTGAACAGGTATTTATTCCTAATGCTGCAGACCTGCAGATAAAACAGGATACAGGATACTTCAGGGTATTCGACCAGGCAGGCGGTGTAAGTCCGTTTAACTCTTCCCGCGCTTCTTATCATCATAACAACGTGGGAGGTTATCATCCTGCAAAACTCGGACTGTATAACGACCTGATTACCCATCAGCTGGCTACCGGAAATATGCAGGTATACAATATGCTGAACACTAAATATTTTATTGTAGATAACCCTGCTACGGGAAGGCCAATGGCCCAGTTGAATCCGGGTGCTTTCGGCCCTGTCTGGCTGGTGAAAGGGCTGCATGTTGCCGAAAATGCTGATGCGGAAATGGAAGCACTCAGTGAAGTGGATCTCAGGGATTCAGCGGTTGTTGATAAACGTGAGTTTGATAAAATCCCCGGAACATTTACCTGGGATTCTACCGCCACCATTCTGCTGGTTGCCCATCAGAATGAAGAACTGAAATATCAGTCCGGTGCTGCATCCCCGCAGTTTGCGGTATTCAGTGAAATTTATTACCCCAACGGATGGAAGGCTTATATCGACGGAGAAGAAGTCCCCATCATCAGGGTGAATTACGTGTTGAGGGGATTACTGATTCCGGAAGGTAATCATGAAATTATTTTCAAATTTGCATCCAGAGCATTTGAAATAGGGGATACCATCACCCTGGTCATTGGCATTTTGTCCATCCTGATCATATTGGGTGGAATTTATCTGGGATGGAAGCATTATAACCGGAAAGGGCAGGAGGGATAATTATGGACAGGTTTCTTCCTTTTAAGGATGCACTTGGCGAACATATACAATCAAATGCGGAGGCTTTATTTACATCCATGGCAGGCTTGGATGTGAAAGCATTACAGCTGCCCTACCACTGTGAACAATATTTTATTGGAAGCCATTCCTCTCGCTTGTTTTTTTCCATTGAAACTTCGGCACATATTCTGTACCATTCCATTAAGAAAACCGGTAAGCGAGTGGAAGATGTAATGTTTCTGGATTATGGAGCGGGAGTAGGAACTTTGTTTTTATTGGCAAAAAAAATCGGATGTAAAAAAGTAATTTACTCCGATCATCTGGAAGACTGGAAATACAGCGCCCAAAAAATTGCAAAGGCTGTTGATATTTCAATAGATCATTACATTGTAAACGATTACAGGGAGTGTCTGGAGCAAATTCAGGAATGGGGTTATCAATTGGATATCCTGGCTTCAAGAAATGTGGTAGAGCATATCTATAACCTGGAAGATTTTTATAAAACAGTTTATGAATTCCAACCCCGGGCATTAATATTTTCTTCTACTACAGCCAATATTAAAAATCCGGCTTTGGTAATCAGGCATAAAATGATTCATTCCCGATGGGAAAAAGAATATCTTCCCATGCGCAGAAAAATTATTGAAAGCAAAGGATTCGGTTTTAGCGAGGAAGAATTGGACAAGTTGGCGGGAAATACAAGAGGATTGGCTATGGATGACCTTGATAAAGCAGTAGCAGTATATAAAAACACCGGTAAAATGCCTGACCCTTCCGGTTTTGGTACCAATACCTGCAGGCCGGAAAACGGATTATGGGCAGAAAACCTGCTTAGTTTTGAACAGCACAGGAAATTTATCAACGAAGAAAATTATCATGTCAGTTTCAGGCCCGGGTTTTGGGATACCCATTACTCAAAAGGATGGAAAAACCTTTTGGGTAAAATGTTGAATCGTATAAAAAACTGGGGAGATGGTATTGCTTTCACGGTAGTACCTTTTATTTATATCATTGCAGAACCAAGGAAAAAGAATGGCTAATACCAAAAGGGTAGATAAGGAATTGTTCAGGGACGAGCACTATCTGGGCAAGCCTGCCGATGATAGTGACAGGATTATTACCCGAAGGATTGAAATTCTGGAATACTTTGAAGGCTTTTTTGATAAATCTCTCTCGCTGGTGGAAGCCGGCTGTGGCAATGGCGCCACCATTAACCGGATAGCCGGAAGGTTTTCTGAAGCGCTGGGAATAGATCTTTTCGATTACTCGGAACCGTTTGCCCAATCTAAAGCTTCACTGAAAGCTGAAAACTCCAGATTCCTGCAAATGGATCTGGAACAAAAGCTTCCGGATAAAAAATTCGACAGGCTGATCAGCTTTGAAGTAATTGAGCATTTAAAAAATGAAGATTCTGTAAAACAATATGCGGAACTTTTGAATCCTGGCGGGCTAGCCGCTGTTTCTGTTCCCAATAAATGGTGGATATTTGAAACCCATGGCGCAAAGCTGCCTTTGCTTCCCTGGAACAGGGTACCATTTTTCTCCTGGTTGCCTGATTTTATCCATTCAAGGTATGCGAACGCAAGAATATATACCCGGAAAAGGATCGTCAGACTGTTGGAGGAAAGCGGTTTTGAAGTGCTTGATAGTTTTTATATCACCGCGCCATTGGATGTACTCCAACCAGGCAAACTGAAAGATTTTCTTGTGAAGAATATTTTTAAGGATAATACAACGACTATCCCGTTTTTGTCTACATCTATTATGGTGTTTGCAAGGAAAAAATAATGAGAATTTTGAATATCATACCATATAAAGTATTTCCCGCCCATTTGGGAGGGGAGAAAGCAGTGGTGTTATTCAACGAATACATGGGGAAAAAGACGGAAGTTTTTGCAGTAACCGTCAGGTCTAACGATCCGGGGTATGCGAAGTATTTTAAAGTATTCAATATCCTATCCGACTCCAGAATCCGTTACGCCAATCCATTTTTGTATTTTAAAATCAAAAAACTCATTCACCGGTATCAGATTACCCACCTGGCTACAGAGCATCCTTATTTCGGGTGGCTGGCCTGGCTGTTAAAGCTTACTACCGGAGTGCAATATCTGGTGAGGTCACATAATATCGAATACCAACGTTCTGCATCTATTGGCAGAAAGTGGTGGAAGCTGCTCAAGGTATATGAATCCTGGGTGTACAGAAAAGCCGATTGGGTATTTTTTATTTCAGAAGATGACAGGAAGCTTGCATTAGAGGACAAAAAACTTGACCCCAATAAAACTTTTGTATTACCTTATGGAATCACAAACCGTTTGAATAAGGAAGAAATACCAGAGGCCCAGGAAGTCATCAGAAAAAAGCATCATATTCCATCCGATAAAAAAATTCTTCTTTTCAACGGAGCTTTATATCATCATACCAACTATGATGCGCTGCGTATTATTCTTGAACAGATTAACCCTATATTGTTGCAGGAACATTCCGACCGGTATGTAATTATAGTTTGCGGTAAAGGGCTTCCTGCGTCATTTAATGAGCTGAAACATTATTCGGGAAGAAATGTAATTTATGCAGGATTCGTAGAAGATATCAGTTTGTATTTTAAAGCAGCCGATATTTTCCTCAATCCTATCATGGCAGGGGGCGGGGTAAAGACGAAAGCAATTGAAGCAATCGGATATAACTGTACTGTTATATCTTCTCCACTTGGCGCTATGGGTATTGAAAGAGGAGTTTGTGGAGAAAAGCTGATTGTGGCAGAAAATAATAACTGGAAAGACTTTGCTGAAAAAGTCATCTTTGAGTTGGATAAACAAAGTGATACTCCCGAAAGTTTTTACGATTATTACAACTGGGAAAGCGTCACTGAAAATGTTATAAAAATCCTTTCACAGCAAGATGCATAACCTTACCAAAATACGGTTATTCAGGATTCTGCTTTGGATGATTTATCCTTTGGCATGGATATTCATCATGCCATTGAGTTATTTAAAAAAGAAATCAAAAGGAAAGCTGTTTTTCTTCTTCGACAGATACTGTATTGGCGGAGCACAAAGAGTGCATATAGATATTCTTCAGGCAGTGGGCGATCACCCCAAAAAGGTGTATTTCACCCGGTATTCCCCCAATGATAAAATGAAAAAAGAATTCTGGGGCATACCTGAATCTGATAACAAGGATATTCATTTCTGGTGCGATAATCTTCTGTTAAGACTCTTTACAGTACACTTTTATGCTTTTTACTTAAACAGACATCCCGGAGCTGTAGTGCTTAGCTCCAACAGCACTTTTTTTTATGATATGCTTCCTTTTATCAGCAAGCGTTTGAAAAGAATTGAGCTGCTGCACAATTTCTCTTACGGAAAAAAAGGGATGGAATTCTTCGGCCTGGCAAATTACCGGTATCTCGATTACAGAATGGTAATAGATACAAAAACAGCATCTCAGATTTATGCCCAATACAGGGAATATAGTATTCCCGAAGTTTATCATGGCAGGGTGTTGCTGGTAGAAGCAGGTACCGATATCCCTCAGCACTATACGCCAAAAGATGATGCTGTAATAAATGTTTTATATGCCGGAAGAGGAGGCGCTCAGAAAAGGGTATGGCTGCTTAACCGGATAGTGGAAGCTGTGCTGAAGCAAACATCCTCAGTAAAATTTCATTTTGCGGGGCCAATTGAAGAGGAGTTATCTGAAAAGGTGAAATCGGTAAGTGTTGTATACGGGGAAGTAGGAGACAAGGAAAAAATGCAAAAAATTTATTCCCGGGCGCATATTGTTTTACTGGTATCTGCATTCGAAGGATTTCCCATGGTCATTAAAGAGGGGATGGCATGGAGTGCAGTGCCTGTGGTAACGGCTCTGGAAGGCAATAAAACCCATCTTAAGCATATGCAAAATGCTATGCTGATTGAATCTGTTACTGATGAAGCCAAATGCGTGGAGGAAGCAACTGCATATCTGCTTTTACTGGATGCTGACAGGGCATTGTTACATAAACTCAGTAAAAATGCTTATGATTATGCATGTACGCATTTTTCAAGAAAGCATTTTGTGGAATCTTACAGAAAACTTTTACTGGGTAGTTAACTCCTTTCGCATTATATAATCTTCCATAAGGTATCCGTTTCCAATTTCAAGGTCTACTTCATCTATGATGTTAAAACCCAGTTTTTCATAAAAATACCGGGCTTTATTAAAACGGTTTACATTGAGTATTAGTTCTTTTGATCCTTCTTCCACAGCACGTTTCATTACCTCGGTAATTAAAGTTTTTCCATATCCTGCTCCCTGCTTCTCAGGGTCTACATAAAGTTTTTGCAACTTATGCGTACCTTCTTTTTCCTTATTGTAACAGGCAAAACCTCCAGGTGCATCATCAAATAAAATGATAAACCGGTAATTCAATGTGGTCATTTGGTCACAAATGGCTTCTACAGAGTAATACTTATTCAGCATATATTCTATCTGCCCCGTAGATAAAATTTTTCCGTAAGCTGCCGGCCATATTTTTAAAGCAAGTTCTCTTATTACGGGAGCGTCCTGCAGCCTTGCATCTTTAATTTCTGTCTTTGTCATGAAACAAAGATAATTAAGAAGCATTATTGTGGATCCTCACTATTTTGACGGTCTCCTCCCAGGCTGTAGTAATTATTTTCTTCATCTTCTTCTCCAAGATTTTCATTTACATCATCGAGCTCTGTGCCCGGAATGTCGAGGTCATCCTCTTCACGTGATATTCTCGGAATTAATTCATCATCCCCCATATCCATATCCTCCTCTTTTGGGCCAAGGATTTCAAGGTCTTCCTCAGTTACGTCAGCTTCAGTGCCGGGAACCATTCCAATTTCGTCATCCGGGTCTTCTTCCTCTGCAGGGCGATTGGAATTTTCTTCTTCTTCCATATTTACTCTCTTTGCATTACCGGGTTGAGTGATATCTTCGGAAGCCGGATAGTGAGGATATCCGGGAAAGTTTTCTTTTTTTTCCTTTTCATCTCCCGGAAAGCGGAATATTCTTGTTTTCATAATATTTTTTCTTTTAAGGCTAAAATTTTCATGCCTGCCTTTCAAATAAAAAGCCGGAGGAAATCCCCCGGCAATTGCTGATGATTCTGAATCACCCTTTGATCCAAACCCTAATAATCCCTCATAATATTAAACTCACCTTTTATTCTTTTTGCACCCAGATATTCTGATGTTTCTGTATTAGTGCTTCCGGCATCATGAATTTCAAATGTTCCAATGATTCTTTCACCCACAGCCCCCACGGAAGTTATTTTTACGTTTCCTCCGCTGATGGTGGTTCCATCGTTGAAATACGACTGAAATGCCTGAGGAGGGCTCATATCTCCGGGTTCAAAAAGAAATTCTGTTCCATCACCCCAGGGGTATGATCCGGGGGATGTTCCTTTAATGTTAAAGAAACCCATGTGTCGTCCAAATTCCCAGTTTATCCCGATAATCCCATTGGCAACTCCTACAGTGATATTGTCGTCGTGAAAATGATATTGATTGTCCCCAACAGTAAATTTTAGACCGCTGATTTCAGGCTCCACATAAACTTTTGCAGATAGCGGCCTTATGGAGTATTCCATAAAAACCAGTATGGTAATGGGGTTGATGGGTGGTACTTCATACGGAGAGGTGGTATACACGGCACGGCTTCCATTAGCTTCAAGTTTTCCTATACCGTCGCCGGCTCCAAGTAATTCCCACTTTTTAACTAATCGGGAATCGGCTTCAAATTCATCCCCCATTTCAATTGGACCGATACCTGATTCATAAAGTTCACAAAGGCCTCCGCCGGAAAATGGAATATTTCCGAGAATTTTAAACTTAACCTCTGTATTTGGACGTACAATACTATAGGCGGGAGTAAGCGTAAAAGACCTGACTACGGCAATATCGAATTTTGAAAGTTCGGTATCAAATTCTATAAATTGTTGGATGTTGTTGAACGTTACATTTGTCATCAGTTTCCAGATTCCCGTTTCAGGATCCTGAACCGAAATTCCCATAGTACATTCAGGAATAAAAGAAAGGGAATCTAAAAAAATCGGCATAAGATAATTTCACCGTAACGGGTTTCAGGAAAGCTCTGTCGGTGAAAATTCGGTAAGCGTATCCCAATCCACCGGGGCTTGTGTTTTTAATTTTCTGTACCTGTAAATTACCTCTTCCTCTTACCCCGTTGGGTGGGATATCAATTTGAACATTTCCGTCACCGGTAGTGATTCGTGCCGGAGCCAGGCTGACTTCAAATGTTTCTGAAGCTCCGACAGGTTCACCCGCAGGACGTGAAGATGGCCTGTAGGTACTGTTTTCAACGGCTTTGTCTGTTTCCTTTTTACAGCAAATTATTAAAGCCGGAAGCATTAACAACCATAGCAGCTGAAGTGTTTGTTTCATGTTAATGGTATTTAGGACATAAAATGCCTTTGCATCGGATTATACCTGTGGTAATTTGCATTGACAAAATGATCTCATCAAGCAGGATGTTCAGGAAAACGGCTCCATTCTCCTGTGCAAGAATTATTAGCAGAATTACAGCCTGCCGGCTGCAGGTAATCAAAGCCCGGTAAGAATATACACTATATAGGCAAATGCCTGAAGTGGCAACAAAGAAAATAACTTTCCTTTCCCCTTAAAAGAGAATTTTTATAAATGGAAGAAACTTGATAAGCAATTTTGAAATCCTGAATGCATTAAGATTCTTGTACGGCAGATGTTCCGAGATGCTTAAGTGTTTTATCAAAAACAAGGGTTCCGAATGGGAAAAACGCAGCGACGAAACCTTTAAATACTGTAGAAATACCAAGGTTATATTTAAACTTTACAATTACCAACTGAGCGATATAAGCCATAAACAATATTCCGTGAAACCAGCCCACATAAGTTACCATAAGTGGTTTTCCGGCAAGATATTTTAAAGGCATTGCAATCAACAATAATAAAAGCCAGGAAAGCGCTTCTGCAAATCCGAGAAATCTTAATGTTTTTACTGCCTGATCTTGTTTAACGGCCATTATCTGTAATGTTTAAATGTGAACCTGGCCGCAAAACTAACTGATAATGTTGAGTTGGAAAACTTACCTCGTCCAATATAATGTAAAATTTACTTAAATTATACATTCTAAAGTTTGTTTATGAAAATACTGTGGAGTTATCTGAAGGCTTATAAGGGACTAATTGCAATTTCACTGTTACTGGCAGGTGTTGCGCAGGTATTGAATCTTATCGATCCTCTGATTTTTGGAAAGATTATAGACGATTACGCCAATAATCCTGATGGCAAAACCGAAGATGAACTGGTAAGAGGAGTGTTATGGCTTTTGCTAGTAGCAATTGTAGTGGCAATGCTGGCTAGAGTTGCCCGGGGATTTCAGGAATATGTTACCAGAATGATTGTGCAGAAGTTTGGAACTAAAATCTTTGACGACGGTTTAAAACAAACTTTAAGGCTGAGTTTTCAGGAGTTCGAAGACCAGAGAAGCGGTGAAACCTTATCCATATTGCAAAAAGTAAGAAGAGATACCGAAAGATTCATTACTTCCTTTATACAGGTGATATTTTCATCTTTGGTTGGCCTGGGTTTCCTCGTTTGGTATTCTATTACTCGTCATTGGGCTTTGATTCCGGTTTTCCTGATTGGAATCCTAATACTGGGTACTCTCACAGGTTTGCTAAGCAAAAAGATTAAGGAAATACAGAAAAACATCAACAGGGAAACCAATAAATTATCGGGTGTCATTACGGAATCGCTGCGAAATATTGAATTGGTGAGGAGCCTGGGATTAACCTTCCCTGAAATCAGAAAGCTGAAAATTTATACCAGGCAGATTTATGAACTGGAAATGGAAAAAACCCGGAAGGTGCGTACACTATCTTTTCTTCAGGGAACCACACTGAACATTCTGAAACATTCCGTGCTGTTTGCATTATTATGGCTGATATTTCGGAACATCTTATCCACAGGTGAACTGATAGCGATGCAGTTTATTTCAGTAAGTATATTTAATCCTTTACAGGATATCGGCAACATTATACTTTCATACAGAGAAGCGGAAGCCTCGCTAAATAATTTTGAAACTCTGATGAAAAAGCCTGTGGAAACCAGGCCGGAATCACCAATTGAAATCAATTCGCTGGAGAAAATTGAGTTCCGTAATGTGGTTTTCAGGCACAAAAATGCCTCACAGAATTCGGTAAACAATATTTCATTTAAAGCCTATAAAGGGGATACCATTGCATTTGTGGGCCCTTCAGGAAGCGGGAAATCTACCCTTGTAAAATTGCTGGTAGGATTGTATTTACCCAAGGAAGGAGAAATATTGTTCAACGATATACCGTTGAATAACCTCAGGTTAAACCACATCAGAAGGCAACTGGGGTTTGTAACTCAGGATACGCAATTGTTTTCCGGAACTATTAAGGAAAACCTGCAACTGGTGAAATCCGATGCCACTGATGAAGAAATAATACAGGCTTTACAACAGGCATCGGCAGACAGTTTCCTGAAACGTGCACCCAAAGGCATATATACTACAATAGGGGAAAGCGGATTAAAACTTTCCGGAGGGGAAAGACAAAGGATATCCATTGCCAGGGCTTTGTTAAGAAACCCCGGAATGATGATATTTGATGAAGCAACATCTGCATTGGATTCGTTAACAGAAACAGAAATTACCAACACCATTATCGAATTGTCAAAATCCCGCGAAAGAATTACCATCATGATTGCGCACAGGCTTTCCACCATCATGCATGCCGATACAATTTATGTCCTGGAAAAAGGGGAGATTGTAGAGCAAGGCTCACATACCGAGCTTCTGGAACAAAAAGGTTTATACTATGCTATGTGGAGGCAGCAGATTGGAGAACGAAAGCTTTATACTGCAGCTGCTGAAATAGTAAATGCAGACGGGCAGGACAATGATGACAAGGAAGACTTAAATTTAACCTATCCTTGATATTCCTGCAGTGTTTCCTCCAATAATCTTCCGTTTTCCAAACGGAAAACATGGTCACAGCAGGATATCAACCCTTTGCGATGGGTAATGAGGATAATGGTTTTGCCCTGTTCTTTGTACCATAGTAAAGTATCTGCCAGACGGCTTTCAGCCAGGTCATCTAGTGCTGAACTGGGTTCATCCAGAATGAGAATTTCAGGTTCCCTGAACAGGGTTCTTGCAATGGACAGCCTTTGCATTTGTCCACCTGATAAATTCATTCCTCTTTCTCCTAAAGAGGTATGATATCCTGAAGGAAGCGTAGCAAAAAAATCATGTATCCCCAGCCTTTTACAAATACTCACCATTTTATCATAATCGGGAATGGCCCCCATCATAATATTCTCTGCTATTGTACCGGAAAACACTACAGGCTTTTGGGGAACAGCACCGATGTGATTCCTGAGGATTTTAAAAGGAATCATGCGTATTTCCTTATCTTCAATTAGTATTCTTCCGTTTTTGACGGGATATAAATTTTGCAGCAAACTGAAAAAAGTAGATTTCCCGCAACCACTTTCACCTGTAATAGCAGAAATTTTTTGTAAAGGAATAATGCAGGAAAGGTTTTGAAACAGAAGGGGAGCTCCCGGATATCCAAAGCTTATTTTCTCGAGTTGGATATTACCTTCCCCGGTAAAGGAAATGCCAGGAAGCGCCATTGAATCATCTTCAGTATTAAGATCTAAAATTTCATACAACCTTTCTGCTGCAATCAGGGCATCCTGAATCATTTTATTAGCGCCGATAAGATAAAGGGCAGGGGAGGTAAAATATCCTATTAGCGCATAAAAAGAAAGCAACTCTCCGGGGGTTAGTTCACGATGAACCACAAAATAACTTCCGCACCAGAGAATGATGATGGTAAACAGCCTCATGATGAATTCAGAACTGTTTCCTAATTGTAGTGATTGTACAGAAAAAGTATATATGATTCTTAAAAGCCTGATAAACCTGGATTCTACTTTATAATAAAACTGTTCTTCCAGTCCGAGTTGCCTGATAGCACCTGCCGAACTGAGGTTCTCCACCAGCTGGGATTCCAGCTCGGCATTTTGTACCATCAGTTTTCTTTGCCATTTTTTACTCATATGATGACTTACAATAAAGGAGGCAATGAAAAAAGGCAGGATAAGCGCCATGATGAATGCCAGCTTAATATTGAAAATACACATGAGGATAAAAGAGCAGACAATCGTAAAAATATTCACCGTTATGCCTATTGCGGATTCATTGATGAAGGCCCTGATTTTTACGGCATCGCCCACCCGGCTCATGATTTCTCCTACCCGCATGGTATCGAAAAATTGCTGGGGGAGTTGCTGGATATGCCTGTAATATCCCAATATCAGTCTGGCATCAATGTGCTGTCCTGTTTTCAATACAAAAAGAGATTTGAAATATCCAATGGTTATTTGAAAGATGAGGAGTATGATCATGATCACACTCATCAGGTTTAATAACTGCAGGTTTCCTTCTGCCAAAACCACATCTACAATTTTCTGAACATACACAGAGGTGGATAATCCAAGCACGGTAAATATTAAAGCGCCTGCAACGGCTTGAAACATTATAGAAGAATGTGGCCGGGTGAGTTGAAAAAATCTTTTCCATACAGACCGGATATGGTTACCGGGTGAAAACTTTTCAGAAGGCTGCAAAAGGATCAATACACCCGTCCATATTTTACCAAATTCTTCAATTGATTGCTTTTCCATTTTTCCCGGCCCGGGATCCATATATACTATTTTATCCTTTTTGTATTTTCTGATGACCACATAATGGTTCCAGCCATTTGGGAGGATTACATGTGCAATGGCAGGATAGGGGATATGATGCAGCGCTTCTTTCCCTGCTTTAACTCCTTTGGCAGAAAACCCCATTTTCTCAGCCGCTTCAATCATTCCTAAGGCAGTGGTTCCTGAATGCCCTGTTCCGCAATACTGCCTGATGACAGATATTGGCAGGAACAATCCGTAAACAGCGGCCACGGAAGCCAGGCAGGCTGCCCCGCAATCCGTTGCATCATGTTGTTTAACAATGATTCGCTTTTTCCTCATAGTCCGGCTGTAGCATTGGGGTTTAACCAATCACTCAATTGTTCGTACAATAAATCCCAGGCAGAACGACGGGCAATTTTAAATCTGGCGGTAAATGTCATTCCTTTCTTAAGCTCAGCCCAGCCTCCGCCGGGTAAGGATATTATATCTGAATTAAAACTGCATTTGACCCTGTAAGAAGGAATATTATCAATGAGCATAAAATCCTGGTCAATGGAAAGGATTTTTCCTTCAATAGTGCCAAACCTGTTGAAATGATAAGCATCTACCTGAAACAGACATTCCTGCCCGGGATAGAGGAAGCCGATATTTTTATTAGGAATGAAGCATTCTGCAATCAATGCTGTTTTGGGAGATATAATACAAAATACCTGTCCGGCTTCTATAGTACTTCCGGAATACCGTGCTGTCAACGATTCAACAGTACCGGTATAGGGAGAATAAATGTAATAGTACTTCCGTTCCGCTTCCAGCCTTAATATCTCTCTTTCAATAACTGCAATTTCTTCCTGCAATTTCTGGAATTGAATTTCCCATTCCTGGTATTGCATGTCGGAATAGGACTTCAGGTTGGCCGCAGCAATATCAAGCTTGTATTCTAATTCTTTTACCCTTTTCGGCGTAGATGCTTTTTCCGCTAGGAGGACTTTCTCGACATGAAGTTCTGAGGCAGCTTGATTTTTACCGATTTGTAATTCTTTAATTTTAGACTTATAGGCCTGAAACTGCCTGCGGATATGTGGGGCATTAATCTTATCGGGATTGTTGAGCAGGATATGATTATAATCTTCGGCATACAGCTTTTTCCTTTCAAGATCTTCTTTGTAAAAAGAAATTTTATCCTGTAACAGGGAATCATCCAATACAAAAAGCAAGTCGCCTTTGTTTACCAAATCACCGTCCTTAACCAGTATGTTTTTCAATCTGGAATGAATCATGGAGCGGATTTCCATCCTCTCCTCCATTGGCCGGATAATGCCACCGGCTTTTACACTTAAATCAAATTTCAGAAATGGAAGAGATGCAATGATTCCGATGATGAATAATACGATAATAATATACACTGCATTTGACCGCAGCCCCATCTTACCTAAATACACCAGTTCAGAATCGGCCCAGACGGGTATTTCCTTCTCTTCAGCCATAATCCATATAGATTTAAAGGCTTAAAGGAGGGAAATCTAATTGATGTAAATGCCTAATAATTATTTTTCTGTTTGACCCGATTGCGATTCTTTTTTAGCCAGGTCACGGTAAGCATAAAATAAGACCAGCAAGATCAAAAGTGGAACATTTACGAAGAAAAATCGGAGAGGATCCCATTCACCTGAACCTCCTATTCTCTTATGAAACAATTGCAGCGTTAAAAGGTTTAATAGACGCAGGAAAATTTCAAATACAGCCGCAATTATTATTCCCATTAAAACGGATTTCCATGGGAACGGAAACCTTCGGTAAAAAATAGGAAGAAATAATAGTCCTCCATAAATACAAGAAAGCAATATCAGATCGATAGTATCAATTTGAAGTTTCATTTTATAAAATTTATAGAAGGGGCCTTGCTTAAAACAAGGCCCTTTTGGCTATTTCTTATAAGTGCTTGGAAGCGAAGCCTGATATTCTGATGCGGTTTTACAGAATTCCCAGAAACCTTTCAATAGCGCTCCTATTCCATAAGCAATATCATAAGCCAGGCTGGTTTCTTTCGAAGGCTTGTTATCGTCATTCCCTCCAAATATTAAGCACAGCTCCTCATGCTTTAGTTCATGAATCATCAACTCTCTCATAAACCAATCTTTTAGGTTTAAAAATTATTGTATTGAATTCCATCCGTCGGAAAACCCTTTTTTTATATCAGGCCAATGTTTTGAAAGTTCCTGATAAAGGGTATAAAGCGCTGCTCCTTTTAACCAGGGTGGAAGAGCCGCTTCCTCACCACCTACAATCAACCCCATCTCCTTTTCCGACAGGGCAACAACTCCATACTGCTCGTAATTCATGTTCTGCATCATGTTGCCGTTAATTTAAACGCTCCTCTTTCGAAATACTCAGGGCATAGAGCTTTTTCCCTTATTTTTCCCACCCGCTGCGCAACGAATCTTTTTCCCGGGAAAATTGCTTTTTAAAGGCATTCAGTAGGATATTGCGTATCTGATGGAATTGCTTTCGGGTATAAATTTACTCCACCTCCAAAAGCCTAAAATGGGTTTTTCACTAAATTGTTACCGTTTTTTTCCCATGGTCAAAATATTTTTTTTCGTTATATTATTGGCCGCCTGTCCCGTTTTGGGGTTTGCACAGATATTTGGCGGTAACCCTCCACAGCAATGGATGCAAATCGACCATGACAGCTTCCGGCTGATATTTCCAAAAGGAATGGAAACTACTGCGATTAAGCTGGCCGGATTGTTTTCTTCACTTCCTGTATCCCCTGATAATTCAAGCATTGGAAAGTTTAAGAAAATTAATTTTGTTGTTCAGAACAAAACTGTTCAAAGTAATGGTTATGTAGGCCTGGGACCTTACAGAAGCGAACTGATGACTGTGGCGCCTCAAAACAGCTTTCGCCTTGGTTTACCATGGCTGAATACCCTTGGTATTCATGAATACCGCCATGTTCAGCAGTTCAATCACCATAACAGGGGAATTGCCCGTTTAACCGGAAAAGTTCTGGGAGATGATGCCAGGGCGCTTCTCAATAACACTGCAATACCCAACTGGTTTTGGGAAGGTGATGCTGTGTGGTATGAAACAAAGTTAACTGAAACGGGTAGGGGAAGACTGCCTTGGTTTTACAATAACTTTCGTTCACTTTGGCTTTCAAATAATGCATATTCTTATTTAAAACTCAGAAATGGCTCCCTTAAAGACCTCGTGCCCGGTCATTACGAACTGGGCTATTTACTGGTGGAATATGGGAAGAACAAATTCGGTAACGGATTCTGGGAAAAGGTAACCGCCGACGCAGCAGTATTTAAAGGATTGGTTTATCCGTTTCAAAATGCCTTTAACCGGCACTCAGGAATGAGGTTTAGGGATTTTGTAAGGGAAGTGCAGGATCATTATAAAATAGCAATATTGGAGGATAATATTAAGCTTGATCCCGATACTTCATTCAACCATTTTGAAGGAAACAGATTATACCCGCAATGGATAAATGATTCCACGTTGGTGTATACTTTTAACTCATTTTCACAAAATCCGGCTTTCATCATAAAAAATATTCACACCGGAGTAGAGAAAAAAATTACCGAAAGATATATTTCTGTTGATGAGTATTTCAGCTATGCATCAGGAAAGTTGGTATATACCGCCTACAGGGAGGATATCCGCTGGGGATGGAAAGAATACGGGGAAATTGTGGTGGCAGACATAGAAACGGGCAGGCAGAAATACATCACAAAGAAGACAAGGTATTGTTCCCCTTCATTTAATAAAAGTGCAGATAAAATCGTATTAGTGCACATCCCGGAAACCGGGAATCATGAATTAAGAATTATTAACCTTTCCGACAGCATTGTTTTTAGCTTTACCCATCCCGATTATCCGGAGTTTGCCTATCCTGTTTTTCTGGATGAAGAACATATTTTGGCAGTAGGAAGAAATGAAACCGGCAGACAAACCATTCTGAAAATAGAAATTCCCTCAAAAAGTTTCGAACAATTATTACCAGTTGCACTGAATCCGGTTGGTTTTATAAGAGTGGACAACGATGATATATATTTTAACCGATCCGATGAAGGAACAGATAAAATTTATGTGCTGAGGGAAAAGGGAAGAGGAGCATTGCAGGAACTTGATTTAAACAATAAAAGACCGGTATATTATCCCGGTGTATTGCAGCATAACATTTCCTGGTCTGTTCCTACAATTTCCGGTAATCATATTATTGTGGCTAAAACCGACAGCCTGTCTTTCAAAACTGTTGACAAATTGGATATTAGCGATTCTTTCCCCGGTTCGACATTGGGTTTAATGAATAAAATTTCAGAGGATAGTTCCGCTTTTTATACAATTGAATCTTATACATCTCTTACAAGTTTGTTTAATTTTCACAGTATCAGGCCCTATGCCTCTGATCCCGAATATACCTTAACTTTAATTGGAGAAAATATCCTTAATAATTTTATCTCTTCCGTTTCGGCTGCTTATAACCGTAATGAAAAAAGCGCAGGTTTAGGGATAAATTTTGGGTATGCAGGATGGTGGCCGCAAATCTTTGCCGGGGGAGAATATAATTTTTCCCGGAAAGGCATATTGAACGGAAATACCGTTGCCTGGAATGAAAGTTCGGTTTACGCCGGTGCACAGGTTCCCCTGAATCTTTCAAGGGGAAAATATTTTACAAGGCTGTTGATAAGAGAACAATTTCACCTGAGTGACAAGGATTTTTTCGGAACTTATAAAGACAGCATGCTGAACGAAACATTGACCTATCAACATTTCCATTTAAGGTTTACCCATCAGCTTCGTTCAGCTACACAACACATTTATCCCCGGTTTGCTCAAACACTTACCCTACAGCATCGCTCCGGATTGGGGGCAACGGAGGCCAATCAGTTTTTACTTTCTTCTGCATTATATTTTCCGGGGTTATCCCGAAATCATAGTTTTGTGTTGTATGGCGCCTTTCATCAGCGAAATGAAAATTATGCTCCTTTTAGCAATAATTTTCCTTTTTCAAGAGGTTATGAAACTGCCAATTTCCGAAAAATGTACCGCTTGGGTGCTGATTATCATTTCCCCGTTTGTTACCCCGATGCAGGTTTTGCTCATATCATTTATCTGATGCGCGTGCGGGCGGCAGGATTTTTTGATTATACCCGTGTATTTAACGAAGGGCTGAATATGCACAGAGATTTTAAATCGGCCGGACTGGAAATAACTTTTGACACTAAATGGTGGAACCAGGTTGAATTTCCTATCGGTTTCCGATGGTCTGTGTTAATGGATCAGGGAATTGCCGAAGAGCGCCAAAACAGATTTGAAATCATTCTTCCTGTTATATTCAATTAAGGCAATTAAATAAAAAAGCCATTACCTTAAACCGGTAATGGCCTTAAAAGTTTATAAAAAGGTTATTGAAGTTCTTTCAAACTTTCTTCAATGATCTTGATTTTCTCGGCGGCATCACTGTATTTTTTCTTTTCTCTTTCTACCACCTCAGGCTTTGCATTCTGCATAAATTTCTCATTATTCAGTTTCTTTTCTACAGAAGCAATAAAACCTTTCAGGTAATCCAGTTCTTTCTCCAGTGCAGCAATTTGCTCGCTGTGGTCAATGGTAACGTAGGTCTGAATATAAAATTTATCCTTACCTGTAACCACCGTAATCGTATTTCCCAAGGTTTCATCAGTGAAAGCAATGGATTCTGCATTCACCTGTTTCATTAGAATTTGCTGTACTGCAGCATATAAAGCTTTGTCTTCAGACTGAATATATAATTTGATGGGGTCTTTTGATTTCAGCTTATTCTTAATTCTTGCATCTCTCAGGGCAGAAATGGCTTTTTTTAATTGTTCTCCGTATTCCAGAATTTCCAAATCTGCTTTACCTGCTGCCGAGTATTGTTTAATGCATAATGCTCCGGTACCCGGTTTCAGCAGTGCAAAGATCTCTTCCGTAATGAATGGCATAAATGGATGCAGCAAATGCATCAGTTCGCTGAAGAATTCAACGGTTTTATTGTAGGTATAAGCAGGCATGGCTTCTTCCTGAGCAGGTTTTACCCATTCGAGGTACCAGCTGCAGAAATCATCCCATATTAAAGTATAAAGTTGTTTCAGTGCTTCACTTAATCTGAACTCCTGCATGAGTTTTTCCTGTTCGGCTTTGGCCGCTGCAAGTTTATTGGCAAACCATTGTACGGCAAATTCCTGAATATCTTCAGTGGGAATATCTTCTGCATGATGAGGTTCGGAAGCAAATGCAGACACATCGCCTGATACCGCTGCACCATCATCGGAAAGGTTGTTGAAATTTACCCTTGACTCCCACATCTTCACCAGTTTCAGGGCATTCCAGATTTTATTGTAAAAAAGTTTTCCCTGTTCGGGTGAAGTTTCGTCAAACAATAAATCATTACCTGCAGGTGCAGAAATCATGATTCCAAATCTGACTGCATCGGCTCCAAATTTATCTATCAGGTCGAGCAAATCGGGTGAGTTTCCTAAACTTTTACTCATTTTCCTTCCCTGCTTATCCCTAACCATTCCGGTAAAATAAACATGCTCGAATGGATATTTTCCGGTAAACGCTTTACCGGCCATAATCATTCTGGCAATCCAGAAAAATATGATATCCTGACCTGTAACAACAACCGAAGTGGGGTAGTAGTAATTGAAATCCGGATTGCCGGGTTCTGAAATTCCTTTAAATACTTCTATTGGCCAGATCCAGCTACTGAACCAGGTGTCCAATACATCGTCATCCTGACGAAGGCTTTTACCTCCTGCTTTAACTTTTGCTTCTTCTTCATTTTCTGCCACATAACAATTACCCTCTTCATCATACCAGGCAGGAATTCTTTGTCCCCACCAGAGCTGGCGGCTGATACACCAATCGTGTACATTTTCCAGCCAGTGTTTGTAAGTATTGAGGAATCTTTCTTCAGGATGAATTTTGATATTTCCGCTTAATACCTCATCCAGTGCAGCTTTAGCCAGTGATTCCATTTTAAGGAACCACTGAGTGGAAATTCTTGGTTCCACCACTGCTCCGCTTCTCTGGCTGTAACCTAACCTGGTGGAGTAGGTTTCTTCCTTCACAATGATGCCCATGTTGCGAAGGTCTTCCACTATTTTCTTCCTGGCTACAAACCTGTCGGTACCTACATACACTTTCGCAGCCTCACTTAACGTGCCGTCTTCATTCAATGTATCAATAATCTCCAGCTGGTATTTCAAACCGATGTTATAGTCGTTGATATCATGAGCCGGAGTAATTTTCAATGCACCTGTACCAAATTCGGGATCAACGTATTCGTCGAATATAATCGGAACTTTTCTGTTTATCAGTGGTATAAGCGCAAACTTGCCTTTAAGGGATGTATACCTTGGATCATTAGGATTCACGCATACGGCAGTATCCCCCATGATGGTTTCAGGTCTTTGTGTGGCAATGGTGATAAATCTTCCCTCTTCAGGATTTCCGTTGGCATCCAGTATCTGGTATTTTACATGATAAAGTGTACCATTTACTTCCCTGTATTCCACTTCTTCATCGCTGAGTGCGGTACGTGCTGCAGGATCCCAGTTGATCATCCTGGCACCGCGGTAAATCAGGCCTTTTTTATAGAGCTCATTAAATATTTTAATCACTGAACGATAATAATGGTCGTCCATGGTGAAGGTTACCCGGTTCCAGTCTACACTGCAGCCCAGTTTTTCTATCTGCCCGTAAATGATGTTACCGTATTTTTCTTTCCATTCAAAAGCGTATTTCAAAAACTCCTCGCGGCTGAGAGCATGTTTGTCAATCCCTCTATCTTTCAGCATTTGCACTACCTTGGCTTCGGTAGCAATGGAAGCATGGTCACTTCCCGGAACCCAGCAGGCGTTCAGTCCACTCATCCTGGCTCTTCTGATAAGAATATCCTGAACGGTTTCGTTAAGGGTATGCCCCATATGCAACACACCGGTTACATTAGGCGGGGGAATACAAATGGTAAATGGCTTCCTTTCATCGGGAAAGCTTTGAAAGTATTTGTTTTCTTTCCAGATGTCATTCCATTTCTTTTCCGTTACCGCAGGATCATAATATTTGCTCAGTTCCATAAAAAATAAATGCTTATTAATGCTTGTAAAAAGCAAAAATAAGCATTGTTAAGTATCTTTTCAGAACCTAATATCCCTTTCCGGATGGTTACATCCGGCTATCAGTTAACCTTTAATGACGGATAATCATCAAGCATACCAGAACAGCCATGACAGCAGCATGATCAGCATCAGAAATCCAATAGCCAGTAATGCTACTTCCACTTTTTCCGGTAAATGAAATGAGTTGAACTTTTTCATGTCAAATGTTTTTGGTGAAAAAATCCTTAACGGGCCGGTAAAGTGTTCAGGGGTATTGGACTTAGAATTGAAAATATCTTGGTGGAGATTCGTAAAGCCTTGCCGTAAATAATTCCTGACAACTCTAATATACAAAATAATTTATAGTTTACAAAATTTCCCTTAAAACCCAAAGCATTATGTGTGAATAGCTAAAAGTTTTAGCAAAACCCCTTAATTTTGGCTATCTAAATTTTATCCTTTGGAATATGCCATTGTAGATATTGAAACAACGGGTGGTTTTGCTGCAGACAACGATATTACAGAAATTGCCATTTACTGTTATAACGGGAAGGAAATTACTGCAGAATATACAACACTGGTAAGGCCGGAAAAGCCGATTCCTTATTTCATACAGGTATTGACAGGCATATCCCATGAAATAGTGGCAAAAGCTCCGAAATTTGAAGATATTGCCGCAGAGGTTGCCAAATTGTTAAAAGGACGGGTTTTTATTGCGCACAATGTCAATTTTGATTATTCCTTTCTTAAATACCATCTAGAAAAATCAGGCTACAAGCTGGATGCTCCGAAACTTTGTACGGTTAGGTTGTCCAGAAAAGCTTTCCCTGGATTAGTATCCTATAGCCTGGGCAATCTATGCCGTGCACTAGGCATTCCTATTGAAAACCGGCACAGGGCAGGAGGGGATGCCAAAGCCACTTGTCTGCTTTTTCAAAAAATTCTTGAAGAAAAAGGAGATACGCTGATTAAACAATTCCTGAAACGGAATTCCAAAGAAATGATTCTTCCGTTGAATCTGCCTGCGGAAGCAGTAATCAATCTGCCCTATTGCCCGGGTGTGTATTATTTCCACGATGAAAAGGGAACAGTAATTTATGTAGGCAAAGCCAAAAACATCAAATACCGGGTAACCGGCCATTTTTCCAATAACAGCGCAGGTAAAAAGAAACAGGAGTTTCTGCGCAACATTTACAAAATTACCTATACACCCTGTGGTTCCGAATTAATGGCACTCATACTGGAATCTGTAGAAATAAAAAGACTTTGGCCGAAATATAACCGCTCACTGAAAAACCCGGTTGCAGGTTATGGTTTGTATTGCTATGAAGGTCAGGCCGGATTTATGCATCTGGTAATCGACAGGTTAAAAAAATTTCCCGAACCATTATACCTGTTCGATAATTATTCAGAAGGCCATTCGTTTTTAAAATCGCTGGCAAAAAAATTTAATCTTTGTCCTAAACTTTCTGCATTGCAATGGGCCAATGTTCCCTGTTCGGGTATTGAAGAGGGTTATTGTTTTGGAGCATGTGAACAGAAAGAACCTGCAGGAGAATACAATAAAAGAGTGCAGGAAGCACTCGAATATATCAACCATTCACTACCTAGTTTTGCCTTATTGGATAAGGGAAGAACCGCTTCGGAAAAAAGCTGTATCCTGGTGGAAAAAGGCAGGTTTGTAGGGATGGGGTATATTCCCGTTGAAGCATCGGGAGCAAACATGGAAAAGCTTAAAGAATATATTCAGCTTTATCCTGAAAATGAATTCATCAGAAAACTTGTATTTCAAATTATTGGAAAAAAGAATAACAATGTTGTCATATTCCCTTCCTCTGTACCCGAAATTTCTGAAAGTGGCTCTGCCGGTATTCCTTCTTAGTTTTCTTTCCTGTAATCATGCTGATGAGGTAAAACAAGTTTACCAAAATAGTGAAGAAAAGGTGCAGGAAATGCATCAGCCTGTTTCTCCATACCGGGAAACTGTTAGCGAAATGCCGGTGGCTGGTTACAGTATCAAAACCGACGATGCTTTAAATGACTGGTATTTTAAACTTGATATTTTCGAAACTCCTGAAACCTTCAAATATCTCATGAAATTTCAGTTTGAAGAGATTAGGGGAGAGGATACTTTAAAATTTCCTCATGCCGGAAAGGAACTAAAGCCCGTTGTGCAAAAAGGCCCTGAGCAATACTCTGCCATCATAGGATTCGAAGACCCCTCCGACGGAAGTTTCAAGGAATACAAAAAGTTATTCGTGGAAAACGGTCAGCTGAAATTGAAAATTTTAAAAAGGTATGCAGCCTTTACAAAATAATTAAGCTACAGAAGGTATCCTGTCTTTCAGCCAGCTGTCTTTAACAGGAATAAGCCAGTTTTCTTCCAGTTCTTTTTTGGTGGATATAGTATTGTTGAAATACAAGGTGTCTTTATGCAGAAAACCATGCTCCAAAGCATATTTTACCTGCGAAAGTGGGATGGCTTCTATTTTATCTTTTACAATGAAAGCCAGATTGGTGCGGGAAAACATATCAATGTTGAAAAGCCTTTCCACCTCTTTAATCATTCTTACCGAACTGTCGGTACTACAGCCGCTCACCACAGTTTCTGATTCATCAGCCATTAGAATTATAAACCTTCCGAAAAACAAATTGGCATAACCTTTTACTTTTTTACCGTGAGCATGCCATTCCTGAATGAATTCATTAAGAATTTCCTGCAGTTTGAAAGCTTCCCCAAGGCCAAACATTCTTCCTGCCTGATAAATCCATACCCGTGAATTATCTGCAAAATCTTCAGGTAAATGCTTTTGAAAGTTGATATCCATGCTGCAAAGGTAGTTTATCGAAATATTAAAAATGAAAAATGAAACATGAAAAATGGGGAACCTGAAGATCCCCCATTATCAAATACAATATTTTAAGAATATATAAACTATTGAAATACATTCATATGATTTATTCCATGCTTTTTTCCACCAATTCTGCAATATCCAATACCTGCACTTCTCCTTCTTTTTCTTTTCCTTTCACTCCATCGGTAAGCATGGTGTTACAGAACGGACAGGCTGAAGCTATAATACCTGCCCCGGTAGCTAAGGCTTCGTTTGTCCTTTCCTGGTTAATTCGGATATTGCCTTTTTCTTCTTCTTTAAACATTTGAGCTCCTCCGGCCCCGCAACAAAGTCCTTTGCTCCTGCATCGCTTCATTTCCACCAGTTCGCTGTCTAAAGCTTCAAGCACTTTTCTGGGTGCTTCATAAATTGAATTTGCCCTGCCGAGATAGCAACTGTCGTGATAGGTAATTTTCTTCCCTTTAAAAGCTCCACCTTCTTTTAAAACGATTTTTCCGCTATCTATTAATTGTTGTAAAAAGGTTGTATGATGGATGACCTCATAGTTTCCTCCCAGCTCGGGGTATTCGTTTTTAAGAATATTAAAGCAATGCGGACAGGCGGTAACGATTTTTTTAACATTATATCCGTTGAGAATTTGAATATTTTGGTAAGCCATCATTTGGAAAAGGAATTCGTTACCGGACCTTCTTGCAGGATCTCCTGTACACATTTCTTCCTTACCCAGAATGGCAAACGAAATACCTGTTTTCCGTAGTATAGAGGCAAATGCCCTGGTGATTTTCTGGGCACGCTGGTCAAAGCTACCCGAACATCCTACCCAGAACAGTACTTCGGGAGATTCTCCTCTTGCGGCAAATTCAGCCATTGTTGGTATTTCCATATGCTTCTATTAATTTCCTTTTAAGTGATTAACTGTTTACCCATTGGTCTCGTTCATCGGGACTAAACTTCCAGGGCGCGAAATTGTTTTCGATATTGCTGAACATGGAGTTCCACTCTTGCGGAGCTTTACTGTCTTCCATAATCAGGCATCTTCTTAATTCCAGAATAATTTCCAGCGGGCTGATGGCCACAGGACATTCCTGAACACAAGCATTACAGGAGGTACATGCATTCAGTTCTTCCACGGAAATATAATCGTATAATAAAGTTTTTCCGTCGGCTTCAAAACTTCCTTTTTCATTGATGATTTTGCCTACATCTTCTATCCTGTCGCGGGTAGACATCATTATTTTTCTTGGTGAAAGGAGTTTGCCGGTTTGCGTTGCAGGACAGGCAGCACTGCATCGCCCGCATTCGGTACAGGCATAGGCATCCAGTAAGTTCTTCCAGGTAAGGTCAAAAATATCCCTTGCCCCAAATTTTTCAGGAGCCTGAGCATCGGAAGGTGCCAGTTCGGGCTGCATGGCATACAGCACTTCATTTTGCACGGAAGGCATATTGTTCATTTTGCCCATGGGTTCCAGTCTTGCATAATAGGCATTGGGGAAGGCCAGTATAATATGCAGGTGCTTGGAGTAAGGAAGGTAATTTAAAAATGCAAGTATCCCCACTATATGCAGCCACCAGGCTGCCCTCTCCGTTACCATAAGGGTTTGGTTGGAAAAATCCTCCAACAGCGGATGAAGCGATTTAGAAAGGATAAAATTTCCGGGCGTTGCGGCATATTCCTCCACTCCTCTTTGCGCCAGCAGGGTATCGGCAGCATTCATAATAAGAAACAATGCCATCAGCACGATTTCCGTAATCAATATATAATTCGCATCAGAACGTGGCCATCCGTCAAGGTCGCGGCTAATAAAACGTTTTAATTTGATCACATTCCTGCGAATCAGAAATATTGCACAGGCAATCAATACACCCAAAGCCAGGAATTCAAAAGCATTAATGAGGAAGAAATACAACCCCGAAGAAACCCCTGCCAGTATCCGGTGGGTTCCGGCAATACCGTCAATCAGGATTTCCAATACTTCAATATTAATGATGATAAATCCTGCATAAACGATAAAATGCAGTACGGCAACCAATGGGTTCCTGAACATTTTTTTCTGGCCAAAAGCCAGTAACAAAAGGTTTTTCCAACGCAGGTCCTTATTGTCGGAAAAATCGGCATCCCGGCCCAAAAGAATATTTCTTCTGATTTGTCTGACTTTTCGTGCAAAAAAGTAGACACTTATCACAAGGATAATTACAAACATTATTTGCGGTAAATATTCCATAACGGTTATATTAGGGCTAAGATAAGAGAAAAATTTTCTGCGAAATTGATTTACTTAATTAGCTTTGAAAAAAAGATTAAATGGAGAAGAATTATATTCTCGACAGGGAGACCATCGGGAAGAAGTTTTATAGAATGGCATACGAAATAATGGAGGAAAATTTCGATACCAACCATATGTATCTTGTGGGGATTAAGGAAAACGGAGTAGTAATAGCCAGAAATGTAAAGGAAATCCTTGACAGGATTTCAGAAATCAAAACCGAAATCATTGAGCTGTCGATGGATAAACAACATCCCAGTGAAATTAGCTTAAGTAGTAGTCCCGACTTTAATAATGCCAACATCATCATTATAGATGATGTATCCAATTCCGGCAAAACCATGCTATACGCTTTAAAACCTTTCCTCGAAGCACAGCCGAAAAAAATTCAAACCCTCGTACTCATAGATCGAAGCCATAAAAAATTTCCAGTCCATAACGATTATGTTGGACTTTCCATTGCCACCACCCTCCAGGAGCATATTTATGTGGAAGTGCATGGCGAGGACGTGGTAGGGGCGTGGATGGAATAACAAATTAAAAATTGGCTGCTATTCTTTGTTGGTATGCGAAGTTTTGCCTCCTGAGGTAACCGGAATTTTCGCTAAAAAATTACATATTAATTCAGTCCGGATTTCAGGCTTCTGTACTGTGTTTGAGTAAAATAATTTCAAGCCAAAAGAAACTTCAACCAATTTAGCGTTTCTCTTGTTGCTAATGGACAGGGTTTACTTTAGGAATAGGCTCCGGAAACTTCTTGGTTATTGTCGCTTATAGATGTTCCGGACCGGAAATTTTGCTTCCATAGCATACCTTTTCTGCAAATAGGGAGTTCTCTAATAATTTTTAATGAAGAATTCCAATATCTGATGCTTTTATACCGAAAAATGTACAAGAATTTCCTCTTAAAAGGAGTATCATATCACCCCAAAAAACACTCCGTTTGGTAATTAAATCTTTAATTTTTATTTCTAAAAATATATTGGTCTGAACCTAATTCCACTTTTCGTATTCACTTCAAGAGCAGGAGCGGGTATTTTCACCATATTTAGTACAAATAATGTAGAGCGCAACAATTTGCTGCGGGTAGGAATTTTAGTAAAATCTATATCGGGAGAGAGGAAGAATTGACGGTAACGTGGAATATCATAACGGGTAATTTCATAGCCGGCCTCATCGGTCCATTTGTTTTCCAGACCTCCGAGCATTCCTTCTGCGCTATAGCCAACAGCAATATTCAGCCACGAGGGAAGTTGGGAATCCGGGAAGAATGATTGGATATTGGCGCTTAGCCAGTAGGTTTGGGCATTATAATCTTTAAAAACTGCTACAGGACCGGTACCCAGAATTTCTTTTTGCCTTTCTTTTAATTCAACAGGGTATTGATCGGGGAAGAAGCTGAACTTTATCGATACTTTTTGATCTTTCCACAGAAGTTCCTGTGCGGTAAACATACCGGACCCCACAAAATTGGCACCCATATCACCCCAGGAAAATCCCCATCCGCTGGAATAGCCGTCGAGGATTTCTATTAAGCTTAAATATGCCACACCGCTCACTCCTCCGAGAATAATGGAAGTTTTTTCATTATAACCTGCCCATTTCCACATTTTGGCCGTATGGCGGCTCACCTGGTAGCTTGTCCATATATGACCAACCTTATCCATTTGCTGCCATTCCCGCATATCGTTAAAGAAATGAAAATGCGTGCGCTCATACTGGTCATACCATGAATGGTTCAAAACCAGCAGAGAGCCTGTCCAGAATGCAATATTTCCGCCTGTCACCAACAGCCTGCGGTCTTTATAGCCTTTTTGAGTGGTATCTTTAAGATTTAGAACAGGAAAGTATGAGGAGTAATTCCGGTAAATGCCGTTGGAGGCCACCAGGGTATAGGGGAAGATAATAATCAGAAATATGATTATAAGGTTTTTCACAGCGGGGCAAGTTAGCTCAATTCAAAATTTTATAAAAATCCGGCACTCCCAATTAAGGAAAATTCTTAGTTTCTGGTAGCATAATTATATATTTGATCATGTATTCCTGCTTAATTTCTTAATCGGGAAAAGCTTATTTTTATTGTAATCTGAACAGAATCATATGGACATAGCTATTAAAAAAGCCGAAGCCTGGCTGAACGGAAATTTTGACGAAGAGACTAAAGCTGAGATTAAAAAAATGATGGAAAACCAGCCCAACGAACTGGCTGATGCCTTTTATAAAAACCTGGAATTTGGTACCGGAGGTTTGAGGGGAATAATGGGAGTAGGTACCAATAGGATGAATAAATATACAGTGGGTATGGCCACCCAGGGTTATGCCAATTACCTGAATAAAATTTATCCCGGAGGCGTGGTAAGGGTAGCCGTGGCGCACGACAGCAGGAATAACAGCCGTTTTTTTGCCGAAATAGTGGCCAATGTAATGGCTGCCAATGGTATAAAAGTATTTTTATTCGAATCTTTAAGGCCTACACCCGAACTTTCTTTTGCTATAAGGCATTTGGGATGTCAGGGCGGGGTAGTTTGTACCGCTTCTCACAACCCTAAAGAATACAATGGTTATAAAGCCTACTGGGCCGACGGAGGCCAGCTGGTACCGCCTCACGATAAAAATGTTATAGCTGAGGTGGAGAAAATTCAGTCGGTTGACGATGTTAAATGGGAAGGAAATGCTGAAAACATTAAAATTATAGGAAAAGAAGTGGATGAAGCTTACCTGGAAATGGCAGCCGGGTTAAGTGTTTATCCTGAAATCATCAGAAAACAACATAACCTAAAAATTGTTTATACTCCCATTCACGGAACAGGGATTACCATGGTTCCGAAATTGCTGCAAAAGCTTGGTTTCACCAATGTGACCATAGTGGAAGAACAAGCCACTCCCGACGGAAATTTCCCTACAGTAGAATATCCTAATCCGGAAGAAAGTGAAGCCATGAGCATTGGCCTTGAAAAAGCGAAAGAACTGGATGCCGATATTCTGGCAGGCACCGATCCTGATGCAGACCGTGTGGGTATCGGTGTTAAAGATCATAAAGGAAACTGGATGCTGCTAAACGGAAACCAAACTGCGGTGCTCGCATTCAATTACATGATTGAATCCAGAAAAGCAAAAGGCTTGTCCACACCCAACGATATGGTGGTAAAAACTATTGTTACCACCGAGCTGATAGATGATATTGCCAGAGCCAACAATATTCACTGCTACAATGTACTTACAGGTTTTAAATGGATAGCAGAACTGATTCGTCAGAAAGAACATGCAGAAAATTATATTATAGGGGGAGAAGAAAGTTTCGGATTGATGATTGGCGATCAGATCAGGGATAAAGATGCCGTGACTGCGGTAGCCATCCTCTGCGAAATGGCAGCAGTGGAGAAAGACAAAGGAAGAACATTATTTGAAAAACTGCTGGATATATATATCCAATACGGATTTTATAAAGAAAGGCTGGTATCCATTACCAGGAAAGGCATGAACGGTCAAAAAGAAATAGCGGAGATGATGGAGAAATTCAGGAAAAATCCCCCCAAATCTTTAAATGGTTCTACTGTTGTTTCCCTGCTGGATTATGATTCCGGCGAAGAAAAAAATCTGCTTTCAGGAGAAAAGAAAAAAATCGATTTGCCCCGCTCAAATGTTTTACAATTTTTATTGGAAGACGGTAGTAAAATATCTGCAAGACCTTCAGGTACAGAACCCAAAATCAAGTTTTATTTCAGCGTAAAAGGCAAACTGGAAAGCAGGGAAGTTTTTGACAAAGCAGAACAGGAGCTTGAGGCTAAAATTGATGCCATTATAAAAGACATGGGTATAAATTGATTGTGAGGAGGGAAATTTTCCTGTTATTGTTCCAATTATGATGAACCAAAACTAACTGCTTATCAAAAACTCAATCTTTCTAAATATTAAAAAGTAGCGAATTAATCTTTAAGAAAAAGGATTTCTAAATTCGGTGCTGTTCATGCCAAAATCAATGGAGAGCCAATTTACGGCTTATGATATACGACAAACGACATACGATTTACGACATACTATTTACGATTTATTTTTAAATCTTATTTCCTGATTCATAGTTTTTAGTTACTGCAGGCTTTTTTTAATGAATAAAATACCCTAATTTTAAAATACGCATAACCCCTAATTTCCCACCTTTTATTGTATCCTACTGATGCTGGTAACAGTACCCGCCTGATTAAAACCAGTCTGCCATGAATTTCTCTCAGCCCATTCTCGGGGCCGGAGCAAGTGCAAAAACGGAATTTGCAGCAGCTCAGGCCAATGCAGGATTAAATTTTTTAGGAAGCGCACGGTTTAAAAGGGGGCTAAAAGCCGAGTTAGGATTAAGAGCATTTGTAGATGCATCAGCAGCATTATCCAAATTTATTCATGCTAGTATAGAAGGTACTGCATTTGCAAGGGCACAAGCCGGAATTCAACTTCAGCTTCCGCTTAACCTGTTTGAAGAATTTGGTTTTTCTGCAAGAGCAGAAGCCATTGCGGAAGCTGCCGCCGGAATTGAAGCAGCTCTTGGAATTTCAATAGGCGACTTCATCTTATTGGCGAAAAATGAATTGAAGGTGAAAGGCCTCCCGCTGGATTTATTCATCATGTTTCTGGAAGAAGTGAATGTTGGCGGAAAATTTGAAATAAATGTATCCTTTACTGCAAAAGCCCATGCTTCTATTGCTATTTCAGGTACAGTGGTAGAAAAGCCCGGAGATAAGGCAGGATTTTATTATACCGTGGGAGCAGGTGCAGGATTGGCAAAAGGTGTCGGACTTGGATTAAAAGCAGGGGCTGAATTCAAAGATTTCCGTAGATTTTATGGAAGGGCCGTAGATAAAACTATTAATACTATTGCCGGTCAGATTTTGCAAAATCTTCCTCCCGGAGGGGTTCAAATTAGTTTTGCCCCCGGAACCAATATTAAGGATGCGCTGGGAGCTTTCATACCCATAAGTAAAGTGGCACTTCGTACGGCTTACGAACTGGGGTTGAAAATTTCCGAACATAAACCCGGAAATTCTAAAGAAGATACAGCAAGGCTTTGCGAAGAAGCGATTAAAGTTTTCCTGGAAGAAGCCCAAAGATTTTTTATCAGTAAAATTCTGGAATTAGGCATCAACCTCTTTGGAGAATTAATCGAACAAGCTTTACCCGGAATGCCACCGGGAAAATGGGATGACCCATCCGTTGTGATGTTAAGAAAAGATTTGGCAGGTTGGTTAAAAAAAATGCCGGAGGAACCTTTCCAGCCAACGGAAGAAAACATACAGTTTTGGAGAACCTTAATTAGTAAAGCCATTAATCTTGTTTCTGCATTAAATGACCCCAATCCTCAATTATATGAAGCGCTTGCATATATTTTCTGTACCTCCGAATTACTGATCGAGGCCATCAGAAGTAAAGTGAATAAGGCTTCTGCATATGCCACACTTATAGGCGCAGGTATGGTAAGTGCCAATACTGAACCTTTTAAGGGCAACCTTACCGTCCAACCGCATGCAAAAATCGCTGCCGAAATCAGAAATGTCATCGGAGGAACAGGGAACCTTCAATACCCCGATCTGCTGCAATATCTGGCAAATGACCTGCTTATCAATAAATTACTGGCACGGCTTCCTGAAGTAAAAGAGTTTGTTGCTGTTTTTAAAAAAGAATTTGCAAAAACAGAAAAAGAAATATTTGTCCTTTTACTGAAAAACGCAGGCGCTTTCGACTTAAATAATCCCGGTTCCAACGCCGATCCTCATGAGCTTTTAAACCTCATTAGTATTGCACTTGACGATTTTATCAATAATAAAGTCAAGCCAGCAGTAATTCCCTTTGTATTAAACCATTTTAACGATCCTCTTGTAAAAACTTATCTCGAAGAAGTATTATTTGGTGCAGTACTTTTTATCAAAGATGCGGCTATCAAATCTCTCTTAAACAGAGAAAGCCGGCCTGTGGATAATGATGAAATGACGGAAGCGCTTGCAGGAGTAATGATGCTTTTACTGGGAAGAATTGTTATAGTTACGGGAGATGCATTTTTAACTGCAACCCTGCAGGCAGCAGAAGAAAACTGTAAAAACATAGCCAATACCATCAGGCAAAATACTTCCAACCCTTCTTCCATTTCCAATGAAGAAATTAAAAACCTTGTTCTGGCCACTGACCCTGAATTTCTGAATCTTCTGGCTGATTGCATTGAAGTAGGGGGGAAGATTCTGGGCCCTTTGCCTGAAGAAACCCGTACAAAACTCAGAAACCTGCTTTATGAAATTTTTGAGCCCCTTCCTCCGGGAACAGAAAAAGATTTCCTGGAAAAGCTGGCAGATGATTTTTTTATTCCCAATGAAACAACTTTGCGCCTCGTAACAGATGAACTGGTGAATATTTCCAGAGAGCGCTTTCTGGAATTCGTAAAAGTTTTTATTGAAAAAGTACAGGATTATATATTAAGCAAACTGGAAGATTTACTGGTACAGGCAGAGCAAATGCTGGAAGAATGGGAGAGGCAACTTGCACAGGCTTTACTGGAAGCCTCGCGCTTTTTAAGAAATCTGGAAAATGAAATAGCGGCTGCCAATCAACGGGTTATTCATCAATGGGTGATTGCCGAAAACCACTTCAGACAGCTGCTGAATTATTTTTCTTCAAATGGGTTAAAAAATCGTTTTAAAACCGCAATGACAGATTATTTTGTTCATCCTGCATTGAACGCACTGGAAAGCAATCCGGTTTATTTGTCCTTACCCTCAGATGCCAGAAGGGAAATCAGGAATTTATTAAGAAATGCAGTGGAAGCAGGATTAAATATGCCTGTATTGAATCCGCTTTATCAGGCATTATCTTCTACTGCCGGAGTGGCAAATGAATTGCTTCCGGAATTCAGGAAGCTGAACCCTAACGATAATTTACCGGAACAAGTACTGATTTTAATTTTGGATAAACTTGAGCATAAAATCAGAAATCAATTCGGTGGAGGAAATCCTGCTGTTTATCCTGTAATTTCCTATACTTATTATTATTTCAACCTATTCACCTTCAAAATAGAAGCCAACTGGATACAAATACCTCTGGGAAAAATCGAAATCGGGTTAACAGAATTTATTAGTCAATTAAAAAATATCATACTTACTATTAATGATTATCATAATGCTTTAAACCTGACATGTTTTGAACTTGCCAAAGCCCTTGCCGAAGAAATGCAGCTGGCAGCGAAAATGTTATTGAAGGAAGATAAACTTGAAGAACAGCATAAACTGGAAGGTTTAATGGCCGATCAGGAAATTAAGCCCGTAAAAATTTTAATTTTAAGTCCTACACCATTAGAACATTTCAGTAATGCCATCCCGGTAAAAGTTCATCTTGGAGGGGTTCCATTATCCTATCTTGGACTTGGTGAAAATGAAATGCAAAGAGTGCTGATTTATGTAAATGGAGAACTCATTCCTCCAAAATCCATTCTGATAGAAGGTGCGAGTCCGCATGCAAAAAACGGTAATTACCACCAATGGCATTTTGACCTGATAAATAATGTTATCAAAGGAAATTCAAATTCCCCGGCGACCAATACCGAAATCAGCAAAACGAAAATAATACCCAATTTCAAAAGTAATTTCTCCCGCGGGATTACACAGCCCGGATTAAAAAACATTTGGGCACCCGTATCGGGTAAGCAAAATGAGCATGTTTGTTGCAATGAATATGCATTTGCAGAAACCGGTGAATCTGATCAGGTTTTGAACCATCAGGTAACAGTTTCCGTTCATCCTAAGACTGGGAAGTTTGTTCATACCCATCGCCTTTCCGGCAGGGATATTATCCATGGAATACCTGCAAATTATCTGCTGGAATTGGTGAATAAATCAGAACCGGGAATTTTACTGCAATTTGATATCGATACAAATGCCCCATACCTCCATGATGGTGTGAACGTTATTTCTGTTGTCATTATACAAAAAGGAGGAAACAGACATCAGTCAAATGTTGGCTTTACGTATTCTGCAACATCCGTTTCAAAAATGCTGCAACCGGGCTGGTTGGAAATCATTAATAAAAAAACAGATAAACCCGAGCTCAGGGATATCCGTCTGGGTAATCTTTTGAATTACCTGAATACCGTAAAGGACCATAAAGCTTCCTGGGAAGAATATTTGTCATTCCTCTCCGAACAGGCTCCGGTTCCGCTTCCCGGAAACAATTGGCAAAAAATAAAGGACAATAAAATTTCCAATGTAGAAATTATTAAAACCGAAACATTTACTACCATAAAAAGATTGGCAAACGGTAAAGAAAAACCTTCCGGAAAAAACATCAGCATTTCCTATACCTCACCTTTGGAAAGAATTCAAAAGCTGAAAAACCTTAAACTGGATGATGATACCTTACGCAAAAGCAACAGCTATATCAAAACGCTTCGCATAGCCTACGAAAAGCCGGTGATGGTATTGGATAACAACGATAAGGAATTGATAAAGCTGAAAAAAATCTCAACCTATGTCTATAGGGAAGAAATAAGCATTCAGGAAGGAAGAACAATCAAAACTCAGATAATATATTATGCTACTGATGAAGAAAGGGCAAAAATTCTTGAAAAGCTTAAAACATCAGGCAAAAAAATTTTTACAGGTACAATTTCAACGATAGAAGAAATCCGGATAGAGGATGAAAAAGGAAATCTGCTGCACAGATATGTAAATGATCCTGACCGGATTACAGATATTCAAGCACTCCCCAATAGTTTTAGAAAAGAAAAGGAAAAAGAGGTATTGATAAAATTGCTGGGAGATAAAGCAAAAAATGGGATAAGCCTACCGGAATTCCTAACTGTCAAAAATAAATATGCTGAAAATCCCGGTATCATTCCTTCTGAAAAAGAGATAATGAAAAGATCGGTTGAGGGATTAAAATATTTAATGGAACAAAAGAACTTAAAATTTAAGTCGTGATGAAAACTGCACTACATATGGCAGCTGAAATGCTTGCTTCAAAACTTTCAAAAGATGCGCAACCTTCTGTTAATGATGTTTTGAATTGGTATAATCACTCCATTCTTCCCCTGCGATCCTCGACTCCGTACACAATTGACAGATTTAAAGGCTATATAAGGATGCTGTATGGAAACCAACCTGATGTAAATGGTGTTTGCGGGGATGTTGTATCTTTTTTATTTATAGAATTTGAAAAAGAATTTGGTCATTTTATCCCTCAGTATGCAGGGTTCAATATTGGTGCTGTTCTTAAAACCGGCAGTGCTCATTTTAATCATATTTCTGTTATACTTTACCCCTTCTCTCTTGACAACATGATGCCTGTCAGCATACGGACCAACAATACAGGCATTGACCCTGCATCTGTTCAGTTTCCGGAGGACGTCACCAATGGAATTTCCTTATTGGAAAACAATATAATGGTTTTGGATCTATTTTATAAAGAACAATCTAAAACCCTTAAAGAATGGATTGTAGCCCGCAATTATAAAAATGTGGAATTGAAAATAGGGAGGGAAGAAAATTTTGCAGATTCCGATTAAATATTCTTCCCTTCCTGAAAATATTACCGGATCTCTTTTTCAACAAATTTTCCTGTTAGCTTATGCTTTAAAATCACCACATGTTTTCCATAATGGGTAACCTCTTCCTTTACCAGATAATGCTCATCGTCGTAACTAACCAAATGGCTGTCGGAGCTAAGTCCGGTTTTGCCTCTCCATACTTCAAGTTTAACAGGTTCCCATTGTTTTGATTTTGCAGATGCATAGGCACTGTCAAGAATGGCATTTACGATATAACCGTCGTAAAATGTTTCTGCAGGTTCGGTATTGTTTTCAAAAGCATTCAGCATATCGGTGAACATATGGTTGTAACCGAGTTCATTCAATTCATCACCTACCGGGAACAGCCATCCGCTGTTGGATTCGGCTTTTTCCGCAACATAATCGGCTCCTTTTCCGGTAGTAAACATATCAAAACCTGTACGTAGGAAATGGTTCAGCCAGATTGTCCCCTCCGATCCCATTATTTCATCTCTTAAATCCAGCCCCCCTCGGAAAGTCCAGCTTACTTCAAACTGTCCAATGGCTCCGTTCTCATATCTTACCAGGCCGATGGCATGATCTTCGGTATCGATAGGTTTCACCTGGGTATCGGCCCAGCACATCACTTCAACAGGGAGAATATCTTTTCCGATAAAATTTCTGCTGATCTCCACGCAATGGCAGCCAAGGTCGAGAATACATCCTCCGCCGGCCTGCTCTTTATCCCAAAACCATTCGCTATGAGGGCCGGGATGGGTTTCTCTCGATTTCGCCCATAATATCCTACCCAGTGCACCTTTTTTCACCGATTCTAAAGCCCTGAGAAACTTAGGGGTATATACCAGGTCTTCCAGATAACCATTAAAAATTCCGGCTTGCTCTACTGCGTCTAGCATTTCTTTTGCTTCAACAGCATTCCTTCCCAAAGGTTTGGTAATCATTACACCTTTTTTGTATTTGCAGCATAACAGTACCGCTTCTTTATGCAAATTGTTGGGAAGTGAAATACAAACAATATCTACAGAAGGATGGGCGATGGCTTCCTCCATATTGGTGGTATGAAATCCTACATGATATTTTTCGGCAAAGGATTTTGCGTTTTTTTCGCTACGCGAATAAACAGCAGTAATACTGTCTTTTCTTCTTTGTCCAAGTAATGAATCTGCATAAAACCGGGCAATAAATCCCGAACCCAGCATTGCGATATTTGCCATATTCCTGTCTGGTTTCCTGATGAATAAATAATGAAAGGAAAATTAATAAATTTTCATCAGGATTCGTTTATACATCCGACCCTTAATTTGCAATGAAAAATACCGGTAACTTCCTTATGAATACATATTGGGGAGTTTACGGTCTGTTTTGTACCTTTCAACTCAGGTTATTGAATATTATTCATGGGAAATAAGATGTTTTATTTTGGCGACGGGCCGTTAAGCCCTTCCACTGTGTTTGACATATTGGATAAAAAAACCGATTGCGGTATTTCTTCTGAAGGAAGAGAAAGGATAAACCGTTCTGCCCAATTGGTGGAAGATATTGTTGCTTCAGGAAATGTGGTATATGGAGTAAATACAGGTTTCGGAGCGCTGGCTTCGGAAAGGATTTCTGCTGATGACACACGCATCCTTCAACATAAAATTCTGCAAAGCCATAGTGTAGGTGTTGGAAACCCTGTACCGGAAATTGTTGTTAAGCTGATGCTGATTACCAAGCTGCAGTCACTCGCGTTTGGGAATTCCGGTGTAAAACTTACCACCATTGAAAGAATTTTATGGCACCTGAAAGAAGAAGTCCTCCCTGTTGTACCCGAAAAGGGTAGTGTAGGAGCATCGGGCGACCTGGCTCCACTTGCACATTTATTCCTTCCGCTTATAGGTGAGGGTGAGGTTTGGTATAAGGGTAAAAAAACTGCAACGCAGGAGGTATTACAATCATACGGACTATCTCCCATAGCACTTGGGCCTAAAGAAGGTCTAGCGCTGATAAACGGCACCCAGTTTATCCTTTCATACGGATTACTGGGATTAAAAAGAATGCATAACTGTCTTGACGCAGCAGACATTATCGGCGCTATGAGCCTTGAAGCCTTAACGGGCACTAAAGCTCCATTCAGGGAAGACCTGCATCACCTAAGGCCATATAAAGGCAATATGCTGGTGGCGCAAAGGCTGAGATTTTTATTGAAAGATTCCGGCATCATGGAAAGCCACGTCAATTGCGGAAGGGTTCAGGATCCTTATTCCCTGCGCTGTATGCCCCAGGTACACGGTGCCTCCAGAAATGCCTGGCTGCATTTAAAAGATATCTTATTTACCGAATTAAATTCCGTTACCGATAACCCTGTGATACTGGATAACGGAGAATCCATCAGCGGGGGAAACTTCCACGGCCAGCCTTTGGCATTGCCCATCGATTATGCGGCATTGGCAGCTGCTGAAATCGGAAACATTTCCGACAGAAGATGCTACCTGCTTTTGGAAGGGAAATGGGGTTTGCCTTTGTTACTCATGCAAAATGTGGGACTGAACAGCGGATTCATGATTCCTCAGTATACCACCGCCGCTTTGGTGAGTGAAAATAAATCGTTGTGTTTCCCGGCCAGTTCCGACAGCATTCCCACATCGCTGGGACAGGAAGACCATGTAAGTATGGGAAGTATCAGCAGCAGGAAGTTTAACATGATCCTCGATAATCTGGAACATATTCTTGGTATCGAACTGATGTCGGCCTGCCAGGCGATTGAATTCAGAAGACCTTTAAAAAGCAGCATATTATTGGAATATGCCCATGACCTGGTAAGAGAAACGGTTTCCTTTGCAAAGGAAGACAGAATTTTCGGCAATGATATTCAGGCTGTTACCGGATTAATAAAAGATGAAAGCTTTGTACAAAAATGCAGAAGCTTTGCTAAAGCACAAGGAGTTGACATGTATAAAGGTTTTGAAGATTTTGATTTATAACCATTAATTTGTATTCTTGATATATGCAACCTGAACTGAAAAAAGCCGGATTTTTATTGGGACTTGTTCTATTCATCATCTGCTGGGTAGGGATGTTTTTTGAACAGGGTACTGTTGTAATTATTGCTTCACATTTTTTACCCGGACTGGCATTTTCCCTGCTCATACTTCATTACTCAGAATATATTGATACGATTTTCAACAGGTTTTTATTCATTTTCCTGTTGACGCTAATTTATATTCTTGCAGTATTTTTTGTGGATGTCGATTCAGATAACAAAATGGGTACTGCTATCCGATTGCTGATAGCCAGCTCGGTCGGAGCGGTAATGCTCAAAGTTTGTTACGATCATTTTTACGCCCTAAAACTGAAAAACAATGCCACTTTTGTAATGCCATTTTTGGCAGGCCTTGTTTCGGCATTACCCGCAGCCGTTGCCATTTATTTTTATAAAAGTCCGGGCTGGGAAGGTAAAATGATGAACATGTTATTGTACACAGGCATATTTTCCATTTTCCCCATATGGATGTATTTGATGTCGGTATTAATAGTCAAAACCGACCATGGTCAGGATTTTGAACCTGAATTTGAATAAAATTATTTCCTATGTATCAGGCGGAAAAATATATTACTCCAACCGGAAGTTCACTGCGTTGTAAAGGCTGGATTCAGGAAGCAGCTTACCGTATGATTTTAAATAATATTTCACCTGAAGTGGCTGAAAAACCGGAAGAGCTGATTGTTTATGGCGGAAGGGGCAAGGCCGCAAGGAGTTTTAAAGATTTGGATAACATTCTTCATCAACTTACCCTGTTAGAAAATGATGAAACCCTGCTCATTCAGAGCGGTAAACCAGTTGCAGTGGTAAAAACACATGAAAATGCTCCCAGAGTGCTTTTATCCAATTCTCAACTGGTACCAAAATGGGCAACCTGGGAACACTTTAACGAACTTGAAAAGAAAGGCCTTATCATGTATGGCCAGATGACCGCCGGTTCGTGGATTTATATTGGTTCGCAAGGTATTGTTCAGGGCACCTACGAAACATATGCAGCCCTTGCCGATAAACATTTCGGGGGGAATCTTTCTGGAACATTAAATGTAACTGCCGGATTAGGAGGAATGGGCGGAGCCCAACCGCTGGCCATAACCATGAACGGAGGAGTAGCCCTAATTGCCGAAGTTGAAAAATGGAGGATTGAAAAAAGGCTGGCCACCCGGTACCTCGATGAAATGGAAGAAGATATAGACAAGGCAATAGAAAAAGCTTTACAGGCTAAAGCAGAGAAAAAAGCTTTATCCATAGGAGTACACTGTAATGCAGTTCACTTACTGCAAAGGTTGGCCGAAAAAGGAATAGTTCCCGATACACTGACAGACCAGACTTCCTCCCATGATCCATTAACAGGCTACTGGCCGGCTGATATCTCTTATGAAGAAGCCGTTGCATTAAGGAATTCTGCCCCCGGTGAATATATCAGAAAAGCCCGTAAATCCATTTACGAACATGTAAGGCTCATGCTGGAGTTGCAGAAAAAAGGAGCTATCACTTTTGATTATGGTAACAACATCAGGGCTGTGGCTGAATCAGAAGGGTTGAAAAACGCATTTGATTTCCCGGGATTTGTGCCTGCTTATATACGTCCGCTTTTTTGCGAAGGAAAAGGGCCTTTCCGCTGGGTAGCATTAAGTGGCGACCCCCGAGATATTTATGAAACAGATAAAGTTATAGCAGAACTTTTTCCCCACAACGAAAGCCTCCAACGCTGGTTGAAACTGGCAAAAGAAAAAATTGCCTTTCAGGGATTGCCGGCAAGAATCTGCTGGCTGGGACAGGGAGAAAGAGAAAAAGCCGGATTGGCCTTCAATGAACTCGTAAAATCCGGAAAAGTAAAAGCTCCTATTGTGATTGGCCGCGACCATTTAGATACCGGTTCGGTGGCCTCCCCCAACAGAGAAACGGAAGGTATGGCCGATGGTTCTGATGCCGTTGCCGACTGGCCGATCCTGAACGCATTAATGAATACGGCCGGTGGTGCCAGCTGGGTGAGCCTGCACCATGGAGGAGGGGTAGGAATGGGGTACAGTATCCACGCAGGAATGGTAATCGTTGCCGACGGCACTCAGGCAGCCGCTGAAAGATTATCCCGCGTATTACGCAACGACCCCGGCCTGGGAGTAATCCGCCATGCCGATGCAGGTTATGAACTGGCAAAGAAAACTGCTGAAAGAGAAAAGTTGGGACTAAAAGGCAAATAAGAATTAGGAAATAAGCATTAAAAATTAATACATACACATCCAATTTATTCAGCAATTGCTTCTATTTGCTAATTCCCAATTCCTAATTTTTAATTTTTATTCTGTCCGGAGGTATTCTCTGGTTTAACTTAATCTGTTCCGAATTTTTTCTCAACCTCATATTCAGCATTTCTACTGTAAGGGAGAAAGCTATGGCGGTATAGATATATCCTTTGCTGATATGCTGATGGAACCCTTCTGCAATCAGCATTACCCCAATCAATATTAAGAAAGCCAGTGCAAGCATTTGTAATGTAGGATGCTTGTTGATGAACCTGCTTACAGCACCGGCAAACAACATCATCACCAAAATGGAAATCACCACTGCAATAATCATGATTACCACATTTTCTACCAATCCGATTGCTGTTAAAATCGAATCAAATGAAAAAACAGCATCTACAAGTATAATTTGGACTATAACCCCTGCAAGGGAATTGAATTTAGCCTTTGTTTCTTTTTCAGCCTGGACTTCCAACTTATGGTGAATTTCAAGTGTGCTTTTGGTAAGCAGGAATATTCCTCCTGCAATCAATATGATGTCCTTCCAGCTTAAGAAGAAATCGGTGCCATCGTCTGTTGGAATGAAATCGAGCGTAATTACGGGATAGGTAAGTTTAATGATGGAAGTTATCATCAGAAGCAATCCCACCCTGAATATCATTGCCAGCAAAAGACCGATGTTTCTTGCTTTGGGTTTTTGTTTTTCGGGAAGTTTGTCTGAAACTATGGAAATAAAGATGATGTTATCTATGCCCAGTACGATTTCCAGAAAGCAAAGGGTGAGTAAACTTACCCATACTGCAGGATCGGCAAAATTGGGGAATACCATTTGGCTAATTTTTAGAATGACAAATGTATGGGTTTGAATATAAAAACTATTCCCGCAGGGCTCATATTTGCTGTCATCTTTTTTTGTAATATTGTTTGTGCCCTCAAAATTTATCACCAACATAGCGTATCTGTATGGCATTCATTCCCCTCAAACGGTTTTAAGGGGGAAGGAACTGTCGGTATTGCCCTGCATTGAAAATGCCTATTTACACATTGAAGACGATGAAATTGCAGGATACGGCTCCATGGAAGATTTCCCTGCCCGCAAGGGAGCAGAAATAACCAATGCCAACGGAGGAACAGTACTTCCAGCCTGGTGCGATTCGCATACTCACCTTGTATTTGCCGGAACCAGGGAAAATGAATTTCTGGATAAGATAAAAGGACTAACCTATGCTGAAATTGCCGCCAAAGGAGGAGGGATACTCCATTCCGCAAAAGCAGTACAGTATATGTCGGAAGATGAGTTATTCCGTTTATCATGGGAAAGGCTGCAGGATATTGCAAAATTCGGAACAGGGGCAGTAGAAATTAAATCGGGTTACGGTTTAAGTACCGAAGCTGAGCTAAAAATGCTCAGGGTCATTAAAAGATTAAAAGAAAAATCTTCTCTGCAAATTAAATCAACTTTTTTAGGGGCTCATGCTTTTCCGGAAGCATTCCGTGACAATCATGCTGGGTATATTCAAAAGATTAAGGAAGAAATGCTTCCTATGATTGCAGCAGAAAAGCTGGCAGATTATATAGATGTATTCTGTGAAAAAGGTTTCTTTTCAGTGGAAGAGACGGAAGAAATCTGCAAGGCAGGAATGGCATTGGGTTTAAAGCCAAAGCTTCACGTCAACCAATTAAATGATATTGGTGCTATTCCCATGGCAGTGAAACTGAATGCCATTAGTGCAGATCATCTTGAAACCATGGAAGAAGAATCTGTAACAATGCTTGCCAAAAGCAATACCATTGGTACGCTTTTGCCGGGAGCGGCATTTTTTCTTAATATGCAATTTCCCCCTGCAAGAGCACTTATTAACCAAAATGCAGCCATTGCCCTAGCAACCGATTATAATCCCGGTTCTTGTCCATGCGGTAATATGCTGATGATGATTTCCCTTGCCTGTATCAAAATGAAAATGCTCCCGGAAGAAGCGGTAAATGCTGCTACCATCAATGGGGCCTTTGCCATGGAAACAAACAGTACAACAGGAAGTATTATTCCGGGGAAAAAAGCCAGTATCATTCTAACCAAAAAAATTCCTTCTCTAACATATCTTCCTTATGCATTCGGAACCCATCCGATTCAACGGGTAATGATATCAGGAGAGTGGATCAACTAAATTATTCCACATGAAATATTTTAATTTTTTTTCCAGGCAGCAGCTGCTCAATCTGACCGCTATGCGGAAGTTTGAAACCAAAATAGGAGAAGTAGTGGAAGCCCCTGGTGATGAAGAGGGATTTAAAACCCTGCTGGCCAATGAAAACATTAAATATGTGTTGTTCGGCATTCCGGAAGATATTGGCGTAAAAGCCAATTTTGGCAAGGGAGGGGCAGATTCAGCATGGCGTCCTTTTCTGACTGCTTTTTTGAATTTACAGAGTAACGATTACCTGGAAGGAAAAGAAATGATGCTGGCAGGATATTTTGATTTTTCTGAATTAAAACACCTGATTGATAAAAACGCCTCAGGCTTTGAAGAAAAAGTAGATGCATACCGGCATGCCGTGCATGCAATTGACGACGAAGTGGAATCCCTTTCCAAAATGATTGCAGAAGCCGGCAAAATTCCCATTGCCATTGGAGGTGGTCATAATAATGCTTATCCCCTTATAAAAGGTTCTGCAAAAGGCTTGCACAAACAAGGAAAATCTCCCATTGCTCAGATTAACTGCATTAACCTGGATGCACACAGCGATTTCAGGCCTGCCGAAGGAAGGCACAGCGGAAATGGTTTCAGATATGCAGAGGAAGATGGTTATTTGAAAAACTACTTTATTATCGGGTTGCAGGAAAATTATATTCAGCAAAATGTATTGCTGGATATTTTAAACAGTCCGTTTATAGATTGTATTTCCTATGAAGATATATTTCTCAGGAAAAACTACAGCTTCCATAATTCCATGGTAAGGGCATACGAATTTACATCGGAAGGATTCACAGGAATTGAGCTTGACCTTGATGTAATTGAAAATACCGTTTCCAGCGCAGTTAGTCCGTCGGGAATCAACGCAGCTTATGCAAGGCAATACATGCATTTTTTTGGTGCACATCCAAGGCTGGCATATCTGCATATTGCTGAAGGAGCGGCATTTCTGGAAGACGGACAAGAACAACCTACCATAGGAAAACTGATTGCACTCCTGGTTTCCGATTTCGTAAAAGCAGGTAAGCCACGGGAATAATTACTAAAAGCTAATTCCTAGGTTAATATAAGACCTAACAATCCTTGCCTGGTCATTATACATCACACTAACTTCAATAGGCCCTAACGGCATATTGTACGACAATGACAAAGCATGGCCCGATAAGAAGTTGGGCTTTTGAATGATATTATTGGGGCTTACAAAATTGTTGAACATTCCGTTGGTTCTTCCTGTAATATAAATGTTATTAAACAGCTGATACCTTAAAGCCAGCTGAAGGCCAGCCACACTGGAAGTTACCACCGAATTCTCTTCCAGGCCGGCAAAAGTGACCTGGTTCCTGAAGGTTTTATTTAACCCTCCTATAGAAAAATCGTTCAGAATACTTTGATGATAATTGATATTTATTCCGGTTTGAAACAAAGTGGAAAAATTCCACCTGGATGAAAGCGGAGTATAACTTTCGGCAATAACGGTAAACTTCTGAAATTCGTTATATCCAATACCCAGTGAATCCAAATCAGCAATAGGTTCACCACTTGAATAAAAACTCAGACGGGGATTCTGATTATATACATCTCCGATTTCAGCATACATTTTAAAGCCTCTTTTAGGGAAGTAAACTCTGTCAAGAGTATTCACTGCTGCGAAAGCATATACCGTGGAAAATTCATTGATCCCTGAAAGGTCGAAAACAGAAGATACCTGAGGAGAGAATTTAATCCATTCAAATTTATATCCTGCACCAATTGTAAACCTTGTATTTGCCGAATATTGAATTTTCCCGTCTCCAATAAAATAGTTCTGCCTGTATAAGCCATCACTTACAAAATTGCTGTAGGTGCGCATATCAATTTTATCGTATTGGGCAGATACCAGCATTGCAAGGGATTTTCTTCTGCCCAGATATTGTAAATGCTCGGCCTTTGCTCTGAAATTTTCACTAAGGTTTACCGATACCAGACTTCTGGAATGATCGAAAAACAGGTTTCTTGCGGTTAGGTTTAAAATCAGTGCAGTTCCGGTGAATTTATTGTAATGAATTCCAAGCTTTGCAAAAGATACAGGGTTCTCGCTTAGTTCGAAATGAATCTTTGCCGATTTATCGGGTAATTCTTCCAGATAGTAAATGATTCTGTTATAATACCTGGTACCAAATACCTTGCGAATCATTTGGTTGAGCTTCTGAGGAGTATAATATTTCCCGGGCTCGAAATTCATCATGTTCAGGAAAAAATTCCTGGATATTTTATAATCTCCGGAAATAGAGTAGGAGGAGATAAACACGGAATCTACCTTAGGCAATCTGTTTTTCCTTAATGGATCGGGGCCGTAAATCTTATCCAGCGAATCTTTCAAAGCTTTGAAATACGGATAAAGGCTGTCGCCATAATGATAACCGATAGCCATGATTTCCTTATCGTGCCTGAAACTTGCAGAATTGTATTCTTCAAAAGGAATATGAATCAGGATATCTGCAAGCGAATCGCTCCCTTTACTTTCCAAAGCCTCACGGAAAAAAATTACCTGCTGCATGATATCGAGTGCGGTATTGATCTTCTCTTTGGGAAGCAAACCGGTGGAGACCCGGCTGGCGATGACGTAGTCGGCTCCCATATGGATGACATCTTCAATGGGTGTATTTCTTACAATCCCCCCATCCACAATACTTTTCCCTTCATACTCCACTGCCGTAAACACTGAAGGAATGGCCATGGTTGCCCTGATAGCGGTAATGATTTCTCCCTTGTCCATCACCACCGCTTCTCCGGTGGAAATATCCGTTCCCACACATTTAAAGGGTATGGAAAAATCTGCAAAGTTTTTTCGGTTATATACAGGAAAATAGAGTTCGGCAAACTTCAGCCAGAGTTCCTGGCTTTCTATCAACCCGGTAGGAAGCCTGAATTTTCCTTCGCTCCATGGAAGTTCAATGGCATATTTGTTGTATTCGTCTTTTTCTTCCATTACAATGGCACGTAGGGAAGACTGGTTGGAGAGCAAAATATCCCAATCGATATCCACCAGAATTTTCTCAATATCGTTTCCGGAATACCCGATGGCATAAAGAGAGCCTACAATACCTCCCATGCTGGTTCCCGTTATATAATCCACATTAATACCTGCCGAATCGATAGCTTTCAGAATACCAATATGGGCAAGGCCTTTGGCTCCCCCTCCACTAAGTACAAGCCCAATTTTGGGGCGCTCTTGCTGTTGGGCAGCCAATGCCAGAGGAAGCAGAAAAATTAAAATTACAGCGGAAATCCGCATAGGATATATGTTTAAAGACTTATGATTCCAATTCCATGAGTTTTTCAAATACCTCTTCATACTCACGATTCAACCGGTTCAATTCTTCCTCTTTCTGCTTGTACGCTTTTTCCGTCTGCAAGAATTTTTCCTTATTTGAATATACTTCAGGATCAGATAACGAAATTTCCAGTTTTTCCTTTTCCTGTTTCAAACGGTTAATGTCGGTTTCCAATTGCTGAAACCTTTTTTGATAACGCTGAATTTCCTTTTTTAATTCTTTACTAACAGGTGCATTTGAAACTTTTACGGGTTTCTCCTCAATTTTTGCTTCATGTTTTTCTTCCCGGATGTTTTTATCCGCTTCCCGTGCTTCCATTCTTTCCCTCCAGGCTACCCATTCTTCATAGGTTCCGGGAAATTCAACAATCTTATTATCTGCAATTTCCCAGATTTTGTTGGCGGTTTTGGAAATAAAATGCCTGTCGTGGCTCACAAGTATCAGGCTTCCCTGATATTTGTTCAGGGCTTCTATCAGCAGGTCACAGGAATGCATGTCGAGGTGGTTGGTAGGCTCGTCAAGCATCAGGAAGTTGGATTTGCTGATAATGGTTTTCGCTAGTGCCACCCTGGCTTTTTCTCCACCACTCAGCACCCTGATTTTTTTATCTACATCGTCGCCCGAAAAAAGGAAGCAGCCCAGAAGCGTCCTCAGCTCCTGCTCGGTTTGCTGACTTCCCGCAAGTTTCAGTTCTTCCAGAATGGTATTATTCAGGTCAAGGGATTCCAACTGGTGCTGGGCATAAAAGCTTTCTTCCACATTATGCCCCCAAATCCTTTCTCCATCAAACTGTTCAATTCCTCCTATTATCCTTAACAAAGTTGATTTCCCCTTACCGTTTGCACCAATCAGGGCAATCTTATCGCCCCGTAAAATTTCCGCGGAAGCATTTTCAAGAATAGTGTTTTCGCCAAAGCGTTTTGTAATATTCTTCAGGGTACAAATTGTCCTTCCGGGAACTTTGTCTACCCTGAAATTCATTCTGATATCCGGTCTTTCCAGGTTGGCTTCCTCAATACGCTCCAGTTTTTCCAATCGCTTAATGGCACTTTGAGCCTGGGCAGCCTTAGTGGCTTTTGCCCTGAATCTTTCTATAAACCTTTCCTGCTGGCGGATATAATCCTGCTGGTTTTCGTAGGCTTTTTGCTGCATTTCCAGTCTTAAAGCTTTCTCGGCTTCATAAAAATCATAATTGCCATTATATACATGTAGCTGCCTTTGATATAGCTCTACTATTTTGGTAACCATCCGGTTGAGGAAATATTTGTCGTGGCTCACTATTACCACGGCTCCGTCGTAATGCTGCAGGTATTTTTCCAGCCATTCGATAGAAGGAAGGTCGAGGTGGTTGGTAGGCTCGTCTAGCAACAACAAATCAGGTTTTTGAAGAATCATCTTGGCCAGTAAAACCCTCATTCTCCAGCCTCCGCTGAATTCGGCATATGGCCTTTTCAGGTCGGAATTGGAAAATCCCAATCCCTGCAATACTTCCTCCGTCCGGTTTCTGATGGTATATCCATCCAGTGTGTCCATTTCATGCAGCTTATCAGAATAAGCATGGAGGAATTCCTCCTGCTCCCGAGAATCGGGCACCGCCAATTCCAGCTTTTTACCCAATTCCTCAATGGCTTTTTCCAGCTTCAACACCGGCTCAAAGGCCCTTAATGCCACCTCCAGAATGGATTCGCTGGTATCAAAACTCAAAAGATCCTGATGCAGATAACCAATGGTGGCAGACCTGCTCCTTTCCACAACTCCTGAAGAGGGGCTGTAATCGCCAACCAGTAATTTGAGAAGGGTAGACTTACCGGTACCGTTATAGCCAATCAGTCCGATTCTTTCATTGGGTTGGATATGCCATGTAGCATTTTCTACTATCGTCCTTGCTCCAAATTCAAAGGTCACATTGGTTAATCCGGCTAACATTTCTTGAAATGGTTTTAAAAAGATAAATTCGTGACAAAATTAGGATAAAGCTTTCGGATAGCTGGTTTTGATTTGGCCTTAAGGGTCAACCAATACGTAATACTGTTGCTTTTTCCGCATATTCATGAAGTTTAAATCAGCATTAAATGAAAAAACTTGTTTTTCTGATTTTTGTTTTATGCATTATTTCCGTTGCCGTATATTTTCTGGTGTTTTCAATACAGGAAAACAAATCCGGATTTGAAGGGACTCCCCTGGAATCGTTGAATGCCGGTGAATCTGCCCCGGTGCCTGCCGATATGCTTCAACCTTATTTTAATGCCTATTTCGGATTGAAAGATGCCTTGGTAAGCAGCGATGCGGAAGCTGCAAATGCTGCCGCAGAAAATCTAATAGCTGCAGGAAAAGCCATTTATTTTACCCCTTTCCAACTCGACGAAGCCATTTCCGGCAATATTTCCCATTATATCAATACAGTGGAATCCAACAGCATGGCCCTGATTCAGGAAAATTCCCTGGATGACAAAAGGAAGGAATTTGAAATTATTTCCGATGCTTTCTGGAGCCTCGGTCAGATTACAAAATATAATGGCGAAAAGGTATTTTATCAGTATTGTCCTATGGCCTTCGACAATAAGGGTGCTTATTGGCTGAGCAACAGCCGCGAAATTTTGAACCCTTATTTCGGTGATAAAATGTTAAAATGTGGCTCTGTAAAAGATTCTCTGAGTTATTAATCGAAATTGCACCGGAATGTAACGGAATGAAGAAAATTTCCCTGGTTGTTATCCCCCTTTTGCTGGCTTTGGTTGTTCCTGCCTATTCTCAGGAGAAATATACTATTAATGGTTATGTACGCGACAGCCTTTCGGCCGAAACCCTGATTGGGGCATCGGTAATTGTTTCCGAGCTGGAAACCGGCGTAAGAAGCAATGCTTACGGATTTTATTCCATTACGCTCCCGGCCGGAAAATATACCATTCAGGTATCTTTTGCAGGATATATTGCCATGGCTTACGAAGTAAACCTCCAATCGGATATTGCTTACGATTTCAACCTTTTGCCTAAAGATTATCTTGAAGAAGTCGTAATTACGGCAGGAAGAGGAAATGTGAATGTAAAACAACCGCAACTGGGCAGGGTAGATTTAAACCTCACCCAGGTTAAAACACTTCCCGTTGTACTGGGAGAAACCGATATTTTAAAAACCCTCCAGCTTCTGCCGGGTGTTGCCAGTGCCGGAGAAGGCAATACCGGACTGTATGTAAGAGGAGGCGGCCCCGACCAAAATCTTATCATTCTCGATGACGCAGTAGTATACAACCCCGGACACTTATTCGGGTTCTTTTCCATTTTTAACGGAGATGCGATTAAGAATTTATCGCTCTATAAGGGGGGCATGCCTGCTCAGTACGGAGGGAGGATTTCCGCAGTACTGGATGCTTCCATGAAAGATGGAAATATGAAAGAATTTGAAGCTGAAGGCGGAATAGGAGTGATTGCTTCAAGATTGTCGGTACAGGGGCCAATTAAAAAAAATAAAGCTTCTTTTATCGTCTCTGCCCGGAGAACATATATTGATGTGCTGATTAAACCTTTTATTGGCAAAGAAAGCTCCTTCAGAGGTTCAGGTTATTATTTCTACGACCTAAATGCAAAGCTCAATTATAAAATTTCAGATAAGGACAGGTTATATCTCAGCGGTTATTTCGGAAGGGATGTGTTCAACTTCAACAATAAAAATGAAGCACTGCAATTGAATATCCCCTGGGGAAATGCCACCGCTACGGTTAGATGGAACCATGTTTTCAATACCAGGTTATTCTCCAACCTCACTTTTGTTTATAACGATTACGGTTTTGAATTCTCTGCAGCACAAAAAGATTTTGTTCAAACTCTTAAGTCCGGAATTCAAGACCTCAACCTGAAGTATGATATGGATTACTTTGTTTCTCCCAGGCACAAACTGAAATTCGGAGGACAAGCCATTTACCATACTTTTATACCTAACATGTTCAGTGGCAGCCAAGATGAAACCGAGCTGATGCCGCTCAATGAGCTGAAAAAATATGCACTTGAATCTGCCATATATTTTCAGGATGAATGGGATATTACCAAAAAACTTGCCGTAAATGCCGGGCTTCGTTTTGGCAGTTTTACCCAACTGGGCCCCTATACTGTATATGAAAAAGATATCAATGGTAATAAAATTGACAGTGCTGTATTTGGTAAAAACGAATTGATTAAAACTTATAATGGCCTGGAGCCGAGGCTTACTTTCCGGTATCAGTTAGACAATCAGCAGAGTTTCAAAGCATCAGTATCCCGCAACCTGCAGTATATTCATCTGGTAAGCAATGCCGGAACATCACTCCCCACCGATTTATGGGTACCCAGCACGTATAAGGTAAAACCTCAAATCAGCAAACAGGTCTCAGCGGGTTATTTCCGGAATTTTGCCAATAACAGTTTTGAATCTTCTGTGGAGGTATATTACCGCGATTTACAGAATCAGATTGAATATAAAGAAGGTTATTCTCCATCTTTAAGAGATCCTGAAGAGGATTTTGTTTATGGAAAAGGATGGAGTTACGGCGCCGAATTTTTTATTAATAAAACCAAAGGTGATTTTACAGGATGGTTAGGATATTCCTTATCGTGGACTTGGAGAAAATTCCCCGATCTGAATGAAGGAATGAAATATCCTGCCAAATATGACAGGCGGCATGATATATCGGCTGTAGCAACATACGAGCTGAATGATAAATGGACATTGTCGGCAGTGTTTGTTTACGGAACAGGAAATGCCATTAGCCTTCCCGAAAGGTTTTATATTATTGAAGGCAACCTGATTCAGGAATATGGCAAAATCAACCAGGGAAGACTACCTGCTTACCACAGGATGGATTTATCGGCCACATTAACTCCACAACAAAAACCCGGCAGGAAGTTGCAAAGTTCATGGGTATTCAGCATTTACAATGCATATAACAGGTATAACCCATATTTCATTTATTATAATGCCGAAGGAAGTCCTTTCGACGGTTCATTAAAAGTGGAAGCGAAAAAAGTATCCATTTTCCCGATTCTTCCATCGGTAACCTGGAATTTCAGGTTAAAATAATAATGGGGGATAAGCTTTTCGGGTTGCTTTCCTGATGGCTTTAACTTCCGTAAGCTTCCCGGTAAACCATTCTACCTGTTGATTGAACAGATCTTCAATTTCTTTTCCTGTTATTCCTTCTGATTCCAGAGCAGCTTTCAGCCTTTTTAGTTTTCGGTAACCGATCAGCCAGGCAATAAAAAATGGTTTTCGTATATCCATGAGTGTATACAAGGGTACCGTTCGCATTTTTTGCAAAAGAATTTTTTTCTTATCCTCAGAGGAATATTCTCTGTCGTGGATAACCGATGTGGCTTTGAAAATTCCAACTTTAAATCCGTGGTACTGCACCCTCGAACAGAAGTGATTATCTTCACCATAATGGAAAAATACAGGATGGAATAATCCGCTTTTTTTAAACACTTCTGCACGGCAAAACCATGCCGCAGCATTTACAAATCTCACTTCAAAAATATCATGACGGTCATTTGAAGAATTGGAATCATAATATTTTTCAAACAATACATCAGGTTTTTTTCCACATGCCTCCATTTGCATCGGGCTGATTATCCCGTATTCAGGATATTTTAATGCAGCGGAATAGAGCTTCTCAATGGTATCAGGGCGAACATAAGCGTCTTGATTGAGGAGAAAAATATATTCTGCACCCGACTTTAATGCTTCCACTATCCCCAGATTGTTTCCTCTACCAAATCCCATGTTTTTTCCTTCAGCAATCAGATGAATTTGTTCCTTAAAAGTTTGTAAAATTTCTAATGTATCATCTGCAGATCCGTTATCCACTACAATTATTTCTCCCTTAATGGTAGAACTTTGCAGTGATTCAAGGCATTGCCTTATCCACTGCGATCCATTAAAAGTTACTATTACGGTAAAAATCTTGTGCATGAATGATAATCAATTGGAGGTATAGGGAAGGGGATGTATTTTTGACTTTATAATCTGCAAAATAATGGAATTGTCTGTAATTATTACCACCTATAATTCTCCTGAATGGCTGAGAAAAGTGTTAATCGGCTATGACATGCAAAGTTTTAAAGATTTCGAGGTAATCATTGCAGACGATGGTTCGGGAAAAGAAACGGAAGCACTCATTCATCAGTGCAGGCAGGAATTGAGCTTCCCCATCAAACATGTATGGCATGAGGACAACGGATTCAGAAAATGCACCATTTTAAATAAGGCCATCCTGGAAGCTTCTGCTGATTATCTGGTATTTACCGATGGCGATTGTATTCCACGAAAGGATTTTCTGGAAGTGCATTCCGAAAAAAAAGAAAAAGGTTATTTCCTTTCAGGAGGTTATTATATGCTTCCAATGGATATTTCTTTATTAATTAATGAGGAAGATATCCGCTCTGGAAGATGCTTTGATTTAAAATGGCTAAAAAGGAACGGATTGAAACCCGGGTTCAAAAACTCCAAACTCATTAAAAATGCTTTTATTACCAAAACACTGAATACCATTACTCCCACTAAAGCTACATGGAACGGGCATAACGTATCGGGTTGGAAAGAAGATATTATCTCAGTAAATGGGTATAACGAAGACATGAAATACGGAGCGCTAGACAGAGAACTGGGAGAAAGGCTGATGAATAAAGGCATTAAAGGAAAACAAATTCGTTATTCCGCAATTTGTATCCATCTTGATCATAAACGTTCCTATAAAAATGAAAAAGATCTTGAAGCTAACCGCAAAATCAGGGAAGAAGTAAAAGCCAAAAAACTTACCTGGACAAAAAACGGAATTGACCAACATATTCAAAAAACTTAATTCCCTTAAACAAAATACATTATTCAATGCGGCATATTCCTTAAATTCAGGAAAATAAACATTAAGATGAACTCCTCTAATAAATTCAATATTGCCGTATTGATTGACGGCGACAATGCCCAACCCGGGTTAATAAAATATATTCTTGAAGAAATATCCAAATACGGAAAAGCCACCATAAGAAGAATTTATGGAGACTGGACCAGCCCGCATATGAACGGATGGAAAGAGGTACTGAACCAGTATTCCATTAGCCCTATTCAAAAGTTTGCCTATACCACGGGTAAAAACTCTACCGACAGTTCCCTGATTATAGATGCCATGGACATTCTCCATGGTAAATCTGTAGATGGTTTTTGTATAGTGTCGAGCGACAGCGATTATACAGGCCTGGCAAAAAGAATAAGAGAAGAAGGATTATTTGTTATGGGGATAGGAAGAAAAACCACCCCCATTGCATTTGTCAACTCCTGCGAAGTATTCACCTTTACAGAAATCCTTCAACCTCAACCTCAAAAAACAGTTAGAACGAAAAAAACAAAAGACAAAGAAGATAAAGACAAACAGGCAGCTGCTACTACCAAAAAAACTGCTCAGAAAACTTCAAAACTATCTCAACCCGATTTATCCATTTTAGATAAAGCTTATGAAATTTCTTCCAGCGAAGATGAAGGGACATATATTTCACAGGTTGGATTGGCTTTAAGAAAAATAGACCCCAGTTTCGATCCCCGGAATTATGGCTATAAAACGCTAACCCAATTATTTCAAAGCCTGGATAAATACGAAGTCATTAATAACGAAGTAAACGGTTTAAATCATCCTTTAGTTAGAAAAAAGTAAGCCTGATTGCCGCAATTTTCATCTGCAAAGCCATTTCTTTCTAATATGCAATTAATTAAAAAAATCTTCCTGCTCGTTATTTTTAGTTATTGCCAATATGCATTAGGACAGAACAATGATCAGCCGCTTCATCCCAGTCAGGAAAAGTTCTGGAATGCTCTCAATGAAATTTGCGGGAAAAGTTTTTCGGGAGAAGTTGCGGAAGCTCCTGATGCAGACACTACATTTAATGGCAAAAAGCTGATTATGCATGTGCGTGCCTGTGAAGAGGGGAAAATATATATTCCATTCATTGTAGAAAACGATTTATCCAGAACCTGGGTGATTAGCATAAAAGACGGAGGATTAGAACTTAAACATGATCACCGCCATCAAAACGGCGAGAAAGACAGGATCACCCATTACGGAGGAAAAACACCAAACAGCGGACGTGCTACCGTACAATATTTTCCGACAGACCAGGAAACGGTAGACCTATTACCATCAGCCGCAGGAAATGTATGGTGGATAGAAATGGTGCCGGGGAAACATTTTTCCTACAATCTGGGAAGAATAGGAACTGCGGTTGTATACAGAATCAGATTTGATTTAAACAATGAAGTGGAAACACCTCCTGCACCCTGGGGATGGGAAGAGAAAAAATAATTCATTCACATTCATATCATTTACAATTATGAGAAATCTTTTGCTTTTGTTTATTGCTGTGGCCGCTTTTATAATGTTTTCTTCGGGTATCAGTAAAGAAAAAAACAATATATATGCCGAAAAATATGCCTCCGGAAAAATCATTACAGGCGCTAATCAGACTGAAGCTTATATCGATTATCTGAAGGGAAAGAGCATTGCCGTACTGGCTAACCCAACCACCACCATTGGTACAAGACATTTGGTAGACAGCCTGCTCGACCGGGGAATTAAAATTGTCAAAGTTTTTGGTCCTGAACACGGTTTCAGGGGGAACAAAGGAGCCGGAGACAAAGTATCTGACGAAATAGACCCTGCAACAGGAATTCCCATCATATCACTTTACGGCCCAAAAAGGCAGCCATCCGCAGAAGATTTAAAAGATGTGGATGTAATGATTTTTGATATTCAGGATGTGGGTTGCAGGTTCTATACCTATATCAAAGTATTGAGGGATATCATGGAATCATGCGCTAAAAATAACAAGGAATTATTAATACTCGACCGCCCAAACCCCAACGGATATCTCGTAGACGGACCCATACTCGACATGAAACTCAAATCCGGTATCGGACAGTTTCCTATCCCTATTGCCCATGGAATGACCATAGGGGAATTTGCACTGATGATTAATGGTGAAGGATGGATTCCCGGAGGATTGCAATGCCAACTGAAAATCATTCCGGTAAAAAATTACAGACATGATATGGAATATGTGGTTCCCATACCACCATCTCCCAATTTGAATACGCAACAAAGCATTTTATTATATCCTTCCATTTGTTTGTTTGAGGGAACAAGAATCAACCTGGGAAGAGGAACGATGTATCCGTTTACCATCCTGGGAAGCCCCTTATATAAAGGGATTTATGACTTCAGCTTTACTCCGGTTAGCTTAAAAGGGATGGCAGAAACTCCTCTGTTCATGAATCAGGTTTGCTACGGAATTGATTTGAGAAACTACGATGTAAGTGAATTGAGAAAGACCGGAAAGATTAATCTTTCCTGGATGATTGAATTATATAAGAACTATCCTGAAAAAGACAAATTCTTCGACCGCAGCATCAGCAACCAGATTGGAAATATCGATTTCCTTGCCGGGGATGCCAATTTCAAAAAACAAATCATGGCCGGACTTTCAGAAGAGGAAATCAGAAAAACCTGGGAACCCGGATTGTCGGAGTATAAAGAAATGAGGAAGAAGTATTTGTTATATCCTTAAACCGGTTGTAAATTGTAATCGGTAAATGAATGCCTTAAGCAATCTTAGAGATAAAAATCTTCAACCCTGAAACACCCCTTTTAAATGCTGTATTCTTAATTAAACTCCTGAGCTTGCAAAGGAATTTCAAAAATAGCAGCATTGGAACCCATTCGCAAATCGTATGTCGTAAATCGTATGTCGTAAACCGCAATTGTTTTTATGCTTGAAATAGTCATCTCTGCCCGGAATGCGGCATTGAATTCTTTTATGAAAGTAAAAAGAATCCTTCCTTTCAGATTAAAAAGGATGGTGGGGCCTTTCATATTTATGGATCATGCCGGACCGGTTGACCTGGTGCCGGGTGAGTTGGCGGGTTCCATGGATGTTTTGCCCCATCCTCATATTGGCCTTTCAACTGTAAGTTATTTATTTGGAGGAAAAATTACCCACCGCGATAGTTTAGGTGTTGAACAGGTAATTTTGCCCGGAGAAGTAAACTGGATGACAGCAGGAAAAGGAATTGCACATTCAGAAAGGTTTGAAGATCCTTCCGTACTGGCCGGGGGAGAGCTGGAAATGATTCAAACCTGGGTGGCTTTACCGGAAAAAAATGAAGAGGACGATCCTTCATTCTTTAATTATAAGCCGGAAGAACTACCTGTTTTTACCGATAAGGGAACCAAAATGCGATTAATAGCCGGATCGGCTTATGGATTAAATAACCGTGTACGCATTCATTCTCCACTGTTTTATTTGCATGCAGACCTTGAAGCAGGAAATTTAATCGGCCTTCCCATGGAATATGCTGAAAGAAGTATTTATGTGGTGAAAGGAAGCATCGAAGTAAATGGTCATCGTTATGATTCCGGACAAATGCTGGTTTTTACCAGGAAATCCGACCCGGCCATCAGGGCAACAGAAAATTCCACGCTAATGCTGATGGGAGGAGAACCCTTAGGTGAAAGATTTATCTGGTGGAATTTTGTTTCATCCAGAAAAGAAAGGATAGAACAGGCTAAAGAAGACTGGAAACAGGGCAGAATCATCCTGCCACCTAATGATGATAAAGAGTTTATTCCCCTTCCTGAAGATAAATCCCGTCCGGCAGGAACCGGACCCCGTCCGGAACCGCTTTCTTAAAGCATTCATCCGATTGTTTTTTTACTTACATTTACAACACCCCCCTTAAACATTTCCCCTTCATTCCTTTCCCCCTTGGAAATTCATTTTCTTCTTAAAAATGAATATATGTTAAACCTTAATCCTAATGCTGAACAGTTGGTGGAAAAGAACGCTGAAATTATCACCAACGAATTAGTCCAATCGATGAATGCCCTGCAAACTCAGGATTTGGCGCAATCGAACAGATCCTTAATGCTTGCCCACAATGCCTTGAATTTCCTTAACAGAATCCTGGAGGATCCTGACAGAGTTCTTCCTTATTCCATTATGTGCAAACTGATTAGTGTAAGCAACAGCATTCTTAAAATTTCATTTTACCAAATAGAGGAACGTTTTATTAAAGCAATGGAAGAAACCAACAGGGCGTGGTTTGAATGTAATGAAGCCCAAATTCAAATTCCTCTGATACCTTTGTATGTAATGGAAGAACCTCCATTTTATAACCTTATTCCCATTATTAAAAATGCCTTTTCCTGTTTTGAAATACTTATCAACAGTTCTAAAATTTACATTGAAGGAGAAATTTTAAAAGATGCGGGAAAGTATGTAGACGAAGTAAAAGTCCTGGAAAATTACATATCGGAGTTAAGGAAAGTGAATGATGTACATCTTGAACAGGATACAGCAAATATTTTTATCAACTTTCCTTTTATGCTCAATAACATAGCCGATTCTACAGAAAAGAAACTGGAAAGGTTGCGTGAAAAAAGAAAAAAAATCGAATTTCTGCGTCCTATAGATAAGAAAGTGTTTATTGTACATGGCCATGACATGGCAATACTTCAGGAGCTGACCTTCATGTTGAAAGATTCACATGGTATAGAGCCTGTTGTTTTAAACGCCATGCCGGATAACGGCCATACGGTGATTGAAAAATTTGAAGAATACGCCCGCCATTGTGCATTTGCATTTGTAATATTTACCCCCGACGATTTTGTGGAAAATAAAAAGAAAAAATACTTTCAGGGAAGACCAAATGTTTTGTTTGAACTGGGTTGGTTTTGTGGAAGATTTGGCAGAGATAAAGTCAGGATTCTCAGACAAAAAGATACCCAGCTTCCTTCAGACCTTAATGGCATCGTTACGATAGACTTTCATGAAAGGCTCGAGGAAGTCTTTAGAAAAATTACTTTCGACCTGGAATATAACGGAATCCTTGAAAAATCTACAGCATATCGGTATTGCATGCACTTTTACGGAAATCAGGTCATTTATGTTTAATTTTAAAGCCTAAATGATTTGATATGTATACTCCTTTCGCACATATTTCCAAAGAGAAAAACGGGTACAAGCTGGTATTTGAAAGAACGTTCGATGTACCGGTTTCTAAACTTTGGAAAGCCATAACGGATCCGGAAGAATTAAAATACTGGTTTGCAGATATGGATATGGAGTTCAGGAAAGGGGGAAGAATCCTTATTCATTTTAAAGATGCGCTGAAAACGACTTCTTATGTAAAAATTCTCCATATAGAACCCGAACAACGTTTTGAATGGGATTGGGAAGGAGAACATGCCGTATGGGAAATTCAATCACATGGTCAGGAAAAGTCTGCATTAATCCTAACATACAGCAAAGTACATGAAAACTACATCCGAAATGTTGCTGCAGGATTTCATGTCATCATGGACTTGCTGGATGAAAGATTAAAAGGTTCAGAAAAGTTAAATGAATTTGGTAGGGGAGAAAACGACCCTAAAACTATCGCATTAAAAGTACATTACGACGCTTTATTATACAGGCATTTCCCCCAGGCAGTTACAGAACAGCCTGTAGTATGCCGTGGACAATATTCAGTTCCCCTCAATATTTTATGGAAAGCATTAACAGACCCGGCCATGCTAAAAAAATGGTATTTTCCCATAGAAAATTTCAAAGCAGAAAAAGGATTTAAATTCTCTTTCGAAGGCACCGGCTCTACAGGCATAAAACATATGCACCTTGCGGTTATTACACTGGTAGAACCTTTAAAAACCATTCAATATTCCTGGCAATATGATGACATACCGGGTTATTCTTTAGTCAGCTGGGAACTAAAAGGCAATGAAACCTCATCAGAAATTTCCTTAAGCCATTTCGGCATTCTTACCTTCAAAACCAACGACCCGGATTTTGCTCCGGGAAGTTTTAAAAAGGGGTGGGAAGCTTTTTTAAACACGGAACTAAAAAATTTCCTTTCGTCCAATCATCAGGAATTAGGAATGGGGAATTGATAATTGATTATTTTTTTGAATAAACTTTCTTTAGAAATGCAATGGCTATTTTGAAAAATTTATATTAAATTTTTAATTCCTAATTCCTAATTATCAAAGTGTTATCCGGCTTTACCATACTACTCGAAATCATTGGAACATTTGTTTTTGCCCTAAGTGGTATCAGAATGGCATCAGGGAAGCAGATGGATTGGTTTGGGGCTTATATTGTAGGTTTGGTTACTGCTGTGGGTGGAGGTACATTAAGAGATCTATTACTGAATATCCCTGCGTTCTGGATGGAAGATTCCCAGTATTTTATAACTACCGGCGTTGCACTGCTTGCTGCACTGATATTTAAACACAAATTATTCCGCCTAGGAAAAACATTATTTCTTTTCGATGCTATAGGATTGGGATTATTTACCGTGGTGGGTATTTCAAAATCTCTTGATCAGGGATATAGTTTTACCGTTTGTATTATAATGGGTGCCATCACAGGCTGTGTTGGTGGGATGATTAGGGATATTCTCATCAATGAAGTTCCGCTGGTTTTAAGAAGAGATATTTATGCACTGGCAAGTATAGCAGGTGGATTAATGTATTTCCTGTTGTATTCTCTGAATATTGAGTCTGGGATTATAGAATTTATAGCAGCCGGAACTGTAATCCTAATCAGGTTAATTGCTGTAAAATATAAAATTCATCTTCCTACATTTGTAAAAATTGATTCAGGGAATTCCTGAATTTTATCTGAACCCGTGAGAAGCTGATTTTTCCTGCCCCGAAAACAGCTAAACTGTAATTTATGCCGCTTTTATTAAGAAAAAGAATTCTGGCAATCCTGACCGACCTGGGTTATATAGCCCTGTACATACTCGTGTTATATATCATTTTCAGCATCATTAAAACTATATCAGGACAAAATACCGTCACCTGGCATCCTGTAACAGGGCAGGCAGTCGGATTCTTCCTGCTTACCCTTCCTGTATTTTTTTATTATTATATCTATGAAAAGAAATTCGGTTATACTCCGGGTAAGAAATGGAACAGGGTTTATCTTGTTTTTAATAACAGAGCCCGGGCAAAAGCTGCCTTTCAGAGAAATTTTCTTAAACTTCTTCCCTGGGAATTGGCACATACAGGAGGGCATTGGCTAATTTATTACCTCAGGCAGGGATATTCACAACCTCCATTTTGGGTGATAGTACTGCTCATATTACCGCAGTTAATTGTTATTATTTATATCATTTCACTTTTCCTGTCTAAAGGAAAAACTACCTATTACGATAAAATATCGGGAACTGAAGTAGCAGAATTTCCTGCCATGGAAGTGAATTAAACAATTTGAATATGCGCTACCGGTTGAAAAGCTTTCAGTATGCCCTGGAGGGAATGAAGACCATGTTAACGGAAGAACCTAATGCAAAAATCCATTCCCTGATTACCCTGGTGGTAGTTTTTGCCGGATTATTTTTTCAGATTAGCCGTTGGGAATGGGTGGCCGTAGTGTTGTGCACAGGATGGGTATTTTCCATGGAGCTTGTAAATACATCCATCGAGAGAATGGCCAATTTTGTATCCCCCCAATTTCATGAAGCTATTAAAAGAATTAAAGACCTTGCTGCTGCAGCGGTATTAATGAGTGCTATTGGTTCTGTTATCACCGGATTTATAATATTTCTGCCAAAAATAGTTGAACTGATTAGCGGCTGATCCCATAAAGCCTTTCCTGAATAAAGTTCAGTATAAAATCGGCCAGGGAATTCCAGTCAAGGCTTTCCATTTTTTTTCTACCGTTAGAGGATAGCTTCTTTCTTAATTCATAGTCCTTCATCAGCCTGAGAATCGCTTTTTTAACACACCAGGAATTTCTCCAGACTTTTATTCCGGTTTCATTGTGTACTAAAAAATCTTTGGTTCCAGTATCAGATGCTATCAAAGGAATTCCCGCAGCCAGCGCTTCTGCTGCAGTGTTACTCCATCCTCCTTTCTTTTCTACTGCCACAAATACATCCGCTTTTTTAAAAAGCTCGTCATTCTTTTCTACCGGATGATTGAGTACAAATTCATAGGGAATTCCGGGATTAAATGTTGCGGCGAGCAATTTCCCTTTCTCATCAATGGGAGAATCAAACAATAAAAGTTTAACATCATACCCCGATTTATATAATGATTTTACGGCTTTCACTACTATACCGGTTCCTTTTCCCTTTCTGCTTAATCTGCCATAACACATTACCACAAAAGGGCGGGGATGTTCCACCGGCATTTTGACAATCTCAGGAAGTTTAACGCCTCCTTTTGCCCTGATAGCTTCCACTCCATATTTCTTTTTATCATGGAGATACATGTTTTCGGAATTGACAAAAAGAATAATTTCCTTATGCTTAAGTACTTCTTTCAAAGAAGCCCGAGGGCCTACATGATAAAATATCTTCAGCCTGGAACCGGCTTTCAGCATGTCATTCAGAAATACCGGTTCTGTTAAAAACAAAGCATCTAAAGCATAATTGGGCAGGGCAGAAAGCTTTTCAACTTTTCCGTTAAAATGGCACCAGTCGGCAGGAAGCCCGTCGGGAGTGAAAATGGTCATCATATGCCCACGGGAAATAAATATCTCTCCTAATTCAAAAAAACGCTTTACGCCACCAAACAATTTGGTATGAGGAAGAATAACGCCAATGGATAAGGGTGAATGCATAGTGAATAAAAAAAGCGGCCTTGGCCGCTAAGTTATATTACAGTATTGAATATTTAAAAATCTTCATTAGTATTTGCCAATTCCGAAAATTACACCCAGGTTTACCTGAATATTTCTGTTCTTACTGTCTGGAGCAGAAGGCAATTCAGTAATATCGGAAAATCCGTGATAATAACCAACATCAGCTACAAGCCAGGTATTTTCCACAAGGTTTACATGTACTCCCGGAGAGAGGTGCAGCCCAATATCAAAACCCTTGAAATTACCTTTGATATCTCCGGTTTCTTTTCCATCTGTATAACTCTTTCCACTCATCAGAAATCCGAATGAAGGACCGGCTGAAATTTTAGGGCGCACTTTATCACCATATTGGCCAAAGAAATAAATCCCCTGCACGGGAATGCGTAAATAACCTAGGCGATTTTCATATTTCGCAATTCCCCCTCCGATTCCGTTACCCTCAAATTTGTTTCCTTCAATGGAATATAAGATATCAGCGGATATGCCAAAATTAGACTGACTGCTGTACACAATGGAGGCTCCAAAATTCCCTGCCGGATGGTAAAGGTTTTTTACTCCCCCCGGAGTATTAGAAAACCAGGAATGCCCAAAGCCAGCCCTGGGGCCAATTGCCAGATTCATCTGTGCCATGGCAAAGTTTAAAGTGAATACGGATAATGTAATAAAAAGGATCTTTTTCATACTCTTATTTGTTTAAATGATAGTATGAAAAAACCAAGCCATGAGCTTTTGCGAAAATTTCATCAAGGATCGTGTGCATTTTATTCCTCACCCGTATCCATTTCCTTTTTTAAATACCAGAATTTTAAGGAAGCAGATTTCTGGCGGGAGGTACTGATCCTCAGCTCATACCGGTCTTCTCCGGCTGTGATGTACATAAGGGATGTATTGGGAGGAATGCTTCCTTCATTTTCGGCATACATTACAAGTTCGTATTCATCGCCCTGCACTGCCGTTAAATACAAAACAATCGGCTTATCGGTAAGACGCTTTTTATGCAGGATGAGGTTGTTATTCAGATAGACGGAAACAGTATCTCCATCTATTTCTGCATTATCGTACAATTCAATTTTAATATCCGGAACCGAAAAGAATAAAGTTTGGATATTGTCTACCGGACGAAGCGGAAGCTGAAAATTGCGTTCAAATTCTTCCATGGTAAACTTTTCCTGAACAAAAAGACTGGAAGTTTCTTTTTTTAACCGAATCCTTCCCGGGGGACATTCTCTTCTGTTACCGCTTTGATATCCTTCCCATACTCCCGATAAATATTCTTCATTATTAAGATTAGACCAATCGAGCATGTAAGTTTTAATACAGGGAATACATTGTTCAGGAATCTTGTATTCCAGTATAAGCGATTCTGAAATAACTACCTTATGATTCGCCGGGTCGTACTCTCCTTTAAACAGGATTTTTGTATATCTGTCTTCGTCTATATAACTGTAAGAACGGCCGAGTATTTGATTATTGTAAACGCTAATCTGCAATTCCTGGAAATATTCCGTAAAACATCCCCCGGACTGTTGTGTTCTCTTACCCCTCCATATACCCGAAATATCCTGAGCGGATCCATGAAAGGATAAGACTGTGATAAACAAATACAATAAGAATCGCATACCCTGAATTGTGGCTGAAAATTATTGAAAAGCACAGGGGGGTATATTCAGAAATTACACCAATGGCAATTTTTCTATTCCTGTAGTTTCAACAACACTACAGCGTTTTTGGTTTCCGTAGATGTAATTCTTACTTCATGAGTTTGACCACCGGCTTTCACTACCATCAGAGAAGTATTAGGCGGGATATCACCAAGGTTTTCAGCCACCAGAACTACTTCCTGAACAGCATTTGTTTTGTCAAGAGATACGGTAAAGGTAATTGGTTGATCGGTTAGCCTTTCGCGTGAAATTACAAGCTTGTTGTTCACATACACCGATACGGTATCGTTATCTATTGTTCCGTTATCGTATATACTGATGGTGATATCCCCGGCTTCTGCATTAATTGTTTGTACAACTTCATTAGCCCTTGTAACCAAATCTTTTGGTTTTGGCACGGCAGGAGCAGGAGGGGGTGGAGGAGAGGCAACTGTATCCTTCGGAACGGGAATAATTTTATGCGCAACCGGAGGTTCCGCATCTTTCACTCTTTCAGGAGTTTCCGCTTTTGCTGCAGGAGTATCTTCAGGGTTTGCCTGAACCGGAGGTGCGGGTCTGGTTGCCGGAGGGTTGTTTCTGACAACAGGTGGATTTTGTCTTCTTTCCCTTGCTTTTTCCAATTCCACTATAAATGGTTCTTTATAGAAATCGGAATTCTCCACTTTTCTCAGATAAACCCTTCCTGAGCCGCAACGTGAAGTATCTCTGGCAGAAACACTGGAATAGTTTCCTTCAAGATATTCCACTCCGTTCACCTTATTATACTGCAGAAAACAAGTCATCAGGCAGGCGCCCCCACCGGATTGGCTTTTTACTTCAAGAAGTTTGTTTTCCTCCAGTAAAACCTTTTTGGTAGAAGGGTTGAACGAACCTACCAGGTTAGCTTTTCCATAAAATACAGTAGTAAGATAGGAATAGGTTACTCCCGACAGCTGTTTATTATTTTGAATAATTTGTACCTCGAATTTGTACTTTTCTTCATAACCGAAAATTTCGGCCATCCTGCCTCCGCCTTGCACAAAATGCCCTCTCCATATGCCGGAGATATCCTGAGCCTGGAGGGATAATACCAGTAAAAAATTAATGGAAAGTAATAATCCTTTCATGTCCGCAGTTCTTCCATGGCAAATTAGTAAATTCCCTTAACCCGGGGCGAAATTTTACCATGTGCTTATGCGAATCATTCGTTAATTTTGCCCCTCAAGGCAAATTCATAATTCTTATATGATCAATATCACTTTTCCGGACGGAGCAGTTAGACAGTATGAAAAAGGAACCACCGCACTGGATATAGCCAAATCTATCAGTGAAGGGCTTGCAAGAAAAGTCCTGGCAGCTAAGGTTAACGGTGAAGTCAGAGACGCATTCAGGCCAATTGAAGAAGATGCTGAAGTCAGGTTCCTCACCTGGGATGACAAAGACGGTCAATCTACCTTCTGGCATTCCAGCGCACACCTTATGGCTGAAGCAGTGGAAGCATTGTATCCCGGAGTGAAATTTTGGGTTGGCCCCCCGATTGAAAATGGTTTTTATTATGATATAGATTTTGGCGGAAGGCAGATAGGTGAGGAAGACCTGAAGAAAATTGAAGCGCTGATGAAAGAGCTGGCCTCAAAAAACAACGCCTATCAGCGTAAGGAAATCTCCAAAGCCGAAGCGATCAAATATTTTATAGAAAAAGGAGACGAGTACAAACTTGACCTGCTTCAAAATTTGGAAGACGGGCAGATTACCTTTTATACTCAGGGGAACTTTACTGATCTCTGCCGTGGCCCGCACATTCCTTCCACAGGATTTATTAAAGCCATTAAGCTCACCAATATATCCGGTGCTTACTGGAAAGGTGATGAAAATAATAAAATGCTTACCCGCATTTATGGTATTACCTTCCCTAATAACAAACAGCTGGAAGAATACCTCACCATGCTGGAGGAAGCTAAAAAACGCGATCACCGCAAATTGGGAAAAGAGCTGGGGATTTTCACCTTTGATGACGATATCGGACCGGGCCTTCCTTTATGGCTGCCCAACGGTGGAGTGATTATTGAGGAACTGGAAAAACTGGCAAAAGAAACAGAAAATGAAGCCGGTTACAAAAGGGTGGTGACTCCGCATATTGCTAAGGAAAACTTGTTTAAAACCAGCGGGCACCTGCCATACTATGAAGA